>TARA_R110001599_G_scaffold353459_1_pt1 | contig 467023 bp, 440 predicted proteins | sample TARA_R110001599 | Tara Oceans TARA_R110001599 (sample SAMEA4398360) | marine metagenome | biome: Polar Biome; feature: [MES] marine water layer (ENVO:01000295) within the mesopelagic zone...; material: water (ENVO:00002006), including particulate matter (ENVO:01000060) such... | reverse complement strand
GCGGCAGCCTTTTTCTTGGCTGGAGCCTTTTTCTTCTTGGCGGCAGCTTTCTTCTTAGCTACGACCTTTTTCTTCTTGGCTGGGGCCTTTTTCTTGGCTGGGGCCTTTTTCTTCTTGGCTACAGCTTTTTTCTTGGCAGGCGCTTTCTTTGCGGCTACTTTCTTCTTAGCTGGTGCCTTTTTCTTGGCAGCAGCCTTCTTCTTCTTGGGTTTGGCAGCAGATTTTCTTACTACCTTTCCCGCTCGTTTTGCTGCGCTGGCTTTACGTGCTTCCATAAGTGCATCCCCTTTAACAGTGACATATTTTCCGCAGTCCTGAAAAAAGTCCGGCCATTTCTGGTTTCGGCTTCATTCATCTTACGGACTAACATTGTTAACGCTTCTACTTCATGCTGCTTGTGACTCTGATCTTCAGCTTCAATGACCAAACTCGATCAACTTTTTCCGCAATTACTCGACCGTTAAGCTGGTCTTCTGAGTAATATTGTCAGCCTGTACCAGATCCATTTCCAACATTCTTATAATCACTCCATAGTGGTACTGGATACTGCAAGGCTAGTGTATGCCTAAATAAAAAAAATGTAACGGTTAATTTTTGATCGTAATAGCGAGAATTTACAAAACATTTTTACAATTTGCGCTCGAAATAAAACCGTGTCGCAGTTAAAAACTTCGCGTCGGTTTTTCTATCACGGAGAAAATGCATCGCAATTTTTCCAGGGAAACGCAGTCCGAAAAACAACAGTAATCTCGAAATACATTACAAATACAGTGCGGATTACGTACCGAGAAATCGAAAGATTATTTCCCACAGTAATTTTTTTCCATGTGCTTTTTTTATCACACAAGGGCAACAGACATGTTCTCTCATAATAAAAATGCTCGGACGTAACAAGTTTGTCGCATCGTATCGATTTTTCATCGGCGAATTATTTTTACATTCGTCTGGTAATTTATCTCATAAAAGAAGTGCAGCATCCCATCTTCAACAAAAAAAAAGCCACCATGAAGGTGGCTTTAATATCTTCAAGCAACACTAAAGCGGCAGCTCAATTTGTTACCTGCAACATATAACGTGCCGCCGCCATGCGCGTTTCATCATCGAGATGCGACTGGGGAGGCATTTCCGGATAGTCGTCTCGCTTCTTTACGGGATTGGCCGCATACGCGGCAATGCCTTCGGGATTATCCATATACAAGGCCTGAATAATTTGCGTCGGTGGACCAATCATCCTCGAACTATAGGCATGGCAGCCAGCGCACACTCCGTAATAGGCGAGCTTTCCCTTATCTACATTTTCCATCGAGCGAGCCGGCACCGGCTCGGGTAATGTATAACTGGCAACATTGGCTGTAGTGGAAAACTCACACTCGGAATATTTTTCCAGGCCTATAGTGCGGTAACGCTCCGGGTTGAGGATACATCCGTCATCCATTCCTACCGTGTCAACAATATCAGGGCCTGTGGTCGTTAACACGGCGGCCAGGGCCGCGCGCACCACCGGTGCGGGGTCACTGCCATTGTTCTGCATAATGTTGTTCAGCACTTTTGGGCGATTCGGGTGAGGATCCGAGTCAGGGTCGTTTGCGGCATTACCCGCCAGAGTAAAGTCGGTAAAGGTAACACCCATAGAGTTGTTGCCGGTGATGATATTGCCTTCTATTACTACATCATCACAAGCCATTACCAGCACGCCGGTTCCCTTCGGAATATTGGAGACAAGTGACCCGGGAATGGCAAAGTTGTCGTGGTTATTGTCCACAATAAAATTATTGCGGATCAGCACGTCACCGCAGGTCTTTATCGGCAACCCTGGTGTAATAAATGCGAGTATTCCACCCGTGTTGTTGTAGACAAAGTTGCCTTCAACCAGCGCGTGCCGACTGTTTTCAATCTCTATGCCCGCTACACTGTCAAAAACCTGGTTAAATACCACGTCTACATTGTCTGACATGCCAATGTAGATGGCGGCGTCTTCAATTCCGGAGACGATGTTATGCGAGACGATTCCGTTCTTACCCAGCTGTGGAAAAATGCCATATACGCCGGTATCAACAATAATGTTGTTGCGGATAATGAAGTTATTGCCTGCCTGCCCCATCACTGCGTTGCCCTTATAATGCGTGATGTAGAGGTTTTCCACGGTGACGCCATTGCCAGAATACAACACCGCGTCGTTGCGCAGGCCCTCACCCTCGAGTATGGGGTACTTTCCCCGCTCGATAACGCCGGACAAAGTGATGTTGTCCTTGTCTATATATACCGTTTCTTTATAGATTCCCGGCATCACCTTGATGACTGCACCCGGGCTTGCCGCCGCTACAGCATCCTGAATCGATTCGCCATCTTTCACAATAATCAACTCGCCGCTGGATGGGGTTACCAGGCTGCGCACAGTGGCCGCCGCTGTGGCGGCAACCTCATCCGCGCCAGAGGAGGTAAAAGCCGCCTTTGGTTCGCTGTCCACCTTAATGATGGTAGCCGGTTGCTGGCCCGACTTGCCGAGATAGTAGCCGCCGGACAACAACAGCACGGAGGCTATTATTATGCTGAGCTTATTCATGGTTCCTGGCTCCTTCTTGGGGGGAATCGCCCGTCTGGGCGAGTATGTTATGAACCGGTGGAAGACCCGAGGGTAACACCAGCGGCACACTGGGTTTGAAACTTTCGTCTGTCAGGGTGTTTAAAAAACCCACCAGCCGGTCCAACTCCTCATCACTCAAGCGTGGCTCCCAGATATGCCAATGAATCTTAAGCTCTTCACCCTTAGGGACGGCATGTCCTCTGCCACCGGTATAAAATGCGGCTGCCTCTCGCAGCGTCGCAAACCTGCCGGAGTGCATATAGGGTGCGGTGAGTGCAATATTCCGCAACGATGGCACCTTGAATCCGCCTCGCAATGTGGGTTCTCCCAAAGGTTCCGCCGCACCCGGATCAAAGTCCATCCCCTCCGGGTCAGGCGTGCCAATCACAGCTACTTGCTGGTTTGTAAACAACGGCGGCGTGTGGCACTCGGCGCAGCGTGCGACAAAGGAACGGAAAACGTTCATACCTTCTTTTTCAGGCCCTGTCAGGGCATCAGCATAGCCATGAGCATACTGGTCATAACGGCTGTTGAGCGAGATGAGGGAAAGCTCGAACGCGGTGATTGCAGCGTAAACCTGTTCCAGTCTTATGGTGGAGTCGGCTTGCTGGAACTGCTGGGGCCAGGCCTGGCGAAAAAGCTCTCGATAGGCCGGTAGGGCATTGAGTGTTTGCCGCAGCTGGTCGGGCGTATTGGCCATCTCGTTTTCATCATAAAGAGGCCCGAGCATTTGTTCTTCGAGGCTACCAGCGCGGGCATCCCAAAAAAAGCGTTGCAAGAAGGCAACATTCCAGAGCGTGGGAGCCGAGCGGGGCAACGGGTGACCGCTGACACCAATGCTGCGACCCAGCCCGTCGGCGAAGCCCCGATCGGGGTCGTGGCAACTAGCGCAGGACACGGAACCGTCACCGGACAGAACGGGATCAAAAAACAAGTAGCGGCCCAAATCTATTTGCTGTGGTGTGTAACCATCACGATAAGCCGGCAAGCCGGTTTTGAGCCCACCGACCCCTGCCCCCTCCAGCGACGCGTACATTTGATAAAGGCTGCGTAATTCGCAATGACCCTTGCTCAGCTCGAAGCCCGGCGGGCAATTCTCACTCAGCACAAACTCTGCCGACACAGCCCGCACAGCTACAAACAGGACAAAGCACATCGGCAGGACAATACGCCAATAATTGTAGCTAGCCATTCGCGTCACGACCTATTCTTCCAGGCTGCGAATATAAGCTGCGACAGACTCAACGGCAGCGGTGTCGGGCAGCACACCCGCCATTACCCGCATCTGTTTGCCGGTGCGGTCCTGTGGATTGTTACCGCGGGAGCCGCTGCGAAATGCTTCCAGTTGGGAAACGATATACCAATCATCCGCTCCGGCCAGACGCGGCGAATTCAGGGCGGAATTCCCCTCTGCAGCCGGGCCATGACAAGCGGCACAATATTGCCTGTAATAACTGGCGCCCTGTTCGATGTCACCCTCTATAGTCACCGCAGAGCCCGCACTTTCCAGAGTCGTGATATATGCCGCCGTATCGTACATGGCCTGGTCATTCTCCAGGGTCGCGGCCATTGCCTTCATTTGTCGGTTGCCATCACCAACTGCGGTTCCACCCCTTGTCCCAGCTTTGAACTTTTGCAACTGTGCCACAACATATACGGGTGCAAGATGTGTCAGGCGGGGCGCGCCCATTCCCTCGTTGCCCCCTGCCAGAGCACCATGACATGCAGCACAGGCCGCGTAAAACTGCTTGCCTCGCGTCGGGTCGTCAGCGGCATACCCCACGGACGCCACGGTCAACAGCATGCCAGATAGCACTATCCAAATTTGTCGCATGGTGGTTCCTCAATGAAGATCAAAGTGAGTATAGGCTCCAAGATTAAACCGAGCTGAAAGCCCCCTTGCAGTAATAATTATAATCAGGCCCAATCTGGGACGGGAAATTAGCTTCGCATTGGGCTAGAATTACCAGATAACACCCGCATCGCGGGCGATAACAATACGACTTGATTTTAGTCCTTGGAGTGCTGTAGATGGAATACAACCCGGATTTACATAGTGTCGAGTGCCCAAAATGTGCGCACGGAATGACCGAGATTACCTATGGAAGCGACCTCGTTATCGATCGCTGCACTAATTGCCAGGGACTTTGGTTCGACACCGGCGAAGCCGAACAGTTGAAGAACAAATGGATGGGAGACGCGCTGGACACCGGGGAAACCAAAACCGGCAGGGAGTGGGATAATGTCGAGGACATCGCCTGCCCGCGCTGTGGTAAGGATATGGAAAAAACGTCTGACCCAACTCAGGCACATGTCTGGTACGAAACCTGTCCCGAACACGGCGTATTTATGGACGCGGGAGAATTCACCGACTTTAAACACGAAACCCTATCGGACTGGTTCCGCGGTCTTATTCGTGGTGAGCGCTCATAAGCACAGGCATCGACGCTGTTCGCATTGGTAATGCCCAACCGCTGACCACGCGATGGATGCGGGCCAGGGTGGGGCATTACTCCGTTCACGCATCGCCTTACCAGGTGTAACCAACCCGAAACCGGTAAGTCTGATCAAGCTCGTCCACACCCGCAACCGCGCCGGAGTCATATTCCAGCAGGATCTCCGCCGCAGCCTCCAGGCTCCACAACAGGGGAAAAGCAAGGCCAAAAGTAGTGTTCAAAACGTAGTCAGCGGTCTCCTTCAGGTTCCATATCCCGCGATTCTCGAAATACAGACGTGACTTACCCCCCAGGTAATTGCTCGACGCATCCAGTGCCCACGTGGCGGCAGGATAGTCGTTATCATCCGCTACAAAGAATGTCTCATTTACATAAGAAAGACCAAGTTCGCCAGAAAAGGTGAAAATTGGCTCTTCATAAAACTGACGTCCGATGAACGGGCCCACGACGTAGCGCAAATCCAGGTCGGTAAATTTGTCGTGCTCGGCTGACGCCTGTATGCCACCGTAGTAGGGGCCGTCAAAAAAATAGTCATACTTGCCCTGGGCATACCATTTCTTGACGGTAGCTACCCCATTGGTTTCATCATTCTCTCCATTATAACGGAGGGTGTACCGGTCTTGTTTACTGCGCCAGACACTTGCCAGACTGTAATCCAGTTCATCGGTGTCGGTATTACCGCGCTGGGCGGACATGGCCAGGCTTGCCAGGCCGGTCCACTTATACCCCTGCCCCAATTCCCAGGGCTCCGGGTTGACCAGCAATAAATCGCTGGTGGCGTAGCTCTGGGCAGGGCTGGTGGCAGTGTCGATTACCAGCAGTTCATCCTCGATTACCAGTGGCTGTTTATTTACCACCGTTTCATCCGCCAATTGGATCAGCACCGGGTCCCGGGTCTGTAAAGACTCGATTTTTTCCAGTTCAATGCTCAAAGTGCCCGCGAAGTCGGTATCAATGGTCACCACACCATCACGCGCGCCTGTGACTGTACCCAGGATCCGTGAACCGCTTTTCAACAGAATCTCATCCTGTACCGGTTCGGCATCTACAGCTTCTGCGGCCGCGGCAAACCCGGGTATAAGGAGAAAACCGAGACAAAATTCGGCCAGATACTTCCTTGTATTCATGATAACCACCTTACTATTAGCCCCTGGCAGGGGGTATCCAGAGTTTTCTGGCGCACATAATATAGGAATCGACGCGGTCGAAACACCCGAAGGCGAGCACGGGAGGTGGACTGACCGGAAAACGGTGTCTATACCCGTTTGCAGAATTGTTGTACTCCACACGTTCAGTACCGATGTCTTGGCTGTTAGACTGTGCACCCCATTTCCAGGAGTAAATTGTGACTACATACGACTATGACCTGTTCGTCATCGGCGCCGGCTCCGGTGGCGTCAGAGCCGCACGCATGGCGGCGGGCTTTGGCGCCCGAGTGGCAGTTGCGGAAGATCGCTATATGGGCGGTACCTGCGTAAATGTAGGCTGCGTTCCCAAAAAACTGTATGTCTACGCATCGGAGTACGCCAAGTCTTTCAGCGATGCCCGCAATTTCGGCTGGGACAGCAGCAAACCGGCCTTTAACTGGCCGACCCTGCGCGACAACAAAAAAACAGAAATTTCCCGCCTGAACGCGATCTACGACAGATTGCTGGAAGGTGTAAACGCCGAGGTGATCGATGGCCGTGCCCGTGTTGTTGACGCCCAAACCGTGGCGGTTGGAGAGCGCCAATTTACCGCCGAAAAGATTCTGATAGCCACCGGTGGCTGGCCCCATATACCGCCATTCCCGGGCAGCGAATACGCTATCACATCGAACGAAATATTCGACCTCGAGCACTTCCCGGAACGCCTGGTGATAGTCGGTGGCGGCTACATCGCGGTGGAATTCGCTGGCATATTTAACGGCCTGGGCTCCCAGGTAACCCAACTGTACCGTGGGCCTCTGTTTTTGCGGGGTTTCGACCCGGATATCCGTGCCCATGCCGCCCAGGAAATTGCCAAAACCGGGGTGGATCTGCGCTTTGAAGTCAATGTGGAGAGCATCGCGCAAGGGCCCGATGGCCTCGAGATCAGACTGACAGACGGCAGCCAGATTGAGGCCGATACCGTACTTTATGCAACAGGTCGCAAGGCCAACCTGGACGGCCTCGGCCTGGAGAACGTGCAAGTAGAACTCAGCGAATTTGGCACTGTGATTGTCGATGACGAGTTCAGGACGACGGAACCCAGTATTTTCGCGCTGGGCGATGTAACCGGCGGCATGGAGCTGACACCAGTGGCCCTGGCAGAGGGAATGTCCTTCGCACGCCGCCAGTTCGGCGGCCTGGAATACACCGTAGATTACGACTTTATCCCAACTGCAGTGTTCTGCCAGCCCAATATAGGGACTGTCGGTTTTAGCGAGGAAGAGGCCCGCGCCAAATTTGGCCATATTCGGCTATTCAAATCCACTTTCAAGCCCATGAAGCACACTATCAGCGGTCGCGATGAGCAGACGTTTATGAAGCTGGTCGTGGACAAGGCCTCCGACCGGGTAGTGGGCGTTCACATGATGGGGCCGGATGCCGGCGAAATCATGCAGGGGATAGCCATCGCTCTCAGGGCCGGTGCGACCAAGGCATTGTTCGACACTACCATAGGCATCCACCCCACCGCGGCAGAAGAATTCGTGACCATGCGAGAGCCCTGGACCGAAGACTGATGGCCGAGTTCGAGCTCTGGCAAGCGGGCCTGCTGACGGCGGTAGGCATCGTGGCGGGCTTTCTCAACGTAATGGCAGGCGGCGGATCCCTGCTGACGGTGCCTGTTCTGGTATTCATGGGGCTGCCCGGACCGGTCGCGAATGGCACCAACCGTATCGCAATACTCGCCCAGAACGTCACTGCCATCGCCACCTTCTTCCGTCGGGGGTTCAGCGAGTTCCGGCTGAGCCTGACACTGGCCGCTTGCGCCATTCCCGGTGCACTGGCGGGGGCACTGCTGGGCACCGGGCTGGATGGCGTCTGGTTTAACCGCATCCTGGCGGTGGTGATGCTGGCCGTCATGCTGATAATGTATTTCGACAAAGGCGCGGCAGAGTGCCCCACTGATTACCAGCCAACCCGCAAACAATTGGTACGGGGCCACCTGCTGATGGTAGCCGCGGGCTTCTGGGGAGGCTTTATCCAGATAGGCGTGGGCTTCATCCTGATGCCCATACTCAACAAAGCCATGGGCCTGGATCTGGTGCGTACCAATATGCACAAGGTCTTTATTATTGCAGTCTATACCGTAGTGGCCCTGTCCGTATTTGCCAGCAAAGTAGAAATACTGTGGTTGGTCGGGCTGGCACTGGCACTGGGAAATTCCATCGGAGGATACCTGGGCGCACACTTCGCAGTAAGTAGTGGCGAAAAGCTGATACGGCTGATACTGAACCTGGTACTCATTGTCTTCATTATTAAGTTATTATTCACCGCCTGATGGGGCGCGGACACAGCCTTATTACCCACGATGCTGTAACAACCGAATGATTGAAGTAAACTCACTAACCCGCCGGTACGGCAACACCACTGCCGTAGATGACGTGTCGTTTCACATTGGTGGCAACGAGATCGTAGGCCTGCTGGGCCACAATGGCGCCGGAAAAACCACAATCATGCGTATGCTGAGTGGTTACCTGGAGCCCTGCGCCGGCGACATCCGGGTCGGCGGCCTTCCCCTCGCAGATAATACTCACAGTATCCAGCGTGAACTGGGCTACCTGCCAGAGAGTCTTCCTGTATACCCGGATATGATGGTAGCCGACTATTTGCATTACTCGGCCAAGCTGAAAGGCATTGAGGCCGGCCAGATATACCCGGCAGTACGCCAGGCAATATTGGCCACCGACCTCGCTAAACGGGCGCTGGATAAGGTGGCAACCCTGTCGCGCGGTCTCAAACAGCGCGTGGGGGTAGCCCAGGCAATTCTGGGCAAACCCCGACTGCTGATTCTGGATGAGCCCACTAACGGGCTGGACCCACAGCAGACCGACCATATGCGCCGCCTCATTCGGCGTCTATCCCGCCAGGCAACGGTGATACTGTCCACCCATATTATGCAGGAAGTGGATGCCATCTGCGACCGGGTGCTGGTGCTGCGCCACGGCAAACTGGCATTGGACAAACACCTGGATAGCCTGCACCAAAGCAGGACACTGCTGTTACACACAGACCGCGCCTCAGAATCCCTCGCCAATTATCTCAGGCGTATGCCACAAATATCATCTGTGCAGCAACAACCCGATAAAGATAACCGTTGCTGTTTTACGCTGACGCTGCACAACAACTCGGACATGGATACCGCCGCTAATAATGTCGCCCAGTGTGTGGTCAAGGCGGGAGCCAGGCTGTATCAGCTAAGGCCCGTGATACAGGGGTTGGAAGCCGTATTTCACGAGGTGAACAGCGATGACCCGTAACGGGGTAAGCCGCAGGCTGGCGCAAAAGGAAGTATTACTGTTTTTTTCCAGCCCGGTTGCCTGGCTGTTTCTAGCCAGTTTTACAGCGGTCACGTTTTTTATTTTCTTTTGGGTGGAAGCATTCTTCGCACGCAACATCGCCGATGTCCGCCCGCTGTTTGAATGGATGCCCGTCTTGCTCATATTCTTGTGCGCAGCACTGACCATGCGCATGTGGAGCGAGGAGCGCAGGACCGGCACGCTGGAACACATGCTCACCCAGCCAGCCAGCCTCTGGTGTTTTGTCATCGGCAAGTTCCGGGCGTGTTTTACGCTGTTGTTACTGGCTCTGATTTCCACTTTGCCACTACCGGTAAGCGTTGCCTTAATGGCTAATCTCGATTGGGGGCCGGTAGCGGCCGGCTATATTGCCGCCTGCTTATTGGGCGCAACCTATCTCAGTGTCGGCCTGTTTATCTCATCGCTCACTGACAATCCCATTGTCAGCCTGATTGGCACAGTAGTGATATGCGGCTTGCTGTATCTTGTGGGCAGCCCAACCCTGACCGACTTTTTTGACACAGCTGTCGGTGAGACACTGCGCCTGCTGGGCAGTGGCGCTCACTTCGAGAGTATTACCCGTGGTGTGCTGGACCTGCGAGATCTGTGGTACTACCTGAGCCTGACTGTCGCTTTTCTCGCGCTGAATGTTTACGCACTGGAAAGGCAACGCTGGTCCGGAAACTCTGCCACCAGCAGGCACAATAACTGGCGCCTTGCCACAGGCTTGATCCTGCTGAATCTGCTATTCGCCAATATTTGGCTTGCCCGCATGGACAGCCTGCGGCTGGACCTGACAGAGGGCAACCTCTATTCCATTTCCGAGCCCACTCACCACTTCCTCGAGCAATTGCAGGAACCGTTGCTTATTCGCGGGTATTTCAGCGCCAAAACGCACCCCTTACTGGCACCGCTGGTACCACAGTTGCGGGACCTGGCCCAGGAATACGCAGTTGCCGGCAAGGGCAGGGTTCACGTGGAGTTCATCGACCCTGCGAATAATCCGGCACAAGAACAAGAGGCCAACGAGCACTTTGGGATTCACGCTACCCCGTTCCAGATCGCTGACCGGTACCAGTCAACACTGGTGAACTCCTATTTCAATATCCTCGTACAGTACGGCAACGAGCACCAGACACTGGGTTTCAAAGATCTCATAGAGGTGCGCACAACAGCCAATGCAGCTGCCGACATCCTGTTGCGTAACCCAGAGTACGACATCACCCGGGCGATTAAAAATGTGCTGCATAATTATCAGATGGGTGGCAGCCTGTTCGAGCGGATTGACCAGCCAGTTGAGCTCATCGCCTATGTCTCAGCAGACGAACAGTTACCCGAGACCTTGCTGGCGTACAAGAAATCGATCAGAGCACAACTGGAGAAAATAGCGCCCCGCTCCGACGACAAGCTCAGCGTGCGTTTTATTGATCCAGAAGCCAGGGGCGGTGCAGTAGCAGAACAAATTGCCGAGGAATGGGGCTTTCGCCCGATGGTGACTGCTCTGGACCAGGAAAATGCTTTCTTTTTCTACCTGACACTCGCCGACAGAAACCAGGTCGTACAACTACCCACGGAAACATTCGATCCGGGTGATTTTCGCACCGTGTTGGACGCGGGTCTTAAACGATTTGCCAGCGGCTTCACTCGTACGGTGGCATTGTATCTACCTGAAGTAGACAACCAGATGGCTCGTTATAAACTCGGCGGGCCGACTTTCAACAATCTCGAGGAGGCCATCGCCAGGGACTACAGCATTCGGCTTGAAGACCTGGGAGACGGGGCCGTTGCCCCTGATGCGGACATATTGGCAGTCGTTGCACCACACAGGCTGGACGAACAGTCGGTCTTCGCGATAGACCAGTTCCTTATGCGCGGCGGCACAGTGATTATCTCCAGCTCCCCCTATACCACCGAACTCAGCGATGGCGAACTGCGCCTGCAGGACTGGGACAGCGGGCTGCAGGATTGGCTGAAACACCACGGCCTGTCGGTCGGGGAATCTCTGGTACTGGATGAACAAAGTTCGGCGTTTCCCGCACCGGTCGTCCGGGAAGCAGCGGGCTATGAGTTTCGTGATGTAAAAATGCTGGATTATCCTTACTTCATAGACCTTAGAACTGACAGCCTGACACGCAAACACCCGATTACCGATAACCTGCCCCAGCTGACGATGGCCTGGGCGTCGCCTCTTACCGTGGAGCGCCGCGACGGTTATCAGCTCACCACCCTGCTCAACAGTTCGCGTAGATCATGGCTGAGCAACAGCATGGATATCATGCCTGTCGCGGGCAAACCGGAGGTCGATCCGAACCGAACTAACCGGCAAAGCTCCGGGGCATCTCCCGAGCTGGATCGCAAGAGCGGCCCGTACAAATTGGGTGTGATGCTACAGGGGCGATTCCACTCCTATTTCAACGAAAGACCTCCGCAAAAACACGCTAGTGGCACTACCGGTCTGCTCAGCCGGTCTCCCGAGTCGGCGCGCATCATGCTGTACAGCTCAAATGATTTCATGGATGACCAGGTACTGAGCGCCCAGGTGATGGCGAGTGGAACCCAGTATCTCGGGCCGGTGGAATTGTTGCTCAACAGCCTGGACTGGGCATTGCAGGACGACGAATTGCTCAGAATCCGTTCGCGCGCCCACTTCAACCGGACGCTGCCACCCATGGAGCAGCAGGCGCAGGCTATGGTGGAGTATATTAACTATGGTCTTGCCGTAATCTGGTTAGTTTTTCTCGCGCTGGTTCACTGGTTGCGCAGCAAGCTGCGCAAACGGCGCTACGCCACAAGGCTTGAGCTGTGAGGCGCAATCTTGTGAGTCTGTTGCTAATTCTGCTAATTCAGGCTGGATTAATCGTTGCCGTTTACTGGCCGGGCGATGAAGCCGGATATGCTCCCCCTGCACCCATGTTGCCGTTCACACTGGACCGGGTCGACACGATCGTTGTAGGAGACGAATTCGATAACGAAACTGCTTTGGCAAAAGTCGGCGACCACTGGTTGCTTCCGGAACTCGAGAACCTCCCGGCAGACGTCGCCATGGTCGACAAGCTGCTTACCGCGTTGGCAGCGAGCGAGGGCAGTTGGCCGGTGGCAAATTCGGTTGCAGCGCGCCAGCGATTTCGCGTTGCGAGCTACCACTACAGGCGGCGGATCAGTTTACTTGATGACCAGGCTGTGCTCGGTACTTTTTTTCTCGGCAGTTCACCGGGCTTTCGCAAAATTTATACTCGCAATGAAGACCAGAATGGTATCTACAGCGTACTTTTTAACGCGCAGGATGCTCCCGGCCACAATGGCGGCTGGCTGGACAAACGTCTTTTGCAAACCCGGGCACCCGTAAGCATAAGCGCCGATGCCTACAGCCTGCATCGGGAAGGCGCCGGCTGGCTCTCCGGAATCGGTCAAGTACCCGAGGAACGTGAACTGGAAGCGTTGCTTTCCACCCTGAGAAATCTCCAGATTGATGGCCTGGCTTCAGGAGATGCACAACGCGATCTGTCCACCGCCGAGGCCGACATGGTATTTACAGTGGAGAGTCTGGCGGGGAAAGTGACCCTGGAGCTGTTCCAGTACGGCGACAAACACTATATTCACAGCAGTGAATACCCTTTGTTTTTTAGACTTAGCGCGTATGATTATGATCGCCTTGCGAGTATCGACCAGCGCCGGATATCCGGCGATAATACCCGCAGCACCTCTGGGAGACCGACATGAAATTCACCACAGTCATGGCAACTACTGCGGCAGTACTGATGCTCGGTGCATGCGCCGAAAAGGAAAGTGAGGAAGGTATTATTCCACAAGGCTACAAAAGTGCCGTAGAAAAGGCGCAGGGAGTCGAGGGCAAACTGCAAGAAACAATGCAAATGCACGGTGAGGAAATGGATGAGGGTGAGCACTAACGGCGCGTCACCCCCCGGTTTGTCAGCCCTGAAGTTTTTTCAGAATACTGGAGAAGTCCATTTGACCATTTCCCGCCTGCTGGTGCTGACTGTATAGCTCCTTGGCCAGCTGCCCCATTGGGTTGTCAAAATCGCACTGTTCAGCGATCTCAAGTGCCAGCCCCAGGTCTTTCACCATCAAGTCAACCATGAAGCCCGGCTTGTAATCATTGCTGGCAGGCGCTGTTTCCATCACTCCCGGGTAGGGGTTGTAGACTTCAAGAGACCAGTTGCGGCCTGAACTGGCCAGCATGATCTCGGATAGCACTTTCGGGTCAAGACCATTGCGAGCGCCCATTTCCAGAGCCTCCGAACTGCCAATCATATGAATGGCGAGGAGCATATTATTACAGCCCTTTGCGACCTGACCGGCACCTGCCGGGCCCGCGTGGAAAATATTCTTGCCCATATCTGCGAGGATTATCCGGGCCTTCTCAAATGTCTCTGCGCTGCCCCCGCACATAAATGCCAGCGTGCCCGCGACTGCCGCAGCGACTCCCCCGGACACAGGGCTGTCCATGAAACCTATCCCCATCCCGGTAGCAGCTTCACCAACCGAACGCGCAGTGGCCGCATCGATGGTGCTGCAATCCAGCACCGTGGTTGACGCGTCCAGTTGTGACAACAGACCGCTGTCCCCGAGATAGGTGGCGGCCACATGTTTGCCCGCTGGCAGCATGGAGATCACGTAATCGACCCCGGCGGCGGCTTCGGCGGCACTTGTCGCCACTGTCGCGCCCGCTGCCTTGAGCTGCGCCAGGGCGGCCTCGGACAAGTCGAACACGGCAACGTCATGGCCCGCCTTAACCAGATTGATGGCCATCGGGCCACCCATGTTGCCCAGCCCAATAAATGCAACCTTTGCCATAGTTCAGAACTCCGCTGTTAAGCTGTTACAGGTCCGCCAGGGGATTCTGCTCCCAGGGCGCACGAAAAAAGGAATCCACCACCTCCGGCGGCACATCCCGTGTGGATGTGTAACGCCAGGCCGGCTTGCGATCCTTGTCGATGAGCAGGGCCCGCACTCCCTCGGCGAATTCCGGGTAGCGCATAATATTTGTGGCCAGTACAAGTTCCGCCTGGAACACTTCCCGCAATGAGGCATGCCGGGTTTCGAGCAGCTGCCGAAACGCCACCAGCGCTGCCAGCGGGGAACCGCGCCCCATACTCTTTTTCGCTGCTGACAGCCAGGGGTCCTGGGTCTGCTGGAGCAGGATATTGTCGATGACCTCATGTACGTCATCCCCGTCACACAGCGTGGCGATCGAGCCCAGGTGGGGTTCTACCTGCCCGCCAGGGCACTGGCTCACGCTCTGCTCGGCAAATGGACGTAAGGTGTGCCGCACCAATGCATGATTAGCTGCTTCTTCTACCTGCCATTTCTGACGCAACAGCGCATCGAACACCTCGTCCCTGCGTTCACTGCCAATAAACCGGTCGGCAATACCGGTGTAGATCGCATCCGCAGCGTTGATAGACGCACCTGTCAGTGCCAGAAACGGGCCTGACTTGCCCGGCATATGATTGAGAAACCAGCTACCTCCCACATCGGGAAACAGGGCAATACCCACCTCGGGCATCGCGATACGGGTTTTTTCGGTAACAATCTTGTGCGAGCAGCCGGCCATCACACCAAGCCCACCGCCCATAACAATGCCGTGACCCCAGCTGATAACCGGTTTGGGATAGGTATGCAGGGTGTAGTCGAGCTGGTACTCCCGCAAAAAGAAATTCTCCGCGTACGCGCAAGGGCCACCGGGTGTTGCAGTCACGTCATCGTAGAGCGCCTGTATATCTCCACCGGCACAGAAAGCCTTCTCGCCGGCACCCTCGAGAAAAATTGCCGCAATGGCTGGACCGTCTCTCCACTGATCCAGTTTGGCTTGCAGTTGATCAACCATTTCCAGGGTGAGGGAGTTCAGTGTGGCCGGAACGTTCAGGGTAACGCGAACCAATTTCCCGGCTCCGGCGATTTGCTCCTCAAACAGTATGGGTGCTTCAGACATTAGCGCTTACCTCAGCCGTTTTTCCATTCGGGCTTGCGCTTCTCCAGAAAAGCGTTGACGCCTTCGCGCTGGTCTTCGGTAGAGAACAGTTCGACAAACAGATCACGCTCTGCCACGAGGCCCTCGGAGATAACTGTGTTGCGCCCCGTGTGTAGCAGGCGTTTACAAAATGCCACCGAGCTTGGGCTTTGTTCCCCAACCTGCTCCGCCAGTGCCAGGGCTCGCTCCAGCGCCTCCCCCTTGGCCACCACTTCCTCCACCAGACCGATACGCTCAGCGGTAGCGGCATTAATGCGCTCACCACAGAGAATAATACGCTTGGCCCAACCCTCGCCGACCAGCAAAGACAGGCGCTGAGTACCGCCGGCGCAGGGCAGTAGGCCGACACGCGCTTCCGGCAGGGCCATCTGGGCCTGCTCCTCGGCGATACGGATATCACAGGCCATCGCCACTTCAAGCCCACCTCCCATAGCAAAACCATTTACTGCAGCGATGGAGACTCCGCGGAAATCAGCGAGTGTTTCAAATGCTTCGCCAAAATACTCCGCCATGGTGCGAGCTGTAGCCGGATCACCGTCGGCAAATAATTTAAGGTCCGCGCCTGCGGAAAAGAATTTTTCCCCGGCTCCGGTCAATACCAGGGCGTAGACATTTTTCTCATTGTTCAGTTTCTGTACCAGGTCTTTCAACGCAGGAAGACTTTCGGTGTCCCAGGTATTGGCACCGGGGTGGTCTATGGTGACCAGAGCAGTGTGCCCGCGCAGCTCTACTTTCAGTTTTTCCGATGTGCTCAAACTCATTTGATAACCTCCAATGCGCCTTCCATTAACATTTTGCGGGAGACGATAACCCGCATGATTTCGTTGGTGCCTTCCAGAATCTGGTGTACCCGGGTGTCGCGCACATGGCGCTCCATGGGGTACTCCTTGATATAACCGTAACCGCCAAAGAGCTGCAGGGCATCATTGCAGATATTGAAACCGGCGTCGGTGGCAAAGCGCTTGGCCATAGCACAGTACGTTGAAGCCTGGGGATCTTTGTTATCCAGCTTGCTGGCAGCCAAGCGCACCATCTGGCGACTCGCTACCAGCTCAGTGAGCATATCGGCAAGCTTGAACTGGGTGGCCTGGAAGTCAGCTATGGCGGTATCGAACTGCCGGCGCTCCTGCACGTAGGCCGTCGCTTCCTCCAACGCCTGCTGGGCTGTGCCGACACTGCAGGTGGCGATGTTGATGCGCCCACCATCCAGCCCCTCCATTGCAATTGCGAAACCCTGCCCCTCCTCGCCCAGACGGTTGGCAACAGGGACTCGCACATTGTCAAAACTGATCATCCGGGTGGGCTGGGCATTCCAACCCATCTTTTCTTCTTTCTTGCCGTAGCTAATACCTTCGGCGTCCGCCGGAATCAACAGGGCCGAAATCCCTTTTGGACCCGCTGCGCCCGTTCGCAACATCACCACCAGCACATCGGTGGCGCCCGCACCGGAAATAAACACTTTGCTGCCATTGACCAGATAATCGTCACCGTCGCGCACAGCGGTTGTGCGCAGCGAAGCTGCATCGGAGCCAGCACCGGGTTCCGTCAGACAATAGGAGGCGAGTTTGCTACCCGCGATCAGATCAGGACACCATTGGGCAATAGCGCCATCACTACAGTACTTGCCCACCATATTGGTCGCCATATTGTGAATGGTGAGGAAAGCGGCCGTCGCGGTGCAGCCCTTCGCCAGTTCCTCAACAATCAAGCTGGCATCCAGACGCCCCATACCCAAACCGCCGGCGGATTCGGGTGTATACATGCCCATAAAGCCCAATTCACCCGCCTGCTGCAGTACTTCCCGGGGAAATATCGATTCCTCATCCCAGCGCGCGGCGTGAGGTGCCATGGCGCCCTCGGCAAAAGCACGTGCACTCTCTATAAATGCTCGCTGGTCATCGCTCAGGGAAAAATCCATACCTTATTCCTCGTTAAGCTTCCGTATGGAGTGCGCTAGAATTTGCCCATCACCTTGCCGAACAACTCCTCATCCGAAGGCAACACCTTGGCCACGGCCAGCGGCTTGGACACCCAGGTTTCATTTACCAGGTCACGCCAGGTGATGTTGTGGTTAATGCTGTTGCCACCCCAGGAGCCACAGCCCAGCGAGAATGTCTGGCGCATACCGTTCCACAGGTTTCCGCTGTTGGAGGCGGACTGGGGCTGGTTGACCATCACCCGCGAGGTGCGCGTACCCATGGCGAGCTTCATGATATTGTCGTCGTTGTAGGAATAAATGCCACAGCTATGCCCCTGGCCCTGGTAGGCCTGGATACGATTGGTGAGCTCTATCGCTTCATCGATGTCCTTGACCTTGTAAAGCGCCATGGTGACCGTGAGTTTTTCCCCGGAAAAGGGATAGTCGGGGCCCGCGCCTGTCTCCGGTACGATCAAGAACTGTTTACCCTCGGGCAAGTCGATGCCGGCCTTACCGGCAATGGTCAGGGCATGCTGGGCTACAATTTTCGCGTTTAGATGCCCGTCTTCCCACAGCACCGCCTGCAGTTTCTGCTTGTCCTCGCCCTCAATGACATAACCGCCTTCGCGCTTGAGCTTCTCCAGCATTTCATCGTAAACCGATGCAAAAACCAGTACTGAGTTGTCCGAGGAACAGGAGGCCGCCAGATCCAGCACCTTGGAGGTACGGATCTTTTCCGCCGCCTCGTCCAGATTAGCGGTATCGTCTACCGTGATGACCGCGTTGCCGACACCCACACCCAGGGCGGGGGTTCCGGATGAATAGGCCGCGGTCACCATAGCCTCGCCACCGGTTGCCAGTATGCGGTCGCACTGACGCATCAGCTCATTGGTCTTTTCCATAGACGGCACGTCTATACTCTGCACCAGGTCTGCCGGGCCACCCACCGCAACAATGGCCTCGCGCATATAGTCGCAGATCATTTTATTGGTCAGTTTGGCCCGTGGGTGCGGCGCAATAATGATGGCATTGCGGCCTTTTACTGCGGAGATACCCTTGATGACCGGTGTCGCCTCCGGGTTGGTAGAGGGGGAGAGCGCGCCAATAACGCCGACCGGCTTGGCTATCTTGACGATATTGCGCTCACGGTCTTCTTCAATTACCCCGACAGACTTGTCGTTGATAATATCCATGAGAGTCGCCCGGGTTTTACGGTGAATCTTCAGGTATTTGCCTGCGTAGTTGCCGAGCTGGGTTTCCTCGACGGCAAACTGCGCGATTTTTTCCGACACTTCTTCCCGAGCTATGGACCACACCATGGCAGTGATCAATTCGTCGACTTGCTCCTGCGTATAGTCGGCGATTTGTTCCTGCGCCACACGGGCACGCGCCACCATGGCTTCCATTTCCTTCTTCGCTTCTGCTAATTCCGGGTTCTGTTCCATGCTCATCTGCTCCTGTGGCGTTTTCTGGTGCGCATCTACACGTTGTGCGCACCAAACTAGGTTAGCTGATCAAAAACTGTGCGCCAGCTTATCGCGCTGGTGGTTTTGTTCAAAGGGAGGAAATTGCGCTTTATATGGACTATATTGCTATTATCTTGTGACGGACCTCTGCGGCCGGCTTTGATCCGGGTGTGCAGTGCCGTGACCCGTCGTAAATACGTCCATGTAGACTCGTATTGCACATCCATGTGCTCAACGGTCCCGACACTGCACACCCGGATCAAAACCTTCATAGAGTTCACAGCCAAAGGGATGCATTTTCTGCGCTATGGCAAAAAAACAGCAGAATTTGCACGGCAAATACTACCAGGAGAGCGTATGAGCGCACCATCAAAATGGCCCCTGCCGGAGGAAGGCACCCGCTTCCTCACACCGGCTTTTATGCTCAATAAACTGGCCAGGCACCCGCTGACCCGGGAGTGTTATCCGGCGGGCATGGGGTACTACCCCCAGGCTTATAATCACCGTATGGAGCGCCAGCGCCACGATGACAACCTGTTGATTTATTGCGTGGATGGTCTGGGTTATGCCAGTACCCCGGAATGGTCCGGGCGCATTGAAGCGGGGGAGGTTTTGTTGCTGCCCCAGGGCGTCGTGCACCGTTACCATGCAGACGCGGCAGACCCCTGGACGATCTATTGGGTGCATTTTCAAGGGAGTAGTACGGCAATCTTTAACCAGTATCTGGGATATCGGGATGCGGGCAAACCTGTTGCACGTGTGGGGGTGTCACCGCAGCTTACAGCACATTTTCGCGGGCTCATGGAAGTGCACCGCACCGGCTACAGCACGCGGGCATTTATCAATGCTGCCAATCAATTGCGCCACCTGCTGACCCAGATAGCGCTGGAGATGCGCAGGGCACAGGCGATTAACCAGCACAGTTTCAACCTGGACGCGGTACAGCGCTTCATGTTGGAAAACCTGTCGCAGCAACTGGAGCTGGAGACATTGGCGGCAGCTGCGAAGCTCTCGAAGTACCACTTTTCCAATAAGTACAAGGCACTCACGGGCTACTCTCCCATCAAACACTTTCTGAATATGAAAATGGAGCATGCCTGCCATCTGCTGGACAGCGGCGATCTCAACGTCAAGGGGGTGGCAGCGGCACTGGGTTACGACGACCCGCTGTACTTCTCACGATTGTTCAATAAGACGGTGGGCATGTCGCCCAGGTCCTACCGCAAGTCAGTCAGGAACTAGCTTGGTCAGTCTCGCTCGGCGCAACCGGGGTAACGGTTTCACCGGAGATGGTTAAGTGTTTCATCAGCAGGGCCCGCATCCACTGGTGTGGTGTGCTGCGCGATGTTCGCGTGTGCCGCATAAGCGACATCTTGCCGCGGTTTCCACTGTGGGAATTTCGTATCATTCGCTGCAGCTCCGCCGGCATCTCGTGGCCGATTATGCGCTCCCGGTACAGCCCTCCTGCCTCAAAGCCTGCATTTGCCACCAGCAGTGAATCGGTGCGACAGAGCACACCTACCGCGGCCGCGAATTGTGTCGTTTCCAGGGCGATGGTGCGATGCACACCGTACTGCCCCAGTACATCATCTACCATGCTGGTGTTCTCCCGTGTCAGGCCGGGAAGGTAGAGTCGCAAGTGTGGGTAGGCCAGGAAGTCCTGCAGGCCCATTTCCTTTTTCACCAGCGGGTGATTGGTGCGCATATAGCAGCGCGGAGCAATGGTAGCTATCGGTTCGGCGAGTATGTCGCGCTCAGTATCCAGCGCTACAAAGGCGGCGAAATCGGCCTCGCCCTTCTTCAGCTGCTCCTGGTAGTTTGGCGCGACCTCTGCGGTAACAATCTGAACCGAGGGGGCCATTTCTTGCAATTCGGACATCAGACCCGGCAGCAGAGCTTCACTCAATATAGGTGGCAATAACAATTTGAAGCTACCATTAAAGGTTTCTGGAGCGAAGCCCTCGTCGCCCAGCACCTGCTCGACCTTCTCAAGCAGAGACGGTAACTCAGCCGCCAGTTCCTCAGCGCGGGGAGTCGGTACCAGGCCGTGTGCGGTACGGGTAAAAAGCTCGTCTTCAAAAGAGTCTCGCAGTTTCTGCAGGGTTTTACTCAGTGCTGGCTGGGACACTGAAAGTCGTTCCGCCGCACGGGTGACGTTGCGCTCCTCCAGCAGGATCTGCAAAGCGACCAATAGGTTCAGGTCGGTGCGAATCAACTTGCGAGAAATCATAATGCTCCCTTGGACAATAACCTATAGTTATAATAATCATCCTACCAAAGTGGTGCGGGCAATACACCCGAATATGCCCGGGCCGGCACACCGCAGTAATTGACTCTCAACTGGCTGGGCTCGGGAGAGACTGCTACCATGGCAAGCAGCAGCCCGGCTTGTGGCCAGGCCTCACCGAATAAGAGGATTATCATGCGTTTCACCACCCTACTGGCAACTCTGGTAATGATCCTGTCGGTGGTAGCCTGCAGCGGCATCGAGACCCGGCCCGCACCGATAGAGGAATTTGCGGCGGGCAATTACAAGTATTACAAATGGCGCAGTGAACCCTTACCCAATACGGCCAACTCCCAGGACCCCTGGTACATCATGGATCCAATCCTACGCAAAGAACTCAATGACGATCTCGCCAAAAAGGGTTACGTGCTTGATGATCAACGTGCCCAGTTCACAGTGGACTATCTCTATGCTGCCGGCCTGCGCATGGGCGAACGCAGCGCAGAAGCCGCCGACCTCACAGCCTATCCATGGGTAAATCCCAACCGGCAAATCAACCAGGCGGTGGTGGACAACGCCTACGCGCTTGGTGGCGTCAAGGAGACGAGCAATATCGCCCTGCAGTTCAACGACGCCACCACCAAAAAGGAAGTTTGGCACGTCATCATCACCAAGATCGTGGAAGACGTGAACAAGGTGAATGTGGAGGAGATGAAGTCCACTCTGCGCAAAGGGCTAAGCGCCGCCTTGAGCACGCTTCCACCGGCAAAATAACTGCCACGGGCTGTTTGCCCAAGCCACCGTCAGCCGTAAACTTCGGGATTTACACAGCAGGGCATTACCCTGCCAGCAAGTGCGGCAATCATATTCTCCACCGCCATATTCGCCATGCGGGCTCGTGTCTGGACGGTGGCGCTGCCAATATGCGGTGTAGCAACAACATTCGGCAGCCTCAACAGTGGGTTATCGGCAGCCACCGGCTCCCGCTCAAACACATCTATCCCGGCAGCAGAAAGGGCACCATCAGCCAGCGCCTCCGCCAGCGCCTGCTCATCCACGATGCCACCACGCGCGGTATTCACCAGCACCGCGCCAGGTTTCATCTGGGCGATTCTCCGGGCATTGATCAGCTTCTGCGTCTCCGCTGTTAACGCCACATGGACAGTAACGAAATCACTGCGCTGCAGTAAGTCTTCCAGGCTCACCATGTCTACCCCGGGCACGCGCCTGGAACTGCGATTCCAGGCCAGCACCCGCATGCCAAACCCGGCAGCGCGCCTGGCCACAGCCTGCCCGATTGCGCCGAGCCCGATTATCCCCAATGTCGCGCCGCTAACGTCCTTGCCGGTAAAAAAGTCCGGTGCCCAGGCGTTTGCGGCAGTCCACTGCCCCTGACGCATGAAGCGGTCTGCTTCGGTGACCCGGCGGGCAGCAGCCAACAACAGGGCAAAGGTGGTATCGGCTGTGGTGTCTACCAGCACACCCGGAGTGTTACCAACCGGTATACCGCGCTCGGACAGGGCCTGCACATCGATGTGGTCCACCCCCACAGACACGGTTGACACAAATTCCAGATCGGGCAAGGAATCCAGTAACGGTTTTTCGATGCGGTCAGTCAACATGCACAGCAGACCCCGCGCTCCCTTCAGCTCTGTGCGCAATCCCGATGGGGACAAAAGGCCAGGCCCCATCCAGACATTCAATTCACAGCACTGCGCCAATTTATGGATGCTGTCGCCGGGCAACTGGTGGGTTACAAACACTTTAGCTGTCATCGACGCCACTCCACTAAGAGGCCATATCGGCTGGCACAAGATCGATCATCCCCTGCAGGTCGGATTGCCAGGCCAGTAGCTGCTGCTGCTCGTACACCTCATTCCCGGCCAGGTGCCCCCACACCGGCTGCGGCCAGCAGGGGTCGCCCTCCTGCCTGCCAATAATATGAAGATGCATCTGCGGAACCACGTTACCAAGCCCCGCGAAATTGACCTTCGAGAACCCGAGTACCTGCTTGATATAGGCCGATATCGCGGCACAGTCAGCGATGACCCTGTCGCGATGATGCTCTGGCAAATCCAGTAAATCATTGAGGCGCGTGTCTGGCACGAGAATGAACCAGGGCAATGCAGCATTGCGGTTTAAAAGTACTTCAGCACCCTCGATACTTCCCAGGTGATGACAGTCTGCCAGTAGTTGCGGGTGAATATCGGCTTGTTCCATGGAGTTCTCCTGTCAGTCATATGGGCACTTTAGTCCTGTGCTACCGTATTTGGCAATGCATTGGAACAGACCGAAATGTTTTTGGAGACCGGGGTTGCTCTGGCAATACACTTGAATAACGGTAAAGATATGTGCCCTACGAGCTGCTGCGCGACAGGACACCAATATGAAAAATGATCGCCACAACCTGAACGCAGACCCGTCCATACGAGTTACCGTTGACACCCGGGCAATGGATTGGACAAAAAGCCCCGGTGGCCACGTGCTGCGTAAACGTATGCACCTCTCAGGCCCGGCGGAATCAGGTCAGGTGACATCCGTAGTTCGCTATATGGCGGGTGCACGATTTCCTGCCCACGATCACCCGGAGGGCGAAGAGATCCTGGTTCTCGATGGTGTCTTCTCGGACGAGCACGGTGACTGGCCGGCGGGCACTTACCTGCTCAATCCAGAGGGTTTCCATCATGCCCCGTTCTCCGAGCAGGGCTGTACCCTGTTGGTAAAGCTGAGGCAATTTCCCGGCTTGGATCGCCAACATATTGCAGTACAAGTGAATGATATTCCCTGGACCGCCACGGGTGACGGGGGAGTATCCAGTAAAACACTTTACAGTCAACAACCCTACTCTGATTGTACGCGCATGGAACGCTGGGGCTCGCCCCGGGACAGGGGCGAGATCGCCTTTCCCATGGGAGCGGAAATATTCGTAGTGAAAGGAAATTTTGATGATCAGTTCGGAAGCTATCGCAGCCAGAGCTGGCTGCGAGTACCCGCCGGTGAGTCCGTAACACCCAGCGGCGGTCATTCCTGCGAGGTCTATATCAAGGAAGGAGGTTTTCCCTACCTGCACTAAACAGTCAGTCCCCGTCGACAACACAGCGTGGCGGCCGATCAGTGCACCATTTGCTCCGTCCGGGAATGACCGTGGCGCGCATACTCCCGAAATATCCACGCCAGATAGAGCAGTGAGACCAACAAGGAACCCAGCCAGGCGCCGTGATAGCCAAACACCGCGAGATTAAAACCCGCCAGCAGCGGCCCTGCAACCCTGCCCCAGGATGCTGCTGCACCAGAGACACCCAGCATACGGCCGCGTATCAGAACGGGTGAGCGATGGCTAACAATGGCATTCAACAACGGCATACACAAAGTTGCACCGGTCATGGCGATAAATATCGACCCGACCATCACCAGCATGGTGTCTGCAAACACGCCTATGGCCAGCCCGAGTACCAGTGAACACACAGCAATTCGCAGCAGTCGCAACTCCCCCAGGGCACGCACCATCATGCCCATGAAACCCCCTTGTACCACGGCCATGATCGCGCCCTGGATGCCGAAAACAATTCCCACCTGGCGGGCACCCCAGCCCAGCGTATCCCCGGCCCAGAGAGGAAACATGTAAGTGAGCGAACTGACACAGAGGTTGTGCAGAAAAAATTGCAGCATCAGCAGCCTGTTTCCACCCTCCCGCAGCATCGAATAGGTGGAGCCTGCGTCTTTCCCCTGTTGAGCTGTTTTGTGTGCAGCGCGCTTTTCCGCCGTGAGCGATTCAGGAAGGAAAAGCGCCGCCGCGACCATTGCCAGTACTGACATAATCCCCGCCACCGCGCAGGGCAGGGTAAATCCCGGCTCATCGCCAGACAACAAGCCGCCCAGCATGGGGCCCAGAACCAGGCCAAGCCCAAAAGCAGCACCAATCAGGCCCATGCCACGGGCCCGGTTCTCCGGCCCGGTGATATCCGCCATCATGGCGGAGGCCACTCCCACGTTCCCCGCCATCATCCCGGCAAATGCACGTGCGACATAGACCATCCAAAGTGCGGAAGCCAGACCGAGCATAACGTAGGAAACAGCTGCCCCCGCCAGACAGATCATTATTACGGGTTTGCGCCCTATACGATCCGAAAGGCGCCCCCAAAATGGCGCACAGAGACCGGCACCCACCGCGTAGGCGACAATAATATAGGCGACATCAAGTTTATCTGCGCCCAGTTCGGGAGACAAAAAAGGCAGAATGGGAATAATTATGCCGAACCCAATCAGGTCCAGCAGTACGACTGAGAACAGAATCGGCACGGCCGACTACCCCCTGCGCCGGTGACCAGTCAGTATCCGCGCCGACGCAGTCACTTCGGCTTATGGCGTGCCGGCTTTGATTTGCCCGCTGGCCTGGCCCTGGCCTTTGAGTGGCCTTTGGAACCCGCCTGATGTTGCCCGTCCAGCCGCGAAATCTGCAGCCGCTGGCCACTGACCCATACGCTCTTCAAATGCTTGAAGATTTCCTTCGGCATCCCCTCCGGCAGTTGCACTGTACTGTGGTCGTCATATATTTCGATGCGACCGATATACTCACTTTCTATCTCTGCCTCATTGGCGATAGCGCCGACAATATTTCCGGGCTTTACACCGTGCTCCAGCCCCACTTCAATGCGAAAGCGCTCCATACCCGCTTCCGATCCACCGCTTGACGGCTCATCGCTTCGCTCCGCAGGTGACGACACCCGGGGCTCCGGCCGCTGTGATCGCTCTTTATCGCGCGGCGCTGACGCTTCCCGGGCAGGTTTTTCAAACGCCTCGTTATCCGTCTTGCGTGGGGCTTTTCGGTCCGGTTTCCGGGGGGTCTCACGATCCTGTTTGCGCGGCGGTTTCTGTCCCCTTGTGGATTCCGCATGCATCGACGGCCGGTCCCGTTTTTTGTCAGCTGGGCCCGACACAGGTTTTGCCGTGAGCGGCTTGCCGCCCTGGGCTAAAGCCCCCAGTGCCGCCGCTATTTCTATCACTGGCACACCGTACTCATGCTGGTAGTCCTCGACCATTTTCCGGAACAGTTTCAATTCAGCAGTGTCGAGTGTCTCGGTAATACGCTGTTTGAACTTGCCGATGCGCTTGTCGGTGACCTCTTCGGCGGTGGGCAACGCCATCTTTTCTATGGTCTCACCAGTGGCTTTTTCAATCGCACGCAGCAACCGCCGTTCGCGATTGGCAGCGAACAATATTGTCTCTCCAGTCCGCCCGGCGCGGCCGGTGCGACCGATACGGTGCACGTAGGCTTCCGCATCGTAGGGAATATCGTAGTTGATCACATGGCTGATTCGCTCCACATCCAGGCCGCGCGCCGCCACGTCGGTGGCCACAAGAATATCCAGCTCTCCCTTTTTAAGCCGCTCTATTGTCTGTTCCCGTTGTTTCTGGGGGATATCGCCGTTCAGTGCGGTGGCCGAGTAACCTCGCGCCGCCAGTTTGTCAGCCAGTTCTGCTGTCAGGATGCGCGTGCGCACGAAAATGATCATCCCGTCGAAATCCTCTACTTCAAGGATTCGGGTCAGTGCGTCGAGCTTGTGGACTCCGGCCATCATCCACACACGCTGACGAATGGCGGCACTGATGACGCTCTTGACCTCAATCGAGATTTCTTGCGGATCGGTAAGGTGGCGTTTGGCAATTCGCCGGATTGCGTCGGGCATGGTGGCGGAGAATAGTGCGATCTGTCGCTGGGCGGGTGTCTGTTCCAGGATCCATTCGACATCGTCGATAAAACCCATGCGCAGCATTTCATCCGCCTCGTCCAACACCAGGGTTTGCAATTTCGAGAGTTTGAGGGAACGCCGGCGCATATGATCCATTACCCGCCCGGGTGTACCCACCACCACATGCACGCCACGCTCCAGTTGCCGCAGCTGACCACGCATATCGGAACCGCCGTAAATCGGCAGGACGTGAAATCCCGGCAAATGACGGGCGTATTTCTGGAAAGCCTCAGCGACCTGGATCGCCAACTCCCGTGTTGGGGCAAGCACGAGCACCTGCGGCAACTTCAGGCTGAGGTCCAGGCGAGCCAGTATGGGCAAGGCAAAGGCCGCCGTCTTGCCGGTCCCGGTCTGGGCCTGCCCGAGCACATCGGCACCTTTAAGCATATACGGGATGATTTTTGCCTGGATGGCTGAGGGTATTTCATAACCAACCTCTACCAGGGCTTTTTGCAGCGTAGCGGGCAGATCCAGTTCGGCAAAACTGGTGATCCCATCTGGAGTGGACATGTGCTTACCTTGAGAGCTGAGCGGGGCGCCCGAAGCGGGCGCGGGGGTGAATTATACAGGGAATCCCGGCGGCTGTCCGGCCTCCACTACCCAGCCAGCGTCTCCAGTATTTCGCCCATTTTCGTATGTAGCAGGTTTATCGCCTTCAAGGGGCGCACCATCACCTTGAATTCACTGATTTTTCCATCCTGATCAAAACTCATGATATCGACGCCGTTTACGGTAATTCCATCGATTTCGCAGACAAACTCAAGTACCGCATGTTCCGTGTTCACCACCTCTTTCTCATAGTGAAAGCCATCAACCAAAACATGCATCGCTCCTGTGAGATAGAGCTTGGTAAGCTCCCTGCCCCGCTGGGGTGTGTGCACTACCGGCGACAGGAACACGCAATCCTCTGCCAAAATCTCGTCCAGCAACTCAGGTTTCCTCTCTTTAATAATCTCGTGCCAGCGTTCAAGTGCATTCATGGGTTTTTACTCCGGTCAGGTGTATCGATGTCAGCGGCAGCTCAGGCCGGCGGCAAGAGGCGCTAAGGTAACTCGAAGCCAGTTCAAATCCAATCCATTGGCGCCCGGGTTCTATTATCCCGGGCTGCTCAAACTGTTATCCTGCAAACAACGTTAGCGCCACGGTCTGGACCAAATCCATGGAATTCATTCAGCAAAGCCTCACCACCCTCTGGCCCCTGATTGTAATAATTGGCATAGGCGCAGCATTGGCCTGGGTTCTTAACTGGTTCGTCAAACGCAGCCAGGACGCAGCTGCGGGCCTGTTATACCCGGTGCTCAACTGGATAAATATATCGATCGTCATTATCGCTCTGATCATCATGTTGCCCATCAGCGAGGAGACGAGAGGCCAGGTGCTCAGCTTGCTGGGGCTGGTACTCACCGCAGTCATCGCTCTGTCGTCGACCACATTTGTTGCCAACGCCATGGCCGGCGTCATGTTGCAAACAACTCAATCGTTTCGCCCGGGCGACTATATTCGTGTAAACGACCAATTTGGCCGGGTTATAAAACGCACGTTGGTAAATACCCGCATACAAACCGAATGGCGCGACCTGACTATCCTGCCCAACCTGCTGCTGATCAACACCCCTGTTACCGTGCTGCACAGGGAAGGGACCATCATCTTCGCCGAGGTCTCTATTGGTTATGATGTGCCTTACACTCGGGTAGAGGAACTGATGAAGCTGGCCGCGGCCGATGCCGCGCTGGAGGAGCCATTTGTTCTGGTTCACGAATTGCTTGATCACGCGGTGGCATACCGTGTGTGCGGGTTTCTGCCCTCGATCAAAAACCTGCTCAGCGCCCGCTCCAATCTGCGTAAAACAGTACTGGCACAAATGCACGGCAACGGGATAGAAATTGTATCCCCCACGTTTATGAATCAACGCCAGCTGGACCCCGAACGCAAAATGATTCCGGACCAGCCTGTGCTGCACGACCATCACAAGCAGGAGTCTGTCAGCCAGGCGCCCGAGGAGAAGATCTTTGACAAAGCGGTAGAGGCCGAAAGCCTCGCAGAGCTCAAACTGGATCTGGAGACCACACAGGGGGAAATCAAGAAAACGCGCGCATCGCTGAAGGACGCCGAGGCGGGCAGCGACGAACAACTTGAAAACCTGATAGCAGAACTGGAACGCCGGGAGACATGGTTAGCCAGCGCGATCGAACAACGAGCGTAAAAAGCCCGAAACATCCGAGAATTGCTGCTCACCAAATGAAAGGCTTGTAGGCGGCAATTTTATTACAGATCCACTTCCTGCCTGAACTCCTGCTCGATTCGCTGTTCCAGCTCATAACGCGCCACACCTCGCCGGGTGACACTGTCACTCATCCTCTGCTGGTAACGCTTGCCACGATAATGCTTTACCAGATGCGGGAATCGTTCCTCCTCTATCTCCCCCGCGATCAACTCCTCGATAAACGCGATATCGATACCAACGCGATAAGCGATTCGACTGGGTCGAATCTTGTGGGCATGGAACTCAGCGACGATGTGTATTTGCTGCTCACGGGTATGGGTACACTCCCTGGAGTAGCCGTAGGGTGGCGAGGGAGTGCGGGGATCAATACTGGTCTCGTTACTTTTGGACATATCGAATTATTAGCAGATACTCTCGAAAAAAGCCAAATGGCGCGCACCTCCGGTAACGACCGGCCCGCAGCCGAGCAAAAGCTTACCATTCATACAGTACAGGACTATACTCGACGCGCTGCGGGTCAGCATAAAAATACTTCCGGAGAATCCAGGCCATGACATCAATCTCCCCAGCACCAGACTTGACAGAGGTCGAGTCAGCCATGCTGAGTCTGTTAGAGGCACAGCGCGCCGACTTCCTCAAAGAGGGGCCCGTTAGCGCAGCCACCCGTATGGACCGTCTTGATCGCGGCATAGATGCGCTGGTTCGCTATGCTGACAAGCTTGCCGATGCGCTGAACTCGGATTTCAGCTGTCGTCCCAGGGAGGTTACGCTGCTCACAGATGTCGGCGCCTCTGTGACCCCGATGAAGCACGCGAAAAAGCACCTGCGCAAATGGATGAAACCCGAAAAGCGACCGACGGGCTTTCCCCTCAACCTGATGGGTGGGCGCTCCCGGATAGAATACCAACCACTGGGTGTAGCGGGCATCATAGCGCCCTGGAACTTCCCTGTGTCAATGGTGTTCGCACCCATGTCCGGCGCCCTGGCGGCGGGTAACAGGGTCATGGTGAAACCCTCCGAATTTACGCCGGCCACATCAGAAGTGCTGAAGACCATGATGGAAGACGCCTATGACCCGAAAGAGGTTGTCGTATTCACCGGCGGTCCCGAAATCGGCCAGGCATTTTCCAACCTGCCGCTGGATCACCTGCTGTTTACCGGCGCCACATCGATAGCCCGTCACATCATGGCCGCGGCCTCGCGAAACCTGGTGCCGGTGACACTGGAACTCGGCGGCAAGTCACCCGTCATCATCTCCCGCAGCGCGGATCTCGAAAAAAGCCTCGGTCGAATCATGCTGGGCAAAACCCTGAACGCCGGCCAGATCTGCCTTGCGCCAGACTACCTGCTGGTGCCCGAGGAGAAGTTACCCGAGGTGATCACCATTGCACAAAACGCGGTTGCTGCCATGTATCCCCGGCTGCTGGACAACGAGCAATACACCTCGGTGATCAATGAACGCCACTTTCAACGCCTGACCGGCTACCTGGCCGAGGCGGAAGAGCGTGGGGTAAAAACCATTGCAATCAACCCGGCCGGAGAGGATTTCAGCCAGCAACAAGGCACCTACAAGATTCCTCCCACGCTGATACCCGAGCCACCCGAGGACATGAAAGTCCTGCAGGAGGAGATTTTCGGGCCGCTGTTACCGATTCGCACATACAGCGAATTCTCGGAAACGATAGACTACATCAACTCCCGGCCCCGCCCCCTGGCGGTATATTATTTCGGTGAAGATGGCGATGAGCAAACCGCAGTGGAAACCCGCACTACCTCCGGTGGTATCTGCATCAACGATGTCATCATGCACATCGGTCAGGAGGACCTGCCGTTCGGCGGCGTTGGGCCCAGCGGTATGGGTAGCTACCACGGTATTGAAGGTTTCCGCACCTTCAGCCATGCGAAGTCGATTTACCGCCAGACCAGGATGAATTTCGCCAAACTGGGTGGGCTGTTACCGCCCTACGGGCCGGCTACTGAAAAGTCGATAAAAATGCAGGTAAAGAAATAGCCGAATTGATGGCACCGCAGTGGGTTCCAAGTCATGGTGTGAAGACTTGTCCGATACGCCCAAAGGCGAGTAGAGCGCGGACGATACCGCGATCTATGCCAGACACTGTGTACTCTAGCCAGGTGCGATCAACAGCGTTGGTATGCCCAGACAGTGGCTTTTGACGGTTGCCACAACACTGCCCTGTTTCCGGCCGGCGCGAATCTCCGATAGGGCAACACCCCGAGCGGCCAGGCGCGCCACCGTTTGCTCAAGGTCCGCACAATGATAGGCAATTCCCCAGAAGTAATCCTCAGCGGGCTGCTCGTGCTGTGCCTCAATCACTTCCAGCGTAAGCTTGCCAGCGCGGAAGAACAGCATTCGTCCACCCCACTCCGGCACATTCTGGTCCAGCGCCAGACGGATCCCCAATTTGCGGCCAAACAGCTCAATACAGTCGTCTGCACTGGCCGTACGAAGGACCAGATGATCTACCCTGAGATCCGCGGCCTCAATGTCAGATTGCCGCGACCTTTGCTCCGCAGTAGACACCCCGTTACAAAGCCGGAGATCCAGGCCCCGTCCGTTCGCGACCCTCTCATCGTCACCCGATGAGGTATCCGAGCCAAACACGATTCCACTGATGAGCCCCTTTTTACTGCTGGACGGCACTAACTCAATGGCAGTATTGGGCAATATAAATCTGCCATAGGGGGGCTGATGCGGCACCCCCGGGATAACTGCTGCACCAAGCAGCTGCTGGTATTCAAAGGTCGCCGCCTGCAGGTCCGGCACGGCGATGACAATCCGATCAAATGTATTAACCATAAGCTGTGCTCATTCCGGTATTATAGGCGCACGATCAGAAAAAATTTTGGCTTCTTAGCTGATCAGACTTAAACTGTTGCGGCTTTAGCACTTACGGTACCGGCTGGCTTACACCGCGACAAGCCGCTTCCGCAAAGCAGCGATTCATTCCTGAAAGGAGATATTTGATGCCCAAATTCATGCACCGCGTATTACTCGGAGGCCTGCTGGCCCTCGCAGCAGCCCTACCCCTAAACGCACTGGCGGGCGATACGCTGCAGAGAGTGATAGATTTCAAGGTACTAAAGGTCGGTATGTCCGGCAACCAGCCACCTCTGACCATGGCGAACCGCGAAGGCGGGTTGATGGGCTTTGACGTAGATCTCGCCAAAGCACTCGCCGACGCCATGAAGGTAAAACTGGAAATCGTCGCCATGCCCTTCGGCGAACTAATGACCGCGCTGGAGAATGACAAGATCGACATGGTCATGTCAGGTCTTTCGATTACTCCGGAACGCACCGAAGAGGTATCCTTTGTCGGACCTTACATGATGTCCGGAAAATCTATTCTTACCAAAAACTCCACTCTGGCTGATATCAAGGCGAGTAAGGAATTCAACCGCAAGGACCTGAAGCTACTTGCGCTCAGCAACTCTACCAGCGCCTCTTTCGTGAAGGCCGTTGCTCCAGACGCACAGTTGATTGAAATCTCCAGTTATGACGAGGGTGTTGCAATGGTCATCGACGGCAAAGCTGACGCGATGGTCGCGGACATGCCCGTTTGCGTATTGTCAGTTTTGCGCTATCCCGACGCCGGCCTGGCAACACTGGAACGGCCACTGACGGTCGAACCTGTCGGGATCGCCGTGAGCAAGGATGACCCGCAGTTTTTCAACCTGGTAGACAACTACCTTCGGGCCTACGAAAAGACCGGAGTCCTGACACAACTGCGTAAAAAGTGGTTCGAGGACAGCTCGTGGATCGCAGCACTTCCCTGATAGTAGCGTTTGCCGGAGCGGTTATGAAAGAGGGCGTGGGGCGTTTGCACTTCGCCCTTTTTTTATGTCGGTTCTTCAAGCGATGACCGACACCAGGCGCTCAACTCCGATAGTGATTGCCCACCGCGGCGCCAGTGGTTATTTGCCAGAACACACCCTCGCGGCCAAGGCGATGGCACACGCCATGGGTGCAGACTACATTGAGCAGGATGTAGTACTGAGCAAAGAAGGCATTCCTGTGGTGCTACACGACGTTTATCTTGAAAGCACCACAGATGTTGCGGCACGCTTTCCTGGCCGGGCACGGGCCGATGGCCGTTTCTATGCCATGGACTTCAAACTCGAAGAGCTTCGGGAGCTGAAAGTGCACGAGCGCAGTACCGAGGCAGCGGATGGGCGTGAGGTGCCGGTCTATCCGCAGCGTTTCCCACTGGCGCAAGGCCTGTTTGGAATACCCACCCTGGCGGAGGAGATCGATCTTATTGCGGGCCTGGACCAGAGCAGGGATCGCTGTACCGGTTTATACGTCGAGTTCAAGGCCCCAAACCTGCATCGCCAGGCTGGCATGGACATTGTCGCTACTGTAATGGCTGTGCTCAAAGAAAAAGGCTATGCCGGCCGCAGCGAACAAGTTTTTCTACAATGCTTCGACCCGGTGACACTGCAACACTTGCGCAGTAAATTGAAAACGCCACTGCCATTAATTCAACTGATCGGTGAAAACAGCTGGGGGGAGGATACCGACGCTGACTACGACCAGTTGCGAACGCCAGAGGGCCTCGCAGAGATTGCGTCATATGCCGACGGTATAGGGCCCTGGATCAACCACATATATCTTGGCAGAGACACAACTGGCGCGCCAATACTGAGCGACCTGATACAGCACGCCCATGCACTAAAGTTGATCGTGCATCCCTATACACTTCGCCGCGATGAATTACCGGCAGGTGTCGGCAGCTTTGATGAGCTGCTGGACATCGTCTTCCAACAAGCGGGGGTGGACGGTGTTTTCACAGATTTTCCCGACATTGTAAGTGACTACCTTCGGCAGCTTGCGCAGACAGAGGCTGGAAATGGCGATTGATGGGTTATTATGGAGCCCGCTAACTGACTGGAAACCACGTGACCCCAAAAGTTAACAGACGTACCAAGATTGTTGCCACCATCGGCCCGGCGAGTGAATCGGCTGACATGATTGCCCGGCTTATCGCTGCGGGTGTCAACGTATTCCGCCTTAATTTCAGCCATGGCACTGCACAACAGCATGCACGGGTCGCCCAACGAATTCGCAAGCAGGCTGCCATAGCCGGAATCTACGTCGGGATACTGGCCGACCTGCAGGGCCCCAAAATTCGTATCGGCAGTTTCCGCCACGATTACGTGGAGCTCGGCAACGGTGACCGCTTCCGCCTGGATCTTGCCATCGGCGATGGTGAAGGCGATATTCGAGGCGTCGGACTGGACTACGCGGCGCTGTGCAGCAGCGTATTTCGTGGTGATATCCTGCTACTGGATGACGGCCGCATTCGCCTCAGGGTGGATGATGTCGACACCAATGCGGTGGACTGTACCGTGGTGGTGGGCGGGAAACTGGGTTCTCGCAAGGGCATAAATCGCCTGGGGGGCGGCCTGGCCGCCCCAGCTCTCACCGCCAAGGACCTCACCGACATCAATAGCTTGGCGGAGATAAACCCCGATTTTGTTGCGGTCTCTTTCGTCTCCACTGCCGCCGATATACTGCAAACACGGGACTTGCTCAAGGAGCACCAACTCGAGCCTTCAATCATTGCAAAAATAGAGCGCGCCGAAGTAGTTGCTGATAACGATACGCTGAACAGTATCATCACGGCCTCGGACGGGGTAATGGTAGCCAGGGGAGACCTGGGTGTGGAGGTCGGCGACGCCCAGTTGATCGGCATCCAGAAAGAGCTGATCTCCCGATCACGCAAGATGGACCGTGTGGTCATTACCGCGACACAGATGATGGAATCCATGATCAGCAACTCCATGCCTACACGGGCGGAGGTGTTCGATGTAGCCAACGCCGTTTTGGATGGTACCGACGCAGTCATGCTGTCGGCGGAAACAGCTGTGGGAAAATACCCGGTTGAAGTTGTGGTGGCTATGGCTGACGCAGCCCTGGGAGCGGAACGCCAGGCTGTTACCCGAACCTCGCACTACCGCCTGGATCGCCAGTTTTCAAATGCCCAGGAAACCATTGCCATGTCCGCTATTTATGCGGCCAACCACTACGCCAATGTGCGTGGCATCGCCTGTCTCACTGAGTCGGGCACAACGCCTCTGCTTATGTCTCGCCTGAGCTCCGGTCTACCTATTTTTGCACTTAGTCATCACAGTAAGACTCTGCAAAAACTCTGCCTTTGCCGCGGCGTAATTCCGTTGTTTTTCGACGCCTCCGCCTTTGATCACGATAGCGTCGAAGCGAGAGGCATAGAATTTCTGTTGGATGGTGGCTACCTGCAAAAGGGCGACTCTATCCTCCTGACCAAAGGTGAAGTACTGGGCAGAGCGGGCTCCACCAACATCATGAAAATTCTTCCGGTAGTTTAGTGTCTTCAACACCCACCCGCCTTGTTGCTGATATAGGCGGGACTAATACGCGCATAGCACTGTTCGATCCGGAGCACTCGGAGCTTCGCGCGCTGCGCACATATACCAACCGTGAATTCACGCGGTTGGAAGATATTATCGCGCTATGGCTTGAGCATTTAACTGAACCGAGGCCACGGGTTTGTTGCATTGCAGTCGCGGCACCGCCTTCTGATGATCAGGTGTCCATGACCAATATCGATTGGTCTTTCTCCAATAGCGAGCTGGCATCCCGTTTTGGCTTTGACCAGTTGCGACGTCTCAATGATTTCGAGGCCAACGCCTACGCCCTGCCGTACCTCACTGACAGTCAAAGGGAGCTGTTATTCCCCGCAATGGGTGTACCTGCGGGGCGCCTCGCAACGCTGGGGCCTGGCACCGGCCTCGGGGGGGCATTCCTGGACTGGCACGGTGGACTGCCTCAAAGCTTCGCCTGTGAACCTGGGCATATGGGCCTGACACCGGCCACCCAGCTCGAGCTGGAACTGTTCCGTTTACTATTGGCGCAGCACAGTAATATTTATGCGGAGCTACTGGTATCCGGGCCCGGGCTGGTGCGCTTGCACCAGGCACTGGCTGAGGTGCGGGGTGAGCCCGCCCCGGCGTTGGAGGCGACAGAGATTTCCCGCAGAGCAATGGCCGGGGAAGATGGGCTGTGCGTAACGGCACTGGAGACATTTTGCGCCCTGTTCGGCTCCGTGTGCGGTGACTTCCTGCTGGCGAATGGCTCTTACGGGGGACTCTACCTGGCCGGGGGTATTGTTCCTGAAATCACCCCCTTCTTACGGGAAAGCACATTCAGAAAGCGTCTGATCGACAAGGGCGCTATGGGGAAGACCCTTGCCAGCATACCGGTTTACACCATCACCAGTAGCCAGCCCGGCCTGCTGGGTGCATCCCGTATTCCGCTGTAAACACTAGGTGAGGTTGGAAAACACAACACGAACGCGGAATCCTTCACCGGACTCGCCCGGGCCGACACTCAGGGCGGCACCGTGTTGCTCTGCGATATGCGCCACAATCGACAAACCCAGCCCGGCGCCCTGGCCGGGGGAACCGGGCGCTCGGTAGAAACGCTCGCTAATCCGATCAAACTCCTGTCGCGACAAGGGAGGGCAATCATTGCTCACCTCAAACACCACTTGATCACCTCCCCCAAGAGACACTTGCACCACAGAATCTGTCGATCCATAGCGAAAAGCGTTAATGAGCACATTGCAAAACAGGATCGACAGGGAATCCGCGCTACCTGAAATCGTCGTAGTGCTCTGGGCCGCTACTGCCACCGTCAGGTCCCGCTCGTCGGCAATGTGCGAGGTATTGGCCAGAGCCTCCACCAACAGGGTTTGCAAACACACTTGCTGACGAATATCTGCCCGCCCCGGGTCCAGCCGCGCGAGTGTCAACAATTGCGCCACCGTGTGGCTGGCACGATCAACTCGCTGCACGATACGTGCGAGCATGGCCGCGCTACGCTCATCCTCTGACTGCAGCTGGCAAAGCTGGACTTCCATTTTTATCGCCGCCAGCGGTGTAAGCAATTCATGGGCGGCGTTGGCAGTAAAGCGCTGTTCTCCTTCCAATGCCATCGCCAGACGCTGCAATAGGTCGTTGAGAGAGGAAACTACGCCCTGCATCTCGGCGGGAACACCTCTGGGCTCTACGGGATCCAACAGCGCCGGATTGCGTCTGGCTATCTGGGTTGCCAGATTTTTCAGGGGCTTGAGCCCCCGGGAAACGCCAAAATACAACAGTGCCACGGTCATCGGAAGGGCAACGAGTAGAGGCAACAGCGCACGACCGAGCATAGCCAGCATATCCCGACGTGCATCATCCATCTCGATACCAACCTGCAACCACAACCCTGTTAATTCGTCATAACGAGCAAGTATCCGCCAATTGTTGTCTCCCCTCTGCAAGCCACCAAAGGAAAAGCCTTCCTCGCGAGGCTCCGCAAAGCGGGGTGAGTTAGCCATAACCGCAATCAGGTTCCGATCCAGCCAGATATTCAGAGCAGGGGTCAGTTTTTCCCCCGCTGGGGCTTCTATTACAATTGGTTGCAGATGAGCCGTTTCAAATTTACCATGCAACCACGGCTCCGACAGTGGCACACCCTCATCCACCTGCCGCGCAAATACCGCACTGATGTAGCTCACCAGGCCAGCGTACTGCTCCAACTGCCCATCTACCTGATCCAGCATCATCCTGCTGGTAAAAGCAAAGGTGAGTAGTGCCGAGGCCACCCACGCAGCAAGAGTCAAGACCAGCAAAATGAGCACCAGCCTGGTTTTCAGCGATGTCACCTTTTTGATCTGCCTCACGCGTTGCATGATGTCAGCCAGGCACCCGGTAGCCGACGCCGCGCATGGTTTCGATGGTCTCCCCGCCAAAGCGCTTGCGCAGGCGCGAGATATAAACCTCCACTGTATTTGACTCCACTTCCTCACCCCAGTTGTAAATGCCCTCCTCCAGTCGGGCTTTCGACACATAACGACCCGTATTTCGCAGCAATATTTCCAGAATTGCGAATTCCCGGGCCGTCAAATCCACAGTTTTGCCCGCAAAACTCACCGTGCGGTCTACCGGGTCCAGAGTAATCCCGGCCGCGTGGAAATGAGTCGACTTCTCGCCCTTGCGGCGCAGTAGCGAGCGAACACGGGCAAAAAATTCAGCTATATCAAAGGGTTTAGTGAGATAGTCATCCGCACCTGAATCGAGACCGTCCACCTTGTCGTCCACCGTATTTCTTGCGGTAAGAAGCAGTACCGGCAAGCGCAGCTTGTCTGCCCGCAACTGCCGCAACACCTGCATTCCCGGTATCCCCGGCAAACCCAGGTCAAGTATGAGTAAATCGTAGGGGGTGGCGCCCAGGGCAGCCCGCACCGGTTCACCAGAACGCAGCCAGTCCACCGCGTAGCGTTCCAGCTTGAGGGCTGCCTCCAGTGACTCACCCAGTTGGATGTCATCTTCAACCAATAGTATTCGCACCAGTGTACCTCGTCACTTATTTTGCAACCTTCAGAGGTAGGCAGCGGTACAGACCCAAAAACAGCGCTAAAAGGCTCAATCCCTCCAGCAAACGGCCCGGACTGCCGTACCCGGGCAGTTCAGAAAGAGAGAAATATTCCCAAAATACTTGAAAATCCTTGACGGCAAAGCATCAAATTTGGTGATACACTTTCAGAAGCTGAGGTGGTTTCAGCGGTATTTATGCTCACGGTCGAAGTTCCATCAAGTTCATCGGTACGTTAACCATAAATAATTATTAAATAAAGAGGTGCCTAGAAACGGCACAGCAAGCAATACAGGTAAAATATATGTCCACAACAACCGGCACAGTTAAGTGGTTTAACGAGACCAAGGGTTTCGGCTTTATTGAGCGTGAGGATGGTCCTGATGTCTTTGTCCATTTTAGCTCCATCAAAGGCGACGGCTTCAAAACTCTATCCGACGGCCAAAAGGTCCAGTTCACTGTCACCGATGGCCAGAAAGGTCCTCAGGCAGAGAATGTAGTTCCCATGTAATACCCCTGAAAAGGTAATCGAGAATAAAAAAAGGAGCTCAATGAGCTCCTTTTTTTATTCCGACAGTCCAGCTTCCGCTTAACTGTCTCGCAATTTCGCCTGCCGATCCAGCTCTGATTCCAGGTAGTTGATCCACTGCGACGCGTACTTGGCGGACCGCTTATCACGCCCCGCCGCCTTAAACGCCTCGCGGGCCTTGTCATACTTCTTCTCATTGAAGTAAGCCATACCAAGAACCAATCGCGCGTTATCCGGGCGTTTGACCCCGCCACGTGAGAGGCCCTTGTTGATGGCCACAATCGCCTTGGAATTCATATCACTGTCCAGATAGATATTACCCAGACGGGCGTACAACTCGCCGTCGTCAGATTTCGCCGCCGCCTGCTCCATATCAACTATAGCCTTATCAAGTTCCTGAGCCTGGCGCCAGGCACTGGCAGCGATCTCATAGTTCTTGGACGTCGGCTCGATAGACTTGTTTTTCAGGCCCTTTGCCATGACCTTGCCTGCCTTGTAGGGAACCTCGGCATTCAGGTAAAGGTAGGCCATGGTGACCTGCTCTGTGCCCTTGTCCAACATATTCTGCACATAGGCGGTATCCATAGCCGCCAACTGTAGATTGTCTTTCTTTTGTTCGCCGTACATATGGGAGAGCTGTACCCAGTAATCCTTCTTGGGATAGTACTTGAGCAGTTCCTCCAGCGTGGCAACCGTGTTGTTTACGTCGTTTTTCTCAAAGTACAGGAATCGGGCCAGGTTGTACCACTGCTCTTTGGGTACCTTGTCTGCCGCCTGGTACATATCGATGGCCTTCTTAACATTCAAAAGCGCCTTGTCATAGTCCTTGGTCTGATAGTAACCCTGGGACAGCAGCACGTAAGCGCTTGCGTTTGGATTCTCGGTCACTGCAAACCACTGTAGCAGTGCATTAATACCCTTCTGCCACTGCTCCTGAACAAAATAGAGCTGGGCGATGGTGTACTTTGTGTTGATTTCCATGGCCAGGGGAATATCAGGCTGTGCGACGACCTCCTCGTAAGCCTTCAGGGCTTTGGCATAATCTTCCTTGGAGTAATAAATGAAAGCGTAGAGGTTATAAACGTTCGCCAGCTCATAGCTGTTCAGCTCGTTCTTTCCACCTGCGGCAATCATCTCGTCGAGAATGCTCGCCGCGCCATTCAGATCCTTGGCCTCGGCAGCTTCCTGTGCCGCAGCCAGTTTCTCATACACTTTATTCCGCAGTGCGGGAGTACGACGGGTTTCGCGAGTATCGGGCTTCTTCTCTTCAGCTGCGAGAGCCGCTGAAAGCGGCTGCATCCCCATATCGCTCTGCAACTGTGACACCGCTACCTGGGTCATAACAACCGGCAGGGCTAACAGTAAAGCTTGAATCCAGGTGCGGGACTTAAACAATTTCATAACGCGTTAACCGTTTCACTGTTCCAACTCATAGGTGAACTTATTCTGGACACCCCCCACCTCAATGGCCACGCCATCGACGACCCGGGGCTTGTACTTGAATTTCAGGGAGGCCTTGACTGACGCCTTCTCAAACACTCCGGAGGGCTGGCAATCCACCGCAACCGGGTCACGTATCGCACCCGACGCGGTCACGGTGTACTCAACAATACAATAGCCGGATATTCCACGTGATTGTGCCCGGCGAGGATAAATCGGCGCAACCTTAACAATGGGGAGGTATTCCCCATCTCCGGTGGACATGCCGGTGCTGTTGATCGCCAGATCAACCTGCGCGGTGGGTGCAATATTGAGCACATCGACGTCCATATCCATGTCGATATCGGGTGTATCCATATCCGGTGGAGGCTGCTCCGGGTCATCCACCTTGTCTGGCTTTTGCTCTTTCAGATTGGTATCGATTTCGCGCTCTGGCATAAGTATATCTGCTAGCTTGGTCCGCTTCTCGTCGTCTATCTTTGGGTCTGCAGAAGCAATCAGATACTGCATAATGAAAAACAGGCCAGCGGCGACGGGAAGCCCGAATAACGCTCCAATAATGAGTCTTGAAAAATTGCGATTCATAATGAATTACTTATCATCGGTGGCCAGTGACACATCGTAAACACCCGCTTCACGGGCGGCATCCAGAACAGCGGCTACGGTCTCAGTATTGGACTTGTTGTCGGCCTGAATTACCACGGCGCCCTTGGGGTTTTCCGCATGCAGGCGCTCGATATTGGCTCGCACCGAGCGCACATCAATCCGGCGCTTATCCATCCAGATTTCGTTGGTTGCATTGATGGCAATCAGAATATTCACGTTGTCTTTCGGCTGAGATGTCGAAGCCTCTGGTCGATTCACTTCAATCCCCGCCTCCTTGATGAAGGATGCGGTAACAATAAAGAAGATGAGCATGATGAATACAACGTCCAGCATGGGCGTCAAATCAATCTGGGCTTCATCCTCGACAGCTGCTTTAGTATTCCTGCGCATTATGGTGCTCTCTTAGTGATCGGTAGTCAGGTTATCTTCGAGAAACTGGCTCTGGCGCTGAGCATTCCGGGTCACGTAGGTGTTGGCAAAAACACCTGATATTGCCGCAACCATTCCCGCCATTGTGGGGATTGTCGCCCGCGACACACCGCCAGCCATCGACTTGGCATCGCCGCCTCCCGTAACCGCCATGATGTTAAACACCTCGATCATCCCGGTTACCGTTCCCAACAATCCCAGCAGTGGGCACAGGGCAACCAGCGTCTTGATGATCGGCAGGTATTGGTTTATTTGCATCCTCGCCTGGGAGAGCAGCTTTTGCCTGATCTGCTTCGCATTCCAGGATTTGCGCTCATCACGCGATTCCCAGGATTCAATCGCCTTGCTCACGTCGTTCTTCCAGCCAATCTTCAGGTACCAGACGCGCTCGAATATCAGCGTCCACATAAAGAACAGCAGGATGGCGATCAGCCAGAGGACATCACCGCCCATATCCATAAAGCGGGAGACTGCCTCATAAGCACTATCGAACCAGTACATATTACTTCCTCAGGTTGGCTTCGGTGTGCTCCGCAATAATGCCGGTGGTCTGCTCATTAAGTACGTGGATGATCCGCTGTGCGCGGCCGTTGACAATGGTGTGTAACAGCACCGTGGGGATTGCCACAAGCAGACCCAGCACTGTTGTTACCAGGGCACCGGAGATACCACCGGCCATAGCCTTGGGATCGCCCGCTCCAAAAATGGTGATCGCCTGGAAGGTTACGATCATGCCCGTCACGGTACCCAGCAGACCCATCAGTGGTGCAATGGCGGCGATAATCTTGAGCAGATTAAGGCCAGACTCCAGCTTCGGCGTCTCTTTGAGGATGCCCTCTTCGAGCTTGAGTTCCAGGGTCTCTGTGTCCATTGACGGGTTGTCCTCGTGGACCTTGAGCACCCGGCCAAGTGGGTTATTGTCCTTGGCTTTATCTGACCTGAGCTGTGAGCTGACTTTGGCACTCACTGCGGAAAGTACAATCAGACGGTACAGCGCAAGAATGAAGCCGAATACACCCACTGCAGTGATGGCATACCCTATGTAACCGCCCTGATGCCAGCGCTCCTCAAGGTTGGGGCTATTGATCAGCGCTGCCAGGAACGAGCCGCCACTGGGGCCTGTGGGATCAATACCAAACCGGTGCAGGCCTTCAGTAGAGGAAGCCAGTTCTTTGGCCCAGCCGAGGTAGGGTCCGGAAGGTTGGCGAGACAGCTCTTCCAGAGAGCCTTTGGAGGAAACGTATTGCAGATACTGGCCGGTGTCAGAAATAACATTAAACGCGCCAATACGAACAACACCTTGCTCCTGCTTGTCGCCGTTAGGCTTGGCAACCTGAGCATTGAAGCTGACCACCTTACCGGTTTCTATCATCTCGCGATTCAGCTCATACCAGACCCGCTCAATCTCCTCGATGCTGGGCAACTTATCGCTGCCGCTCATTTTGGCAATCAGGTCCTCGAGGAACTGTTCGCGACCGGGGTACTGGGCGCTGGTAATGGAAAATTCAAGAGTGGAAGCCAGGTCACCGGCAGTAGACGTCAGGTGACCGAACAGCTCTGCCAGGGTGCCCAGCTTTTCCTTAAGTTGCTCCTGCTTTGCTGCCACCAACAATTCGTTGGCCTCAAATGAATCTTCAAGCTCTGCACTCAACGCTTCCTGCCGTGCACGCTCGCCCTCCGCTCGCTTCAATTCAGCTGCCTGGTTGGCCTTGTCCTTGGCGAACGCCTGTTCGCGGGCGCGGTTTTCCTTGGCCTCGGTTATCTGGCCCTGTTTCACGTATTCCAGCAACTGGTCCAGTGAACGCGGCTTCTCATCCTGCGCGATTGCAACGCCTGTGCTGAAGACGAAGGTGCTCGCTACGGCGAACGCGGCGGCTTTAACAAATTTGGTGCTCATTAGTTAGCCTCCGGTGCAGCTACTGGCAGATTCATCAAGTCTATCGAGGCTTCTTTGCGCGCTATGCGCAGCCCCTTCATAATGGCGTTGCGATACTCACCGCGAGACACCGGTACCCAGCTTCTGCTGGCCTGGTCCCAGGCACCCGACATTTCTGTATCAGTGCTCTGGTAAAGAAAGGATATACGGCCAACCCGGAGGAAGTTTACATCGCGCTCGACACCGTCGATTTCAATGCTTCCTTTGTAAGCGTCGATTTTGCGACCGTATTCATTTTCTATCTTGTACGCTTCAAGCACCTGCCGGAACTTCTCGGCGATGGACACATCAGAGCGGTCCAGGTTTGCCCGGAGAAACGCTATTCGCTCCATGCGCTCGTCCAGATGGAAAGGCACGTCCAGCTCAACAAATGTTTCCAGGCCATCGATCATGCGGATGGCCAACGGCAGCATCTGGCGTTGAATAACGGTGACCTGGTCGATGGACTCATCGATTTCCGTGATGCGCACCAACTGGTTATCTATCTGGCGCTTCAATCGACCGTTGTAGACCTTGAGACCATCGATTTGCTTGGTGACAGTTTTATAGTCGGTCAGCAGATCGCGGGTTTCATCGGCCAGACGGTCAATTTTCACCTGAGACACTTTTGCGGCTTGATTCTTTTTTTCTCCGACCGCTAGGACGGAGTCGAGGGTGCTAGCTTGCACCGCAGCCACGGCACCCGCGAGGGTACCAGCAGCTGCCAGTGCAGCGATCACTACATTTTTCAATCGATGCATAGTCATGGGAATCGTGTTTCCTATAATCTAACGAAGCGTTTCAGAACTGCGAAAATTCGGACTCAGTAGTATGTATATAGTAAAAAAACTGACGTCGGTAAACCGAGGTTGCGACTTTAAACTGAAAGGACGACCATTTTCAATGAATCCCATTTGATGATTCAGGCAAACGCGTCGCTTGTGTATTTAGGTAACACTCGCACCATCGACTGCACCATTCGGTAACACGCCACAAGGATCGCCCTGTCATCAGCTGGCAACACGATCATAAACAACAAAACTGTAGTCAAACGGGTTGCCGGCAGAAGCCGCGTGATACTCCCGACTAACCTCTCGCCAATCAGGCCAATGAACAGGCGGTAACGTCACATCCCCCTTCACGTTGGTGTGCACCTCCGTGATGTAGAGTCGATCTGCCCGGGACATGGCGAGCCGGTATACCTCTGCGCCACCGATAACGACTATCTCTGAGGCCCCGTCTATTTTGGCAATTTTGTCGGCCAGCGCCAGGGCTTCGTCCAGGGAAGTCACAACCTGCACCCCCGGTGACAAAAAATCCACATTGCGGCTGATGACAATATTGCTGCGCCCAGGCAGCGGCCGGCCGATAGACTCTAACGTCCTGCGGCCCATCACAATCGGCTTTCCCATGGTTACCCGTTTGAAATAACGCAGATCCTCCGGCAAATTCCACGGCAGACCGTTATTCCGGCCAATAACACCGTTATCGGCCGCGGCCACAATAATTGCAAGCCTGGTCAAAGCGGCACCCTAGACCGCCACGGGGGCCGAGATATGGGGATGGGGATCGTAGTCGGTCAGCGCGAAATCCTCGAACCGGTATTCGTAAATCGTCGCCGGCTTACGCAATATGTGCAGTTGTGGCAGCTTGCGCGGCTCCCTGCTCAGTTGTTCGTTCACCTGTTCGAGATGATTGCTGTAGATATGGGAATCCCCGGTGCAAACAATAATCTCGCCTGCCTCCAGATCGCATTGCTGGGCGAGCATCATCGTCAGTACAGCGAGACTGGCAGTATTGTAAGGGAGGCCCAAAAATGAATCACTGGAGCGAATCAGCAACTGCGCAGATAGCACACCGTTCGCCACATAAAACTGATATAGCAGGTGACAAGGAGGGAGCGCCATCCTGCCAGCACGCACATTGTCCTGGGGGCTCATCCGCTCATCCGGCAGGTACTCAACGTTCCAGCCATGGAACAGAATCCGCCGGCTATCCGGGTTGTTGCGCAGGCAGTCAACAACGTAGTCGATCTGGTTGATGGTCTTGCCGTCACGCGTGGGCCAGGCGGTCCATTGGGCACCGTAAATCGGCCCCAGATCTCCATTCTCGGTAGCCCATTCGTCCCAGATGGATACACCATTGTCCTTCAGCCAACGGGTATTGGTATCGCCGTTGAGAAACCAAATCAACTCATTAACAATACTTTTCAGGTGCAGCTTCTTGGTGGTCAGCAGCGGAAAACCCTGCGCCAGGTCGTGCCGATATTGCCGACCAAAGACGGAAAGTGTGCCGGTGCCGGTACGATCGGATTTGGTCGCACCGTTATCGAGAATATCCTGCAGCAGATCCAGGTATTGCCTCATTTACTACGTCTCTTCGCATTGACCAGCGGCGTGCCGGTACCACGATAAGCGACTACCAGTAGGAAAATACCCAGCGCGATCATAGGCAGGCACAGCAGCTGACCGCGCGTCATCCAGCCCAGCGCTTCGAAACCGATATGCTGGTCCGGTTCCCGAAAGAACTCAACCGCAAAGCGCAGACAGCCATAGCCAAGGGAAAACATGCCCGAAACTGCCCAGGTAGGTCTGGGCCGCGAGGAAAACCAGATCAATATTATGCCGAGCAGTAATCCTTCCAGCGCGAACTGGTAGAGCTGAGAGGGGTGGCGGGCCAGTTGCAATGGATCCTGCGGGAAAACCATGGCCCAGGGTGCATCACTTGGCCGCCCCCAGAGCTCCTGTCCAATAAAGTTACCCAGGCGGCCAAAGGCAAGACCAAAGGGTACCAGTGGTGCAACAAAATCAAGCAGGGCTCCTATGGCGATACTGCGACGCCGGGCAAACAGGTACATTGCCACCATAACCCCCAGCATCCCGCCGTGAAAAGACATGCCCCCCTGCCAGAGACGCAGCAGCCAGGTGGGATCTTGCACCAGCTTGTCCGCCCCGTAAAACAGGGCATAGCCAATGCGGCCACCCAGCACCACACCCAGGGCACCAAAGAAGATCAGGTCATCCACCTGCTCCCGGCGTACCGCCGACCCAGGCACCTGGCTACGCCGCACGGCAAGCCACCAGGCAAACGCTAACCCGGCCAGGTAGGCCAGGCCATACCAATGCACCTTTACAGGCCCGAGGGCGATTGCAACGGGATCTATCTGGGGATACGGCAACATAGCAGCCTGTTTCGGTTGGTGAGTACAACAACACCCGACCTGCGGGTGAGCACAAGGGCAATCACGGAGCAAAGACGGTATTATCGTGCACCCTGTTGTGATGCACAATTCTTTAGCCGCCGCGGACGACATTTTATATAGGATGCCACCAATATGTGCCTGCTGATTTTTTCCCACAGGGTAAATTCCCGCTACCCCTTGGTACTGGCGGCCAACCGCGATGAATTCCATGCCAGACCAACCGCCGCCGCAACATTCTGGCCGGAACATCCGCAACTGCTCGCCGGACGCGACCTGGAACAGGGTGGCACCTGGATGGGCCTTACCCGCAAGGGACGTTTTGCCGCCATCACCAACTGCCGTGATCCTGCCAGAACCGCCCCGGCACCGCGCTCAAGGGGTGAACTCCCGCTGGGCTTCCTCACCGGCAGCCAGGACCCGGCAAGCTATCTGGCCGACTTGATCCCCATTGCCCAGCAATACGCCGGCTTCAACCTGCTGGTGGGAACCGCGGAAAAGCTCTGGTATCTCACCAATAGCCCCTCTGCGAAACAGTGTGAGCCGGCATTGCTGGCACCGGGCTTGTACGGACTGAGCAATGCCCAGCTGGACACACCGTGGCCCAAGGTTGTTCTCGGGAAACAAAGATTGCAAACCCTGCTCGGCAGCGATGTACTGGGCCACGATGAACTGGCGGCGGTAGTGGCAGACCGGGCGCTTGCAGACTCATCGGTCTTACATCAGCTTGGATTGACCGATGACATGGCCCAGGTGCTGTCATCCCAGTTTATAACAACCGCCAGCTACGGCACCCGCTCCTGCACGACACTGTGGCAGGACCGGGCAGGCCAGGCCAGCTGGCGAGAATCCACGTTTGACGCGCGGGGAGAAATCGTGAATCTACGAGAAGAAAGCTTCACCGTGGCGTGACACGGTGTCGACCGCCAGGCTATTACTCCACAGGGTTGTGGATGAATTGCTCCAGGCCATGATCGCTGAGGAATTGCTGCAATCGCTGTACCACTGCGCTGACATCATCAAGTACCAAAACTTCCACCAACAACTCCTCTGCGTCACTGAACTTGATGTTTCGCAGGGCTTTTTTCACCCGAGGCAAGCTTGTGGAGTTCATCGACAGCACGTCGTATCCCATGGCCAAAAGCAGTACCGCCCCCTCTGGATCCCCGGCCAGTTCGCCACAAATGCCGATGGATTTCCCCTCGGCCCGGGCTGCCTCGGCAACACTGGCCAGCGCATGAAGCACCGCCGGATGCAACGCGTGGTAAAGATCGGCCACCCTCGCATTATTTCTATCCACGGCCAACAGGTATTGCGTCAGGTCATTGCTACCCACCGACAGGAAATCCGCGCGGCGAGCCAGCGCCCGCGCCTGGAACACCGCAGCCGGCACTTCCACCATTACCCCGATAGGCGGCAACTCACCAGTCAACCCGTCCTGCATTAATTCCCTGTGGCTGCGATGAATGAGGTCCATTGCTTCGTCCAGCTCAGCGGTATTGCAGATCATCGGCAGCATGATGCGCAGATTCCCCAGACCCTCGTTTGCCTTCAGCATGGCGCGAATTTGCGCCAGAAAAATCTCCGGGTGATCCAGCGTGACCCGGATACCACGCCAGCCCAAAAACGGGTTGTCTTCCTCGATGGGAAAATAGGGCAGGGATTTGTCCCCGCCAATATCCAGAGTGCGCATGGTTACCGGCCGCGGCGCGAAAGCCGCCAGCTGTTCCCGGTATATTTGCCTCTGCTCTTCCTCGCTGGGGAAACGGTCACGCAGCAAAAAGGGTACTTCCGTACGGTACAGACCAACACCTTCAGCGCCCTGCTCAAGCGACCGGGTAACATCGGCCATAAGACCGGTATTGACCCAGAGCGGCATGCGATGGCCGTCCAGTGTTTCACAGGGCTCATTGCGCAAGGATTCCAGATCCCTGGACGTCTCTTTATCCAGGTCCAGTACGTCCTGAAATCGCTGCCGTAATTCCGCCGGGGGATTAAGGTACACAGAACCGTTATAGCCATCGATAATCAGCTCGCGATCCTGCAGTCGGGCGTAGGGCAAATCGACCGCCCCCATAACCGTGGGCACCCCCATCGCGCGCGCCAATATGGCGACATGCGAGTTGCCAGAACCCCGCACCGAGATGAGTCCCGCCAGCTTGTCACGCGGCACCTCTCCCAGTGATGTCGCTGTCAGCTCCTCCGCCACCAGGATGGTATTGGCGGGATAGCTGCGATTTTCGACTGTGGATTCCTGCAAGTAAGCAAGCACTCGCGTACCCAGATCCTTAACATCTACAGCTCTCTCCTTGAGATAACTGTGCTCCATACGCTCAAAATGACGAATGTGCTCTATCATCACCTGGCTGAGTGCGCCCTGGGCCCACTCACCGGCCTTGATCAGGCTGGCAACCTCTGCGCCGATGGTGGAGTCGCCCAGAATGCCTATGTAGACATCGAACAGGGCGTGGTCTTCAGTGCTCAGTTCTGATCCGAGGTTGTCTGCCACCGCCTGGATGTCTGCGCGCACACTGTCCAGCGCACTTTTGAATGCGCGCAATTCCGCGCGCCGGTCTTGCGCCGCTCGCTGCGGAACCGTGTACAGGTCGGCGGATGGGGAGACCACCACAGCGGTGCCAATGGCTATTCCCGGGGCACCGGGTACGCCGGACACCTTGGCGACCACACCCGCCCCTGCCAGTTTGCCCACACCGACTGCGCCGGTAACCCTGGCATGAGCGATAACCCCCGCCAGTTGCGCCGACATGGTGACGAGAAACGCCTCTTCACTCTCATCGAATCGACGCCGCTGTCCCTGCTGAACAACCAGCACACCCAGCACTTCCCGCTGGTGGATAATCGGCACACCGAGAAAAGAATGGAATCGCTCCTCCCCCAGGTCAGGGAGAAACTGGAAACTGGGATGGCTTTCAGCATCTTCCAGGTTCACCGGTTCCTCGCGCTCGGCGACCAGACCCACCAAACCCTCACCGGGCGCAAGGCTGGCCGCTCCTACCTGCTTGATGTTCAGGCCTTTCGTTGCCTGGAAAACGAGGCGCCCTGACTTTGGGTCGCGCATGTAGACACTGCATACTTCTGTGCCCATAGCATCGCGAACACGCTCCACAATAATATCGAGCGCTTCAGGTAAGTTCTCAGCGGCATTTACCTGCTGGACGATCTTGCGCAGCGTTTCCAACATAGAGTTAGTGTCCCAACTGCTTTTCTGTGTGGCGCCCCAATGGCAGTGCCAGTTCTTTCATCGCCCGCCGATACACCTCACGTTTAAAGGCAATGACCTGGTTCAGTGGATACCAGTAACTGACCCATTGCCAGTGATCAAATTCGGGCTTCTCGTTCATGTCGAAGCGCACTTCGGTATCGTCCGCCACCATACGCAGCAGGAACCACTTCTGTTTCTGACCAATGCACACCGGGCTCTGCCCCTTGCGCACAAAGGCCTTGGGCAGCCGATAACGCAGCCAGCCGCGCGTACAAGCCAACACCTCAACAGCAGCGGGAGCCAGGCCAACTTCTTCCTCCAGCTCACGATAAAGCGCCTGTTCGGGTGTTTCATCCCGGTTGATTCCACCCTGGGGAAACTGCCAGGCATCACGCCCCCCCACACGGCGGGCCCATAAAACCTGCCCGTGGTCGTTCGCTACCACTATGCCAACATTAGCCCTGAAGCCGTCAGAATCAATCACGTCGAAGCGTCACTCTCGTTATTGGGTCGGTGTCTCCCTGATCTATTGTTCCACACTTTCCGGCGTCAGAGAAATTTACTCGGTGCTTGACTCTCGCTATGCTGGCCGCCCTTTTGAGGAGTTTTTTGACTGTGACGCTGGCTATTTTTGACTTGGACAACACTCTGTTAGGCGGCGACAGCGACAACTTGTGGGGCGAATTCGTCTGCGAGCGCGGGCTGGTTGACGCAGAGGGTTTTGCCGCCCGCAATGACCAGTTCTACGCTGACTACAAAGCCGGCACGCTGGATATAGACGCTTATTTGCGCTTCGCGCTATCCACTCTTGCAGGCCACCCGCGGGACCAGCTGGATGCCTGGCATCGGGATTTCATGGCCGCCAAGATCGAACCGGTTCTGTTGCCAAAGGCGGCACAGCTATTGGACAGCCACCGTACCCGGGGCCACGAATTACTGATTATTACTGCAACCAACGAATTCATCACCCGGCCGATTGCCAGTCTATTGGGAGTCAGCGACCTTATTGCCTGCGAAGGTCAGATTGTTGATAACCTGTACACAGGGAAGCCTTTCGGGGTGCCATCTTATCATTCTGGCAAAGTCACCCGCCTGAACAGCTGGCTGGCCCAGCGCAATATCACGCTGGAAGGCGCTTACTTTTACAGCGACTCGCACAATGATCTGCCACTGCTGGAGATCGTCGATAATCCTGTCGCGGTTGATCCTGACGACCGGTTGCGCGCGCGGGCGAATGCCCGAGGGTGGCCCGTTATATCCCTGCGGGATTAACGTACACAGCTGACACCGTTTTCGTGCGCTTATATTTTGCGGGCAAAAATCGCCTTGAGGTACTCGGTCTCCGGAATCGCCGGATGTATGGGGTGGTCCGGGCCCTGCGCACCCTGCTCGACAACGCGCAACTGGCAAGCCGCCCGAACAGCAGCCTGTTGCATGGCCGAGATCAGGTCCGCCCGGGACAGGTGCATCGAGCAGGAGCCGGAAACAAGCAATCCGCCCGGGCGCAGTAAGTGCAGGCCCAGCTCATTGATACGCCGGTAAGCGTTGATGCCTTTCTTCAGGTCCTTCTTGCGCTGGATAAACGCCGGCGGATCGAGAATGACCACGTCAAACTGACGACCTTCCGCGCGCAGAGTCGCCATGGTTTCCGGAGCGGAGCCGCGCAATGTGGAAACCCGGTCCTGTAAACCGTTCAGCTCGGCATTTGTGGACACACCTTCCAGGGCCTGCACAGAACTATCCAGGCAACAGACTTGTGTGGCACCAAACGCGGCAGCCTGTATGCCCCAACCGCCAATGTAGCTGTAGACGTCGAGTACGGTCTTGCCACCCACCCAGGGAGCCAGGCGCGCTCTCGACATGCGGTGGTCGTAGAACCAGCCGGTTTTCTGGCCCTGGTGGACGGGCGCCATGAACTGCACGCCATTCTCTTCCAGTACCACCCGTTCAGGCACCTCACCGTGCACAACTTCAGCACCCTCGGCCAGCCCCTGCTCACGGCGACTGCGGCTATCCCCGCGCAGGAGAATACCTCGCGGCCGAAACTGGGCGATCAGCGCGGCGACCAGGCCTTCGCGAAACCGCTCAATACCGGCGTTATTCAATTGCACTACCAGGTAGTCGCCGAAACGATCGACCACCACTCCCGGCAACATATCGCTATCGCCGTACACCAGGCGATAAAAAGGCCGATCAAATACCGCGGCCCTACCGGCAAACGCTGTCGCCAGGCGTTCGCTAAACAACGCCTGGTCGAGATCACGCTGTTCGCCCGGGGCATATAACCTGGCGCAGATAAGGGATTGGGGTTCCATGTAGGCCGAACCCATGACGGCACCGGTAGCGTCCTTGACGGCAACGAGATCGCCGGCGGCAAATTCGCCCAGGGGAGTCCGCCCCGTGTCTATTTCATTGGAGTATATCCATAGGTGACCGCCCCGCAGGCGTCGATCAGCCCCCCCGCGCAGGTAGAGTTCGGCAGCTGGCGCCGCCTCAGCACTCAAGATCGAACAACTGGCTGAGGGGTTTTCAACCGGCGGCTAGCCCTCGTCATCACACTGCTGCTGGTAATCCCCGGCAGACAGCAATGCTTCCAGCTCGCTGGTATCACCGGGCTGGAGCTTGAAAAACCAGCCGTCATTATAGGGGTCGCTATTAACCCTCTCGGGCTCATCCTCGAGCTGCCCGTTAATTTCGATAACCTTGCCACCCACTGGTGCATAAATATCTGACGCCGCCTTTACGGATTCAACCACACCGGCCTCATCTCCGGCAGCAAGCACCGTACCCACGTCGGGTAACTCGACAAAAACCACGTCGCCCAGTGCCTCCTGGGCGTGGTCGGTGATGCCCACGCTGATCGTGCCATCCTCCTCCAGACGCGCCCATTCATGGCTGCTGGCGTATTTCAATTCATTGGGAGTCTGGCTCATAGTATATCCTCTGGCGATGTCCAATCGGGTGGGGGTGCGGGCTTTTGGGCCGCCCCATTTTAGCGAGCAGGCGGTGAAAAACAATGATGATGCAGCGCTAATCCGGATCAGGCGACACCCATGGCACGGCGGATCAACTGCTGCTTTAGCGGCCCCATATGGCTGACACGGCGCATTCCGGCGTTGCGCAGCCAGCGCAAGGGCAGCGACGGCTGCTCGAACAGCGCCTTGAATCCGTCCATTGCCGCCATCATCAGCAGGTTTTCCCCCTTGCGCCGCCGCTGGTAGCGTCGCAACAACGCGAGCTGCCCGGGGTCGAGACCCTGCGTCTGGCCACCGAGAATCTCTTCAGCCAGTACAGCGACATCCTGCAGTCCAAGGTTAATCCCCTGGCCTGCCAGTGGATGTATGGTATGAGCGGCATCCCCGACGAGCGCGACCCCAGAGCGTACGTATTCGACAGCGTGGCGCTGACGCAGCGGAAAAGCAACGCGTTGTGAACAGCCCAGCACGCGCCCGAGGCGGTGTTCAATTGCGCTCTCCAGTTCTGCGCTGAACGCGTGGTCGTCCAGCGCCATAAGATATTCTGCGCGTTCAGGCGCCAGCGACCACACAATAGAGCAGTAATGGTGATCGCCCTCGCCCGGCAGCGGCAGAAACGCCAGCGGCCCGCTGATGAGAAAGCGCTGCCAGCAGGTTTCCTCGTGCGAATGCTCTAGCTTCGCGGTGGTGACAATTGCCTTGTGATCGTAATCCCACTCGCGGGTAGTGAACCCAAACATCTCCCGCACGCGCGACAGGGCCCCGTCAGCGGCAACCAACAGGTCTGCCTCAAGGGTGGCCCCGTTATCCAACTGAATGCGGGTAACAGATGCATTGTCGTCACGGCTGCAGTCCTGCAACCTCGTCTCACTGAATAGGGTGACGTCGGCAGATCTGTTGACACAGGCCAATAGCGCGCTGACGATAGCCCTGTTCTCCACAATGTGGCCCAGAGCCGGAGCGTTGACATCCGCGCAATCGAACTCAATCCCGCCGGTACCCTGGGCATCCCATACAGTCATATGTTGATAGGCGCACTGGCGGTAGGCCGCTATCGCTTCCCAGGCCCCAAGCTTCTCAAGCAGATTTCTTGAGCGCGGCGTAATTGCGCTGACGCGCGAATCAAAATCCTGCAGTTTGCGCTCTTCAGGCAACTCCGGGCGCTGCAGCGACTGCGCTTCCAGCAGCGCGATGGCCAGACCGTGGCCACTGAGGGCGGCTGCCAGTGCGCTGCCGGCTATGCCGGCACCAACAATTACGATATCGAACCGCTGGGCTTCAGCCATGCCTCTGCTCCGCTAGTGGATCGCCCATGCTATCGGCCATTGTTGCAACTCCCGCAGCATGGCGCACAAAGACCCGCTTCAGGGGCGGCAGGATGTCCAACCCGGAAAGTGCCAGGTCACGCGCCAGGCCCAGCACCGGGTCAGTCTGCATAAACAGGGAGGGAAGGCGGTCGCTAAATTCGATTGTCCTGTCCTGATCGGGCTGCTGTCGCGTCAGGTAGCGTTGTAGCAGGCTGAGGTCACCGGGGGACCGCCCTTCACCGATGCCCCGGGCGACAACCTTCGCCAACTCGGCGACGTCGCGCAACGCGAGGTTGAAACCCTGCCCTGCCACTGGATGCAGGGCATGGGCCGCATTGCCCATCACTACCACACCCTGCCGCACCTGCTCACTGGACTGGATAAGTGACAGCGGATAGCAATGGCGGTCCCCAACCTGCAACATTCGTCCCAGACGGTAGCCAAACCTGTCCTGCAATGCCCGCAGGAATTCCCCCGCCGGACAAGCTTGAAGATGTGCCGCTTGCTCGGGTGAAAGCGTCCAGACCAGGGCACTGCGATTCTCACCCGGGCTGGAGTCAAGCAATGGCAGCAACGCCACCGGCCCCTGGTCGGTGAATCGTTCGTAGGCGCAACCCGCGTGCGGCTGGGCAAAAGCCACATTCGCTATCAGGGAATGCTGGCGATAGGGCTTTTCCTGAACATGCACGCCAAGCTGCTCACGTAACCCGGAGGTCGCCCCATCGGCGACCAACAGCAGCGCGGTGTCGATGACGGAAAATGGCGCATTCTCCAGTTGCAGCAGCATTCCCCGACCTTCGGGCACAGCAGCGACCACCTTGGCCGGGCTGAGAATTTCCACGCGACCCTGCCGGTGCAGCGCCTGAACCAACGCATTGCCAAGCCAGGCATTTTCCACCACGTAACCCAATGCCGGCCAAGCGTAATCTCCCGCCCGTAACAGCGAGCTGCCAAATCGTCCCCGGCTTGATACATGGATGCTGTCTATCGGACACAACCACTGCAGCAGCTCATCCCAAAAGCCTATTTTCTCGTAGATCAGCCGCGAGCTATAACTCAGGGCCGTGGATCGGGCATCAAACGATGGGTGGTACTCGGGCCGGCCCGTTGCCAGCGGCGCTGGCAATGCAAAGCCTTCTATCAGGCAAATAGAGGTTTCTTCCGGCAGTACGCGGGCGAGCTGAAGCGCGAGGCTGGCGCCTACCATACCGCCACCGGCTATAACAATATCGCGAGTTTGTTTCACTGGTTCATCCAGCCATCAGTGCCTCAATGTCATCCACTGCCTTCGGCACAGCGGCGGTAAGAATTTCACAACCTTGCGCAGTCACCAACACGTCGTCCTCTATCCGGATGCCAACACCGCGCCACTTCCGGGCAACCTTGCTGTTATGCGGTGATACATAAATGCCCGGCTCAACGGTCATTACCATTCCCGCTTCCAGTTGGCGCCACTGGTCTCCCACACGGTAATCACCGACGTCGTGCACATCCAACCCCAGCCAGTGCCCGACGCGATGCATATAAAACTCACGATAGGCTCCGCGTTCGATGAGCTGGTCTACCCCGCCTCTCAGCAGGCCAAGCTCTACCAATCCCTCGGTGATAACACGCACACTGGCGTCGTGGGGCTGGTTCCAATTGTTGCCCGGTTTGATTTTCGCGATCGCGGCCAGCTGCGCCTGCAATACAACGTCATAAAGTGCTCGCTGTTCACCCGTGAACCGGCCATTGACAGGAAAAGTGCGCGAAACATCCGAAGCATAGTATTCCAGCTCGCAGCCGGCATCGATCAATACCAGGTCTCCATCGCGCATCACACAGTTATTATCCAGGTAATGCAGAGTGCATGAGTTAACCCCACTGCCAACAATTGACGGATAGGCGAGGTGTCTTGCTCCGCTGGACGCGAACTCATGCGCGAGCTCGGCCTCCAGATGGTACTCGTTTTGGCCGGGTTGGCAGAACCGCATGGCGCGGGTATGTCCCCTGGCGGTAATCTCCCCCGCGTGGCGTAACAGGCGCTGTTCGGCGGCACTTTTCACCAAGCGCAGATCGTGAACCAAATGGTTGAGGTCGGTAAACTCGCCAGGCGGTACCGCGCCGGAGGACTCCTTGCTGCGAATGCTGTTGACCCAATCCATAATCTGCCGGTCAAACTCGGTGCTGCGCCCCATTGAATAATAAACACGGTCGCGGCCTTCAATCAGGCCCGGCAAAATATCGTCGATGTCGCCGATGGGGAAAGCGTCGTCGGCCGCAAATTTCTCGCAGGCGCCTTCGGGTCCAGCACAGTAGCCGTTCCACAGCTCCATTCCAGGATCGCGCTCCCGACAGAACATCACAAACTGCCCATGTCGGCGCCCGGGAGTCAGCACGATCACCGCCTCGGGCTCGGTAAAGCCACAAAGGTAGTAAAAATCACTGTCCTGGCGAAACGGATGCTCCGTATCCCGGCTGCGCATCTGCTCCAGAGCCGAGGGGATAATGGCGATGCTGTCGGGCTCCATCAACGCCATCAATTTTTTTCTGCGCCGCGCAAATTCGGTTTTACTGATAGTCATGCGATAAATGCTGGGTAAAGCTGGCCAAAGAGCCGCAGATTATCACAGCTGGTGAAGCCCGCAGTAATTATCGGCCGCTAGTGCAACGACCCCTGGGTATCGACAACATTTTCTCCGGCCACACCAGACATCCTGTCCGCATAGGCATTCAGCGCGGCGAAACGGATGTACTCGGTCAACTCCGCATAGGCCTTTTCAGATTCCTCGTCTTCTTCGATGTCGCCGTGATCCGCCTCGGCGATGGCTGCCAGGTCGCGCAACACCTCGCTGCTGTCTTCAGGCAATGCAGAGCGCTGCTGATCCGTCGCCGCGCTGGCATGAGCGTAGCCAGACAAAAAACTGCGACACCAGCTGGCCAGTGCCGCGGTGCGGCTGGCCAGATCAGCGCTGTCATCCAGCAACAGCGGATAAAAATCGAATTCATCATCGGCCAGCGCCAGCGCCGTAGTCCGGTAGAGCGCCAGCACCTGCTCTGCCAGCTCACCGTGCAGATCCAGGTCCAGAGACTCATGCAGCGCAGTGAGTCCGGCTTCGGCCTCATGGCTTGCGCCGGCCGCCAACAGGCCCACGATGCAGCCGTGCAGATCGGCGGGGGAGACCGCTATGCCCTGCTCCAGCAGCTGGTTTGCCAGCTCCTCGAAGTCAAATTGCGACACCTCCCCACGCGAATTGGTAGACATATTGTTCTCCTTTCAAAAGAAAATTGCCTGGCAGCGGCCGGTGCACTTCGACCGATTGCTGTAAAAAACTTGGCATGCTATTGATATGTATGAATTTTGTTACGTTGACCTTGCTGCGGGCCGCCACTATAGTGGCAGACACGAATAAACCACCCCAGTATACCTCCATGGCCGACAACGAACTCCAGGTTCTTGAACAGAAGATTGATGAGTTGATTGCGCTATGCGATCAACTCAATCGCGAAAACCAGTCACTGAAAGCCGACAATGCCGGTTGGCAGAGCGAGCGGCAGGATCTTATGGACAAGAACGAGCTCGCCCGCACGCGGGTGGAAGCCATGATCAATCGCCTGCGGACTATGGAGAACTAGTGTCGTGTCTCAGCCAAACACCGTAACGGTTAAAATACTCGACAAGGATTACCAGGTCGCCTGCCCTGAAGAACAGGAAGCCGAACTGATGGTCTCCGCAAAATACCTCGACAAACAAATGCGCGGCATACGTGACAGCGGCAAAGTGATCGGACTGGAGCGTATTGCGGTGATGGCGGCGCTCAATATCAGCCACGAATTGCTGCGCGCATCGGAACAGCCTGAGATGGTTGAGCTGCCACCCTCTGCTGAGTCGGTACAGCGCATCAATCGTAAACTGGATGACGCGCTGTACCAACTGCGCCAACTCGAAATTAGCTGATTTACGCCGCTCCGGCTTTTCTGGGTTATACTGGCCACGGGTACCTGGCGTATGCGCCAGGCAGACAGTCCTCGAGCCGATAATATGTATCCGGGGGTCTCTCGCTGCTGTTGGTGTGCATGTCCGGCCCAGACCGGAAAGCCTGATACAGTACAGGGACCACCACCTTGAACCATCGGGTTCAAGGGCAGTGCTGTCAGCGGTACGCCAGGAATCCAACTTGTATGACCCTAAGCAAAGCCCAGCTGCGCAAGCAAATACGCCAACAGCGACAGGCGCTGAACCCACAGGCACAACTCTGGGCAGCAAGCGCTGTGTCCAGCCGGCTCAACCAGCTACCCGGGTGGCCCGAAGCGACTCGCATTGCCTTGTATCTCGCCAACGATGGCGAAATAGAAACCACTTCACTGGAAACAGTGTGTCGCAATGAAGGCAAACTGCTCTTCCTGCCTGTGATTGATGAAAGCAATGAACTGGAATTTGCCCGTTGGGATAGCGCTATTACGCTGCAGGCCAATCGCTTCGGCATACCGGAACCGGCTGCAGACGCAGAGCGCAGCAGTGTCTCGGCTCTGGATATGGTGTTACTGCCACTGGTGGCCTGGGACCTGCATGGCGGGAGGCTGGGAATGGGGGGTGGATACTATGACCGGGCTCTGGCGGGGGTAGATGGCCCGCTGCTGGTGGGGCTCGCGCACTCATTACAGCAAGTGGCCCGGGTGCCAGGGGACCCGTGGGATATTTCTATGGATTTTGTGCTAACTGAAGCCGCCCTGCACTGCTGCAGGGTGGAAACTAACTGAGGGGAGCCCTCATTCCTGAATAATTACGCCTGCCTGTAATTCCGAGGCGGGCGCTGCCACAGTGTCATTTGCCGCAAGAGGCAGTAACAACGTTCCGAGCACGCCCACACTAAAAGCAAGCAACAGGATGAATAGTAGATCCGGTTTTCTCGTCAACTTTTTTATTCTCTAGCCAGGGTTGATAGCACAGCAATTCGCAAGCCGTCTTCCGTTTGCACCACGGGTGTACCTAGTGTTTTTTTCGTGATTATTACACAAACTCGGCGTGATTCTATCCCAGCCGAGGGTAAAAGAAAACCCCGAAACCCGCGCAAACTGGGCATTTCGGCAGTTTATCCCCCGCGTTGACCCAAATAGAGCTGGTAGGCGCGATTATTGGTCTCGTCCCAGTAGGGAAACTTGAGCTCGCTCAAAAGCTGCTCAAAATCCCGGCGTTCTTTTTTCGGTAGTTGCACTCCCACCAGAATACGCCCGAAGGCGGCCCCGTGGTTGCGATAGTGAAACATGGATATATTCCAGCGCTGCCCCAACCCTGAAAGAAAGGCCAGCAAGGCACCCGGTCGCTCTGGAAATTCCACCCGGTACACACACTCGTTATCAACTGCCATCGGCGCATGCCCACCCACCATGTAACGCACATGTAGCTTGGCGACCTCGTTATCGGTGAGATCTTCGGTGACATAGCCGCGTTTATCGAGGTCAGCAAGAAGGTCTGCGAGATCCTCGCCGCCTGGCACCACCGATAAACCCGCGAAAACCTGCGCCGAACCCGCATCGGCGTAACGATAATTGAACTCGGTAATATTACGACGCCCGAGGGTGGCACAAAACTTTTTAAACGCGCCGGGCTGTTCCGGTAACGTTGCGCTGATAACGGCTTCGCGATGCTCGCCGGTCTCGGTGCGCTCCGAGATGTAACGCAGGCGGTCAAAGTTGGTATTGGCACCACTGACTACCGCCAGCAGGTGTTGCCCCGTTACAGCGGTATTCTCCACGTACTTTTTTAATCCAGCCAGTGCCAAAGCGCCGGCCGGTTCGGTGATGGCGCGCGTGTCCTCAAAAATATCCTTGATCGCGGCGCACATCTCGTCGGTGGAAATAGTGATAACCTCATCCACCGTTTGGCGAATAACACGGAACGTTTCCTTGCCGATTTGCGCGACAGCACAGCCTTCTGCAAACAGGCCCACTTGCGGCAGCGTCGCCCGGCGCCCCTTCTGCAAAGCCAACTGCAGGCAGGCAGCATCCTCAGGCTCCACCCCAATAATGCGTGTCTCGGGCCACACGTAGCGCACATAGGCCGCGATTCCCGCCAGTAATCCACCGCCGCCCACCGGCACAAACAAGGCATCCAGGGGCTGCTGGTGCTGGCGCACGATTTCCATACCGATCGTGCCCTGCCCGGCGATCACGTCGACATCATCGAAGGGGTGCACATAGGTCATGGCTTTTTCATCCACCAGCTTGCGGGCGTGAACGGACGCTTCTTCAAATGAATCTCCGTGCAACACTACCCGCGCACCGCGATTGCGCACCGCGTCCACCTTTATCTGCGGTGTGGTCCTGGGCATGACAATGGTTGCCTTGACGTTCAGTTTCTGCGCTGCCATCGCCACGCCCTGCGCGTGATTTCCCGCCGACGCCGCTACCACACCAGCCGCAAGTTGCTCCGGGCTCAGCCGGCTCATCTTGTTGTAGGCACCGCGCAACTTAAATGAGAACACCGGCTGCAGATCTTCGCGTTTCAGCCACACCCGGTTGTTCAGCCGGCGCGACATCAGCAGGGCCTCGTTTATCGGCGTCTCCCTGGCGACGTCGTAAACTCGTGCATCGAGTATTCGCTTGATATAGGACTGTGGCATCAGGACGGTGTTTCCAGGTTAACAGGCAGACCCACCATCTTAATGTAGCGAGCAGGGTTTTTCAGCCCCACAGGCATCGGCTATTTGGGTATTTTTCGTGATCGGCCGGATACCCTGCCCTATACTGTGGCGCTTTGACAACATCCGGCATGCGGAGAAAAACCATGAACCAGAACGATATGAAACAGGCCGTTGCTGCTGCAGCGCTGGAGTACGTCCGTCCCAAACTGGACAACGATACTGTGCTGGGCATAGGCACCGGCTCCACCGCCAACCTGTTTATCGATAGTCTCGCCGGCATCAAGGGCCTCATCAACGCCACAGTCGCCAGTTCCGAAGCGTCGGCGGCACGCCTAAAAAGCCATGGCATCCCGGTCTATGACCTGAATACGGTCAACCAGGTGGATTTCTATATAGACGGCGCAGACGAAAGTAACAGCGCCCTGCAATTGATCAAGGGCGGCGGTGCGGCATTAACCCGGGAGAAAATTGTCGCCGCTGTGGCGGCCGAGTTTATTTGCATCGCCGACGAGAGCAAACTCGTTCACACCCTGGGCCAGTTCCCGCTGCCGGTCGAAGTGATTCCCATGGCGCGTAGCCATGTGGCGCGGGAGTTGGTCAAGCTCGGCGGCGATCCAGTCTATCGTGAAGGTGTCGTCACGGATAACGGCAATATTATTCTCGATGTTTTTAACTTTTCGATTCCCGCGCCCCTGGCGATGGAGGCGAAGATCAACAACATCACAGGTGTGGTGACCAATGGGCTCTTTGCGTTGAAGCCAGCGGATGTTTTATTGCTTGGGACCGCTTCGGGAGTGAAAACACTTTTCGCGGAGTGATAATTCTATGTGGTCTCTGCCAGACATATTTTTGTGTGGCTCAGTTTATGCGCAACGGTCGTGAGGTGTCGTTTCCCTGAAGTGCACACTGCCGCAGCCACGGCGAGGATCAAAAGAACATTTATACCTCCCCCCAACTTAACGGAGGGCAAAGTCAAAGGTCAAAGATCTTCCCCGGGTTCATGATCCCCTGTGGATCGAACACTCGCTTGATCTGTCGCATGATGTCAATTTCCAACGGGGTGCGGCAGTAATGCAGGTAATCTTTCTTAAGCAAACCCACACCGTGCTCCGCGGAAATACTACCGCCATGGCGTTGCACAATCTCGAACACCCAGGTTGACACTTCACCACAGCGGCGCTGGAACTCCTCCATGTCCATCGTATCAGGCTTCAATACATTCAAGTGCACATTGCCGTCGCCGATATGGCCAAACCAGACGATTTCAAACTCGGGGTAGCTCGCGTTAACTACACTCTCGACTTCGCTTAGGAGTTCCGGCACCCGCGATACCAGAGTAGAAATGTCGTTCTTGTAGGGAGTCCAGCGGGAGATGGTTTCCGAAATGTCCTCGCGCAAGCGCCAGAGAGCCATAGCCTGAGCGACGCTTTGGCTCACGACACCATCCACTACCCAGCCCTGCTCCATGCAGTGTTCAAACAGTCCCATCGCCTTTTCCAGGGCCTGTTCATCCGGCTGTTCAAATTCCAGCAGGGCATAATATTCCGCGGGTGTCGAAAACGGCCGCTGCAGTCCCTGGTGTTCAACCACTTTGCACAGGGCCAGCTCGGAAAAAAATTCGAATGCACTGAGTTCCATGTCCGCCTGAAAGGCGGAAAGCACCGACATGATGGCGGCCATGTCGGGCAGACCCAGCACCAACACTGCAAGATTGTCGGGTTGGCGGGCGAGTGACATGGTCGCCTCTACTACCACCCCCAATGTGCCCTCAGCGCCGATGACTAGCTGACGCAAGTCATAGCCCGCGTTGTTCTTTGCCAGGCCCCGATTGAGGTCCAGTAGCTCACCCGTGCCGGTGACCAGTTTCAGTCCGGCAACCCAGTCCCGGGTCATGCCGTGGCGGATCACCTTGATGCCACCCGCATTAGTGGAAATATTGCCACCGATCTGGCTGGAGCCACTGGAGGCAAAGTCCACCGGGTAGAACAGGCCCTGCTGTGTGGCGAACTGCTGCAGTTGCTCCGTCACCACGCCGGCACCGCAACGCACGGTGCGGTCAACCGCATTGAAATCCTCAATATGGTTGAGCCGGTCAAGCGCCAGCACCAGTTCGCCGTGGCGGGCTACGGCGCCGGCGCTGAGGCCAGTCCGGCCGCCGGAAGGTACGATTGCAAGTTGCTCGCGAGCCGCAAGGCGCACAATGTCCTGCACCTCGTTGACCGTGGCAGGCAATACGACCGCTCCAGCATCGGGAGTGTAAGCGCGGGTCCAGTCGCGGCCGTACTGCAGCAGGGAATCCGCATCGCTCAGCACTTTATCGGGCCCGACAATCTCGCCCAGAGCCGTCAGAATATTTTCATTAATGGGTGTCACCTGGCCTACCTCCGGTATTTTTCACAGGGCGCCGTTTCAGAGGGCGCGTATGGTACCATACGCGCCGTTTTTCCCCGGCAGGTAGATTTCTATCTCACTCTCCCGGGGCCTTCGTTCAACAGGCAGGGATCCCCACCCAAATGGCACAAGAGTCGCTGGAAAAAAGCAAGATCAGGATTTTGTTGTTGGAGGGGGTTCACCCTTCCGCGGTAGAAACATTACAAAATGCCGGATACCACAACATAGAGTTACACCAAAAGGCCCTGCCCCCCGAAGAACTGAAACGCGCGATTAGCGATGCCCATTTCGTTGGAATACGCTCGCGCACGCAACTCACTGCGGACATTTTTGAAAGTGCCAGGAAGCTTGTTGCGGTGGGCTGTTTTTGCATTGGCACCAACCAGGTCGATCTGGCAGCAGCAACCAAAAAAGGGATTGTTGTCTTCAACGCGCCTTTTTCCAATACCCGCAGCGTGGCCGAGCTGGTTATTGCGGAGGCGATTCTCCTGCTGCGCGGCGTCGCCGAAAAAAACGCCAAGGCACATCGGGGTGAATGGCAAAAATCCGCGGCAAGTTCCTTTGAGATCAGGGGGAAGACACTCGGCATTATCGGTTACGGCAATATTGGCATGCAGTTGGGTGTTATCGCAGAGGGGCTGGGAATGCAGGTGCAATTCTTTGATGTGGTCAATAAGTTGCCCCTGGGCAACGCCCGCCAGATAGCCAGCCTGACGCAACTGCTCAACAGCTCCGATGTGGTAAGCCTGCACGTGCCGGAAAACCGATCCACCCAGAACATGATGGCAAGTGCGCAGCTGGCGGAGATGAAGCCGGGCAGCATTCTTATCAATGCCTCGCGTGGCACGGTAGTCGATATCGACGCCCTTGCGGAGCAACTCAAAAACGGCAAACTCGGCGGTGCTGCCATCGATGTATTCCCTGTGGAGCCGCGCTCCAACGACGAGGAGTTCATATCGCCCCTGAGGCAATTTGACAATACCTTCCTGACGCCACATATCGGTGGCAGCACTATCGAGGCCCAGCAAAATATTGGTACAGAAGTCGCGGAAAAACTCGCGCGCTACAGTGATAACGGCACCAGCATAAGCTCGGTGAACTTCCCGGAAGTAGCGCTGCCAGAACACGCCGGCAGCCACCGTCTGCTACACATACACCACAATACCCCTGGCATTATGGGTGCAATCAACCGGGTATTTTCTGATAACAACGTTAACGTTGTCGCGCAGTTTCTACAGACCAATGAGTCCGTGGGCTATGTGGTGATCGATATCAATGCAGAATACAGTGATATGGCGCTGGCCAGGCTGGCGGGTATTGAGGGAACTATTCGTTGCAGAGTGCTGTTTTAGCACACTACGGACGGGTTCAAGCTTGGGGATTTTTAGTCGACCCATATGGCACAGGCTTGATCGCAGACGCTGGATTTTTATAGCACAGAAAAAAAGGCCACCTCGCGATGAGGTGGCCTTTTTCAGTTTGGATCCTGTCAGGCCCGCATATGCCGGGCCCTGAGGAAGTGAGGCATCAGAAGCTGAGAGAAGCACCCACAAACCAGTAACGACCGAGAGAGTCGTACATGCCGGGGAAGGTGTTAGCAGCGCCGTAGATAGAAGCACCCGACTGGTTGCTGCCCACGATGGGCGGCGCCTTGTCAGTCACGTTGTTGATACCGCCACGTACACTCGCCCACTCATTGATGTCCCAGATCGCAGACACATCAAGGTAGTTTGCTTCCTTCAGTGAGCGAGTATCGTCTATCTCATCGACTTCGCTGATGTAACGCCATGCAGCGCTGGCCGTCACATCCCAGGGAGTGGTCCAGGTGGCACGGAAGTTGTTACGCCAGTCCGGAGTGGGGAAGCCACACACGCCGCCGAAAACGCCAGCACACTCTTCCTTCGGTGCGTTGCTCAACTCCTGCTGATCCCAAGAGTCAACATAGGACAGAACGTTGTTGAGGCTCATGCTGCCCCAGCTGCCGATATCGAAGTCGTAGGTGGCGACAACGTCGTAACCCTTGACCTGCTCAACCGACAGGTTCTCGTTCAGCGCAATAATCTGGCCGCTGGTTGCAACGTTGGAGCCAATCCACAGATCGCCACGTGAAGCGTTACGCTTTACGCTATCACACTGAGCCGCATTCCCCTCCAGACACTCCGTAAGGACAAATTCGGGGCTCAGGTTGTTGATGCCGTCCTCGATCTTGATATCGTAGTAGTCGATGGTCAGTGTCAACCCTTCCACGAAATCAGGTGTCAGTATCACACCGTAGCTGTAGGTATCAGACTTTTCAGGCGCAAGATTCTCATTGCCGCCCTGCAGGAAGTTGTACTGCCCTGCAGCGCTGTCGAGATCGTTACCCCACTGTGCGGCTGTCAAGCCGGACCGGGCGCACTGCTCCTGGGTATAACCCCCGGCACTGACACCACCGGGAACACCATTGGAGCAGGGATCCTGAGTCATATCGAACAGGTTGAGGCCCTGTGGCAGAAACAGCTCCTGCACATTGGGGCCGCGCACTGCACGCTGGTAACTGGCGCGAACCTTAACCTGCTGATTGATGGCCCAAGCGACGCGGATACCGTAAGTATCGGTGGTTTCGCCATAATCGTAATCAGAATAGCGATAACCGCCATCCAGTACGATCTGCTCGGCCCACTCCTTACCTTCTACCAGGGGAATGCTGGCCTCAATGAAACCTTCCTTCACCGTGTAATCGCCGCTTGTTGCCTGTATGGCGCCACCCTGGCCGGCACCCAGACCCCGCTGGTAACCCAGATCGGGTTTGGTTTCCAGGCTCTCTTTACGGTATTCCGCACCGATGACTACCGCGATTCCGTCGTTGGCCCAGGGCAGTTTGATGCCGTAGTCGCCAAGATCACCTTCAAAGTAAAGAGAACCAACGGTTTGCTCCGTTTGGCCGTCCTGAAACAGCGGAATGGCGAGGTAGTCCGTCATTTCCTGAGTGATAGCGCCGGTCTCAAACACGTTGTAGGGCACACACGCTGGATCAACACCGCTCAGCGCAGAGGCACACACAATGTCGCCCGTGTCTGGATCCACAACCGCTTCCAACGCGCGCTGTATGTTGTTGATATTCAGATCGTTTTCATAGGTATCGGAGTAATCAACCCGGGCGTACATGAAATAGCCATCGTAACGCCAGGTGTCATTGATATCCCCGCGCAAACCGAACACACCCCTGAAGGTGTTGTACTCAGTCGACTGTCGACGATTACCCCCTTCGACGTTACGTTTTCCCACCAGGGTTTCGCTGACATCATCCCGGGTCAGGCCTTCCTGGGTACAGATAACATCGAACTGCTGGTCTGACAGGAACGCGTTGTTACAGGGGATGTTGCTGTTGTTGAAGAATGTGCCTGAAGGCGCTATCTGGGAGGTCGACTGGTCATTCATGTACATCAACTCAGTGTAGGCCTCCACGTGCTCGTTGATGTCGTAATGCGCAAAGGAGCCCAGCGTGTAGCGCTTGTCGGGCCGCTGCATGTAGTTAAGTGCGCCGAAGTTGAAAAAATCTGTCCACGGCACAAACGAATCACCCGCCACCTGATAGTTAGCTGAGGGCGCGATAAATCGGCCCTCAGGGATGGTGCTGGAGCCCTGACAATCAGACACATCATCGCTGAGGCTACAGGCGCTGTAGTCGCGGTCACGAGCCCAAATTGGCTTGATCTTGCGGTAGGTAGCGTAGGCGGTGGCGTTGCCGCGGCCATTTTCAAAGTTGCCACCGATGATCAGGGAGAGGTCGTCTATCTCGCCGTCGGTGGTATTGCCGCTTGGAGCCACATTTCCGGAACCCTCGACAACATTCTGCCAGCGGCTGCTGTCATTGTCGTGGCTGTAGCCGCTGTATTGATAATCCAGCTTCACACCCTCGAAGTCGTCAACCATGATGAAGTTGACCACACCCGCTACCGCGTCGGAACCATAGGTTGCCGAGGCGCCGCCGGTGAGTACTTCAACCCGCTTGATCAGGGCACCGGGGATCTGGTTGATGTCAGCGCCTTGACCACCGCTGACGGGGGAGCCCGCTGGCATACGGCGACCGTTGATCAGCGTCAACGTGCGCTCGTCACCGAGATTACGCAGGTTGAGGGTCGCGGTGCCAGTGGCGCCGTTCTGCTGGGTGCTGTTGGAGTAGGAGTAAACCTGAGGCAGGTTTTTCACCAGATCCTCTACCCGTGTGGTACCGGTGAAGAGCAGGTCTTCAGCGTCCACCTGGGTTACAGGGCTGGCACTGACTAGGTTGAGCCGCTGAATACGCGAGCCCGTAACAATTACTTCTTCAAGTTGGTTGGCGCTCAAATCCTGAGCGTTTGCAGGCATGAACGTCATGGACGATATACCGAGCGCGGCACTAACAGCTACTGAAAGCTGAGATTTTCTCAACATGGTGTTTCCCCTTGTTTATAGGTTTGTACAATCTTCCGGGAAGAACTGAAATTGCCGGACTTTATACGCACCAGTCTATCAGCTCCCCTTGTGGCACTTATTCTGGCACAGAAGTCACGTTTTAAAAGACCCGACCTGCAGTATTACCGGGAAAAATTTTCGTATATTAAGAAGCCAAGTTTTATTTTAATCGCTTAACCTGTACAGCTTTGCCATTTTCCACCAGTTCCATACGGAAAAAGCCCATGAAATTTTTTGAAATAACGACCTCCGGATGGGTCCCGCGGTAGGCGTAGTTGCCATTGTGCCGCTGTTGCCAGACCTGCCCGTTTTCCAACCGAAATACTGTATCCCCGGACCAGCCTTTGAAGGGCTGCTGGATAACCGAGACAATTTCCTGCTCCTGAACCGCTTGCAACACTTCTTCGTCGGTCGTTAATAAAAGAGGCGCATCTTCGGCGGTATACCTGATAAGAAAGCCATTCAGGGACTCTCGCTCTGCCGGGGTCAGCTTGTCCAGCCCTGCGGCCTGGAACTCCTCGGGGGTCATAAGCACCTCGATACCAGGGAAGGTTTTGGCCGCCTCCTCTGCCATAGCCAAACTGGGGGTAAATATCGTCAGATTAAGATATAGAAGGACCAATACGCCAATTTTCATACTTTCCTCACCTTCGCATTTGTTATCAGCCCAATGGTGCGGGCGCTTCGATACTGTGGCCTGGCAGGCCCTGCTCCGCAATCCAGGCATCCACCCGCGCCAGATAGCTTTGTCGCAACCGGGTCGATTCATTTGCCAGCTGATGCCCCGCCCCTGGCAGCATCGCCACCTCGCTACCGGGAAACAGGATCTGATAGAACTCCAGGTTAAAACGCCAGTCAACTGTCTGGTCGGCATCCCCCTGCACGATCAGGGCTTTCCCGACGACCAGGTTCGCCGCTGGCAATGCCGCCAACCAGGTCCGCAATGCGGTCACCCAGCGCACTGGCAGGCGCCGGCTTTGCAGTGGGTCGCTCTTCAGGAACTCGATAAAGCCCGGATCGGTTGAGTTGGACGTAAATTTCCGCTCTATGCTATCCACAAAGTGACGCACTATCGAGTGTACCAGGCGCCCACCCTTCCAGCCCATCGGGCGCACGAGTGGCGCCAACAACACTGTTGCGGCAAAGGGCCAGCGGTAGTGCCGCGTGTATTCTACAAGGGCCGCACAACCGGTGCTTTGCGCCATCACCCACAGCGGTAGTTGCGGCCATTGTACCGATTCGAGCACTGCGTGAATGGCCCTGCTGTAGTCGGCGAAATCATCAATCACCGCCGGCTCTCCGGACGACAAACCGTGCCCGGGAAAATCAAATATCACAACATTGCAATTCTGCCTGAGCCCGTGCTCAATCAATTTGCCGAACAGACCGCTGTGATCGAAATAGCCGTGCACCAGCAACAGGTTGCTGCTAGCCCCCTCCTGCAGCCAGCTGTGCATGGCCACACTGAAAGCGCCGGACTGAACAGTACCCAGGCGATACCGCAGGCCCGGGTAGCTAGCGACAAAATCAATGCCGTAGTACTGACAGAACACGCGCTGCAGCGGTGTCGGCTCACCCGCCTGCCCATAGGCCGGCAGCCCGTCACGCAACTCCCGCAACTGCTCCGGTGTCAAGAGACTCGCTCAGTTTACGCGCTGATTCAACTCGCCCGCATCGTAGGCCAGTTGCATGGCAGCCAGTGACTTCACCTTGATCTTGCCGGCATTGCCCGCAGTACCAAAAGCTTCATAGCGCTTGATGCAGATATCGCGCATGGCCTGCTGCGTTTCAGCAAGATATTTGCGAGGGTCGAACTCCGAGGGGTGCTGTGCCAGAAAACGACGAATCGCACCGGTTGAGGCCAGGCGCAGGTCAGTATCGATATTCACCTTGCGCACCCCGTGTCGAATGCCTTCCTGAATCTGCTCCAAAGGCACACCGTAAGTCTCCGGAATGTCACCCCCGAACTCATTGATGATGGCCAACCAGTCCTGCGGTACCGAGGAGGAACCGTGCATTACCAGGTGGGTGTTGGGAATACGGGAGTTAATGTCCTTGATGCGATCGATGGCCAAAATGTCGCCGGTGGGGGGGCGGGTAAATTTGTAGGCGCCGTGACTGGTGCCGCAAGCGATGGCGAGAGCATCTACTCCGGTGGCCTTGACGAACTGAGCCGCCTCCTCCGGGTCGGTCAGCATCTGGTCGAGAGTCAGCTTACCCTCCGCCCCGCTGCCATCTTCTTCACCGGCCTCACCGGTCTCAAGAGACCCGAGACAGCCCAATTCGCCCTCTACGGACACGCCACAGGCATGAGCCAGCTCGACTACCTTTCGGGTAACAGACGCGTTGTAATCATAATCCATGGGTGTTTTTCCATCCTCACCCAAAGAGCCGTCCATCATCACCGAGCTGAAGCCCAGCTGGATTGAGCGCTGGCATACACCAGGAGATACCCCATGATCCTGGTGCACGACCACCGGGATATGCGGGAACTCGTTCATGGCGGCCTCCATCAATGCTCGCAGGAAGGGCGCACCGGCATATTTGCGAGCGCCAGCGCTGGCCTGCATGATCACCGGTGAATCGGTTTTATCCGCCGCCTCCATGATTGCCCGGGTCTGCTCCAGGTTGTTCACGTTGAAGGCGGGAACCCCGTAGCCATGCTCTGCAGCGTGGTCCAGCAACTGTCGCATACTGATTAATGCCATGTTGGTAGTCCTTTAATTCTTGGAAAGTTGTACTGTTTCAGCCCTGCGTGTCTTCGGCACGCTGTTCCAGCATCGCGACCGCAGGGAGCGTTTTGCCTTCCACATACTCCAGGAAGGCGCCACCGCCAGTGGAAATATATGAAACCTTATCGGCGATGCCGAATTTGTCAATTGCGGCCAGGGTGTCACCGCCCCCCGCCAGCGAAAATGCCGGACTGTCGGCTATCGCCCGCGACACAAGTTCAGTGCCGGCGGCAAACTGCTCGAACTCGAAGACACCAACCGGGCCGTTCCACAGAATCGTGCCGGCCTGCATTAAAATGGCGGCAATTTCTTCCGCCGCAACGGGGCCGATATCCAGAATCATCTCGTCCTCTTCCACTTCACACGCCGGCTTTGTGGTGGCGGTCGCAGTCTCGGAAAACTCGGTGGCGGTCACCACATCAGTGGGCAGAGGGATATGCGTTTTTTGCATCAGGGCCTGCGCTGCCCCAATCAGATCGTGCTCACACAGGGATTTGCCCACGGGCATTCCGCTGGCAGCAAGAAACGTATTGGCAATACCGCCCCCAACCACCAGCTGATCCACTTTATCTGCCAGGGTTTCCAACACGGTCAACTTGGTAGAGACTTTGGACCCACCCACGATGGCCACCATGGGGCGAGCAGGATTGGCCAGCGCCTGTTCCAGGGCATTCAGCTCGCCTTCCAGCAGCGGCCCGGCACAGGCTATGGGCGCGAAGCGGGCCACGCCATGGGTAGAGGCCTGTGCCCGATGGGCTGTGCCGAAGGCATCCATGACGAAAACATCACAGAGCCCGGCATAGGCGCGAGCCAGGGTCTCGTCATCTTGCTTTTCACCGGGGTTGAACCGGACATTTTCCAACAGGGCCACCTCACCATCTGCCAGCTCAACGCCCCCGCGCCAGTCGTCCACCAGCGGAACCGGTTTGCTCAACAGACCCGCCAGGTGCTCTGCCACCGGCGCCAGTGAGAACCCGGGATCGAACTCGCCCTCCACCGGACGCCCCAAATGGGACATCAGGATTACTCTCGCTCCCGCTTGCATGGCAGCTTCAATAGTTGGCAGGGCAGCGCGAATTCGTGCGTCACTGCTGACATGGCCGTCCTTCACCGGGACGTTCAAATCCTCGCGGATCAAAACGCGCTTACCGGCGAGTTCCAGGTTCCGCATCAGCTTAACTTTCAGGCTCATAAGTGTGTCTCGCTCAGCTGTTAAAGGCTGCTCCAGTAGCTGGCCACATCCAGCATTCGGTTGGCATAGCCCCACTCGTTGTCGAACCAGGTAAGTACCTTGACCAAGCGCCCGCCGCTGACCCGGGTCTGGCTCGCGTCGATAATACTGGAGCGGGCGTCATGGTTGAAATCGCAGGAGGCCAGCAGCTCGTCAGTATAGCCCAACACCCCGGCGAATCGGGTTTGAGCTGCGTCATGTAAAGCGCGGTTGATGGTCGCAACATCGGTGTCTGTGCGCGTGTAGACGGTCAGGTCCAAGGCCGAGACATTCAGCGTCGGCACCCGCAGTGCCTGGGCGGTAAAGCGCCCCGTCATCTCTGGCAGTATGCGCTCCACACCCCGTGCAAGGCCGGTATCGACGGGGATAATTGACTGAGACGCCGCGCGTGTCTTACGCAGGTCAGTGTGATGGTAAGCATCCAGCACCGGCTGGTCGTTCATAGCCGAGTGAATGGTGGTTATGGTGCCGCTTTCGATCCCCACAGCGTCATGTAAGGCCTTGATCACCGGCACAATGGCATTGGTAGTGCAGGACGCGTTCGAGGCAATACGATGCTGCGCCTGCAACGCATGGTGGTTGACGCCGAACACGACCGTCGCATCGACGTCCGCCTCAGCGGGCTGGGAAAACAACACTTTGCCCGCCCCCTGCTGCAGGTGCAGCTCGGCGGTGGCGCGGTCGGAAAATGCGCCGGTGCATTCCAGCACCAGATCTACACCGAGTTCACCCCAGGGCAAATCCTCGATGGCCGGACGCCGGAACAGGGCGATCGCCTGTTCGTTTACCCACAAATGGTCGTCATCTCCAGCCAGGATACCGGCAAACCGACCGTGAGTGGAATCGTAGCGGGTCAGGTGCAGAATCGTGCGCGCGTCCGCGAGCTCATTGATTGCAACCACCTGCAACCCGCTTTCCAACGGGCTCTCATGCAGTGCCCGGAGTACACTGCGGCCAATCCGGCCATAGCCGTTTATCGCGAGTCGCAACACGCGGCAGGCCCTAGAGCACCTCTTCCACCACGGCAACCACATTGTCCACGGTAAAGCCGAAGTATTCCATAAGGTCGGCGGCGGGAGCTGACTCGCCAAAGGTTGTCATGCCTACGATGCGGCCATCAAGGCCCACATACTTGTACCAGAAATCGACATGCAAGGCCTCAACTGCAACACGGGCCAGCACGTCGCTGGGCAGCACCGATTCGCGGTAGGCAGCATCCTGCTCCTCGAAAATTTCTGCGCAGGGCATGGATACCACGCGTATCTTTTTGCCCGCTTCCGTCAGGCGTTGTGCAGCGGCGACGGCGAGGCCCACTTCAGAGCCGGTGGCGATCAGAATTGCGTCGGGGCTGCCCTGGCAGTCACTCAGCACATAAGCACCCCGGGCGATGGCCGCTACCTGATCCGCAGAGCGCGGCTGGTGCGGCAGGCTCTGGCGCGAAAATACCAGGGAGCTGGGTCCATGCCGGCGCTCAATGGCAGATTTCCAGGACACCGCCGATTCCACCGCATCACAGGGACGCCAGGTGTGCATATTGGGGGTTGAACGCAGTGCCGTCAGCTGCTCTACCGGCTGGTGGGTCGGCCCATCTTCACCCAGACCGATAGAGTCGTGGGTAAACACAAAAATCGACTGCTGCTTCATCAGCGCCGCCATCCGCACCGCATTGCGCGCGTACTCCATAAACATCAGAAAGGTAGCGCCGTAGTTGATAAAGCCGCCGTGCAGGGCGATGCCATTCATCATGGCGGCCATACCGAATTCGCGCACGCCGTAATAAATGTAGTTGCCGCTGGCGTCGTCCCGGGTAATGCCCCTGGAGTCACTCCAGATGGAGAGATTGGAGCCTGCCAGATCAGCGGACCCACCCAGCAGTTCGGGTAGCAGCGGGCCGAAAGCATTAAGGCTATTCTGCGAAGCCTTGCGCGAAGCAATAGTTGCGCCATCCTCCTGACACTGCTGAATGTACTGCGCCGCTCGCTCGGAGAAGTCGGCAGGCAACTCGCCGGCCAGACGGCGCCGCAATTCACCGGCCAGCTCTGGATGGGCCTCGGCATAAGCTGCCATCTTTTCTTCCCAGGCCTGCTCACGCGCTGCCCCTGCAGTTTTTGCATCCCAGCCGGCATATACTTCATCGGGAATGTGGAAAGGCTCATGCTCCCAGCCGATCGCCGCGCGGGTTGCCGCAATTTCATCGGCCCCAAGGGCAGCGCCGTGAGTGGCCGCTGTTCCCTGCTTGTTAGGTGCGCCCTTGCCGATAATCGTTTTGCAACAAATGAGGGTGGGCTTGCCCGTCTCGTGCCGCGCGGCTTCTATGGCAGCCTTCACCTCGGAAGGGCTGTGGCCATTGACATCATTAATCACCTGCCAGCCGTAGGCCTTGAACCGCCCCGGGGTATCGTCTGTAAACCAACCCTCCACCTCGCCGTCAATGGAGATGCCATTGTCGTCATAAAAGGCGATCAGTTTGCCCAGCCCCAGCGTGCCGGCAAGGGAGCTGACCTCGTGGGAAATGCCCTCCATCAGGCAACCGTCCCCGAGGAAGGTATAAGTGTGGTGGTCGACGACGTCGTGACCCGCACGGTTAAACCGGGCCGCCAGCACTTTTTCCGCCAGTGCCATGCCCACGGCATTGGCCAGGCCCTGGCCCAGCGGGCCGGTTGTTGTCTCGACCCCGGGCGCGTAGCCATGTTCAGGATGGCCGGGGGTCTTGCTGTGCAGCTGGCGGAAGTTTTTCAGCTCTGCCATCGGCAGCTCGTAGCCTGTGAGGTGCAACAAAGAGTAAATCAGCATGGAACCGTGACCGTTGGACAGCACAAAGCGATCCCGGTTGGGCCAGTGCGGATTCGCTGGATTGTGCTGCAGGTAATCATTCCACAGCACTTCCGCGATATCGGCCATACCCATGGGGGCGCCCGGATGGCCGCTATTGGCTTTTTGTACCGCATCCATACTGAGGGCGCGAATGGCATTGGCAAGTTCCGTACGGGGGGACGACATCGGTTTCTCCAGGCGAGTTTGGTGGGCGAGCGCCCAAAATCGGTCGGTATTTTCGCGTAAGCGGGCGCGAACGGCAAACAAACAGGCGTATATTTTCCGATTCTGGTCTTTTGACGCAAACCTGCGGCAGCCTGCAATCTATATCAAAATATTTTGATATAGATTGCAGGGCCTGCTAGACTCGCGCTCCATGCTTACCCCCACAGACACAGCGGCTGCCGCGCCCGCCCTGGATCCCCAGTTGGCAGCGCTTGTCGGTCTCTGCAAGGCAAGTGCCGACCCGCTGCGCCTGCAGGTCCTGCGGGTGCTGTGCAAAGACTCTTTCGGGGTGTCCGAACTGTGCTCGATATTCGACATACGCCAACCCGCCCTGAGCCACCATTTGAAGGTGCTCGCGGGAGCGGGTCTGGTGACCACCCGGCGGGAGGGTAACTCTATATTTTACCGGCGCAGCAGCCTGGGCCAACGGCCCGGCCTGGACACATTGCAGAGCCATATCTTTGAAAGCGTCGACACGATCGAGCTGCCTGCCAGTATCGCCGACAGATTGGCAGGCCTGTACCGCCAGCGAGAAGAGAACTCGGCAAACTTCTTCCGTGACAACGCCCACAAATTCCGCCAGCAGCAGGATCTGATCGCCAACTACCAACAATATGCCGACACCGTGGCGCAAATGCTACGGGATGCCCCAGTTTCCAATCGCCATACTGCGCTGGAAGTTGGCCCGGGAGACGGGGCCTTCCTGCTGGAATTGGCACCGGGATTTCAGCGTGTGCTGGCACTGGACAACGCCGAACTTATGCTGGAGCAGGCTCGCCAGAAGGCCAGGACTGCCGGTCTTGCAAATGTTGAGTTCATCCACGGAGATACCGGCTGTGGCAGGCTCAAAGAAGTCGAGGTGAACTGCGCTGTCATCAATATGGTGCTGCATCACACCCCGGCCCCCGGGCGAGTATTGAAAGATGTGGCCGCCTGTCTGGCACCGGACGGGGTTGTGCTGGTTACCGACCTGTGCAGCCATGACCAGGGCTGGGCGCGGGAAAACTGTGGTGACTTGTGGCTGGGTTTCGAGCCGAAACGACTCACCCAATGGGCCGCTGAGGCCGGACTTACCGATATCGCCAGCGACTATCTGGCGCAACGCAACGGATTTCAAATACAGGTGCGCCTGTTTGGCCGCAGCTGAAACAATTTTAGAGACGCTACCAAGGAAGTAATTATGAGCGAATACGCAATCTTCACCTCCGAGTCCGTGTCGGAAGGACACCCGGATAAAATGGCCGACCAAATCTCCGATGCCATTCTGGACGCCATCCTGGTGGACGACCCCAACGCCAGGGTCGCGGTAGAAACCATGGTCAAAACCGGCATGGTCATCATAGCCGGTGAGGTCGCCACCTCAACTTATGTCGATCTGGAAGACGTGGTGAGACAAGTCATTCTCGATATCGGCTACAACAGCTCCGATGTCGGCTTTGACGGTTTATCCTGCGCGGTACTGAACGCCATCGGCAAACAGTCTCCGGATATTGCCATGGGTGTGGACGAGAGCGAAGACCACGAGCAGGGCGCTGGTGACCAGGGCCTGATGTTCGGCTACGCCACGAACGAGACCAGCGTGCTGATGCCCGCGCCCATCTATTACGCCCACCGCCTGGTAGAGCGCCAGGCCCAGTTGCGCAAGTCGGGCGCCCTGCCCTGGCTGCGCCCGGATGCCAAAAGCCAGGTGACACTGCGCTACGACAACGGCAAGCCGGTAGCCATCGATGCGGTGGTGCTGTCCACCCAGCACGACGAGGATATCAGCCAGGCCGATATCCACAGCGCGATTCTCGAGCAGGTCATCAAGGAAGTGCTGCCCGCCGAGTGGTTGCATGCGGACACGCGCTACCACATTAACCCCACAGGCCAATTCATTATCGGCGGCCCCGTGGGCGACTGCGGCCTGACCGGGCGCAAGATTATCGTGGACACTTACGGCGGTATGGCCCGTCACGGCGGCGGTGCTTTTTCGGGCAAGGATCCGTCCAAGGTGGATCGCTCTGCCGCCTACGCCGGCCGCTACGTCGCCAAGAACATCGTCGCCGCCGGCCTTGCCGATCGCTGCGAAATCCAGATTTCCTACGCTATTGGCGTGGCGGAACCAACGTCCATTTCAATTGATACTTTCGGCACCGGGAAGTTGGCTGATTCACGCATTGCGGAGCTGGTCCGGGAACATTTTGAGCTGCGGCCCAAAGGGCTGGTGGACATGCTGGATCTGAAGCGCCCGATCTATCGTAAGACGGCTGCCTATGGGCATTTTGGGCGGGAATTGCCGGAGTTTACCTGGGAGAAGACGGATAAGGCAGAGGCTTTGAAAGCTGCCCTGTAGGTAACAATTACTTCTTAGTATTGTTATTGAACAGACGGCCAGATATGCCGGTAGTGCGTTTTGGGACACGCCGTAAATACGTCCATGTAGGCTCGGTTCGCGCATCCATGCGCTCAACGGTCCCCAAACGCACTACCGGCATATCTGGCCTCGATCGCTCCAGACGTAAATTGTAAGTAAAACGCGGGCTAACTGGTCTGTACCACCAATGAAATTTCAAATACACCGAATTCGATTAACCAAGACAACGAAATATCAACAGAGGAAACAACGATGAGCACAGCAGAAAAACTGGAAACCACCGAAGATTTCAAAGTTGCCGACATATCCCTGGCCGCCTACGGTCGTCGCGAGCTGGATATTGCCGAGGGCGAAATGCCTGCACTGATGGCCATGCGGGCGAAGTATCGGGACAGCAAGCCACTGGCAGGTGCGAAGATTCTGGGTTGTATCCACATGACAATTCAGACCGGTGTGTTGATAGAAACACTACTGGAACTGGGTGCCGAGGTTCGCTGGTCATCCTGCAACATCTTCTCCACCCAGGATCACGCTGCAGCGGCAATAGCCGCAGCGGGCGTGCCCGTATTCGCCTGGAAGGGTGAGACCGAGGAAGAGTATGACTGGTGCCTGGAGCAGACCATATTGAAAGACGGCCAGCCCTGGGATGCGAACATGGTGCTGGATGACGGCGGCGACCTAACCGGCATGTTGCATGAGAAATACCCCGCCATGCTGGAAAAGATTCACGGGGTTACTGAGGAAACCACCACCGGTGTACACCGCCTGCTGGAGATGCTGAAGCAGGGTACGCTGAAAATTCCCGCGGTAAACGTCAACGACTCTGTAACCAAGTCCAAGAATGACAACAAGTACGGCTGTCGCCACAGCCTTAACGATGCCATCAAGCGCGGCACCGATCACCTGCTGGCCGGCAAGAAAGCACTGGTTATCGGCTACGGCGATGTCGGCAAGGGATCGGCCCAGTCCCTGCGGCAGGAAGGCATGATAGTACGGATATCAGAGATCGATCCGATTTGCGCGATGCAGGCCTGTATGGATGGATACGAAGTGGTTTCTCCCTACAAGGATGGCATTAATGACGGCACCGAGGCGAGTATCGACAGCGCATTACTGCGCTGCATCGACCTTGTAGTGACCACCACTGGTAACTTTAACGTGTGTGACGCCAATATGCTTGCCGCCCTCAAGAACGGCGCTGTAGTCTCCAATATCGGCCACTTCGACAACGAAATTGATACTGCTTTCATGCGCAGTAACTGGGAATGGGAAGAAGTGAAGCCGCAGGTACACAAAGTGTATCGAGACCGGGCCAGCAACGACCACCTCCTGCTGTTGTCAGAGGGCCGCCTGGTAAACCTGGGCAATGCGACGGGTCACCCCTCGCGCATTATGGATGGCTCCTTTGCCAACCAGGTGCTGGCACAGATATACCTGTACGAGCGCAAGTTCGCCGATCTGACGCCAGAGATGAAGCCGTCTGCGCTGTCGGTTGAAGTGCTGCCCAAAAAGCTGGATGAAGAAGTCGCCGCCCACATGGTCGCGGGCTTCGGCGCAGTACTGACGAAGCTGACCCAGGAGCAGGCGGATTACATCAATGTCAGCGTCGACGGCCCCTACAAGCCCGACACGTATAAATACTAGGGAACGCCGCGATATGCCCAGGCAGCAACCCAGAATCAGCTTTGAGTACTTTCCCCCCCGCACCGAGGAGGGAAAGGCAAAGCTGCTACAGGAAACCACGCCGGCGCTGAACGAGCTGGATCCGGCGTTTTTCTCGGTAACCTATGGCGCCGGGGGCACCACCCGGGATTCCACCCTGGGGGTGGTCTCAGCGATCAGGGAGCAGGGTATCGAGGTGGCGCCGCATCTGAGTTTCGGCAGCGACGACGAGAATGCCATCAATGCGCTGGTGGACACTTATCTGAAGCAGGACATCAAGCGGCTGGTGGCGCTGCGAGGTGACATGCCCTCGGGCATCGGCGGTTCATCACAGCTGGTGTATGCGAATGAACTGGTCGCCTTTATTCGTGAACGCACCGGCGACCACTTCCAGATTGAAGTGGCCGCCTACCCGGAAGTTCATCCGGAGGCAAAGAGCTACGACAGCGACATCAACTACCTGAAGGGCAAGCTCGACGCGGGTGCCAACAATGCAATCACCCAGTATTTTTTCAATGTCGAGGCTTACTTTTATTTTCTGGATGAGTGTGCTGCCGCCGGCATCAGCAAGCCAATTTACGCAGGTATCATGCCCATCATCAACTTTGCCAACCTGGCGCGTTTTTCACGCAACTGTGGTGCCGAGATTCCGCGTTGGATCTGCCAGCGCATCGAAAGCTACGGTGATGACCAGGACAGTATCCGCAAATTCGGCATCGAGGTGGTGACGCAATTGTGCCAGACACTGCTGGACAGTGGTGCACCCGGTATCCACTTCTACACCATGAACCAGGTGGAACCCACGCGGGAAATCTACAGAAACCTGGGACTCTAGGCTCACCACCACATGCGTATACCCCGGATTTACACCGCTCAGCAGTTACAGACCAACGCGGTTATCGAACTGGCACCCGGCGCCAGCCAACACCTGTCCCGGGTGTTGCGTATGCAAGTTGGTGACGGAATTATTCTGTTCGATGGACGTGGCGGCCAGTACCCTGCAACCATCACCACGCTGGACAGGAAATCGGTGGTCGCCACCACCACCGACCACGATCCCGTGGAACGGGAGTCAGGCCTGTTTCTGCACTTGGGTATCGCCATCTCGCGCGGAGAGCGTATGGACTGGGTGGTGCAAAAGGCCACCGAGCTCGGTGTCGGTGAAATTTCACCGTTGCGCACTGAACGCACCGAAATTCGCCTCAGCGGTGAGCGCGCAGAAAAAAAACTGCGCCACTGGCAACAGGTAGCCAGCAGTGCCTGCGAGCAGTGTGGGCGCAACCGCGTGCCACTTATAAAGCCCATACAAGACCTGGCGCAATGGATGGGCGAAGTGCAGGCCGATACCAGGCTGGTTCTGCACCATCGCGCGAGCCCCGTCCGGACCGGCGTCGCTTCGCCAGCCAGCATTGCGCTGCTGGTTGGCCCCGAGGGTGGTCTGAGCCCTGCCGAGATCACTGCTGCCGAGCGAGCACAGTTTAGTTCCTTGCAATTGGGACCGAGGGTTTTGCGCACGGAAACAGCGCCACTGGCAGCCATTGCTATCCTGCAAGCGCGCTGGGGTGATATGGCGAATTCGTAACCGCCCAGGCGTAACACCCGTTGCGGGTTAGTGCTCCAGCCAACGCGCGTGGGAGTATTCCAGAAAATGGCCCACGGCATTTACCGTGTGGTCCGTTCGAACCGAGTGAAAAATATCAAAAGCATGCTGAGCGCCGGGTAGCTCCGCATAGGCCACCGGTTTCCTGGACACCGATTGTAGGGCCGAGACAAATATGCGCGCCTCCTCCACCCATACCAACGAGTCGTGGGTGCCCTGTATGACAAACATGGGCGGCGCGTCGGGAGAAACATGCTCCAGGGGCGAGGCTGCCTCCCAGAGTTCCCGGTGATCACCCAGCGTGCACTGCATCACTTTGTCGGCAAGCATCTTCTCCATGGACATCTTCGTGCGGGTGTCAAAGCGGTCGAGAAAGTCGTAGACACCACAAAAGGGCACCGCTGCTTGCAGGCTGGTATCCACCTGCTCAAACCCCGGCTGCCACTCCTGCCTGTTGGGTGTCAACGCTGCGAGGGAGCTGAGATGGCCACCGGCCGACCCGCCGGTCACAGCAATAAAATCCGGGTTACCCCCATAATTGCTAATGTTTTCGCGGATCCATGCAATCGCCTTTTTAACGTCAATAATATGGGCCGGAAAAGCGTCTTTGGGACTCAGGCGATAGTTAATCGCTACACACAACCAACCGCGCTGGGCCATGTGATAGATAAGCGGCAGCGCCTGCTCTTCCTTCTTGCCTATCATCCAGGCACCGCCATGCACCTGAAGCAGCACCGGAAAGCCACCCGGTCGCGGCTCATGCGGGTGATATATGTCCAGCAGATTACGCTTGCCGGCGTCTCCGTAGCTGATGTGACTGTGTTTGCGCACACCCTGACGCTTGAAACGAAAAGGCTGCAGCCAGTGGCGGGCAGTTATGTGGTCTGCCAGCAAATGTTGCCGCTCAAGCGGAAGCCGGGCCCGGTAGTCCTCACCGAGCGCACGGCATAGCGAGGCCCCCAGGGTCTGCGGGGTGTCCATAGCCTGGCAGTGCAGGTACACCAGCCCCAGCCACGACAGGGTAAAAAGCCCCAGCCCGGATTGGGCCAGGGGGTCGGAGAAGCCGCCAGCGAAAGCCAGCAGTGCAGTGAGTGCCAACTGCCAGATAAGGTGAATCAGCGCCAGTTCACCAGACAACCAGGCCGCGAGAAAATACGGCGCTACAAACCAGCGCAACTTCCGGGCCTGCACCATGGCACACACCGTACAAGTCACGCTAAGCAACGCCAGAAAAAAGTACACTCCTGCCCAAGTCATTGGTCTCTCCATCGCCGGTGGCATTTTCAGTGGTTGCTATTCTAAAGCCTCCCCCCGTGCTCGCCTACTACATGTAAACTGCATCGCGCTTGCACAGGCTTGCGGGTTTGCGTAAGTTAACCGGCGACACTTCTGATCACTTTTTTCCGTTTCAGGATTTGGATATAGCTATGACCTTAAAGCTGGGTGTGGTGATGGACCCCATCGCCAGGATCAACTACAAGAAAGACAGCACACTCGCCATGTTATGGGCAGCCCAGGCCCGGGACTGGGAGCTTTTTTATATGGAACAGGGGGACCTCTACCTGGAACAGGGGGTCGCCGGGGCGAGCATGGCTCAACTCACGGTATTCCATGAACCTGAAAGCTGGTTCAAGCTGGAGCCGCGCGAGGACCGCCAGCTGGCTGAGCTGGACGTGATCCTGATGCGTGTGGACCCACCCTTTGATAACGAATACATTTACTCAACCTATATCATGGAGGAAGCCGAACGCCGTGGTACCCTGGTGGTCAATCGCTGCCAGAGCTTGCGCGATTGTAACGAAAAGGTATTCGCCACCCAGTTTCCCCAATGCTGCCCACCTGTGTTGGTCAGCGCAGATAACAAACGTCTGAAAGACTTCCATCGGAAACACCAGGATGTGATCTTCAAGCCGCTGGATGGTATGGGAGGTACGGCCATTTTTCGCGTGAAACACGATGACCCCAATGTCAGTGTTATTCTCGAAATGCTTACAGGGAACGGCCGCCAGACCATTATGGCGCAGCGCTTTATCCCGGAAATTTCCCAGGGGGACAAACGTATCCTGGTAATTAACGGCGAGCCGGTACCCTATTGCCTGGCCAGGGTCCCAGAAAAGGGAGAAACCCGCGGCAACCTGGCCGCTGGCGGCACTGGTCGACCCCAGCCCCTGACCGACCGGGATCGCTGGATTGTCGAACAGGTAGCACCCACCCTGCGCGAAAAGGGCCTGCTGTTCGTGGGGCTGGATATTATTGGTGATTACCTGACCGAAATTAACGTCACCAGCCCGACCTGTATACGCGAACTCGACAACGGTTACGAACTGGACATCGGCGGCCAGTTGATGGACTGTATTTTGCAGGTTTCGGGCAAAAGTCGCTGACCAACAACAGCCCGGGCGGATACACTGACAGCATGTACTATCTTGAAGCGGGCTACTCAAAACACCGCAGATTGCGCAATGCCGTGCTACTGGCCATCGCACTGCATATAGCGCTGCTGGCCAGTATCTCTTTCGAGTCAGGTTCCGGCGAATACCAGACTCCCCAGATCGAAGTGACCCTGGCTGGCCGGCCCAGCGACAAAGCGCCGGACGAATCCCGGCACATTGCGCAAACCAATCAAGACGGTAGTACAGAGGAGGCAGAGCTCGCTCAGCTCAGCCGCCCCAACAACGAACTTTCCAACGAAGGCGATCCCGGGCAACAGGCCCTCCTGCAAGCCCGGCAGGCCGCCAGCGAGTCGCAAAGAGATGCGCTCACCACCGCCGCAGCGACCCGGCGTGCCGTCGCTGTAGAGCAACTGGAAGAGGAACTACAGCCGCTGCCGGGGATCAATCCCGCAGTGGACAAGTTGACACGCGAGCTGGCGAACCTCGAAGCAGAGCTGGACCGGGAGAGCCGCAACTACGCCGACATGCCGAGAGTACGGCGCCTGACCTCGGTCTCGGCCAGGCAATCGGTGGATGCAGCCTATCTGCTGGACTGGCAGCGACGGGCGGAAGCGGTTGGCAACAAGTATTATCCCGAGGCCTCTGTGCGCTACGGCTTGTACGGCAGCCTGCGGCTGCTTGCGGTTATCCGTGCCGATGGCAGCCTGGAGGACATCAGGGTGCTGTCCAGCTCGGGTTATGCGGTGCTTGATGAAGCAGCGGTAAAGACGGTGCGTATGGCGGCGCCTTATGCGCCATTTCCCGCCGAGTTGAGAGCCACCACGGACAAGCTCGAGATCATACGCACATGGACTTATGGCGATAAAGGGCTAAGCTCAAGATAATGTTAAGGGTTCCGATGGCCACCAGCCAAACGTTCCCGGGAGGAGATTTTTAGCGTATGTCCGGCAGATTTTCCGTCAGTACAGCCAAAAGCAGCGACTGCCTGCGCGACCACTTTCTACTGGCCATGCCCGGATTGTCCGAAGGCATTTTTTCGCAGAGTATTACCTATATCTGTGAACACGGTGAAAGCGGCGCCATGGGGATTGTGATCAACCAGCCACTGGACTTGTCGGTGGCAGAAATCTTTGAACACCTGGACATTACAAGCGACCGGGACTTCTCTGAAATTGCGGTGATGGCGGGGGGGCCGGTGCAGATAGACCACGGCTTTGTACTCCATCGCAATAGCCCGAAAAGTTGGGAGGCAAGCTTGAAGGTCACGCCTGACATTACTCTGACAACCTCCTGCGATATTCTCCGCGCCATCGCCAAAAATGAAGGGCCTAGTGATCACCTGATCGCGCTGGGTTACGCCGGCTGGGCCGCGGGCCAGCTGGAGCAGGAGCTCAGCGACAACAGCTGGCTCACCCTGCCTGCCAACGGCGACATCATCTTCAACACGGCACCGCATCTGCGGCAGGGCGCGGCGGCAGCGCTGCTGGGTATAGACATGAACCTGATTTCCGGTGAGGCGGGACACGCCTGATCACTCCGCCATGACCGCCAAAGCCCGCACAATAATGGCCTTCGACTATGGCATGCGCCAGATAGGTGTTGCCGTGGGGAACAGCCTGCTGTGTTCAACCCAGCCCCTCGCTGTTATCAAGGCAAATGACGGCGTTCCCGACTGGCAAATGTTGACCCAACTCGTCACCGAATGGAAGCCCGACATACTGGTGGTAGGTGATCCACTCAATATGGACGGAACTGAGAGTGAGCTATGTCAGCGGGCACGCAAATTCGGGCGCCGCCTGCATGGCAGGCTGGGTTTGCCGGTAGACATGACGGATGAAAGATTGACCAGCTTCGAGGCAAAACAGATCAGTCGGGAACGGGGTCACAAGGGCGATTATAAACGAGAACCTATCGACAGCCAGGCCGCTGAACTTGTCTTGCAGACCTGGTTGGCAGAGATGGAAGAGCGCTAACGCCGTACGAACTTGCCTGCGTTAGCTTTATCGTAAGAGAGACCCAATTCCTCGCCGCCAGAACTGGCGCTGCCGGGTAGAGTCTTTTCAAACATTTTAAGCTGCAGGCGCACGTCGTTGGAGGAATCGGCATAACGCAAAGCGTCCTCTTTGCCGATAATACCCGCCTTAAAAGCAGCGACGAGTGACTGATCCAGAGTCTGCATCCCCAACTCGGTGGACTTCGCCATCAGGTCCTTGATCAGGTGCACTTCTCCCTTGCGGATATAATCCGCCACCAGCGGCGAGTTCAACAGTACCTCCACCACGGGTGCCCGGCCCTTGCCATCCTTGCGCGGAAGCAGTTGCTGCGCCACCATCGATTTCAGGTTGAGGGACAGGTCCATCCAGACCTGGTTGTGCAGTTCCGCCGGAAAAAAGCTCTGAATGCGATCCAGTGCCTGGTTGGCATTGTTGGCGTGTAGCGTGCAGAGGCAGAGGTGGCCCGTTTCCGCAAAGGTCAGGGCCTGGGCCATAGTCTCGGCTGAGCGCACCTCACCGATCATAATCACGTCGGGCGCCTGACGCAGGGTGTTTTTCAGCGCAACATCGAAAGACTCCGTGTCCATGCCGACTTCCCGCTGGGTCACAATACAGTTGCCGTGGTCGTGGAGATATTCGATAGGGTCTTCAATACTGATGATGTGACCGTGGCTGTTCTGGTTGCGGTAGCCCACCATGGCTGCCAGTGAAGTTGATTTACCGGTTCCTGTCGCACCCACAAATATGACCAGTCCACGCTTGATCATGGCCAATTCCTTGATGATAGGCGGCAAACCCAATTCATCGATGGTCGGAATATCGGTATTGATGCGGCGCACAACAAGCCCACAGTTGCCGCGCTGAACAAAGGCACTGGCCCGAAAACGGCCCAGCCCCTCATAATCAAGCGCATAGTTGCACTCGTGGTGTTTCAGGAAGGTTTCTTTCTGGTCCTCTCGCATGGTGGACAGCACCAGCCCTCTGGCCTCCTCTTCCGTAATCGGGAGGTCGTTTATCGGAAAAATTTTTCCGTCAACCTTGATACTGGGCGGTGCTCCCGCGGAGATGAACCCATCAGAGGCCGCGTCCTCGACAACGCGCTTCAGCAAAAACTCAATATTCATGTTGGCTTGCTCCCTCTTGTTGCCGCGGGCCTAGAAGTTGTCTGGCATACGCGCTTTTTCGCGCGCCACATCCCTGGTGATAACACGTTTTTCGACCATCTCGTGCAAGCACTGATCCATGGTTTGCATACCCAGCGCACTGCCGGTCTGGATGGCAGAGTACATTTGCGCGACCTTGTCTTCGCGAATCAGGTTGCGGATCGCCGACGTGCCACGCATGATCTCGTGCGCCGCCACCCGGCCACCGGTGGCGCGTTTGAGTAGCGTCTGGGACACCACCGCCTGCAATGACTCAGAAAGCATGGAGCGCACCATCGCCTTCTCGGAGGCCGGAAACACATCGACTACACGGTCAATGGTTTTGGCTGCTGAAGTAGTGTGCAGCGTGCCAAATACCAGGTGGCCGGTCTCCGCAGCGGTCAGTGCCAGGCGAATCGTTTCGAGGTCGCGCAGTTCGCCTACAAGAATAATGTCGGGATCTTCCCGCAGGGCTGACCGCAGCGCTTCCGAGAAGCCCAGAGTATCCCGGTGCACCTCACGCTGGTTAATCAGGCACTTCTTGCTCTCGTGCACGAATTCTATGGGGTCTTCAATCGTGAGAACGTGTTCGTATTTATTGTCATTGATGTAGTCCATCATGGCAGCGAGTGTGGTGGATTTACCCGAACCCGTGGGCCCGGTAACCAATACCAGTCCCCTGGGCATCATCGATATATCGCGAAACACCTGGCCCATGCCCAGATCTTCCATGGAGAGAACTTTCGAGGGAATGGTACGGAATACGCCACCTGCGCCCCGGTTCTGGTTGAATGCATTCACACGGAAGCGAGCCACGCCGGGGACCTCGAAGGAGAAATCTGTTTCCAGAAATTCCTCATAGTCCTTGCGCTGTTTGTCGTTCATGATGTCGTAAATCAGCTCATGAACCTGCTTGTGGTCCATGGGCGGCAGGTTGATACGACGAATGTCTCCATCCACCCGAATCATGGGTGGCAAGCCCGCCGACAGGTGTAAGTCGGATGCGCCCTGCTTGGCGCTGAACGCCAAAAGTTCTGTTATGTCCATATACTCCCCTGCGTGCTCCCCTGTGCTATCGGCGCCCCTGGCCGATTTTTCCGCGGCCGCTATTTCCATGCGCCAAGAGTGGATTGCCCCGGTCTTTTATTTTGCTGTCGCCCGCTATAGCCCTAATCAGCTACCATTCGCCCCATGGATGAACGACGACTTTCAGGCAATATAACAAAGCTACTTGAGAGAGTACGACTGGGCGCAGAAAAAAGCCAGCGAGTAACTGGGGATATTCTGGTGCTCGCTGTGAGCAAAAATCACTCCTGCGAGGCTATTCAGACCGCCTATGAGTGCGGGCTGCGAGAGTTCGGCGAGAGCTATCTGCAGGAGGCACTGGCTAAAATAGTCGAGCTCAAATCGCTGCCTCTGGTATGGCACTTCATTGGCCCTATCCAGTCAAACAAGACCCGCGCTATCGCCGAAAACTTTGACTGGGTTCACAGTGTGGATCGGGAGAAAATTGCTCGTCGCCTCAGCGACCATCGCCCCGGTAACCTCCCAGACCTGCAGCTCTGCCTGCAGGTAAACATTTCAGGCGAGGCCAGCAAGTCCGGTGTCAGCCTTGATGCACTGCCGCAGTTGGTTCGACAAGTGATGGTTTTGCCGCGCCTGCAATTGCGGGGCCTGATGGCCATACCCGCAGCCAGCAACGATCCCCTGGAACAGCGCTCGGCCTTTGCAGAGCTGAGGCATGTGCTCGAAGAAATGGCGCTTATCGCCCCGGGTATGGACACGCTATCAATGGGCATGTCCAATGACCTCGAAGCTGCCATCGCGGAAGGCTCGACGATATTGCGAGTCGGCACGGGTATATTCGGCAGCCGTAACAGGTGATTTTCGCGGAATGCGCCGTGTATACTGGCTAACTTGTTTTTCCTGCTTCATTTACCAGACAGGCCGTTTTTTGAACACACCCCATATAGCGTTTATTGGCGCCGGCAACATGGCAAGCAGTATCATCGGCGGCCTTGTAGAGAGCGGCCACCCTGCGAGCCTGATTAGCGCCGCCGACCCGTTTCCCGCAAGCTTGCAGCGGTTGCAGGAGATCGCCGCAGTCAATGTGTGCGCTGACAATGCCACCGCCGTCGCCGAGGCCGATGTCGTCATTCTGGCGGTTAAACCACAGGTAATGGCCGAAGCGACCAACAGCATCGCCCGGGCGGTACGCAAAAGGCGCGCGGTGGTGGTTTCCATTGCCGCCGGCATCACCATTGCCAGTATGCAGGCCAGGCTCGGCCCCGAGGCCGCAATAGTGCGATGCATGCCGAATACCCCGGCACTTCTGGGCTGCGGTGCCAGCGCTTTATTCGCCAACTCTGGAGCCTCGCAACAACAACGCCGCTATGCCGAGGAGATACTTGGGGCGGTGGGAATTACCTGCTGGGTGCCGGATGAAACGGCACTGGATGCCATCACGGCCCTGTCGGGGAGCGGTCCCGCCTACTTTTTTCTGTTCATGGAGGCGATGATCGACGCAGCCTGCGAACTGGGCCTGGACCGCGAGACGGCAACAGCCATGACGCTGCAAACCGGGCTGGGCTCCACCCGCATGGCGCTGGAAGACAAGGCTGGCCTGGTTGAGTTGCGGCGGCGGGTTACCAGCCCGGGCGGAACCACCGAACGGGCAGTGGAAAACTTTGAGAGCAACGGCTTGCGCAAGCTTGTTGCGCAGGCTATCAACGCCGCGGCAGACCGGGCCGCCGAAATGGCCAGGGAACTGGGTTAAGAGGCCCGCTGGGAGAAGTGATTCATGGGCGCGATTAACGATATCTTTGCTTACGTGGTACAGACGTTTCTCAGTCTCTACCTGATTACCATGTTGCTGCGATTTCTGCTGCAAGTGGTGCGGGCGGATTTTTACAACCCGATCTGCCAGTTTCTGGTCAAGGTAACCAACCCCCTGGTGATCCCGTTGCGCCGTGTGGTGCCTGCGCTCGCTGGCATTGACGTAGCGTCACTGTTACTGGCTTTTCTCCTGCAGGTCGCCTCCATTGCCGCACTGGTCTTTATAAAGCTTGGCGGTTTTCCGCCAATCAGTATTTTGCTACTCGGTGGCGTATTGGGTGTCGTGGCTTTGCTGGTCAACATCTATTTCTTCGCCCTGCTGGCAATGATCATCCTGAGCTGGGTGGCGCCGGGCAGTCGCCATCCGGCTATTTATCTGCTGTACCAGATCACTGAGCCCGTTATGGCGCCCTTTCGCAAGGTACTGCCATCTATGGGCGGGCTGGATTTTTCCCCCATCCTGGTTTTTATACTGATCAATATTCTCCAGATCGCCCTGAGCCACATGGCAGCGGCGGCCGGCGTACTGGGTCTCGCCCCCTGGCTGAGCTGACCGTGACCCAGGCTGGAAATGAGCACTCGGTGGGGCTGGTCCAACCCGCCATTGCACGATTCGATGAGTCGCTGCCATTGGCGTGCGGGCGCGCGCTGCCGGCCTATGAACTGGTGTATGAAACCTACGGCGTTCTGAACGAGGAGCGCAGCAACGCGGTATTGATTTGCCACGCACTGAGTGGCAACCACCACGCCGCCGGCTACCACAGCACGGCGGATAAGAAGCCCGGCTGGTGGGATGAGTGCATTGGTCCGGGGAAACCCATCGATACCACTCGATTTTATGTTGTCAGCCTCAACAACCTGGGCGGCTGTCACGGCTCCACCGGTCCCAGCTCTATCAATCCCGAAACAGGGGAGGTATGGGGGCCGGATTTCCCACCGTTGCGGGCTAGAGACTGGGTGAACAGCCAGGCTCGCCTGGCGGACTACCTTGGCATTGACTGCTGGGCGGCAGTAATCGGTGGCAGTCTGGGTGGCATGCAGGCTATGCGTTGGTCACTGGAGTATCCCGAGCGTATCAAACACTGTGTGGTAATTGCCGCTGCCATGAAATTAAGCGCCCAGAATCTCGCCTTTAACGAAGTGGCCCGGCAGGCCATTTTGTCGGATCCGGCCTTTGCCGATGGCCATTATCTCGAGCAGGGCACGCTACCGGCACAAGGCCTTGCGCTGGCGCGCATGGTCGGGCATATCACTTACCTTTCGGACCACGCGATGGCCAACAAATTTGGTCGCGACTTGCGCTCCGGCAGTTTGGAGCAAGGCAACGATGAAAACGTGGAGTTTCAGGTACAGAGCTACCTGCGTTACCAGGGCAGCCAGTTCTCAGGCAACTTTGACGCCAACACCTATATGCTGATGACGCGCGCCCTGGACTATTTCGACCTGGCCAGGGAATATGGCAACGATGCTGTGGCGGCATTTCGCCACGCGAGCTGCGGATTCCTGGTGATTTCCTTTTCCACCGATTGGCGTTTTTCCCCCGAACGCTCCCGGGAAATAGTGGATGCCCTGATCGCAGCAGATCGTCCCGTAACCTATGCCGAGATTGACGCCGACGAGGGCCACGACGCCTTTCTCCTGCCGATACCGCGTTACATGAAACTGTTTTCGGCGTATATGCGCCGCGTGGGAGTAGCGCCCTGATGCGCCTCGATCTCGCCCATATCCAGCGCTGGATCGCTCCCGGCTCCCGGGTGCTTGACCTGGGCTGCGGCGATGGTGAATTCCTTCAGTTGTTGCGGGATCAGCGGCAGGTACGCGGCACCGGTATAGAAATCGGCGAGCAGGAAATTACCGAAGCCGTCGCAAGAGGTCTCAACATTGTCGAACAGAATATGGATAAGGGCCTCGACAACTTTCCCGACCAGAGTTTTGACACGGTGGTAATGGCCCACGCCTTGCAGGCCGTGCACTTCCCGGACCGCGTGCTGGACGAGATGCTGCGCATCGGCCGCGAGTGCATTGTCACTTTCCCCAATTTTGGCCACTGGCGCTGCCGGCTGTATCTTGGCACCCGGGGTCGCATGCCCGTGTCCCGGTTCATGCCCTATAACTGGTATGACACGCCCAACATACATTTCTGTACGGTGAATGATTTTGAAGCGCTCTGTGAAGAAAAAAACATTCGTATCCTCGCTCGGGATGTCGTCGGCCAGACAGAGCGCCAACCGCTGTTGGCCAGCGCCTGGCCCAATTTGTTCGCCACCACTGCGATTTACCACATTACCCGCTGATATGATGGCAGCCACCAGAGTCCTCCAGCTACTAATCGCAATGCTCTGCGCAGGTGGTGCCCAGGCTCAACAATCGGAAATATTCGGCCCCTATGAATTCCACTACAGCGTGGTCAATTCCACCTTCCTGGCACCGGAGGTAGCGGCTACCTACGCAATTGTCCGGGGCAAAAAGCGCGCCATACTGACACTGGCCGTGCGCGAAGAAATGGCCCCGCCCGGCGAGACCCTCAACATGCAACTTCAGGGCCGCACCTGGGATCTGATCCAGAACCAGACTCTGGACTTTCTGGAAATCCGCGAGGGCAAGGCCGTTTACTACATCGCGGAATTCAAGTTTATCAATGAAGAATGGCGTTTTTTTGAAGTGGATTTTCGTCCCGAGGGCGCGGACGAAACCTACACCTTCAAGTTCAAACACCAGCTTTACGTAGACCAATGAGTAGCGACACTCCAAACAGCACTGTGGTACTTGCCAGCGGTAACAAAAGCAAGCTGCGAGAGCTGGCAGGGATACTCAAGCCGCTGGGCGTAAACCTGGTTTCACAGGCAGAATTCCGCGTTCCCGAAGTTGAGGAGATCGGACTGTGCTTTGTTGAAAATGCCATTCTAAAGGCCCGGGCGGCAGCCCGTTGTAGTGGATTGCCGGCGATCGCCGATGATTCCGGGCTGGCAGTGGATTACCTGAAAGGAGCGCCGGGTATCTACTCTGCCCGCTATTCCGGCGAGGGGGATGCCGGTAATAATATAAAGCTGCTGTCCGCGCTTGCCGGGGTACCCGAGGAGCAGCGAGGTGCACGTTTTCACTGTGCGCTGGTTTTTCTGCGGCACGCACTGGATCCTGTGCCAATAGTCTGCCAGGCGAGCTGGGAAGGGCGTATTCTGGAGTCCGCACGGGGTGAACATGGTTTTGGTTACGACCCTTTGTTCTACGTACCCGAATACCAGTGCAGCTCCGCGGAATTACCCAGGGAGGTCAAAAACCGCATCAGCCACAGGGCCCGGGCCAGCGCCCTGCTGCTTGAGGCACTGCGCCAGCGCTGATGCAGCCACTGCCACTGAGCCTGTATATACACCTGCCCTGGTGCGAGAAAAAGTGCCCTTACTGCGACTTTAACTCCCACGAAATCCGGGTTCTCCCGGAGGCAGATTATGTGGATGCCCTGCTGCGAGACCTGGAGGGTGACCTGGCCCTCGCCCAGGGCCGAACCATCGAGACTGTGTTCATAGGCGGCGGCACCCCCAGTCTGTTTTCGGCTGGCGAAATCGGGCGCCTGCTCACCGGTGTTGGATCGCTGCTCAATCTCTCCCCGGTACTTGAAGCCACTATGGAGGCCAACCCCGGCAGTGCAGAGGCAGGCAAATTCGAGGCCTTCAGGGCTGCCGGGATCAACCGCCTGTCGCTGGGAATACAGAGCTTCGACGATCAATGCCTGCAGGCGCTGGGCCGGATTCACAATAGCGACCAGGCGCAGGTCGCCATTGAATACGCCCGCGCAGCCGGGTTCGATAATCTCAATATAGACCTTATGCATGGCCTGCCCGGACAGTCCGCTAGCGCTGCAGAAACGGATTTGCGTACAGCTCTGGCCTTGAAGCCCTCGCACTTGTCCTGGTATCAGTTGACCATCGAACCCAATACGCTATTCCACAAGCACCCACCGCTGCTTCCCGTGGAAGATGAGCTGGCGGATATTCAGCAGATCGGCGAGGCAATACTGGCTGGAGCCGGTTTCATACAGTACGAGGTTTCAGCGTACAGTGCCGCAAACCTCCGCTGCCGGCACAATCTGAATTACTGGTCTTTCGGTGACTACCTCGGTATCGGGGCGGGCGCCCATGGCAAGATAAGTTACCGCGATGGGCGAATTGAGCGCTATGCCAAAACCCGCCAACCTGAGACATACATGGCGGCGCAGGATGGCGGCTTTACCGCCAGCCGTAACCTGTTACAGCCCACCGATATCCGCGGCGAGTTTATGCTTAACGCACTGCGGCTCAATGACGGCTTCAACCGGGAGCAATTCACCGCCAGAACCGGTCAGGATGCCTCGGTGCTGGATGCCACACTGCGGCGATTCCACAGTGAGGGGCTGCTGGATATCGACGACCAACAGATAAAGGCCAGTGAGCTGGGTCGACGTTTCCTGGATACAGTAGTAGCGGGGTTCTTCCCTGATGCATAGGCCAGCCTGGGTACTTCTTCTCTTTATACGCGCCGGAAAATCAGGTCCCACACTCCATGCCCCAGTCGTTCGCCCCGGCGTTCGAATTTGGTCAGTGGGCGATGTTCTGGTCGAGGCGCAAACTCACCTTCACCACTTTCGTTGCGAAGTCCCGACTCGGCTGAAAGTACCGCCATCATCTGCTCCGCGTAATTTTCCCAGTCGGTGGCCAGGTGCAGTATGCCCCCCTCTTTCACGCGTGAAACCAGTTGAGCCACCAGCGGTGCCTGAATCAGGCGCCTCTTGTTATGTTTCTTTTTATGCCAGGGGTCGGGAAAGAATATCTGCACGGTATCCAGTGAGCTCGGTGGTATGCAGTCCCGCAATATTTCCACCGCGTCGTGGCAGTAGCAGCGGATGTTGTCCACACTCTGCTCCGCCATACTGTGTAACAGCTTGCCAACACCGGGGCGATGCACTTCAATACCGGTGAAATTAGTCGCGGGGGAGGCTGCGGCCATGGTGACCAGCGACTGGCCCATACCAAATCCAATTTCCAGCACACGGGGGCCGGCCCTGCCAAAAATTGCGTCGAAATCCAGCTGGCCATCAGCGTGCTGCAGACCCCAACGCTCCCAGTTCTCGTCGAAGCCGCGCTGCTGACCTGGAGTCATGCGCCCGGCGCGCAGGACGTAGCTGCGTATCTGCCGGCGCTTATCAGGTTCCGTCACGATTTATTCCCGGGCCGTCGCGGTACATTCAGAAATCGCAGATCACTGCACTAACTTCCAGCTGGCGGCGGCCAGACAGGCCCAGCCCGCTATGAATGCCAACCCGCCAATCGGCGTCACAGCGCCCAACCAGCGCAGCCCACTGAAACTCAACAGGTAGAGACTACCGGAAAACACCACAATACCCAGGGCGAACAACCAACCACTGCTGCGCAGCAGGGCTGCCTGGGGGTGACTGAGGGCAATAACCCCCACCGCCAGCAACGCAAGGCTGTGGTAGAAATGGTATTGCACCGCCGTCTGGAACACGCCCATGGCGTAGTCGTCCAGCCGGCTTTTGAGTGCATGGGCGCCAAAAGCACCAAGAGCTACCGCCAGCATGCCGCTGAGCGAAGCGAGGGTGATAAACATTTTCGCCATACTGACGGGGGAGGGGTCAGGCCGCCATCGCTGTCCGCAGTTTCTTCATCGCACTTTGCTCGAGTTGCCTGATACGCTCGGCAGACACGTTGTACTGGCCGGCCAGGTCGTGCAGGGTGGACTTCTCCTCCGCCAACCAGCGTTGGGCAAGAATATCACGACTGCGCTCGTCAAGGTCAGCCATGGCGGCATGCAAACGGTCTTCGCTGCTCTGCTGCCAGTCGCTCGCTTCCGCTTCCTGCGCTGGGTCGGCGCTGTGGTCCTCGAGGAAAAACTGTGGTGCTTGCCAGCCACTTTCATCATCGGCATTCAACGGCGCGTCAAACGCCATATCCCGGCTGCTAAGTCGGCCCTCCATGCGGTGCACTTCCTTCACATCCACACCGAGCTCATCCGCGACCGCTTTCGCCTCGTCCGCACTCAACCATGCCAGGTTTTTCTTTGCACTACGCAAATTGAAGAATAACTTTCGTTGCGCCTTGGTGGTGGCCACTTTGACTATGCGCCAGTTGCGCAGAATGTATTCGTGCATCTCGGCCTTGATCCAATGCACCGCAAACGATACCAGACGCACACCCTTCTCAGGGTTGAAGCGCTTCACCGCTTTCATCAGGCCAACATTGCCCTCCTGAATGAGGTCAGCTTCAGCAAGCCCGTAACCGGAATAACTGCGGGCGATGTGCACTACAAAACGCAGGTGAGACATAACCAGTTCCCGCGCCGCCGCGAGATTGTCATTAAAATACAAATCCTCCGCCAGCTCGCTCTCACGGTCCGCAGTCAGTATCGGAATGCTGCTGACCGCCTGAATGTATGCCGGCAGATTGGCACCGGGTACCATCTGGTCAACAGGTTGCAGACTTTTGCTCATACGTGTCCCTCCATGTTAGCCGAGTCATTTTAGCACTCTTTATATTAGAGTGCTAATTCCGGAAAAGTTCCCCACAACCCTACCCGGAAGAAAAAATATTCTTTAAAATCAATCTACTATCCTGTTTTACGGCTTTTTGCGGTTCCGTGGATCACCGGTCTTACCTAGCGTGGCTGGATGTCTACCAGGTGGCGAGTTACGGCCAGCCAGGCCCCCGCCAGACCCAGCAGACCGCCGAGAATAATGAGATTCAGGCCCCCCATGATGCTGAGGCCCGCCAGACGGAATTCGCTCTGGTAGAACTGGGCAAGCTCGCTCACGGGCCAGGCGAGAAACCAGAGCGATACGGCCACCAGCAAAGCGGCGAACAGCCCCCCCCCCACGCCGTACCACAAACCGGTATACAGGAAAGGGCGGCGCACAAAAGCATTGCTTCCGCCCACCAGCTTTACAATTACAATCTCCTCGCGGCGGCTCTCAATAGCCAACCGAATGGTGTTGCCCAGAATCAACAACACGCCCAACACCAGCAAGCCCCCCACTGCCAGCACCAGACGACGGCCAAGCTCCATCAGACCATTAAGCTTTTGTAGCCACTCCATATCCAGCACAGCCTGGGCCACATCGGGGTGTTCCTGCAGCTGGCCGCGCAGGGCAATAGCAGCAGACTGCTGGCCGCTATCCGTGGGAGACACCAGTATGAGGTGAGGCAACGGGTTGTTCTCGAGGCTGTCCAGCACATCGGCAAACCCGGAGAGTGTACGGAACTCATCCAATGCCTCGCTCCGCGAGACGAACCGCGCTTCCGCGACATCTCCCCTGGCAGCCAGTTCCGCCTGTAGTTCCCCGGCTCGGTCATCACTTATTCCATCCTGCAGGAATAGCGAAATCTGTGCCGGGCTGTCCCAGCTGGCACCCAGCTGGCTAACATTTTCCAGTGCAATATCCAGTCCGGTGGGTAGTGCCAACGCAATCCCGATCACCAGCCAGGTCATGACGCTGGAGAGTGGGTTGTCCATAACCCGTGTCATACTGTCTGCAGCAGACAAACGGTGGTGGCGCAGCCACGCAAGAAGCCGGTCCCAGAGACCTGTGCGACTCTGACTGGCGCCATCCCTGCGCGCGGCCGGCACTGCCCGGGCCCGTTTGCGACCCCGGATCAAACCTTGCTTCCCGCCACCAGGCGACCCTCGCGCAGAGTGATAATGCGGTGGTGAAGACGGGAGATTAAAGCCAGATCGTGGCTGGCAATAAGAACGGTAACCCCGACCTGATTAAACTCCTCAAACAGCTGCATGATTTCCGCAGACAGAGCCGGGTCAAGATTACCTGTGGGCTCATCAGCCAGTAGTATCCCGGGCCGGCCAACCACCGCCCGGGCTATACCCACCCGCTGCTGCTCGCCACCTGACAGGGTCACCGGCATCGCGCGCTCGCGCGCCAGAAGCCCCACTTTGTCGAGCGCAGCCCGTACCCGCCGGCCCACCTCGCGATAATCGCAGCCGGCGATAACCAGGGGCAGCGCAACATTGTCAAACACCGTTCTGTCCAGCAACAGACGGTGATTCTGAAAAACGACCCCAATATTGCGCCGGTGCCTGGGTATGCCACGCGGACCAATAGATGCAAGATCCCGCCCATCGACAACTACCTGGCCACGGGTGGGGCGCTCCATCAGCATGATCATGCGCAACAACGTCGTTTTGCCGGCCCCGGAGTGACCAGTGATAAACACCAGTTCATCGCTGCCTATGTCTACACTCACTTCCCTGAGGGCGTCGTGACCCTCGTCGTAGCGTTTGCTGACACGGTCGAAACTGATCATGCAGCGGCATCGTCCCCGGCAAAAAGGGCATCGATAAAATCCTGGGCCTGAAAGGGCCGTAAATCGTCCACGGCTTCACCAACACCAATGTAGCGAATAGGCAGGCCCAACTTTTTGGCGATAGCAAAAATGACACCCCCCTTGGCGGTACCGTCCAGCTTGGTGAGGCTGATCCCGGTGACACCAACCCACTGCTGGAAATGGGCCGCCTGGGACAGTGCGTTCTGGCCGGTGCCTGCATCCAGCACAAGCATCACCTCGTGAGGGGCATCGGGGTCCAGCTTGCTCATCACCCGCACTACTTTCTTCAGCTCTTCCATAAGATTATCTTTATTGTGCAGTCGGCCGGCCGTGTCAGCGATTAACACATCCACTTCACGCGCTTTGGCCGCCTGCAATGCATCAAACAATACCGAGGCACTGTCCGCCCCGGTATGCTGTGCAATTACCGGCACCCCGTTGCGATCGCCCCACACCTGCAACTGCTCAACCGCTGCGGCGCGAAACGTGTCTCCAGCTGCCAGCATTACCGAGCGGCCTTCAGCCATATAGCGCTTGGCCAGCTTGCCGATAGTGGTGGTTTTACCCACTCCATTTACCCCTACCATCAGAATGACGAACGGTTTTCCGGCAGTCAGGTCAAAATTTTGCTCGCAGGGTTTGAGCAAATCCAACAGCTCATCTCGCAGAGCGGCCTGCAAGCCCTCTGCATGTGTCAGCTCCTTGCGCGAAACCCGCTCTGTCAGGTGGCCGATAATGTCCCGGGTAGCATCTACACCAACATCCGCCAGCAGCAGCCGCGACTCCAGTTCCTCCAGCAGGTCTTCATCGATTTCCTTGCGCCCGAGAAACAGGGTTCCCATGCCCTGCACCAGGTTCTCGCTGGTGCGCCCAAGCCCCCGTCGCAGGCGTGAGAAAAAACCCGGCTCACTCGCCCCGCCCTCATTGTCACCGTCGTCAGGTGCCGATGTTTCGGCGGCGGGTTCGGTTTCAAGCTTCGGGAGATCCCCGGTATTCCTGTCGGGCACTGGCACAACACCAGTATCAGCCGGGGTGTCCGGCTGCACGATTTCAGGCGAAGCGGGTTGTTGATCCGCCTCTTTTTTGCGTTTGAAAAATTTCATAACTGTCGTGATAAAGTAGCGGCAGGCGGACGAGCGCCCGCGAAAAAAACACTATCCTACCACCCTTGCCCGAAGCGACGAAATGGCCAGATCCGGCAGCAGCCCAACAAAACAAAGCACAGTGCGCATCATTGGCGGTCAGTGGCGTGGGCGCAAGCTCAGCTTCACCCCGGCAAAGGGGCTGCGCCCCACCCCAGATCGGGTCCGGGAGACGCTCTTCAACTGGCTTGCGCCAGTAATTAATGGTGCCCGCTGCCTGGACTTGTTCGCTGGCAGCGGTTCACTGGGGTTGGAGGCATTGTCCAGAGGCGCGCTAAGTTGCGATTTCGTGGATACCTCAACAACCGCTCTGGGGCAAATTGAACGCCACCTGCAAACCCTGCAGGCAACAACAGAATCGCGCTGCCACGCCATGACCGCCCTGGCATTTCTCAACACCGCCCAGGGGCCCTACGACATCGTGTTTGCCGATCCCCCCTTCAACGCGGGTTTAATTGCTCCGCTTCTTGCCCCCTTGGACAGCCCGGGGTTGGTGGCGACAGACGGATTGATCTATCTGGAAGCAGCGGCGGCGGACCCGCCTCCGACCGTGCCTGTACAGTGGCAACTGCGCCGGGACAAAGTGGCTGGAGAAGTGGCTTATCGCCTGTTTGAACACAGCGCGGCAACTGCGCACACCGATTGACAGGCCCGATGACGGGGCCGCAGTGAGTTACGTTGTCCCCACAGGGCAAATTGTTTACCATCCGCTGACCCTGTCGCCACCCAAGGCCCCCCATGCGCACCCACTCTGTCATTTACCCGGGCACCTTTGACCCGATTACCAACGGCCATGTCGACCTGACGGAGCGGGCATCTCGCCTGTTTGACAGGGTGGTGGTCGCCATCGCTTACAGCGAAAAAAAGACACCGGTGTTCAGCCTCGAGCAGCGTATCGAATTGTGCCAGGTATCGCTCTCTCACCTGGATAATGTAGAGGTTGTGGGATTCAACAATTTGCTGATTGATTTCGCCAAAAGCCAGGGCGCCGGCTGCGTACTGAGAGGATTAAGAGCAGTTGCAGATTTCGAATACGAATTTCAGCTCGCCAACATGAACCGTGCCATGTACCCGGAGTTCGAGAGCATCTTCCTGACTCCGTCGGAGCACCTGTCCTATATATCGAGCTCACTGGTGAGAGAAATTGCAGCGCTGGGTGGCGACATCAGCCCTTTCGTGCCGGAGACTGTCAGCAAGGCGTTACAGGATCGGTTCCCCCGCGCATAGATACACTCTGCGAGCAGGGTACTCGCTAACACAGGAGGAAGACCGGAAAGCTTATGTCTGCTGGACTAACTCCTGCCCACACATGGAAACGGGCTTAGTCGTCCGCCTGAGCTGCTTGCCGCTTCTTATGCTGCTCGATGTCGGAGTAGGTGTAACCCGATTGACGGCACCCCAGGCAGCGCATGAAAGTCTGTTCACCGGGACCCAGAATCAGGGTATCTGCTGCCTCGTTGGCGTTACCCGCCAGCAGCGTAAACGGCAGGCTGACCAGCCACAGAGCTGCGCCCCCCGCAGTCAGCACAAGACCTATGGGCCTGGCTATGAAGAAATCCCCTACCATGGCGAAGCCGTTGGGATCTTCATCCACAGCCCCCTCTCTGGCCATGGCTGCAGGATCCTGCGCCCAGAGTGTCTGGGGCAGCAGCAGGCAGCTGATTAACAAGACCGTTGTAAGACGGCCGGCTCGCGGTATTATTTTCATCATTAACTCCCGGGTTATGGTCCCGTTTTCCCCTACTTCCGGCAGTGTAGCCTTTTCAGCGCTGACAGGTCACGCAGAAAACACTAGATCGCTGGCCCAGCCGGATCTCTCTCAGAGTGCCCCCACAGTGCTTGCAGGCCTCACCGTTTCGACCATAGACAAACAGTTGCTGGGCAAAGTAACCCGGCCTTCCATCACCTCCGACAAAATCTCGCAACGTAGTGCCACCCTGATCTATAGCCGAAGTAAGCACTTGCTTTATACAGTCAGCCAGCAGTGTATATCGCGCTCGTGATATGCGCCCGGCGGGACGTTTGGGGTGAATGCCCGCCAGAAACAGCACCTCGTTAGCGTAAATATTACCAACACCCACAACCACCTTTCCGTCCATGATGAAGCTCTTGACGGAGCCGGATCGCCCACGGGACAGACGATAGAGCAGGTCCCCGTCAAATTCCCCCGAAAGTGGTTCCGGACCAAGATGGTCAAGCAGCGGATGTTTGCCGCCCGGCTCCAGCCAAAGAAAACTGCCAAATCGGCGCGGGTCGTGATAACGCAGGCACGAGCCCGATTGCAGCCTTATATCAATATGGTCATGCTTCCCCGGCAATAGGCCCGGGCCGACTACTCGCAGCGAGCCGGACATACCCAGATGTACCAACAGCGACCCGGGGGCCATATTGAACAGCAGATATTTTGCCCTGCGTTCGACTGTCTCTATTTGTTGGCCGGCCATCAGCAGCGGAAGTTGCTCGGGTACCGGCCATCGCAGCCGAGGCTCACGGACCACCAGTTCAGTTACCACCTCCCCACAGCAATAAGGGGAGACACCCCGACGGGTGGTTTCAACTTCTGGAAGTTCCGGCATATTTTCCCGACCTGGCTCCAGGGCCGCTGCCGCCTGCGCTGACCTTAACAGGCGGAACAGAACGGACTGAAACAAAAACCCCGGCTATAGCCGGGGTTTAGATATGTATCGCTGCAAGCGGCAATTACTTGATTTTGCCTTCCTTATACACAACATGCTTGCGCGCCACCGGATCATACTTTTTCATTTCCAGTTTGTCCGGAGTGGTACGCTTGTTCTTGTCAGTGGTATAAAAGTGGCCTGTACCAGCTGACGAGTTCATCCTGATCTTGTCTCTCATCGGTATTCTCCTTTAAACCTTCTCACCGCGGGCGCGCATCTCACCCAACACCTGGTCAATGCCGTTCTTGTCAATAATGCGCATGCCCTTGCTCGAGACTCGCAGGCTGACAAAACGCTTCTCGGACTCAACCCAGAACCGGTGGTTGTGCAGGTTGGGCAAAAAACGCCGACGGGTGCGGTTCTTTGCGTGTGATACATTGTTTCCAGTAACCGGACGCTTGCCTGTTACCTGACATACTCTTGCCATGGTCTTTTCGCTCCCAAAATACGCGGGAAATAAATACATTAATGTGGTCAGAAGGGCGCAAAAATGGAGCCCCTGCCGCGCAGAGCGCGACTTTATAACAGAACACCCTGGCCATATCAAGGGAAAGATGTAGTGGGCAACCCACTACAGCAACCCCTCCTGGGCAAAGGAAAACTCCCGACCCTGGCCGACAATGACGTGGTCCAGTACCCGGATATCCAGCAGGCCCAGCGCTGCACTGAGGCGTTCAGTGATGCGCCGATCGGCGCTGCTGGGCTCGGCCACGCCAGAGGGGTGGTTATGCGCAAAAATCACCGCTGCGGCCCGGTACTGCAATGCGCGGGTGGCAACCTCTCGCGGATAGACCGCAGCACCATCCAGGGTCCCGAAGAACAAGTCCTCGCAACACAACACCCGGTGCTGGCTGTCCAGAAAGATGCAACAGAACACCTCGCGACTGCGCGAACCCAGATGGTACTGCAAAAAGCGCAGGGTTTCCCCTGGACTGGTTAAAACATCACCAGAGCATACTGCTTGCAAGGCCTGGCGTCGCGCCAGCTCCAGAGCGGCGCGCAGCTGGGCATATTTGGCATCACCCACGCCGGGCCACGCCAGCAGTCGGGGACGTTCCACCCGCATCAGGCCGGCCAGCCCGCCAAACTCCTCCAGTAGCTGTCGCGCCAGTTCCAGCGCACTGCAATTGCGATAGCCCGTGCGCAACATAATTGCCAACAATTCCGCGTCCGACAGCGCCTGCTCTCCACGCTCCAGCAACTTGTCCCGCGGCCCCTCCTCAGCTTGCCATTGGGCAATACCCATTGTGCTCCTCCCTGAGCCACGGTCCGGCTTGTGTCAAATCCGTTAATGGGGTGGTATCTTTCCACTCCCTTTGACTATTTTCCCTATTCGGGCCCGTAAATGGCACATCTTTTCAATCGCAATGTTCTGGTGGGGGTCAGCGGTGGAATCGCCGCCTATAAGTCCGCTGAACTGGTACGCCAACTGCAGGAGATCGGCGCATCCGTGCGCGTGATCATGACCCGCGGCGCTCGCGAATTTATTACTCCGCTTACCCTTCAGGCCCTGTCCGGCAACCCGGTACACACAGAACTGCTGGACACCGAGGCAGAGCTGGGTATGAGCCATATCGAGCTGGCCCGCTGGGCGGACCTGCTGCTTATTGCGCCCGCTACAGCGGACCTTCTCGCACGCCTCGCCGCCGGTCGAGCAGATGATCTGCTCGCCACAGTGGCTCTGGCAACTGCCGCGCCAGTGTTACTGGCGCCGGCAATGAACCAGCAAATGTGGCGGGATAAGGCCACCACAGCCAATATCACTACCCTCACCGCCCGGGGTTACTCCATGGTGGGCCCGGCCAGTGGCGAACAGGCCTGCGGTGATGTCGGCCCGGGACGCATGGCACAACCCGAAGTGATCGCGGCGGCAGCAGCAGCCCTGTTCGAGACAGGCCTGCTGGCGGGAAAACGGGTAGTCATTACCGCCGGGCCAACCGTGGAGGCGCTCGATCCTGTACGTTATATCTCCAATCGCAGCTCGGGAAAAATGGGCTATGCCCTGGCTCAAGCAGCTGTGGACGCCGGAGCCCGCACCACACTGGTCAGCGGCCCGGTTAATTTGCCGGTGCCGGACCATGCCCGACTGGTCAAGGTCGTCAGCGCTAACGATATGCTCGAGGAGTGCCTTGCCCTGCTACCCGAATGCGATATTTTCATTGCTTGTGCTGCGGTAGCCGATTACCGCCCCGCCGCGATAGAACAGCAGAAGATTAAAAAAGGGCCGGAACAGATCACCCTGCAGCTGGTGCGCAACCCGGATATTGTCGCTACCGTTGCCGCCAGCGAATATCGCCCCTTCACCGTAGGGTTCGCTGCGGAGACCAACGACCTGCTGGCACACGCCAGAAGTAAGTTGAGCCGTAAGCGACTCAATATGATTGTCGCCAATGATGTGTCAGACAATTCCATAGGGTTTAACAGCGACAACAATGAGGCCACCGTACTCTGGCCCGATGGTGAACAGGCTATCGCGCTGACCGGTAAAGGATCCATGGCACGCCAAATCATCCAGCTGATTGCGCGGGAGCACGGCGCCGGCGATACCGGGCAGTCCAATTGAAATTAATTCCAGACGCGCATTTAAGTACCCAGCGCTGCGTAATATCATTGTCCCAATAAATCTGGACCACAACGAATAATGCTGAAGCGAAAAGATAAGAAAACCCCGGCGGAGCAGGGAAAAAGGCGACTGAGCGCCAGCAATCCCCAGGGCATCGCAGCCAAGGGTAATGCGCTCCATCGCATCGCCACGCTCGCCCTGCTGGTGTCTCTGGTAGTGGTCGCAGCCAGTTTCAGCTACCTGATCGCACTGCGGGAGCCAACATTACAGGCTGTACAGATCGACCGGGTCGCCGGATCATTCGCAGCCCAGCAGGCCACCAGTGTGCACCACTTCGTGCGGCGTATCATAAAGCGCATGGAGGGCGCTGCCCGGTCTCCCCTGGCAATGTCCGCAATTGCCAGCGAGTCCAGTGATGACCTGGCTCTTGTAGAACAAGCAATGCTGGATTTTTTCCCTGAAGTGATCAGCCTGCGCATCATTCCCATGGGTGAAATGGGCACGGCCGATTTCGAGGGTGGCAGCCAGGGTCTGCGCAACCATATTGAGATTGACCTGGTGCGCCGAGCCGGGATCGGAGAGCCCACACAGCCAGAGTCCTACCAATTTGAAGGCCGCTGGATGACTTCTCTGGCAGCACTGGTCACGCACCCCCGGATTACCCGTCAACAGGCTGTTGTCATTGCCACTCTCGATAACCAGCTATTCTCCGATGCACTCAAGTCTACAGACAACAGCGTGGGGCGATTTGCCCTCGAACAGCTGTATGTCAGTTCTACCGGGCTTGAACGCAGGGATGTCATCGCCATGGCGGGTAGCGGAGATGCCGACGAATTTACCCATACAGCCGACCTCCCGGAAAGCAACTGGCTGGTGACATTTACTCCCTCCAGGACGCTGGTCAGCGAATTGATGCTCAGCCCGGCGCCGCTGTTCTCGGTACTTGCCCTCTGTGTACTCGTATTCCTGGGAGCCGTGGTTTTCATCGTCATAATGTTCTCCCGGGAGCTGGATACACAGATAAACAAGGTTATATCCGCCGCTGATGTAAAATCACCACTGGAGTTAAGCTTGCCCGGCCTGGTATCGATCGCCAAGCAACTGCGCCGCGCCACCCTGAGAACATTGCGCCAAAGTAGCACTGGCTCTATGTCGGATATACCCCAGGCCAAGGTGGAAATACTGCCTGGCGTAGGCTCTGACCTGACCAACCCCATGTTCCAGCAGGGCAGTATCATCGACGACGAGGGTGCCGGGCTGGATCTGGATCTGGATCTCTCACAAAGCTGTGAATCGAAAGGCCAACAGAGAGTCAGCGAAGAAGGCTTTCCCAGTCATATCTTCCGCGCCTACGACATCCGTGGCAACGCGAAGTCCGAGTTAACTGACAAACTGGTTGCCCGCATCGGCAAAGCCCTTGGCACTATTGCCGGGGAAATGGACGAACAGACTATTATCATCGGCTGCGACGGCAGAAAATCCAGCCCGCGCATAAAATCGTCACTTATCAGGGCCCTGATGGAAAGCGGCAGGGATGTAATCGATATCGGGCTGGTTCCCACCCCCCTGATGTACTTTGCGACCCGACACCTCAACTGCGGGTCGGGGATTATGGTCACCGGCAGCCACAACCCCGGTGACGACAATGGGATGAAAATTGTGCTGAACCAGAAAACCATCGCCGCTGGTGGTATTCAGGAAATACACGATTTGGTGATCAAAGACCAGTACAGCAGCGGCAGCGGCCGCATGATTCGCGAAAATGTCGTAGGTGACTACGTCGACGAGGTACTGAGCGACATTGCTATCGCGGTACCTCTCAAGATAGTGATCGACGCGGGTAATGGCGTCACCGGGGGCATCGCGCCCCAGCTGTTCGAGGATCTTGGTTGCGAAGTAGTACCCATGTATTGCGAGGTGGATGGCAACTTCCCGCATCACCCGCCCGACACCAGCGATGAAAACAACCTCGCAGACCTGATCGCGGCAGTACAGAAGGAAGAGGCTGATTTCGGTGTTGCCTTCGATGGCGATGGCGACCGTCTGGCGGTCGTAACCTCCACCGGCCAGATTGTACGCTCCGACGTGCTACTGATGATCTACGCCAAGGATGTGGTGTCACGCAATCCTGGCGCAGATGTTGTATTCGACGTCAAATGCAGCCGCAACCTGACCACACTGATCACTCGCTACGGCGGGCGGCCAGTATTATGGAAAACAGGTCACGCCTTCATGAAGGAAAAAATGGCGGAAACTGGTGCCCTGCTCGGTGGCGAGTTTTCCGGACATATGTTCTTCGGCGAACGCTGGTACGGGTTTGACGACGGCATGTATGCAGCGGCGAGACTCGCCGAAATACTCAGCACCCACGGCGACACGCTCGATGATACCATCGGAGAATTCCCCGCCACGGTGAATACGCCGGAAATCCTTATCCCGGTAGCCGAGCAGGACAAATTTGAACTTATGGAGAAAATTATCCGCGGTTGCGACTTTTCCTCCGGCAAAACCAACACCATGGATGGTATCAGAGTAGATTTTACCGACGGCTGGGGGCTGATTCGCGCCTCCAATACCAGCCCCGCACTGACAGCGCGCTTCGAGGCCGACACCGAGGAATCACTGGAAACCATCAAAGCAGAGTTTCGAGCCCAGATATCGCTGATCGAACCCGGCCTGGAACTCAATTTCTAGGTTTTTCTCCCGGCGCGCAAACAACAGGTTAATAACATGTCTCTCAATCGCGAATCGGCGCTTAACATCGCCAACGTACTTACCGAAGCGCTGCCGTATATCCAGCGCTTTACCGGCAAAACCATAGTCGTCAAATTTGGCGGCAACGCCATGGTGGACGCGGACCTTCACGAGAGCTTCGCCCGGGACGTGGTATTGATGAAGCTGGTGGGAATGAATCCGGTTGTGGTTCACGGTGGCGGCCCGCAAATTGGTGCGTTGTTGGCAAAACTCAATATTCAGACGGAATTCGTCAACGGCATGCGCGTAACAGACGCCCAGACAATGGACGTTGTTGAGATGGTGCTTGGCGGCAGCGTCAATAAGGAAATCGTCACTTCCATCAACCGCAACGGCGGCAAGGCCATAGGTGTCACCGGTAAGGACGGCCAGTTGATTCGGGCTCGCAAACTGATCGTCTCACGATACAGCGCCGAACTGAACGCCTCGGAAATTATCGATATCGGCCATGTCGGAGAGGTGGACAAAATCGATACGGAAGTTCTCAGGGTTATCCTGGACAGCAACTTTATTCCCGTCATCGCCCCCATTGGGGCGGACGCGGAAGGCCGCAGCTATAACATCAATGCCGATCTTGTTGCCGGCAAACTGGCCCAGGTTCTTCAGGCCGAAAAGCTCATGTTATTAACCAATGTCGAGGGCCTGCTAAATAAGGAAGGGCAGGTGCTCACGGGCCTGAGCACAGCAGAAGTTGACGGCTTGATCGCTGACGGTACGATCACGGGCGGCATGTTACCCAAGATTGGTTGCGCTCTGGACGCCGTAAAATCCGGCGTTGCAAGTGCACACATAATCGATGGCAGGGTACCGCACGCTGTCTTGCTGGAGACCTTCACCAACGAGGGAATAGGGACACTGATCACAAATCAGCGCCAATAACCTTTATCTGAAGCAAAAATCTACTCTCAATGCACCCGGGCTTATTGCAGGCATGGCAGGTAATCGCTAGCATTGCCCGACACGCTATCAACTGTGGAATGCCATGCCCCCCAGAAAATCCCAACGGCGTCAGCAAATTCTGGAAGCTCTCGCCCAGATGCTTGAAGCCAAACCTGGTAGTCGCATCACCACCGCCGGGCTAGCGCGCGAAGTTGGCGTTTCCGAAGCAGCGCTATATCGCCACTTTCCCAGTAAGTCGAAGATGTTTGAGGGCCTGATCGAGTTTATCGAAGAGACCCTGTTCAGCCGCGTCAAAATCATAGTCAGTGAGGAGCGAACCGCGGCATCGCGCTGTGAAAAAATGCTGGTGCTGTTATTAACCTTCGCCGATCGCAACCCCGGTATCACCCGCATACTCACCGGGGATGCTCTAGCCGGCGAGACCGAACGACTGCACCTGCGAGTCGCCCAGTTATTTGATCGCTTTGAAACACAGCTGAAGCAGGTCATTCGGGAAGCAGAAATGCGCGAGGGGCTGCGGCCAGTAATCCCTCTTCCCGCCGCCGCCAACCTGTTAATGGCAGCAGCTGAAGGCAGGATCTCCCAGTATGTTCGCAGCGGTTTCCAGCGATCACCCACAGCAGACTGGCCCCAGCAGTGGGAGTTGTTAATGAGGGGGTTCTTTCGCGAGGCTGTCAGCCAGCCAGCTCCGGGGTCGGCCAGCTCTCTGGCGAGTTGATTGCCGACGGAATCAACGGCGAGGGTCGGCTTTTTCTTTCTCTCTTTCCGCCTGCTGTCTCGCCAACAGGGTCTGGCGTAATGCCACAACTTCCAGTAATTGCTGAAAACGATCGATGTCCTTCTGATAGGCAGCTGACACGTGCTCGATCTCCCGGGCGCGATCATTTATCGATCGATCGGTAGCGGCCATTTCCGTCTGTATGTCCTCCATCGCACTGATTCGAGCCACATCTACTTCACGACCGCTGCGCTCCAGGTCTGCCGCCTGCGCCTGGTAGTTTTCAACCTGTTGTTTTAGCGAGCGCTTGTTGCCCTTGAGAATACTGAGACGAATTCGCAGATCTCGCAGCGCCCGCTCCTTGGCGGCTTCAATATCTTCCAGTGTGCTGTAGCGCAGCATCAGGGATTCGTCCCACTCACGCAATCGCTGCTGCTCAGCCCTGGCTTCAGCCTCCAGTTGTTGCTGCGCGTTAAGCACTTTTCTCTCTTCTGCGGTCAGCTCGCGCGGCACCACCTTCACTACCACACCATCCTTGTTAAGCACCTCGTAACCCTTACCGACGTAAGCTACGGGCACCTGGTAATCCACCACAGTGACACCGTCGTCGTTGATATAACGATATAAACTGGCGGCCACTGCCACCGGTGTCAGCAGCAGAGCAGCGGTAAAAAGAGTGTATCTTGTGTGGGCAATAATTCTCATCTGGGTAATATAAAGTCTACGACCACTCCTAACAAGTCAGACCCCATAGCGCTCTCGATAAGCCTTCATGGCCTCAAGAGAGGGAACTAGCCCCTTATCACCTGCGGCTTCGAGGTAGGCGATAATGTGGTCCATATCGATAATACTTATAACAGGGACTCCGTAGGCCTGCTCAAGTTCCTGTATAGCTGACAGGTCCCCGGCACCTCGTTCTTTGCGGTTGAGCCCAACTGCCACCCCCACCAGCTCCGCACCGGCCGCCGTTATCATGGCTATCACCTCTCGCACCGCTGTTCCCGCAGTAATCACGTCGTCGATTATCAGTACCCGACCCTGCAGAGGCGCGCCCACCAGAACACCGCCCTCGCCGTGACTCTTGGCCTCCTTACGGTTGTAGGCAAAGGATACATCCCGCCCATAATGGTCCGCCAGGGCGACAGCCGTCGTCGTGGCCAGCGGGATGCCCTTGTATGCCGGGCCCAGAAGCACATCGAACTCTACGCCGGACTCAACAATTCTTTCGGCGTAACAACGGCCCAGCTGGGCAAGCGCCCCGCCACTGCAAAAAGCGCCTGCATTAAAGAAATAAGGGCTAATTCTACCCGATTTAAGTGTAAATTCGCCGAACTTGAGCACATCGTGTTGACGCGCCAGTTTAATAAAATCCGTTTGATAGGAGTGCATAATAGTGACCGGTTCCCATATCAGGCTTTGTATTGTGCAAACTCACCATATAAAATGCCCGCACAATAGGAAATAACCGCTTGATAAAAAGCTCTGCCTTAATTGACCCCTGAGGGCAGTTTGCAACACAAGCAATAGCGGCATTGCCTACAATTTTCTATATTGGATTTAGTATGAAGGCGCTCTGACTGACGGGGATATTCCCCTGTCAGCGCTTGATGCGCCATGATACACGCTCTCAATATGAGGAGCTACGAATGAGAATTATCAGTTTCAGTGCCGACGGTATTATCAATGCCGCGGAAAATGGATTTTACGACTGGCTGACTGAGCAGGATGCTGATTTCGTCTGCGTTCAGGATCTGCGCTGCTCCGAATACGATTTGCAGGACAACAAATTCTTTCCGCAGGACTACAACGCTTACTTCCTCGATGACATCGACGGCAAGGCAAACGGCGTCGCTGTCTATTGCAGAAAACTGCCCAAGGCGATCATGTCCGGGCTGGGGTTCGCCGACTTCGACATGGAAGGGCGCTACATCCAGGCGGACTATGAGAACTTGAGTGTCGGTTGCCTGCTGGCGCCATCTGCAGAGCCCGGTAATGCAGAGCAGCTGGCCCGCAAAATGTCTTTTTACGAGCAGCTGGGTGGTCACCTACAGAAAGTGCGTAATAAACGCCGCGAATTTATCATCTGCGGCAATTGGCACCTCGCCCATACCGCTGCTGACGTTCAGGACACCGACCGCAACAGCAACGCCCCGGGATTCCTGACCGAAGAACGGCAATGGATGAATGAATTGCTGGAATCAGGGTATGTAGATGCATTCCGTGAGGTCAATTCAGACCAGGATGAATTCAGCTGGTGGCCTGACGGCAAGCGTGGTGAGAACGGCTGGCGCTCGGACTTTCATATTGTATCGAAGGGCTTGCAGTACACGGTGGACTACGGGGCGATATACAAGAACAAGGAATTCTCCACCCATGCCCCCATCATTATGGACTACGATATCGAGTTGTAACGGCACAAAGTCCGGCGCGATTACCGCTGTGCAGGTAACGCGCCAGCGCGAACCCGCTCGGGCACGCGGCGTGCAACCACTCCAATTCAGCCGGCAGCTAGCGCCGCTTTTTGCTTAGCAATAAGTTCGAGAACACCCTGGGACGCAAGGTCAAGCATACCGTTCAGTTCCTCCCTATCGAAAGGCGCCCCTTCCGCTGTGCCCTGCACCTCAATGAACGCACCGGAATCACCCATAACCACATTCATATCGGTATCTGCAGCAGAGTCTTCCGGGTAATCCAGGTCCAACACCGGCACCCCCTGGTAAACACCCACCGACACAGATGCCACCATCTGTAGCAAAGGATCCTGGGTTAACAGCTTCTTCCGCTGCAGGTGATTGATCGCATCCACCAACGCAACGCAGGCCCCGGTGATAGAGGCCGTGCGGGTACCGCCGTCTGCCTGGATAACATCGCAATCGATATTTATGGTGAATTCCCCCAGCTTGTCCAGGTCGATGGCTGCACGCAGGGAGCGGCCAATCAGGCGCTGTATTTCCACTGTGCGGCCGCCCTGCTTGCCCCGGCTGGCCTCCCGGGCCATACGGGTTCCAGTAGAGCGGGGTAGCATGCCGTACTCAGCTGTGACCCAGCCACGGCCTTTACCGCGCATAAAGCGAGGCACTCCCTGCTCGACCGAGGCGGTACAGATGACCCGGGTGTCGCCAAAACCGACCAGCACCGAACCCTCCGCGTGGCGGGTAAAGTTCCGGGTGATCGTAATATCCCTCAGTTCGCTTGGCGTGCGGCCGCTGGGTCGTTGCATAAGTTCATCCTGTTGATTAATTGTGCGCAGTATACGCGAGTGGAGACCCGGCTGGCGCACAAATGCGGCCCCCGGCTTACAGCCGCCATCTGTAAGCGCTCTGTGCAAACTGCTACACTCAATCTCTTCGATTTTCTCCCTGGATTTTCGCATGATTCACAGCATGACCGCTTTTGCCCGCGAGAGCGGGGCTACGGATGAGGGCGTCCTCACCGTGGAGTTGCGCTCAGTCAACCATCGCTATCTGGACTGCACTTTCAAACTCCCCGACAGTCTGCGGCCGTTAGAGCAGCGACTGCGGGAGCTGGCCGGATCAGCCATGGCCCGGGGCAAGCTCGATTGCCTCATGCGGTTGCAAGGTCAAGCCGCCCAGCTAGCTGGGCTCAAGGTCAACAACGAACAGCTCGACAAACTGTTGGCAGCTATTACCCAGGTAAACGAGCGCATGCCAGGGGCGCAGTCACCCTCGGCACTGGACATACTGCAGTTTCCCGGAATCTGCAGCACCGATGAGCAATCAGAAGAACATCTTCAAAAGAGTGCAGAAAGCCTGTTTCGCAAAACTGTCGAAAATATGCTGGCGAACCGTCTGCGCGAAGGAGAAAAACTGGCGGGGCTGTTGCTGGACAGGCTGCAACAGATTGAGGCGGCGGTAGCGGCGACACGGCTGCTACTGCCGGCGCTTATGCAGCAGCAACGGAACCGGATTATCGCTCGCATAGACGAGCTGGATATCGAAGTTGATCGCAACCGCCTGGAACAGGAACTGGTCCACCTCGCACAAAAGGCCGATGTGGACGAAGAGCTGGATCGCCTCGAGGCCCATGTAGGTGAGGTACGACACACGCTGGAAAAGGGCGGGCCCTGTGGCAGGCGGCTGGATTTCCTCATGCAGGAGCTGAACCGAGAGGCCAACACCCTGTCGTCAAAGTCGATTGCCAGCAGCACCACCCAGAATGCGGTTGAGCTCAAAGTGCTTATTGAGCAAATGCGTGAACAAATCCAGAATATCGAGTAGCCAACAAGTGCGGGAATACGCACGCGACAACACAGGATACACATGAGCAGCACGGGAACACTTTTCACTATATCAGCGCCTTCCGGGGCGGGCAAAACCAGCCTGGTCGAGGCGCTTGTCCAGCGCAATACAGCATTGCGGGTTTCTGTCTCCCACACCACCCGCGCCATGCGGCCAGGGGAAGAAAACGGGATCAACTACCATTTTGTAGACCAACAGAGCTTCCACGCCATGTTGGATCGGGCCGAGTTCCTTGAGCACGCACAGGTGTTTGGTAATTTGTACGGCACCTCGCAGACCTGGGTAGCACAGCAGCTCGCGGAGGGGACGGACGTTATTCTGGAAATCGACTGGCAGGGCGCCCAGCAGGTGAAACGGCTGATGCCCGAAACCCGGTCCATATTTATTCTGCCCCCCTCAAGGGCGACCCTCGAGCAGCGCCTGACCGCGCGCGGTCAGGATGGAGGGGACATTATCGCCGCCCGGATGGCCGAGGCAGTGGAGGAGATGTCCCACTACATAGAGGGTGATTACCTGGTGGTAAATCAGGATTTCGACACGGCCCTGGATCAGCTTCAGGCCATAATCGACAGCCAGCGCCTGCGTACCTCTCGCCAACAGGTCGAGCTGGCGCAGTTGCTACAGGATTTGCTGAGCTGACCCGCCAGCGGGGGTATTCTTCACCCCGGCACTCATTCAAGGTGATATTACCGGGGGACTGGTCTGACCTGGCCTGTTGGAGGTATAATTCCCGGTTCCGCCGGCATTGCCGCGCCGCCCGGCCAGACTTAAGGTCCCCGCCCACATTTGATCCAGAGCTGCGGCGCCTCAGGAATTATCGATATGTGGCACCGGCCTTTGGCCACGGTGGCCGGCACACTCACTATGGGAAGTAAGAAATAATGGCACGTGTAACTGTTGAAGATTGTCTGGAAAATGTCGCAAACCGCTTTGAATTGGTCATGGTTGCCAGCAAACGGGCCCGGCAAATGGCTACCGGCGGCAAGGACCCAATGGTCCAGGAAGAGTCCGACAAGCCCACCGTAATTGCCCTGCGCGAAATCGCCGAAGGTCATATTACCCCCGATATCCTGCTGCGAGAGGATGAGATTGACGCTGAGCAGGAGCTCGCAGAAGTCATGGAGGCCGGTGAGGCCCTGTAGTTTCCCACGGGTATCCGTGGCCGGGGTTAATTAACCATGCAGACCATAGATGTCCTTGATTCCACGCTTCGCAGCTACCTCAACCCCGAGCAAACCAACCACGTAAAACGCGCCTACTACTTTGCCGAGCAGGCGCATTTCGGCCAGCTTCGGCGCAGCGGTGAAGACTACGTTACTCACCCCCTCGCCGTGGCGGGTATCCTCGCCGACATGCACATGGATCACCAGAGCCTTATGGCCGCCATGTTGCACGATGTCATCGAGGACACCGGCATCCCCAAGACCGCCATAGGTAAACAGTTCGGCCCCACAGTGGCAGAACTGGTAGACGGGGTCAGCAAATTGACCCAGATGGAGTTTGAAACCCTAGAGGAAAAACAGGCGGAGAACTTCCAGAAGATGGCGCTGGCGATGGCCCGTGACATCCGGGTGATCCTGGTCAAGCTCGCGGATCGCCTGCACAACATGCGCACACTGGGCGTCTTGACGACGGCCAAGGCCCGCCGTATCGCCAGGGAAACCCTCGATATTTATGCCCCCATCGCCATGCGCCTCGGTATGAATACCGTGCGGATGGAGTTCGAAGACCTCGGCTTTAATGCGCTGTACCCCATGAGAGCCCGCCGTATCGATGCCGCCCTGCGCAAGGCAAGAGGTCATCGCACCGAGCTCGTCGATAAAATCCGCCACCAGATCGAAACTACTCTGGAGCAGGAGGGGCACGAAGTTGAGGTGGTAGGCCGTGAAAAGCACCTCTACAGCATTTACAAGAAAATGAAGTCCAAGCGGAAATCCTTTTCCGAGATCATGGATATTTATGCATTTCGCATTATCGTGGATTCGGTAGACACCTGTTACCGCGTGTTGGGCTGCATTCACAGCTTGTACAAGCCCGTTCCCGGCGAATTCAAGGATTACATCGCTATACCCAAGGCCAATGGGTATCAGTCACTTCATACCATATTGATGGGCATGCACGGTGTGCCTATCGAGATCCAGATCCGCACCCGGGATATGGAAGCCATGGCCAATAATGGCATCGCCGCACACTGGCTTTACAAAACCGAGAGCCAAACGGCCAATGGCAGCCACACCCGTGCCCGGGAGTGGGTGCAGGGCCTGCTTGAGATGCAGCAGCGCGCAGGTAACTCTCTGGAATTTATCGAAAGCGTAAAAATCGACCTCTTTCCGGACGAAATTTACGTGTTCACACCCAAGGGCAGAATTCTCGAGCTGCCACGGGGCGCCACAGCAGTGGACTTCGCCTATGCCGTGCACACTGACGTGGGCAACAGCTGTGTGGCGTGCCGGATCAATCGCAGGCTGGCACCGTTGTCCGAGCCACTACAAAGCGGCGAAACCGTGGAAATCCTGACGGCACCCGGCGCCAGCCCCAACCCTTCCTGGTTCAACTACGCGGTGTCTGCCAAAGCCAGAACCAATATTCGCCATTTCCTGAAAAACCAGACCCGGGAGGACTCTGTCACCCTGGGCAGGCGCCTCCTTGACCGGGCCCTGGCTGCATTCGACAAAAGCCTGGACCAACTGCCTGCGGAGCAACTGGAAGAGTACCTGCAGCGCCATCACTACGATTGCCTGGACGACTTGCTGGAGCAAATTGCACGAGGTAACCGCCTGCCAGCCATCACAGCCCAGCAGCTGCTGGAGGGCCTGGGTGCAGATCCGAACCTTAAAAAGGGCGAGGCACTGCCAGTGGCAATCCGTGGCACCGAGGGCTTCATGGTCAACTATGCCCGCTGCTGCCATCCTATCCCAGGCGACCCGATCGAAGGCTACCTCAGTTCTGAGAAAGGTGTGGTGGTGCACCGTGAGCGCTGCAAGAACCTGGCAGATATGCGGGACAAGACCGAACGGCTGGTCGCACTGCGCTGGGATGAAATAGTCGAGGGTGAGTATTCGGTTGAGCTGAGGATCGAAGTTGAAAACCGTCGCGGTATGATTGCTGTGATAGCCACCCGTATCAACAGCATGGGGGTTAACATCGAGAAGATCTCCACCGATGACAAGGACTACCAGTTCACTTATGTTGATCTGGAAATGCTGGTCAAAAATCGCGTTCACCTCGCGCATATCATGAAACGCCTGCGCGCCATTACCTCAGTGCGCAAAGTCACCCGAATCAAGAATTGAACCACCGCTTTTAAATACCTCAGGAGAAGACCAGTGAGCAACCACGCCGTTATTTCAACGCCCGATGCCCCCAAGGCGATCGGCCCTTACTCCCAGGCTGTGAAGGTAGGCAATACCGTCTGGCTGTCCGGACAGATACCTCTGGTTCCCGACACCATGGAGGTGGTTTCCGGCGACATCAGCGCCCAGGCGCGGCAGGTATTCTCAAACCTGTCAGCAGTAGCAGCGGCGGCAGGCGGTACCCTGAACCAGGCGGTGAAAATCAACATATCTCTCACCAATCTCGATCATTTCGCGGCAGTTAACGAGGTGATGGCCAGCTTCCTACAAGAACCTTACCCGGCCCGGGCTTGTGTCCAGGTGGCTGCGCTACCCAAAGGCGTGGATATCGAAGTGGAAGCTATCCTGGTGGTTTAAGCCCTCAGCACCGCGCTGTAGCCACTGCGGTAATCGGGATAGATAAGCTCGTAGCCGCTGGCGTGAAGTAAGCGGTTACTACAGCGTTTATGTCCGGGAGAACTGGCGCTGGGCGCTTTCATACCGCCCGAAATGAGCACAGAAGAGGCCGCAGGGGACACCCCCAACTGACCCGCCAGCCAACACTCTACTTCAAATTGGGCCGCGGGTAGATCGTCCACTCCGTTGTAAACTGCGGCCAGGTCGTCACCACCCTCGGAACGCGCCAGCAAGTGGCGAAGAAATCCGGCACAATCATCCCGGTGTATCCGGTTGCTATATCGCACAGGGCTAGGCGGGGAAAGCTCACCCCGTTGAATGCGTTGCAGCAGACGCCCTGCCGGCGCACCGTATATCCCGGCAAACCGGATCACAGCCGCGGGATGCTGCGAATTTAACAACAGCTGTTCGGCGGCAATCATCGCCGCCGCTCGCGAGTCATCCTGCGCCAGATCACTGTTCTCATCCACCCAACCGCCATCGCGCTCTGCGTAAACGCGAGTGCTGGATACGGTAAAAACGGCCTTGGGCCGGTGCCCGGCGAGCCCCGAGAGCAGGTTCTGCGCCCCGCCGATAAAACCTTTCCGGTAACCTTCCACGCTGCGCTCGCTGGGGTTGAAGGTGGCCACCACGTAATCCGGAGCCAGTCCCGCAATAAAGTCCAGCCCCCCGGGTATTGTGTAGTCCGCCGCGACAGGGCCGAACCCTGCGGGCAGCTGCTCTGGATTGCGGCGCTGGCCAGTGACCTGCCAGCCATCTACCAACAATTTTCTGCCCACGCGGCAGCCAAGATCGCCGCAACCGACAAATAGAATGGAATTGGTCTTCATATTGTTTTTCCCCACAAGTACCCTGTCTACCTCGGTTATTGAGCACGCGGTCAATGCATTGTGAACAGACTACTTTGAATTTTACGCACACCGGCCCGGTATTCCTCTCCAGGCTCGCAATCATTTTACGCGACATTGTAGCCTTGCCAACGAACCGCTGCTGCAACCATACAGACGCGTCCGCCATATCCTGGCGGCAGGGGTAATCGTGGCAGGTATTTCGACGATACCGGTCCGGGAGCTGCGCGGGGTCGGTCCCAAGTTAGCCAGCAAATTGGCCGAATACGGTGTCCACCAGGTCGAGGATCTGCTGTTTCATCTGCCTCTGCGTTACCAGGACCGCACGCGGGTAACGCCCATTGCCGCCGCCAGAGAGGGCGTTGACGTGGTGATAGAGGGTGAGGTGCGCGCCAGTGATGTGGTCTTCGGCAGGCGGCGCAGTCTCGTTGCCCGTATCCAGGACGGCAGCGGCACAATGACTCTGCGCTTCTTCCATTTTTCGGCGGCACAGAAGAACGGTCTGCGCGCCGGCACCCGCTTGCGCTGTTTTGGTCAGGTGCGCCGCGGCGGCAGTGGCCTGGAAATGTTTCACCCTGAGTACCGCTCACTGCAAGAGGGAGAACAGGTGGTCGAGGAAGTGCTCACCCCCATTTACCCCACGACCTCCGGCATCGGCCAGAATCAGTGGCGCAAGCTTTGTGAGCAGGCGCTCACCCGCTTGCAGCGGGAACCCCCCAGGGATTTGTTACCGCCTGGCCAAAACCCCTACGACCTCAGCCAGGCACTGGTCTATCTTCACGCCCCTCCGCCGGATGCTCCACAGGAGTTACTGCGCGACGGGCAACACCCCGCCCAGCAAAGGCTGGCGCTGGAAGAACTGGTCGCGCATAACTTGTCGCTACAACGTTTGCGCCAGAAACAGCAGACCGAAGGCGCGCCAGCCCTTTCTGGCAGCCCGGAATTGCTCGCAAATTTCCTGGCAAGCCTGCCCTTTGAGCCAACCCGCGCACAAGCCAGAGTGCTTCAGGAGATCACCGCAGACCTCGCCAGGCCCGTGCCTATGCTGCGCCTGGTGCAGGGCGACGTCGGCTCAGGCAAAACACTGGTCGCCGCCGGGGCAGCGCTGCATGCCATCGCCAGCGGTTTCCAGGTTGCCATCATGGCCCCCACCGAAATCCTGGCAGAGCAGCACTGGAACAGTTTCAGCAACTGGTTCCAGCCGCTGTCTATCTCGATGGAATGGTTGAGCGGTCGCACCAAGGGCAAAAAACGTGAGGCGGCGCTGGCCCGTATCGCCTCCGCAGAAGCGGCACTGGTAATCGGCACCCACGCGCTGTTCCAGCAGGATGTGGTTTTTGAGCGATTGGGCCTGGTCATAGTGGATGAGCAGCACCGCTTCGGTGTACACCAGCGGCTGGCACTAACCGCCAAGGCCGCCCCGGGTCAGGGCAAACCTCACCAACTGGTAATGACCGCAACACCGATTCCACGCACGCTATCCATGGTGGCCTATGCCGACCTGGACTGCTCCGTAATAGACGAGCTGCCACCGGGTCGCAAGGCCGTTACGACAGTGCTTATCGACAACGGCCGCCGGGATCAGATAGTAGAAAGAGTCGCCGCAGCCTGCAGCAAAGGTCGGCAGGCGTATTGGGTTTGCACACTGATCGAGGAGAGTGACGCGCTTCAGGCCCAGGCGGCCGAGGCCACTGCGGCGGAATTACAGCTGGCGCTACCGGAACTCTCGATTGGCCTGATCCACGGTCGTATGAAGCCCGCCGAGAAAGACGCTGTCATGGCCGCGTTCAAGGGGGGCAACCTCGCTCTGCTGGTGGCCACGACGGTTATTGAAGTCGGGGTGGATGTACCGAACGCCAGCCTGATGATTATCGAAAACCCCGAGCGCCTGGGTCTGGCTCAGCTACATCAATTGCGCGGCCGCGTGGGCCGGGGCAAGGATGCCAGCCACTGTGTGCTGCTCTACCAGTCGCCGCTTTCCGCTTCCGGTCGCGAACGTCTGGCAGCCCTGCGGGACAGCGCTGACGGGTTCTATATTGCCGAGAAAGATCTCGAACTCAGGGGCCCGGGGGAGGTGCTGGGTACACGCCAGACAGGCCTGATGGAGTTTCGTATCGCGCAACTGCCAGAGCACAGTCACTTGCTCGACGAGGTACAGACCATTTCCGGGATTATCCAGCAGCACCACCCCGAACTCGCCGCCGCGCTGGTCCAGCGTTGGACTGGCGCGAAACAGGAGTTCGGGAACGTTTAGGATTGGCTGAATAGCTCGCGCCAGCGCCGCTGCAACTGCTCTGTGCCAATAGCCTCCAGCGTGGCTATATTTCGCTGTGGTATTTCATCCGGGTCGACACCATCAGCGAGCACTCTGCTGAGCATATCCTCCCGCAACAGGTGAAGCACAGGGTAGGGCGAGCGATTACTGTAATGGCCGGGGCCGGCTGCCGGCTCCCCGGCAAACTGGTAGTTTGGGTGAAAGCTGGCCAACTGCACCACACCCTCCAGCCCCGTCTCTGCCAGCAGCGCCTGGGCATCATCGAGGAAATCGAGATAGTCCTGAAAGTTTCCCAGAGCCATGGGAAAGACCAACAAAGTGGTGGCGACGTCCTCCTCGCTACTGCGCTGCAGCAGATCCAGCTCGCCAAGAAACGCGTTGCGCAACGCCTCTGTGCTGGTCAGATGACAGATTTCAATGCGCAGCTTATGCGCCGCCAGCAGGGGGCGTGCAAAGGGGCAAAGGTTCAGGCCGACAACAATTTCTGCCAGCCATATCCGAATATGCGCACGGGCAGTGGCCGAGCTTACGACGGCCTGAGCCCCGGAAGTCATCAGGCCATAATGGCCGGCAGTTCCTTCTGCAGTGCCATTTTTTCCTTCGTGGCCTCGCCGGTAAGCGCGAAGCCCAGCAGCGCGCCGCTGGCGTCGCGGAACTCCGCTTTCACATTGTTGCCGTCGGCGGAAATAGACCACTCCCCCTGGGCACCCAGTGCCGGTGGCGCTACCACCACCGGGCAGGCGGGCGTCTTGATAGTTACCGGCATCGCGGGATAACTGACTTCAGTCGGCTCGCCGGCAAGTGTCTTACCGAGGGCGCGAGCTGCAGCCATAAGCGGTGCGACATAAACCAGTACATGGCCCTCAACTTCCGCACAATCACCCATGGCGTAAACATTAGGCGCGCTGGTTTCCAGCAGGCGGTTGGTGACAATACCCCGGTTAGTGGCAATCCCGGAGGCCCTGGCCAAACCTGTACGTGGCCTCACACCCACGGCAGACACGACAATATCGGCTGCGATCGTTTCACCGTTGGTAAGGCTGACTACAACCCCTTCAGCTGAATTGTTTACAGCGGTTACCAACGGCCCGAAATGAAATTTCGCGCCCTTCTCTTCCAGCGCGGCCTGCACAGCCTTGCCCGCCGCCTCCGGCAGTAGGGTCGGGAGGCAGTAAGCCAATGGGTCGACGGCTTCAACCTCAAAACCGCCATTGATCAGGTCATTGGTAAACTCACTGCCAATCAGGCCACCACCAATGATGCAAATTTTCCTGACCTTGTTTTTGGCAACGGCGGTGCGGAAGTCATTGTAATCCAGCAGGTCATTCACCGAGTAAACCTTGTCCAGGCCATCTCCTGCGATGGGCGGGCTGATCACCTCAGCGCCCACTGCCAGCACCAGTTTGCCGTAGTGAATGACGGTCTGGGCGTCGCCGACCTTGATGAGTTGTTGCGCGGTGTCGATCTCATTGACCGATGTCATGGTCCAGACACTGGCCTTCAGGATTCTGGCCATACTGCCGGCATCCAGCTGCGCCAGATCATTGGCGCTGTGGTCTTTGGTGTAACCAGTGGAGAGCATTGGTTTGGAATAAGAGCGGCCGTCATCCGAAGTAATCAGTATCAGCGGCGTCTCTTCGTCGTGTTTGCGAAATTCCTTGGCCAGGCCATAGCCGGCGAGACCGGTGCCGAGAATAACCACAGGCGCGTGAACCTTGTCCACCACGGGCTCCTCGTGGTGAGGCGTGTCGTCCACAGGTGCCTCTTCCAGCAATTCGAAATCTTCCTTACCAACGCCGCAATCGGGGCAGAGCCAGTCTTCCGGCACATCTTCCCATTTGGTGCCGGGGGCAATGCCATCATCCGGCCAGCCGTCTTTCTCGTCGTAGATCAGGCCGCAAACTATGCATTCATACTTGCTCATGTTACATCTCTCTCTGCTTCCCCTGGAGCCGCCAGGACAGCGCAGTTACAGGGCGCCGCTGAAAATTCGACTGCGGGTTTTGGTCAAACAAGGGTCGCAACACTATAAGGAGGTGTATAAATTGTGCAAGAGTTTTATCCTCCCGCAACTGGCCCGGAACCGAGGAGCCGCCGGGCTTGCAAGCAATGCACCTATCAAGCATCCTCTGCGCCTTCTCAGTCAGTCATGAGCCCGCATTTAACGTGCCCAAGCAACAGCTCTCGCGCCGTATCAGTAAAGAACCTCGCTGGCGCTCTACTGGGTGCTTCACCCGGTCGGAGCTCCCGGCCGACACGCGTCGCTGGTTACTGGACGACGGTTCGCTTACGCTTCGCCTGATCGAGCTCAACCTGGGTGAGTTCAAAGTCCAGCGGCTATACCAGGGCTGGCAACGACCAAGGTTGTCCGAGTGCATGTTACTGCGCGCCCCTCCCGGTCAGCGCGCCCTGGTGCGGGAGGTTGGCCTGATGCTGGCGGACAAAACCGTGGTTTTCGCCCGCAGCGTGTTCCCCATTGCCAGCCTTACCGGCGACCTCGCCCACCTGCGGTACCTGCAAAACAAATCCCTGGGGGCGATACTATTCAAGCACCCGGGTATGCGCCGCAGCCCGTTTGAACTCGCGCGAATCGACGGAGACAACCATTACTTACCAGCCGCTGTACAACAGGGCTCTGCCGCATGGGGCAGGCGGTCACGTTTTGTAATTGGCGGTCACAGCCTGATGGTGAGCGAGGTTTTCCTGGAAAATTTCACCCCCTGGGACACGGATCTACCAATACATCGAGCCCAGCGAGGCAAGGTCAGCACTGCAATTGTGCTGCCAAGCCAGTAAGCTTGGCAGTTCCCAGCTCACGCACAGACCGCCTTATGACAAGCACCTCGAAAATACGGGCATTGCTGCAACTTATCCGCTTTGACAAGCCGATAGGAACCTTATTGCTGTTGTGGCCGACCCTGTGGGCATTGTGGATCGCCGCGGAGGGGCTACCGAGCTTCGACCTGCTGGCCATCTTTGTGCTGGGAACCTGGCTTACTCGCTCCGCCGGCTGCATCGTCAACGATCTGGCCGACCGTCATATTGACGGGGCGGTGGCGCGCACCAGCAGCCGCCCCCTCGTCACCGGCGCCGTGTCCGAAAAAGAAGCCCTGGCGCTGTTTGTTGCACTGATGTCACTGGCCTTTCTTCTGGTACTACTGACAAACACTCTGACCGTAAAGCTCTCTTTCGTCGCCGTGCTGCTGGCTTCAACCTACCCTTTTATGAAGCGCTACACCCACCTGCCGCAGATTGTGCTGGGGCTGGCCTTCTCCTGGGGTATACCCATGGCTTTCGCCGCGCAATTGAACCAGTTGCCACCGGCACTGTGGCTGCTGTTCCTTGGTAACCTGTGGTGGATTGTCGCCTATGACACCAAGTACGCCATGGTAGACCGGGAGGACGACATACCGGCCGGGGTCAAATCAACAGCCATCCTGTTCGGCAGCTACGATCGTCTGGCCGTCGTCATCCTGCAACTGCTGTGCCTGCTGACTCTGTACCTGGCGGGACGAAAATTTTCTCTAGGACTCTACTTCAACCTGTCTCTGATTGTGGCTGCAGCAATGTTCGGCTATCAGCAATATCTCATCCGTTCTCGCGACCGCGATGCCTGCTTCAGGGCGTTTTTGCACAACAACTGGGTGGGCCTGGCAATCTTTGTCGGGATCGTCCTGCATTACAGTCTATGAGAATCTTACCCGATGGCCGTTAACGCAGAGTTCCTCACCAGCCTGGACCAGATCGACGCGCTCGAGTGGAACGCGCTTACCGGGCTGGACTACCCATTCGGGCGCCACGAGTTTCTTTATGGCCTGGAGCAGACCGGCTGCGCCTGCGTCGACACCGGTTGGCAGGCCTGTCATCTGGTTTTGCGGGATGATGCGGGAATTCTGGCACTTATGCCGCTCTACCTGAAATCCCACTCCTATGGCGAATACGTGTTCGACTGGTCCTGGGCGGATGCCTGGCAACGCAGCGGACTCAACTATTATCCCAAACTGGTCAGCGCCATTCCGTTCACCCCCGCCACGGGTCCGCGTTTGTCTGTGCGGCCGGACGCTGATACCTGCGCTACCTGGAAGATTGCCCTGCAAGCGATACAGCAGTTCGCAAATAAGCAGCAGGTTTCCTCCTGGCATCTGCTGTTTCCACGGGAGGAGGTGTCCTCGCAGCTGTTGGCCGCAGGGTTGCACCGACGCGCCGCCACCCAGTTTCACTGGTTTAATGAAGGCTACCGGGACTTCGACGAATTTCTGGCGGGCTTTACCAGTCGCAAGCGTAAAAGCCTGCGGCGCGAGCGCGCGCGCGTGGCAGGGCAGGGGCTGGTATTAACCACATTATGCGGCGCTGAAATCAGTGAGCAACACTGGCAGCAGTTTCATCATTTCTACCAGATGACCTATGCCAAGCGCAGCGGCCATGGCGGCTATCTGACAGCTGAATTCTTCACCGACACCGCACCCAGGCTGGGTGAACAGGCCATCATGGTAGTGGCCCACCTTGCAGGCAGGGCAGTGGCCGGCGCCCTGTACTTCCGCTCCGCGGACACACTCTACGGGCGTTATTGGGGCTGTGAGCGTGAGTACGATTGCCTGCATTTCGAGGCCTGCTACTATCAAGGCATCGAATACTGTATCGCCAATGGGATAAAGCGCTTCGACCCCGGTGCCCAGGGAGAACACAAGATCCAGCGCGGCTTTCGGCCTGTTCCGACCTGGTCAAACCACTGGATTGCAGACCCGCAATTATCCGATGCGGTCGGCGACTTCACCCGCAGCGAAGCCTCTCATAATGACGCCTATCTCAAGGGAGCTTCTACGCTGCTGCCGTTCAAGGAAGCAGGCGTATAAAGAAGACCCGCCGGCCGTACTGATGATCAATTATGCCTTCGCCCACACCAACAAGCGGTTATTCGCTGGCATCTCATAATCATCCAGCAGGTCAAAGCCCGCTTTACCGGCCAGTTCATTCACCGCCTCAAAATCGCGGATGGCGCTGTCGGGATGCTGCTGAGCCAGCCACTGGTCAAAACGGGCATTGCTGGCGCTCGTGTATTTGCCCTCGTAGTTAAAGGGGCCGTAAATAGCGAGCTTCACATCATTCCCTGTTGACCGACCCACAGCGGTAAACAACTGCTTCACCGCCGAAAATGGCATGATATGCAGGCTGTTCGCGCTGAACAGCGCATCGGGAATGGCCACAGGCCAAGGATCGGCACAGACATCCAGTATCTGCGGCTGCAGAATATTAGTGCCAGTATAGGCTTCACAACGAGGCTGTAAAACAGGCAGATGCGCGGGCAATTCCGTAGGCTGCCACTGCAACCACGCCATATGGGCTGCAAAATAGCAGGCATGCTGGCCCGTCCCACTGGCAATTTCGAGCACCATTTGCCGGTCGGCGAAGACTTCTCTCATTACACCCAAAATAACGGCCTTGTTGTTATCACAGGACTGGGAAAAGGGGAGCGAATCCACATTTACCTCCATGTGGCCGGTATCAGGCCGCCGGTTTGTTGCGCGTGAAGACCAGCTCCCTGGCCGTGGACTCCGCTTTGCTATAGCGATAGCCATCGGCTTTGAATTTTTTCAGCGCCGCAGCATCGTTTAGCTCGCCATCGATAATAAATCGTGCCATCTGTCCCCTGGCTTTTTTCGCGAAAAAGCTGATGATCTTAAATTTCCCACCTTTGAGGTCCTTGAATATCGGGGTAATAATCTCTGCATCCAGCGCCTTCGGCTGGATTGCCCGGAAGTATTCATTGGACGCGAGATTAACCACCACGCTGCTGCCGGATTTTTTCAGATCCCGGTTCAGTTCGCGCGTAATCGTATCACCCCAGAATTCATATAGATTCCGGCCACCGCGGTTCGCGAGCTTCAGGCCCATCTCCAGCCGGTAGGGCTGCATAAGATCCAGCGGACGCAGCAAGCCATACAAACCGGAGAGAATCCGCAGATGCTGTTGGGCAAAACCGCGCCCCGCCGTGTCCAGCGTGTCGGCGTCCAGGCCAGTGTAAACATCGCCCCTGAACGCCAGTACGGCCTGTTTGGCGTTATCCAGACTGAAAGGCAGGCTCCAGTTTATAAACCGCCGGTGATTGAGCGCGGCGATATTTTCACTCACACCCATCAGTGCGCGAATATCCTCGGGGCTGAGAGCGCGGGCGGCTTCAACCAATTCCGCAGAGCGCTCCGCAAAGCGCGGCTGCGTCGCCCTGCGCGTACTGGTGGGGGTGTCAAAATCCAGCGTTTTCGCTGGGGAAATTACGGTCAACATCTCAATGGCTCCGTGTCAGCGAGCGGGTCGGAATTAGTTTTCACCTCGGGGAAGGCGCTATGATACTCTGCGACACTATAATCAAAAAGACTTATCCCGGCAGAATACCCGTGCGCGCCTGTGTGTATTACATAGACATTTTTACCGAGTGGAGCGGCCGTATGCTGGCGTGGCTTGTGCTGGCCATGGCGCTGCTCACGGCCGTGGTTGTCGTCATGCGTTACGGTTTCAACGTGGGCTCGATCACCATCCAGGAAACAGTAATCTATATGCATGGCTGCCTGTTTATGCTGGGGATCGCCTACGCCCTGAAAAGTGAAGCTCACGTGCGTGTGGACATTTTTTATCGGAACTTCGGCCCCAGAGGAAAGGCCTGGGTGAACTGCCTGGGAGGTATCGTGTTTCTGATGCCACTGTGTGCCTTCATAGGCTTTTCCAGCTGGAACTATGTCACCGAGTCCTGGCTCGTGCAGGAAACCTCACCGGAACCTGGCGGCATCCCCGCAGTATTTCTCCTGAAAAGCACCATACCGCTAATGGCATTTAACCTGTTCCTGCAAGGCCTGGCGGAAACCCTGCGCAATGCCCTGGTGTTGATGGAAGGGCAGCCCGGGTAATGGATTATATCTCCCTGTACATGTTCCTCGCCGTGTGCCTGTTGTTAATGCTCGGCTACCCAGTAGCTTTCACCTTGGCCGGCACTGCACTGGCCTTTGCTGCAGGCGGTATTCTGGCGGGGCATTTTGATGCCGGTTTTCTGTCGGCAATGCCCGGCCGCATCTTTGGCACTATCAGCAACGATACCCTGATAGCTGTTCCGCTGTTTATTCTGATGGGCATCATTCTCGAGAAGTCCCGGGTGGCGGAGGAACTGCTGGCCGGCATGGCCAAATTGTTCGGCACCATGCGCGGCGGCCTTGGGATTTCGGTCATTGTAGTGGGTATGTTGCTCGCGGCCAGCACAGGCATTGTCGGTGCCACCGTGGTGACAATGGGCCTGCTGTCGTTGCCCTCTATGCTGAAGGCAGGGTACAGCCCTTCCCTCGCCGCCGGCACCATCTGCGCCACCGGCACCCTGGGGCAGATTATCCCGCCGTCCATCGCACTGGTGCTGCTGGGTGACGTACTCTCCAACGCCTATCAGCGCGCGCAATTGAACATGAATATTTTCAACCCCAAAACGGTCTCGGTAGGCGACCTTTTTGTCGGCGCGCTTATACCCGGGTTGATGCTGGTATGCATGTATATTCTTTACCTGCTGGTGTACGCAAGGCTGAAGCCTGACTCAGCGCCCGCCGCGGAGGTCGAACACACGACTACCAGCGAGATTATGAAAGGCTTGCTGCCACCGCTGGCGCTGATACTGCTTGTACTGGGCTCCATCCTCTCCGGTGCTGCGACTCCCACCGAAGCCGCTGGAATCGGCGCCACCGGTGCATTGATTCTGGCCCTTGGGAAACGCCAGATGAATATCGCGCGGATGAAAGAAGTGGTGGTCAATACCATGGAAATCACGGCCATGGTGTTTATGATTCTGATCGGTGCCGCCGTCTTCTCTCTGGTATTTCGAGGTTTTGGTGGTGAGGAGTTAATCCACCATTTTTTCCTGGGCCTGCCTGGCGGTGTCGTTGCGGCAACCCTGATGGTTATGCTGGTCATCTTTCTGCTGGGGTTCATCCTGGACTTTATCGAGATAACCTTTGTGGTGGTACCCATCGTCGGTCCGATTCTATTGACCATGGGGGTTGACCCGATCTGGCTGGGTATCATGATCGCAATGAACCTGCAGACCTCCTTCCTGACCCCGCCGTTTGGCTTCGCGCTATTTTATCTGCGCGGCGTGGCGCCGACCAGCGTCACAACCAGCGCTATCTACCGGGGGGTTGTTCCCTTTATACTAATCCAGATTCTGGCCATGGCCGCCCTGTGGTACTGGCCATCCATGGCAACCTGGTTGCCGGCACTCCTGAAACACTAGGACGAGCTACCAGCACAACCCCTGTTCTGTAGGGCAGGCGCCAACAATCCACCGGATCGAGCAAATGAACGATATCGACAGCACGCCAATTCCCCAGGGCGACCTCGCGCTGCAAACCGTAGCCATGCCAAGGGATACCAACGCCACAGGTGACATTTTTGGAGGCTGGCTGTTATCACAGATGGATCTCGCGGGTTTGATTACCGCCTGTGAGGTAGCCGGCGGGCGGGCGGCCACAGTGGCAATTGACGGTATGGCATTCCTGACCCCCGTGCATGTCGGAGCGGTCGTCTCGTGCTACTGCGATGTGCTTGAAATCGGCCGCAGTTCGGTGCGCATTATGGTCGAAGTGTGGATAAATTCGCCCCACGACGGCGACCCGCTGAAGGTCACGGAAGGTGAGTTCGTTTTTGTTGCTATCGACGAGAAAGGCCGCACTCGCGAGATCAGGGAATAAAGCCCGGCACTCCCGCCTTTCTCAGGGCGCGTCTATCACCTCATCCCGCGCGTTGATAAACGCCTGTTCTGAAATATGATGGTAATCGCGAACGCCATCATAAAACTTCTGGTAGGAATCGTAGACTTTGGCCGCCATGGGGTCATCTGCCACCAGTTTTTCCAATACCCTCTGGGTACCCTGATACAGCGCCAGCAGCACATCGTCAGGTAAGCGGCGCAGCTGCACCCCGTGCACGTTGATGAGTTCCTGCAAAGCGGCGTTATTGCGCGCGGTAAACTCATCCAGCATATCCTGACTTGCGGCCCTGGCGGCATACGTGACGATGGCCTGTAGATCGGGCGGCAGGGCGTCAAATGAATCCTGGTTTACGATCAGTTCCAGCATCGCGCCGGGCTCATGCCACCCCGGGTAATAGTAATATCGCGCCACCTGGTGGAGACCAAGGGCCAGATCGTTATAGGGCCCCACCCACTCGGTGGCGTCGATTACGCCAGTTTGCAAAGAGGTATATAACTCACTACCGGAAATACGTACCGCAGTGCCGCCCGCCTCGGCGAACACTTCTCCAGCCATGCCAGGAATGCGCATTTTCAGGCCAGACAGGTCATCTATTGAGTTAATTTCACGGTTAAACCAGCCCGCCATCTGCACACCGGTACTGCCCCCGACAAAGGGGATGATATTAAACGGCGCGTAGACCTCCCGCCACACCTCCAGGCCGCCGCCATAATGAAACCAGCCGTTCATTTCCTGGGCATTCATGCCGAAGGGTATGGCCGTAAAAAACACTGCCGATGGAATTTTGCCCTTCCAGTAATAGCTGGCACCGTGCCCGGCATCGGCTACACCCTGTGACACCGCATCGAACACCTCGAAGGCCGGAACAATTTCCCCTGCCCCATAGACATGCACTTTGAGTCTGCCCGCGCTCATCTCATCGACATACTGCGAAAAGTTCTCTGCGCCTGAACCCAGCCCGGGCAAGTTCTTTGGCCAGGTAGTAATCATTTTCCACTGATACTTTCCCACTTCCAGTGTCGGCCCGGAACTGACTGCCTGGACCTCTCCGGCCCGGCTGGTCGCCCAGAGCCCCAGCACCAGCACCAGCGCTGCGACCAACAGCAGAATAATCAGCGGGGTGTAACGCTGCTCAACCGAGCCTGCTGCCATGAGCTGTCCATCCTTCTCTATTGTTATAGTGTTGCGCTTACATCAGCTGCAAGTTGGCATATTGCAAAACCAGCCACTTACTGCCCTCGGTATCAAAATTGACCTGCACGCGGGCGCTGGCGCCCCGGCCTTCAAAGTTTAACACGACCCCCTCACCGAAAATCTGGTGATACACCATCTGGCCCAGGCTGAGCTCAGTATCCGGCACTTGTGCCTGCATCATGCTGCTGACCGGCCGTGCTACGGTGCTGTGCAGGCGCACCTCCTGTAACAGGTCGGCGGGAATTTCCCGAATAAACCGCGAGGGGGTGTTGAGGGTTTCACTACCGTGCAGACGCCGGCTCTCGGCATAAGTAATCATCAATTTTTCCATCGCCCGCGTTATCCCAACGTAACAAAGGCGACGCTCCTCCTCCAGCCGACCGGGCTCCTCGAGGGACATGCGATGGGGAAACAGGTTCTCTTCCATCCCGGCCAGGAAAACCATGGGGAATTCCAGGCCTTTTGCCGAATGTAATGTCATCAGCTGCACGCTGTCTTCGTGCTCGTCAGCCTGGGCATCGCCTGCATCCAGCGCGGCACTGTCCAGAAACTGTTGCAGGGGCGACAGCTCATCCTCGTCGGCCACAAACTGCTTGGCGGCGCTAACCAGCTCCTCCAGGTTCTCCACCCGGGCCTGGCCCTTCTCGCCCTTCTCCTTCTTGAAAAACTCTATCAGACCCGAGCCCTGGATGACATGCTCTACCAGCTCTTCCAGCAGCAGCTCATCAGTACCGGAATCCAACTCATTGATAAGTGTGGCAAAGCCGGCTAGTGCCCCCATCGCTCTAGCCGGTAGCAGTTTCTCTTCGATAACTGCGGCGATAGCCTGCCACAAGGAAATCTCACGCCCTCGTGCGCAGTCACGTACAGTATCCAGGGTCTTGCCACCAATACCGCGTGGTGGCGTATTTATCACCCTTTCTACCGCCGCATCGTCGCCTCTGCTCAGCAGCAAGCGTAGATATGCCAACGCATTGCGGATTTCCATGCGTTCGTAGAAGCGCTGTCCACCATAGATGCGATAGGGCATCTGGGCTCGAATCAGTGCTTCTTCCAGCACCCGGGATTGGGCATTGGAGCGATAAAGTATGGCAACCGAAGCTCGCACGTTTCCGGCGCCGGTCCACTCCTCAATCTGCTCAACGATAAAACGCGCCTCGTCCTGCTCGTTGAAACCGGCATACAGGGTGATCGGGTCACCGGTCTCTCCCGCCGTCCACAGCTCTTTGCCGAGACGGCCCTGGTTGAAGGCGATTACGCCATTGGCTGCCCGCAGAATGGTCTGGCTGGACCGGTAGTTCTGTTCCAGTCTGACGGTTCTGGTTCCCGGGAAATCTTCAGTAAATCGCTGTATATTTTCAATTTTCGCCCCGCGCCAACCGTAGATTGACTGATCGTCATCGCCCACCGCCACCACCGGAATATTCCCACCGGCAAGTACTCGCAGCCAGGCGTACTGAATGGTATTGGTGTCCTGGAACTCGTCCACCAGGATCTGCCTGAAACGACCCTGGTAATGCTGCAAGACGTCGGGGCTCTTCAGCCAGAGTTCATGGGCGCGCAGTAATAGCTCGGCAAAATCCACCATGCCGCCACGTTCACAGGCCTGCTCGTAGGAACGATAGACTTGCAGCATGGTATGCACGAACAAATCGCCTGGCGGGGGCTCAATATGAGCCGCTCGAAGGCCCTCGTCTTTCTGACCATTGATATACCACTGGGCCTGCCGCGGCGGCCAGCGCGACTCGTCCAGCTCAAGCTCCCGGCATACGCGCTTTACCAGTCGCAGCTGGTCGTCGCTATCCAGAATCTGGAAATTCTGCGGCAGTCCCGCCTCCTGCCAGTGCGCCTTGAGCAAACGGTGGGCAAGACCGTGAAAAGTCCCCACCCACATACCGTGAGACGGAATCTGCAGCATCTCCTCAATACGCCCTCGCATTTCCCGGGCCGCCTTGTTGGTAAAGGTCACGGACAATATCGACCAGGGCGAAAAGCCCTCGGCGCGGATCAACCAGGCGATGCGGTGCACCAGCACCCGTGTCTTGCCACTACCGGCACCGGCAAGCACCAGCATGTTCTGGTTCTCGGCTGCTACGGCTTCGCGCTGGGCGTCATTGAGGGGAGAGAGAATATCGGATACATCCATAGTTGCATTCTAACCAAATTAGCTGCCGGCAACACGGCTCTATACTGCTCCAATCGAATTTTATGCCCCTGAGGTAATTGCCGATTGGGTCTGCTACTATCTGCGAGGTTTTTGCTTTCGAACAGGCCTCGCCCCCCATGAACAACGACGATTCACGCCACAACAGTGATAGCGATAAGTCCCGACCTGCGTCAAAACCCGACGACCCTCAGGATTCAGTGCCCGGAGGGAGGCGGGAGCCCGTCTTTACAGATTTCGATGAGGATGAGGACTATGAGGAGGCTGATCGCGATACCGATTATGCCTCGACCTACGAAGAGGAAGCCGAGGACGATGAGTACCTGGAGCCGCTGGAAGACGAGGACCCGGAGGACTACTCTGCCGAGTGGCAGCTACTGGGGGCTACCGGCACCGCTGCAGCCGCTGGCGGAACGAGCGAAAACCCCTGGGATGTCGCTGAAAAAACAGACATTTCCGAAGATAGTAACAGACGGGAAGTAGAGGAGTACGACACAGAGCCGGACGAGGATGATTTCGAGCTGGCAGACGACCGCGAGGAGTACGACACGGAGACTGAACCGGAATTGCTAGAGGATGAGGGTGATTATCCCGACGAGCTGGAGGAAGCAGCTGAGCACGAGGAGGCGCATAGCTGGCCGCTGGGCCTGGTCATTGTCGGCATAGTGGCACTGCTACTGCTGGCTGCGGGCGGGTATGGCGTGATCCAGCAGCGGTCAGCCACACAGGAGGAGATACGACAGTTGCAGGCAAGCCTGGCAACCGCCGCCAATCCTGCTGACGTTGTAGCCAGTCGCGAGGCACTGCGGGAAATGGAGCAGCGCAATGAGAAACTGGCGGCCACGGTCGATAGGCTAAGCCTGGAAAACCGACGCCTGGCAGACACAGTCACTGGTCTGGAAAAGCAACTGACGACAGCCGAAGCTGCTGCTGCCAAACCGGCACCCGCCCCAAGGCCCGTAGCAAAGGCCAAACCGGCGAGCGCAACTACAGGTGGTTCCTGGTTTGTTAATTTCGGTTCTTACGGTCAACGCAGTGCCGCCGAAAGCTGGGCAAAGAAACTGAAGCCCTCCGCAGGTGAGGCAGTGGTTGCAGCCGGTACCCGTGATGGCAAAACATTCTACCGGGTGCGCATCATCGGGCTTGCGGACCGCACCGCTGCCCGAAAAGTGGCCGGCCAACTGGAATCGGCTTACAAGTTGCCACCGCTGTGGGTGGGTTCGGAATAGTTTAAGCCTGAGACTCTTGGCAGGCGCCGACTGGCCTGTTAATGTTTTCCCGTCAATTAACGAAGGATATTGTTATGAAAAAATTACCGTTAGCAATATTGGGCCTGGCGTTTTCGCTGGGAACTGTAATGAGCTCTGCCGATGACTGTGTCGCGCCGGACGCACCGCAAATTGCCGAGGGAGAAGATTCTACTCTGGAGCAAATGCTGGCAACACAAAAAGCTGTAAAGACCTTCCAGGAAGCCAACCTGGCCTATATGGCCTGTCTGGAACCAAAACTCGCCGCCGCAGAAGCCAGCGCCAAAGAAGGCAAGGAAGGCGCAGCCGACACCTACATGCAAATGCAGGAGACTTACAACGCCGCAGTTTCCCAGGAAGAAGAGGTTGCCGGCAAGTTCAACACCGAGATTCGCGACTACAAGACCGCAAACCCGGGTTAGTTTTCTCCCTACTCGCCTCTGCTATTACTGCCGGGGGCGAGCCAATCAACTACCTCACAAAGCCCCCGTCTGCTGACCGAAAACACCGGCCAGCAACCCCAGAGGCGACTTTGTATAGGCCACGGTTACGATATAGGCGACTGTCAGCAGTGCAAGGGCAAAGGCAAGCCACCGCGCCCGCCGGCTTGTACCGAAACGAAAAGCCACCATACCCAGCCCGATATACACCAACAGCGCAACAATCTTTGCGCTCAGCCAGCTGAGCGAAAATGGGTCCACCCGCCATATCACCAGCATACCAATAGCGGAGCCGAGCAATACGGTATCCAGCAGATGCGGTAGCATCCGCGTCACGCGTTTCTGTAAGTGCCCGTTATCAGTAAGCATCCAATAACCGCGCAAGGTAAAGCCGCCTATAGAAAGAAAGGCGCTGCTCATATGGAGCAGCTTCAGCGTTTCAAAACTTGACACTTTGGCTCATTTTTGCCACCTCGAAAAGGTGCGATGACATAGCCTTACGCAGATCATAAGTTCACCTAATACATACCGTTGCCATTCCTGGACCCATCTGGAATCTCCTGTATCGAATCCCAGTGCTCAACGATTTTACCGTTTTTGTCAAAACGGAAAAAATCCATTGTCACGTAACGTTCCTTTCCCGGCCAAGTCTGGTGGGTATGAAGTGCTACCAGATCATCCTCAGCAACTGCTCGCACGAATTCAATATCTTTATCGGGATACGCCTGCGCCATCTGCTCGAAGTAGTCGATAAACGCCTGCTTTCCATCAGCCACCCGTGGATTGTGCTGAATATATTCTGCGCCGACATAGTCTATTACAGCCTGAGAGGGGTTCCCAAGATAGGCGGTTCGGTAAAATTCAATGGCGTTTCGCTTATTTGATTCCGGGTCGTTCCTCATTATTCTTCCTCTAGGTCCTCATAGGCGTCGTTCGAAAAAGGAGGGGTGCAAATTGCCAGGAAGACCAGATCACCCTCACCGACATTCGCGATTCGCTGGCGGCACATGGGGGGAATGAGCACGATATCACCGGCACTTACTTTGTGCTGCGTCAGCTCACCAATCTCGACGCGCCCCTGGCCACTAAGAATATAGTAACGTTCAGACGTGGCAGACAAGCGGTGCCATCGTGTTGTCACGCCTTGCGCCACTCTTGCTCGCGCTATCGATACTTCGGGGTCGTCAATGGAATTGGACAATTCCGTTATATGACATTGCTCCGACGTATAAAACTCTTCACCGAGTTGCTGATGCCTGATTGACGCCTTCATTGAAAGTCTCCACTGCTTTTTTTCCTTGTATGCAACACCGCGTCAGGCTTCATTTTTTTGTGGAAGTCATGTACACCAGACAAGGGGCGCTAGCCGAGTAACTTAGTGTAATACGTACTGTAGGGGTCGAGGGTATATTCCCCGAACGGGCCGCATTCCTTAAAGCCGAATCGTTCGTAGAGTTTTCTCGCCGGATGAAATGCTGCGTTAGTGCCGGTTTCCAGACTGACTGTTTTGTACGACCTGTCTAGCGCTTCTTCCAACATACAAGCAAGTAAGTGCGCAGCAATTCCCTGTCTCAGGTACTGCCTCGAAGTTCGCATTGATTTGATTTCTGCCTGACTCGCATCCAGTTCTTTCAATGCGCCGCAGCCGGCCAGTTCCCCATCAACCGATGCACTCCAGAAAGTTAATGCCGGGTGCTTGAGCGCGGCTACATCGAGAGCGTGTATGCTCTCCTGGGGCGAGTAGAGATGCATTTCCTCCAGATGCTCCTGCAAAAGTCTTGCGGCTGCACCATCAGCAAGATCTTCGATTTTGACTGTTAGCTTATTCACATATCGCGGCCGGCCCGCTGCCTATTCCACCGTGACGGACTTCGCCAGATTGCGCGGCTTGTCCACGTCGGTGCCTTTTTGCAGTGCCACATGGTAGGCGAGAAGTTGCAGAGCCACTGTGTAAACAATCGGTTTGATCACCTCTGGACAGTGGGGCATAGGCATCACCTTGACCCTGGGCCCACTTTTAAAGCCGGCCTGCTTGTCCGCAAAGACGAATAATTCACCGCCCCGGGAACGTACCTCCTCCAGATTGGATTTGAGTTTCTCCAACAGGTCATCGCTGGGCGCTACCGCCACCACTGGCATGTCGTCATCCACCAGTGCCAAAGGACCATGCTTCAACTCACCTGCGGGATACGCTTCCGCGTGGATATAGGAAATTTCCTTTAGCTTGAGCGCACCCTCCATGGCAATTGGATACTGTATGCCACGACCCAGGAATAGTGCGTGGCGCTTGGGGATAAACTCCTCGGAAAGCTTCTCAATATCCGCGTCCAGCTCCAACGTTTGCCGCACATAATCCGGCAGCCCCTGCAGTGCGACAATCACTTCCTGCTGTTTTTGCTCTGACATGCCATGACGCCGGCCCAGCGCAAGCGTCAACATAAGCAGCCCCACCAGCTGTGTGGTGAATGCCTTGGTTGAGGCAACGCCTATCTCCAGGCCCGCTTTGGTAAGAAAAACCAGGTCGCTTTCACGCACCAGCGAACTGTTGGCGACATTCGATATAACAAGGCTGGCGACAAACTCGCCGCTCGCAGCATTGCGCAACGCAGCCAGGCTGTCCGCCGTTTCACCGGACTGGGAAATCGTAAGTAACAGAGTATCAGCGTGGGATACGCGTTTCCGATAGCGGAATTCCGAGGCCACCTCTACCTCGCAGGGTATGCCCGCCAGTTCCTCCAACCAATACCGCGCCACCATGCCAGCGTGATAACTGGTGCCGCAGGCAACAATCTGCACTCCCCTGACTTTGTCGAATATGGCCGCGGCCCCGGCGCCAAAACACTCATCCGTGTTCGCTTGCGTCGCAGCCTGGGCAAAGGTTGCCGCAAGCGCCCGGGGCTGCTCGTGAATCTCCTTTAACATGTAGTGATCAAAGCCGCCCAAATCGGCCACTTCCACTGCCTCGGAAATGAGCGTGCGCTGTCGCTCTACTACAGCGCCAGTCTCGTCGTAGATTTGCATGGAGGAAGGCGTAATCTCGACAACATCGCCCTCTTCCAGGAAGACAAACCGATCTGTAACCTGACGTAACGCCATCTGATCAGATGCCAGAAAGTTCTCTCCTATACCAATGCCCACCACGAGTGGGCTGCCCTTGCGTGCTGCGACCACTGTATGCGGATGCTCGACATCCACTGCAGCGATGGCATAGGCGCCCTCAAGCCGCCCCACCGTCTCCTGCATGGCAACCCGCAGTGACTTACCTTCTCGCAGCGCTTGATGAAGCAGATGCACCACAACCTCGGTGTCCGTGGCCGAGGCAAACTCATAGCCCCGTGCTACAAGTTCCTCGCGCAATATGCCATGGTTTTCAATGATGCCGTTGTGTACCAGGGCAACACGTTGCCCGGAAATATGCGGGTGAGCGTTTACACCTGAGGGCTCACCATGGGTAGCCCAGCGGGTGTGTGCAATGCCGGTACAGCCAAGATGTGGCTGCAGCTTTTGCGCTTTCTCCAACTCGCAGACCTTGCCGAGTTGTTTGTGCAGTTGCAGGTTTTGTTCATTGTCGACCAGGGCCATGCCGGCAGAGTCATAACCCCGGTACTCCAGCCGGCGCAACCCCTCCAGCAAAATCTCGGAAACTTCTCGCCGCGCTGCGGCGGCTACAATGCCACACATACCTAGTCCTCGGTCTGCTGCTTACCGGGTCGTTGCCAGCCCGCAATATTGCGCTGGCGAGCACGACTAACGGCCAGCTCCTCCCTACCCACTGTTTTGGTGACGGTGGAGCCCGCAGCGACAAAGCCTTGTTCACCAATCTGAAGTGGCGCTACCAGCGTGCTGTTCGAGCCAACAAATACACCGGAACCAATCTCGGTTTTGTGTTTGTTGACACCGTCGTAGTTGCAGGTAATCGTCCCTGCACCGATATTTACACTCTCGCCCATGTCACAGTCACCGACATAGCTGAGATGGCTGACCTTGCTACCCGCTCCTATTTTGGCATTCTTCGTTTCGACAAAGTTGCCTACTTTAGCGCCCGCAGCAAGCGCAGTCCCCGGGCGCAATCGCGCGAAGGGCCCAACCTGGCACTCTGGGCCCACATGAGCGCCCTGCAAATGGCTCATGGCGTGGATATTCGCACCCCTCTCCACGGTAACGTCCCGCAGCACGCAGTTGGGGCCGATAGTCACGCCATCGCCAAGACTTACCTTGCCTTCAATGACCACGTTCACGTCGATAAAGACATCCTGGCCACAACTCAGTGTGCCGCGCACATCAAGTCGATTGATATCCGCCACTGCCACGCCGGCGCGCATCAACTGCCCTGCCTGGCGCCGCTGGTACTCGCGCTCCAACTGGTTGAGTTGAACCCGGTCGTTTACGCCAAGCACCTCCAGCTCCGAGCCGACCAGGCATGAGGCCACGGTTCTACCCTCTGCCACAGCCATGCCGAGAATATCCGGCAGGTAATACTCCCCTTGTTTGTTATTGTTGCCGACGCGGGGCAGATATTCCAGCAAATCACTGGCCGGAGCCGCCATTAGACCTGTATTAATTTCATCAATCGCGCGCTGTTCTTCGGTAGCGTCCTTGTGCTCCACCACACCGGTCAGCGCACCTGCTTTGTCACGTAAAATTCGACCATAGCCCGTGGAGTCCGCAACCTGCGCGGTTAACAGTGCAGGCCCGGCCGTCGCCATAGCAACCAGAGCCTCTAGCGTGTCACTGCCAATCAGGGGCACGTCGCCGTATAACACCAGCACCGCACTGTCGGGGGAAACGAATGGCAAGGCTTGCAGTACACCGTGGCCGGTGCCCAGTTGTTCTTGCTGAACCACCCAGTTCACATCAAAGTCCGCGAGCTGCCGCTGAACCTGTTCAGACCCGTGACCTATAACGACATGCACTGCAGCCGGCTGCAGGGAAAGTGCCGTCACCATGACGTGCTCCAGCAGCGGTCGGCCCGCCAATGGGTGGAGTACCTTGGGAAGCTTGGATTTCATCCTGGTCCCCTGCCCGGCGGCAAGGATGATGACTTCTAGTTGCATAATCTGGTAACCGGCTGAGTGTAAAGTAAGGGCTCCAATCGCTGGCTGGACCTGGTTCCTTCAGCTTGAACTGGACATCATAGACAGCAACACGGGAAATAGTACGCTATTTGTCATTATTTTTGTCGAAACTGTGAACCTTGCAACAGTAGGCCCACACACAAAAAACCCCGGCAGGGCCGGGGTTTAGCGATAGACGTGGCCAGCAGGTTAAGGAGCTTAACCGCGGCCCGCCCGATTGCGCATTTTACGCAGTGTGGCCAGCTGAGCTGCTGCCTCTGCGAGCTGGGAAGACGCACGACCGTAGTCGAAATCCCCGGTCTGATTGGCCAGGGCATGCTCCGCTTCCTTGCGCGCTTCTTCCATGGCTGCCTCGTCGACATCCTGTGCCCGAAGCGCAGTATCAGCGAGAATCGAAACCACACCAGGCTGCACTTCCAGGAAGCCGCCTGACACATAGTACACAAGCTCCTCGCCGTTCTGGGTTACGACGCGGACCGGGCCCGGTTTCAACGAGGTCAACAGCGGCGCGTGGCCATAGGTCACACCCAGCTCACCCATCTCACCGGTGGCCACCAGCATTTCGATCAGCCCGGAGTAAATTTCCTCCTCTGCACTCACGATGTCGCAGTGTATTGTCATAGACATTTTACGGCCTCTTTAAAACCCTTTACTTCAGGTTCTTGGCTTTCTCAACAGCTTCTTCAATGCTGCCAACCATGTAGAACGCCTGCTCAGGCAAATGATCGTACTCGCCCGCCAGGATGCCGTTAAAACCGGCTATGGTGTCCTTGAGTGACACGTACTTGCCGGGGGAACCGGTAAATATCTCGGCCACGTGGAAGGGCTGAGACAGGAAGCGTTCGATCTTACGCGCCCGGTTAACCGTCTGCTTGTCTTCCTCAGAAAGTTCGTCCATACCCAGGATCGCAATAATGTCCTTCAGTTCCTTGTAACGCTGCAGAACGTTCTGCACACCGCGAGCGGTATCGTAATGCTCTGTACCGATAATCAGCGGATCCAGCTGGCGCGAAGTGGAGTCCAGTGGGTCTACCGCAGGATAAATACCCTTGGCGGCAATATCCCGGCTCAGTACTACGGTGGAGTCCAGGTGAGCAAACGTGGTTGCCGGTGAGGGGTCAGTCAAATCATCCGCCGGTACGTATACCGCCTGGATGGACGTAATAGAACCCGTCTTGGTGGAGGTAATTCGCTCCTGCAGCACGCCCATTTCTTCCGCCAGAGTCGGCTGATAGCCCACCGCGGAAGGCATACGGCCCAGCAGTGCAGAAACCTCGGTTCCCGCCAGGGTGTAGCGGTAGATATTGTCGATGAACAACAGTACGTCGCGACCTTCGTCACGAAACTTCTCCGCCATAGTCAAGCCGGTCAGGGCCACACGCAGGCGGTTGCCCGGGGGCTCATTCATTTGGCCGTAAACCATCGCTACCTTTGAGTTGCTGAATGTTTCAACATCGACAACCTTGGACTCCTGCATTTCGAAGTAGAAATCATTACCTTCACGAGTACGCTCGCCCACACCAGCGAAAACGGACAGACCAGAGTGCTCTGTCGCGATGTTGTTGATCAGCTCCATCATATTGACGGTCTTGCCCACGCCAGCACCACCGAACAGACCAACTTTACCGCCCTTGGCGAACGGACAAACCAGATCGATCACCTTGATGCCGGTTTCAAGCAGTTCTTCAGATGCTGCCAGCTCTTCGTAGGAAGGAGCCTTGCGGTGAATAGAGGCACGTTCTTTTTCACCAATGGGGCCACACTCGTCAATAGGGTTGCCGAGTACGTCCATGATGCGGCCCAAAGTCTCAATACCTACCGGTACGGAAATCGGCTCACCCGTGTTTTCAACCGCCAACCCGCGGCTTACACCCTCGGAGGCACCCATGGCGATTGTACGGACAACGCCGTCGCCCAGCTGTTGTTGTACTTCCAGCGTCAGGTTCTTCTCTGTAACTTTCAGTGCATCGTATACCTTCGGTACGACGTCGCGTGGGAATTCCACGTCGATAACCGCGCCGATAATTTGTACGATTCGTCCGCTGCTCATGTTCGGATCCTCTAGATCAAAGTTCAATTCTGTCTGCCGGGCTCTGCCACAATGGCTGTCGTCCACGGCCTAATCTCTTTTGAATTGGCTGCATTATCGGCCTCAGCCGATTGCCGCTGCCCCGCTGACAATTTCTGACAGTTCCTGCGTAATAGCAGCCTGGCGCGCCTTGTTGTAGATCAGTTGCAGGTCGTCAATAATTTCGCCGGCATTTTCAGTAGCGTTTTTCATCGCCAGCATACGGGCCGCCTGCTCACAGGCGCCGTTTTCTACGACAGCCTGGTATACCTGCGACTCGATGTAACGAGTCAGTAGTTTTTCAAGCAACTCTTTCGCGTCGGGCTCGTAGATATAGTCCCAGTGGTGCTTCATCTCGGAGCTTTCTTCCGCCAGCAGTGGCAGCAACTGCTCTACCGTCGGGTTTTGCGTCATGGTGTTGATAAACTCGTTGCTCACCAGAAACAAACGGTCAATATTGCCTTTCGCGTACGCATCGAGCATGGTCTTAACACCGCCAATCAGGTCGGCCAGTGAGGGCTCCTCTCCGAGGTCGCGCACAGCAGCGGTCACATTACCACCGTAGCTGTTAAAGAACGCTGCCGCCTTGGCACCAATCAGTGACAGTTCGATTTCTATGCCCTGGTCTGCCCACAACTTCATGGACTTCACCGTGTTCTTGAACAGATTAATGTTCAAACCACCACAGAGGCCGCGGTCGGTTGAAACGACGATATAGCCGACGCGCCTGACTTCCCGCTCTCGCATGTACATGTGCTTGTACTCAGGGGCGGCATTGGCAATATGGCCAACCACCGAGCGCATGCGACGCGCGTAGGGCTTGCCGACCGACATGCGATCCTGAGCCTTGCGCATCTTGCTTGCCGCAACCATTTCCATCGCGCTGGTGATCTTCTGCGTGCTTCGTATACTCGAGATCTTTGTGCGAATTTCCTTTCCGACTGCCATCTAATGGTCCTCGGCTTTACCAGGTCTGGGTTGTTTTGAACTTCTCGATCGCCGCCTTAAAGGTGGTTTCGATCTCGTCGTTGTAATCCCCGGTTTCCACAATGCGGCCCATGATTTCGCCATGTTCGGCGTGCATGTAAGCCAGTAGTGCATGTTCGAAGTCGCCTATCTTGTTGACTTCGATATCACTGAGGTAGCCTTCGTTGGCGGAATATAGCATCACTCCCATCTCAGCTGTGCTCTGGGGCGAGTACTGCTTCTGCTTCATCAGTTCAGTAACACGTTCACCGTGATTCAGCTGCGCCTTGGTAGCTTCGTCCAGATCGGACGCAAACTGGGAGAAAGCCGCCAATTCGCGATACTGAGCCAGCGCGGTACGAATACCACCGGATAACTTCTTCATGATCTTGGTCTGGGCTGCTCCGCCTACACGCGATACAGAAATACCCGCGTTCATCGCGGGGCGTACGCCAGCGTTGAACATGTCCGCTTCCAGGAAAATCTGACCGTCGGTGATGGAGATCACGTTGGTCGGAACGAAGGCGGAGACGTCGCCAGCCTGAGTTTCGATAATTGGCATCGCGGTCAGCGATCCGGTCTTTCCCTTGACCTCGCCCTTGGTGAAAGCTTCCACGTAGGCGGCGTTAACCCGAGCACCGCGCTCCAACAGGCGCGAGTGCAAATAGAACACGTCACCGGGGTAGGCTTCACGGCCGGGTGGACGACGCAACAGCAGTGAAATCTGGCGATAAGCCCAGGCTTGCTTGGTCAAGTCATCGTAAATAATCAGGGCATCTTCACCGCGGTCGCGGTAGTACTCACCCATGGTACAGCCGGCGAAAGGCGCCAGGTACTGCATCGCGGCGGGATCGGAGGCGGTTGCCGCAACAATAATCGTGTGGTCCATCGCGCCATGCTCTTCCAGCTTGCGCACCACCGCTGCAACAGAGGATGCCTTCTGGCCGATGGCCACGTAGACACACTTAATACCAGAGCCCTTCTGGTTGATAATGGCATCTACAGCGATCGCCGTTTTACCGATCTGGCGATCACCAATAATCAATTCCCGCTGGCCGCGGCCAATAGGCACCATCGCGTCAATGGCCTTCAGGCCGATCTGTACAGGCTCGTCAACCGATTGGCGAGCAATAACGCCGGGGGCCACTTTCTCGAGTGCGTCTGTCATGGACGCATTGATAGGACCTTTGCCGTCAATGGGGTTGCCCAGAGCATCCACAACCCTGCCCTGCAATTCCGGGCCTACTGGCACTTCCAGAATACGACCGGTGCAGCGACAGGACTGGCCTTCTACGATGCTCTTGTAGTCACCCAGGACAACTGCGCCGACAGAGTCGCGTTCAAGGTTCAACGCCATCCCATAGACGCCGTCGTCAAATTCAATCATCTCACCGTACATCACGTCGGCCAGGCCGTGGATGCGAATGATGCCGTCTGTTACCGCTACCACGGTACCTTCATTGCGAGCTTCGCTGCTGACATCAAGCTGGTCGATGCGCTGCTTGATGATGTCGCTAATCTCTGATGGATTCAGTTGCTGCATGCTCTGTTCCTCAATCCTATGTCTTTAGTCTAGGAATTCATTGCTTCGGCGAGCTTGTCCAGCTTGCCGCGCACTGAGCCATCGATCACCAGATCGCCAGCCCTGATTAATACACCGCCGAGCAGGTTGCTGTCGGTCGATGTGCGAACTTCTACCTTGCGCTCGAGCTTCTTGCCCAGCACCGCTGCCAGCCTGTCTCTGGCGCTGTCGGCCAGGTCAAAGGCCGATATAACCTCCACATCCACGGTCTTTTCCCGGTTCGCCTTGTACTCGGCAAACAGGGCGTAGATCTCGGGAAGCAGCGGAAGCCGCTTATTAGAAGCGAGAATGCCGATAAATTTGTGCATCTCCGCAGACAGCGCCTCGCCACACACACCGGCAAGCTTGCTGGCCTGCTGTGCGGCGGTCAAAGAGGGATTGTTCAATATCCCTGCCATAACCTCGTCGGACGCCACTGCCGCTGCGGTTGCCAATTGCTCGGACCACGGCGCAAGTTGCTTATTGTCCACAGCATACTCAAACGCAGCTTTAGCGTAGGGGCGTGCCAGTGTGCTCAGTTCAGCCATAGCTTCCTCGCCTTACAGCTCTGCAGCCAGTTTTTCGACCATCTCGGCATGCACCTGTGGGTCGATTTCGGCACTGAGTATTTTTTCAGCACCTGCCAGAGAAAGAACGGCCACCTGGGCGCGAAGTTGCTCGCGCGCGCGATTGGCTTCCTGCTCTATTTCCGCCTCGGCTGAAGCCTTCACACGCTGGGCTTCTATTACCGCCGCCTGCTTGGCCTCATCCACCAGCTGGTTGCCGCGCTTGTTGGCTGCCTCGACAATACCGGCAGCCTGTTCCTTGGCTTCCTTGAGACGTTCAACCGCCTTTTCCTGCGCCAGCTCCAGGTCGTGGCTGGCACGATCTGCTGCCGCCAGGCCGTCAGCTATTTTGTCTGCCCGCGCCTGCATGGCCGCGATAATCGGCGGCCAAACAAACTTCATGCAAAACATGACAAAACCGACAAACGCGATCATCTGTCCGATAAGCGTAAGGTTAATATTCACGCCGTGCTCCTCACTGATAGTTGGGGGCTGCGATTAGTGCGGCCCCGTTTCCGAATGTCCGGCTTAGCCTGCAACAACGAAGATCAGGTACATCGCGATACCAACACCAATAATGGGGATCGCGTCTACCAGGCCAGCACCCAGGAAGAATGTCACCTGCAGCTTGGGAGCAAGCTCCGGCTGGCGTGCTGAACCTTCGATCAGCTTGCCGCCCAACAGGCCCACTCCAATTGCGGCGCCCAGACCACCCAAGCCCATCATGATGGCGGCAGCTACGTAGATTAATTCCATGATTTTCTCCTAGCGTTAAGAACCAAAGTTAAAGTAAATCAGTGATCTTCATGTGCCATGCTGATGTAAACAATCGTCAGCACCATGAAAATAAAGGCCTGCAGGGTGATTACCAGAATATGGAAAATCGCCCAACCGACTTGTAAAAACCCTGCTGGCACCATCCACGCGATGCCTGCGCTGAACAGAGCAGCAATCAGGATAAAGATCATTTCACCTGCGTACATGTTACCGAACAGTCGCAAGCCCAGTGAGAAGGGTTTCGCCAGCAGGCCAACCACTTCCATAAACAGGTTCACCGGGATGAAGAGCCAGTGGTTAAAGGGGTTCATGGTCAGCTCTCTGACGAAGCCAAGGCCTTTAACCTTGACTGAGTAATACAGCATCAGGATAAAAACACCCACTGCCATACCCATGGTGATATTGGGGTCCGTTGACGGCACAATTTTCTGAAAGTGAATACCTGCAAGGGCCAGCAGCGAAGGAATGAGGTCAACCGGGAGGAGGTCCATCAGGTTCATCAGGAATACCCAGACGAAAATGGTCAGCGCCAGGGGTGCCACCATCTTGTTGCGGCCGTGAAACGTATCGCGCACAGTGCCGTCTACAAACTCTACAATCATTTCCACCAGGTTCAGTACACCACTGGGCACACCAGACTCAGCTTTCTTCGCAACACTGCGGAACAACCAACAAAATATGACCCCAAGACCAATAGACCAGATCATGGAGTCCACATGAATGGCATTAAAGCCCATCACCGAGGCCTCATCACCGCCATGCGCCATCACCCAGGCACCGCCATCACCGACAATAGTGCCGTCTTCCCGTTCAAAACCCGCTGGCAATTTGCCATAGGTAAGGTTTGTCAGGTGGTGGACAATGTATTCAGAGATCGTCTGCGTTTCGCCTGCCATCTATCTCAACTCTTGCGTCTGCCTATCCAGGCCGGTCACCGCCTCAGCAGTATCCAGCTTCCTGTAATTTGTATCATCAGCATCAGCAGGTAACCTGCGAATACTGCTGGCGCATCTATGGGCCGCAGCGCGATAAATACCGCAGCAAACCCGGCGACACTAAGTAAAAACTTCCCCACTTGCCCGACGTAACTGGAGCGGGCTATGGCCGCTGCCGACCTTGCGCCACGCCATCTGAAGGCTAGCGCCGCAAAATAGGCCTGCGGCAAAATGGCTATCAAGCCACCACTGAACACCGAATACGCACGCACCTTGTCCGATGACAGCAAGATGAGACACAGCAGCGTAAGAATCGCGAGCTGCGCCAGGGTGATGCGGTGTACCGGCGGACGGAGAATTTCAGCACCGGCCATTTGCACCTCGCACCTTTGTCCCCGCCATTGCCCAATTGCGAGTCAAGCTCGTTTCGGGCGGGCGCATTATAGGGGGATTGGCGGGCTGGTTCAACTTACTTGTGCACGCACCGGGGATTAAAAATCGACTCTTATAGCGACACGTTCGCAGAAGTTCGATCACCAGATTGTCTCCGCTCGCGTCGCGACACAGCATCTTGGGTCACACCCTCGATCAACTACCATATAGTGTATCTCGCGGCCTATTTGATATGGCTCAAAATACCGTCCAGTTGATCCAGGTTACTGTAGCTGAGAACCAGTTTTCCTCCGCCGCTGGAGCCGTGTTTGATTTCCACGCGGGTACCCAGTCGTTCAGACAGGTCGTCTTGCAGGTGCCGAACATTCGGGTCCTGCGTTTGCTGCACGACGGGCTTGTCTTCTCGTTCGAGCAAATGGCGCACCAGCGCCTCTGTCTGGCGCACCGACAAACCCTTACCAACCACGGTGCGCGCCGCCTGCGACTGCTGCCCCAATTCCAGCCCCAGTAGGGCCCGAGCGTGCCCCATTTCGAGGTCGCCGTGTTCTACCATCTTGCGAACATCCACCTGCAGTGTCATCAGACGCAGCAGGTTCGCTACAGTAGAGCGTGATTTACCGATTGCATTGGCCACTTCCTGCTGGGTCAGTTCAAATTCCTGTTGCAGGCGCAGCAGCGCTGCCGCCTCTTCGATAGGGTTCAAGTCTTCGCGCTGTATGTTTTCGATCAGCGACATGGCGATAGCGGCGTTGTCAGGCACTTCCCTGACTAATGCCGGGATCGTGTCCAGGCCGGCCAACTGAGTGGCGCGCCAACGCCGCTCTCCCGCAATTATCTCGTATTTCGTGTCGGAGATAGGTCTTACAACAATAGGTTGCATAACACCTTGAGCCTTGATGCTGTCGGCTAGCTCCTGCAGGGAATCCGGGTCCATATCCCGGCGCGGCTGATACTTGCCTCGCTGGATGAGGTCAACAGGCAGCTCTTTAAGGATACTATCCCCGGTGGCCTCTGCCACGGTTGTCTCACCACTGCTGGATGAGGTGGACGGTTTGGTAGTGGCTGCGCCCAACAACGCATCCAGCCCACGCCCTAAACCCCTTTTTCTTGCTGACATCCGAGCTCTCCGTCTAGTCTGTCGCCGGTGCGACGGCCGGCGCTTGTTGCGCAAGCTTCTCCTCGCGGCGGATAATTTCCCCCGCAAGTGCCATATAAGCCTTCGAGCCGCGGGAATACTTATCGTAGTACATGACCGGCACGCCATGGCTGGGTGCCTCTGCCAGGCGCACATTACGCGGCACTACCGTGCGGTAAACCTTGTCACCAAAATGGCTGTGTAACTGCGCCGACACGTCGTTGGTAAGACTGTTGCGCGGGTCGTACATGGTGCGCAAAATACCTTCTATTTGCAGTTTCGGGTTGACTGTCTCAGCCACGCGCTGGATGGTACCCACCAGAGCCGACAAACCCTCCAGGGCAAAATATTCACACTGCATGGCAATTATCACGCCATCGGCTGCCACCATAGCATTGAGCGTCAGCATATTCAGCGAAGGGGGGCAATCGATCAGCATGTAATCGTACGCGCCGGCGACTTCAGCGAGGCTCCACTGCAGGCGCTGCTCCTTGTGCTCCACCTCCAGCAACTCCACTTCCGCCGCGGTCAGATCGCCGTTGGCTGGCAGAACATCAAACCCGGCTTCGCCTGCTCGCTGGATCGCACGGGGGGTGGGCACCTGGGACACCAACACATCGTAAATACTACGCTGCAAGCTGTGCTTGTCGATTCCGCTGCCCATGGTCGCATTGCCCTGGGGGTCCAGGTCTACCAGCAGTACCCGCTTGTTCATGGCCGCCAGCGATGCGGCCAGGTTTACACAGGTCGTGGTTTTGCCCACACCACCCTTCTGGTTGGCTATCGCAATAATTCTAGCCACTGAAAATATCCCCGATACTCGCTCTCAACGAAGCTCTCCCCTTTCCTGAATCATCAATTCCACCAGATGGCGCTGCTCCGCCAGGCCCGGCACCACCAGCTCATGCACAGCAACAATCTTACAGGCCGGGTCAAGGGCCGCCAGTTCCCCGGCCGGGTAAACTCCCTTCATAGCAAAAAAACGACCGGTGGATGTGCACAAGTGTCTGCAACCGGCCACCATATCAGCCAGCGAGGCAAAAGCCCGGGATAATACTGCATCGTAGGGTTCGGGTGGCTGGAAGGACTCCACGCGCTGGTGGTGAACCTGCATATTATCCAAGCACAGGGCTGTTTTCACCTGAAAAAGAAACCGTGTCTTCTTGCCATTGCTGTCCAACAGGGAAAAATGACGCAGCGGGAACAAAATGGCCAGGGGTATACCTGGCAGGCCGGCACCGGTGCCCACATCAATAACATTTTCGCCGCGCAATTGCGATGCCATCGCCAGACTGTCCAACAAGTGCCGCGTAACCATTTTCCCGGGTTCACGGATCGCCGTTAGATTGTATGCTTTATTCCACTTAACGAGCAGCTCCAGGTAGGACAGCAGCTTCTGCTCTTGCCCCGAATCCAGTGCAAGCCCCAGGGACTTGCAGCCGAGCCGCAGTTGGGTGAGCAGGCCGGTGTCCAATTCAGCCCAGATTGCGCTGACTGTCGAGCCCGGACAATAGCTCCGCCGCATCGGCCTGATCCGGGCGGCCCAATGCGCCGCGCCGTTTCAGGTAGACAAGCAGAAGGGAAATTGCTGCCGGTGTAACCCCGGGAACACGGCCGGCGCGCGCCAGAGTATCAGGCCTCGCCGCTGTCAGTTTCTGCTTCACTTCATTGGACAGGCCATCCACCACCTCGTAGTCCAAATCGGCAGGCAGAGCGGTATTCTCATAACGGCGCAGTCGCGCGATATCATCCTGCTGCCTGTCAATATACCCGGCATATTTTGCCTGGATCTCCACCTGTTCAGCGACTTGTCGGTCACAGCTGGCCTCACCCTTGAGAGCGGCAATATCCGCATAGGTCAATTCCGGCCGTTTCAGCAGATCTGCCATCGAATATTCATGGGATAACGGCTTTTTCAGCTTGCATGCCAGCGCCTCGGCCTCGGGAGTGCCCGGCTGTATCCAAGTACTCGCCATGCGCTGTTGTTCCTGCTCTATGGCCTCGCGCTTTTCCGAAAAAAGGGCCCAGCGTTCGTCGTTTACCAGCCCCAGATCGCGTCCACGAGCAGTCAGGCGCAAATCGGCATTGTCCTCCCGAAGCAGCAAGCGGTATTCCGCCCGCGAAGTAAACATACGGTAGGGCTCGACTGTGCCCATGGTGATCAGATCGTCCACCAATACCCCGATATAGGCCTCGTCTCGACGCGGACACCAGGCCGCGCGGCCCTGCACAGCCAGTGCGGCGTTCAATCCCGCCAGCAGGCCCTGCGCCGCCGCTTCCTCGTAGCCTGTCGTGCCATTGATCTGGCCGGCAAAATACAAGCCGGGTACTGCCCGGGTTTCAAGCGAGCTGGAGAGGTCTCGAGGGTCGAAATAATCGTACTCTATGGCGTAGCCAGGACGAGTGATATGGGCGTTCTCAAAACCCCTGATCGAACGAACCAGGTTAATCTGCACATCGAATGGCAGGCTGGTTGAGATGCCATTGGGGTACAGCTCACTGGTATTGAGGCCTTCTGGCTCGATAAATATCTGGTGGGAGCTTTTGTCCGCAAAGCGATGAATCTTGTCTTCGATACTGGGACAGTAGCGCGGCCCTACTCCCTCAATCACGCCGGAGTACATCGGCGAACGATCCAGGCCGCCGCGGATAATGTCATGCGTCGTTTCGTTGGTGTAGGTCACCCAGCAGCAACGTTGCTGCGGATGCTCCTCGACACTGCCGAGGAACGACATCACGGGCTCTGGCTGGTCACCCCACTGCTCCACCAGCGCGCTGAAATCGACGCTGCGGGCATCAATGCGCGGGGGCGTACCGGTTTTGAGGCGATCCACCCTGAATGGAAGTTCACGCAGTCTGTGCGCCAATGCAATGGAGGGGGGGTCTCCAGCCCGGCCTCCGGCACTGTTATCCAGGCCGATGTGAATTTTGCCGCCGAGAAAGGTACCCGTGGTCAGAACCACTCGCGGCGCTCTGAAAGTCAGCCCCATCTGGGTAATCGCACCGGCTACACGCCCGTTTTCAATCAGCAGGTCATCCACTGGCTGCTGAAAAATGGACAGGCCGGGCTGGTTTTCCAGAATCTCCCGAATCGCATTCCTGTAGAGCACGCGATCGGCCTGGGCGCGGGTCGCGCGAACCGCCGGACCCTTGCGCGAATTCAACACGCGGAACTGGATGCCCGCGCGGTCCGTGGCGCGGGCCATCGCCCCGCCGAGTGCGTCCACCTCTTTTACCAGATGGCTTTTGCCGATACCACCGATGGCCGGATTGCAGGACATCTGCCCCAGCGTGTCGACACTGTGCGTTAACAACAGCGTGCGACAACCCATGCGTGCCGCAGCCAAACAGGCCTCGGTGCCCGCATGGCCGCCACCGATTACGATCACGTCAAAGTGTTGCTGATACTCCACTGTCTCTGGCCTCGCCCGGCTTTGGCTGTTGTCTCAAGGGGGCGCGATTATACGTGCAGCACGCCTGTTGTACAAAATTTGTTCGCCTGCGGCAAAATCCGCATTTGGACAGCTATACCCGGCTTGTGTACAGTACCGGCGCCTCGCTGCGAGAGCATAGGGGCGGGTATTCCGAGCTTCAATTATAAGGGTTTTACGATGGATTGGTTACTGGCTGCGCTGGCGATCTTCAACCTGATCTCAATGATCACTGTATTTACTCCCAGGGCGGTGCCCAGGCGCTCCGTTCCATGGGCAGTGTTTGGCACAGCATTAATGGCAACAGAGCTGGCCTGGATATGGCTGCCACTGCAACTGGGCCTGACCTGGATACTGGTCAGCACCGGGGCACTGGATAGCGGCCTGGGTGTAGTTGCGCTGCTGGTGCTACTGGCAACCTGGCCCGGACTTATCTGGAGTATCCATATGAGCACCCTGGCAAAAACCGCGGTCGATTGCGCACTGCGAGCGGAACTCGGTGAAGACTATCGCAACCGCATTCCTCCCAGTGCAAGTCACCTGCTACGCAGTCGCGTTACGTTCAGCGACTGGCGCAACCCTGTGGCGATGGTACGTCCAGGTGTGGAGGTTATACGCAAGATTCCCTACGGCCCCGCGGGGGTTCGTCAACAATTGGATATCTACCGACCCAGCCACATCCCACAAGCAGGCTGCCCTGTGCTGCTGCAAATACACGGTGGCGCCTGGATGATGGGCGATAAAGGCTCACAGGCACAGCCGCTGATGTACCACCTGGCCAGCAGGGGCTGGATTTGTGTCGCCGCCAACTATCGGCTCAGCCCCAGCGTTGGGTTCCCCACCCACCTGGAGGACTGTAAACGGGCATTGTGCTGGATCCGAAAAAACGGGTATGAGTACGGCATGAACACAGATTTTGTAGCCGTCACGGGGGGCTCGGCCGGAGGTCATCTGGCTGCATTGATGGGACTTACCGCCAACCGGCCGGAATTGCAGCCGGATGATCCCGATGTGGATACCTCGGTTCAGGCCTGTATTCCGTTTTATGGCGTGTACGATTTTCTGGTGCGCTACGACCAACACCAAAACAGGCATATTTACCAACGCTTTCTCACCGGCAAGGTAATCCACGAAACCTTAAACGACAACCCGGCGCTGTGGGATCTGGCCTCTCCCGTCGCACAAATCAACGCAGATGCACCGCCTTTTATGATTTTTCACGGCACCCACGACAGCCTCGCAGCAGTCGCAGAGGGTAGGGTGTTCAGTACAAAACTGAGAGAGGCTTCCAACAACCCGGTGGTCTACGTGGAAATGCCGGGAGCCGAGCACGCCTGGGAAGTGGTGCACTCCCTGCGCACGGAGCACACGATTGACGGTGTGCACCGGTTCCTGGAATGGGTGAGGGCGGGAAAATGGCGATAAAATCTCAGGAGGGCTTAATATGCCGTTCGCACCAGTCCAGCATGTCCGCAAACACGGCTTCGCGCTCGGGCTCGTTAAAAATCTCATGAAATAGCTCGGGGTACATTTTGAGTGATTTGTCTTCGGAGCTTACATTCTCGTAGAGAAAACGTGATCCCTCCGGCGCTGCTATGACATCTTTGCCCCCGTGCAGCAGCAGCATGGGTAAACTGATTTTATTCACTTCATTCTGGATGCGATGCATGGCCACAAACAACTCTGAAACCATGCGGGCAGTCATTTTTTTGTGATTTACCAGCGGGTCGGAGACATAATCTGCTACTACCGCCGGGTCGCGGCAGACACCCGCGGCGTCCAGCTGTAAAACACCCACCCGCGGAGCTGCTACAGACATACAGCGAATAAGCAGTAATTGCAGATAGCCTGTCTCGATTTCGGTTTTTATGGCTGGTCCGGAAAGCACACAGCCAACAAACTTGCTTTGGTGTTGCAGCAGGAAAAGCGCACTTATCAAACCACCCATACTGTGGCCCAACAGTATTTGCGGCAAACCGGAGAAGTCCTTTTCCACCTGCTGCTGGTAAGTCTCCAGCGTATCTACCAGGTCCCGGAAGCGATCAATATGGCCATATTCACCGCCAGATTTTCCGTGGCCTGGATGATCCAGTCCTGCGACAACGTAACCCTGGCCAGTAAAATGCTGTGCCAGGGCTTCATAGCGACTGCAGTGCTCACCGGCGCCATGAACGATAAGGAGTAGCGCCCGCGAGGTATTCTCTGGCTCCCAATATTGATAGTAGATCGGCAGGCCCCTGGCGCCGATGAACGTTCCATCCGTATGCTTCACGACGCTACTCTTCTCATTTACTGCCCCTGGTCGACTTCAGTAATAAATTTGCCTATTTCGTCCCAGGCTTCGCCTGCCTCTTTGAGCTGTGGGTAGAACATCTGCCACACATGCACCATATGTGGCCAACTCTGCAGTCTGGCTGGAGAACCCGCTGCCACAGCCTTGTTTACGTAGCGTATAGCATCGCCGTAAAGAATTTCCGCTTCGCTGGCCTGAACCAGCGTGGGCGGCAGCCCGGAGAGATCTCCAAATACCGGTGACACCAGCGTGCTACTGGGCACAATGCGATGCTGCCACCAGGAAAACCACAAGAGCAGTACGGCAGGAACTTTAGCCAAATCCCGAAACAGGGGCCCGAGCATGGCGTCCGTGTCCATATTACTTTTCAGTGTGGGTGAGGTGAACGTGCCATCGGTGGCTGGCGATAGTGCAACCGCGGCATCGGGCTGCCGCAAAGCCTGATCCCGCACCCAGGCTATCAGGCACAAAGTGAGGTTGCCACCCGCAGAATCGCCGGCAATATATACCTTGCTGGCGGGGCTGGGACCTTCAGGACTATTGTCAATAATCCAGGTATATGCGCGGCGACAATCTTCTATACCGTCCATGCGGCGGTTTTCGGGCATGAGCCTGTAGTCTATTACCAACACTGCGGCGCCACTAACCTCGGAAAAGCGATTGGTAATATTGCGGTGACTGCGGGGGCTGCCCATCATGAAAGCGCCGCCGTGGATGTACAGTACTCTGCGGGATGGGTCCGCTCCAGGTGCCACCACCCACTCCGCCGGAATACCACCGGCGTCTGTAGGTGTAATGGTTGCCGCAAGCTCAAGCCCCTCGGACATGTTGTCCATATATTCACGCATAAGGCTCAACCGCTGTTTGCGCGGCGCGCGCTGGATCGGACCGCTATTGAGTGCGAGTGAAGCGACCACTGCGTCGTGTTCTGCGCTACCTTTGGGTCCGCCGGGGAAACGCTGCCCCAGCGGGGCATCGAACTGGCTGAGGTTTGGCCCGCGAAGCCGAAATACCGTAACGGTAACAAATGCTGCAACAATCAATAAAGCCCAGACCACAGAATATCTCCATTGTGAGTTGTAATGTGAGCGCGAGCCAAAGGCCATAAGAGACGGTGGCGAAGTACCCACAGGGGCCGCACAGTATACCGTGTTCAAACGCGCACAGCCCTCAGGCCGCTTGTCACCTGCCCGCTTATTTAGGTAGCATGCAAGAAGCACTTAAATAACAAAAAAAGGGATACCAGCAATGAATATGACTGAGTACTTTATTTTACCCCCAATTCTTGGCCTCGGCGGCCTGATTATCGCGTTTATCATTTACCACATCATGAGCCGGCACAATCACGGCGATGGCGTCGTCACGAAAATCGGCGACCAGATTCACCAGGGTGCCATGGTATTTATGGCCCGCGAGTACAAAATGCTCAGCATGTTCGCCCTGGTACTGCTGATAGCAATTTTCGCATCGCCTCTGGGCACGAATACTGCCATAGCATTCATCGCCGGGGCAGTCTCCTCTGCTACAGCCGGCTATCTTGGAATGTACGCAGCCACCAAGGCCAACGTGCGCACAGCCGTCGCTGCCCACACTCACGGCCAGGGCCTGGCACTGTCCATCGCTTTTTACGGTGGCTCGGTCATGGGCCTGTGCGTCGCCTCGCTCGGCCTGGTCGGGCTGGGAGCCGTGTACTGGTATTTTGGTGGAGATCCGCAAACGGCTCACGCTATACACGGATTCGGGATGGGAGCCTCTGTAGTCGCCCTGTTCTCCCGTGTGGGCGGTGGTATTTTCACGAAAAGTGCGGACGTGGGTGCAGACCTTGTCGGCAAGATCGAAGCTGGCATACCCGAGGACGATCCCCGCAACCCCGGAGTCATCGCCGATAACGTCGGCGACAATGTAGGTGATATCGCGGGTATGGGCTCCGATATTTTCGAATCATACTGCGGCTCCATGATTGCCTGTATAGCTATTGCCTCCACCATGGCCATGGAGATCCGTTCAGGCATGATGTTCCTGCCGCTGGCACTGGCCAGTATCGGGCTGATTGCATCAGTCTGCGGTATAGTCATTGTGAGAATGCGTTCCAATTCTGCTCCAGAAGCTGCGTTGCGTTCCGGGACCTTACTGGCCCCGGTCATCTTCGCGGCTATGGCCTGGTTCATGATTCAGGGGATGGGCCTTGATTCAAATGTCTGGTGGTCTGTTGTGAGTGGCGCAGTAGGCGGTGTGGCTATCGGCCTGATCACCGAGTATTACACCGGCGGTAACCCCGTGCGCAAGATCGCCAAGTCCGGCGAAACAGGGCCTGCAACAGTGATGATCACCGGACTGGCGGTCGGCATGGAATCGGTCGTCCTGCCTGTTTTGTTCCTGTCAGGCATTATCTATGTCTCCACCGAGCTTTCAGGTTTGTACGGCGTAGGGATAGCGGCAGTGGGTATGCTAGCCACCGTGGGCATCACCATGGCCATAGACGCCTACGGGCCGGTGGCGGATAACGCCGGCGGTATCGCCGAGATGGCTGGCATGGGGGAAGAAACCCGCAAGATTACCGACGGCCTGGATGAAGTTGGCAACACGACCGCGGCCATCGGCAAAGGTTTTGCGATCGGCGCTGCCGCACTGGCAGCCCTCGCCATCATCGCCGCCTTTGTGGAAACGGTGGCGGTACATAACCCGGGCTTTTCCCTGGAGATAACCAACCCCATCGTGCTGGTAGGTATGTTTATCGGTGGCACTATCCCCTTCCTGATCGCTTCGATAACCATGACGGCAGTGGGCGAAGCAGCCTTCGACATGATCAATGAAATACGCAGGCAGTTCCGTGAGATTCCAGGGCTGCTGGAAGGAACGGCTGACCCGGATACAGCGAAGTGTGTCGATATCGCTACCACTGCTGCACTGCGTCGCATGATACTGCCTGGCGCTATTGCTGTAGCTGCACCGGTGCTGGTCGGTTTTGGTCTCGGGGCTGCCTCGCTGGGTGGCATGCTGGGCGGCGCGTTGCTGGGCTGTGTTCTCATGGCCTTAATGATGGCCAATGCCGGCGGCGCCTGGGACAACGCGAAGAAGTATGTTGAAAAGGGCAATCTCGGTGGCAAAGGTTCTGACACTCACTCAGCGGTCGTTGTGGGTGATACCGTAGGTGATCCCTTTAAGGACACTTCCGGTCCTGCTATGAACATTCTGATCAATGTGATGGCTATTGTCAGTTTGGTTATTGCCCCACTGCTATAGACCCACTTTAAGTTTTAACGCCTGCCTGGTGACACCCTGGCAGGCGTACTTCAAAACACCTGCGTACTACTTACGCACTTGCGGTTGATGGCGTTTCTTTAATGCGGTTGAGAACCCTCACAAAGGTATCTGACTCCTGAGCCCCCGTTACGGGGAAACCGTTATTAAAAAAGAACGCCGGGACCGCATGTACTTCCCTGTCCAACCAGCGCGCCTGTTCTGCACGAACTGTTTCTGCGTACCTGGAGGATTCCAGCACCTCCCGTGCCAATCGTGAATCCATCCCTGCTCTGACGGCGACCTCCACCAGTAAATCCGGCTCACTCACATTTTCCCTGCGGCTGAAAAATGCTTCGAATAAAGCCAATTTGAGTTTGGTTTGTAGGCCTTGTTCTTCAGCCCAGTGCAACAACTGATGTGCCTGGAAGGTGTTGTACATGCGCATGCCATCGAAGTAATCAAATTTAAATCCCAAGGCATTCCCCAACTCTGTCATGCGCGCCCGTGTAGCCATACTCTGTTCTTCACTGGCGCCGTATTTTTGCGCAATATGTTCACGCAAGTTTTGTCCCTCGGCAGGCATATCGGGGTTTAACTCGAACGGCTGCCAGAACAGCTGCACCTCAAATGCACCTTCCAGTTCTGCCAGCGCTCGCTGTAATTGTTTGTAGCCGATGATGCACCAGGGACATACCACGTCAGAAACGATATCAATTCGCAGCGGCTGTGTTGTCAGTGCAGTGCCCATGATCATATTCCAATTCAACTAAAAAATGTTCGCTGGTGTGGTTTGCCAATCCCTAGCTGGTCTGTTGCCACATCCCCGGCGAGAGACCTTATCACTGTAACAATGTGGCAGACAATGGGAGTTTGTATTTCTTTGGCAATTATCCGAACTGAACTTTTACTGGACCGCAACGAGATCTGAGCAGTGATGAATACAGTTTTTCCCCTGAGAATCTGCTTTTAAATTAAGTTACTAATCTTAAATATATATAGTTATGTATATATAGAACTATAGTTATAGTTATTATTAGAGGGCACCCAAGCGGTGGATAAGCTTCTATTCTCCATTAAAAACAGCTTCTTACAATGATAATAACTACACGTCAAAGCCCTTGGCCTGAGGTTGAAAAGCGGTGTTTGAACACGGTATTAAACGCGTTTTTCTGTGGACTGAATTAGCATTCCCGACGACCCTTTTTTTTTCCACAGTTACTTGTGCAATCGATACAACGCTTATTCATGACTTGCGCAAACATTCCTGTAATCATCACTTCACCGGATTATGTTTGTGCACAACGTGGGGATAGCCTGTTATTACAAGCTTATATGTGAATAGATATGTGGATAGCCTGGTGGCAGAGTGTGGCTAGAGCTGTATTACTTGCCGATACAAAAACTGGAAAATATTTTCCCCAGCAATTCGTCACTGCTGACGTCGCCGGTAATTTCTGCCAGGCACAGCTGGCATTGACGCAGATCCTCGGCGAGCAGCTCACCGGCCCCGGCTTCAAGTAACTGCGTCTGCCCAGCCAGGAGAAATTCAGTTGCAGTTTCCAGTGCCTGCAGATGCCTGCGCCGTGCACTGAAGTTTCCCTCGGCGTTAGTCTGAAAACCCATACATTTTTTTAAATGGCTTGTTAGCAAGTCCATCCCCGCGCCTGTTTTCGCGGATAATACAACCTGGGTACTACTGCTTGTTTCGTCGACTCGTGGTGCATTCCCTGAGAGATCACACTTGTTATGAACGATTGTTAGAGGGATATTTCGGTCCAGATGAAGATTGCGTTCTGGCCAGATATTGTCGACGGTGTTACTTGTGTCTGAGCTGTCGTCCACTACCAGAAGGATACGGTTAGCCGATGACATCTCCTGCCAGGCTCTGCGGATTCCCTCCTGTTCAACTTCATCGTCACTGTCACGCAATCCGGCAGTGTCGACGATATGCAGTGGCATGCCATCTATCTGTATATGTTCTCTCAATACATCCCGTGTTGTGCCTGGAATCGCGGTGACAATTGCGTTGTCAGTACCAGACAGTGCGTTAAGCAGGCTGGATTTACCCGCATTGGGTTTGCCCGCTATCACAAGCTTCATCCCTTCCTGCAGCAATGTGCCCTGTCTTGCCTGTCGCAGTACAGCTTCTAGCTGAGACATAATAGCCGCGAGTTTTTCTCCTACCTGGCCCTGTTCGATAAAATCTATTTCTTCTTCGGGGAAATCGATAGCAGCTTCTACATACACTCTAAGACTGGTAACCAGTGTCACCAATTCTTCGATTTTTCGAGAGAACTCTCCGGCCAGGGAGCGGGTGGCGCTGAGTGCGGCCTGTTCTGTGGTGCTGTTGATAAGGTCAGCTATCGCTTCGGCCTGGGCCAGATCGATTTTGTCATTCAGGTAGGCGCGTTGAGAAAATTCTCCGGGATTGGCCTGGCGTGCACCAAGACGGCAGACCTCCCGCAAGATCAGATCGAGTATGACGGGGCCGCCGTGGGCTTGTAATTCGACTACGTTCTCCCCAGTGAACGAATGGGGGCCTTCGAACAACAATATAATACCTGTATCCAGAGCTTCGTTACTGCGATCGCTAAAGCTGGCAAAGTGGGCGTGGCGTGGCCGTAGCGTCAGACCTGAAATGACCTCGCCGATGTTAATGGAGTTGGGACCAGAGATTCGGACAATGCCAACGCCGCCCCTGCCTGGGGCGGTTGCGATGGCTGCGATGGTGTCCTGATCTATCAGGATTTCGCTGCGCCGGCTTCGATTTGCCGGGTGATGACGTATTGCTGTGCCATCGACAACAGGTTATTTACTACCCAGTACAGCACGAGACCAGCAGGGAACCACAAGAAGAAGAAGGTAAACATGATTGGCATCCACTTCATGATCTTTGCCTGCATGGGGTCCGGCGGCGGCGGGTTGAGCATTTGCATAAAGAACATACTGGCGCCCATCATCAGGGGCAGTACGAAATAGGGATCCATTACTGAAAGATCTTGAATCCAGAGCATGAATGGCGCCTGTCGTAACTCCACGCTTTCCATGAGGGTCCAGTACAAGGCAATGAATACCGGCATTTGCACTAGTATGGGAAGGCAACCACCCATCGGATTGATCTTTTCCTTTTTGTAGAGCTCCATCATAGCCTGGGATTGTTTTTGTTTATCGTCCGCAAACTGTTCGCGAATATCCTGCATCTTTGGCTGTACCCGTCGCATATTAGCCATGGACCGGTAGCTGGTAGCCGACAGTTTAAAAAACGCCGCCTTGATCAATACTGTCAGCAATATGATTGCTACACCCCAGTTGCCCACCAAACCATGGATTTTTGTCAGTAGCCAGAACAGCGGCTGGGCAATCCACCACAGCCAACCGTAGTCCACACTGAGCTCCAGGTAGGGTGATATTTCCTTTAGACGGTACTGGTCTTTTGGGCCAGCATAGAAGGCGGCCCCAACTTCCCCCTGCTGGCCAGGGTCGAGTACCAGTGCTGGGCTGGTAAAACCGGCAATGTTAAAACCGCTGCTGGTAACTCGCGTAGTGTAAGTATGGTTTTGTGCCGGGTCAGGTATCCAGGCGCTCAGGAAGTAGTGCTGGATCATTGCTATCCAGCCACCTGGCAGAGTGGCCTTGAAGGGCTCTTCGGCCATGTCCTCGAAAGTGAACTTGGTAAAATGGTCATCGGGCTGGGTGGTCGCAGCACCCAGAAACGGTTTTAGGCCCATGCCGCCCGAGGAACCGGAGGAGGGCGCTGGACTGTTATCCCGCTTAAGTTGCCCAAAGAGATTTGCCTGCCAGCGACTGTCTCCGCCATTCTCCACCAGAAAGTCAATATTGATGAGATAGTCTCCACGGCGGAGGGTATAGCGTTTGGTGACCTTTAGGCCAGCAGCATTCTGCCATTGCAGTTTGACTATCAGCTGATCCTGGCCCTCCTGGAGCGTATATATAGAAGAATCGGTGGAGTAGGCAGGCCGTCCGTCCTTGTCGATGCCGTTAGCACCGATTAAACCGCTCTGGGCGATGTAAGTTCTGGTGCTATTCTGCTCCAGCAGCACATAGGGTTCCGGCTGGTCTATTTTTGCCAGGTACTTGGGCAAATCCAATTCGATAATGTCGCCACCTTCAAGGTCGATGGCCAGCTGTAGAACATCAGTATGAATCTGAATAATGCGCCCGCTGTTGGAGCTGACCGGGTCAACTGCCTTGGTGACCGGTTCAATATTGTCCATCAGTGTCGGAAGGTCTTCTCCAGCATCTGTGCTCTCGGTCGACGGGAGTTCCGGTGCGGCAGTGTCGGTGGAGATAAGACGGGTGTTCTCCACAGTTTGTGCGCTTACGCGGGCATCCTGAAAGTCGACCCACTTTGTGAGCAACATGAATGACAGTACAGCGATAGCGCCAATAAGTAGTGAGCGTTGCAAATCCATAGTATTTCTTTGTTCTAGTGTGAGTGCGGGCAGGGCGGAACGGGATCTATTCCACCCTCATGCCATGGGTGACACTTGCCCAAACGACGCAGGGCGAGATAGCAACCTCTGAAAATCCCATGGGTGGCGATTGCATCCTGGGCATACGTGGCGCAGCTTGGGTAGAATCGGCAACAATGTCCCAGGAATGGACTCAGGCAGGCTTTGTAGCAGTCGATAAGAAAAATAAACAAGCGACGCATTAGCGATCCTGGCTGGTTTTCGATTCTGACTTGGGGAAGTAGCGGCCCAGTTTCTGCCACTGCTGCTGCAATATAGAGGATAGCTGGGCATTATCCAACTGGTCTATTCCCCGGCGAGTGAGCAGCACAACATCCATGGTCGGTTCGCTCTCTGGCAGGGTGCGGAAAAATTCCCGGGCTATCCGCTTGATTCGGTTGCGTTGCACTGCCAAACGAACATTCTTTTTGGCTATAACCAAACCCAGGCGGTGCCCGTCTTTGTCGTTACGCTTAGCCAGTAGTAAAAGGTGTTTGTCGGACGCTTTCGCATCTGCTCCGTCAAACACCCTGCTGTAGTCACTGGCGTTGAGCAAGCGCCTGGTTTTGGGAAAACCCTCGTCGCAGGCCTGGCTACTCACCCAGTAATGCTATCGGGCTTAGAGTGCGAGGCGAGCGCGGCCCCGGGCGCGACGACGATTTAACACCTTGCGGCCACCCTTGGTTGCCATGCGGGCGCGGAAGCCGTGGGCTCGGGCGCGTTTTAGTACGCTGGGTTGGAATGTTCTTTTCATAGCAGTGATCCAGATTATGTGCGAGCCAGAACTACAGTTTGGCCAGTTGGCTAAGCAGTAGACGTTGACCGGAAAAAAGGTGGGGTATTCTATTGAAATGTGGCGCTTAATTCAATCGCGACGCTGGTAATATTACCTGTGGTGCCAGGAATGCTTGCCGGATAGCGAATATCAACCGCATTTACCGGGCTGGCGCACTCCAGGCGAAAACCAGAGCTGGCTTGATTTAGCGCCATCGTTCCACATATTTTCCAATAGATATACACAAGATATCCACAAGTAAAACTATACCCAGACCACTTTGTCCAATATGTCTAAATATTGACCAATATTGTACCATCATGTTGATTTATAAAGGGAAAATTATTATGCCTACCGCCGTTATTTTTGTGGATAACTCTGTCTCAGCGGCGTATTATTCTGCATCTGGATCGATAATAATCAGCGGCACAGAGCAAACACAAAAATTATTAATTTCTAATCGGTGTGGCAGGTCTCACGATCGGCCCCAAGGGGATCACTTTGCCTGAAGTAGTATGGCAGCAGTGCGTTGATCGACTGCAGGACGAATTACCGTCACAACAATTCAACACCTGGATACGGCCGCTACAGGCCAGCACAGATGGCCGCAACCTGACCCTTCTGGCACCAAACCGGTTTATCAAGGATTTTGTCTCGGATAAATTTTCCGAGCGCATTTCAGAGCTGGTAAGAGAACTAGGGCGCGAAGGTGTTATGGATGTTGTGCTCCAGATTGGTGTGGGAAGTTCTCCTGCGATGGCAGTAGCCCCGGTCGAGCGGGTGCCTGTCCCGGCCCAGGTTCCCCAGGTTCCCCAGGGTATGCAACCCGCCATTTCAGGTCAGGTGGTCAACGGCAGCCCGCATGCGGCAGCAGGCCGCTCCTTTGGCAACAGCAAGCCCAGGGTAGAAGCGGTACGTAAAGTCGAGGTGGCGGGCTCTCTGCAGCATCAACACCATCTGGTAGATAACTACACCTTTGATAATTTTATCGAGGGTAAATCCAACCAGTTGGCTTTGGCTGCCTCAAAGCAGATAGCCCAGAACCCAGGAGACTCCTATAACCCGCTGTTTTTGTACGGTGGTGTCGGCCTTGGTAAAACGCACCTGATGCACGCTGTTGGTAATGCCCTGAAGCAGGAAAACCCGCAGGCCAAGGTGGTGTACCTGCACTCTGAGCGTTTTGTGGCTGATATGGTCAAAGCGCTGCAGTTAAACGCCATTAGTGATTTCAAGCGCTATTATCGCTCGGTGGATGCTTTGTTGATCGATGATATACAGTTTTTTGCCAAGAAAGATCGCTCCCAGGAAGAGTTTTTTCATACTTTCAACGCCTTACTGGAGGGTGGGCAGCAGATGATTTTGACCTGTGACCGCTACCCCAAAGAGATAGACGGTCTCGAAGAGCGCTTGAAATCCCGTTTTGGCTGGGGTCTCACCGTGGCTGTGGAGCCGCCGGAGCTGGAAACGAGAGTGGCGATTTTGATGAAAAAGGCCACCCAGGCACGAATAGATCTACCGCCGGACGCGGCGTTTTTTATAGCTCAGAAAATTCGCTCTAATGTGCGAGAGCTAGAAGGTGCGCTGAAGAGAGTGATAGCGAGCGCACACTTTATTGGTAAACCTATCGATGTAGATCTGGTGAAAGAGAGCCTCAAGGATCTTTTGGCACTACAGGACAAGCAGGTCAGCCTTGACAACATTCAACGTACTGTCGCCGAATATTACAAGATCAAGGTGGCTGATCTGATGTCACGTCGACGCAGTCGCTCTGTGGCCAGGCCGCGCCAGGTTGCCATGGCGCTGGCCAAGGAATTGACCAATCACAGCCTGCCCGAAATCGGAGACAGTTTTGGTGGCAGGGACCACACGACAGTCCTGCACGGATGTCGTAAAATCAAGGAACTTCGTGAAAGTAACTCCGATATCAGCGAAGATTACAAAAACCTGTTGCGATCGCTCACAACTTGATAACCTTCGTTAGTTAGCCAAACACCACCTTTTGACTGTGAGCTCTGTCACTTATTGAGCAACAACAATAAACACCATTTGTGGGAAGGAAAAACAGCGATATGAAGTTCACTATTTCACGGGATGCCCTGCTTAAGCCGTTGAATCTCGTGGCCGGCGTGGTCGAACGCCGGCAGACTCTACCAATTCTGGCGAACGTATTGATGGAGCTGGAGGATGATCGCCTGGCGTTGACCGGAACAGATCTAGAAGTCGAACTGGTTGGTCGGGTGCAACTTGCCACCGCCGGTGACTCGGGAGAGGTCACGGTGCCCGCCCGAAAGTTGGTTGATATCTGCAAATCGTTGCCCGAGGGTAGTGATATCCAGTTCACGGCGCAGGACAGCAAAGTCACCGTAAAGTCCGGGCGCAGCCGTTTTACTCTTGCCACCCTTCCGGCCCGGGAGTTTCCCAATGTTGAGGACAGCATGGGAACGCATCAGTTTACGGTAAAACAGGGTCAACTAAAGCGCCTGATCGATCGTACCAGCTTCGCCATGGCACAGCAGGATGTGAGGTATTATCTCAATGGGATGTTGTGGGAGATCAAGGATAAATTGCTGCGCGTTGTCGCCACGGATGGCCACAGATTGGCCATGTGCACACTGCCCGGCAAGCTCGAAGCGACTGATGACACGCAGGTTATTCTGCCGCGCAAGGGTGTACTCGAGCTTGCGCGCTTGCTGTTACAGGATGAGGCCGATATTGCCATCGTCATCGGCAGCAACCATATCCGCGCTACCACCGATGACTTCACCTTCACATCGAAGCTTGTTGACGGCAAGTTTCCAGATTATCAACGCGTATTGCCCCGTTCTCCCGACAAGATTGTTCTGGGCTCCAGGTTGGAGTTACGCCAGGCATTCACCCGCGCTGCTATTCTCTCCAACGAAAAATACCGTGGTGTACGCCTGAAGGTGACAAAAGGTAGCCTGGACATAGTGGCCAATAACCCGGAGCAGGAAGAAGCCGAGGAGGCGGTGGTTGTTGACTATGAGGGAGAAGCATTGGAAGTTGGTTTCAATGTGAGCTATCTGTTGGATGTATTGGGAGTTCTTAGCGGCGAACAGGTGAAGCTCTCTCTGTCGGACCCGAATAGTAGCGCATTGCTGGAAGAATCTGATGTAGGAGATTCTCTCTATGTTGTTATGCCCATGCGGCTGTAGCAGCCTGTTGAGGGCGTAATCCATCCCTACATTTTTTGTCTTTCCGGGCCCTTGGGCCCGAGCGTGACCGGACCACTGTGTCGTTAACCCATCTACAGATTAATCGCGTGCGGAACCTGAAACAGGTAAAGCTGCAGGGTCTCGCCCGCGTGAATGTTTTTTTTGGCCGTAATGGTAGCGGCAAGACAAGTGTTCTCGAGGCTGTTCACTTGCTCGGTATGGCCCGCTCGTTTCGCGGCAATAGCGTCAAGTCGCTGATTACCCATGGTGAAGTCAGTTGTGTCGCTTTCGGCGTTGCTACCGCGCAAGGAGTAAGTGACGCTCGTGTCAGTCTCGGTGTGCAGCGAGGCGTTGCCGGTGAGGCGCTTATAAAGGTGGCGGGCAGCCCGGTAAAGTCAGTAGCCCGTCTGGTGGAGTATTTGCCACTACAGGTGATAAATGCCGACAGTTTTGAATTATTGACAGGTTCTCCCAGTGCGAGACGGCAATATCTCGATTGGGGCGTGTTCCACGTGGAACATCGTTTTCTGGAGCAGTGGCAGCGTTTCCAGCGCTGTATAAAACAGCGCAATAAATTGCTGCGGCATGGTAAAATTCGTGATCAGGAGTTGGCAGTGTGGACCAGGGATCTTGCCAGCTCTGGAGCGGCCGTCGGGGACTACCGTCAGGCGTACTTCAAGCAGCTGTTGCCTCGCTTTCGAGATATAGTCGCGCAGTTAGTGCCAGCACTGGAAGGGGGGCTGGAATTGCGTTATCACCAGGGTTGGGATCGGCATTCCAGCTATGCAGACGCGTTGCAAGGTAGTGCGTCAGCCGATATAGAACAGGGTTATACGCATGTCGGCCCGCAGCGAGCCGATATCAGAGTCACGATAGATGGCCGTGTGGCAGCTGAAACCCTGTCGAGGGGCCAGCAAAAGCTCGTTGTGTGTGGTTTGAAGCTCGCTCAAGGCCAGCTAATGTCGGAACAGGGTAAGGGGCGTTGTACTTATCTGGTGGATGACTTGCCCTCTGAGTTGGACCTGGAACACAGCAGGCAAGTGTGCGAGTTGCTAGCCTCTATGGAGGCTCAGGTATTTATCACTTGTGTGGACCAGGCGGATATCACATCGGTCTGGCCGGATGACAAGGCCGAAATTGCCATGTTCCACGTGGAACATGGCACAGTTAAACCAGTCAGCGGGCGGGCACCTGATGCCAGTGGATCGTTGGAACAGTCGTATCAATAGAAGCAGTATCGAGAGTTGACCTATGAGTGAAGGCGAACAAAATTACGATTCATCCAGTATCAAGGTGCTCAAGGGCCTCGATGCCGTGCGAAAACGCCCCGGGATGTATATAGGAGACACAGATGATGGTACCGGGTTACACCATATGGTGTTTGAGCTGGTCGATAACTCCATCGATGAGGCGCTCGCCGGGTACTGCAGCGAGATTACCATAGCGATTCATCCCGACGAGTCCGTGACAGTAAGCGATAATGGTCGGGGCATCCCGACCGAAATGCATGAAGAAGGCGTTTCGGCAGCAGAGGTCATCATGACCGTTTTACACGCTGGCGGGAAGTTTGATGATAACACCTACAAGGTATCTGGCGGTTTGCATGGTGTGGGTGTTTCTGTAGTAAACGCCCTCTCCGAGGAGCTTGTTCTCACCATTCGTCGTGAGGGCAAAATGTACGAACAAATCTATCGCCACGGAGTGCCGGATGCTCCATTGGCAGAGATTGGCGTCACTGAGGTTACAGGTACCACCGTCCGCTTTATGCCCTCCTCGGGCACGTTCACAAACATAAAGTTCCATTTTGACCAGCTGGCCAAGCGATTGCGGGAGCTGGCGTTTCTGAACTCCGGTGTGCGCATCGTGTTGAAAGACGAGCGCAGCGGAAAGGAGGAGCTATACCAATACGATGGGGGCCTGAGAGCCTTTGTTGACTACCTCAATCTGAACAAGACAGCAGTCAACCGGCCGTTTCACTTCCAATATGACACTGAGGATGGTATTGGTGTTGAAGTGGCACTGCAGTGGAACGACTCGTTTCAGGAGAATATTTTTTGCTACACCAATAATATTCCCCAGCGCGATGGAGGTGCGCACCTCGCTGGTTTCAGGGCCGCTCTTACCCGCAGTTTGAACAGCTATATCGAGCGCGAAGGCCTGGCAAAAAAGGCCAAGGTCAACACAACCGGGGATGATGCGCGTGAAGGTTTGACCGCCATTGTCTCGGTAAAGGTTCCCGATCCAAAATTTTCATCCCAAACCAAAGACAAACTGGTTTCTTCCGAGGTGAAAACGGCGGTGGAACAGACCATGAATGCCCAGTTCAATGACTATCTGCTGGAGAACCCGGCAGAGGCGAGAGCGGTGGTAGGAAAGATGCTGGATGCAGCTCGCGCCAGGGAAGCTGCCCGCAAGGCACGGGAGATGACCCGCCGTAAGGGCGCGTTGGATATCGCCGGCCTGCCCGGGAAATTGGCAGATTGCCAGGAAAAAGACCCTGCGCTTTCAGAGCTTTACCTGGTGGAGGGAGACTCTGCCGGTGGCTCTGCCAAGCAGGGAAGAAACCGCAAATTCCAGGCTATTCTTCCGCTTAAAGGCAAGATTCTGAATGTTGAAAAAGCCCGCTTCGACAAGATGTTGGGTTCGGCAGAGGTGGGCACTATCGTCACTGCCCTGGGTTGCGGTATTGGTAAAGAAGAGTTTAATGCTGACAAATTACGCTATCACAGCATCATTATCATGACCGATGCCGATGTGGATGGTTCTCACATCCGCACCCTACTCCTCACCTTTTTCTTCCGCCAGATGCGAGAGCTGTTAGAGCGCGGCCATATCTTTATTGCCCAGCCGCCTCTGTACAAAATTGCCAAGGGTAAGCAGCACCAGTACTTGAAAGACGACGAAGCGCTAAACCAGTACCTGACGCAGGGAGCGCTGGATGGCGCGGCAATATATGTCAACCCTGATGCGCCGCCTATCAGTGGCAGCGGGCTTGAAGATCTCGTGATGCGTTTCCGCGCAGTGGCGGCAACCGTCGATCGCCTCAGCCGTCTGTACGCTCCTGAAGTACTTTGGGAAATGGTCTACGGTCAATCGCTTTCACTCGAGCAGATGCAGGGTGAGCAAGCCGTGACAGAGTTCAGTTCTTTATTAAGTGAGCGCTTACTATCAGTAGCAAGCAAGGGTAGTGCATATACTGTGGTCGTACGTAAAGACCAGGAGCGGCAACTGTTCTTTCCAGTGGTCAAGCTGCTGGCACATGGGGTCGAGTCGGAGACCGAGTATCACCATGAGTTTTTCGCCTCCGGTGAGTACCGGGCGATCGTCGCTCTGGGAAACACTATCAATACGCTTATCGAGGAAGACGGGTATTTCAAACGCGGTGAGAAAACCCTGAATACCCGCAGCTTTGCGGAGGGATTGGACTGGTTAATGGCTGAGGCTCGCAGAGGTTACAGCATCCAGCGCTACAAGGGTCTTGGGGAGATGAACCCCGAGCAGCTGTGGGAGACCACCATGGATCCCGAGGTTCGCCGCATGTTGAAGGTCAACATAGAAGACGCGATAGCCGCCGACCAGATTTTCACCACTCTGATGGGTGACCACGTGGAGCCGCGCCGGCAATTCATAGAAGAGAACGCCCTGTCGGTAGCGAACCTGGATGTTTAGCTAAGCGCCAGGAAACCCTCTTCCGTCAGATGGCCGGTGTGGCTTGTCTTGAGCCAGCGCTGGCCGTCAATTTCAATGATGGCGCTTCCCGTCTTCTCCGGGTCGTTGATATAGCCCTGCATGACCTGACAGCCACGGATAAGAATCTGGCCGTCCAGCCCCAGTGGCCGTTCTTCACCACTAAGTGCATCGATTATTTTCAGGCTGGTGCCAGGTAGCGGCATGCCCAGTGTCCCCGCTATAGTGCCCTGCTGCACTTTCCAGTCACTGGTGTCCATGGCATCAGGGACATTGACTGCGGCGACCGCAGTGGCCTCAGCGAGGGAAAAGCCCTCATATATTCGCTTGCCAAATTTCAGCTCAAATTGCTGTCTTACGTCTTGAGGCAGTGCCTCCGAGCCGGAAACAACCAGCCGCAGACTATTGAGCATCAGCGGGTGAATATCGTCATTACGCGTATAGAGATCCAGTGTGCCTGGCGACCCCGGCAAGATGGTTGCACTGTAGCGGGCGACCGTTTTTGCAATGCCGAGTGAATCGGCAGGCTTCGAGTGACAGGCCATGGGTATGCCTTCTACCAGCGGCATGATTGTTGTCACTGTAAGCCCGAAAGGATGATAGGCGGGTATGCAGGACAAAATGACATCGTCGATCTGGGTATTGAGAACATCCGACACCTGTTTGCAGTTAGCCAGTATATTGCGGTGCGACAACTCTATGGCTCGCGGCGGATGATCGCCGGCATCTGACAGCAGAATGGCAGCCGGCGCGGCAGCCTCAACCCTGTTCCCGTGCAGACGATAAAATAGCGATGCTGGCAGCCAGGCGAGTTGCAGAGCGGTGAGTAACTTGTGCCATTTGGGCACGTCTTTCACCAGGTCTTCCACATACAGTAGGTCACGCTTCTGTAGTTCGGAGGCGATATCTGTCCCCTCTTCTAACAGAGCCTCTAGCAAAGCGCGGGAGGTGATCACCTTGTCTACAGATGCAGCTTTTAGCAGAGAGTTAAAAGCCTCCCCCGGGAGCGTATGGTTTAGCGGTACGACCACCCGCCCCTGCAGCAGCACGGCCATGACCGCCTGCGTGGCCTTTGCGTCTGGCGGCAACATAACGCCTATGTGCATAGCGCTATCGGGCAATCGCAACTGCCGGCACAGCCCCACTACGGATGACACTAATTGTTGATTGGTGAGGTTAGTGCGAGAGTCGTCAGTGACACATAACTGGAAAGGTTTACGTCTGGCTGCGCGCAGCCAGGCCAGTGGCACAGTGGGCAATTGCGCACTGTAGGCTTCCCAGGCTGTTATCGACAGTTCAAAAACGTTCTGCTTGAGTTGTTTTGCAGTGGTATCCAAAGGCAGGGCTGGACCAAAGGCGACAATCAAATCTCTTTTAAGGTCAGGTGCGCGCGCCTGCCGCAAGCCTTCGTCGGCTCGTGACAGGCTGCTGCCCCACAAACCGTGCAGATAGAACGGTACGATTACACCGTCTTTCACACCCTCCAGTGTGCGCTCGTAACCTGTGTGAAATTTTCCAAGCTGGCCATTGCGACTGATAGCGCCTTCGGGAAAGAGACAGACGCATTCTCCGGCGTGAAGCAGTTCGTTAATAGTTTGCAGGCTTTCTTTGCTTTGACCGGCAGCAATTGGCACCACACCGAAAGCCCGGAAGAAGGGTTTTAGATACCAGGTGTCGTAGATGCGCTTTAGCATCACAAAGCGGATCGGTCGGGGGCAGGCTATTTGTACCAGCGCCCAATCGATCCAGGATATGTGGTTGCCGAGCATCAAGGTCGCACCCGCCTGGGGTATATTATCGAAACCGATGACGTCTACCCGATAGCGCCGTTTGAGAATCCCCATGACGAGAATACGTACCAGAGAGTGTGGCAACTTGCGTACTGTGTAACCCGTACCAAGCACTGCCACCGCCGTGAGGATATAGAATAGCCCCACGCTGTCGATACCCACAATTGAAAACACAACGGTGAAGACCAGCGCGCTGAGCATTGCCACGTTCTGGATCCAGTTGTTACCCGCCAGCACGGTGCCGAGGTGTTCTTTGGGTGCCTGGAACTGGATCAATGAGTTCAGTGGCACAATGAACATGCCACCCATAACACCTACCAGAAGAAAGGCCACACCCATGCTGTAGGCACTGCCGAGGCTGGGAAGCACGCAGATACCGACGGCGATACCCACCGCTCCTACAGGTATGAGCCCGGTCTCAATATAGTTGCGCGAGGCTTTCCCGGCGATCAACGAGCCCAGTACGATGCCGAGACCGGAGCAGGCGAGGATTCCCTGGATGACAACGGTGTTGGTAATGTCCAGGGCATCTTTGGCAAAGGCGGGGAACGCCGCCAGCATCACCTGGGAGATTGCCCAGAAGGTTGCCAGCCCGATGATGGAAAGCCAGATAGTGGCGTTTTCGCTGACTACGCCAAGGTTGCGTCGCAGGTATTGCAGCTTGAGATAGGGGCCCAACTCAAATGAATCAGTGGTTGTGCTCTGTTGCCGCGCGGGTAAAAAGCTTGTCGAAAACCATTCCAGGGTGGCGAGAGCAACCAGTATCCACCCGATGGGTGCAACGTAAGCCATGATCTCCCCGGTGCTGGTGGCCCCCGCCTCTGGTAGCAGGCTCTCGAACAGAATAGAGAACACAAAGGTGCCCAACAATATGCCGGCGATAGTAACAGCCTGCACAGTGCCATTGGCCGAGGCCAGATTGGTGCTCCCCACCAGCTCCTTGATATAGCCGTATTTTGCCGGGCTATAAATAGCGCTTTGCACAGCCAGTGCGAAGGTCAGCGCGAAGGCGACCCAGAACCAGCCCTGGTAGTAGGAAAAGGTAATCAATACTGTGGCCACCACCGCAAAAAACGCGGAGTGGCGGATAATCCGATGTTTGGCAAACTTGTCGGCCAAAAAGCCCGAGGGAGAAAAGAGCAGAATAAAGGGCAGTAGAATCAGGCCGTTCACAATGGCGGTAAGCACTACTTGTTCCTGGCCATCGTAGCTCTTGAAAATCGCATTCTGGATAACGATCTTGTGCCCGAGATCCACAAAGGCATTCAGGAACACCACGGTGATATAGGGGATGAACCCTTTCTGTTTAAAACTCATTCGGTGCTCCAGTTGAGAGTGTTGGACTACCGTGATGTTATCCGGGGACATACCAGCGTCCCACTATATAAACAGTGGCAGCGGTCTCCAAGACCTTTGGTACTATGTATCGATACTTTATTTGGAAAGGGAAGGGAAATGGCACAAGTAGTAGCCCTTGTTGAGGCTCTGAAGGCGGCGCTCAAGTCCTCCCGAATGACTTATGCCACGGTTGCGGCGGGGATGGGGCTGTCCGAATCCTCAGTCAAACGAAAATTCTCCCGCCGCGAGTTTACCTTGACTGAGCTTGATACGATTTGTGGTCTTTGCGAAATAGAGATCTCCGGGCTGGTGCAAAGGATGGATACTCAGCCTGCCCGCTTACAGGCGCTGACTGAGGCACAGGAGCGTGAAATTGCCAATGACCTGGGGCTGTTGTTGGTCACGGTGTGTGTACTCAACCGCTGGAACTTTGAGAACATTTTGGCGTATTACGTGTTTGAGGAACACCAGTTGGTGCAGATGTTGGCGAAACTTGATCGCCTCAGGCTCATCGAATTGCAGCCGAATAACAAGATCAAGTTATTGGTGGCTCCCAATTTCGGCTGGCTGTCCAGCGGGCCGATCCAACGGGTGTTTTTGAAAACCATACAGCAGGATTTCTTTGCTGCCCGCTTCAGCCAGGAAGACCACGAGCTGATTGTACTCAACGGTATGCTCTGCAGCTCCTCCAATACCGAGTTCCGCCGCAAGATGGAACGGCTGGCGCGGGAGTTCGATCTGCTCAACCGGGAGGATAGCGCGATACCCTTTGAACAACGCCGTGGCTATACCGCGGTTATTGCACTGCGCGACTGGCGATACAAGGGTTTCGAAAGCTTGCGCTCCTGAGTGGAGGTACGCCGGTACTGTCCTCCGGTACCTGAGGTCTCAGATGCCAGCGCTTCTCTGGTTAACATTGAGCAAAACCCGCCCCACGCCAATACTCCACCACGTCGATACAAACTAAAGGAGGTATCCGACGTGGACCAATTTGAATTGAACAGCAGCACCTCAGCCTGGGGATTCTTCGTCAAGCTGGCTTTCGGCCTTGCGATTGGCTCAACCTTGATGGGCATTTACATGTTGCCCGGCGAGCTGGTAGTTAAAGGCTATTTTCTGATCAGTACACTGTTTCTTGTGTTCTCCACGATCACCATGTCCAAGACGATGCGTGATAAACACGAGGCTGACCGCCTGCACAACAAGATCAGCGAAGCCCGTACAACGAAAATCATCCGTGACATGGACAAGGAATAGGAGAAAATATCATGAGCATTTTTGCCAAGCTGAATACCCTAATGCGCGCAGGAGCACGGGAAAGCGCAGAACGCATTACCGATGCCAACGCGATACGCATCTATCGCCAGGAAATTGTCGATGCGGAAAACTTGTTGGAGCGAAGAAGGACTAGCCTGGCCGGCCTTATCGCAGCGCGAAAGGACATGGAAAGAGAGATCGCCTGCACAGGGCAACGCATCAGCACTCGAGAACAGCAGGTCACTGCCATCCCGGCCGAACAAAGATCGGAGCAGCTTCTCATGTTGGGCGCCCGGGATATTACCGCGAACGAAGCCCATGTGGCGAAGCTGGAAATGCGCCGTATGGGCTTGGAAGAAAGGATTAACAGCGAAGAGTTAACCTTGAGAAAGCTGGTGTCCGAAATAAAAGAGCACCGCCGGGAGATCCGGATTCTAGCGGTCGAGTTGTCCCGTAGTGGGCGGCTTTCCGCCAGCAATTGCGGCGGCACTGTTGCACAGCAGCTGGCAACTCTGCGTGCAACCCGGGCGGGTATTACCGGAACCCTTTTGAATTCCGATGTGGCAGAGGAAAGTTTTGTCGAGGCCAGCGAGCGGGTAGATGGCGATTCGTTGGACCGGGAACTGGCTGCTCAGGGTCGCGACGCGGAATCACTGCAACTGACCAGTGTACTGGAGCGTTTGAGGACCATGCCTGGCCCCATCGCGCAGGCGGTCTAACTGGCGCGGTTTACATGTGTCAAGTGGGCGCTCTGGTGGAGGGTTGGAGTTTACGGTGCTCCAGCCGCTGCCCTTCTCTACTGTCTGGTGATAGCGGTAAGGGAAAAGTTGTTCTGCATAAATATTTAGTGAAGATCGGGGATTCTTCCTACTCAATTTAGTTGATATTCACGCTGTGTGTCATTGCGTCTGGATGAATCAGCTACCGGATAATCGAAAGGCCGCTTATAAAAGCCACTCGCAAAGTACATGATTTCACCAGGCTCAGAAAATCAGGTCGGGGCGATCGCTAGCTTATTGGCTTGAGTTTAATCGGTGTCGAGGGCTTCTCTTCAATCTCTGTGACAGCTTCGTCGGTTTTTACATCAGGGCCTACCGTCTCCAGGCGGTCATTTTCGATGTCGGCATGGATGGGTTCCAGAGCCGACATTTCTTTGTTGGCTTTAGTCGACAACTGTTGGAAGCGTTCAATCTTGCCGTACAGACCCTGTTGTCCCGCGAGACCTCTGACGGTGTCATTATAATGATTGTTTGCGGCCTTAAGCGTATTGCCCAGCTTGTGCAGGCGTTCGGCCACCAGGCAGACCTGGTTGTAGATCTCCCCTGCCCTGCTGCTGATTTCTCGCGCCTCGTTATTGCTCTGTTCTATCATCCACAGGTTGGCGACCGTTCGCAGAATCGGCATGAGCGTGGTGTGCGACACCATGATCACGCCTTTTTGATAGCCGTAGTTGAACAAATCCTTGTTGTGTTTCATTGCCTCAATGTATGCCGGCTCTACCGGCATGAACATCAGCACAAAGTCCGGACTGCCTATGCCCGGGAGGTTAACGTAATCTTTGGACGCCAGGTCATCGATGTGATTACGCACCGCCTGGGCGTGGGCATTGAGAGCCAGGGTTTGTTGTTCTTCTGTTTCGGCGGAAATAGCGCGATCATAGTCAACCAGCGAAACTTTGCTGTCGATAATCAGGTTCTTGCCCTCCGGTAACCGGATGACGAAGTCAGGCAGTTTACGTTTTCCGTGCTCGTCCTTGAAAGCCGCCTGTGAGTCGTAGTGTTCGCCTGCCTGCAGCCCGGCCAGTTCCAGGGTTCGTTGCAACTGGGCTTCACCCCAGTTGCCCGCGGTTTTCTTGTCGCCCTTCAAGGCACTGGTGAGGTTGGTGGCCTGGTTGTTCATTTCAAGGCCCACATCCAGCACTTTTTGCAGTTCTTTTTCCAGGGCCGTATTACCGCGCACCGATTCCGAATGAACCTCGTTGATACGGGTTTGGAAGCCGGTGATCTGTTCCCGAAATGGTTTGAGTAATGACTCCAGGGATTCGCGGCTGGTAGTGGTGAAACTTTTGCCCTTGTCTTCGAATATCCGGTTGGCCAGGTTTTCGAACTCCCGCTTGAGATTGTCGCGGGCCTCGTTCAGCAGTTGCACCTGTTCGGTATGGCGGTCCTGCCGCTCTCGATGTTCAGTTTCCAGGCGGGTGTGTTGATTCTGCAGAGCATGGTATTTTCGGGTGACGTCGGACAGTTGCTCCGTTGTATTGTCAAGGCGCGAGAGATGATCGCGCAGATGGCTGCGGCCCTGTTCCAGTTCCACCGACAGACCGCGAATATGGCTTTGGGCCTCTGCCAGCTCAGCCTTCAGTTGGTCGTTGACAGCGCCCAGCTCTCTACGCAGACGGTCAGTGACAAAGTGGCCGCGCAGAATGCCCATGATCAGGCCGATGGCAACACAGCCACCGGCGGCTATTCCAGCCGCGATAAGTAGGTTTACATCTGCTTCCATAGTTTTGCCTGTTTACTTATTGCCAGTTTAAAACAAACTGCCGGCAAAACGGTGGCTTATTGCGGGCAGTAAGGGGCTATCTGTCGCCTTTTGAGGCAGGTAGCTGCAGCAGGATATGCCGGCTGGCCTCCGCCAGGTCGTCAAAGATGGGAACAGCCCGGTAGTCGGCCAGTGCGGTCTCGCCGGCCAGCAAGCGCGACGCAGTGGCGGTGCCTTTGCCGGTTTTCACCAGTATCGGACGGCACCCGTAAGCGCTGGCCGCCTGCAGATCTTTCAGACTATCCCCAATAAAGATTGCCCCTCGCGGCGACTCCCCCACCTCGGTCTCGATAGCTTGCAGCAGGCCCGTGGCAGGCTTGCGGCAGTTGCAGCCCGCTTCCGGCAAATGCGGGCAGTAGAAGATACCGGCGATCCGACCGCCCGCGTCCTCAACCTGTTGGCACAACGTGTGGTGAATAGCCTCCAGGTCATCCAGGCTTAAGTAGCCCCGGCTCAGGCCGGATTGATTGCTGGCCACTGCGATAGTGAATCCCGCTTGCGACAGGGCCGCAATGGCGGCGATGCTGCCCGGGATGGGCCGCCAGTCGGCCAATGAACGAATGTAGGCGTCCGAGTCCTCGTTGATGACGCCGTCGCGGTCGAGGACAATCAGAGGCACCCTTCTACTTGCCGACAACTAACTGCGATATGTCAGCAACTTCCAGAAACAGGTCACGCAAGGCCTTTAACAGGTTGAGGCGGTTCGCGCGCAAAGCTGCGTCGTCGGCGTTTACCATGACACCGTCGAAAAACGCGTCTACGGACTCTCGCAACGCCGCCAGGCAGGCCAGCGCCTCGGTGTATTCATCGTTTGCCAGGTGGCCTTGTGCCACCTGTGCCAGGATGGCTAATTGGGAAGCAAGTTTCTTTTCCTGTGGCTCAATCAGTAAATCGTCACGGACTTCACCAAAACTGTGGGACGGCTCCAATTTCTCCAGGATATTGGAAACACGCTTATTGGCGGCCGCCAGTGCAGCAGCTTCTGGCAAGGACGTAAACGCGTGTACCGCATGCACCCGGCGCTGAATATCCAGTGGCCTGCTGACATCGCGGGCACTGACCGATTTGAACACTTCCGCGGGGATAGACTCCTCCTCATACCAGGCGCGAAAACGCTCTATCATATAATCAAAAACTTTTGCGGGGGTGTCGTCGGCGATCACGCCTTGCGGATACTGGGCGGTGGCCAGTTCCAGGCATTCCCGCAGATCCAGGTCGATACCTTGCTCCACCATAATACGCAGCACCGCTAGAGAAGCGCGGCGCAAGGCGAAGGGATCCTTGGATCCGGTTGGCGATTGGCCGATGCCGAAAATACCTACCAAGGTGTCCAGCCGGTCCGCCAGGCCGAGGGCACAGGCGGTGGGGTTCGCCGGCAATTGGTCGCCGGCAAATTTCGGCCAGTACTGCTGGACGAGAGCCGCGGCTACGTTCTCGTCTTCACCGTCATGAAGCGCATAGTAGTAACCGGCGATGCCCTGCATGTCGGAGAATTCGAGAACGATTTCGGTGAGAAGGTCGGTCTTGCTTAACAATGCGGCGCGCTCTGCCAACGCCGGCTCGCTGCCAATGCGGCTGGCCAGTTCCGCGGCAACGGCCATTATCCGTTCGGTCTTGTCTTTCAGTGTACCCAGTTTCTGCTGGAAAATGACGCTGTCCAGCTTCACTACCCTTTGTTCCAGCGAAGTCTTTTTATCGGTTTCAAAGAAAAAAGCCGCATCGCTGAGGCGTGGGCGAATAACCCGCTCGTTGCCGGCAATAACCTGAATCGGGTCTTTACTCTCAATATTGGCAATAGTTATGAAGTTGGGCAGCAGATTGCCGTCCTGGTCTTCCAGATGGAAATACTTCTGGTGCTCTTTCATCGACGATACCAGCGCCTCTGCAGGGACCTCCAGGAAGCGCTCTTCAAATGACCCGGTGAGTGCCACTGGCCACTCCACTAGCCCGGTCACCTCGTCCAGCAAGCTGTCATCGATAATGGCGTTGGCTTTAAGAGCGCTGGCTTCGACCTCAACCTGCTCACGGATTATCTCCCGGCGTTGTTCGAAATCTGCCACTACCTTTGCACTGGCCAGTGCCGTCGGGTAATCCTCCGGGCGCTTGAGAGTAATCTCGCCTCTGCTGTGAAAGCGGTGGCCACGGGTAGTATTGCCCGTGGCCAGGCCCAGCACTTCACCATGCTTGTATTCGCAGCCCAGCATGGCAACGACCCAGTGTACCGGCCGCACAAACTCCACTCGGCTGGCGCCCCAACGCATCCGCTTGGGTATGGGTAATTGCTGAATGCTGCCCTGGATTATTTCATTCAGGCTAGCACTGGCACTGGCGCCCGAGAGGGTGCTTCTCAGGCCCAGCCTGGGGCCTTTGGGTGAATCGAACTCTTGCAGTTGCTCGGGTGTCACACCCTGCTTTTTGGCGAATCCCATCGCGGCGGGGCTCCAGTTGCCGGACTTGTCCCGGGCGCTGGCCACTGGTGGGCCGAGTACCTCTACCGTTTCGTCCGGCGCCTGAAGTTGCACAGCGCTGATCAGTACAGCGAGGCGTCGCGGTGTAGCGAACCACTGCACCTCGCCGAAAGCCAGCTTGCGCTCTGTCAGTCCGCGCAGAATACCATCTCGAAAAGAGAGGCCCAGTGATTTCAGTGCTTTTGGTGGCAACTCCTCAGTGCCCAGCTCCACCAGCAGTGTATCGGTAGCCATGGTCTAATTCGCCTCCGCTTGCAGGCTGCCCAGTACTTCCCGGCGCAGCGTCTCTGACGCCAGCGGAAAGCCGAGCTTAGCCCTGGCGTCGAAATAGGATTGGGCCACCGCACGGGCCAGGGTGCGCACCCGCAGAATAAAACGCTGGCGCTCTGTTACCGAAATAGCGTGGCGAGCATCGAGCAGGTTGAAAGCGTGGGATGCTTTCATAACCATCTCGTAGGCCGGTAAAGGCAGGCCTTTTTCAACCAGCCGGATCGCTTCTTTCTCAGACTGATCAAAAAAGCCAAACAGGTAGTCCACGTCTGCTTCTTCAAAATTATAGCGCGACATTTCCACTTCATTCTGGTGAAACACATCGCCATAAGTGACGCGTCCGGCGGGTCCGTCTGCCCACACCAGGTCGTAAATGCTGTCGACACCCTGCAGGTACATGGCGATGCGCTCTATACCGTAAGTGATTTCCCCTGTTACCGGATAGCACTCCAGGCCGCCAGCCTGTTGGAAATAGGTGAACTGGGTGACTTCCATACCATTGAGCCACACCTCCCAACCCAGGCCCCAGGCGCCCAGTGTGGGTGATTCCCAGTTGTCTTCAACAAAGCGGATATCGTGGATTACCGGGTCGACACCTAGCGCGGCCAATGATTCCAGGTAGAGCTCCTGAAAGCGGGCCGGAGACGGCTTCATGACGACCTGGAACTGATAGTAGTGCTGCAGTCGGTTGGGGTTTTCGCCATAACGGCCGTCAGTGGGTCTGCGGCTGGGTTGCACATAGGCTGCGTTCCAGCTCTCGGGGCCCAGTGCCCGCAGGAATGTGGCCGGGTGGAATGTGCCAGCACCAACCTCCATATCCAGCGGTTGCAGGACAACGCATCCCTGACTTGCCCAGAATTGCTGTAATTTCAAGATAAGCTCTTGAAACGTTAGTGATTTTTGTTTATCTGATGACACCGTTTCGCCCATTTTTTGGCCGCAAAAAGCCGGCTATTATACAGCCTCTTTTGACGGCATAATACGCGCTTTCCCCGAAAGTGAATTACTCCCATTGCCGTCTGAAGCACGGTATGAGTGTAGCTGCTAGCATCCTGCTGGGTCACGCCGGGATACCGGGGCTAGTTTACGAGCAGAAAAAGGAGCGACATGTTTTACGGCAAAGTTATTGGCGGTCTCATTGGCCTGATGGCAGCGGGCATATTCGGGCTGATTCTCGGGGTGGCGGTTGGCCACGCTTTTGATCGAGGCCTGGTGAACACTCTGAAGTTCGGTTCCCCTGAAAACATCGAGCGTATCAAGACCAGCTTTTTCGAGACCACGTTCCTGTTGTCGGGCTACGTGGCTAAATCCGACGGCCGGGTTTCCGAGCAGGAGATAAAGCACACAGAGCTGGTCTTTGATCAGATGAAGCTGGGTGTCAAGCAACGCGAGCAAGCGATTGAACTGTTTCGCCGGGGGGCGGCGGCAGATTTTCAGATTGAGCCGGTATTATCGGCTTTTTTGCAGGTCTGTGGAAGTCAGCGGCAATTGCAACAGACCCTTCTTATGTTTCTGGTGTCGCTGGCTATGGCCGATCACCGGATAGCACCAGGTGAGCAGGCGGCGCTGGAGCAAATCGCGGTCACCATCGGTTTTGGTGCTGCCCGGCTGGAACAGTTATTGCGAATGGCCAGTGCGCAGGAGCATTTTCATGGCAACGAAGGTTATGTTGCTCAGCCTGGCGCCAGCCTGGAAGACGCTTACACGGCACTGGGCGTGGAGAAAACGGTTTCCGATCGGGATTTGAAGCAGGCTTACCGCAGGCGCATGAGTGAAAATCACCCCGATAAGCTGATTGCCAAGGGTGTGCCGGAAGATATGGTCAGGCTGGCGACAGAGCGTGCCCAGGAAATTCAGGCAGCTTACGAGATGATCAAGAAAACAAGACCGGCCATCCGGTAATGCTATATACGCCAGAAAGCCGGTGTGAAGAGTACCAGCAGCGTAAAAATTTCCAGCCTTCCCAGCAGCATGGCGAAACACATGATGGCTTTAGCCGCCTCACTGAGTCCGCTAAAGCCGTTCGCGACGCCGGCGATACCCATTCCCAGGTTATTTAGTGAAGCTGCGACTGCCGAAAAAGCGGTAATGAAGTCCAGTCCGGTCATCATCAGCAATAAAAGCAAGACGATGTATGTTGAAGTGTAAACAGCAAAAAAACTCCAAACGGCACTCACTACAGTAGACTCCACCCGGCGTCTTCCTACCTTGAGTGGAATCACAGCGTGAGGGTGTACCAGCTGCTTCAGCTCTCTTACACCCTGCTTGTAAATCAACATCACTCGCATGGACTTGATTCCACCGGAGGTGGACCCAACACAGCCCCCCATACAGGAGAAAAATATCGCCATTATGGGTAGCACGACAGGCCATTCACCAAGATTTTCGGTGGAATAGCCGGTGGTAGTAATGATGGACAGGACCTGAAATATACCGTGCAGCACGGCTTCCTGGTGGCCGTGTACTTCCTCCCAAATCAGGTAGGCTATGGTGATAGCAATGCACACGCCTACCGCGGCAAAAAAGAAGCGTGTTTCTGAGTCCTTGTTGTAGACCTGCAATGTCCGCCTGCGCCAGGCCATGAAATGTAGACCGAAATTCATGCCTGATACCAGCATGAAGAAACTGGCGGCCATCAGAATATAGTCATTTTGGAAAAAACCCAGGCTGGCATCGTGGGTAGAAAAACCCGCGAGCGCCACTGTGGAAAAAGAATGTGCGACCGCATCGAAGCCCGACATACCCAGGGCGTAATAGGTAGCGGCACAGGCCAGGGTAAGGGCCAGGTATACCGCGAACAAAGCCTTGGCGGTTTCGGTTATCCTGGGTGTCAATTTGCTGTCTTTGGAGGGCCCGGGAGTTTCCGCCTTGTACAGCTGCATACCGCCGATGCCCAGCATGGGCAGAATCGCTACCGCCACCACAATTATGCCTATGCCGCCCAGCCACTGCAGCAATTGGCGGTAGATCAGGATGGACTGGGGCAGATCGTCCAGGCCGGTGATGACCGTGGCCCCGGTGGCGGTCAAGCCGGAGATCGATTCGAAAATGGCCTCGGTGGGTGTCAGGTGCAGGGCGTCTGACAGGGCGAATGGCAGCGCTCCAAACACACCCAATACCGTCCAGAATAGTGAAGTGATGAGGAAGCCGTCGCGAATGCGTAGTTCGTGACTGACCTTGCGCACCGGCAGCCACATAAGCAATCCAGAGAAAAATGTGATTCCCATGGCCGATAAAAAGCCTGTGGCGGTATTGTCATCTTCCAGTAGCGCTAACAAAAGCGGTACCAAGGTGGCGCTGCTGAATAACATCAACAGCATGCCGAGAATTCTGAACGAAACGGAAATATGCATGGTCTAGGAGAAAAACCCGAAACCCACGGCGAAGAGTTTCTCCACGGCCTTGATCATACTGCGGTCCACCAGAAACAATATGACATGATCATTGGTCTCGACCACGATGTGGCTGTGGGCCATAAGGACTTCTTCCCCGCGAACAATCGCGCCGATCGTAACGCCTTCCGGCAGCTTGATTTCATCGAGCCGTCTACCGATCACCCGGGAGGAATGAGCGTCGCCGTGTGCAGTGACTTCGATAGCTTCAGCTGCGCCGCGGCGCAGCGAGTGTACGTTGCTGATATCGCCGCGCCGGACGTGCGTCAACAAACTGCCTATGGTGATCTGTTGCGGGGAAATGGCGATATCGATTTCATCGCCCACCAGGTCGGCGTAGGCGGTATTAGTGATGAGAGTGATGACCTTTTTTGCGCCCGCCCGTTTCGCCAACATAGACATCATGATGTTGGATTCATCGTTGTTGGTAAGGGCGCAGAACACGTCGGTGCGCTCGATATTTTCCGCTGCCAGCAGTTGCGGGTCTGTGGCGCTGCCGTTCAATACCAGGGTGCGATTGAGCCGTTCAGAGAGTATTCGGCAGCGCTTGTCTGAGCGCTCTATGAGCTTCACCTGGTACTTGCTTTCGATGTTCCATGCCAGTGTTGCGCCGATATTGCCGCCACCGGCAATCATTACGCGTTTGTAAGGTTTGTCGATCTCGCGCATTTCCGCCATAACTGCACGAATATTGTCGCGGGCAGCAATAAAGAAGACCTCGTCGTCGAGCTCCACCACGGTGCTGCCTTCGGGAATGATGGGGCGATTCTGACGAAAAATAGCCGCAACCCGGGTGTCGACTTTGGGCATGTGCTTGCGAATTTCCCGCAGCTGCTGGCCGACGATGGGGCCGCCATGATGAGCCCGCACAGCCACCAACTGAACTTTACCTTCGGCAAAGTCGAGCACTTGCAGAGCGCCCGGGTTGGCGATCAATTGCTGTATGTTCTTGGTGACCAGTTGTTCCGGTCCGATGATTACGTCTACCGGTATATTTTCGCGGTTAAACAGCGCTTCCTGATAGGACAAATACTGTTGAGAGCGAACACGCGATATTTTGGTCGGCGTATTGAACAGGGTGTGCGCCACCTGGCAGGCCATCATGTTGATCTCGTCACTGTTGGTGACAGCTACCAGCATATCGGCGTCTTCGGCGCCTGCTTTGAGCAAGGTATTAGGGTGAGAGGCCTCGCCAGCGACAGTGCCGATATCCAGCCTGTCTTGCAGCAGCCTCAGCTTTTCCCGGTCGGTGTCTACTACCGTTATGTCGTTCTGTTCGTCGGCCAGGTGTTCTGCCAGGGTGCCGCCGACCTGGCCGGCGCCGAGAATAATGATCTTCATAGCTCTGGGAGCTCAATGTGAGTCATGGGGCTGGGTTACCCGGGCACCTTAAAGAAATCATCTGTCGATTGTAAGTGTTCACCTACCGAAATTATGCACATAGTTAGCGTCCATGGGGTTCAGGCGTTTTTGAGCAAGCGAGCATAGAACAATCCGTCAGGCCCAAGGGTCGAAGGCAGCAGCTGGCGCCCGCCACCGGATGCCTCACCCCACTCCGCCTCCAGGGTAGCGGCTTCGGCGTCCGGACACTGTCCGAGAAAGCGCTCTACAAGCTCTGAATTTTCTTCGACCAGCACAGAGCACGTCGCATATAACAATGTACCACCGGGTTTAAGCAGGGGCCAAAGCCCAGTGAGGATGCGCAGCTGCACCTCAGCCATTGCAGCGATATCTCCCGGTCGCCGCAGTAGCTTGACGTCGGGGTGGCGTCGGATCACCCCTGTGGCGGAGCAGGGTGCATCCACCAGGATTCGGTCAAAGCTGGCAGCTGCCACCAGGGGTGGCGGCGGTCTGCAGGCATCCCCTGTCAGCACGGTGGCGGACAGCTTCAGCCGCTGCAGGTTTTCGGAAACTTTTTGCAAACGCAGCTCGTCCGCATCCATGGCAACCAGCTCAGCCAGTTTTGGTTGCAGTTCAAGCACGTGGCATGCTTTGCCCCCGGGCGCGGCGCAGGCGTCGAGAACGCGTTCCCCGGGGGCCGCCTGTAGCAGTTGGGCGGCCAGCTGGGCGGCCTCATCCTGCACACTCACGTCACCATCGACGAAACCGGGTAAATCTGTTACATCGCAGGGTTTGGCCAGGTATATCGCCTGCTCACAGAGCAGGCCTGCCGAGGCTTCGATACCTTGTTCGGCCAGCTTTTCCAGATAGCTGCGTCTGTTCACCCGGCCTGTATTGATGCGCAGTGTCATGGGTGGTTGGAGATTGTTGGCGGCCACAATGTCGGCGGCGTGGGCGGGCCACTGTTGCTGCAGCAGCTGGTACAGCCACTCCGGGTGACTGGCCGCAGCCGCAGCCGGCAAGTTTTTTTCCAGCGACTCGCGCTCCCGTAGAAAGCGCCGGAGCACAGCGTTGGTCATACCCCTTGCCCAGCTCTTCTTTAACAGGCTTGCCGCGGCGACAGTGCTGGAGACGGCGGCGTGATCGGGGATACGGGTACTTTCCAGCTGATACAGCCCGCACAGGAGCAAGCCCTGGATGTCGCGGTCCTTATCCTTGAGAGGTTTGTTCAGCAGTTGGGCCAGCAGTGCTTCCAACCGCGGCGCGTGCCGCAGGCTGCCGTAGCATAATTGCTGTAGCAAGCCCCGCTCTCGCTCGGCAACCTGCGCCAGCTTCGCTGGCAGTGCCTGGTTCAGGGATTTTCCCGCCAGCACTTCGCCGATAACCTGGGCCGCGGTCGCCCTGGGGTCAAGTGCCATCAGTTGGCACCCGTTGCGGGCAGAGAGAAACGTTGGCCGACAGCAAACAGTTCACTGCGTGCATTCAGTAATTGTGCGGCGGTGAGGGGTTTTCCTCCCGCCAGTTGCAGGCGCTCGATGAGCAACTGGCCATCGCCGCAACTGACCCGAATGCCCTCTTTGTCCGCCCGCGTAATAGTGCCGGGTATCGCGGAGGAAGCAGCGTCAACCGGTTGGGCTTCCCAGAATTTTACGCGTTCTTTTCCCAGGGTGCTGAAGCAGACCGGAAAAGGATTGAAGGCACGAACGGTTCGGGCAAGCACGGTTGCGTCTCCCCGCCAGTCGAGCTCGGCCTCAGCCTTGAGGATTTTCCTGGCATAAGTGGCCAGCTCTTCTGGCTGGTTGACAGCCGTGCTCTGGAACGCCGCCAAATTATCCAAAACCTCCAGTAGCAGCGGTGGGCCCAGGTCGGCCAGCGTATCGTGCAACATAGCACTGCTGGTTTCGGGACCGATCGCACATCTGGCGGTCGCAAGCATCGCGCCGGTGTCCAGACCGACATCCATTTGCATAATGGTAATGCCAGTTTCGCTGTCGCCGGCTTCAATAGCGCGTTGTATCGGGGCCGCACCGCGCCAGCGCGGCAGCAGTGAGGCGTGAACATTGAGGCAGCCCAGGCGTGGCGCTTGCAGAATCTCACTGGGCAGAATCAAGCCATAGGCAACAACAACCATCACATCGGCGTTAAACTCCGCAAGTCGGTGTTGTTCTTCCTCGACGCGCAGGGATGCGGGTTGGTATACGGCAATGCCTGCGGCTTCTGCCAGCTGTTTGACCGGGCTGGCACGCAGTTTTTTGCCTCTGCCGGCGGGCCGATCCGGTTGTGAATAAACCGCTATAAGTTGGTGCTTACTATCAATAAGCGTCTTTAGATGTATGGCTGAAAACTCCGGCGTGCCAGCAAAGATGATTCGCAGAGGCGTGTTGGAACTGCTAACGGGTATATTGGACATCAGGCGTTCTGGCGCTGCTGTTTCTCCAGCTTTTTGCGGATTCGCTGACGTTTCAGGGGCGACAGGTAGTCGACGAAAAGCTTGCCTTCGAGATGGTCAATTTCGTGTTGCAGGCAAATTGCCAGCAGGCCATCTAGCTCCCGGGTGAAACTCTCGCCGTTGCGGTCCAGGGCCGTGACCTTTATCCGGCTGGGCCGGGAGACGGTTTCATAGAAGCCGGGAACAGACAGGCAACCCTCATCGTATTCTCCCAGATTTGGGTCCAGAACGGTGATCTCCGGATTGATAAAAACCAGTGGATGGCTGCGATCCTCGGAGACATCGATGACCAGCAGACGCTCATGTACATTGACCTGTGTCGCTGCCAATCCAATGCCAGGAGCTTCGTACATTGTCTCCAGCATATCCGCGATCAGACGCCGGGTCGCCTCAGTCACCTGCGCCACGGGCTTCGCCTTTGTGCGTAACCGGGGGTCCGGAAATTCCAGTATTTCGAGTACTGCCATGTGTAAAACTGCTCTATTTTGGCCAAAATCGCGCCGAGAACGGCTGCGTGAATTAGTAACATTAAGCTTGCCACCGGCAAAACGTCGCAGCAAACTGTAGTGATTATACTACCTGCAGCGACGGGGCGCCCAGCACGTGACGCGTTGGCGCGACGGTGCAGGGCGGAGCACAGCTCATGGGGAAGCTGTCGCGGCGTCAATACCCTGGCCTGGCCGGCCAAGGCGCCATTTGCTGCGACAGACTATAACAAGACTACGCAGGGACGGAAAAATGAAAAGAAGCTCACTCTCGGTTTGCCTGCTGTTGCTGTCATTGCTTTTCAGTGCATGGTTGCAGGCGGCGGTAGAACTCAACGAAGACGTGCCGGAAACCTACATAGTAAAGAAGGGAGACACACTCTGGGGCATTTCGGGCATGTATCTGCAGAAGCCCTGGTTGTGGCCTCAGCTGTGGGACGCCAACCCCCAGATCGATAACCCACACCTGATCTACCCGGGGGACGAATTATACCTTGTTTGGGTTGACGGCCAGCCCAGGCTGCGTATGCGCCGTGGCCGCGACGTGAAAATGAGGCCCAATATGCGGGTTAGCGACCTGGATCTCGCGATACCCATCATACCGCTGGACGAGATAGGGCCATGGCTCAAGTGGTCGCGTATTGTCGCGGAAGGGGAGCTGAATGGAGCGCCTTACATTGTTTCCGGTGCCGGCCGCCATCTGCTCAGTGCACCCGGAGACAGGGTTTTCGGTCGCGGTGACTTTCCTGAAGGGGAGCGTGCTTTTGGCATCTACCGGCCGGGCGAGGCCTATTACGATCCGATCACCAAGGAGTTGCTGGGCTACCAGGCACAGGATATCGGTAATACCAAACTTCTGAGTGCTGCGGGCGAAGCGGTGGCGGAGCTGGAAGTAACACGCGTAACCGAAGAAGTCCGGATTAGCGACCGACTGCTGCCTCTGCGCGAGCGCATCATCGATGCCACCTTCCACCCGCGCGCGCCCAGCATGGAAATAGATAACGGTTTTATGATTGCCGTCCCCGGCGGTGTCACTCAGATAGGCACCAACGATATTGTTGTTCTGAACAAAGGTGAGCGCAACGGGCTGGAAGTCGGCCAGGTACTCGCTGTTTACCAGGCAGGGGCGTTGATTTTTGATGAGATTGCCAAAGAAAACGTGCTGTTGCCCGACATCCGTGCCGGCCTGGCCATGGTGTTCGAGGTGTTCGATAAAGCCAGCTATGCCATTATTCTCAAGTCCGATAAGCCGCTGAAAGTTGGCGACAAAGTAAAGAACCCATGATGTTCTAATTCAGCGCATCAACTTGCACAATTAACGGGGCCTTGAGCCCCGTTTTTTATTGCATCAAGGATGATGTATGAATGCTGAAGAAGCTCGTCTGTGCCTGTTGTTGCACAGCGTTACCGGTTTGGAAGATTCGACGCTGGCCAATATGTTGATCCGCAGTGGTTCGCCACAGGCGTTGGCGGAGGGTGGCGCGCCACTTTGGCGCGCGTTGGGGCTGTCCGCTGGTGTCTCACATAGTCTTGCTCAGACACTGCGCGGCGGCAGCCCTACCTTTGAGATAGACGCCCAGCTGGCAACACTGGGAGAGGTGGGCGCAGATATACTGGCCATCACCGATACTCGCTACCCACCGTTGCTGCGCGGGATACACGATCCGCCGCCGCTGCTGTATGTACGCGGTGATCCGGCGATGCTGTGCAGGGCACAACTGGCTATGGTTGGTAGTCGCAAGGCCAGCCCCGCAGGGGTCAGGGCGGCGGAAGAGTTCGCCGGCTTTGCCTCCCGGGCCGGTCTACAGATCACCAGCGGTCTTGCGCTAGGCATTGACGCTGCCAGCCATCGGGGTGCACTGGCCGCTGGCGGAAGCAGCGTGGCTGTGGTGGCAACGGGGATAGATCGCGTTTACCCGGCTCGCCATCGTGGACTGGCCCAGGAGCTGGAGCAGAGCGGCTGTCTTGTCAGCGAGTTCCCAATAGGGCTGGCACCAGTGCGGTCAAACTTTCCTCGACGCAATCGCATTGTCAGCGGCTTGTCTCTGGGTGTTCTGGTGGTGGAGGCTGCGCTGCCCAGCGGTTCGCTGATTACCGCGCGAGCGGCGCTGGAGCAGGGGCGCGAGGTGTTTACTCTGCCCTGGTCAATCTATCATCAGGGCGGTGCCGGATGTCTTTATCTGATTCGCGATGGCGCGAAAATGGTAGCGTCCATTGATGACGTACTGGAGGAGCTGGGGCCGATGTATGGTCTGCAGCAGGACCTTCTTGCGCAGGAGGCGACGGCTGTGGCGGGGCCGCAACTGTCCGGGAGCCTGCAGAGAATGCTGCAACTGGTGGGGTATGAACGGATTACCGCTGACGAGCTCAGTCAGTTCAGTGCGCTCCCGGTGGCCCGGGTGATGGCTGAATTGTCCTCCCTGGAATTGCTGGGCCTGGTCTGCCGCGAGGGCGGAGGTTATATCCGCCACTGAGTATTGCGGCGGAGATACCCATACTGGGCTTGCGAAGTTGCCGCCAGTTGGTAAACTTTCGCGCTCTTTAGCGTACAGAATCCAGCTAGCACCGCCAATTTTCCAGGAGAAAGTCGATGAGCGAGCCGTTTGTGGCAATTGTTATGGGGTCAGATTCAGATCTGCCTGTCATGCAGGCATGTTTTGATGTCCTGCGATCATTTAGTGTTCGATTCGAGGCACGTATTACGTCAGCCCACCGTACGCCGGAAGTCACCAAAACGTTTGTGCAGGATGCCGACAAGCGAGGCTGCGCGGTATTTATCGCTGCGGCTGGTATGGCTGCGCACCTGGCGGGCGCGGTTGCCGCAACGACGGTTAAGCCTGTCATCGGGGTGCCCATGAACTCTTCGCTGGATGGTTTGGACGCGCTGTTGTCCACTGTCCAGATGCCAGCCGGTATTCCGGTGGCCTCGGTGGCAATAGGCAAGGCCGGCGCCAAAAATGCTGCCTACCTGGCGATCCAGGTCCTGGCGACGGGAAATCCGGCGTTGGGGCAAAAATTACTGGAGGAACGCGCAGCCAATGCGGCCTCAATCCGAGATAAAGACAACGCCCTGCAGGAAAGCCTGAAGGACTGACCATGTCCGGGCCACCCGTAGCCCTGCGCATGCGACTGGCGCAGCAGGTATTGTCTGTCGGGGGCGTGATTGCCTGTCCGACAGAGGCCGTGTGGGGCTTGAGCTGCGACCCGAAGAATCGGTGGGCGGTGGAGCGCCTGCTTCGATTGAAAGGCCGCTCTCCCTCCAAGGGGCTGATCCTGGTGGCGGCTAATGAGCAACAACTGGAATTTTTGCTTGCCGGTCTTGATGCAGATAAGCGCCGGGAAATGTCGAACTATTGGCCGGGCCCCTGCACCTGGCTGGTTTCCCACCGGGGGCGGGTGGCCAGCTGGATTCACGGCGAACACGAAACGGTGGCGGTACGGGTGAGCGATCATCCGGTTGTGACGGCTTTGTGTACGGCCTGGGGTGGCCCGCTGGTATCAACGTCTGCCAATCCTGCCGGCTGCCGCCCGCCTCTAGCCGGTTTCCAGGTAAAGCGGTATTTTGCCGACCGGCTGGATTACATGGTGCCTGGCGCTGTCGGGGGCGCGGGCCGGCCAACCCAGATCAGGGATCTCGCCAGTGGCCGAATTATTCGCAGCTGATTATCGACTGGGCTCCCGCACCGGTATTGTTCCCGCCATCGGGTGCGTATAATGCCTCGCCCATGAATTCAGATAACTCAATCGACATGGGCCGAGTCCGGTCTTACCTGATGCAACTGCAAGACCGCATTTGCGATTGCCTGGCCGAAGAAGATGGCGGGGCGGGCTTTCTCAGTGACGAGTGGCAGCGACCGGAGGGCGGCGGTGGCCGCAGCCGGGTGTTGACCGAGGGGGCGGTGTTTGAGCGCGCGGGTGTGAATTTCTCCCATGTGCGCGGCGCGAGCCTGCCGCCCTCGGCCAGTGCATCAAGGCCTGAAATCGCCGGTCGCAGCTTCCAGGCCATGGGTGTATCACTGGTTATTCACCCGCGCAGCCCCCATGTGCCAACCTCTCACGCCAATGTCCGTATGTTTGTTGCGGAAAAGCCCGGTGAGCCACCCGTCTGGTGGTTTGGCGGAGGTTACGACCTCACACCCTATTATGGCAACCGCGAGGATTGCGTCAGCTGGCATCAGGCGGCAGCCAACGCCTGCGCCCCGTTCGGGGAGGACGTTTATCCTCGCTTCAAGCGCTGGTGCGATGAGTACTTTTATCTCAAACATCGCCGCGAGCCCCGGGGGATAGGCGGTCTGTTTTTCGATGACTTGAATGAGTGGGATTTCGCCACATGCTTTGCGTTTATGCGCTCGGTGGGCGATTCATTTATTTCGGCCTACCAGCCTATTGTGCAGCGGCGCAAGGCACAGGCTTTTAGCGATGCTGAACGACAGTTTCAGCTGTACCGCCGGGGCCGTTACGTCGAGTTTAATCTTGTTTACGATCGCGGCACGCTGTTTGGCCTGCAGTCCAATGGCCGCACGGAGGCTATCCTCATGTCGATGCCACCTTTGGCACGTTGGGAATACGATTTCCAGCCTGTAGCGGGGTCTGCGGAGGAAGAGTTGACCAGTTACTACTTGCAGGATCGAGACTGGTTGGTTGAAGCCAAATAGGAAGGAACTGGAAAAATGAGTGGTACGGATAAATACGCCGTTTTCGGCAACCCGATAAAACACAGCAAGTCACCAGCAATTCACGCGGCCTTCGCCCGGCAATGTGGGCGTGAGCTGCAGTACCGGGCGGTGCTGGTAAAACCCGATGGTTTTGCCCTGGCAGCGCGAAAATTTTTTGACGCTGGCGGTGCGGGCCTGAACGTGACATTACCATTCAAGCGCGACGCGTTTGCATTTGCGGACCGGCTCAGCGTCCGCGCAGAGCGCGCCGGGGCTGTGAATACCCTGAGCCGCAGCGAGGATGGCTTTATTGAAGGCGATAACACCGACGGCATTGGCCTTGTACGGGATATGATTGCCAATCTTGGCTGGGCAGTACAGGGCCTCCGAATTTTGATGCTCGGGGCCGGGGGTGCTGCCCGCGGGGTGTTGGAGCCATTGTTACGTGAGAAACCACAGCAGTTACTAGTGGTCAATCGAACCGCGCAAAAGGCGCAACAACTGGCGGAAGAGTTTGCCGATATCGGGCCTGTATCAGGCGGTGGGTACTCGCTGGCGAATGACAACTCTTTCGATTTGATCATCAATGCGAGCAGCGCGGGGCTCAGCGGTGATACGCCACAGCTGCCGGGAACGGTGTTGACTGAGCGCAGCTGTTGCTATGACATGATATACGGTGCAAAGCCGACAGCGTTTATGCGCTGGGCGGCTCATCATACCGCCTGGGCGGTGGCCGATGGCCTGGGCATGTTGGTTGAGCAGGCGGCCCAGTCTTTCTACATCTGGCAGCACCTGCGCCCCGAAACCCGTCCCGTGATCAGGCAGATACGGGAAAGTCTGGCCGCCGCCTGATCACTGTTGCAGCTCTGAACGCTACTTAATGAGTGACGCGGTAGACCAGGCCTCCAGCTCGGCGATGTGGCGGTCCTTTAATTTGACGTAATTGTCGGCGCTGTAACGAAAGTAGTTCATTTCCTTCTCACTCAGGGCCCGTACCTCTCGTGCCGGGCTACCGGCGTACAGATAGCCACTGCGCAGGTGTTTACCGGGTGTTACCAGCGCGCCTGCTGCAATCACTACATCGTCTTCTACTACTGCGCCGTCCATGACGGTTGCCCCCATGCCCACCAGGACCCGGTTACCGACGACACACCCGTGCAGGGTAGCATTGTGGCCGATGGTTACATCGCTGCCGATTTCCAGGGGCCAGCCGTCGGGATTAAAAGGACCGGCGTGAGTAATATGCAGTACGCAGCCATCCTGCACGCTGGTGCGCGCGCCCACACGTATGCGATGCATGTCTCCGCGAATGGACACCTGAGGCCAGACGGAGCAATCGTCAGCCAGTTTAACATCGCCGATCACCACCGCGCTGGGGTCGATCAGCACGCGCGCCCCTGTCTCCGGTCGCGTACCGTCAAAGCTGCGGACACTGATTGGGCTGTAGTGCTTCATGTAGATGCTCTCTGGACGGATTAGCCTGATACAATACCCAGCCGATCCAAATCTTGCCAGTCCAGCTGCGGCGGCCGGAGGCCATTCAATGTCAAATAAACCCCTTCGTCGTCGTTTTATCGCGGGCGCCGTGTGTCCTCGCTGTAGCTTGATGGATAAAATTGTTGTCGACCTCGATACGGATAAGCGAGAGTGTGTTTCCTGTGGTTTTACGGACTCACGCCCCGGTAATCAGGCGGCAGAGCAGCAAACCAAAAGCATTGGCCAGGAACTGCCAACCCGGGTAAGCCGGGCCGCTGCGCGGCGTACGGAGACGCCAGCAGAACCAGTGACACTGGTTGATCCGGGGAAAAAAAGCCGATAAGAGCTGGCTTAACTCGCAGCAGAAGCGAGGCGCAGGCGAATTCTGCGGGAAGACCAGGTCACCTTGTTGTATTTGAACAATTGCGTGGCAGCAGCGCTGCTGGCCGGTATTGCCCGAACCTTTGCCCAGACATATTCCCGCTCCAAGAGCTTTTGCGCCGTATCGTGCACCATTTGATCCAGCCGGTTGGCGAGCTTGTCTCCCAGCAAGTGGTGCACAATAACATTGGCTTCCGTCATATCTATCGGCAGCAGCGGCCGCTGCAGATGTCTGATGTGATGGTCGTTCACCTCTTCCAGCAGGCGGTGTGCAAGAAACGCCTCGTCCAGCAAGGCCTCCAGGCCACCATCAGTAGGCAGTGCTTGTGGGGGGTGCAGGAAATAGTCCTCTGCCATGTCCAGCAGCGGCGCAGCGTAATCGTAGAAGCCCATATGCTTGCTGACCGCAGTTACCAGCAGGATACAATCGGGTACGCTCTCGACATAATCGCTGATAAACGCCAGCAGGCCCGCCACCGGACTGTCCTCAGGGAGGACAAGCTTGTTTCGAAGCTGGGGCAGCTGTTGCTGCAGGTGTTTGCTGAAATGCCCGGTCCTGGCCTCTGCCCGGACGGCGGCACCGATTTTCTCTCTTATGAGCGCTGTGACCATGGGCCGCCGTTTTTTTTGCGTGGGCTTCTAAAGCGGTACTGTTCAGGCTAGTACATCTTCGCCAAACCGCTACCGGCAGCAGCAAATCTGTTGCTAGCGGCTAATAAATACATCGGGAACAGGTAGAGATTTATGTCACCAGCACTGCCGACAGGTTGATATGAAGCGCATTTTATAGCGCAATCGCAGTATACCTTCTATATATAAAGAGGACATGTAGGTGCTGTCGGGAGTACATTCATTTATGCTCTGGAGAGCGATGTATGGGCTTTGCAGTATAGATTCGCTATAATCGCCCGCGTTTTGTAGCTGCGACCGATTGTCGCCGCGTTGTCAAAGCAGCAAAAACTGATATGTTCAGGCAGTGTTAACGTCCCGGTCGCCCCACTTTCAGGTGGGGCCTTGAAGTTCGTAACGCACGACCCTTATGAATATGGATGGCTTGCAGGGGGTTCAGGCCCGTCAGTTGGGGGAACTATGATTTTTAAACAACATGGAGACACAGGAAATGTGTGTTGAAGCGAAGCGGCTGTTAAAGCTCGCCCTCGGACCTGTGCTTATGCTGATGAGTGTTGCCGCCACGGCAGCCGGAGGCGAGGTGAGCTCGGTCAATATGTCACCGGGTGTCACCGAAGTCGGCGAGCGCATTTACGATCTGCATATGTGGATTTTTTGGATATGCACAATCATCGGCGTCGGCGTATTTGGTGTGATGTTTTATTCCATCATCTATCACCGCAAATCAAAGGGGGTCACGCCAGCGAATTTTCACGAGAGCACCAAGGTCGAGATTCTGTGGACGGTTGTTCCATTCTTTATTCTCATCGGCATGGCTGTGCCCTCCACCACCACACTGCTCGACATCTATGATACCGACGACGCAGAGATAGACATCCTCGTCACCGGGTATCAGTGGAAATGGAAGTACGAATATCTGAACGAAAGTGGCGAAAATGTAAATTTTTTCAGTAACTTACGTACACCTCAGAGTGAAATTCATAACTCTGAACCAAAGGGTGAATACTACCTGCTGGAAGTCGACGAACCCATGGTAATCCCGGTGGATACCAAGGTCCGCTTCCTCATCACCGGCAACGATGTGATTCACTCCTGGTGGGTGCCTCAGCTTGCAGTAAAACGCGATGCGATCCCCGGGTTTATCAATGAAACCTGGACCAAGGCCACCAAAGAGGGCGTGTATCGCGGACAGTGCGCCGAGCTCTGTGGCAAGGATCACGGCTTTATGCCCATCGTGGTTAACGTGGTCAGCCGGCAAGAGTACGACGAATGGCTGGCAGCCAAGCAGATCGAAGCGGCGGAAATCAAGGAACTGATGGCCCAGACTTTTGCATTGGACGAGCTGATGGAGCGAGGCGAGGCGGTTTACGCGCGCAGCTGCCTGGCCTGCCACGGTGCCAACGGGGAAGGCGGTGTAGGCAACGCAATCAAGGGCAGTGCTATTGCAACGGGCGATCTTGCCACTCATCTTGACGTAGGTATTAACGGCGTTCCCGGCACGGCGATGCAGGCCTTTGGTGGCCAGCTGAACGACGTCGATATGGCGGCGGTTATTACTTACCAGCGCAACGCATTCGGCAACAATATGGGCGATCTTGTACAGCCCATTGATGTCTACAACCACAAAAAAGGCTAATTGGAGGAGTAAACGATGGGCGATCATCATCACGGTCCTGCCAAGGGCCTGAGCCGGTGGCTTTTTACCACCAACCACAAAGATATCGGAACCATGTACCTGTGGTTCTCATTTTCCATGTTTATCCTGGGTGGCGCTTTCGCCATGATTATTCGGGCGGAGCTGTTTCAGCCCGGCCTGCAACTGGTGGAGCCTGCTTTTTTCAACCAGATGACCACCCTGCACGGTCTGGTAATGGTGTTCGGCGCGATCATGCCGTCCTTCGTCGGCCTGGCTAACTGGCTGATTCCGATGATGATCGGGGCACCGGATATGGCGCTGCCGCGCATGAACAACTGGAGTTTCTGGATCTTACCCCCGACTTTCCTCTTACTGGCATCGACATTGTTTATGGAAGGCGGTGCGCCCGCTGCGGGCTGGACATTCTATGCCCCGCTTTCCACTACCTATGCTGGCCCTTCGGTTACATACTTTATCTTTTGCATACACGTACTTGGTTTGTCATCCATTATGGGCTCGATCAACATCATCGCCACGGTGATGAATATGCGAGCGCCCGGCATGACGTACATGAAGATGCCGTTGTTCGTATGGACCTGGTTGATTACCGCATTCCTGCTGGTCGCGGTGATGCCGGTGCTTGCCGGGGCGGTGACCATGATGCTGATGGATGTGCATTTCGGTACCAGTTTCTTCTCCGCCGCGGGTGGCGGTGACCCCGTACTGTTCCAGCACGTATTCTGGTTCTTCGGTCATCCCGAGGTTTACATCATCATTCTGCCGGCTTTCGGTGTGGTCTCGCAGATTATTCCGGCCTTCTCCCGCAAGCCGCTGTTTGGCTATGACTCGATGGTGTATGCCACCGCGTCCATCGCGTTTCTGTCGTTCATTGTATGGGCTCACCACATGTATACGGTGGGCATGCCGGTCGCCGGAGAGCTCTTCTTCATGTACGCCACGATGTTGATTGCGGTGCCTACGGGTGTGAAGGTGTTCAACTGGATCTCCACCATGTGGCGTGGTGCCCTCAGTTTTGAGACACCCATGCTGTTCAGCCTGGGTTTCCTGGTGTTGTTCACCATCGGCGGTTTCACTGGCCTCATGTTGTCCATCGCTCCCTCTGACTTCCAGTACCACGACAGTTACTTCGTGGTGGCCCATTTTCACTATGTGATGGTGGCCGGTGCGGTATTCAGTATGACGGCGGCGATATACTTCTGGCTGCCCAAGTGGTGTGGCCGTATGTATAACGAGACCATGGGCAAAACCCACTTCTGGATCTCCTTTATCGGCTTCAATCTGGCCTTTTTCCCGCAGCATTTTGTGGGTCTTGCCGGTATGCCCCGTCGGATTCCGGATTACGCCTTGCAGTTCGCGGACTTCAACATGATGTCCAGCATAGGCGCATTTATTTACGGGCTCTCCCAGATCATGTTCCTGTATAACGTGATCGCCACAATTGTGGCGGGCAAGCCGACCAGCGAAGAGAAAGTTTGGGAAGGTGCGGAAGGTCTGGAATGGACGATACCAACACCGGCGCCCTACCACACCTTTGAGACGCCTCCGGCGATCAAATAACAGGGCATAGTGTGATTAGACTGAGCAACAATCCTGTCATCGACACCGCCAGCAAATTGCTGGTGGTGGCGGTGCTGATGTTTGCTTTCGTTTTTGTGGTGATGGTGCCCCTGTACAACGTGCTGTGTGACGTTTTGGGCATTAACGGTAAAACAAGCGGGGAGGCCTATACCTCTGTGCCGGCGGTGGTCGATGAAAGCCGGATGATTTCCGTCCAGTTTCTGGCCGCAAATAACGCCGGTATGCCCTGGGAGTTTGCCCCTACCGTCACCGTGATGAAGGTACACCCGGGCGCAGTGAATGATACCGTGTTTCATGCACGCAATCCGATGCCCGCTGCCATGGTGGCACAGGCTATACCGAGTATTTCGCCGGCACGAGCCGCGCCCTATTTTCACAAGACCGAGTGCTTTTGTTTTAACCAGCAACCCCTGGACGGCGGTGCAGAGGCCGAACTGCCGCTGCAGTATATTGTCGACCAGGGCTTGCCAAAAGATATTCACACAATCACGCTGTCTTATACCATTTTTGATGTAACAGATATGGCGGATGGCGCTGTCGCCGCACGCTGAAGCACGGGTTCGGGAACCCGCGTTACCTAAACGGAGAGTAAACCCATGACAACCGAGACTTCCGCAGCGTACGAAAAGTATTACGTACCAGAGAAGAGCCGGCTGGCCATATGTGCCACCATAGGTCTGATACTGAGTATTTTCGGTGCAGCCAGCATTATGAACGACATGACTTTTGGCGACCCCAGCCAGGAGACAAGCTCCTGGACAATCTTTAATCTGGGCATGTTGTTTTTCCTCGGAACCCTGTTTGCGTGGTTCAGGATTACGATCAGGGAAAATATCGCGGGCATGAACAGCGCCCAGCTGAAAAAATCCTACGTGCTGGGCATGTTCTGGTTCATTTTTTCCGAAGTGATGTTTTTCTTCGCTTTCTTTGGCGCCCTGTTTTATGTGCGCAACCTGGTTGGCCCCTGGTTGTCTGGCGAAGGTGAGGGCGGGCGCATGAATGGGTTGCTGTGGGAGGGTTTCAGCTTTGACTGGCCCATGATGCAAACCCCCCAGGAGGCAGTCGGCGGTGCCGGTGCTCAGATCATTGCCAATAACGGGTCCTTTACCAGCCCCCATACCAGCATGTCTTTTGCCGATGCCCATGCCTGGTATATGTGGTTGCCTTTGTGGAACACCATTATTCTGCTGACATCGAGCTTCACCTGCCACGTAGCGCATATGGGCATCCTCGACGGCAACAAGAAGAAGTTCAATTTGTGGCTTGGTATTACGGTTGCCCTCGGCATGATTTTCCTGTGCGTGCAGTTTTATGAATACTATGAGGCCTACGAGCATTTCGGCCTGACACTGAACGCGGGAATCTATGGCTCAACGTTCTTTATGCTGACGGGCTTCCATGGCTTTCACGTATTCATGGGTATGACCATGCTGTTGATCCAGCTGCTGCGCTCTGTCTTTGGCGGGCAGTTCACTGCCGATGACCACTTCGGCTTTGAGGCGTCCAGCTGGTACTGGCACTTTGTAGACGTGGTTTGGGTGTTCCTGTTCCTGTTTGTCTACATCCTCTAGAAACGCTCAGGTAGCGCTTATTCCGAGGGGGATTTTTCGGACGCTTCGGGCCCGGCGTCCCAGGGGTTGCGGTGACCGAGCTGTCCGCTAGCAACCCCGTAGACTATGAGCGTTGCAAGACAGGCCGCGAGTGCCAGCCTGATCCCCAGGGAACGAAAGGTACCGCGCTTGTTTTTGTTGCCCTGGTCCTTCATCAGGAAGTAAAAACCGCTTCCCAGGCTGGCTAGCAGAGCCAGCATCAATAGTACAATCGCAGCTTTGAGCAATGGACATCTCCTTAGTGTTCCAATCATCTGATAATCTCCCGCAGTATAAACCAGCACCGGCACCACCGGTTGAGGTGAATTGAAATGTCTGTAATGCGCCGGGGCCTTCGCTTCGACTTTGAGTGGCGCATTACCCTTTTCACGCTGTTGATGCTGCCGTTGTTGCTAGGTCTGGGTTTTTGGCAACTGGAACGTGCGCAGGAGAAGGCGGCGATGCAGGCGAGTTGGGAGGCGCGCCAGAGCCAGGCCGCTTTGCCGCTGGATGAGCTGTGGGATCAGTCAGCTGAAACTCTGGCTTATCTTCCGGTCAGTCTCTCGGGCGTGTTTTTGCAGGACCAGTATTTTTTGCTCGACAATCGAATTCAGGCGGGCACCTTTGGTTACGAAGTGTTGGGCATAATGCGATTGGATGAGTCCGCAGACCTGGCACTGGTGAATCGTGGCTGGATTGCCGGAGACCCGTCACGCCTGGAGCTACCTTCGGTACCGCTCGTAGATGGCAGGGTTGAGCTCACAGGCCACATTTATGTCGCGCCGGGTGCGCCTTATCTGCTGGCAGAACAACAGCTTGATGGCGAATGGCCCACGTTACTGCAGGCGGTTGAAATGGCGAAAATGCGGCCGCAGTTGGAGGTGCTTGGGTTTGACCGGGTGTTCCCCTACTCCGTCCGCATCAACGCGGGTGAGCCGGGCGCCCTGTCAATCGACTGGCAGGTCATTAACGTAAGCCCCGATAAGCACAGGGCATACGCCGTGCAATGGTTTACCATGGCACTGGTGTTGCTGGGGTTTTTCCTCATACGCAGCAGTAATACCGGGCAATTGCTGCGAGCTTCCGGCGATAAGGGAACGGGACATTAGATTGAAAATGGACAAAAAAACCAACAACCGGATGGTTCTGCTGCTGGTAGCAGGCATTCCCATAACCATGATTCTCGGCGCAAGCTGGCTGTGGTATTTCGTGGTGCGCGGTGACCTGGACCTGTTGGGCAGCCTGGGTACGGCTAACCGTGGCACCCTGGTTCAGCCGCCCCGGCAGATTGACGAGGTAAGCCTGATGGCGCCGGATGGCGCCGCCATTGCTTATGCCGATGCCGAGCCCCGCTGGACCATGGTGGTGCCCGTGACCGGTGGCCGCTGTGATAGCATCTGCGAGAATAATCTGTACCTCACCCGACAGATTCATGTCGCGATGGGAAAGGATTTCAACCGGCTGAAGCGAGTCTATGCCAGCGAAACCGGCCTCGCGGATACTGTATTTGCGCTGCAGGAACTGAGTGACGGACGCCCAGCCCCCGCCACCTTTGAGCAATTTCTGGCCGAAGAACACAGCGGCCTGCAACCACTGGTACTTGCACCCGGCGGGTTTGACCAGCTGTTTGCAGAAGTGGGTGCGGATTCCAGCACCTGGTATCTGGTTGATCCGGACGGCTGGATAATGATGTCTTATAACAAGGATTTGACGTACAAGGATGTCATTGCAGACCTTAAATTTCTCCTGAAAAACTCCGGAGATTGAGCCGACTATGACGACCCGTGATACGACAACGCCCGTCACCTGGCGGGATTACAAGGAGTTGACGAAGCCCAACGTGGTGCTCCTGATGATTCTCACGGCTGCCATTGGCATGTTTCTGGCCGTGCCGGGGATGGTGCCTTTACATATTCTGATTCTCGGCAACCTGGGCATCGCCTTGTGTGCGGGTTCGGCCGCCACGGTAAATCACCTGGTCGACCAGCGTATCGACAGGAAGATGGCGCGCACGCACAAGCGGCCCATAGCCCAGGGCCGTGTGGGCCCGGCTCAGGCGGCGGTGTTTGCTGCGATTATCGGCGGTCTGGGGATGGCCATACTACTGATCTGGATAAATGCTCTGACAGCCTGGCTTACCTTTGCATCACTACTGGGATACGCCGTGGTGTATACCATGTTCCTGAAGCGGGCAACTCCCCAGAACATTGTTATCGGTGGACTGGCAGGCGCCGCACCTCCCCTGCTCGGCTGGACCGCCGTAACCGGTCAGGTGGATGGCCACGGCTTGCTGCTGGTGCTGATTATTTTTGCCTGGACACCGCCACATTTCTGGGCCCTGGCCATTCATCGCCGGGAGGAGTACGCCTCGGTAGATATTCCGATGCTGCCGGTAACCCATGGCGTGGCGTTTACCAAGCTGCATATCCTCCTGTATACGGTGATAATGTTTCTTATCACCCTGCTACCCTTCGTCACACGCATGAGCGGCCCTCTTTATCTTCTTGGCGCCATCGTTCTTGGCTGTGGCTTCCTATACTGGGCGGTAGAGTTGATTCGCGACAAGAACCCGAACGCTCCCATGGAGACGTTCAGGTATTCCATCATCTACCTCATGGCACTCTTTCTTATTATGCTTATGGACCATTACCTCTATCCGGTTGCAACCTTGTGACCACCGTCAGCGAATCAAGTAAGCGACAATCCCGTGGTATCAGGATCACGGTAATAGCGCTGGCAGTATTTATTACAGTGATCGTGGCAGGGTTCGTCCACAGGGTTTCGCTGCCGCGAGTGCTGACCTCTACTGAGATGCAGATCAACGGATTGTATGTCCTGGAGACGCCGCGCAATTTCGGCGAGGTCAATCTGGTGGACCACCACGGGGAAGCGTTTACCAATGAACGCCTCAAGGGCAAATGGACACTCATTTTCTTTGGCTTCACTTATTGTCCGGATGTCTGCCCCACTACCATGAGCTTTTTGAACGAGTTGATGGGGCAGCTGGAGGGAACCGAAGCGGAAGATACCGAGGTAGTGATGGTATCTGTGGACCCCGCCAGGGATACGGTGGAGCAGCTGGCCGGCTATGTACCTTATTTCAATCCGCAGTTCACGGGCGTAACGGGCGACTTTCTTGACATTCACCGCTTCGCCACCGCGCTCAACACACCGTTTCGCAAGGTCGCAGGTCAGGGCGAAGATTATCAGGTAGATCACAGTGCCAACGTTGTGCTTATTAACCCGCGAGGGGATTATCATGGCTTTTTCAAAGCGCCGTTGGATATGGCCAAGATGAAGGTTACCTACCGCTCGGCACGCGCTATGTGGGACAGGCAGGAGAATTAGCGCGCTCTCTAACGGGGCTCTCTCTAAAGGACATCACACTAAAGGTCAAAAATGAATGCACCCACCGCGCCGATAGTTCTGGTTGACGGCTCTTCTTATCTCTATCGCGCCTTCCACGCGCTGCCACCACTGACGAATTCCTCGGGCCAGGCCACCGGCGCCGTCAAGGGAGTGATCAGCATGATTCGTCGGCTGCATAAGGATTATCCCGGCAGTCCCGTAGTCGTCGTGTTCGATGCCAAGGGCAAGACATTCCGGGATGAAATGTTCCCCGATTACAAAGCGCAGCGGCCGCCGATGCCGGATGAGTTAAGGGAGCAGGTGGAACCCATTCACGCAATTGTGAAGGCGATGGGCCTGCCGCTGCTGTGTGTTGAGGGTGTCGAGGCAGACGATGTGATTGGCACCCTGGCCCGGCAGGCGGGTATACAGGGCCGGCCGGTGGTGATATCCACCGGGGACAAGGATATGGCACAGCTGGTGGATGAACACGTCACCCTGGTGAACACCATGACCGACACAGTGCTCGATGTGGCCGGCGTTGAAAGCAAGTTTGGTGTGCCTCCATCTCTGGTAATTGATCTGTTGGCCCTGATGGGTGACAAGGCCGATAACATCCCGGGTGTGCCCGGTGTGGGGGAAAAAACCGCACTGGGGCTGTTGCAGGGCCTGGGTGGCCTGGACGACATATATGCCGCGCTGGACAAAGTGGCCGACCTCTCCTTCCGTGGTGCGAAGACCATGGCGAGGAAACTGGCGGCGGAAAAGGACAAAGCGTATATGTCCTACGCCCTCGCCACGATAAAGCTCGATGTGGCGTTGGAGGTCACCCCGGAACAACTGACCAACAGCGAACCGGATCGCGAACAGCTGGTAGAGTGGTATACGCGCATGGAATTCCGTTCCTGGCTGGAAGAGCTGCTCGATGGGGCCGAGCCGGAACTGGTCGAAGCCATGCCGGTCGACTATGACATAGTCACCAGCCAGGCTGCCCTTGATGCCTGGCTGGAGAAACTGGCAGCAGCGAACCTGTTTGCCTTTGATACCGAGACCACGAGCCTCAACTATATGGAGGCGCGTATTGTCGGTCTTTCATTTGCTGTCGAAGCCGGGCGTGCGGCCTATGTGCCGCTGGCACATGATTACCTGGGAGCACCCGAGCAGTTGGACCGGGATGCCGTGTTGGCGCAGATTAAACCGCTGTTGGAGGACGAGCAACGGGCCAAGGTTGGGCAGAACCTGAAATACGACGCCAGTGTGTTGGCGAATCACGGTATCCAACTGCGGGGTATCCGTTTTGACACCATGCTGGAATCGTACGTGCTGGATTCCACTGCAACCCGGCACGATATGGACAGCCTCGCACTGAAATATCTGGGGCTCAAAACAATCCACTTCGAGGACGTCGCCGGCAAGGGTGCCAAACAATTGACCTTCAACCAGATCACACTGGAGGAAGCTGGCCCCTACGCTGCGGAGGACGCGGATATCACCCTGCGTCTGCACGAGACCTTGTGGCCAAGGCTGGCGGAGCAGGAGGGCCCCAGCCATGTGTTTACTGCGATTGAGATCCCGCTGGTGCCGATCTTGTCGCGCATCGAGCGTGAGGGCGCGCTGATTTCCCGCGAACTGTTGCAGGCCCAGAGCGCGGAGCTCGGGCAGCGCCTGCTGCAGTTGCAGGGCGACGCTTACGAGTTGGCGGGGCAGGAGTTTAATTTGGGATCACCCAAGCAGCTCGGGGAGATACTGTTCACCAAGCTGGAGCTGCCGATACTGAAGAAAACCCCCAAAGGCGCACCGTCAACCGCCGAGGAGGTACTGGCAGAGCTGGCGCTGGATTACCCACTGCCGAAGCTGTTGCTGGAGCACCGCAGTCTCAGCAAGCTGAAATCGACCTATACCGATAAATTGCCGGAAATGATCAATGCTCGTACCGGCAGGGTCCACACGTCCTATCACCAGGCTGTGGCCGCCACCGGCCGCCTCTCCTCTTCTGACCCGAACCTGCAAAATATTCCTATTCGTACGGAAGAGGGAAGGCGCATCCGCCAGGCCTTTATCGCCCCGCCGGGCTATCGTATTGTGGCGGCGGATTACTCCCAGATTGAGCTGCGAATCATGGCCCATCTCTCCGCTGACCCGGGTTTGTTAAAGGCGTTTCAGGCCGGCTTGGACGTGCATCGTGCTACTGCTGCTGAGGTTTTCGAGGTGGGGCTGGATGACGTATCAGGCGACCAGCGACGCAAAGCCAAGGCGATCAATTTTGGCCTTATTTACGGTATGTCGGCGTTCGGTCTTGCACGCCAGCTGCGTCTGGGGCGCAACGAAGCGCAGCAATATATTGACCGCTATTTCGAGCGCTACCCCGGTGTTGCACAGTACATGGATAACACCCGCGTGGTGGCGCGGGAACAGGGCTACGTGGAAACCCTGTTTGGGCGCCGGCTGTATCTGCCGGAGATCAATGCGCGCAACAAGATGCGGGCACAGGCGGCGGAGCGGACCGCCATTAATGCGCCGATGCAGGGCACCGCGGCAGATATTATCAAGCGCGCTATGCTCGCCGTAGACGGCTGGCTGCAGGCTGAGGGGCCGGACGCAAGAATGATCATGCAGGTGCACGATGAACTGGTGTTTGAAGTGGCCAGTGATGAGGTGGCAGCGGTAAGTGAAAAGATTTGCCAGTTGATGTCTGCCGCCGCTGAGCTGGCTGTGCCGCTGCTGGTAGAGGCTGGAGAGGGAAACAATTGGGATGAGGCTCACTGAGGTGTAAGCCCGGGGACGCGTACCCCGGGAGGTCCAAATTTTTTTCACGACAACAGGAACTATTCGTATAGTGGCCAGTCTGATTGATTGTAGCGAGCGCTACACCCCCTGGGGTGGTTTCTCTCCATGTACCACCCCTAGCAAGTCTCTCTTCCCCAGAGACTTAACTTGTCCCGGCGACTGATCCCCTATCAGGTAGCCGGGTTTTTTTTGCCTGTGCAAAAGAGCAGTCAACGGCTGCTGTGGCCGAGCTAATGTGCGTCCCGCCCTCAAGTCCGTGTTAGCCATTGATTCAGTACGGTGAGCAGTTGCTCACGACCGCTGTGTTTTAGCGAGGAAAAAAGCTGTACAGTGACAAGCTCAGCGTGCGCCTCGAGCGTGGCGCGAACTTTCAGCAGGGTACTGGTAGCAGGCCCATTCTTGAGCTTGTCCGCCTTGGTGAGCAGGATGTGCACGGGCATGCCTGCCGCCAGCGACCAGTCCAGCATTTGCTGGTCAAATGGCTGCAGGGGATGGCGCACGTCCATGACCAGGATCAAGCCCCGCAGGCATTCCCGCTTTTGTAGGTAATTTTCCAGTTGTTTGTTCCACTCCTTCTTTACTGCAAGTGGCACCTTGGCAAAGCCATAGCCCGGCAAGTCCACCAGGCGCTGGTTTGCGCTGAGCTCAAAGAAGTTGAGCAGTTGTGTTCTACCGGGTGTGCGCGAGGTCTTTGCAAGCTTTTTGTTGCCAGTTAAGCTATTGATTGCACTGGATTTTCCTGCGTTAGATCGACCTGCAAACGCCACTTCCCAGCCCACGTCTTCAGGGCACTGGGAAAGCTTTGCCGCGCTTGTCAAATACACCACCTTGCGGTAGTTGGGGGTGGTCGGAACAGGGTCTGGAAGGGGTTCGGACATTGGGGGCTATTGCCTTTTGTGGTGGTTGCATCTCGTATATAATGCCACAGCCAATTTGTCCCGTAGCGAAATACCTGCTGGCGGGCGTTTTCCCATAGTGAATTTGAGGTCCAACATGAAAAAGCTTATCGCCGTTGTTCTGATGCTTTCTGCCGCCAGTGTATTTGCACAACCGGACATGGCCAAGTACGACAAGAGTTGTAAGATATGCCATGCCAGCGGTGCAGCTGGTGCTCCCAAGACCGGTGATGCTGCAGCCTGGGCACCCCGCATGGCCAAGGGAATGGACGTCCTTGTGGTCTCTGTTAATAATGGCCTGAATGCGATGCCGCCCAAAGGTATGTGTTTCGATTGTACCGACGCTGACTACACCGCTCTCATCGAGTACATGACCGCTCCCGCACAGTAAACGGCCTACGGCCATCGATTTATCTGGAACTGACATGAAAAAAGCCACAATCCTGTTCGGCCTTGTTTTGGGCTGGGCGCAAACCGGTTTTACCGCAGATGCCATCCCAGTGGGAGACGTCGCCGCGGGCAAGGGCCAGACCGCAGTCTGTTCGGCCTGCCATGGCGCCGACGGTAACAGCGCGGTTCCAACTTTTCCCAAGCTGGCCGGTCAGGGCCAGAAATACCTGTTCAAGCAGCTGGTAGACATTCGCGATAGCGTCCGTGTGGTGCCGACCATGGCCGGCCAGCTGGACGGTAAAACCAATCAGGATCTGGCAGATATCGCAGCTTATTATGCCAGCCAGACCAGCAGCGGAGGCCAGACAGATCCGGAATTGCTGACCCTGGGTGAATCTGTGTATCGCAGTGGCATTCCGGAGCGGGAAGTTGCCGCCTGCGCCGCCTGCCACTCACCTACGGGTAGCGGCAATGCCCCCGCCGGCTTCCCCGCACTTGCCGGCCAGCACGCCGACTATATTGCGGCCCAGTTAAGGGCTTACCGCAAGGGTTATGAGGATGAAACCGGTCGCACCAACGATGGCGATATCCGCATCATGCGTATTACCGCCTTCGGCCTTAGTGACAAGGAAATTGAGGCGGTATCGAGCTACGCTGCCGGGTTGCACTGACCGCGGCTGCAAATAGCTCACTAACCCCAAAAGGTGGCATTGTAGCCACCTTTTTTGTCGGCGGCAGAACGCCGAAGCAAATTCGTTGTCTTATGTGTACCACTTTATTGGAGGAATTAACGTTGAAAAACCTGCTGTTGTCATTCTCATTGCTGGTATTCGCTCCGCTACTGGCCCACGCGCAAACTGCTGGCGAGACTTATGTCGCGGGCGAGAGCTATGACCTCATTACACCGCCGGTAAGAACGGCAAATCCCGACAAGATCGAGGTGGTCGAATTTTTCTGGTACGGCTGTGGGCACTGCTATGATTTTGAGCCATTGATAGGCGCCTGGAAAAAAACGCTGTCCGCGGACGTGGCGTTTCGCGGTTCTCCTGCTATGTGGAACGAGGTTATGGAATTACACGCCCGGGCGTTCTACACCGCAGAGGTGCTTGGAGTACTGGATAATATGAACCTCGTGATCTTTCAGGCCATGAATGTCGATGGCAAGCGCCTGACCTCCGAGGCGGATATACAGAAATTGTTTGTGGCCAATGGCGTCGATGCAGAAGACTTCGCCAAGGCCTTCAAGTCTTTTGGTGTTAGCAGCCAGGTGAATCAGGCATCTGCCCGTGCCCGCGCCGCCAAGATCACGGGTACGCCGGCCCTGATGGTTAACGGCAAGTACCATATCAGCGGCCGCAAAGCTGGTAGCCAGGCAGATATGTTAAAACTTGCTGACTTCCTGATTGCCAAGGAACGGGCGGCGGCTGCCGGCCAATAATTACTCTCAGGCCCTAGATAACCAACCACTGGGGCACGGGCAACCCTTTGTTCTCCAGGAACACAGGGTTGAACAGCTTGCTCTGATAGCGATTGCCGTAGTCGCAGAGAATGGTGACGATGGTGTGCCCTGGCCCCAATTGTTTGGCCAGGCGCACTGCTCCGGCGATATTGATTGCCGATGAACCACCCAGGCAAAGCCCCTCGTGGCGCAGCAGGTCGAAGATATAGGGCAGGGCCTCCTGGTCGCTGATGGTGAAAGCGGCATCAACCCTGGCAGCGGCGACGTTGTCGGTGACGTGGTTGATGCCAATGCCCTCAATGATGGAGGTGCCGGCAGATGCCTCTATTTCGCCGCTGTGGAAGTACTCATAAAGAGACGCCCCGGCAGGGTCTGCCAGTCCAATGGTGATGCTTTCGTTGCGCTCTTTGAGTGCGGTTGAAACTCCTGCCAGTGTACCGCCGGTACCCACCGCGCAGATGAATCCATCCACCTTGCCATCGGTCTGCTCCCAGATTTCGGCACCGGTGGTGCGGTAGTGGATGTCCATATTGGCCAGGTTGTCGAACTGCCGCGCCCATACTGCCCCGTTTTCCTCGCGCTTTGACAGTTTTTCCGTCAGGCGTTTGGCGGTATGAATATAGTGATTGGGGTCGCTGTAGGAGGTGGCTCCCACCAGGTGCAGGTCTGCGCCCAACAGTTCCAGCGAATCGATTTTTTCCTTGCTCTGGGTAATGGGCATAACGACCGAACTGGTATAGCCCAGAGCATTGGCAAGCAGAGTGAGCCCGATACCGGTGTTGCCTGCAGTTCCCTCGACGATACGCCCGCCGGGGCGGAGCTCGCCGGACGCCTCCGCTGCGCGAATAATTCCAAGTGCAGTGCGATCTTTTACTGAACCTCCCGGGTTCAGGAATTCGGCCTTGCCGAGAATGGTGCAGCCGGTCTGCTCTGACACTTGCTTGAGATGTAGCAAAGGGGTATTGCCAATTAACTGGGTGACATCAGAGGCGATATGCACGTCATTTTCTCCGGGAAAAACTGCAACGAGTATGCCACAGGCCCCTGCTTGGGGTCAGGGCTTTGTGAGCCTGTACAGACCGTGTGCACGCAGTCCGAGAACCAGGCTTACTGCAGAGATCGCGAACAGCATCCATACCATGGGTTGTGGCGTGGTTGTGAGGAACAGGCCGGTGAAAGCGCTGGCCACGGCGGACAGTGACATCTGAATAAAACCGAGCAGCGCAGACGCCGTGCCGGCGATATGGGCAAAAGGCCGAAGCGCAATGGCCATCGAGTGAGGCAGTACCAGACCCATGGCTACGGAATACAACATCATGGGCACCATCAGGGCGAGCACACTGGCAGGCCGGGCATAAGAACAAACGAGTACCAGGGCGCTTGCGCACATCGCCATGATGACACCGAGGCGCATGATGCGCTCAGAATCCCGACACCTTGACAGGCGGGCACTGAGTGCGCTGCCGCCCATATAGCCGAACACAGAGCCCAGAAAGATGAAGCCGTAGTACTGCTGCGGTACGCCCAGCATGTCGATGAAGATAAAACTCGAGCTGGCCAGGTAGACCATCAAACCGGCGTAGACCAGGCCGCTGCACACGGTTACCGTCAGGAAAAAAGGATCAACTAACAATTCGACGAAGTTGCGCATAATTATGCGTGGATGCAGGCTTTGAACTTCGGGCAGTGATTCTTTAAGAAAGATCAGTATTAGCAGAATCATCACTGCACCATAGGAGGCGAGAAATATAAAAATGCTGGGCCAGGGCAACACCAGCAGCATCGCACCTCCAATCACCGGGGCAACCGCTGGCGCCAGCGCCATTAACATTGCTATCAGCGACAGCGCGCGGGCAACGCCGGAGGGGTCGAAGATATCACGAGCAACAGCTCTGGCCAGTGTGGGTCCGACGCAGGCGCCTACCCCCTGCAGGAAGCGGAACAATAACATCTCACCAACCGTCTCCGACAGGCTGCAACCCACGCAAGCCGCCATAAATAGCAGGGTGCCGCCAATCAGCACAGGTTTGCGGCCGTAGCGGTCCGACAGCGGGCCACAAGCCAGATGAAACAGGGCGAATCCCGCGAGATAACTGCTGAGGGTCAGGTGCATCTGGCTTATGTCAGTGTCGAAGGCGCGCATGATGGTGGGCATGGCGGGCAGGTACATATCGACGCTGAGTGGTCCGAGCGCGACCAGGGCCGCCAGCAGGGCCAGCATCCAGGGAGAGTCGGGTTTTAGCGGTCGTGTGAGCATGGGGCGGCGAGATTAGCCCATGCTCCGGGTTAATGCAAAAGGGGAACTGCCCCAGGGCTTATTTCTCGAAGTGCAGTACTGTCTTCCACCACAGGCGGGGGAACAGGGCACGCCAGAGATAGAGCAGCCTCGCCTCTCCCGGATAAATAATGTCCCGGTCTTTCGCCACCCCTTTCTCGATGGCGTTAACTATCTTCTCCGGGTCTGCCAAACGGCCGTTCTTGCGCGCCTCGATAATGCTACCCGGACTGTCGGTGGCGAGACTCTGGTCGATCAGCGATGTATTCACCGCGGGTGGACATACCAAATGGGCACGCACTCCGGTGCCGCGAAGTTCATTTTGCAGCACTTCCATATAGGCGTTGACCGCCGCCTTGGTGGCGCAGTACGCCCCCATTTTGGGCACCAGAGCAATACCGGCGATGGAGCCAAAGGCGATGATCCGCCCGGTTTTGCGCTTCAGCATTTCCGGTAATACGGCGCGTACCATGTAAGTCGTACCGAAATAGTTGATGCGAAACAGCGTCTCCATACCTTCATGGGTGTGCTCGGCGAGTTTGTGGCTGGGCATCAGGGCTGCGGCATGCACCAACAGGTCGATGGGGCCCAGCTCGGCGGACACGCGCGCTACCTGGCTGTCGACTGCCTGCAGTGCGGAAACATCACAGCGAAAGGCGGTTATGTTGTCGGCTTCCGCTGCGGTGACTGCCAGTGCTTCTTCGTTCACGTCGAATATCGCTACCCGAGCGCCCTGTGCGGCCAGGCGACGGGCGATGATCTGCCCCATTCCGCTGCCGCCTCCGGTGACGATAGCAACCTTTCCGGTCATATCTTTCATTGTGCTACAGGCTCCCCAGTGAGTCATTTTCCTGCCTATAGTGCGGGCCGGGCGAGTGAACGGCAAGACCCGATCCGGCCACTGTGAATGGCGTAATCTGTCGGTTACAAACTGGTTTTGTCGGTTATATGGTTAAGGGGCAGCTCTGTGCGATAGACCACCCGGCGCAGCTCGAAGCTGGAGTGAACACCGGTCACCCCGGCTATGCGCGTGAGCCTCCCCAGCAGGAATTTTTCGTAGTATTCCATATCGGGTACCACAGCCTTGAGCAGGTAGTCTGAGCTTTGTCCGGTGACCACGGAGCACTCCATCACTTCGGGATAAGCCGCAACCTCGGCCTCGAAAGTCTCGAAGCGGTCCGGGGTGTGCCGATCCATGCTGATACCTATGTAAGCCGTCAGCTTCAGTCCCAGCATGGACTGGTTGAGCAGCGTCACGTGCTGGCGAATCAGGCCGGACTCCTCCAATCTTTTTACCCGACGGGAGCACGGTGTAGGTGACAGACCCACTTGATCGGCCAGTTCCAGATTGCTTATACGGCCATTGTTTTGCATGGCCAGGAGGATTCTGCGGTCGGTGCGGTCGAGTTTCATAGGTACTTCATATGAGGTGGAGACTCCAGTAAAACTACAGATTTTTGATATATATCGCTACTAAATATCATTTTATTAGCTATTAATTGCTAATAATGTCGTTTTCTGGCGGCTATTTGCAATCTATCACTAAGTCACTCCCTCTATACTACGTACCAAGCTGATAACTCATCTGTTGTCACAGGGGCGGATGGAATTACCGTTTCACCCGCAACTGGCGCCGGCCTTATCCAGGCGGGTCGTGCCCCGGGCACCCGGGTAGGTGAGCAGCCCTTAATTCAACACTTTCAGGTAAGACAGCATGAGCAACTTCGACCATCGCAAGTACCAACCCTTCCAGCCAATCGCCATGGCGAACCGACGCTGGCCCGATCGTATCATCGAAAAGGCGCCGCACTGGTGTAGCGTGGATTTACGGGATGGCAACCAGGCCCTGATTGAGCCCATGACCACACCGCAGAAATCCCGCCTCTGGGATCAACTCGTCAAGCTGGGCTTCAAGGAAATCGAGGTGGGGTTCCCCTCGGCTTCCGGGCACGACTATGCGTTCGTGCGCGACCTGATCGACAATGACAGAATTCCGGCTGACGTGACCATACAAGTCCTTACCCAGGCCAGGACCGACCTGATAAAAAAGACCTTTGAGGCGCTCAAGGGTGCGCGCAAAGCTATCGTACACGTCTACAACTCCACCTCAACGGTGCAGCGGGAGCAGGTATTCGGCCTCGACCGGCAGGGCATTCTGGATATTGCGGTAAAAGGGGCCGAGCTGGTGCGGGATTGCGCGGCACAACACCCCGAGACCGAGTGGGTATTCGAGTATTCTCCCGAGAGTTTTACTGGAACCGAGTTGGATTTCGCCGTGGAGGTTTGCGACGCGGTGACAGCTGTCTGGCAGCCTACCCCGGAGCGTCCGGTGATTATCAACCTGCCGGCAACGGTGGAAATGAGTACCCCGAATGTCTACGCTGACCAGATCGAGTGGTTTTGCGACCGGGTGGCAAACCGGGAGAGTCTGCTGATTTCCCTGCACACGCATAATGATCGCGGCTGTGCCGTGGCCGCTGCGGAGCTGGGTGTATTGGCGGGAGCGGATCGTATAGAAGGCACCCTGATGGGCAATGGCGAACGCACCGGCAATATGGATATCGTGACCATGGCGATGAACCTCTACAGCCAGGGGGTGGACCCCCGCCTGGACCTCAGCAAGATGGATGAGATTATCCAGACGGTAAAAGAGTGCACCCAGTTGCCGGTGCACCCGCGCCACCCCTATGCGGGCGAGCTGGTGTTCACAGCGTTCTCCGGCAGCCATCAGGATGCCATCAAGAAGTGCCTGGCGCTGCGCGAAACCAGCAAGCCCTGGGAAGTTGCCTATCTGCCGATAGACCCTGCGGATATTGGCCGCTCTTATCAGGAAGTGATTCGCATTAACAGTCAGTCAGGCAAAGGGGGTATCGCCTATGTACTGGAGCGGGATTTCGGCCTGCAGTTGCCACGCTGGTTGCAAATCGACTTCAGTCAGGCAGTTCAGGCTTACGCGGAAGCCAGTGAAACGGAAGTGGGTTCCGACGAGCTGTTCCAGCTTTTTCAGCGGACCTATGTGGAAGCTGCTGGCCGTTGGGTGCTGGGTAAATACCAGGTAAACCGGGAGGATGGCAGCGACAAACTGCAGGCGGAGCTGCTGCAGGGCGCTGCGGCGCACCGCCTGACGGGCTCCGGCAACGGGGTGGTAGCGTCATTTGTAGATGCCATGGAGCGCTTCACCGGCAAGCAGATTGTGCTGGTGGAATACAACGAGCACGCTCTCAGCCACAGCGCTGACGCAGAGGCGGTCTGCTACATACAGCTTAACGTTAACGGCAACCGATTTTGCGGTGTTGGGCGCAGCCACGACATCATTCAGGCCTCCCTGGATGGCATCCTGGGCGCCATCAACCGCGATGCGGCCCGGGACCAGGAAGCTGCCGCCTGATCTGCGCGCTGAACCCCCCAGCTCCAGCTTTTCCGGCAGACAGCCCCAAAAGTTGTCTGCTAAATGGAACCCGTTCCACAGGGATCTCAAGAGGCGGCATACTCTGGCGTCCCGTCGTATAAATCAGCCGGTATCTGTGTTACAAAACAGCTCTACAGACACAGAACAGTCCGTTGTCGCCACAACATGGTCGGGGAATGCAAAGTCGCGGGACCAAAATAAAAAAACCCCTATGGCAAAAGCTCCGGCGCCACTTCAGGGAAGCCTTTTCAGAGCAATTTAATCACCAGAGTAATCGTCGTGAGGAGGGCGCTGGCCATGAGGCCAGAAAGCGCGGCAGGGATGGCTACCGCTATATCCTGTTGTTGCTCGTCTGTGTGCTTACTCTGAATCTATCGTACAGCCTATACCTTGAGAGGTGGGTGTTTGCCGGGAGCTGCTTTGTTCTGTTGGTGGTTGTGGTCACCAATATAATTTTGCTGGGGGGGAATCGCCGGGCCTTCCTGACGCCGACGCTCTTGATGGTGCTCGGTAACACGCTGATCCTGCTGGCGGTTAGCCAGGGCCTGAACTACGCGGTTTACTGGTTGTACCCGCAATTGGCGGGGTTACCGGTGCTTCTTCGCTTTCGCCGGTCGCTGGTGGTCGGCCTGCTGACCGCTGTAGTGGCTCTGCCTTTGCTTTTTACCCACTACGATTTAGGTTCTGCTCTCATGATGAGCTTCAGCATGTTAGTGACCTGGTTGGTGAGTGCCTGGCTGGTCTTCGCGATGACCGAACAATCCCGCCGGCTCAAAAGCATGGCCGTGACCGACTCGTTAACCGGTGCATATAACCGCCGTTACCTCGAAGAGCAGGTCGCCCAGGCCATGGAATCCTGGCAGCGCTACCGGCACTCTTCGACGATGCTGCTGATGGATGTGGACTACTTCAAGCGTATCAATGACAAGTATGGCCACGCCGTGGGTGACATAGCCATCAAACGTCTCGTGGAAGTGATCTCCAGTCGTATTAGAGCCGTAGATATCCTGTGCCGGTTTGGCGGAGAGGAGTTCGTGGTGTTGCTGCGTGAAACAGGTATTGATGGCGCTGTCAGGATTGCAGGAGAGTTGCGGGCGCGGGTGGAGAGCGCGGATATTCTGCCGGAAGGTAACCTGACCATCAGTACCGGGGTCTGCGAGGTGATTGTAGCGGACAATGTCGATCATTGGTTCAAGCTGGCGGATTCCGCTCTGTACCGGGCCAAGCGCGGCGGGCGAAACCGTGTAGAGGCGGCCCATGATGTGGTGGTGGAGAGTGAGGCGGCGGTGATAACCGTGCCGGATTGGCGTTAGCCGGAGGCGAGTGGATGGCAAATGTCATAGTTGCAAGTATCAGGTTGGCGCTGTTCGCCGGTCTGCTGTGCCTGGGCGCCTGCAGCGGCACCACCTTTGTGTACAACCGCCTGGACACTATCGTTCCCTGGTACATCGACGACTACGTGGAATTGGACGGCAGTCAGGAGCGGCAGTTGGAAGAGGAGCTGCAACCGTTTCTCAACTGGCATCGGCAACAGGAACTGCCGCGCTATGTCCTGCTACTGAAACAAATCGACAGCAGTCTGACTCAGCCCGTTACCGCCAGGGAAGTTGTCACCATTTACGACGGCATGGAAATGGCCTGGTTGCGCCTGGAAGAGGAGTCACTGGCCTGGCTGCTGCAGCTTGGTGAATCGCTGTCTGACGAGCAGGTGCAGGAACTGCTTGCCTATCTGCAGGAGCAGCAGGAAGAGTACGAGGAAGAATACCTGTCGCGAACGGAAGGGGAATTCCGCGAGGAAACCTATGACAGGCTCGCTGACAATCTCGAGGATTACATGGGGCGGCTGGACCCGGGGCAGCGCGAACGCCTGCAGCAGGCCAGTGCAGATATGGCGCGATCCGACGTGGTGTGGTTGCAGGAGCGAGCCGCCTGGTTGCAGCGCCTCGGCGTGTTGATGCAGCGCGAGCCTGGCTGGCAGCAGCGCGTGCGAGAAGCTGTTGCGGCACGGGGCGAGACGGTATCTGCGCGGTATCGGGAAGTTTATCAACACAATCTGGAGGTGATATTCAGCTCGGTTGCGGACGTGCTGAACGGCCGCTCGGAGAAACAGAACCGCCGCCTCCGAGGGGAGTTGGCGGAATTGCGAGAAGATCTGCAAATCTTGATAGCTGAGGGAGGGGACATAGCGGTGGACGAGACCCTCGCTCAGGCGCAACTTGACCCCGGTGTCAGTCCAGCAGAGACAAGTCCCTGACCGCACCCTTGTCGGCACTGGTAACCATCTTGGCGTAAACCTTCAATGCGGGTGTAACCTTGCGCGGGCGCAGCTTTTCCGGCCGCCAGGCCTGGTCACCCCGAGCTTCCATGGCCTGTCTGCGTGTCGCCAGCTCAGCCTCGCTCAGGGCGACGTTGATACTGCGGTTGGGGATGTTAATCTCAATGGTGTCTCCCTGCTCTACCAGGGCGATGGCGCCTCCCGCCGCAGCCTCTGGCGAGGCGTGGCCGATAGACAGGCCCGATGTGCCGCCGGAAAATCGCCCGTCGGTCAGCAGGGCGCAAAGCTTGCCCAGCTCTTTTGATTTCAGGTAACTGGTGGGGTACAGCATCTCCTGCATGCCGGGGCCACCACGGGGTCCCTCGTAGCGAATAATCACCACATCCCCCGCTTTTACCCTGCCCGCCAGAATGTCTTCCACGGCACCTTCCTGGCTTTCACAGATATGGGCGGGGCCCGAGAAAACCAGAATACTTTCATCCACACCGGAGGTTTTTACCACACAGCCATCTACTGCGATATTGCCGTACAGCACCGCGAGGCCGCCCTCTGTAGAGTAGGCATTGTCCAGTGAGCGAATACAGCCTCCCTCGCGGTCAATGTCCAGGCTGGGCCAGCGAGTGTCCTGGCTGAACGCCGTTTGTGTGGGAATACCCGCCGGGCCCGCGCTAAAAAATTTGTGAACTGCCGCGTCCTGGGTTTGCACAATGTCCCATTTAGCCAGCGCCTCGCCCAGGGTCTTGCTGTGGATTGTCGGATTGTCAGTATGCAGCAGGCCGGCCCTGTCCAGCTCGCCCAGAATACTCATAATGCCACCTGCGCGGTGTACATCTTCCATGTGGTACAGCGGCGTGTTCGGCGCAACCTTGCAAAGCTGGGGCACTTTTCGCGACAACCTGTCGATATCCTTCAGGGTGAAATCCAGCTCAGCTTCCTGCGCTGCCGCTAGCAGGTGCAGTATGGTGTTGGTGGAGCCGCCCATGGCGATGTCCAGGCACATGGCATTCTCGAAGGCCTGGAAATTGCCGATATTGCGCGGCAGTACTGATTCGTCATCACCCTGGTAGTAGCGCTCACAGAGTTCCACCACCAGGCGCCCTGCCCGCAGGAACAGTTGTTCCCGGTCAGCGTGTGTCGCCAGGGTGGAGCCGTTGCCCGGCAGGCTGAGGCCCAGCGCCTCGGTGAGGCAGTTCATGGAGTTGGCTGTAAACATGCCGGAGCAGGAGCCGCAGGTGGGGCAGGCGGAGCGCTCGTACTCTGCCACTTTTTCGTCGCTGGCATTGTCATCCACGGCAATTACCATGGCATCCACCAGGTCCAGCTTGTGTTCGGACAATTTTGTCTTGCCCGCCTCCATCGGTCCGCCAGAGACGAATACCGCGGGAATATTGAGCCGCATGGCGGCATTGAGCATGCCGGGGGTGATTTTGTCGCAGTTGGAAATGCATACCATGGCGTCTGCACAGTGGGCGTTCACCATGTATTCAACGGAGTCAGAAATGATATCTCTGGAGGGCAGGCTGTAGAGCATGCCGTCATGCCCCATGGCGATGCCGTCGTCCACGGCTATGGTGTTGAATTCCTTGGCAACACCCCCTGCGGCCTCGATTTCCCGCGCCACCAGTTGCCCCATGTCCTTGAGGTGTACATGACCCGGCACGAACTGGGTAAATGAGTTGACCACTGCGACGATGGGTTTGCCGAAATCGCCGTCTTTCATGCCGGTAGCGCGCCACAGGGCGCGGGCGCCGGCCATGTTCCGGCCGTGGGTGGAGGTTTTGGAGCGATATTCTGGCATGGCTGATTTACCGTTCTAGGGGCTGGCCGGTTCTGGCTGCCCTTGGGTCGAAAAAGTGGTGAAGCAGGATAGCAAAGATTTGCCTAGATTTAACTGTTAGACATTTGTGTTCGTTCCATTCCAGGGTCATGCCCCAGGGGGAAATCGGGGCGGCCACAAGCGGTGGCCTGATTGCCCCGATTTCCCCCTGGGGCATGACCCTGCATCCGGCTAATCAAAATCGGTTGTCCCAGCTTCTGGCAGCCTTGAAACCCCCCTCCGACCTGACGTATACCCAAACTACAGCCGCTTGAAAAACACCTTGGAATTGCGCTGCAGGTTGTACAGAGATTGCTTTTGGCCTGGCAGGGCATCGCGGGGGCTCTCGCTGAAACCCTGTTCGATAAACCAGTGGGCAGTCTGGGTGGTGAGTACGAAAACCCTGTCCAGACCCTGCCTCCGGGCCTCCTGCTCCAGCTCTGCCAGCAGTCGCTGTCCGCGTCGGCCACCGCGATAATCGGGATGTGACACTATGCAGGCTATCTCGCCGCAACCCTCCTCAGGGAAGGGGTACAGTGCAGCGCAGGCGATGATACGATGGTCGCGTTCCAGCAGGCGGAACTGGCGGATCTCTGTTTCCAGCAGTTCCCGGGAGCGTTTCAGCAGCACCCCCTGTTGTTCCAGCGGCTCTATCAACTCGAGGATGCCGCCGACATCGTCGATATTGGCGGCTCGGGCCTGTTCATAGAAATCGCTGGCCACCAGGGTGCCGCTGCCGTCGTGGGTGAACAGTTCTTCCAGCAGGGCACAGTCGTTGGCATAACTGACGATGTGGCTGCGGGATACACCGGCCAGGCATGCGCTGCGGGCGGCCCGAAGCAGGGATGCCTCGTCGGGGTCGGGAATATTGAATTGCCCCACCTCCCCCACGGTACACTGACGAACAAGTGTGCCGTTTGCATCGCGAACGCCGTTTTCGGCGCTGAACATAATCAGTTTGTCGGCACTGATCGCGGACGCGCACTGGACGGCAATATCCTCCAGGGTCAGACTGAAGATTTCACCTGTGGGTGAGTAGCCCAGCGGTGACAGCAATACAATAGAGCCCTCTTCCAGCTGGTGGCGAATACCCCTCTCGTCGATGCGGCGTACTTTGCCGGTATGGTGAAAGTCCACGCCATCCACAACGCCTATGGGGCGAGCAGTGACAAAATTCCCGGAACACACCCGGATGCGCGCACCCTGCATCGGGGAGTTCGGCAGCCCCATGGACAACAGCGCCTCTATTTGCGCCCGCAATGAGCCGGCGGCATCTTTGACATGTTCCAGGGCGGCGGTATCGGTGATACGCACACCGTCGTGAAAAGTGGTTTGCAGCCCCGCCTGTTCCAGGCGCTGTGCGATTTGTGGCCGGGCTCCGTGAATCAGCACCAAACGCACGCCGAGGCTGTTGAGCAGGGCAATATCGTGGAAGATATTCGCGCAGTTTTCGTGTTGCGCAACCTCGCCCCCCAGCATCAGCACGAAGGTCTTGCCCCGGTGTGCATTAATGTAGGGTGCGGTGTTCCTCAACCAGCGTATATTGTCCCGGCCGGGCGTCGTCACGATGTCATCCAAGCTATTGAAAAATAGAAAGTTATTAAGGGTACCGAAAGCTGGCCGGATTGCCTAATGGCAATAATGCACACCAGCCCTGACGCGTTACAGGCAGTAGTGGCGAATGAACTGCTGCAACAGCGCGATACAGGGCTGTATCTGCTCCAGCTCCAGGTATTCATCTGGCTGGTGCGCGCGGTCTATGGAGCCCGGCCCCATCACTATGGCTTCCATGCCAAGCTGTTGCAGAAATGGGGCTTCGGTGGCAAAGGCCACGGCTTCCGCCCGATGCCCGGTCAGGCGCTCGGCCAGGCGCACCAGATCACTGTCTGCGGACTGCTCAAACGGTGAGATATTCTGCACCAGAGGGCTTAACTCGATCTCCAGGGAGCGTTGCCGAGCAATTTCGGCGAGGCGCTCGACGACTTCTGCGCGCACTTCGTCGTTATCGCCGCCCGGTGTCATGCGCAGATCGAAATGCAGTTCTGCCTGGCCACAGATGCGGTTGGGGCTGTCGCCACCGTGCATGCAACCGAGGTTGAGAGTGGGCCCTGCCACGGCGAAAAGGTTGTTGTGGTAGCGCTGCTGCAACTGAGCCCGGTACGTCATCAGATCGCCCATGACCGAATGCATGCCATCGAGTGCGCTGTTGCCCAGGTCCGGGTTGGAGGAATGGCCGGCCCGGCCGGTGACCCGCACTGACTCCATCATGATGCCCTTGTGCATGCGCACGGGCACCAGCGATGTGGGTTCGCCGATGATGGCTGCCCGAGCTTTCGGTCGCCCCGCAGCCACCAGGGCGCGGGCACCATTCATCGAACTTTCCTCGTCGCAGGTGGCTAGCACTATCAATGGTTGCTTCAGCGGGGTATCACGAAATGCGCTGGCAGCAGCGATTGCGATGGGGAAAAACCCTTTCATATCGGTGCTGCCAAGGCCGTATAGGCGGTGATCGCGCTCGCTCAAACCCAGGGGGTCACTCTGCCAGCGGCCCTCGTCGAAAGGGACGGTATCGGTATGGCCGGACAACACCAGTCCACCGGGCCCGCTGCCCAGCGTGGCGATCAGGTTTGCCTTTGAGCCATCGGCAGTCACTGCCTGAATTTCGGTGCTGAAACCCAGGTCTGAAAGCCAGCTTGCCAGCAGGTCGATGACAGCGCGATTGCCCTGGTCCCAACGCGGATCGGTAGAGCTGACTGAGGGGGTGGCAACCAGCTGCGTGAGCTGATCGATGATGAGTTTGCTGGTATTGGGCATTGTTACCCCTGAGGCCGAGTAGTTAGAGGTGAAGCCATCCCGGCCGGGGGCAGGCACACGCAAGATCTGTGTATCCTAGTCTAGTCAAGCCTGACCCGACCGCCAAGTGGCGATCCCTGACTAGAAACTGAATACGGCCTTGAAAATAAAGAAAAATACGATGGCCAGCCCGGCTCCGGCGGGAAGTGTTATCAGCCAGGACAGAAAAATAGAGCCGATTATGCGGGTATTGAGTGCGCCTATGCCGCGGGCAAACCCCACTCCCAATACAGCCCCCACCAGCGTGTGCGTGGTGGAAACGGGAAGACCGGTGGCAGAGGCAATCACCACCGTGCCCGCTGCACCCAGTTCTGCGGCGAAACCCCGGCTTGGGGTGAGTTCGGTGATTTTGCGACCCACGGTGGCAATGACGCGCCATCCGTAGGTGGCTAGACCCACCACAATCCCCATGGCCCCTACAATCAATATCCACCAGGGCATCGCGGATTTAGCGGCGATCATGCCACCTGACTGGACGGTACTGACCACCGCTGCCAGCGGGCCCACAGCATTGGCCACGTCGTTGGAGCCGTGGGCAAAAGCCATGGAACAGGCAGTAAACACCATCAAAATGGCAAATACCCGCTCCACACTGTGGAAGCGATTCTGCTCATTGGGTACATATTGAACACGCTGCAACAGGAGTGCCCCAAAAGCGGCGACCAACAGGCCGATTAGTGCGGAGGCCAGCGCGGCATTGGCGAAATCGCTTTCCATGCCCATGTCCAGGTTGATCCCGACATGTTTCAGCCCCTTTAACAGGGTGACCATGGAGATCATGAACCCCACCAGCCACATGTACACAGGAATGATCTTCTTCGCCCTCTCGAAGGGGTTTTCGGTATCCAGAACGAAATATTTCACGCTCATGAAGAGAGCGTATGAGATGGTTCCGGCGATGAGCGGTGAGATCACCCAACTGGCGGCAATGCTGCCCACTTTTCCCCAGTAGATGGCGTCGACGGATATACCTACCGCGGCGAAGCCGACAATTGCGCCGACAATGGAGTGTGTAGTCGAGACCGGCCAGCCGTTAATGCTGGCGATCAACAGCCAGGTGCCGGCTGCAAGCAGCGCCGAGAGCATGCCGTACACCATCAGCTCCGGGTTTCCTTCCATCACCTCGGCATCGATGATGCCCTTGCGGATGGTGGAGGTTACCTCTCCTCCCGCCAGATAAGCCCCGAGAAACTCGAAAATCATGGCGATAAATATAGCCTGGGTGAGGGTCAGGGCGCGGGACCCCACGGAGGTGCCCATAGCATTGGCCACGTCGTTGGCGCCGATACCCCAGGCCATGAAAAAGCCAAACAGGCAGGCGAGAATCAAAAATACCGTGCCGTATTCCGCTATGATTTCCATGAGGGGTGTCCTATTTGGCCATCAGCAACTGCAGGCGGTCACCTACAACTTCGGCGTCGTCCGCCACGGTGGAAAGCAGCGCCATTACGCGGTAGTAGTACATAACGTCTACCGGAGGCAGTTCGCTTTCCAGTTTGAACAGCTTTGCGCACAGGCTGACGGAGAGTTTATCGGTGCGGCGCTCCATTTTGTCCAACTCCTTCAGCATGCCCTCTACCCGCTTGACCTCGCGCCCGCTGAAACCCACTTCAAGCAATTCATCCAGTTCCTGAATAGCGAGCAGGGCCTGGTTACAGGTTTCTGTGCAAGCCAGGGCAAATTCCTCCACACCTTGCTGCATCGACTCCGGGAAGCGCATATTGCGGCCAATAACAATCACAGCGATATCCTTGGCAGTGTTCGCCACGGCATCTTGCATACTCACCAGCTCGAGCAAGTCGGAGCGTGGTACCGGCAGAAACAGGCTTTTTGGCAGGTGGCGGCGCACCGAACGCTTGAGTTTGTCGGCGGCACGCTCCGCGCTATCAATTTCCTTGTGCAAATCCTTCGCTGTCGCCCAGTCGTCGGCAGCAGTGGCCCGAAGTAGGTCCGGCAGTAGTTGCACTGCCTGGTTGGCAATCTTCATGTGTTCCTGGATAGGTCCTATAGGTGACCTACCAAACAAACTGCCGAGGATATTTCCAGTTGCCATAGCTTAACTCCGCACTTGATCTTTGCCTGCTGCTTTTGGGGGTCGCTAGTGTAGGAGTAAACATCTGAATTGTCATAGAATTGTCTTAATAGTTTCATTTTCGCGTGTTTCTAACACTGATGGAAATCAAAATAGAGACACTGGGTGTTTGAGCCAGGTAACACTATCAGAGCTGGCGCAATCTCTGGCGTAACAGGTCCAGCTCAGATAGTGTTAACAGGCTCGGTATGATTGGCAGAAAATTTTCACTCAATGAGCTCAACTATGGCCACCAGTTTTGGCGAACAATTGATGGAGCACCGCCTTGATCTGATCACGCTGGCGCGCGAGTTGCATGCGGATGGCCGGTTGTCAGACGCGGATTTGGCCAGGGTGGTGAAAAACCAGGTAGTCAGGGTTCATCCCCTGGTATCGCTGGCGGAGCAAAAGCTCGCCGACGGTGCCGCCCCGGGCAGGATGATTGATATGGATGGCCTGCTTGCCTGGCTGGGAGCCAGAGTCAATCAGGCTGTTTACGAGATCGATCCGCTGAGGATCAATGTCACCGCAGTTGCAGAGGTCATGTCCCGGGCATTCGCCGAGCGCCACCGTATACTGGCGGTTGAAGTGACGGACACGGAAGTGCTGATTGCCAGCAGCGAGCCCTATATCAAGGTTTGGGAAAGCAATCTGGAGCACGTGCTAAGAAAGCGGGTGAAAAGGGTTTTGGCGGACCCACGGGTTATCGCCAGGCACACCGCCGAGTTTTACAACATGGCCGGCTCGGTCAACCGGGCTCGCGGCGCTGACCGGGCACCCAGCGGGGCCGGCGTTACGAACCTCGAGCAAATGCTGGAACTGGGCTCCATGAAGGAGCCGGATGCCAACGACCAGCACATCGTCAACATTGTGGATTGGCTGCTGCAGTATGCGTTCGAACAACGGGCCAGCGATATCCATATCGAGCCCCGCCGGGATGTGGGCAATGTCAGGTTCCGTATTGATGGCGTGCTGCACAGCGTTTATGAACTGCCGCAACAGGTGGGTAATGCGGTAACCAGTCGCATCAAGATCCTGGGCCGCATGGACGTGGCAGAAAAGCGCCGGCCCCAGGACGGCCGCCTGAAAACCCGCACCCCCGAGGGCAACGAGGTTGAATTGCGCCTGGCCACGCTGCCCACCGCCTTTGGCGAAAAGCTGGTGATGCGTATCTTCGACCCGGATGTGCTGCAAAAGACTTTTGAACAGCTGGGCCTGGCAGACGATGATCTCGCCCGCTGGCATCATATGACGGGTGTAGGCAATGGCATTGTGCTGGTTACAGGGCCAACCGGTTCTGGCAAGACCACCACCCTCTACTCGACACTGCGCCAGTTGGCCACATCAGAGGTTAACGTCTGCACTATTGAAGATCCGATTGAGATGGTTGAAGGTGCCTTCAATCAGATGCAGGTCAATCACTCCATCAACCTGGACTTCTCCTCGGGGGTGCGGGCCCTGATGCGGCAGGATCCGGATATTATTATGGTGGGCGAAATCCGCGATCTGGAAACGGCCAATATGGCCGTGCAGGCGGCGCTCACCGGGCACCTGGTGTTGTCCACACTGCACACTAATGACTCGCCCTCATCCATTTCCCGTCTTCTGGAGCTGGGTGTGCCCGCGTATCTCATCAAGGCCACAGTGCGGGGAATTATGTCGCAGCGCCTGGTGCGTATTCTGTGTCCCGCGTGCAAGACGTTTTCGGCACTGGACCCAGAGGCCTGGCGCGAGCTGACCCAGCCCTGGAATATGGAACCACCGGCCCAGGTGCCGCGTCCGGTGGGTTGCAAGGCATGCCGTAATACCGGATATATGGGCCGTCAGGGCATATACGAAGTTCTGGTCAACAGCCCCGAAGTACAAAGCCACATTACGCCGCACATGGAATCATCACGCATTCGGGAAGTTGCCATGTCCGAGGGTATGCACACCCTGCGTCTTAGCGGGGCCGTGCGAGTGGCTCGTGGGGAAACGACCATCGAAGAGGTTATGCGGGTCGCACCAGTTCTGGACGCCTGACGTGCCAATGTTCCCACGTTCCTATTATGCCAACTGAAATCGCTGCACTGCCGGCAGCGCTGGACGAGACCGCCCGCATTGCCTGGGCAAATATACTGGAGCGTTCGCCTGCCCCGCTGGCAGAGCATCTCCGGGCCAGTGCGGCCCTCAAACCCATCAGCGATCAGCTGCCGCGGGTGCTGGCATGCAGTCCCTTTGTCGCTGAACTCTGCCGCCGCCGGCCCCAGTTGTTGAGGGATCTGCTCGCTGGTAGTGAACTCCAGCACACGCTGGCTGAGACGTCCTTCCGCAGGTCCTTGCAGAGTCGCCTGGAGCAGGGGCGGTTGGAACCCGATGTGGTGCTGCGGCGTTTTCGCCAGCACCATATGTTGCGCATTATCTGGCGTGACTTTTGTCGGCTGGCGGATACACGGGAAACCATGCGCGATACTTCATTGCTGGCGGAGGCCTGTATTGCCGAAGCGCTGGCAATAAGCCGGGCCTCTCTGGAACAACGCTTCGGCGTGCCCCGCGACCGGATTGGTGGGGAGCGCCAGCAGCTGATAGTTCTGGCCATGGGTAAGCTGGGGGCGCGTGAACTGAACGTGTCTTCGGATATCGACCTCATCTTCGCCTATCCCGAGGCCGGCGAAACCGATAAAGCGGAAAAATCCATCGGCAATGAGGAGTTCTTCACCCGGGTTGGCCGGCGGGTCATAACATTGCTGGATCAGATAACCGCTGAGGGTTTTGTATTTCGCGTTGATATGCGCCTCAGACCTTACGGTGACAGTGGCGCCCTGGTACACAATTTTACCGCTCTGGAAGAGTACTACCAGGACCAGGGGCGCGACTGGGAGCGCTACGCTCTCATCAAAGCGCGGCCTGTTACCGGTGACCCAGCGCGGGCAGTCGAATTGATGGAGTCGCTGCGCCCGTTTGTATTTCGTCGCTATGTCGATTTTGGCGTCATCGAGAGTCTGCGCGGAATGAAGCAGATGATTTCCAGCGAAGTACGGCGCCGGGGCCTGCAGGACAACGTAAAACTTGGGCACGGTGGCATCCGGGAGGTGGAGTTTATCGCCCAGTGTTTCCAATTGATCCGCGGTGGGCGCGACCTGGGCCTGCAACAACGCGAACTGTTGGCGGTGTTACAGGAGTGCGACGATCTGGGCTGCTTGCCCGCCGAGGCTGTGGCAGAACTGCGGGCAGCTTACCTGTTCTTGCGCGATAGCGAACACGCCATCCAGGGTTATCGCGACAAGCAGACACAGGCTCTGCCTACGGAGGCTCGGGAGCGACAGGCCATGGCAACTGTGATGGGGTTTGCCCTGTGGGAAGATTACCTGGAGGCGCTGAATGCGCATCGTCAGCGTGTTTCATTACATTTCAACGCCCTGATCGCCGACCCGGAGGAAAATGAATCCCCGGGTGATGCCGATGACCTTCCCCTGTGGGGCGATGAGCTCTCCACCGATATTTTGGCGACGCTGGGCTACCAGCAGCCGGAGCCAACCCTTGCTGCCCTACAGGAGCTGCGGCAAAGCGGCCGTGTGCTCGGTCTGCAGGCGGAGGGGCGAGAGCGCTTGGAGCAGTTTATGCCACGGCTGATACAGGCCTGTTCCGACGCTCCAGATCCAGACCTGGCGCTGGTAAGGGTGTTGCCGCTGGTGGTAGCGGTGGTTCGTCGCAGCGCCTACCTGGTGTTGCTGCTGGAGAACCCACCGGCACTGGATGAGCTGGTGATCCTGTGTGGCGCCAGCCCCTGGATAGCCGAACAGTTGTCCCAACACCCAATGTTGCTGGACGAACTGCTGGACCGGGCCAGTCTTTACACAGCGCCGGACCGGGCCAGCCTGGAGGACGAATTGCGCCAGCAGGTCGCCCGGCTGGCGCCCGATGATCTGGAGGCGCAGATGGATGCACTGCGTTATTTCAAGGCCTCGCATGTATTGCGAGTGGCCGCCAGTGAACTGGTCGGCCGCTTGCCACTGATGCAGGTCAGCGACAATCTTACCTGGATTGCCGAGGTCATTCTGGAACAAGTACTGGCGGTGGCCTGGGCAGACCTGGCCAGCAAGTACGGTGAACCTGATCACACCGGCACCGGTTACGGCTTCGCGGTATTTGGCTACGGTAAGTTGGGCGGTATCGAGTTGGGCTACGGCTCTGACCTGGATCTGGTGTTTGTCTACGACGGTGCCGAACAGGGGGTGACCGACGGTGAGCGCAGCATCGACAACACCGTTTTCTACACCCGGCTCGGTCAGCGCATGATCCACATACTTGAGACCCGAATGAACCTTGGTCAGTTGTATGAGGTGGATATGCGCCTCCGACCGTCCGGAAATTCCGGCATGCTGGTTACCACGGTGCAGGGGTTCAGCAGTTATCAGCAGGATTCTGCCTGGACCTGGGAGCACCAGGCCTTGGTGCGGGCACGTTTCGTTGCTGGCGACCCTGCAGTTGCGAAACAGGTGGAGGCCGTGCGCACCGCCGCCCTGTGCAGAGAGCGGGATAACGCAGCCCTCGCGCAGGAAGTTCAGCGCATGCGGGACAAGATGCGTGAGCACTTACTATCGTCAGAAGATCTGAAATTAAAGGGCTTTGATCTAAAACAGGGGGCCGGAGGAATCGTCGATATTGAGTTTATGGTGCAGTATGCGGTGCTGGCTTGGTGTCATAGTGTGCCGGAACTGGCGCGCTGGACCGACAATATCCGTATTCTCGAAACCCTGGGTCGGGCAGGCATATTTGAACAGAAGCAATGTGACGACCTCCGCGAGGCCTATATTGCCTACCGCTCCGCCGCTCATCAGTTCTCTTTGCAACAACAGGCCGGCGTTGTGTCGGGAGAGCGATTTGTCGACTTGCGGGCCGCGGTAAGCGCCGCCTGGCAGGCCTTGTTCAGTCCGGCATGAAAGCGACCCACATGCTGAATCAAGCAGGGGTTGATTCGCGTGAGTAGCAGGGGCGAACAGATCCTGGTGGTCGGCCCGTCCTGGGTGGGCGATATGGTGATGTCGCAGGTGCTGTACATCTACTTACAACAAACACGGCCGGGAGTGGCCATCGATGTTCTGGCGCCCGCCTGGAGTGAGCCACTACTGCAGCGAATGCCAGAAGTGCGCAGCGCTATTAGTATGCCCCTCGGTCATGGTGAGCTGGGCCTGGGGCGGCGCTGGCGTCTGGCACGAAGACTGCGTTCGCAAGATTACGACCAGGCGTTGTTGCTACCGAACTCCTTGAAGTCAGCCCTCGTACCTTTTTTTGCCGGTATACCCCGCCGCACGGGCTGGCGTGGCGAGCAGCGTTACGGCCTCCTGAATGACTTACGCTGGCTGGATGAAAAAGCCCTGCCACTGATGGTGCAGCGTTTTCTGGCTCTTGGACAAAATGCGGGAGAACCATTACCAGACGAGCTTCCCGCCCCCCACCTGGTGGTGGACCGGGCTCAGGCCGATCAGGTGCTGCAGCGTTTTCATCTCGCGCCCGCCCGACCCCTGCTCGCACTGTGCCCCGGGGCCGAATTTGGTAGCGCCAAGCGTTGGCCCGCCGCGCACTATGCAGAGCTGGCTGCGCGCTATCTCGAGCTGGGCTGGCAGGTGGTCTTACTGGGCTCCGCTAATGACCAGCCAGTGACACGCGAGATTTTCGGCCTGTGCGAGAGCAATCGCGATTGCGTCGATCTTGCGGGCCACACCCGATTGGCCGAGGTGGTGGACCTGTTGTCTACGGCCACCGCAGTGGTGAGTAATGACTCTGGTCTGATGCATATTGCCGCCGCCCTGGCGCGCCCGCTGGTGGTGGTTTACGGAGCTACTTCACCGACATTTACCCCACCGCTGAACGATAATGCAGCAATGGTGGTCAGCGATATAGATTGTGCACCCTGCTTTGCCCGCGAATGCCCGCTGGGGCACCATGGCTGCATGCGTTACACCCCCATGCAGCGCGTGGCTGAAGAGTTGGATTCCCTGCTGGCGCGGGGCACGGCGGCGTGAGGGTGTTGGTAGTGAAGATGTCTTCTCTCGGGGATGTCATTCACACTCTGCCGGCGCTCACTGATGCGGCCGCCGCTCTGCCCGGCATTCAATTTGACTGGGTAGTGGAGGAGGCTTTTGCTGAAATTCCCCCCTGGCACCGTGCCGTGGACAGGGTCATTCCCGTCGCCCTGCGGCGCTGGCGCAAGAGACCTTTGCGGGATTTCACCGGGCCGGAATGGCGCAGGGCGCGGCAGAGTCTGGGCGATCGCAAATATGATGCCGTGATAGATGCCCAGGGTTTGTTGAAAAGCGCGTTTATTTCCCGGCTGGTGCGGGCGCCGCGTTACGGTATGGACAAAGCCACAGTGCGGGAGCGGCTGGCGGCCCTGGCCTACGATCACCCTGTACACGTGGCGAAAGACATGCACGCAGTGGAGCGCACCCGGTTGCTGTTTGCGCGCGCTCTCGATTACCCGTTACCGGAAGTGCCGGGGGATTACAGTGTGGCGGAGACATTGGCTGCCGAGGGGGTGAAGCGTGCCCCGGGGTTACTTTTTTTTCACGGTAGTGCCCGACAGGAAAAGCTGTGGCCTGAGGAGCAATGGGTGGAACTGGCCGGGTTGGCGGGGGAGGCGGGTTACCGTATCTGGCTGCCCTGGGGTAATGAGGAGGAGCAACAGAGGGCAGGGCGCATTGCGGGCCGGGTGAGCGTGGCACAAGTGCTGCCGCGCCTGACCCTGGGAGAGCTTGCGACTATGTTGCAGGCGGTAAGCGGTGTGGTCGCGATTGATACCGGCCTGGGACATCTCAGCGCCGCGCTTGCCGTGCCAGCGGTGTCTCTTTACGGCCCAACCAGTACCCGCCTTGTCGGTGCCTATGGCCGCAACCAGGTTCATCTGCCATCGCCGTTGCTCGGCAGTGCTGTGACCGAGGCAGCAGCACTGATGCAGGCCATTGCCCCCGGTGCAGTATGGCAGGCCCTGCAGGCCGTTATTGCCGGGAGAGAAGGGCCTTGAGGCTGGCTTTCCTGATCTTCAAATACTTCCCCTATGGCGGCCTGCAGCGGGATTTCGCACGCATGCTGCTGGCGCTGCAGAGCCGCGGCCATCACTGCCGGGTTTATTGCACCTCATGGCAAGGCGAAGAGTTTGCGGGTATTGATTTGCGGGTAGCCCCTGTCACCTGCGGCAGTAACGTTCGTCGCAACGAGCGGTTTCTGGCCTGGGTGCGGGCGGATCTGCGGGATGAACCTGTAGTCGGGGTAATCGGTTTTAACAAAATGCCTGGGCTGGATGTCTATTACGCCGGCGATACCTGCTACCTGGATACGGCGATGCAAACCGGGCGCTTGTTGTACCGTTTGGGCTGGCGCTTTAGACATTTTTCTAGTTGGGAGAAGGCCGTATTTGACCGCGAAAGCAGCACTGAAATTCTGCTCATCAGCGACAGAGAAAAGGTCAGGTTCGAGCAACATTACCAGACGCAGGCCGCTCGCATGCACCTGCTGCCACCCGGGGTTGAGCCGGATCGTTGGCGCTCCGCTGATGCCACTGCTCGACGTGCCCAGGCGCGCCATAAACTGGGCCTGACTTACGATGTGCACACCCTGTTATTTGTCGGCTCCGGTTTTTCCAGGAAGGGCCTGGACCGGGTTATTCGCGGCCTTGGCTACTTGCAAAGCACCTGCCCGGAGCGCCGCTTTCGCCTGCTGGTGGCCGGGCAGGATCGTGTCGGCAGATTGAGGCTTCTGGCCCGGCGTCAGCAGGTGCAGGAACAGGTCGTATTTCTGGGGGGCAGGGACGATATTTCCGACCTGATGCTGGCGGCGGACGTACTAGTGCACCCCGCCAGAAGCGAGGCTGCTGGTATCGTTTTACTGGAGGCCCTCGTCGCCGGGCTGCCGGTGGTGGTGACTGACGTATGCGGTTACGCCAGCTACATCAAAACTGCCGGCGCGGGGCTGCTTTTATCCGCCCCTTTCGACCAGGGCGCACTGGATGCTGCACTGGCAAAGATGCTTGATAGAGCCTTTCAGGCTGAGTGTAGAGCTGGTGGCCTGAACTACGCTGAAACTACAGACTTATATTCACTGCACAGCGCAGGGGCCGCTTTGATTGAACAGATTATCCAGCGTAAAGAGGCTGGTACCGGTGGCTGAATACTATCTGGCCCAGGGGTTTGCGCAGGGAGAGCTGGCGCGGGCACGCTCCGCCCGCGTGTTGCTGAAATGGGCGGGTGAAGTTGCGGCTGAAGCGCAGCCGACCGACGTGTACCGCAACAAGGAAGGGCGCAAAACGCTGCGGTTCCTGTACCATAAAAAACCCTGTTTTCTGAAATTGCATACGGGCATAGGCTGGGTTGAGATTTGCAAGAACCTGTTGCAGTTGCGCCTGCCCGTGATATCAGCCAGTAATGAATATCAAGCAGTGCTGGCCCTGCAGCGCGCCGGTGTGTATACGCTGACGGTTGCTGCCTATGCCCTGCAGGGCTGGAACCCGGCCGCCTTGCGCTCGATGATTGTGACCGCAGAGCTCACGGGCACGGTAACGCTGGAAGACTACTGTGCGAATTGGGCAGTAAAGCCGCCCCCTGCCAGCGTCCGTGGGCGATTATTGCGCGCGGTGGCGGACGTGGCCAGGCGCATGCACGGGGCGGGCATTAACCACCGCGATTTCTACCTTTGCCATTTTCATCTCGATGAATCCAGCTTTGAGGAACAGGAAGTCCGCTGCTATTTGATCGACCTGCACCGTGCGCAGATCCGGGAGAAAACCCCCCGCCGTTGGCGTATCAAGGATCTTGCGGGCCTGTATTTTTCCGCCATGGACTGCGGCCTGAGCAGGCGCGATCTGTTGCTCTTCATGCATCATTACAGCGAGGGGGGGCTGCGTAGGGCGCTGGGCCACGACCGGCGCATGTGGCGCCGGGTAGAAAAACGCGCGGCGAAGTTATATCGCAAGGCAAACGGGGCAGCACCACCAGGGCCGCTTAGTGGCCATGTCTGATTCGTATGGTGTTCTTCGCGGCGATGACTGGGCCCCGGGGTTGCGTGAACACCTGCCAGACCCGTCTGTTGATATGCCGCGCTGGATGGAACAGCACACCCGGCTGCTGAAAAACGACAGGTATAGCAGAGTGGGCCTGCTTGGCGTCCGGGGGCAGGCCTGTTTCCTGAAACTCTATATAGCCAAGTCCCCCATGCAAAACGTTGGCTTTCGATTGGCCTTTGGCCGCGGGGTTCGCAGTTTTGATGCCGCCACTAACCTGCTGCGGGCGGGCGTCCGGGTGCCCGTTCCACGAGCCTGCGTGCGGATTCCCGGTGCATTATTGCTGCTTACAGAAGGTATCGAAGACAGCCGTGATTTGCGGGCACTGTGGCTCGCGCGGCCCGGTGAGGAAGCCGCCTTGCGGTATATGCGAGTAGCTGGTGAAACGCTTTCATCCCTGCACCTGGCGGGCTTTTCTCATGGTGATTGCAAGTGGAGCAATCTGTTGTGGAGTGGCGACGTGTGCTACCTGGTGGATCTGGAGGATGTGCGCAGGGTCGGCAGGCTAGGTGCGCCAAGCTCCTCACTCCATGCCCGGCAGTTGCATGACATAGCCCGTTTTACAGCGGACGCCGAAGCGCTGGCTGTCAGCTCTGGTCAGTATGAAGCGTTTCTGGACCATTACTGCATGAGTATTCGTTACTCGCGGGAGACGTTACTGGATCAAATAAGACGACCTGTAGCGGTGATTCGCAAAAGGCATGAGAGCAAGTCCGGCATCAGCTACCCGGCACTGCTGTAATGCGAGATATTGATACGCTTGGCATCATAAGCTAACGGCTGTCGGGTTTTGCGCAGGTGATAGCCGGATTGTCAGGGGACTGGCACGCGATACACTCACTCAGGTATGCACAGCGCTTTGGAGACCAGCCTATGAATATGAATCAGGTTACGCTTCCCGTAAACGACATGGAAAAGGCCACCCGGTTTTACCGCACAATGGGCTTTCTGCAAATAGTGGATTCGCCGCATTATGCGCGCTTCGAATGTACGCAAGGTGTAGCGACGTTTTCCCTCAGCCTGGATTCGGGCGATAGAGAAAACACCGCGGTTATCTATTTTGAGCACGAGGATCTGGACGGACTTGTCAGTGCGCTGAAGGCGAAGGGACTGTTATTTGATCAGGATCCCATGGACAGGAGCTATTTGTGGCGAGAAGCGATTTTACACGACCCCTCAGGCAATAAAATCAAGCTCTACTGGGCGGGTGAAAACCGCCTGAATCCTCCGTGGCGGGTAGAGTTGCGTGCGTAACGGGTTACCTGAGCCGAGTGGTATTAAGAGTGAGCTCATGGCATTTGTGTGTCAGCGGGAAAATATTTTCAGGCAGTACGGGAACCGTACTCCCGAGGGTTGATTGTTATAGTGACTCAGTGCATTAGCGGTAACCTATTACGTCCGGTACGCCATCCCCCTGTGCCTCACAAAGGCTTAGATAGGCTTCCAGCATAGCGCTGGCATCCAGCACACTCTCAACTTCTCCGGCGGCGTTGAGGTTGAGGTTTGCGCCGTTCATAACAAAGCATACTTCAGTATCTTCAGTATTCGCGCTGGGTACATGCAGGGTGTGAATAGAGCCGGCCGGCTCGTACAGGTAAGAGCCATTTACATTGATATCGTTCGGATATTCCTGGTAGTACCAGGATCCGGCGCTGGTGAAGGCGAATATTTCCCCGGTGTGTTTATGTTTCTGAACGGTAGTACCCGGGGCGAAAACCGTCCGTATTACCCACAATCCGGCTTCGATGTTTACCTGCAGGAGCTGGAGTCTGAAGCTGCCTTCGTCAATGAAGGGAAAACTGGCGTCCAGGTTAACAAAGGGCAGGTCGCCGGTTTGTTTTAACATTGCAGCGGGTGTATGTAACAAGATTATACGCTCTCCGGTTCAGGCTGGTTCTTTGTCATTAAGCAGGCCGGCCAGGCTCTGCGCATGAGCCAGGGCTTCAATCCCGGCGTCAGTGAGGTACCCGCCATCTGGCTGATCTACAAGACCCAGTGCAAAAAGGTTTCCGCACGCCGCAATAACTTCGGGGCGGGCATTGGAATGCACCTTTATGCCGCGGTCCAGGGTTGAGCTGTCAAACTGCAATAGCAGGTTCAGTTCCTCTATGGTGTTGGCGGTAAATGACAAAGGCCTGTCCTCGTAGTTGACGTCGGTGCGATATGGCAATTCCGTCCTGTTGACGTTAGCAGAACTGATGGCATGGCGCCAATGATGGCGGCGGACATCGCTGGGAGCCGGTGAGCCCTCACTCTTGCCAGCAGAGCTATAGCTGGCCTCTTTCGTGCAGTAAGCGCATGGCCCAGTGGTAAGCCTCAGCGGCGAGTACTTTAATCTCTATAGGCGACAAATCTCTCATCTGGCGTCTCCACGCCACTAAAAAGCGCATACGGTCGGTGCGAGTAAGTGCAGAGGGAGGGAGTAGATTCAGCTCCATCAGGTTTTTCAGCAGCATCCGGCCCGGCGGGGGCAGTTTCTTTACCGAATGCTCATTGTTGATGAGGGTAAACTGAAACCGATCGTCACGCAGTTCTGCCAGCACCTCACTGGGCTCCAGATCGCCCGGCAGAAAACCCGTCGCATGCAGGCGCCCGATAAAAATGCCCAGGGCCTCAAGTAGTTGTCGCCGGGAGGTCAGTGCGTCGCCGCGCCTTTCCGTCAGGGTTTTTTTCAACCAGGTCGCGACATCCCGCCCGGCTGCTGCGCGGGTGAAAAGATATTCTCTGCCGTTTGGCAATTTCCCCCAGGCCAGACTTTCTGGCGCTTCGATGCCTGCGTATTTCAGGGCCTCACTGTGTTTACGCCATCGCGAGGCGCGGCTTCCGCGCAGCAGAGCGGCGAGGCGATCGAGGGGGCTGGGTAGAGGGAATTCCTTGTAGTAGACCTGCAGTGAGGGGTTGCAAGCCACCAGACATGCGGATGAGGTCTTTACTATATCCCAGCCCGGCGGCAACTCCTCAACAGTCAGTTGCAGGGCGTAGCGGCGCAGATCTTCTTCCCTGTCCAGGCTGTCTGTCACGTGCGTCTGTTCCTTCGGGCGGCAAGTAGGCATCCTCGCAACCTCAGTATAAGATAGCCTCCCGATTCAGCGCTAATAAAGCGCAGCTTTTCGGGGCTAGAGGAGATGTTTTGAAGCAGAGAGTGTTGGTGCTGGGCGCTGGCGGGCAATTGGGCAGGGAATTGGTATTGACTGCGGACCCCGGGACGGAATGTATCGCACTGACCCGGCGGGAACTGGATATCGGTGATGCGGAGGCTGTTGCCAGGCGCCTGGAGACACTGTATCCCCGGGTGGTTATCAACGCCGCTGCCTACACGGCGGTAGACGCTGCTGAAGACGATGCCCCGGCGGCTCAGCGAACGAATGCAGTGGGCCCGGCGAACCTGGCGAGCAGCTGCAGACACCTGGGGATTCGCCTGCTGCACGTGTCCACCGATTTCGTTTTTGACGGGGAATCGCAGCAACCCTATCCCGCCAATGCATCTACCGCTCCGCTGGGAGAGTATGGCCGCAGCAAGTTGGCGGGGGAGAGAGCAGTACAGGATACCTTTGCCGAAGCGTTGGTAATGCGCAGCAGTTGGGTGTACTCCCGCTTTGGTAACAACTTTGTTAAAACCATGTTGCGGCTGATGTCCGAGCGCGAGGAGCTGGCGGTGGTGGCCGACCAGGTCGGCTCACCCACCTGGGCAAGGGGCCTGGCGAGCGCGTTGTGGTCGGCCGCCGCGCGGCCGGAGTTGTGTGGTATCTACCACTGGAGTGATACCGGTGAATGCAGTTGGTACGACTTTGCCCTGGCCATTTTTGAAGAGGCCAGTCATCTCGGGATACTCCATCGGCCGGTGCATATAAGGCCGATTACCAGCAACGAGTATCCGACTGCCGCGGCACGCCCGCGTTACAGTGTGTTGGACACCACTCGAAGCAGGCAGGATCTGGCGATTGAGTGTGTGCAGTGGCGAGTACAGCTGCGCAATATGTTGACAGATTTCAAGGAATCACGAGATGAGTAGATCCCTGCTGGTGACAGGCGCTGCCGGGTTTATCGGCGCCAACTTCGTGCACTACTGGGCGCGTCAACACCCCGCTGACCGCGTGGTGGCTTACGATGCACTAACTTACGCCGGTAACCTCGCCAGTCTTGAGAGTCTCCGGGGGCAAGCCAACTTCAGTTTTGTGCACGCGGACATCTGTGACCATGAGCGTGTACTTGCCGTCCTGCGCGAACATAACGTGGATACGGTTGTGCACTTCGCCGCTGAAAGCCATGTCGATCGCTCCATCAGTGGCCCCGACGCATTTATTGAAACCAATGTGGTGGGGACACATAGTTTGCTGAAAGCCGCGCGCGAAGTATGGCTGGGCGGCGAGCTCGCTTTGCCCCACCGGTTCCATCATGTTTCTACCGACGAGGTATACGGTTCCCTGGCAGCCACCGCACCACCGTTCGCCGAGGGACACCAGTACCAGCCCAACTCGCCGTATTCTGCAAGCAAGGCGGCCTCTGATCACCTCGTTCGGGCGTATCACCACACTTACGGCCTGCAGGTAAGCACCAGCAACTGCTCGAACAACTACGGCCCATTTCATTTTCCTGAAAAGCTGATTCCCCTGTGTATTACTAATGTGCTGCGGGGCTTGCCGCTGCCGGTATACGGCGATGGCAGCAATATCAGGGACTGGTTGTACGTGGAAGACCACTGCCGCGGTATCGAACTGGTGCTGCTGCAGGGCGCTGTAGGTGAGACCTATAACGTTGGCGGTAATAACGAGTGGAGCAATCTCGCTATTGTAGAGCATCTGTGTCAATGCATGGATGCACGCTTTGTCGCCGATCCCACCCTGGCTGCGAGATTCCCCGCTGCGCCCGGTGCTTCTGGCGGTAGTGCCCGGGACCTGATCACCTTTGTGGAAGATCGCGCCGGCCATGACTGGCGTTACGCAATTGATGCACAGCACATCACCCATGCGCTCGGCTATGAGCCTCACGAGAGCTTTGAGACGGGTTTGGATAAGACGCTCAACTGGTTTTTTGCCAATGAGGCGTGGTGGCGGCCGCTGTTGGCTTAAAAGCCCCGGCTAGTTAGTGCTGTAATCCGCAAAGCTCAGTCAAACAACGGAATATCTCCCCAGGCCCGGCCGTTTGCATCCTTTTCAGACAAGCTGGGCAACTCACCGGCTGGCAGCGGCCAGTCGATGGCAAGAGCGGGATCATCCCAGGCCAGGCAGACCTCGCTTGTGGGGTGGTAGATATCGGTGCACTTGTATTGGAAGTCGGCGTAGTCGGAAGTGACATAGAAGCCGTGGGCGAAGCCGGGTGGAACCCATAGCATCTGGTGGTTCCCGGCGCTTAGCCACGCCCCATACCATTGGCCCAGGGTTGGCGATGCACGGCGCAGATCTACCACCACGTCGAACACTTCACCGGAGCTGACGCGAACCAGCTTGCCCTGCGGGTTTTCGGTCTGGTAGTGCAGTCCGCGAAGAATGCCCCTGGCAGAGCGGCTGTGGTTATCCTGCACGAAAGTGAGATCGAAACCGGCTGCGCGAAACGTTTCGGCGTTCCAGCTTTCCAGGAAGAAACCGCGCTTGTCGCCAAATACCCGTGGTTTCAGCAGGTAAACACCCTGCAATGGGGACTCTTCAAATTTCATCGAACACCACGCCATCGTCGTTGAGCAGGGCCTGCAGGTACAGGCCGTAGCCGCTCTTTTCCAGGGGGGCCGCGAGGCCCAGTAATTCCTCCGCGGTGATGTAGCCCATGCGGTACGCCACCTCTTCTGGGCAGGCAATCTTCAGGCCCTGCCGTTCTTCTACCACGCGGATGAAATTGGCGGCGTCCAGCAGTGAGTTATGGGTGCCGGTGTCCAGCCAGGCAGTGCCCCGGCTCATGACTTCGACCCGCAGGTCGCCCCGGGCCAGGTAGGCCTTGTTGACGTCGGTTATTTCCAGCTCACCACGAGCCGACGGGCGAATGTTGCGCGCGATGTCGACCACATCGTTGTCGTAGAAATACAGCCCTGTGACCGCATAGTGGGAACGGGGTTTGGCGGGTTTTTCCTCGATATCCTGGGCCACACCCTTTTCGTCAAAACTCACTACACCGTAGCGCTCCGGGTCCTGTACATAGTAGGCAAACACCGAAGCGCCCTGGTCGCTGGTTGCGGCATGTCGCAGCTTCTTGGTAAAGCCGCCGCCGTAAAAGATGTTGTCGCCAAGCACGAGGCTGGCTGGCGAATTGCCGATAAAGTCGGCACCCAGTATGAACGCCTGGGCCAGGCCATCGGGGCTGGGCTGAACCGTGTACGAAATATTGACGCCCCACTGGCTGCCATCGCCCAGCAGGTCGCTGAACGCCCGCTGGTCGCGGGGCGTGGTGATGATCAGGATATCCCGTATCCCCGCCAGCATGAGGGTGGCCAGGGGGTAGTAAATCATCGGCTTGTCGTAGATTGGCATCAGCTGTTTGCTGACGGTGCTGGTCAGGGGGTGTAAGCGTGTGCCGGACCCGCCAGCCAGGATGATGCCCTTGTAGGTGATGGCCGTCATGGGCTGAAGTCCTTGTCAAAGCGGCGGATTATAGCGGTAAACCCCGGCTTGTGGCGACCGGGGCTATTTACCGAACATCACCGACGGGGGTGGATTTTTCACCACCGGCTGATTAAAATGTGGCCTCTTTCGACATACTAAGTGCCACTTGTGGCTGGTATCGTCGCCCGCATTCCAGCGCAAAGCGCGCATCCACGTTTTCAGGCACACCACTGAGGGGAAGCCGTCATCAGGCACCTTGATACTGCACAGCTCACGACGCAAGTTCCAGCGGCGGGCTCAGGAGCCCTGGCGGGGCAGGCAGCAGTGCGGCTCTTGCGCATTGCGTTGCTGGGGTATCGCAGTCAGCCCTTTGCCGGCGGCCAGGGGGTGTATCTCAATTACCTCAGCAAGGCATTGGTGGATGCCGGCCACAGCGTGGATGTGATTTCCGGCCCTCCCTACCCGCACCTTGACCCCCGGGTGCGGCTTATCGAGCTGCCGAGCATGGATCTCTTCGAAAATGGCCTTTTGTCCCTGCGACCCCGTCACCTCGCGTCCCTCACCGACATCATGGAGTGGTGCAGCAAGCTTACCGGGGGATTTGCCGAACCCTATACGTTTGGACGGCGCGTAGTGCGCTACCTGCGCGAGCACGGCGGGGACTACGATCTCATTCACGACAACCAGAGCCTCAGCTATGGCATGTTGCAAATTCAGGATATGGGCCTGCCGCTGGTGACCACCGTGCACCACCCGATTACCAGCGATCTGCGTATTGCCCTCAAGGCAACCCGTAACTGGCGGCAACGTTTGTTGATTCGGCGCTGGCACTCCTTCCTGATCATGCAGAAGAAGGTGGTCAAGCAGTTACACCATGTAGTGACCGTATCCGATTGCTCGCGTCAAGATATCGCCCGGGATTTCGGCCTGCAGCCGGCGGGTATTGGCCTGGTGCACAATGGTATTGATACTGACGTTTTTCGCCCTCTGCCGAATGTGCCGCGCAATCCGCTGCGCCTGATGGCGACCTGCTCTGCCGATGCGCCCCTGAAGGGCCTGCGCTATTTATTGCGCGCCTACGCCCGTCTGCTGCAACAATACCCCGAGCTGGAATTACTGGTAGTCAGTAAACCGCGCCAGGGGGGTAGTACCGAGCGGCTGGTCAGCAAGCTCGGTATCGCTGACAAGGTGCGCTTCGTCAGCGGCATCAGCACGGAGCAAATGGTGCAGTACTACGCCGAGGCAGCCGTAGCCGTTGTGCCATCAGTGTACGAGGGTTTTGGCTTGCCAGCGGGTGAAGCCATGGCCTGCGCGGTGCCGGTAGTGTCTTCCGATGGGGGAGCCCTGCCTGAAGTGGTGGGAGATGCGGGGGTGATTGTGCCGGCTAAAAGCGTGGATGCCCTGGCTGATGCGATTGAGGCCCTGCTGTTGGATCCCCGGCGACGGGAAGAACTGGGTGCCAGCGGTCGCCAGCGTATTCTCGATCACTTCTGCTGGGATGTTTGTGCCGGTGAGATGGTCGACTACTATCGGAAGGTGTTGCATGCAGACGGTTGAGTTCGGGCACTTCCCACTGGTCAGCGGCGATTGGGTGCTGGATTTGGGTTGCGGCGAAGGCCGCCATGTAATCTCCGCCTATGTGGCTGCTGATGTGCACTCGGTGGGAGTGGATCTGTCGCTGGAAGACCTGCTCACCACCCGGGAAAAATTTTCCCCATTCGATGAGCCCGGCAACGCTGCGAAATCATTCAGCCTGTCCTCGGCCAGTGCGCTGGCCCTCCCTTTCGCGGACGATACCTTCGACAAGGTTGTTTGCAGCGAGGTTCTGGAGCATATACCCGACTACCACGCGGCACTGCGGGAGATAGAGCGTGTGCTGAAGCCGGGTGGCCTGTTTTGCGCCAGTGTTCCACGGCGCTGGCCCGAACAGATTTGCTGGGCCCTTAGCGAGGGCTATTATCACACCCCGGGCGGCCACCTGCGCATTTTCCGCTCTGGCGAACTGCGCCGGGAAATAGAGGGGCTGGGGTTCGACCATTACCACCGCCACTGGGCTCATGCGCTGCATGTGCCGTTCTGGTGGCTGAAGTGCCTGTTCTGGAAAAATCGCGACAGCAACTGGCTGGTGCAGCAATACCATAGGCTGCTGGTGTGGGACATTATGGAGCGGCCCGCCTTCACCCGGGTACTGGAGAAAATTATGAATCCCGTCATGGGCAAGAGTGTGGTCATGTATTTTCGCAAGGGGGCATCCCTGTGAGCGGCCTCTATCTGAGCCGGGGCCTGTTCCCGCACGAGTTCTTGCGCCCCACAGTGCAGTTCATTCTCGATACACAGCAGGCAAGTGGGGAAATTCCCTGGTTCGAGGGCGGCTATGCGGATCCCTGGGATCATGTGGAGGCCGCCATGGGTCTTACCGTGGGGGGTGAATACGGCGCCGCACGCCTTGCCTATGCCTGGTTGTCACGCATGCAGTTGGAAGACGGCAGTTGGTGGGCATCCTACCGCGGCGAGGAGATAGACAACTGTGAGCGGCGCGAGACCAACTTTGTCGCCTACATCGCCACCGGGCTCTGGCACTTTTTCCTGGTCAGCGAGGACCGCGACTTCCTGCAGGCCATGTGGCCCATGGTAGATCGGGCTATCGGCTTTGTGCTTTCTCTACAGACTGAGCACGGTGAGATTCACTGGGCAGTGGAGGCCGATGGTACACCCAAGGGCGACGCCCTGGTGACCGGCTGCAGCTCGATCTACAAGAGCCTGGAATGCGCCATCAACATTGCCCACACCCTGCACATGGAGCGGCCCCACTGGCACCGCGCCCGCACCGCGCTGGGCCGGGCCCTGCGCCACAAGCCCGAGCGTTTCGATAGAACCTGGGCGAGCAAGTCACGCTACTCGATGGACTGGTTTTACCCGGTGCTTGCGGGTGTCTATAGCGGCCGGGAGGCACAGGCCAGGCTCGCCGCTCGCTGGGATGAGTTCGTGGAAGACGGGCTCGGCTGCCGCTGCGAGAAACAGCAGCCCTGGGTGACGATCGCCGAATCCTGCGAGCTGGTAATGGCCCTGCTTGCTGCCGGCGATCACGCCCGTGCAGTGGAAGTGTACAGTTGGCTGCACCAGTGGCGCACCGACGATGGCTCCTACTGGACCGGCTACCAGCTGGTCGAAGATCTGTTGTGGCCCGATGAAAAACCCACGTGGACAGCCGGCGCGATCCTGCTGGCAGCGGACGCGCTCACGGGGCACACCGATGCTGCCAGTTTGTTTACCCGGGTGCAATTACTAACAGACGAACCCGGCGCAGGTGTAGCGCACCAGCGTCGTCTTCAGGTGGATTAGTCTGTAAGCTATATTGAATAGACCAGATGACGATCATAAATTTTTCACTTACTACCAATGGGTCTAATGAGTTTCCGAGCGGCGACTACAATAACCCATCTATAGGCTCTGGATGCCTGAGCGGTGGTACGAAAATAGACTTTTGGTCTATCAAACCAACATAAGGTAATTAACATGACACCTTCAAAAAAACTGTCGCTTGCAATCATAGCGGGTTTATCAGTATGCGGTAATTGCCTGGCCGGAGAAGACGTCGATAAGAAAATCGCTCACGCAAGAGCCGCTGCACCGGCGATTATCAGTGCGGACGCCACGATAGTTGTAAACGGTAAGGTCGTGGTTGAGGGAAGCAACGGTTGGACCTGTATGCCAGATACCGTGCCAGATGACGGTGCCGCTATGTGCAACGATGGCATGTGGATGAAAATGATGGGTGCGCTAACGCAAAAGCAGGAATTTACCGCCGACGGTGTGGGGATTTCATATATGCTTCTGGGAGATCCTGGTGCCGGGGTCAGTAACTCCGACCCATATCATCCGGACCCCAAGAACGCAGCGGACTATGTTGAAACTGGACCGCACTTGATGATTATTGTACCTAAGGAGCTGATGAAGGGCGTTACGAACGACCCGAACGTCGGCGGTCCATATGTCATGTGGGGGGATACGCCGTACGCACACATTATGGTTCCGGTCGCCGACCTTGAGTGAGTCGGCGTTCACTTCATTTTGAGAAGTGAGTCTTAAAACGCGTCAGGGACTTCAGCATTGTCTCGGGCCGTGACCTCAAGTATTGAATGACAAGCGGACATTAACGTTTGCCAGGATCGTTTAACGACTGCTTGATCAGATGCGAGCTAGTACAACGAAGGCTCTGTTCATAGCCTGCGCAGCAAGCCCAGACTGTTGACCTGACCCAGCGATTCGAAGAGACCCGAAGCCAGCGCCATACGGTAAATCGCGTAGGGTGCCTGGCCGCCTTTGCTGGCATCGGTGAAGATGTCGTGTATCGCCAGGACGCCGCCGCGCAATATGTGGGGCGCCCAGCAACGGTAATCGGTGAGCGCGGCATCCAGGCTGTGCCCGCCATCGATGAACACCATCGCCAGGGGCGTTTGCCAGTGTCTGGCCGCGGCAGCGGAACCCGCCACGACAGGCACCACCAACTCCTCCAGCCCCGCGGCGCGAATATTGCGGCGAAACTCGCGAAAAGTGTCCACCACTTCCTCGCCGCTGTCGTACAGGTCCGGGTCGTGAAACATCTCTCCGAGCTGGTGTTCTTCCGACCCGCGATGATGATCAAGCGCGAAAACGGTGCTGCTGTGCTGCCTGCAGGCCAGGCCGAGATAAATGGTGGATTTACCGCAGTAACTGCCTATTTCCAGAACCGGCCCGTTGGCAGAGACTTCAAGGGCCATATCGTGCAGGGCCTGTGCCTCGTCGTCAGCGAGGAAACCCTTGATGCTATCGATGTTGTCGGGCAGGTCCGGGATCATCACTGAGCACTCACTGTGCGGGAAAGGGCTGGGCAAATTAGCGGTTTTGCCCGGTGCTGGCAAGCGCAGGGACGTGCTGGTGATAGTGGGTACTCTTTAAAACGATGGTATCTTCTCTCTAATTCGTCACCAATAAGAACGTAAGGACACTGCAACCATGAAACTGGAACTGCCCCAATTCAACCAGGCCAGTGTACTGGTGCTCGGGGATGTCATGCTGGACCGTTACTGGGAGGGGCCAACATCGCGCATCTCCCCCGAAGCGCCGGTACCGGTGGTCAAGGTAGAGCAGGTTACTGATCGTCCGGGTGGCGCCGGCAATGTGGCGCTCAATATTGCGGCGCTGGGAACAGGCGCGCGATTGTGCGCTCCCTGTGGTGACGATGCGAGCGCCGACTCGCTGCAGGATATGCTGGTGGGCGCCGGTGTCGATTGTGTTCTCACCAGGCTGGCCGGGCAGGCCACAACGACCAAGTTGCGGGTGGTAAGCCGTCACCAGCAATTGATTCGCCTGGACTTTGAAGAACCGCTAAATGACACGGCGGCATTTGCGCCGTCCGGGAATGTGCCAACATTGCTTGCAGGCTGCAAGGTGCTCGTTCTGTCTGATTACGCCAAGGGTGCCTTAACTGACCCCGGCCTGCTTATTGCCGCCGCCAGGGCGCGCGAAATTCCGGTTCTGGTTGACCCCAAGGGCACAGACTTCAGCAGGTACCGCGGGGCGAGTTTGCTGACACCAAACCTTGCGGAACTGGAGGCGGTGGTTGGCTGCTGCGAGACAGAGGCCGAACTGGTGGCCAGAGGCGGGCAATTGATGGCGGAACTGGAGCTGGGTGCCCTTTTGGTGACCCGTGGTGAACACGGTATGACCCTGCTGCGCCCAGGCCTGCCGGAAGTGCACCTGCCGGCCAGGGCGAGGGAAGTATTCGATGTGACCGGCGCTGGCGACACGGTAATTGCGGTGTTGGCTGCGGCTATAGCAGCGGGCTCTGATTACGAACAGGCATCTGCGCTGGCTAATATCGCCGCTGGCATAGTAGTGGGCAAACTGGGTACGGCTGTGGTCAGTGCGCCGGAGTTGCGACGGGCAGTGCAGCGGGACCAGGGGTCTGAGCGCGGCGCCCTGTCGCTGGAGCAATTACAAATTGCGATTGCCGACGCCCGCAGCCAGGGCGAGCGGGTGGTGTTTACCAACGGCTGCTTCGACATTATTCACGCCGGGCATGTGGCCTACCTGGAGCAGGCGCGCCAGTTGGGTGACCGTTTGATAGTGGCTGTGAACAGTGACGAGTCCGTGCGGCGCCTCAAGGGCAAGGGGCGTCCCATTAATCCGGCTGACCGGCGCATGGCGGTGCTCGCCGGGCTGGAAGCGGTGGATTGGGTGGTGGTTTTTGAGCACGATACCCCCCGCGAGCTACTGACAATTCTCCAGCCTGAGGTGCTGGTGAAGGGTGGTGACTACACGGACAAGAAAAGCGTGGTGGGCTGGGAACTGGTGGAGGCCTACGGCGGTGAGGTAAGAGTGCTGGATTTTGTCGACAACGTGTCCACCACGGCGATAGTTAACAGGATTCGCAGGGAAGACTAGTATCCTGCGGTAACAGTGTCAGCCGATGGCGCGCCGCGCCGCAGCCACATTGGCGAGCAGGTGCGCTGGCGTAATGGTGCCAATGATGGCAGCGCTGGTCGCCGGGTGGCCCAGTGCAAGATCCATGCTGGCCTGCACAGGGTCCGGGGCGCCTGAATCAGTTGAACGCAGATTGCCGCTGGCGAGGGTTTTTTTCACCAGTGCGCCGCAGTGCATTTTTTTACAGCATTCCAGTACGGCCAACTCCTCCCGCTGCACAGGGTTGTAAGTGAGCATGACCACGTCACATTTTCGGGCAGCCGCCAGCCCCCCTTTCACTGTCTTGGTGGACATTCCGTAGGACCTTATCAGCCCCTCCTGTTTCAGTTTTACCAGTGCCTCCAACGCGTCTGTCTGTTCAATTATCTGCAGGTCATTACCATCCGAGTGAAGCAGCAGGACATCAATAGTGTCAGTGTTGAGGCGGCGTAGGCTGCGCTGCACCGAGTGGCGGATATGTTGCGCGGAAAAGTCGAACCGCGAATGCCCCTGCTCGAATTCCTCCCCAACCTTGCTGCAGATTAGCCAGTGCTGGCGCTGCCCTGCGAGCAGTTTTCCCAGTCGTTCCTCGCTGCTGCCGTAAGCCGGCGCAGTATCGATCAGGTTGATCCCCAGCTCCCTGGCCTGGGCCAGTAAAGCCGCTGCGCTGCGATCATCCGGCAGGGAAAAGCTGCCCGGATATTTTACCTCGCGATTGCGCCCCAGTTTCACGGTGCCCAGGCCAATAGCGCTGACCGTCAAGCCGGTATTGCCCAGGGGTCTCAGCCAGCTCATGGCAGCAGGCTGTCCCAGTAAGCTGTCGCCACCGGTGGCTGTGAGAGGTTCGCCAGTGGGGCCAGCTGTTGTGGGTGTCTGGGGGAGATATTCTGTTCCTCGAGCTGTCGCTCCACTTCGCGCGCCAGATCCGGGGAGAGGGTGAGCTTGGTAGGCCAGGCAACAAGTGCGTTGGTAATGCCCGCCACTTTACCGACAAATGCCCGGTCGGGTCGCAGTGTTGAAGACTGGTTTGGTTCCGCTCGGTCCAGCTGCACTGTGGCCCATTGCGTGTTGCCAAAATCGATCCAGGGCAACAAGTCGCTGAGTTCGCTTCGGGCGCGATCAATCAGGTTCTCGGGTTCTTCATCCCCGGCGCCGGTGGCCAGGTCACCCCCCAGATACCAGACCGGCCTGTCCGCCCTGTCGCGATGGGAGGAAACAGTAAGCCGCGGCGAGGCAGTGCTTCCCAGGCAATGCCCGTAAAGTGGCTCCCGGTACTCGTGTCTTAGCATTACCTGCTGCAGTGGTCGGCGTTGCATGGCGGGCTGAGCGCTGCCAAGTGCTGCCATGAGAGCCTCGTTGCCGGCACCGGCGGTGAGCAACAATTGATCCGGCACCACGGTGCACTGGGGTAATTGCAATTCTGCGTGCCCCCCCTCCTGGTGCAGCGCAGCCTGCTGCCAGTCGATGGTGTAGATAGCATCCCGGTGGCGATTGGCCAGCGTGTTGAGCAGGGAGGGGACATCCAGCACCAGATCGTCCAGGCGGTAGACCTGGCCGCGAAAACGCGGTGATTGCAGCGGCAGGGGATATTCGGCTGGGGCAATTTTGTGGATGTGTCCGCGCAGCAGCTTGCTCGCGAAAAAGGAACTGAGCCTGGATTGCAGGTCGCCACTTGACCAGAGGAAGAAATCTTCGCTGAGTACCTTACACGCGCGCAAGTCTATCTCGCCCTCTCCCCTCAGGCACTTGCGCCAGATCCCCGGCATGGCGGCAACGGCTTGTGCGTCGCTGCCCCAGGAGCCCCCCAGCGCATACTTTACGCCGCCGTGGATCATGCCCTGGGAGCCAATAGTCTGATAACCCCCCAGCGCTTCCTGTTCAAACAGGACAGCGCTGTAGCCGCGATCGCGCAGCCGGTTGAGAGTCCACAGGCCGGCAATGCCGCCGCCGATAATGGCGATGTCGATGTGCAGAACCTGCCTGCCCATGGGGATGATCCAGATTGGAAAAATGCCAGTGTACCGCGTTTCCACTGTGGTCCGGCCACTACGGCTGGCGGCAACAGGGGCCTGACGTTATGCTGCCCTTTGTTACCTGCTGCACCGGAGCCGCGATGCGCTTGCTTTACAGCGCCCTATACTACTGCCTGCTGCCCTTGCTGGTGTTGCGGATGCTGTGGCGTTCCCGCCGAACAGTGGCCTATCGCCAGCGTTTGGCAGAGCGCTTTGCCCTGTTTACTCCCAGGCCGGAGCTCGACCTGCCCGCCATCTGGGTGCACGCGGTGTCGGTGGGCGAAACACTGGCCGCTGCGCCTCTCATAGAGTCGCTACTCGGGCAATATCCGAACCATCGGCTGGTAGTAACCACCACTACCCCCGCGGGCTCCGAGCGAGTCCGGGCTTTGTTCGGAGACCGGGTTTTTCATGTCTACCTACCGTGGGATTTGCCGGGTTGTATGCGTCGGTTTCTGCACCGGACCCGCCCGGCCCTGTTGCTGATTATGGAGACTGAGCTGTGGCCGAATATGTTGCATTACAGCCGCGCCGCGGGTTGCCGAAGAATACTGGTAAATGCCCGCATGTCAGAGCGCTCTGCCCGGGGGTATTCCCGTGTAGGCGGTCTTACTAAATCGATGCTACAAGAGTTGGATGTAGTCGCATGTCAGACTCCTATTGATGGTGAGCGCTTGCTTACGTTGGGTTTGCTGCAGTCGGCACTGGTGAACACCGGCAGCATTAAGTTCGATCTGGCGCTGGCTGCTGAGCTGCGCTGTCGGGCGGTTTCTCTGCGCCAGGCAATCGCCCCCCAGGGGCGCCCCGTGCTGGTGGCCGCCAGTACCCACGCCGGTGAAGAGACGCTCATACTGGGGGCGTTTGGGATTATTCGCGAAGCCCTGGGTGAGTGTCTGCTGGTGCTGGTACCTCGCCACCCCGAGCGCTTTGATGATGTTGCTGAACTGTGCCGACGGGAAGGTTGGCAAGTGGCGCGGCGCTCTGCCGGTAAGAACCCGGGAGTTGACGATGACATTTTGCTGGGCGACACCATGGGGGAGCTATTGTTACTGCTGGGCTGCGCCACGGTGGCAATTATTGGCGGTTCGTTGGTGCCCCGTGGTGGGCACAACCCGTTGGAGGCTGTGGTCTGGGGGGTGCCGGTTGTGGTCGGGCCCCATATGGCCAATTTTGAAGATATCAGCCGGCGGTTGGTTGTCGCCGGCGCCATGATTCAGCTGGACAGCCCCGCTGGCTTGTGGCCCTGCCTGGCGGAACTGTTGGCAGACCCCGCCCGCGCTCAGAGTATGGGCGCTGCCGGACAGCAGGTACTGGTGGAAAATCGGGGTGCCAGCGCCCGTGTGATGGCGCTAGTGGCAGACCAGTTGGCGGGGGCTTGAATGCCGACCCGGTTGGTCCGGCACAGAGACACTGTTACTTGTTGGGAGCAGTCGCCGGCGGTGGTGTAATCAAGTAGGAGTCCAGGCGGTACACGTCCTCCGGACTCAACAGCCCCGCCTGCTCTTTCAGGCGCATCATGTTAATGATGTAGTCGTAGCGGCTGTTGTCGTAGTCCCGCTGGGCAATAAAGAGCGTATTCTGGGAGTTCAGCACGTCCACCACGTTGCGTGTGCCCACTTCATAGCCCGCCTGGGTGGCGTCCAGGGCGCTCTGGGAAGAGACAATGCTTTTCTTGCGTGCCTCCACCCGGGATACGTCACTGATGACGGTCATGTGTAGCGAGCGCGTGCTGGTCACGGTGTTGCGGGTCAGGTTGATAAGATTTTCCCTGGCGACGTTGTACTCCTGGGCTGACTGGCGGCGCCTGGCACTGATGGCACCGCCGCTATACAGCGGCATGTCGACGCGCAGCGTCCAGATATTCTGTTCCTGTTTGCCGTCAGGAGGTGTCTCAAAGCCCGTTGCGGGGTCGATTCTAAAATCGCCGTTGGTGGTGAAATCGGAGTACTCATAGCCGCCGCTGACGGTGGGCGCGTGCTCCAGTTTATCGGCTTTTGCCGTTTGTCGGGCCGCCTCTTCCTCGTGCCTGGCCGCTTCCAGCGCAAAGTTGCTCTGCAGGGCAAAATCCACCCACGCGGCCCGATCAATCGGATCGGGTAGCTTGAGCTCCATGTTTTCCTTCATGACATTGAGTGTGCCGGGATAGCGGCCTGTGAGCACTGACAGGCGCTCCAGCGCTACGGAAACATTGTTTTCATCCACAATGCGGTTGACCCGGGACAGGTCAAATGCCGCCTGGGCTTCATATACATCGGTAATCGCTATCAGACCAACTTCAAAGCGCTGCTGACTCTGCTCCAGCTGGCGTTCAAAAGCGCGCTCCTGTGCCTGCGAGGCGGACAGGTTGTCCTGGGTCCGCAGTACCTCTAGGTAGGCGTCTACTACCCGTACGATGAGATTCTGCTGGTTGCCGGCAAAGGTGGCCGCAGCCTGCTTACTCACTTCCTTGCCGGACTGAAAACTGAACCAGGCGGGCAGGTCAAAGATGGCCTGGTTCAGCGAAACGCTGTAACCGTCGGTATCCGTATCCGTGTTTGATTTGGTTTTAATCAACGGCAGGCCCGGTTCGTTGAAATCCCGGCTCTGGCCCCAGCGGTCTGCATTTGTGTCCGTGTAGGAGTAGGAAGTACTTACTTGCGGCAACAGCGCAGCCCTGGCGAGGTATTCAGTCTCGGTCCGGGCGAGGTACTGGGCTTGTTCAGCTTTCAGCTGGGCATCGTTTTCCAGCGCGAGCTCATAGATATCGCTGAGGGATTCCGCCTGTGGCAAGGCTGACCCCAATAGGAGGCCCGATACCAGCAGCGCAGCTACCGTTCGTTTCATGCAATTTTCCTAGAAATGTCTGGTTGGTAAATCGGGAGAGATAGTAGCAGTTTGCGTCCCCGCTTGCATTTAAGGTGATACACTCTTTGCTTATTGATATTGTCGCGCCCAGTCTGGGTGCGCGAGGCCATAAAAAACAGGTGGTGTTCTGCAAATGATGTTGCAACGGGCGAGGAAAAAGCCCTTTAAGCTGGATCTTGCTGAAATGCACGCGGTGTGCGAGGCCAACTACGCGCGCCTGCTGTGTCTGTTCCCCGACTACGAGACGGCCAACAGGCGCGAATTTTTTGTCGCCGATGCCCGGGTGCAACTGCAGGTTATCGAGCGCTGCCGCTACACCACTATTTTTCAGTTGCATCAACAACATGCCCAGGACAACTGGCTGGGCCGGCTGCGAGTTGAGGTGCGTGCCTATCACGATGCCGGCATGCTAGAGGTGGGCATGTTCCAGTCGCATCGCAAGATTGATGCCCGCTACCAGTATCCCAACGAACGCATGTACCAACAGGACGAAAAGTCGCAGCAGAATCGGTTTCTCGCAGATTGGCTGGAGCACTGTATGCAAAATGGCCGCGCGTGCTCGGAATCCAGCCGAGAGACCGGGTTTTTCTGAGCCGGCACTGGTCCGGTCCAAGCCCACATGTCACAGCCCCTCTCCCACTGCCAGACTATCTCCCACAGCGGCGACAGCGTGCGAATTGTGCAGTTGACCGACACTCATTTGTGCAAGGTGCAGGGTGGCACACTGCTGGGTATGGATACGGACCACTCGCTGCAGGCCGTTATCGACCTGGTGAAAGCTGAAAGGCCGGTTATGGACCTGTTGCTTGGTACGGGCGACCTTTCGGATCAGGGTGCCTTGGAAGCCTACCGACGTTTGCAGCAGTATTTTGCACAGCTCACAGAAGTCAATTGCTGGCTGCCAGGTAATCATGATGACCGGGCGAATATGGCGGCTGTTGCCGACCACCCCCTGCGCCTGTGCCGCGAGGTTCGCGTGGGCCGTTGGCAGGTATTGATGCTGGACTCCCAGGTGCCGGGAGAGGTTGGTGGCAAGCTGGGTACGGTGGAGCTGGCGCTGTTGGAAGACGCGCTGACCGCTGCCGCTGCCGAGGAACTTTACTCGCTGGTCTGCCTGCACCACCAGCCGGTAAAAATTGGCTGTGAGTGGCTGGATGAGCAGATGGTGGCAGATGCGCCCGCTTTTTTCTCGATTCTGGATCGTTTTCCTGGGGTGCGGGGCCTGCTGTGGGGGCATGTACATCAACAAGTGGACCGTCAGCAGGGAGGGGTTCAGTTAATGGCTACTCCCTCCACCTGCGTGCAGTTTGCGCCGGGCAGCGCCGGTTTTAAGGCGGATTCGGCGGCCCCCGGCTACCGTTGGCTGGAGTTATTGCCCGATGGCAGCTTGCAGACCGGTGTTTCACGGGTGGAAGATGTGTCGTTCAAGGTAGATCTGGACTCCGGCGGTTACCTGTAGTGTATCCGTTCGTCGCGTAGTGCCTCGCGCCCCGGTACAATAGGGCTTTGTATTTTTCTCACCCGTTTTAGCAAGTAGATAAGCCCACAACATGAGCAATTACACCGCAGAAGATATCGAGGTCCTTACTGGCCTTGAGCCCGTGCGCAAGCGCCCGGGCATGTACACCGATACCTCCCGTCCCAATCATCTGGCACAGGAGGTCATAGACAATAGCGTCGACGAGGCGCTGGCGGGGCACGCCAGCCAGATCGACGTGATACTGCACCGCAACGGCTCAGTGACCGTCACCGATGATGGCCGCGGCATGCCCGTGGATATGCATCCCGAGCAAGGAAAGCCGGGGGTAGAAGTTATTCTCTGTACCCTGCATGCCGGGGGCAAGTTCTCCGGCAAGAACTACCAGTACAGCGGCGGCCTGCACGGTGTCGGTGTGTCGGTGGTGAACGCCTTGTCCAGTGCGCTGGAAATCGTGATTCGCCGTGACGGCCAGGTGTATCGCATGCGTTTTGCCGGGGGTGAAAAAACGTCCGACCTGGAGGTTGTGGATACCTGTGGCAAACGCAATACCGGTACCGCGGTGACGTTTCAACCCGACCCGGCATACTTTGATTCAATCAATTTCTCCGTATCACGATTGCGGCATGTGCTGCGGGCCAAGGCTGTACTGTGCCCGGGACTGCGGGTCAAATTTACCGAGGAGAAGTCCGGTGAATCAGACGAGTGGTATTACGAAGACGGTCTGACCGATTACCTTGCTGACGCCACCATCGATTTCCCGGTCATTCCCGAGGTGCCCTTTGTCGGCAGCTTCAGCGGAACTAGTGAGGGTGTTGACTGGGCCGTGCAATGGTTGCCGGAAGGCGGTGAGGTGATCGCCGAGTCCTATGTCAACCTGATTCCCACAGCTCAGGGTGGCACCCATGTAAATGGCTTGCGAACAGGTCTGTTGGAGGCAATGCGCGATTTTTGCGAGCTGCGCAGCCTGTTGCCGCGAGGAGTGAAACTTGCTCCGGACGATATCTGGGACCGCTGCTGCTATGTGCTGTCTTCAAAGTTGGAAGATCCCCAGTTCTCCGGGCAAACCAAGGAGCGCTTGTCGTCCCGCCAGGCGGCAGCCTTTGTTTCCGGTGTGGCTAAAGACGCCTTCAGTCTGTGGCTGAACCAGCACACCGGGGAAGCGGAAAAGTTGGCTGAGTTGTGTATCAACAATGCCCAGAGCCGCTTGCGCTCCGCCAAGAAAGTGGTGCGCAAGCGCGTCACCTCTGGCCCTGCACTGCCGGGCAAGCTGGCGGATTGTTCCGGTGAAGACCCCTCCCGTGGCGAGCTTTTTCTGGTGGAGGGCGATTCCGCTGGCGGTTCTGCAAAACAGGCCAGGGACAGGGAGTTCCAGGCAATTCTTCCCCTGCGCGGCAAAATCCTTAATACTTGGGAGATAGACTCCCAGGAGATACTGGCGTCGCAGGAGGTGAACAATATCTCGGTGGCCATGGGGGTAGACCCTGCGAGTGATGACCTGAGCGGCCTGCGTTATCACAAGATATGCATACTGGCCGATGCGGATTCAGACGGTTTGCATATCGCTACACTGATCTGCGCACTGCTGGTTCGTCACTTTCGGCCACTGGTAGCGGCGGGGCATGTGTATGTTGCCATGCCGCCTCTTTACCGCATCGATGTGGGCAAAGATGTGTACTATGCTCTGGATGAAGCTGAAAAGCAGGGCGTTCTGGACCGAATCGAGGCGGAAAAGAAAAGGGGCAAGGTAAACGTTCAGCGCTTCAAGGGGCTTGGCGAAATGAACCCCCTGCAGTTGCGAGAGACCACCATGGCTCCGGATACCCGTCGACTGGTGCGGCTGGCACTGGATGCTGGTGACGGCACTAACCAGATGCTGGATATGCTGTTGGCCAAAAAGCGTGCCAGTGACCGCAAGGCATGGCTGGAAGAAAAAGGTGACCTGGCCGAGGTTGTGGCCTGAAGGTCGATAGAGATTATAGAGGGTACAGAACATGAACACAGGCAAAGCGCGTTTGATCTCCTTGTTGGCCGTTATCGCATTTTCGCTGTCGGCATTTCCGGCCTGGGCACAATGGCAGCTCGACAGCACGAAATCGGCGGTCAATTTTATTTCTGTCAAGAACGATGCCGTGGCAGAAGTGCACAGCTTCCGCGACATGGTGGGCTATGTTAGCAACGACGGGACGGTGCAACTGAATATCGCCCTGGCCAGTGTGGACACCCTGATCGAGGTCCGCGATGAGCGCATGCGGGAGCTGTTGTTCGAGACCATTACGTTTCCCTCGGCAAAGGTCGCTGCAACCGTTGACCCGAAGTTCATCGCCGTGCTGGCCAAAGGCGGCACGATAACCACCGACCTGAGTTTTACCCTGTCTTTGCACGGTGCCGAGAAGACGCTTACCGTGCCGGTGGTGATGATCGGAGAGAGCGAGGAGCGCATCCAGGTTTTCACCTCCAGGCCGCTCATTGTTAATGCAGCCGATTTTGGCCTGGAAGCAGGCATAGCAGCATTACAGAAAGTCGCTGGGTTGAATGCCATCAGCACGGCTGTTCCTGTGACCGTGCATCTGGTGTTTACCAGAACTGTAGAGTCGAATTAATTCTGCGCGACACTACTTCGACAAATCCTGGTAGAGTTTTTGGTAGCCCGGATTGCGCGGTGAAATTACTGTAAGTTTTTTGGCATAGGCCCTTGCCTTGTCGCGCTGGCCTAACTCCGCACTGTAATTGGCCAGTGCCAGTAATACATCCTCACTGCGTGGTAATTGACGCAGTAACGACTGCAACTGTGCTATAGCCTCACGGGGCTGTCCCAGGTCGTGCAGTGCGATGGCGTAGACGAAGCGATGGCGGCTGCCGACAGTTTCCAGTGCCGCTGCCTTGCCCAGGTATTCCAGTGCTTTATCCGGCGTTCCACTGCGGGTTTCCAGCAGACCAAGTGAGTGCAGTGTCGCGCCATTGTCCGGAGCGAATTCCAGCACTTGCAGCATCAGCACCCTCGCCTCGCTATCCCTGTTCTGGCTGCGCAATTGATCTCCCAGGTTCAAATAGGCGGGCACCAGTTGCGGATTTCCACGCAAGGCCTCCCGATAAGCTTTTTCTGCGGACGGGAGGTCGCCGCGCGCGGCGTAAAAGATACCCAGCTGTAATTGTGTTTCCGGCATATCGGCATGCAGGCCTAGAATATCCAGATACCACTTGAACAGCCCCTCCAGCTGCTCTGCCTGTTCCGGGCTGACCTGGTCCAGCGGCACTCCCGCAAGTGACATCGCCACTTCCATGCGCACTGCAGCGACTTCGTCATCAATCAGAGCCTGCAGTAGTTGATAGCGTTGTTGCAGGGGCAGGAATTCCAGAGATCGCACAGCACTCACGCGTAACAGCGGGTCGTCGTCATACAGCAGCGAGGTGACGGTCTGAATGGCTTCCCTGCCCCCAGCCTGGGCCACCGCTTCCATGGCCGTGGCGCGCCAGATTGGCGCAGCTGCCGGATCGTTTGCCAGCGCCGCCAGCGCCGGTACCACCGCGCGATCACCCAGTTCGAAACGCTGGAAGGAACGGGCCGGATGGCTGCCGGTATCGCGGAAGTGCACGCCCCAGCCCCGCAGGCTGTTTACAGCCCATTGCGCGTCCTTGTCCTGGTGACAGCTGTTACAGGCATTGGGTGTGCCGATGACCATGGATAAATCGGGGCGGGGTACGCGCATGCTGTGGTCCCGCCGCGGGTCAACCACCATGTAGGTTGTTTCCGGCATATGGCAATTGGCGCACAGAGCGCCGCCAGACGCCTCGGGGTGATGGTGGTGTTCTGGTGTGTCGTACTCCTCCGGCTGGTGGCACTGGGCGCAAACACGGTTGCCCGTTGCTCGCAAAGCCAGACTGTGGGGTTCGTGACAGTTGCTGCATACGACTCCCGCCTGATGCATTTTGCTCTGCAGGAAAGAACCGTACACGTAGTCTTCATCCAGCACCTGGCCATCGTAGTGATACAGCGGTGGTGTTGGCAGGGCTACGCGGTGGGTGGCGAGCAGGTCTGCGCCGTAGTGGTATTCACCCAGGGTGCCGCGGCGTGAGTGACAGCGCCCACAACTGTCTACCTGGGCCCGGGAGTTCAGCGGCTCGGTTCTGCGTGCAATACGTTTGCCCTCGGGAAAAGCCCACTGGCCGCGTTGGGCCAGGGCTGTGGGAAAACCACTGTGCGCCACACCCTGCAACTGTTTGTCCGTTGCCAGCTCGATGTGATTTTCACCCGGGCCGTGACAGGCTTCGCAACCCACGTTGATTTCTTCATAGCTTGTTGCGAAGGAGCGATCTTCGGCATTGTAGTTTTTAACCAGGTCTGTGCTGTGGCACTCGGCGCAGCGGCTATTCCAGTTCTGGTAGGGTCCTGTCCAGTGCAGCGGGTCATCGCTGGCAATGACCTCGTCCTGGTACAGGTGGTACCAGCGCTGTCCGCCCTGGTCGGCGGGCCTGGCGTCCCAGGCGATACTCAGGGCCTGCAGGCGACCCCGCGACAGCGGCAGCAGATATTGTTGTAGCGGGTAGACGCCAAACACGTACTTCACGGTGAAATCCGCCAGCTTGCCGTCCTCACCATCGGTTCGCACTTTGTAGTCTTCACCCTCTCGATAGAACCGGGTGGTCACTTCGCCGCGGGTAAATGTTGCATCGTTGAAGTTCCCCAATACGGTCTCGGGGGTGGGGAGTTGCATGGCGAGATCGTGGTGGGAGCCCTGCCATTCCCGGTGTTCTTCTGCGTGACAGCTTTTGCAGCTGTCACTACCGGTGAAGGCATGGGCGTAGGTTCCAGGTAGTACGAACAGCGCAAAAAGTATGAGGAATCTGGAGGGCATGAATGCAGCTGGGCCTTGTGTGCCAAAAAAGAAGGCTCACAGTACCCCATCTAATCGCAATGCCCAAGACCTGGCGGTTGCAGGTCAGTTGAAGCCCAGCAGGGCGGCGCAGGCCAGCGCGATGCTGCTACCCATCAAGGCCCCCGCGAGGACATCCCCGGGGAAGTGTACTCCCAGCAGCACCCGGGAGAAGGCGACGCCGGTTGCCCACAGGTATATTGCCAGTACCGGGCCACCATAGATCAAGGTCAGTGTCGTCGCCAGCACGAAGGCGCCCGAGCTGTGTCCGGAGGGAAAGCTGAATTTATCTGAGGCAACAATCCGGCTGTTGAAGCCCGGGATGGCATTCGGTGGCCGTGGGCGCTTCAGTCTATTCTTAAGGGACCGGTACAGGACACGTTCGATAGCGAAACTCACCAGCAACAGGGTGAGGAAGTTGCCGAATAATGGCACCCCAAGCAACCGGAGCAGTAGCGGCACCAGCAGGTACAGGTAGACGTCACCGGAGCGCGACAGTGCTCTGGCCAACGGTATTACAGCGCGGCGCTCGCCCTGGCGGAAAATCCTGGTGAACAGGCGCCGGTCAAAATGATGTAGGCGAATGAGCATTTGCATAAGGCCAAGAATGCGCCGTTTTTGCGGCACTTTAGTTACGCCGGCGTGAAACTTTTATTACAGCAAAGTGCTACCCGGAGGCCGCTCCAGTGTCGCCACAACCTGCCCTTTAGTGGTATGGACAGCGCTGGCGGGCCTGCATATGATAATCGCATTTTACATTGCCATTGTCGGTAGATCTCACGCGGGAGTTAACAGCCAGGCCATGAAACTCGGCATTTTAAAAACAGACGAGGTGCGCCCTGAGTGGGTGCCCGAATACGGCGAGTATCCCGATATGTTTATCGAGCTGCTGGCGCAGGCTGATCCCTCGCTGGAGTTCCGTGTTTACGATGTGGAACAGGGGCAGTATCCCGCAGACATAGATGAAGTGGACGCCTATTTGATAACGGGCAGTAAATCCAGCGTCTATGACGACAAGCCCTGGATAGCGACGCTAATGGATTTCGTGCGGGAGCTGGACCGGCGTCGCAAGAAGCTGGTCGGCATTTGCTTCGGGCATCAACTGGTCGCCCAGGCGCTCGGTGGGAAGACGGAAAAGTCAGCAAAAGGCTGGGGGGTTGGCCTCCATACCCATCGCTTCAACGAGGTGCCGTTATGGCACGACCAGCAGGATTTAAGTTTCGATATTCTGGTGAGCCACCAGGACCAGGTGGTGAGTAATGCCACCGGCGCGCAGGTTCTGGCCGGCAGCGAGTTTTGTGAGAACGCCGTGTGCCAGATTGGCAGTCATATACTGACTTTCCAGGGGCACCCGGAGTTTGTCTCCGAGTATTCCCGGGAGATTATGGAGTTTCGGCGCAAAACTATTGGTGACCCTGTGTACCACATGGGGGTTGCTTCACTGGCGGCAGCGCCGCAGCGCGAGCGGATAGCGCGCTGGATATTAAACTTTCTCGGTGATCAGGCGCCAGCCGAGGCAGCGCTTGTCTAGGGCCGAATAACACCGCCCGATACTGAGAGCGCTATTCCAGTGCCGTTTTCTGCATCGCTCCCAGGTCGCTATCGATTACCAGGTGCCCGTATTTTCCATGGACTGCCAGGGTTCCTGCGGGGCCAGTGCGTCTCCCGCCTGCAATAATTCAATGGAAATACCGTCGGGAGAGCGAATAAAGGCCATATGCCCGTCCCAGGGCGGCCGATTGATGGTGACACCCTTGTCCAGCAGCCGCTGGCAGGTCTTGTAGATGTCTTCAACCTGATAAGCCAGGTGGCCGAAGTTGCGACCGCCATCATACTCTTGGGGGTCCCAGTTCCAGGTGATCTCCAGCAGCGGACTGCTGCCCTCTTTTGCGCGCTCCACGTCGTCTGCAGCTGCCAGGAAGATGAGGGAGAACCGGCCTGCCTCACTGTCATGGCGGTTGACTTGTACCAGGCCGAGCTTGTCGCAATAGAAGTCGAGGGTCTCGTCGAGGTCGTAGGCGCGAACCATGGTGTGCAGGTATTTCATAGCTGAATATTCATTCCGGGTGATGATTGCTTGCTGGTGCGGCTTCGCCTGATACGGTTCAAGCCAGCCCCGCCGCTATGATAGAAGCGTGGGCGCGACGGCACAAGTCTGCAGCACTAGCGACGGGGCGCTTGCGCCGCCTGCCGCCCAGCCAGACGACCGGAAAAGGTGGCATCCCCCACAGACATACCGCTGCTATAGCCTTCGGCACGGCGCACTACACCGCAGGCGGTGCGACCCGCCGCGTAGAGCCCCGGCAGCACCTCGCCCCGCGTTGTGAGCACTTCTCCGGTGGGCCGGGTATCGAGGCCGCCGAGTGTAAAATAAGGCAAAAATGCCCCCTGGCCGGGCGTTATATCCAGTGCCACCAGCGGCGGCTGCAAGGGTGTCAGCCACTCGCCAGCCTTGTGGAACAAAGTGTCCTCGCCATTGAGGCAGTCTTCGTTATAGACCTCGAGTGTGTGTTGCAGGCTGCCCGGCCGCATACTCAGCTCTAATTCAAGTTCCTCTACCGTTTCGCCGGTACCTGCCACCGGTGCCCCCAGATAGCTCACCTTTTCGTAATCTCCATACTGCTCAACCGTGACAATAAAGTAGCAGCGCTCCGCCACCTGTCGCAGCACAAAGGCGCCCAGTCTGCCGTGGTACACGTCCTCGTTGATAAAACGTTGGCCCTTGTCGTTTACCACTATGCCTCGGGTCATGCCGGCGGGTGGGTAGTAGGGCAGGCTGATGAAACCCTCGTGCATATTGATTGCCGCGCCACCTGCTGCCATCCCCATGAGAATGCCAGCGCCGGTATCGCCGGGGTTGCCTATGGGAGTATTGCCAGCTGCCAGCATTGGCGCGTACTTCTGCAGCATCGCCTCGTTCATCACGAAGCCACCGGCGCACAGAACCACGCCCTGCCGGGCGCGGACATTAAACTCATTCTGGTTCTGCCTGATGACCAGTCCGACGACGGCATCATCCTCGTCGATAATCAGGGTCAGTGCCCGTGTTTCGTATTCCACGGTGATCGCGTCACGGTGCTCCAGGTTATCCATAATGATCTTCATCAACAGCGGGCCGCCGTTATCACCCTCCACCTGCAGGTTGTGCCCGCGCGGGCAGGGCTTGGCTCGCTGGGCGAAGGGGTAGGCCTTCTCGCTGCCGGTGTATAACAGGCAGTCGTCGGTCAGGCACATGATGGCCCGCTCCTCGTGGAAGCTGTCCTTGAACGGCACCCCGATATCCACCAGCCACTGGAAATGCTCGCTACTACGCTCGCAGTAGTTGCGAATCTTGGCCTCATCGGCTTGCGGACCGGCGGCCATCATCATGTAGGTGACCATGTCTTCCGTTTTGTCATCGAAGCCGCAAGCCTGCTGTACTCGGGTGCCGCCACTGCCACCCATGTAGATCTCAGCGCTGGACATTGCCGTGGACCCCCCGCCGGCGCTGGCCAGTTCGTATACCACCACCTCGGCCCCTGCGTCCGCCGCCTCGATGGCAGCACAGCCGCCGGCCCCGCCCAATCCCACTACGACGATGTCGGTCTCCCGATCCCACTGCTTTACATCCGCGAGCTTGCGGGGCTGGGACGGATTGGTTTTGGCAGTTTCTGCCATAGGATTGAACCTCTTTGCATGGGGAGGCCGCTGTTAGCGGATGCATATTTTATGTACCTGAAATTAAAGCGTTTTCGCGCTTTGTAGACAACGAAGACCTGTCTCGATTAGCTCAACAATTTGTACATACGCCGGGTTTCAGCGCTTCAGCTGGCATTGCCCCGCTGCTGCGGTACAATCCTCGCCCTTTTCTCGGAGTCTCCAGCAGCTTATGTGGTTCAAGAATATCCGGGCATATCGCCTGACCAGCCCCTTCACACTCACCGCCGAACAGCTGGGTGAGCAACTTGGTGAGCGGGGCTTTGTGCCCTGTGCTAAATCACAGGCTCTGTCACTGGGTTGGGTGCCTCCGTTGGGGGGTGAGGAGGGCGAGCTGGTACATGCCGCCGCCGGTCGGCTTTTGCTGAAATTGAAGCGCGAGGAAAAATTGCTGCCCTCCACAGTGGTGCGGGAACTGCTGGATGAGAAGGTGGCGGCTATCGAGTCCGACCAGGCGCGCAAGGTCTACCGCAAAGAGCGGCTCAATCTGAAGGACGAGATCGTGCAGGATTGCCTGCCCCGGGCCTTTAGCCGCTCCACCAGTGTGTTTGCGTATATTGATACGCGTGCCAACTGGGTATTTGTTGATGCCGCCAGCGCGGGCAAGGCCGAGGAATTACTCAACCTGTTGCGTGAATGTATTGGCAGCTTCCCGGTTCTGCTGCCGCAGGTCAACAATGCCCCCGTAGCCGTCATGACCGGTTGGCTTGTGCACCGCAACCTGCCGGAGGATTTTGAGCTTGGCGATGAATGTGAGTTGCGCGAGCCGGGTGAAGCGGGCGGTGTAGTACGTTGCCGTGGCGTTGATTTGCTCAGTGAAGAAGTGGAAACTCATTTGAACGCAGGCAAGCAAGTTGCGCGTTTGTCCCTGGGCTGGGACGAACGCCTGCAACTGGTGCTTGCGGAAGACCTGTGCCTGCGTCGACTCAAGTTTGCAGATGAACTGATGAAGGAAAACGAAGATATTGCCGAAGACGATAACATGGCGCGTATGGATGCGGATTTTGCTCTGATGGCGGATGCTATAGGCAGCTTGCAGGAACGTATACTCAGCCTGTTCGGCGGCGAGGCCGAATAGCCCGGATATGACTTCGCGCCCCGACTCAGACGATTACCGGGAGCTTTTTCTGAGCGATGCGCCGATGATGGATATGCGCGCCCCGGTGGAATTTAGTCACGGGGCGTTCCCCACAGCCCACAGCCTGCCATTGATGATGGATGATGAACGGGCGCAGGTAGGTATTTGCTACAAAGAGCGTGGACAGGCAGCGGCGATTGAGCTGGGTCACCAACTTGTGGCCGGCGAGCGCAAAGCCGAGCGCCTCGCTCGCTGGAAAGCGTTTACACGCAGTCATCCCCAGGGCTATCTCTACTGTTTTCGCGGTGGGCTGCGCTCGGCGACTGTGCAGCAGTGGTTACGGGAAGAGGGTATTGATTACCCATTGGTGCTCGGCGGCTACAAGGCCCTGCGCCGTTACCTGCTGGACGAACTGGCGCGTTCGGTTGACCGCGCTCGGCTGGTGCTTATCAGCGGCAGCACTGGCACGGGGAAGACTCGCGTTATTTCCCGACTGCAGCGCAGCGTAGACCTGGAGGGTCTGGCCGGACACCGCGGCTCCACTTTCGGGCAGCTACCCGAGGCTCAGCCCAGCCAGATCAATTTTGAGAACACCCTCAGTATTGCCCTGTTAAAATTGCTGGCGGGAGATAACAACAGGATATTTCTCGAGGACGAGGGCCGCCTGATCGGTCGATTGTGTCTGCCTGACGTTCTTCTCGAAAAGATGATGTTAAGCCCCATGGCGATAGTTGAGCAGAGCCTGGAAGAGCGGGTGGATGTGATTGTAGAGGACTATGTACTCGACCTGGGTCAGCGCTTCGCGGCGATACACGGCGACCACGGGGCACAGCGCCACAGTGAAAAATTGCAGGACGATCTCAGCAGGATTCGCAAGCGCCTGGGCGGCGAGCGCTTCCAGCAGGTGAGTGACATCATGGCAGCAGCGTTTGCAGAGCAGCGAAGCAGCGGCGATCTGACCCTGCATCGAGAGTGGATAAGCACACTGCTAGAGCAGTACTACGATCCCATGTACGATTACCAACTGGACCAGCGCGACGGTGAAGTTCTGTTTCGCGACAACCGCGATGCTGTGGTCCAGTGGGCGTCGGGCGCCACCTGAGCGATGCAGACCTCCCCCGTGATCAGCAGGGACCTGGTGTTGGTGGGTGGCGGTCACAGTCATGTACTGGCGCTGCGGATGCTGGCCATGCGGCCGGTGACGGGCTTGCGGATTTCGCTGGTGTCACCAGCCAGCCACACGCCCTACTCAGGCATGCTGCCGGGCATGGTGGCGGGACATTATAATTTTGAACAAGCCCATATAGACCTGGCCCGTCTGTGCCAGTGGGCTGGCGTGCGCTTTATCACCGCGGAGGTTGTCGCTCACGATCCCCTGGAACGGCGGCTATCGCTACTGGGTCGGCCGGCGATTGAATACGACATTGTAAGCCTCGACATCGGGTCGCAGCCGGAACTGGACTCTGTGCCGGGTGCCCGAGACCACGCCGTGCCGGTTAAACCGGTAGCTGGCCTGTGGCAGCGTTGGGAGGGCCTGATGCACCGTCTTGAAGGCCAGCCAGCTGGGCGCAAACATCGCATCGCCGTGGTCGGGGGCGGGGCCGGCAGCGTGGAACTCGTCCTGGCCATGGCCCACCGCCTTGCGGGGCGCCCGGTGGAATTGGGCCTCTGGTGCGGCGCGTCCACCATTTTGCAAAGTTATAACACCGGGGCACGCCGTGCGGTAACGGCGGCGCTGCAACGCCACGGTGTTGCGCTGACCTTGAATGCCCGTGTCGACGAGGTTGCGGCTGGCCGTATGCACCTTGCCGATGGTAGCGCAGCGGGCTTTGATGAATTGTTCTGGTGTACCGGTGCCGCCGCTGCGCCCTGGGTGGCGGCGAGCGGCTTACCCGTCGATGCCCAGGGGTTTCTCAGTATTAGTGACACCCTGCAATCCGTCGCAGACGATCGTGTTTTTGGTGCCGGGGATATCGCAACCCAGGTCAATCACCCCAGGCCCAAGGCCGGTGTTTATGCCGTGCGCCAGGGCCCGGTGCTGGCCCATAATCTGCGGGCGGCTTTGCTGGGCAAGCCCTTGCGCAAACATAGACCGCAGCAGCGTTTCCTGTCGCTGGTTTCTCTGGGTGACCGGCAGGCAACTGCAGACCGGGGCCCGTTCAGCATTACCGGCAAATGGGTGTGGCGCTGGAAGGATGCCATTGATCGCAAATTCATGGCCCGCTTCGAGCGGCTCCCCACCGCCATGCCCCGCGGTAACTGGGGCAGCGTGGAGGAACCTGCCACTGCGGCCGGCCAGGCACCCTGCGGTGGTTGTGGCGCAAAGATAGGGGCTGACCCCCTGGCCCGGGCCCTGACGGAACTGGCTCGGGAATTTCCGCGCTACAGTCTTCTACCCGGCCCGGCGGATGACACTGCGCCTATTCCCGGCTGTGGTGCCGCCATGGTAGTACAGAGTCTTGATGTGTTGCGGCAGCTGGTGTCGGACCCCTGGCTGATGGGGCGTATTGCCGCCAACCACGCCCTCAGCGATCTCTATGCCAGCGGTGCCCGCCCCCTCTCAGCTCTCGCCGCAGTGACCCTGCCCTTCTCCGCTGAGGGTATCCAGCAGCGGGAGCTGAAGCAGTTGTTGGCAGGTGCACTGCACGAATTTGCGGGGGTAGATTGCCAGTTGGCGGGTGGCCACAGCATGCAGGGTGTGGAGCTCAGTCTTGGCTTCGCGGTCAACGGGGTTGCCATGGCGGCGGATGGCCGCCTGCTGAACAAGCGCGACATGGCACCCGGAGACAAGCTGATATTGACCAAGCCACTGGGCACCGGCGTGCTGTTTGCAGCCCATATGCAACTGCTCGCTGACGGCCGGGATATTGCTACCGCTATTGACTCTATGCTTGCCAGCAATGATACAGCAGCGGAGTTAGCGCTTGCTTACAATGCCAGTGCGTGCACCGATATCACCGGCTTTGGTCTGCTGGGCCACCTGCTTGAAATGTTGGGGGAGCAGTCTGCCTCCACGCTTGAGCTAGCGAGCTTGCCGTTGTTGCCTGGTGCCCTGGAGCAACTGCGCCGTGGGGTACGCAGCAGTATGCATACTGCGAATGCGGGGGCTCACAGTCTTGTGTTCGCCGTTGCGGGTCTGGATGAAGAACTGCTGCAAATCCTGTTTGATCCACAGACCAGTGGTGGGCTGCTAATAGCCGTTCCCTCAGAGCGGGCAAGCGACCTGCTTGACGCACTGCGCGATGGCGTCTGCTCGCGGGCGGAGATTATTGGTGAAGTCGTGTCGCGGGTGCCTGATCAGGCAGCGGTGCGGGTCACTTGAACAATCAAACTGGGGAATGAACTTGCGCGGGCACCAGTCAGCGGTTCATCTTCCGGGCGAGTTGCCTGTCGTGTGCGCCTGACAATGTGAGCAGGGCCGCGCCGGCCCCCAGCAGCGCCATGCCCATGTCCGACTGGGTATCCCAGATGTACCCCTGAGTACCCAGGAACGCTTCAGACGCGGAGCCTGTGAGCAGTGCAACAGCCCATTCAAGCAATTCATAGAACGCGGAGAACGCCAGGCAAATGCTGATAATGAACAAATTGCGCCAGGCAGCGGACGCCACCACCGCCTTGCGTATCAGTATTTCCCTGGCGAGAATGGCGGGAACAAAGCCCTGCATGAAATGCCCCAGCTTGTCGTAGTTGTTGCGCTCCCAGCCAAACAGCGGCTTCAAGTAGTCGAACAGGGGCACCTCTGCATAGGTGTAGTGGCCACCCACGATGAGCACCAGGCAGTGGGCCAGGATAAGAATGTAGAGCAGTGTCGTCAGCCGAAAGCGGTTGTAGGTGAAGGCCATAAAGCCCAGGCCAATGATCGCCGGGGCCACTTCCAGGGCCCAGGTGGGATAATCTTTCGGCTCGATGGCGGACCAGCCGAGGGCCGCGAAAAAAATACCCAGCCAGAGATATTTCATCATGGGCTAAGTCACCGAAATATTGTTGAGAGGTGTAGGTTTCACCCGTGAGCCCTAGTCCCTATCCCAGTAGCGCGTCATTTCCAGATAAAGGAATGATGCGGTCCAGGTGATCAAAAGAAGGCCCGTGAGAGATTCCAATCCGGTGAGGAAGCGCAGGTCTCCTTTGGGTACGACATCGCCGAAGCCCAGGGTGGTATAGGTGGTGAAGGAGAAATATACGCAGTCGAGCAAGCTGCCCCCAAAGTTACCCTCCAGCGTGCCCCAGCCATCTGTTTTATGCATCCAGTAAAATGACAGGGCGAAGATCCACACCTCAATGGCGTGGGCGGTGAAAGCACCAAATACACCGACAACGATGCGAAAACGGTGTCGCACGTGTATGCGCGGCATCAACAACGTAAAACGATATAGAAACTCGTAGTGAATTGTCACGGCAGTCGCGATGACTAACAGGTTCACTGTAAACAGGGTTATCACGACACTCGTGGCTCCGATATTTATGGTACTTTACAAGCTAATGGGTCGCTGCGCCTAGTCCGTTTCACTGCCATTGCACACTTGCCCTTTGGCGATAGCGCGGTTATTCCCGGCTCACAGGAACGGATACCTGAAATTCGGCCCCCGGACTGCGGTTGACCACATCAACGCTGGCGCCCATGGCTGTACTCAACTGGTGGACTATGGCAAGCCCGATGCCGGTACCCACGGTTTCCCGCGTAAGTTCACTTTCAGAGCGATAGAACATATCGAATATTTTGCGCATCTGGTCTTTGGCTACTCCCGGGCCGAAATCCCGTACGGAAAACACCACCCGCTTGTCGCCACTTATCCGGGCGCCGATCTCCAGGCGCTTCTGCCCGGACTTGCGGGAAAATTTGATGGCGTTGTCCACGAGGTTAATGATGATCTGGGTGATGTGATCCCTGTCCAGACTGATCACAGTGGCATCGCATTCGGGGTCGCGGAGAAACCGTAATTCAAATCCGGCACGCTGAACCTGTGTTGCTATCTTTGCCTGGATTGAATCGACGATTTCCCCCACCACAACCGGTATCATTTCGAGTTGGGGCTCTTCGCGGCTGATATTGGACAGCTGCAGTACGTTTGATATAAGGCGGGTTAATCGCTCACTTTCTTCAAAAATAAATTCGTAGTAGGCCTGCTTCTTGTCTTCGGCGGCCCAGCCCTCTTTCAGCATTTCGCCGTACATACGGATTGATGTCAGGGGCGTTTTCAGCTCGTGACTTACCGCGGACACGAAATCCTGCTGTTGTGCGGCAAGTTGCATCTGCCGCAGGCCCATACGGTAGAGGCCGTAAAAACCGCTGCAAAGTACCACTCCCAATACCAGGGTTACCCAGGCCACGACGCGGGCACCTGGCCCGGGTGGCAATTGCTTGACGGTGTAAATGACTTCCAGTGTGTCGAAGGGTGCGGTAAGCCGGCTGCGATACAGGAGTTCACCCTGCAGCTCTCCGGCTCTGCTGGTGTAGCTGTTGTTTTGCTGGCCTGTCGCCGTGGACAAAACCTCGTCTTGATACGCCACAATTATTGCGCTCATGGTCGACAGGGTTGTTGCCTGAAACGGCTGTTCGATGGCGCCGTCTATGAAGTCTTTCTGGTTCAGTAACATGCCCTGCATAAACCGCTCTCCCTCTCGCCAAACGGTGCGAAACAGCACGAAATGTCCGCTGTCCAGCAGGCTGAATTGCAGTGGATCGACTTCACTCTCGAAGGTGCGGATACGCGAGCCTTCGCTGGCTTCAGGGCGGTCGACAGATTCGCGCGCCACCTCGGATACTGGCGCTGGCAGTGAAATTTGCTCCTTGCGACTTAGCCGGGCAGGGTAATCCGACGGAGCAGGGTTGTTCTTCGTCTTCTGTTCAGCCATTTCGAGATCGGCACTTTTTTTCTGGTAGGCGGTATCGAGTTTCAGGTCTGTTACCCGGCCCATGCCGTAGTCCTGCTGCCGGGCCTGTTCGTCATCTGCGGGGGTACTATCACCGTCGATAGTCTTCTCTGTGCCCTGATAAGAAGACGATTGTGATTCATTCAACTTGTCAAAAGCACTTTGGCTGCGGGGTGCTTGCCGGAGGCCAACAGTAATCTCCGGCTCTGGTCTTATGGCCGCAGCCGGTGCAGCGGCGCGGTGTGCAACCAGCTGATTGTTAGACAGCACTGAACGCAGCTGCTCCGCCAGTGCCCGACGCTGCTGGTATTCTGCACTACTGATACGGGAGTAGTCCGGTGGGCTATTGTTGGAAGGTAGTAATGGTGTGCTGAATTCGCCCTCAGTACTCACCTGGAAGTAGCCCAGTAATCCTGGAATATTCTGGGGAACGGGATAGGTGGAAAGAACCGAAGGCTGTAGGAAGTTTGCAGTGGTGACAACGAGGAAACTGTAGTCTGCGAACGAGCGCGCTTCCAGATTTTCTATGGAGGCAACAAGCTGTGTATTGATTCGGCGAGTCAGCTCTTCCGCGGTGTTGCGGTACTGGTGAAAAGCTTCCCACTTCAGTTGGCTGTAAGCTTGCCAGACCAGGGCTGCTGTAGGTATGGCGAGGGCCAAAAAGAACACCGATAACAACAGGCGCAACCTCCTCGCAGGGGAAGTCCTGCCCAGGGCTTTACTCAGCATACCAGTCAAGCCGGTATCATCAGGCGATAACCGGCGCCTCGCACTGTTACCAGGTTTGTCGGCATCTTCGCATCGAGTTCTATTTTGCGCCGCAGCTTGGCAATGTGAATGTCCACTGTGCGTGTTTCTATATCGAGGTTTCGTGCATATCCCCACACAGAAGTCAGCAGTTCTTCCCGGGAGACTGGCCGTGCGCAATTCGCAGCCAGGTATTTGATGATTTCAATCTCGCGGCGGGTAAAAACCAGTTTGTTTTCGCCGGACTGACCCGACAGGTTTTCTGTATCGATCTGCAGGCCACCTGCCAGATCGATAATGGTGGCCTGCTCCATGGCGGCCTGCGATCGCCTCAGTACGGCCTCTACACGGGACACGAGTTGCGCAACTGAAAAGGGTTTTGATACGTAATCGTCGGCACCCAGTTTGAGACCCTTGATGATTGCCTCGTCACTGTTTTTGGCCGTCAGCATGATGATGGCAAGTTTGCGATCCTGTTGGCGTATGGCATTGCAGATGTCGAAACCGTTCATCCCGGGCAGCATCACATCCAGCAGGATCAGGTCGTATTGACCGGTCAGTGCTTGCTCCAGCCCATCCGGTCCGTTGTCGCTGCCCTCTACGTCATAACCGTGGTAGACGAGCACGTCGAGCAGCCCCGCTCTGATGGCTTCTTCGTCCTCAACCACAAGAATTCGGAATGGCTTTTTCATGCTTCAAGGCTAGCAGCTTCGGCGCCGCGTAACAGCTTGACCAAGGTAAATTCTTTGTAAAAGTTGGCCCGCAGATTTTACCGCTTATTGCCTGATAAATGCGCCAGCCCTTTTTTATGATGGCAGCCACTGAAAGTAGATCTTTAGCGATACATCAAAACACAGAGGCAAGGTCATGACACTGATTTCACGTATTTCACGATTGTTCAAAGCAGACTTTCACGCGGTTCTCGATCAGGTAGAGGAGCCGCAACTACTGTTGAAGCAGGCCATCCGGGAGATGGAGGAGGCGCTGCACGCGGGTGAGGTGCGTGTGCGCGAGGTGCTCGTTGAGCAGGAGGGGTTGAAAGTTCGACATGAGGAAATGCAGCAGGCGCTTGTAAATATCGATGAGGAACTGGATATCTGCTTCCAGGAAGAGAAGAGCGAATTAGCACGGGAGCTTATCAAACGCAAACTGCAGACCCGGCGCGTAATGAAATGCCTTGCGGCACGCCTTGAAGCGGCGGAAAAAACCGTGCTGGAGAGCAAAAAAGTTCTGGCGGACAACAGGGCCACTCTTGCAGGTGCACGCCAGAAAGCAGAGCTATTTACGGATCGTTTTTCGCAGCGGGGGTGTGAAGGCTCGCCGACTGACGATACAGGGTGGAACCCCGGCGAGTCACTTATCAGTGACAACGATGTTGAGGTGGCATTTCTGCGTGAGAAAAAACGGAGGGTCCAGTCATGAGGCGCCCAACTTTTCTCCACGGTGTTTTCGCTGCCGCGTTATTTGCTCTGACAGGCAGTATTGCGGCAACCGCCCTAATCCCGATGACCGTGACCTCCGGCGTTTACCAACTGCTTGTCACCGCACTTGGTCTGGCCTATGTATTGTATTTACTCTCGCTCAGCAAAGAGCGAGTGGGACGAATTACCACATTGTCCGTGTGGGCAGGCATGTCCTTCAGCTTGTGGCTTTTTGCCGCGCCTTTCGGGCTCTTCCTTATCGTGCAGATCGCCGCCCTGTGGCTGGTTCGATCACTGTATTTTTACTCGAGCGCTTTGTCTGCATTTCTAGATCTCGCGCTGAACCTTGCCGCGTTGGCAGTGGCGTATTGGGCTGCTGTGCACACAGGCAGTGTCTTTCTCTGCATCTGGTGCTTTTTCCTGGTGCAAGCGCTTTTCGTCGCGATTCCCCCGGCCGTTTTGCATCCCGCCGATCGCTTGCATGCCAGCGGGTCGGACCCGGAAAAATTTGAGCGCGCGCGGCTCAGAGCTGAAAACGCATTTCGCCAGCTGTTTGCACAATAACCCTTACCTGTATAACAGAGGAAATCATTATGAAAATCAAATTACTTGGCGCTACCTTGTTTGCTCTCACTCTGGCAGCCGTTACGGTTTACCCTGCGATGCATCGGCCGGGTTCTGGTGTTGATCCCAATGCGGGCGCGACGCAAACCCCTGTGTCAAACCCGACCATCGATGTGGTGTTTGTGCTTGATACCACCGGCAGCATGAGTGGCCTTATTCACACTGCGAAGGAAAAGATCTGGTCCATCGCGACTACCATGACTTCATCGCAACAGACCCCGAATATGCGTATAGGCCTGGTGGGGTTTCGCGACCGCGGTGATGATTATGTTACGCGGGTGGTCGACCTGTCTGATGATCTGGATTCAGTTTATGCAGCCCTGATGGAGTTCCAGGCAGGCGGTGGCGGCGATGGCCCGGAGAGTGTAAACAAAGCCTTGCATGATGCGGTTGAACATATGTCCTGGAGTGTTGACCCCACGGCCTATCAGGTTGTTTTTCTGGTGGGAGATGCCCCACCACATATGGACTACCCGGATGAGAAACAATACCCGGAAATACTGGCACTGGCAGCGCAAAAAGGGATTGTGGTCAATACTATCCAGTGTGGCCAGTCGGCAGCGACTCTCAGCTCCTGGCAGGCGATTGCCGGGTTGGGCAAGGGCCGCTTTTTCCAGGTGGAGCAGGCGGGAAGCGCCGTGGCTTATGCGACACCTTACGATACGAAGATCGCAGAGTTGTCGGCGCGGCTGGACGATACCCGCCTCTACTATGGCTCAATCGAGCAGAAAACGAAAATGCAGGGCAAGGTCGAGGCGACCGAAAAACTCCGGGAGGTTGCCTCAGCCGCCTCTCTTGCCCGGCGCGGAGTCTTCAATGCGTCAGCTGGTGGCAAGAAAAACCTGTTGGGTGACAACGAACTGGTAGACGCCGTGGCCAGCGGCCGTGTTGATCTCGATTCGCTCGATAAAGAGGCGCTGCCCGCTGCACTGAAGCCGTTGCCCTTGGAAGAGCAGCGCGCAGTGATTGCGCAGGTGGCCGGGGAGCGCCGGGCGCTTGAGCGCGAAGTGCAGGTGTTGGCGCGCAAGCGTGACCAGTACATCAGCCAGAAGGTGGAGGCCGACGGCGGCGCCGAGGATTCCCTGGACCATCAGTTGTACGAAGCGGTGAGCGCGCAAGCCGCCAAAGCCGGCCTGGAGTATAGCGACGGCCCCAGCTACTGAGTGCATGCCATGAACCTGTATTCGCCCAGCTGTTGCTGTGAGAATGCAGCGCTTCCGTACCGCTACACGGCTGACCTATAATGAACGGGTCACTCACAGGGAGAGCAATATGGAAGTCGGAGGAATACTCGGGTTCATCGTGCTGGTACTGGACATCTGGGCCATAGTGCGTGTGGTGCAGTCTGGCGCGTCAGTGGGTGCCAAGGTCCTGTGGTCACTGCTAATTATCATCCTGCCAGTTATCGGTCTTATTATCTGGTATCTCGCCGGGCCCAAGTAGGCCCGGTCACATCATTGGGGGTGGCAATGCCTGGATTTTTCAAGGGCAGGGTGCCGTTCCGCCCGGCGCGTTCTATAGGAGAGTAAGCAAAAATGACATCAACTGATTCCGTCTTTTACCAATGGCGCCGGAGCCTGCTGTTTTGTTTGCTGACCTTACTGGCGGGCTGTTCCAGTAGTTACTACAACGCGATGGAAAAATTCGGCATTGAAAAGCGGGATATTCTGGTGAATCGGATAGACGATACCCAGGAAGCGCAGGAGGATGCCAAGGAGCAATTCGTATCGGCATTGGATAAGTACCGCAGCGTGGTAAATGTAGACGGCGGCGAGCTGGAAGATGTGTACGACCAGCTTAACGACGAATACAAGCGCTGCGAGGCAGATGCCGAGAAGGTCAGGGATCGCATCGATTCAGTGAGCTCGGTGGCGGAAGATCTGTTTGAGGAATGGGAAAAGGAAATAGGCGATTTCTCTAATCCTTCCATGGCCAGGCAGAGTCGCACTTTACTGCGCGAAACCCAGGCCGAGTACAAGACGATGTACGCCGCAATGAAGCGAGCAGAAGCATCCATGGAGCCGGTGCTGGTCATGTTCCAGGATCAGGTGATGTTCCTGCGACACAACCTGAATGCACGGGCGATCGGTGCATTGAAAGGTGAGCTCAGTAATATTGAGCAGGCCACCGCGACGCTGATCTCCGACATGGAAAAATCGATTAATGAAGCCAGCACCTTCATCGATTCGATGAAATAGCGACCTCCATTACGCCTGCCGACGGGAACTTGAAGCCTGCCAACCGCGACCCGGTGGGGTAGCCGGTGCCGCCAGTTCGCGCAAAAGCACAGCTGTTATTCGGGGTAGTTCTGCTACTGGTTGTTGTTCATGTGGTGAACGTGAAAACCGGGGGGGCTCTCAATCAATTCGGTGTAGTGCCGCGCTCTCCTGAGCGTTGGCACCACGTGTTCTGGGCACCTTTAATACATACCAGCTATGCCCATCTGTTTAACAACCTGGTTGGACTTATAGTATTCAGTGCGCTGTGTCTGATGCGCTCGATACGGTTTTATCTGGTCAGCAGTCTGTTTATATTCATTGTGGGGGGCTTGCTGGTCTGGATTTTTGGGCGCTCGGCTTCGCATGTCGGCGCCAGTGGATGGATATTCGGATTGTGGAGCCTGTGTGTGGCGATCGCCTGGTTCGACCGGCGGTTTGGCAGCATAGTGCTGGCAGTGCTTGTTCTGTTCTTCTATGGCGGCATGATTTTTGGCGTGCTGCCCAGTGACCCGGCTGTTTCCTTTGAGATGCACCTGGCCGGCGCGGTCGCCGGAGTACTCTGTGCCTTTGTTTATGGTGTTTGGGCCAGGCGTAAGGCGCGTTAGGCTCTGCCAATCAACCTGGCGGTTGGTTGCATTTGATTGATTAAATAACTATGTATATCAACAAGTTAATAGGATTATAGGCGTTAAGCAAATCGCCCGGAGAACACCCCTGGAGGGGCGCGCCATGCAAGCCTTACACGTAATTTCTCGCCGCAGCCTGGACGATCTGGAGGCTGAAATCGTTACACTGTCCCAGCGTATCAATGCCTTCGAATACGAGTTTCTCACGCTGGTGCGGGAGTTCGACCTGCGCCAGGGCTGGAAGGCATACCACTTCAATAACTGCGCCGAATGGTTGAATATGAAGTGTGGCCTCTGCCCGGGTACCGCGCGGGAGAAACTGCGGGTGGCGGCTTGTTGGAAATGGTGCCCGGAGACAGAATCAACCGGCAGCCGCGCTGGGTCGACACACTGTGGCGGCTTGTTGGAAATGGTGCCCGGAGACAGAATCGAACTGCCGACACGGGGATTTTCAATCCCCTGCTCTACCGACTGAGCTATCCGGGCGGAATGGTGTGGTGCGTGAGTTACGAAAGGCGCGTATTAAACCCGCAGAGGCCTTTTGAGTCAAGCGCGGCCCTCGCAGTTTTAGCTTACTGGGTTGGTGGTACGTACCCCTCAGCCTGGTCGTAGTCCTCCCCCGCCAGGAATTTATCCATCTCCTGTTGCAGGTATTTGCGCGCGTCGGGGTCGGCCAGGCTGAGGTGTTTCTCGTTTATCAGCATGGTCTGGTGGGCCTGCCAGTCCTGCCAGGCCTGCTTTGACACTGTTTCGTATATCTCCTGGCCCTTGGGGCCGGGATAAGGCGGACTCGCCAGACCCTCCAGTTCCTTTTGATACTTCTTGCAGACGACTGTTCGAGACATTGTGGCGCTCCAATGGGTTGCGGTTAATCCAGCCTGTCCAGCAGGCTGGCAACGGGGGCGGCGAGGCCGATAGTGGCGGGTTGCCGCCTGTTATACCAGAGCTGGTCCCCGGCTTCCATGACGGCGCCCGGGCTGGCGGGCAGCCCGACCTGCACCGGGCTGATATCGAGGTGATAGTGGCTGAAAGTGTGACGAAACGCTGGCAGCGGGGTGATCCATTCAGGCTCCAGGCCCCAGCGATCAAGGCACCAGTCGCTGGCCAGTTCGGCGTCGTCGAGTTCGGGAAAACACCATAGCCCGCCCCAGATGCCCGAGCCGGGGCGGCGCTCAAGCCATATGTCGCCACTGGCGGCACTGGCGATGATGAATACGGTATTTTTGACGGGCAGTGCCTTGCGCGGTTTCTTTCCCGGAAATAGCTTCTGTGCGCCCAGCGCCAGGGCCTGGCAGTCGGCCTGCAGGGGGCAGCGCTCGCAGGCGGGAGCGGCACGGCTACACAGCGTTGCGCCAAGATCCATCATCGCCTGGGTGTAGTCCGCGCTGCGCTCTGCTGGCGTGTACTCATCTGCGATCTGCCATAGAGCGTCGTGTACAGCTGCCTGCCCGGGCCATCCGGCAACTGCCCGGTGGCGGGCGAGAACCCGTTTTACGTTGCCATCGAGGATAACGGCTCGCTGTTTAAAGGCGATGCTGACAATGGCGCCAGCGGTGGAGCGGCCGATACCCGGCAGCTCGCAGAGGCCTTCAACTGTGTGCGGAAACTCGCCGTGAAGCTCCTGACAAACCAATTTTGCCGCACGATGCAGGTTTCGGCCCCTGGCGTAATAACCCAGGCCCGTCCACAGGTGCAGAACCTCGTCCTCCGTGGCCGCAGCAAGGCTTTGAACCGTGGGAAAGGTAGTGGTGAAGCGCGCAAAATAGGGGATGACGGTTTTGACCTGGGTTTGCTGCAGCATAATCTCCGATACCCACACCCGGTAGGGGTCGATTTTGTGCTGCCAGGGCAGGTCTTTGCGGCCGTGCTGGTCGAACCAGTCGAGTACGCGCAGTGAGAAGGCTGTTGGTGTGGCTGTTACGGCGGTCATACGGGGCTAATCGGTGCTGGCAATCAGTGTCACAGGGTAATGTTGAAACAGGCAGACCGCCAGTGAATTAAGGGCAGTATTCTTTTATAATAGCCCGCTTTTTCGGGGATATACCCCTCAGGTGGAGAAACCGATGGCTGAGCGCAAGGCCACTGTAGAGAGAAATACGCTGGAGACCCAGATCACCGTAACGGTGAATCTGGATGGTTCCGGCCAGACTCAATTTGACACAGGTGTGCCCTTTCTGGAGCACATGCTGGATCAGATTGCGCGCCACGGCATGGTAGATATCGCGGTCAAGGCGGTGGGCGATCTGCATATTGATGACCACCACACCGTCGAAGATATCGGTATCACCCTGGGCCAGGCGTTTGCCAAAGCGACCGGTGACAAAAAGGGCATTCTCCGCTACGGCCACGCCTATGTGCCGCTGGATGAGGCCTTGTCGCGGGTTGTAATCGACTTCTCCGGCCGCCCCGGGCTGGAGTACCACATCCCGTTTACCCGCGCCTCGGTAGGCGGCTTCGATGTGGACCTGTTCATGGAGTTCTTTCAGGGCTTTGTGAACCACGCCCTGGTCACCCTGCACATCGACAACCTGCGCGGCGACAACAGCCATCACCAGGCGGAGACAGTATTCAAAGCCTTTGGTCGAGCGGTGCGCATGGCCCTGTCGGAGGATCCGCGGATGGCAGGGATCACCCCTTCCACCAAGGGTGTTCTCTAACAGAATGAGTGGTGTAGTTGCCGTCATCGATTACGGCATGGGTAATCTTCACTCGGTGGCCAGCGCACTGGAACATGCGGGTGCCGACCAGGTGCTGGTTACCCATGATGCCGAGGCCATCCGCAATGCAGACCGCGTTGTTTTCCCCGGGGTGGGCGCTATTCGGGATTGCATGGCTGAGATTCGCCGGCTCAAGTGTGACCAGCTGCTGGCGGACGCTCTGGTGAACAGGCACAAACCGGTGCTGGCTATATGTGTCGGTATGCAGGCCCTGTTGACTCACTCCGAGGAAAATGGCGGTGTGAGCTGCCTCGATACCATTCCCGGTGAGGTGCGTTACTTCGGCAACCCGTTGGTGAGTAGCGAAGGCGAACGCTTGAAAGTGCCGCACATGGGCTGGAACGAGGTTCAGCAGGTGCGCGCTCACCCCCTGTGGCAAGGCATCCCGGATCTCACCCGCTTCTACTTTGTACACAGCTACTATGCCGATGTAGTGGACAGGAATCTGGTGGCCGGCAGTGTGCAATACGGGGTGAGCATTGATGCGGCCCTGGCGCGGGACAATTTGTTTGCAGTGCAGTTTCACCCCGAGAAAAGTCACACTGCGGGGCTCAGGCTGTTACGTAATTTTCTGGAGTGGAACGGCCAATGCTGATAATCCCCGCAATCGATCTCAAAGACGGCCAGTGTGTGCGTCTGCGCCAGGGCCTGATGGATGACAGTACGGTATTCTCTGATGAGCCGGTAGCCATGGCCCGGCGTTGGGTGGATGCGGGCTGTCGCCGCCTGCACCTCGTTGATCTGAACGGTGCCTTTGCCGGCGAGCCGGTCAATGGCGAGGTCGTTACGGCGATAGCCGCCGCCTGGCCAGACCTGCCCATCCAGATTGGCGGGGGCATTCGCAACCTTGAAACAATTGAGCACTACGTGAAGGCCGGTGTCCGCTACGTCATCATTGGCACCAAAGCGGTAAAGGAACCGGCCTTTGTTGCCGAGGCCTGCGCGGCCTTTCCGGGGCGCATCATCGTGGGGCTGGATGCGAAAGACGGCCTGGTGGCCACGGATGGCTGGGCGGAAGTGTCGGAGCTGCGCGCCACCGACCTGGCGCGACAATTCGAGTCGGACGGCGTTTCCGCCATTGTGTACACCGACATTGCCCGGGACGGCATGATGCAGGGGGTCAATGTGGAGGCCACTCTCACCATGGCCCGTGCTTCCAGCATCCCGGTGATTGCCTCCGGCGGCATTACCAACATGGAGGATATCCGGGCCTTAAAGGCGGTGGCTTCCCAGGGTATTTGCGGTGCCATTACCGGCCGGGCCATTTATGAGGGCACGCTGGATGTGGCCGAGGCCCAGCGCCTCTGTGACGAGAACTGATAGTGGGGCTGGCGAAACGCATCATCCCCTGCCTGGACGTGGAAAACGGTCGGGTAGTGAAGGGAGTCAACTTCGTTGATATACGCGATGCCGGTGATCCGGTGGAAATCGCCATTCGTTACAACGAACAGGGCGCCGATGAAATCACGTTTCTCGATATCACGGCCAGTCACGAGAACCGCGACACCACGGTGCATACCGTGGAAAAGATTGCCGAGGAAGTATTTATTCCGCTGACTGTCGGCGGTGGCATTCGCACCGTGCAGGATATTCGCACCATGCTCAACGCGGGTGCCGACAAGGTGAGCATCAATACGGCGGCCATCCACAATCCCGAGCTGGTGCGGGAAGCGGCTGAGCGTTTTGGTTCCCAGTGCATTGTGGTGGCGATTGATGCCAAGCGGGTAGACGATGTGGACGGCCAGCCCCGCTGGGAGATTTTTACCCACGGCGGGCGCAAGTCCACCCACATTGACGCCGTCGCCTGGGCGGTGCGCATGGCGGAATTGGGTGCCGGGGAAATACTGTTGACCAGCATGGATCGTGACGGCACCAAGAACGGTTTTGAGCTGGGTGTTACCCGCGCTATTACCGACGCGGTGGAAATTCCCGTTATCGCTTCAGGTGGTGTGGGTACTCTCGACCACCTCGTTGACGGGGTTTTGCTGGGCGGCGCTGACGCGGTACTTGCCGCGAGTATCTTCCACTTCGGTGAATTCACTGTGCCAGAGGCGAAGGCCTATATGGCAGCCCGGGGAATCGAGGTGCGTTTATAGCGTCTCTTGCTCGTCTTTCCGCTCCCGCATCCCCAGTATATTAATACCCTTCAACAAGGTCAGAGCCTCGTACAACTGGTTGTCGCTGGCCAGTAACTCGCTCGCCGCCTTTGCCGATGAGGCCCGCGACTTTTTGCTGTCGCTCTCGCCGTTGTTGTTGTCGAGGTGGCCCGACAGGTCGGCCTCGGTAATCTGACCACCGGGGTTATAGGCTGTCACCTGGGCGCGTTCCACGAGAATGTCTGGCACGATGCCCTCGGCCTGGATGGAGCGGCCATCGGGGGTGAAGTAGCGGGCGGTAGTCAGTTTCACCGCCCGCGATTCGGATAGCGGAAGTATGGTTTGCACGGAGCCCTTGCCAAAGCTGTCAGAGCCCATTACCACTGCCCGTCCGCGGTCCTGCAGCGCGCCGGCAACGATCTCCGAGGCGCTGGCCGAACCTGCATTTATCAGCACCACTATGGGCGCGCCGTCGATGGCGTCGCCGGGCTGGGCGTCAAAGTGCACATCCGAATTGGGCAGACGGCCCTCGGTATAAACAACCGGCCCACCGTTCAGGAACAGGCCCGCCACGCTGACGCTGGCACCCAATACGCCACCGGGATTGTTGCGCAGGTCCAGTACCAGGCCTTTTAACTTGCCCTTGGCCTGCAGCTTGTTCAGCTGTTTGCTCACGTCCTCCCCGGTGGCCTGTTGGAACTGGGCGATGCGTATGTAGCCATAGCCGGGTTCCAGCCAGCGCCCACGAACACTGGCTACCTTTATGGTGTCTCGAACCAGCGTTACCGTGAACGGTTGGCTTGCGCCGGGTCGACCAATCGTCAGCTCGATCTCGCTGCCCTTTTCTCCGCGCATAAGCTCTATCGCCGCGCCCAGCGACATGCCCTGCACCGGGGCATTGTCCAGCTTGAGAATGACGTCACCGCTTTGCAGATTGGCGGCGGCGGCAGGTGAACCATCAATGGGGGATATGATAGTGATATAACCATCCTCCATGCCCACCTCGAGACCGAGGCCGCTGAACTCACCGGAGGTGCTGTCCTGCAGGTCACTGAAATCGTCTTTGTTCATGTACACGGAGTGCGGGTCCAGCCCCATCAGCATGCCCTGTATCGCATACTCCAACAGGGTGCTGTCATCAATTTCTTCAACATAGCCGATGCGAATCTGATTAAACACATCGGCAAAAGTGCGCAGTTCGTCCAGAGGCAGTTGCCCTTCCGGCTCTGTCGCGGCCAGTCGCCCGCTGAGGCACAGTGCCGTGATTGCCGTGGCAATCAGAAAAACCGATTTGAGAGGAGTATTACAGCGCATGTTTACCGCCGAACAGGCCCGGGGCCATTAGATATAAGGGGCGGCCAGTTTAACCCATTAACGCAGAGGATACGAAAGCCTGTGCAGTGGATGAATGCCGATTTAATCCTTGCACCAGCCGCCGGGATTGGTTGGTTTGCCCTGGTGGCGTATCTCGAAATACAGGGCAGATCGCTCTTGCCCACCGCTGTTTCCCACCGTGCTTATGGGGGTGCCAGCGCCTACCCATTCGCCCACCTCACGCAGTAGGCTCTGGTTGTGGGCGTAGAGGCTCATGTAGCCGTCGCCGTGGTCGATAATCATCAGCAGACCAGAGCCGCGCAGCCAGTCTGCATACACCACCCGCCCGTGGTGAATAGACGTTACCGGCGTACCCTCTTTGGCTGGAATGGTCACGCCCTGCCATCGCATCTTGCCATCGTTGCGCGGTCGGCCGTAGTTGTTTGCGCGTTTACCCGCGAGCGGCCAGGGCATATTACCCTTGGCGGAGGTGAAAGGCTGGTAGTCATTCGGCACCTCCAGGTCTACAACAGCTTTTTCAATCGCCGCAATCAGGTCTTCCAGTTCCTTGCGATTCTGTTCCATCTGCGTGAGCTGTTCCGCCTTCGAGTCGATACTGACACTCAATTCTGCCATCGCCTGTGCGCGCGTTGCCTGTGCTGTTACCAGCTGCGCTTGCTGTTCCTCCAGTGTGGCCTGTTGCTCCGCCAGTTGCTCCAGGGTACTGGCAATACGCAGTTCCAGCGCCTGTAGTTGCGCAAGCGTCTCCCGGTAGCTGGCAACCAGCTCGTTTCGCGCCTTGAAGAAATAGCGATAGTAGGCCATGGCGCGCGCCACAGTGTGTGGGCTTTCCTGGTTGAGCAGTACCTTTACCTGACTCTGCTGACCCAGCTGCCAGGCTGTCTTCAGTTCCAGCGCGATGCGGGCCTGCTGCTTGTCGCGTGCCTTTTCCAGCTCGCCGCGTTGTTGGCCCAGGGAGGCTAGCTCCTCTTCACTGGCCGTGATGGCGCGCTTATTGGCCGCCATATCATTCTGCAGGTGACCCAGTGTGACCTCTGCGGTCTTCAGCTGCTGTTGCAAGCTGTTCTTGCGTTCGTTGTCGGCAGAAAGTTCACCGCTTATACGTTTTATATCAGCGTGCAGCTGCTCCAGTTTTCCCCGCGCCTCCTGTTCTTCGGGGTCAGCGTAGACCAGAGCGGGCAAGACGGCCGCTAAAAGCGTCAGTAACAAGAGACGGTGCAGGCGGCCAGGGGTTGTCAACACAGTGGGAAACACCCTTATTGTCACGGTACAAATCGTTTCTAGCCGGGAACCTGAGCCAGGCTGGTACCGGTCATTTCGGCTGGCTGGGTCAGGTCCATAAGCGCCAGCAGGGTTGGAGCGATGTCCGACAGTTTGCCGCCGGCGGGGTCCAGTTGAACCACCCTGTTGCCTATATAAACCAGCGGCACCAGGTCAGTTGTGTGCTGGGTATGGAGCTGGCCGGACTCGTAATCGAGCATTTGCTCGCAGTTTCCGTGATCTGCGGTTACCAGCGCCTCGCCCCCGGATTCAAGCAGCGCCGCCTCTACCCTGCCCAGGCAGGTATCCAGCGCTTCTACTGCCTTGATTGCAGCGGCGAGTATGCCGGTGTGTCCCACCATATCGCCGTTCGCATAGTTGCAGACAATCAGGTCGTATTTGCCCGAATGAATGGCTGCAATGAGTTTATCAGTCAGTTCGGGCGCGCTCATTTCGGGTTGCAGGTCATAAGTGGCCACAGAGGGGGATTTAACCAGTACCCGATCCTCCCCCAAAAAGGGTTCCTCGCGACCACCGCTGAAGAAAAAGGTCACATGGGCGTATTTTTCCGTTTCCGCGATGCGCAACTGCGTTTTACCGTGCTGTGCCAGGTAGTCGCCCAGCGCGTTGTCGATGCTTTCTGGTGCGAAGGCGCAAGCAGCGTTGATATCCGCGGCATACTGGGTTGTTGTGACAAAGTCCGATAGATGCGGTAGGACGCGGCGTTCAAAACCATCAAAGTCCGGCTGTATCAATGCGCGCGTCAGTTGCCGTGCGCGGTCGGCGCGAAAATTCATAAACAGCACGCAGTCATTGTCTGCGATGACGACAGGTTGCTGATTGTCGGCTGCAATGACCGTAGGCAACACGAACTCGTCATTTTCGTCGCGAGTGTAAGCGGCCTCCAGACCTTCCAGTGCGGTACGTGCTGTGTACGGGCCAGTACCCTCCGTCAGCAATTTATAGGCACTTTCGATGCGGCCCCAGTTGTTGTCTCTGTCCATGGCGTAGTAGCGACCCGTCACGCTGGCAACACGGCCACAATCCAGTTCTTTGAACAGGGCCTCGGCCCGTTCCAGCGAGGGGCCGGCGCTGCGTGGTGGCGTGTCCCGGCCGTCCAGGAAAGCGTGCAGGTAGACCCGGCTGGCACCGCGCTTCGCGGCCAGACGTACGGCGGCAAAAATTTGTCTTTCGTGGCTATGTACGCCGCCTGGGGAGAGTAGCCCCATGATATGTACCGCACCGCCGGCAGCTGTGGCCTTGTCGATCGCGTTGCAATAGGCCGGGTTGCTGTCAAAGCTGCCGTCGGCAATAGCCTGGTCGATGCGGGTAATATTCTGGTAGATGATACGGCCAGAGCCCAGGCTCATATGACCCACTTCGGAATTGCCCATCTGGCCGGCCGGCAGGCCGACATCCAGGCCGGAGCCAGAGACCAGTGTGTGGGGTGAGCCCTGCCACAGCCGGTCCCATACCGGGGTATTGCCCAGCGCAATAGCATTGTCGCGGCTATCCTCCCGGTAACCCCAGCCGTCCAGAATGATTAAAACCGTAGTTTTTTTGTCGCCTTCGTTCATTGTGCTTCCTGTCGATGCTGGCCGTGGCAGATAGTTAGTCTGTGTGGAGCGCGGCATTTTACCGTGTCCGGCATGGTAGCGCATCGCCTATCTGGCCTGGCGATCGGGCGCGCTGGCGCGTGCCTGCGGGAGCGCTAGCGGGGCTGGTTGCGCCCAGCGCTACCCTGTATACTTGCCGCCTTTTCGGACAGCCAGGCTTTTTAAGGGTCGGGCAGTTCCCCCTGTTACCTGTGGTACTGCTACAGGTGCGACCGACTCAAAGATTGCTTTGCTATGGCGTTATTTCTGGAGTTTCTGACCCAAGAGTGGATTCTGACACTGGCACTGCTGATGGTGCTGATTATGCTGGTGTTGCACGAGGCCCGCAAATCCGGCCCCTCGGTATCACCGCAGAAGGCTATCAACCTGATCAATAGTCAGCAGGGCGTGTTCGTCGACCTGCGAGACAGCGCGGAATTCAAGCTGGGCCATATCGTCGATGCCCTGCATATACCGTCGGCCAAGCTGGCTGCAAGAATTGCCGAGCTGGAAAAATACAAGGACAAACCCATCGTGCTGGTGTGCAAGATGGGGCAGCAATCCGCTGCAGCCGGCAAGCAGCTGAATGCGGCCGGTTTCGGCCAGGTGTATAAGATGACCGGCGGGATGATGGAGTGGACCAATCTCCAATTGCCTGTTGTTCGCAAGGACTGAGCAGCGCATTTTGAACGCCGACGTTTCCCTATACACTACCCGCTTCTGCCCGTACTGCGTGCGTGCGCGGGAGTTGTTGGACAGCAAAAAGGTCTCTTACATCGATATCGCAGTAGACGGCTCGCCGGAATTGCGGCAGGAAATGATGGAGCGCAGCGGTCGCCACACTGTGCCGCAGATCTGGATTGGCGAGCAGCATGTGGGGGGCTATGACGATCTCGCCCACCTGGAGCGGCAGGGAAGCCTCGACAAATTACTGAATCCGGCGCCCTGAGCGCCTAAATACATTCGACTTACAAACGGAGAATACACAATGGCTGAAGAGCAAGCAGCAGGCACCCAGGAACAACCACAACAGCAATTCTCGATGCAACGTATTTACACCAAGGATATATCGTTGGAGTCACCTGCAACACCCGGGGTATTCAAGCAGCAGTGGCAGCCGCAGATAAGCGTAGATCTGGCTACCAAAAGCGAGAAGATAGACGAGGGCGGCAACTTTGAAATTGTGCTCACGCTTACCATAACGGCCAAAATTGATGAGCAGACTGCCTTCCTGATTGAAGTGCAGCAAGCGGGTATCTTTTTGATTACTGGTTTCAGCCCGGAAGATCAGCGCCGCGTGATCGGTACCACGGCACCCAATATCCTGTTTCCCTACGCTCGTGAGTGCATAGACAACCTGTGTGTGAAGAGCGGTTTTCCGCCTCTCATGCTGGCACCTATCAATTTCGAAGCCATGTACCAGCAGGCTCTGGCCCAGTCGCAAGCCGGCAAGGCCAATGCTGAGCCCGCTACGCACTAGGTTTGGCGGTAAGCGAGAAAGGAGGCTTTGGCCTCCTTTTTTTATGTACAGGATCTACAGGACGTGCGCTATGCTCTGCGCTCAACTCAGGCTGGGAAACTCGAGCTGGCGCAGGGCCTCGTAGGCTATCACTGCTGCGGCATTGCTCAGGTTCAGGCTGCGGCTGTCCGGTAGCATCGGAATTCGGATGGTGAATTTCTGGCCCAGGGCCTTCAAGACATCAGCGGGCAGTCCCCGCGTCTCAGGGCCAAACATAATCGCATCGTCCTGCCGATAGCTGACTTCGCTATAGACGCGGCTGGCCTGGGTGGACGCCCCGAAGATGCGCGCCTGACCATGCTGTTCCGTGAAAGCGGCGAGCTCCGGGTACACTTGCACGTCAGCGTACTCCCGATAATCCAGGCCGGCGCGCCGCATCTTTTTATCGTCCAGGTCGAAGCCCAGCGGGCCTATCAGGTGCAGTGAGCAGCCGGTGTTGGCGCACAGGCGGATGATATTGCCCGTGTTGGGGGGGATTTCAGGCTGGAATAGCACGATTTTGGGCATGGCTAATGATAGCGGCCAGAGCAGCCTTTCGCTATTCGGTATCCGGCGCTACAGATGAGAGTGCGTCCTTCGAAAGCTGCAATTCCTTCAATTTGCGGGTAAGGGTATTGCGGCCCCAGCCCAGCAGCTCCGCCGCGTCCCGTTTCCGGCCCTGGGTGTGCTGCAGCGCAACTTCAATCATAACCTGTTCGAAAGCCGGGAGTGCGTCTCTGAGTATCTGTTCTTTGCCGTGCAGCAACTCGGCGCGCGCCCAGATCGAGAGCATATCGCGCCAATCTGACGGGTCTGAGCTGGTGGTCTGGGTGGATGTCTGACCCAGTTCCGGAGGCAGGTCACCGAGGTGAATTTCGCGACCGGACGCCATGACAGTGATCCAGCGACAGGCGTTTTCGAGCTGGCGCACGTTGCCCGGCCACTCCAGGCCAGTGAGGAACTCTTCTGTCTTGGCAAGCAGGATCTTGGTGTCACCGCCCAGCTCCTCGGCAGCGCGTTGCAGGAAGTACTGCATAAGCCGGGGAATGTCCTCGCGTCGTTCTGCGAGCTTTGGAATGTGAATGCGGATCACGTTGAGGCGGTGAAACAGATCCTCGCGGAAATCTCCCCGTCGGACCAGTGCTTCGAGATCCTGGTGGGTAGCCGCGATGATACGTACACTGGCATGTACCGGCAGGTGGCCGCCAACGCGATAAAACTCCCCGTCAGCCAATACGCGCAGCAGGCGGGTCTGGGTGTCCGCCGGCATGTCGCCGATTTCATCGAGGAACAGGGTGCCCCCGTCCGCCTGCTCAAAGCGGCCGGTACGCCGGCTATTGGCTCCGGTGAATGCGCCTTTCTCGTGCCCGAACAGCTCGGACTCCAGCAGGTCCTTGGGAATGGCGGCCATATTTAACGCGATGAACGGCTGCTGCGCCCGCGGACTGTGTCGGTGCAGGGCGCGTGCTACCAGTTCCTTGCCGGTGCCAGACTCGCCGTTGATCAGGACGGTAATATTGCTGTGTGCCAGCCTTCCGATGGCGCGAAACACCTCCTGCATGGCCGGCGCTTCACCGATAATCTCGGTCTCTGCCACTTCCTCTGCGACGGGTAAGGTACCGCGCTTTTCCTGCGTCTGCGCCACCGCTCGCTCGGTAACTGCGACAACTTCATCCAGATCGAAGGGTTTGGGCAGATACTCGAAAGCGCCGCGCTCATAGGATGCCACAGCGCTGTCGAGGTCAGAGTGCGCCGTGGTGATAATAATTGGCAGGTCCGGGTATTTTTCGCTGAGCAGGGACAGCAGTTGCAGCCCGTCAGTGCCGGGCATGCGGATGTCGCTGATGATCACGTCCGGCTGTTCGGCATCTATGCGCCGCAGCAACTTGTCGGCATCTACGAAGCTTTCGTTGGCGATATTGGCCTGGGTCAGGGCTCGCTCCAGCACCCACCGTATTGAGCTGTCATCATCAACGACCCAGACTTTAGCTTGTCTATTCATTGTCCTGTCTCATTGGTATATAAAGTGTAAAACGTGTGTTGCCCGGCTCACTTTCGCACTCCAGCAGGCCACCGTGGTGATTGATAACCGATTGGGCAATCGCCAGGCCGAGGCCCGTGCCCTCGGCTCGGCCGGTAACCATGGGTACAAAAATCGCGTGCTCGATCTCCCGGGGAATACCGGGCCCGTTATCGATAATGTCTATCTGGTACACAAGGCGATGCAATTGGCTGCCTATAGTGAACTGGCGTCGGGAACGCGTGCGCAAAGTGATCACGCAGGCGGTAGGGCTGGTCGCCGCCTGTAAGGCGTTGCGCATGATATTCAGTACAGCCTGGATCATCTGGATACGATCGGCGGGAATTTCGGGCAGGCTTGGATCATAGTCGCGTATGAAGGTAACGCTGTTGCCCGTTTCAGCCAGAGTGAGGTTGCGAACGTGCTCCAGGACTTCATGGATATTGAGGGGTTTGAGCTCGAGTTGCTGGTGGGGCCCCAGCAGGCGATCGACCAGGTCTCGCAAGCGATCGGCTTCGCGGATAATGACCCGGGTATATTCCGCCAGTTCCTCGTTTGGTAGCTCCCGCGCCAATAATTGTGCCGCGCCACGAACGCCACCCAGGGGATTCTTGATCTCATGTGCCAACCCCCGAATAACCGCTCGGGTGGTCTCCTGGGCGTGTAACATGCCCTCCTCCCGGCTGATCTTGAGCAGGCGGTCCACCGGCTGTAACTCAACCAGCAAACGGTTGTCAGCTTGATTCCCCACGGGTGTGATGATCAGGTCGAAGTGGATTTCCTGCCCGGTGGACAGAGTCAGTGGCATACCGCGCCGGGTCAGGGGGGTATTGCTGCTAAGTACCAGCTTCAGGTCCTCCAGCCACTGCGCGGAGTCCAGCACCAGCTGGCCCGCGTGTACGCCCAGGCAGCGCGCCGCGGATGTTTTCAGCAGGGCCTCGCCGGAGGCATTCAGGCTGGTGACGCACAGCCTTGCATCCAGAGCGAGAACGCCCGTGCTTATATTGTCCAGAATGTCCTGGTCTTGTTCCATTGCCGCCCCAAATCTGATCACATACTCGCCACAGGCATGTAGGATTAGCAAAAATAGAGCCAAAATCTGCCTTGAGGCGATATAAAGCAGTTAAAACGCCAATAACTGGCTCGGCGTGTATGTAAGCGCTTACTTCAATCTTGAAGTACGGGAACACCTGGTACTGTGGGCCGTGTTAAGGGGCGGGACTAAAGATCCTGCCTCTCAGAGCGCACCATAATGGTGCATTGTGGGAGTGGGGGTGTCCAGTGGAATTAGTTGCGGTTTTTGAAGTTGGTTGAGGGGCGCAGTACGTAGACCCGGACAGCTTCCGACTCCGCCACCGGGTCGTTCCTGTTGCTGACGACCGCGACCTTCAGATCGTGGGCTCCGCGGAAAACGTTGGTGAGAGTCCAGCTGTTGCTGGACTGGGGGTTACCCGAGGGTGAGCCATCCACATAGAGTTGCAGCAGTGCGCCCTGGCTGAGCGCAGGTTCGACTGAGGCGCTGATGGAGAAGTTGCCGGGGCCCATGGGTATGGTGGTTTCATTGGCGGGGGAGGTAATACTAACGCTGTATTCGGCGCCTTCTTCCTCGTCTGCTGAATCGTTACTTGAGGCAGCGGGTGCAACCATGTCAGGGGCCGGAGTGCTGTTTGTCTCTTGCAACTTGACCTGTTCCGAGGGCCCGCTTGCCGGCGGCGTGTCGGAATAGCTGACATTGCCCTGGTCATCGGTGGACTTGTAGATCTGGGCCGTACCCAGCAATGGCAGCAGTAGCAGTGTTGCCAGTAGCAGTGTTCTCATCATTGTCACCTAATAACTGACGCGGAAAGGCAACACACTAGCAGAAAACCCGCAGGCGGAAAAAGCTTCATCGCGAAACTGTGGGGGGCATTAATAATGCGAGCGATATGCTGGCCAAAAAAATGCCCGCTTGGAGAAGCGGGCTATCGTGAGAATCAGCGATTCTTACATCGAGTAGTACATCTCAAACTCAATCGGATGAGTCGTCATGTTCAGACGCTGAATCTCGCCTTCCTTTAGCTCGATATAGGCGTTGATCATGTCATCTGAGAAGACACCACCGGCTGTAAGGAAACTGCGGTCCTCATCGAGAGCGGCAAGCGACATTTCCAGACTGGAAGAAACCGTGGGAATCAGCTTGCCCTCTTCCGGCGGCAGGTCGTACAAGTCCTTGTCGGCGGGCTCGCCGGGGTGGATCTTGTTCTGGATGCCATCCAGGCCAGCCATCATCATGGCGGCAAAGGCCAGATAGGGGTTGGCCATGGGGTCCGGGAAGCGCGCCTCGATACGTTTGCCACGAGCGCTGGGCTCGTACGGAATACGGATGGACGCTGAGCGGTTGCGAGCCGAGTAGGCCAGCATCACAGGTGCTTCAAAGCCAGGCACCAGACGCTTGTAGGAGTTGGTGGACGGGTTGGTGAAAGCATTCAAGGCACGCGCATGCTTGATGATGCCGCCGATATAAAACAGCGCATCATCAGAGAGGCCAGCATAGCCGTCGCCTGCGAAAACATTCTTGCCGTCTTTGGCGATGGATTGGTGGACATGCATACCGGAGCCGTTATCTCCAACCACCGGCTTGGGCATGAAAGTAGCCGTTTTGCCGTAGGCATGCGCCACATTGTGCACGCAGTATTTCAGGATCTGTACTTCGTCGGCCTTCTTCACCAGGGTGCTGAACCTGACGCCGATTTCGCACTGGCCCGCTGTGGCTACCTCGTGATGGTGAACCTCAATATCCAGTCCCATCTGTTCCATCGCGGTACACATGGCGGCGCGGATGTCATGCAGGGAATCAACAGGAGGCACAGGGAAATACCCGCCTTTCACACCTGGCCGGTGGCCGGTGTTGCCCTCGTCGTACGCCAGGCCTGACGACCAAGCCGCTTCCTCGGCGTTGATCTTGTAGCTGGCACCGCTCATGTCGACTTGCCACTTCACGTCGTCAAAAATGAAAAACTCGGGTTCCGGGCCAAAATAGGCGGTGTCACCGATACCGGTTGTTTTCAGGTAGTCCTCGGCGCGCTGGGCCACAGAGCGGGGGTCGCGGTCATAGCCCTGCATGGTTGTGGGTTCAACCACATTGCAGCGCAGGATTATGGTGGCGTCATCAGTGAACGGGTCCAGAATGGACGTGGAATCGTCAGGCATCAGGACCATGTCGGAATCGTTAATACCTTTCCAGCCCGAGATGGAGGAACCGTCGAACATTTTGCCGCCTTCGAAGAAGTCTTCACTAACTTCTTTTGACGGTATCGTGACGTGCTGTTCCTTGCCGCGGGTATCGGTGAAGCGCAGGTCTACCCAGCGTACTTCGTTCTCTTTAATCAGGTTCAGAGTGTTCTCTGACATCTCAATTCCTCCATGGGGTGGTATTCGGGCCAGTCGTGCCGGCCTGCGTTGCTTGGTGCTGGTTACTGCAGGATCGGAGTAACCACGTGTTCCTGGCGCTTCAGTAGCAGCAAGAGCTGTGCCAAAATGATGCTTTATCTAAATCGTTGATTTTATTAGTTTTCCTATCTAGAAATGTCGCGACCCACTTGGCCATGCACCCAAGTGGTGCGTTTGTGCACTACTTTGGGGCGTCGCATCCCGGTTTATGAGGATTGTCGGCGTGAACTACACAATTCCCCGTCCTGAGCCCGTATACTACGCGCCGGACCGGCCGCGACGTTATCCCCCCTATGAAATTCGTTGTCAAGTACTTCTCAGAAATCGCTATCAAGAGCAAGCCTGTGCGGCGCAGATTCGTCGCGCAACTTGCGAGAAATTTGCTCGCGGTGCTGCGCGAGATTGATCCGGACATAAAATTACACCGGCATTGGGATAAGCTCAAGCTGGAAACCCTATTGGTGGACGAGCAGGTGCTCGCTCGTATGGTAGAGGCAATGCGGCATGTCTCTGGTATTACCTACATACTGGAGGTGCGTGAGTACCCTCTGCCTGCGCTGGAGGAGATTGTTGAGCAGGTGTTGCCCGTGTACGCGGCGCAGTTGGAAGGGCGTGCGTTTGCTGTGCGCTGCAAGCGTACTGGTAGCCACGACTTCACTTCTATTGATGTGGAGCGCGAGGTTGGCGGCGCACTGTTGGCGCGCAGCGGCGCTGCCCGTGTGCGTCTGAAGAAACCCGAAATCACCGTGGATCTGGAAATCAGCAAGAACACCCTGTTTGTTATCGCGCGCCGCCATCGCGGGCTGGGGGGCTACCCTGTCGGCAGCCTGGACCCGGTATTGTCGCTGATTTCCGGTGGTTTTGACTCTCCGGTGGCCAGTTACCTTACGATGCGTCGCGGTATGCGAACCCATTTTCTGTTTTTCAATCTCGGCGGGCGCGATCACGAAATCGGGGTAAAAGAGGTGGCGCTATACCTGTGGCAAAAATACGGCTGCAACCAGCGCGTGTTGTTTATCAGTGTGCCTTTCGACGAGGTCGTGGCTGAATTGCTGGAAAAAATTGAGGACAGCCAGATGGGGGTCATCCTGAAACGCATGATGCTGCGTGTAGCGGACCGTCTGGCAGAAGACCTGGAGATCGATGCGCTGGTTACTGGAGAATGTGTCGCTCAGGTTAGTAGCCAGACTCTGCGTAATCTTGCGGTAATTGACCAGGTAACAGAGCGCCTGGTGCTGCGACCTCTGATAGCCACGGACAAAGAGGACATCGTGCGCATGGCAGCGGCCATCGGCACCGAGGAATTTGCTGCGAGCATGCCGGAGTACTGCGGCATCATCTCGGTTAACCCCACCACCCGAGCCAAACTGGGCCGGGTGCAGGCTCACGAGAAGAACTTCGATATGGCGATTCTTGATCGGGCGATTGCCGCGGCACGCCAGAGCCGTATTGACCGGTTGGCAGAGGAGGATTTGTCGCGCGTGGAGGTCGAGGTGCTCACCGTGCCGCTGGCCGGTAGTACGGTAATCGATATACGGCACCCGGAAGAGACAGAGCTCAGTCCTCTGGAGCTGCCGGTGCCAGTTTTGCACATTCCGTTCTATCAATTGCATGCCAGGGCGGGCGAGCTGCCGGCTGGCAGCTATATGCTCTACTGTGGCAAGGGCGTCATGAGCCGCTTGCAGGCCAGTCACTTACTGGAAAATGCAGATCTGGACGTAAAAGTCTACGCGCCATAATTGCCCTGTCCCTGGCGATCAGCAATAGTGTATAATCCGCGCCCTTTTTATGTGCAGGATGTACGGTACATCGCGAGAGGCAGAACGCCGGTAGCGATGTTCTCCTGTCGAAGAGCTGGCCGTAATCAGAATCGGGCCCTGGTGCCCTGAGGTAATCCCCTTGATCGATAAGCTTCGCAATATTGCCATTATTGCTCACGTAGACCATGGCAAGACAACCCTGGTTGACTGCCTGTTACAGCAGTCTGGCACCCTGGATAGACGTTCAGAGGGTTCTGAGCGGATCATGGATTCCAATGATCAGGAGCGCGAGCGAGGCATTACCATCCTGGCCAAGAACACCGCGCTCCGATGGAACGACTACCGCATCAATATTGTGGACACCCCCGGGCACGCTGACTTTGGCGGAGAAGTAGAGCGGGTATTGTCCATGGTCGACTCGGTACTGTTGCTGGTGGACGCGGTGGATGGCCCCATGCCCCAGACCCGTTTTGTCACCTCCAAGGCGTTCGAGCAGGGCCTGAACCCGATTGTAGTGATCAACAAGGTCGACCGCCCCGGGGCGCGTCCCGACTGGGTGGTGGATCAGGTATTCGATCTGTTTGACCGCCTGGGTGCCACCGAGGCGCAGCTGGATTTCCCCGTTATTTTTGCCTCGGCCATCCAGGGCATCTCCGGGCTCGATCATGCGGATATGGCGACGGATATGCAGCCACTGTTCGAGACCATTGTCGACAAGGTTCCGGCTCCTGCGGTGAACTCAGACGGCCCGCTGCAAATGCAGATTTCCGCGCTGGACTACAGCAGTTATGTGGGTGTCATCGGCATCGGTCGCATCACCCGCGGCAAACTGGCGCCCAATACGCAGGTCGCGGTGGTAGACCCCGAGGGCGGCACGCGCAAGGGTCGCGTATTGCAGCTTATGGGCTATCACGGGCTGGACAGGCTGGATATTGAGTCCGCCGAGGCAGGCGATATTGTCTGTATCACCGGCATCGAGGGCTTGAATATTTCTGACACCCTGTGTGATCCGGACAAAATAGAGCCGATGCCGCCGCTATCGGTAGACGAGCCCACAGTGAGCATGACCTTTCAGGTCAATAATTCACCCTTTGCCGGCAAGGAAGGCAAGTACGTTACCTCCCGCAATATCAAGGAGCGGTTGGAGCGGGAACTGATCCACAACGTGGCGCTGAGGGTGGAGCCGGGCGACAGTCCGGACAAGTTCAAGGTGTCCGGTCGCGGTGAGTTACATTTGTCGGTACTGATCGAAAACATGCGTCGTGAGGGCTTCGAGCTTGGCGTGTCCAGACCTGAAGTGATCCAGAAGGAAGTGGATGGCAAGATGCACGAGCCCTACGAGCAGTTGGTCATTGACTGTGAAGAGCAGCATCAGGGCGCGGTAATGGAAGAACTGGGCCTGCGCCGGGCAGAGCTTGAAAATATGGTGCCGGATGGCAAGGGCAGGGTCAGGCTGGAGTTTATTGTTCCGGCCCGGGGCCTGATCGGTTTCCGTTCCATGTTTCTCACCATGACGTCCGGCGGCGGTATCCTGACCCACGTATTCGATCACTACGGCCCGGTTAAGAATGCTGAAATTGCGAGCCGCATGAATGGCGTGCTGGTATCCATGGTCAAGGGCAAGACGCTGGGTTTTTCCCTGTTTAACCTGCAGGACCGGGGCCGTCTGTTTATTCATCCCAACGTGGAGGTGTATGAGGGCCAGATCATTGGTCTGCACAGTCGCAGCAATGACCTGACGGTGAACCCCACCAAGGGTAAGCAGCTCACCAACGTTCGTGCCTCCGGCACCGACGAGGCCCTCACCTTGACGCCACCTGTGCTCCACACTCTGGAGCAGGCGTTGGAGTTCGTTGAAGAAGACGAGCTGGTGGAGGTCACGCCCGAAAGTATTCGGCTGCGCAAGAAATTGCTGCTGGAGCATGAGCGCCGTCGCGCCGACCGCAGCTAGCTATTGGTGAAAGGCCTGCTGCAACGGGTTTCCAGCGCCAGTGTGCGGGTAGGTGAAGAGGTGGTCGGTGAGATAGGCGTTGGCCTGCTGGTGTTTCTCGGGTTGGATAAGGGAGATGACGAGGCCACAGCGAGCCGTCTGCTGGACAAGCTCCTCGCCTATCGGGTTTTTGCTGACCAAACAGGTCGCATGAACCGTAGCGTGGCTGACATCCAAGGGGGCGTATTGCTGGTATCCCAGTTCACCCTGTCTGCGGACACCGGCAAGGGCTTGCGGCCGAGCTTCTCCCGTGCGCTGCCCCCTGCCGAAGCGGAGCCCCTGTACAACTATGTGTTGAATGAGCTGCGCGCGCGCCATACTCCTGTTGCTGCCGGTCGATTCGGCGCCGACATGCAGGTCAGCCTGACCAACGACGGGCCGGTAACCTTCCTGCTTGAGTGTGCTGCCGTCTGAGTCAGCCGGGGCGTGCGTATACCATCTGAATGTGTGCTATGCCGTCTTCGTCAAACACCTCGCCAGCTGATACAAAGCCCAGGTCGGCATAAAACGCCTCCAGGTATGCCTGGGCATTTATCCGGATGCTGTGGTCCTGCCAGCGCAGCAGGTTGTGGTCGATGCCGCGTGTTACCAGCTCTTTTCCCAGTTTCCGGCCCCGCGCCTGCGGGCTGACGACGATCCGGCCAATAGCGCTTTCCACAAAGTGTGTTCCCGGTGGCAGGCAGCGCTGGTAAGCCAGTAGCTCGCCCTCCTGCCAGCAGAGAATGTGTACTGCGCCCTGGTCGAGATTGTCGATATCCTGATAGCGGCAGTCTTGTTCCACTACGAATACGTCCTGCCTAAGCCGTAACACGGCGTAGAGTGCCGCGCCGTTCAGTCCGGCAAATTCAGTTGTCTGCCACTGGTAATTCATGGCTGCGGGGCCCTCATATGTGGATTGGCGCTTTTCTCTCACCGCAGGGCTAACTCGGATAGTTTTAACAGGCCCTAATTGTTACTATAGGCTGCAAGCAGCGGCGGGAAAAGGTGTACACTCACCCGCGACCGTTGCACTAACAGGGGTGCAATCCACCGGGTGCGCAGACCGCAACCGGGATATATCGGACAGGGGTTTACCGATGTTGGCCGATACTGAACTCACGCAGGATTTTACCTTACTCACCCAGCAGTACGGCGAGCTGATCGAAGCGCTGTTGGGTGTAGTGGGCATGCCGGGCTTGCCGCTGGAAGTGGCGCCAGCCAGCGACGGGCATTTTCGTGGTTATGACGGCAACCAGTTTTATGTGGTGCAGCGTGGGACAATCAGCGCGCATTATCAGGGTAAGATCGTCTATACCCTCGAAGAAGGCGAAATATTACTACCCGACATAGCCGGTAGCACCGAAGCCGAAAGTGCTGTTTATTACCGCAGCGCCGCCGGCGCAAGACTGGACTGCTACCCGGCCCTGGAGTTTTTGCGCCGGGTCTTCAGTGAGCCTGCAGCAATGCGTCTGTGGAGCCGTGTGTTGGTGACCTACAGTGGGCTTATGTTGCGCATTACAGCGGCCAGCGTGCCTGATGATGCGCCGGCCACCCCGGGCTTTGAGGATTACGCAGCCGGTGAAGATATTATTCTTCAGGGCGAAAAAGCCGATTATGTATTTACTATGTCCAGTGGAGTTGCAGAAGTGCTGGTGGACAATGTGACCGTTGGGCGCATAGGCGAGGGTGAGATTTTTGGCGCCATGGCGGCACTTACTCATGCTGACCGCAGTGCCACTGTGCGTGCCAAAACTGCCTGCTCGGTGGTGAAAGTTCCCAAGGAACAGTTTACCGAGCTTATCAAGAGCAACCCCGCGACTATCCACAGCCTGTTGGTCGATATGGCGAACTCAATCGTCAATCTCAACGAGCAGTTGGTGGGCCTTCGCGGCAGTTATGGTGTGAATTAAACACCAGTACCCGCCGGCATCGCCGCCGGGCCAGCAACAGATTTTTACCTATCCCAGCTTAACTAGACAAAGACAGGCCAGTAGTAATGTCTGACATTATTGAGATTGATAACGACGGCATCGAGCAGGTGTCGCTGATGCAGTATGCCGAGAAGGCTTACCTGGATTACTCCATGTATGTCATTCTGGACCGCGCCTTACCGCACGTTGGCGATGGCCTGAAACCGGTGCAACGGCGCATCGTTTACGCTATGAGCGAGCTGGGCCTTAAGGCCACTGCCAAGTTCAAGAAATCGGCGCGTACTGTGGGCGACGTCATTGGTAAATTCCACCCCCACGGTGACAGTGCGGCCTACGAGGCCATGGTGCTGATGGCGCAGAATTTCAGTTACCGCTACCCGCTGGTGGATGGTCAGGGAAACTGGGGCTCACCGGACGACCCTAAATCCTTTGCCGCCATGCGCTATACGGAATCGCGCCTGACTGCCTACGCCGATGTGTTACTGGCGGAGTTGGGTCAGGGTACCGTGGACTGGTCGCCCAACTTCGACGGTACCCTGGAGGAGCCTCGCGTACTGCCGGCCCAGGTACCCAACGTTTTGCTCAACGGCACAACAGGCATAGCCGTGGGCATGGCCACCGATGTGCCGCCGCACAATCTGCGGGAAGTGGTGTCGGCAACAATCCGGTTGCTGGATGCACCGAAATCGACGGTGGCAGAACTATGCGAACATGTACTGGCGCCGGATTTTCCCACGGAGGCAGAAATTATCACGCCCAGGGAAGATATTCTGGCCATGTACGAAACCGGCCGCGGCGCCCTGCGTATGCGCGCGGTGTGGGAGCGAGAGGGCGCTGACCTGGTAATTACCGCACTGCCCCACCAGGTGTCGGGGTCGCGGGTGCTGGAACAGATCGCTGCCCAGATGCAGGCGAAAAAATTGCCCATGGTCGCTGACCTGCGCGATGAGTCAGACCACGAGAACCCCACACGTCTGGTTATCATGCCGCGCTCCAACAGAGTCGACTTCGATGGCTTGATGATCCATTTATGTGCCACCACCGATCTCGAGCGCAGTTACCGCATCAACCTGAACATGATCGGCATCGATGGTCGTCCCGGTGTGAAAGGTCTGGTTCGCATACTGCGCGAGTGGCTCACATTTCGTACAGATACTGTTCGCCGTCGTCTGGAATATCGTCTGGAGCGAGTGCTGAAGCGGCTGCACATTCTGGAAGGCTATCTGACCGCTTTTCTCAATATTGACGAAGTGATCCATATCATTCGCACAGAGGACAAGCCCAAGCCGACCCTGATGGCGCGTTTTGAGCTGAGTGATACACAGGCCGAAGCCGTACTGGATTTGAAACTGCGCAATCTTGCCAAATTGGAAGAGATGAGCATTCGCGGTGAACAGGATGAATTGGCTATTGAGCGCGATGAGCTGCAGAAGATACTGGGCAGTGCCGCCCGCCTGAAGACACTGATCAAGAAAGAACTGGTAGCGGTGGCGGAAAAGTTTGGCGATGAACGCCGCTCGCCGCTGGTGGCGCGGGAGGAGGCGAAAGCGTTCAGTGAGCTGGAATTGGTGAGCGCTGACCCGGTGACGGTGGTTATGTCGGAAAAGGGCTGGATTCGCGGCGCCAAGGGTCATGATATCGACCCGACCAGCCTCAGCTATAAATCCGGTGACGGTTTCAAAATGGCGGTGCGCGGGCGCACTAACCAACCGGTGGTGATACTCGATTCCACCGGCCGCTCCTACACGGTGGCCAGCCACAACCTGCCATCGGCAAGAGGCCAGGGCGAGCCCGTCACGGGGCGTATCAACCCCCCGTCAGGTGCCAGCTTTGAGGGCATGATGATGGGCACCGAAGACCAGCTCTACCTGCTGGCCAGCGATGCTGGTTACGGATTTGTCGCAAAGCTGGCTGATCTACAAACCAAGAATCGTGCCGGCAAAGCGGCGATTAGCCTGCCCAAAGGCGGGCAGGTATTACAGCCTTCTGCGATTCACGCCGTGGAGGGTTCCTGGGTAGTCGCGGTGACGAACGAGGGCCGACTGCTGGTATTCCCACTGGCAGATCTGCCACAACTGGCCCGGGGCAAAGGCAACAAGATTATCGGTATTCCCTCGGCCAGGATCCAAAGTCGCGAGGAGTTCGTGGTTGCTGTGCAAGTCATCGGCGAACAGGACAGTCTGCTGGTGCACGCCGGCAAGCGGCATATCAAACTGAAGTTTAGCGAGCTGGAGCACTATCGGGGGGAGCGAGGCCGCCGCGGCAACAAGCTGCCCAGGGGCTTCCAGAAAGTGGACTCAATAAGCATCGAGGGCTGAACGGACTCAGCTCCGGGACGGGTCCGTTAGTCGCTTGAGAATCAGGCGCAACTGGCGCTCGAGTAAATCCTGGTAGGGGTCAGCGAACTCCTCCAGCACGGCGAAGTCCATCACTTCGGTGGCAGCGTGTTGCAGCCGTGATGCCACGTCAGCATCCTCGCAAACCACCGGAGACAACATCACCCGCGGCGGACGGTTGGCGCAAAGAGTTTCCAGTTCGTCCAGCGTGTGCTGGATATACAGCCCGGGATAAATGTCTGCCCTGTCGCCCGCACCCAGTTCACTCTGGGAAATAGCCATCGCCATGGACAGGCTGCGGCGTATCTTTTTCTCCAGCTCGCGGCTCGCAGCCCGTATCAGCCACGCACAGGAGGCTGCCCTGAATGCGGCACTTCCGGCGCTGTTGTGCCCACTGAAGTAGATGGCGAGGCCGAACTGGCGGGCAACCTGGAGGTCGCCGGCGTAGAAATCTGATGCCGCCAGCACCAGATGGTGCAACCTGTCGGTATAGCGGTGCAGCGCCTGCTCGTCCAGTGTGTCAATGTAGTCCGCGAGGCTGGTCAGGTGCAGGTACAATACTGCGGTGGTGCGATAATTTTCTTCCCTGGGATTGGTTTCGCTGCGTGTGCGCAATAAATCCATCGGCAGCGCGGCAATGTTTTCCTCCAACAAGGCGACTTCGTTGTGGGGTTTGGGTCCCTCTACCTGATCATCCAGCCCGATGGCACTGGCCATAGCCGCCAGACGATTTGCGAGGCGCTGCCCAAAATGTCGAGTGGTAATGTATACGGTCAGGCTGAGCAGAACTGCCAGCCCTAACAGGCTTAGCACGAATTGTAATCGTGCAGCGCCTGCGGTGTCGGTACTGATGGTGATGACTACCAGGCCGGCGATGTCCGATTCCACCTGCACCGGCGCCTGGTACTGCTGCAGATTCTGGCCCAGTGCATCGCCCGCCTGTCCAAGAGCCTTGCCCTCTACATCGAATATGGCCACCTCCTCAGCAGAAGAGGTTTCCACAAAGAGGTTCAGGGAAGCCGACGCGCTGAGTAAGTCTCCCGTCTCCAGGGCTGCGCTGATACGCGTGGCAATTTGTCGAGCCAGCGCTGACCCGTATTCTTCCTGTTGCTGCAGCTGCATATGCCGGGTGGAAATGGCCGCCAGTGTGACCAGTGCCAAGCTGACCAGCAGGCACAGCCCCGCGCTGACTAATGCCAGTTGTTGACCAAGGCCGCTGTTTTCCAGGGGGTTCTTCAAGTGGGTTAGCCGTATTGAGACGGGCGCCAGTATAAACCACAGCTGTCGCCGTGCCAGACTTTTTGCGGCGAGAGCATGCTCGCAGGTGTGGGGTGGCGAGCTTTCTGGCTTCACTTCCCAGCAGTTGTCGGCAGCGGGTAGAATAGCCGCGTTGCCACTACCCAGAGATTGTATCGTTGAATGACATACTGCTGATCAGTATTTCCGGTGAGGACCAGCCGGGCCTCACGGCCGGGATTACCGCCATTCTGGCTGGGCATTCCGTCAACGTGTTGGATATTGGCCAGGCCGTGATCCACGCCACGCTGTCCATGGGCGTGCTGGTGGAAGTGCCAGTGGACTGCGATTCTGCAGCCATGTGTGCCGAGGTAACGGGCTACGCTGAACGCCACAGAATGCAGGTTCGCATTACCTCGGAATCCAGGGAAAGCTACCACCTCTGGGTGCAGGCACATGGCCGTGCGCGCTACATTATCACGCTGTTGGCTCGCAAGATTACGGCGGACCAGCTGGCGCGGGTGACTGCTGTGGTTTCGCAGCACGGCCTTAACATTGACGGTATCAGTCGGCTGTCGGGCAGAATCCCGCTGGGTGAGTTGCCCGCTCTCAGCAAGGCCTGTGTGGAATTTTCCGTGCGCGGACCACTGCAGGACTCCAGTCTATTCAGGCGCGACCTGCTGGAGGTTGCCGGGGCGCTCGATGTCGACCTGGCCTTTCAACAGGACACTATGTACCGGCGCAATCGCCGTCTGGTGGTGTTCGACATGGATTCCACGCTGATAGAGGCTGAGGTCATCGATGAGCTGGCACGAGTGGCGGGTGTTGGCGAGCAGGTCAGCGCCATTACCGAACGCGCCATGCGCGGCGAGATCGACTTCAGCGAGAGTTTTCGCACCAGAGTTGCTTTGCTGAAAGGGCTCAATGAAGAGGCGCTGGCGCAGGTGGCGAGCGAGCTGAAGGTCACCGAGGGCGCTGAACACCTGCTGGCTACTCTGCACACACTGGGATACAAGACAGCGATTGTTTCCGGGGGCTTTACCTACTTTGCGCGCTATTTACAGGCGCGTCTGGGCATAGACTACATCCACGCCAATGAGTTGGATATTGCCGATGGAGCGGTTACTGGCGAAGTAGTGGGCACCATAGTGGACGGCGCCCGCAAGGCCGAGCTATTGCGGCAACTGGCTGCGGACCAGAACATCGATCTGCAGCAGGTGATTGCGGTGGGTGATGGTGCGAATGACTTGCCCATGTTGAGTATCGCGGGGCTGGGTATTGCCTTCAGGGCGAAACCACTGGTGCAGCAGTCTGCCGAACAATCCATATCAACCCTGGGTCTGGATGCGATTTTGTATCTACTGGGCTTGTCAGACCGTTACCAGAACCACGCGGCGGCGGCCCGCTAAAGCGGCGGGCACAACATTTTTAGGTTCAGATATTGGTCCACAGGGAGTCGAAGCGGGAGTCGCGGGGGCGGCTCTTGTCCTCAGCCAGCACTTCATCCAATTGCTTTATATGCCGAAACTCGAATTGTGCGAAGGCACCGGTTACGGCGACCTGCCGCTGCAGCTGGATGAAATACTCCTCGTCGTGTCGCGCCAGTACGATTTTTTGTCGTTCCCGGAAGCCTGCTCGCGGTGTAATCAGTGTGGGAGGCTGCCCCACCAGGTTGATTTCGGGCAGCAGCATTACCCGTATGGGTTCAGCATCCTCGCCTTTTTTTTGCGGCTGCATGCGGGCGCCGTAGGGTTTGGCCTCCGGGCTCAGCAGCTCCAGCCCCAGTAGAGTCTTGTCATTATCCACCTGGCTCACCCAACGTATGGCAGCAATTGCCCAGCGCGGGTTCTCCTCTTCCCGCACGCAAACGAGATCGCCGGTTTTAATATCGGCTGGCAATTCCGCTGTCCACTCCAGGCAGTAGCCACCCGGGCTGGCGTCGATCATCATTATCTGATGTGCTTCATAGCGCTGCGCGTCGGACAAATCGTCGTCATTCTCACCTGCCAGTGCAGCCAGGGTTTGCTGGTCCAGCGCGACTTCGTGCGACATTTTTTCGTCGCGTGGCGTGTAGGAATTCCCGCTGAAATCCTTTTGCGGGTTGGCCTGTTGCCAGAGATCGCCCTTGTTCTGCTCGTGCAGGAAGGGGTTTCCACTCGGCCTTTGTGCAGAGGGGGAAATATACTGAGAGCCAAACACGACTTGTTCGAAATTTTTCTCCCCCCCCATATAGAAATGACAGGCGTTGAAACCAACCGAGAGCCACATGGTCCTGGAGACTTGCCTGCGAGTGAAATTGCGCATGCTCATCTTGCTGAAGGACGCCACCAGGTGATCCAGCAGAACCGGCCCGATTACAGTGTCTTTGTCAAATACGACACTTTGTCTGCTGTCGTCGTTAAGCAGTTTCTGTAAGTGTTGTTCCAGCGGGTCCGTATCGATATAGCGGGCTCTGGGGCCGGGAGATTTATGATAGAGCTGGCTGTACAGAGGCGGGCGATCGCTGTCCAGGTCGACCAGGAACAAGCCGTGCTGCTTGGGTTGTTGCTCAACTTTTATCAGTGCGCCCCATTCCTGCAAGCCACGGAAGATCGCGGCGAGATCATTTTGTCGCAGCTGGTTTGGTTTGCAGCAGCCCAGTATCAGTGCCTGCATATACGCGGTGGTAATCGTGCCACTGCCGGACAGGTCGTCTTCGACTGTTAGTTGGGTGAGCCGTTGACCCTCTGCGAGAGCGTAGAGCTGGTGCAGAGCCAGCCAGCCGTACAATGCAACTGGCCGGTAGAGTTGGAAGGTCTGCAATATCCGGGCACCTGCAAAGCGGGTTGCCCGGTGAATCGATTCACAAACCAGGCGCGCGGGATTCACCTCGCGAATGCTGTCCCGGCGCTGGATGGCATGCACTGCGGCAATGGTGTATGCCGTCCCCGCTGCAGTGAGGAGCTCATCGGCCAGTTCCGCCATGTAGCGGGGCTCGGCCGGCATGATCAGGGGTTGTTTAAGAAAACGCCTGGACAGGCTGGCGGTGGCGATGAGCAGGGGTCGGCGTAATTCCTCCAGAATGTTGTAGCGCAGCTCCGGGGCCAGCTCTATACGATTGAGCTCCCCCAGCACTGCCGCCAGCTGTTGTGCGACCTGGCTGGAACTTGTAGCAGGAAGTGCAAGCACCCAGTTGCGCGCACCCGCAGCCGACAGGGGGAAGGCATCGAAACCCTGCAGATCCTGTCGTGGTAATCGTAGCTTTACCGGTGGATCGATGCTCATTGGCTAGGGGTCCTTTCGTATTATCAGATCTAGTGGGACCATCATGCCTGCAGTATCTTATAAAACTGCGATGCCCGCCAATGTCAAAATGCCCTATCTGCCATTGGTCCGCTGCCTGAGTTATCATTGGCGGCTTTTCATACAGACACGAGATCACCATGGCTAATTACTCCACCAACGACTTCCGTTCCGGCCTGAAGGTTATTCTGGATGGCGAGCCTTGTAGCATCCTGGACAATGAATTTGTTAAACCGGGAAAAGGGCAGGCGTTTAACCGCGTGAAGCTGCGCAACCTCAATACCGGCAGGGTGTGGGAGCGTACCTTCCGCTCTGGCGAAACGCTGGAGGGCGCCGATGTTATCGATCTCACCATGGAGTATCTCTATACCGATGGCGAGTTCTGGTATTTTATGGAGCCGGATACATTTGAACAGCACCGGGCCGACGAAAAGGCGGTCGCCGACGCACTAAACTGGCTGAAAGAGCAGGAGCGCTTTGAGATTACTCTGTACAACGGAGCACCGCTTATTGTTACGCCTCCGAATTTTGTCGAGCTGGAAATCGTTGAGACCGATCCCGGGCTCAAAGGTGACACTGCACAGGGCGGTAGCAAGCCGGCAACACTGAGTACCGGGGCTGTAGTGAAAGTGCCCTTGTTTATCAATCAGGGCGAAGTGATTCGCGTTGATACACGCAGCGGCGAATACCAGAACCGCGTCAGTAAATCCTGAGTTCCGCGGTGGGCTGGCAACCGTCCGCGAAGCTGGACACGCTGCGGGCGCGCGCAGGGTTGCTGGGCCGGATACGCAATTTTTTTGCCAGTCGTGAAATTCTCGAGGTAGAGACGCCACTGCTGTGCAACGCGGGCGTTACCGACCCTGCACTGGAGCCGCTGACGGTTGAGCGCGGCTCATCCATTGCAGAGTCGCGTTTTTTACAGACCTCGCCGGAATATGCCATGAAGCGCCTGTTGGCCAGTCATGGCCAGCCGATTTTCCAACTGGCGAAAGCGTTTCGCGATGGTGAGGCCGGTGCCAGGCACAATCCTGAATTCACGATACTGGAATGGTACAGGCCGGGCTTCGATCATCATGAACTGATGGCCGAGGTGGCTGAGCTGGTGCGTTATTGCATCGGCGGGCGAGAATTGCACACTTACAGCTACCGTCAGCTGTTTCGTGAGCTGCTGTCTGTGGACCCATTTACTGCCACCGTTGCCGAATTACAGGCCCTCGCCAGCTCGCGAATTGATACGGGTACCCTAACCGGCGATAAGGATCTTTGGCTGGACCTGCTGATGAGCCATGTTGTTGAACCACAGCTGGCCACCAGAGATATGTGCTTTGTCCATGACTACCCGGCATCACAGGCAGCGCTAGCGCAGATTTCAGAAGTGGATGGCGTACAGGTGGGGCACCGCTTTGAACTGTATGTTGACGGCCTGGAGCTGGCCAATGGCTACCGCGAGCTTACCGACCCCGCTGAGCAACGTCTGCGGTTTGATCGTGACAATCTCCAGCGCCGAGACCGAGGCCTGGCGCAGCGGCCGCTGGATGAGCGGCTGCTTGCCGCCATGGCACACGGCCTGCCGCAATGCAGTGGTGTGGCTCTGGGGGTGGACAGGTTATTGATGCTGGCCAGCGGCCACGCAGATATTCGCGATGTGCTGGCCTTTGACTGGGCACGAGCGTGATGCCAAGGGCAGTCTGCGGCCGCTTGACAATTATCGAGCACAGATACTGTTCACTGAATGCCGGTACTTGGCAGGCCACGCCGTCATCTCAAGACCGTTCAAGTAATATTAAAATAGCTCGTCAGTGCATGCAGAATGTTGTTGACGGCCACTGAGGCCAGCACCAGGCCCATTACGCGGCTGACGATACTAGCGCCCGCATCGCCTATTACTCGCTGGATGGGGTTCGCCATTAAAAAAAGTACCAGGGTAATGACCAGTACTGCGAGTACGGCACCGGCGGTAAAGAACTGTTCAGAGACGGTATAGCGGTGATTGTCGGTAAGCATTACCACCGCGAGCATGGCACCGGGGGAAGCCAGTGAGGGAACCGCCAGGGGAAATACTGCCAGGTGGCTGGCATTGCCGCTGATTTGTTTCCTTTCATCATCGATTTTACTGTCGCCGAAAATCATGGTGAGCGCAAAGAGGAACAACACAATACCACCGGCGATCTGGAAGGCCTGCAGATGAATTTCCAGGGCTTCCAGCAGGAACTGCCCAGCGACCAGGAAGAACATCAGGATGGCAGCGGAGATAGCGGTCGCTTTGATGGCAATAGAGCGTTTTTCGGTGACGGACAACCCGGCAGTGACGGCGATGAATATGGGGATAGAGCCGATCGGGTCTATAACCACCCACAGTGCAATGAATTCCTTGATGATGATATCCCAGTTCATGGTGCGGTAACTCAGCCGGAAAAATGTTGGGTGATTGTGGGTCAGTGCGCTGGTAGTAGCAAGCGGTCAGCGCTCGCCTAGCTCTGCTCGCTCAGAATCGCGGGGCCGTACCCGGCCAGGAACTCCGGGGGCAGGCGGCGCGGCCTGCCACTGCTGATCTCGATACAGACGAAACGAACGGCAGCGCGCAGCAGGGTCACCCCGTCCGTGGGGCGAACTATCTGGAAATGTCGCGTCATGGACAGTTTTCGGTCCCAGCTCACTATCCAGGTGGCCGCGACAATTTCGTCCCCTTCGCGGGACGCCTGCAGGTAATCGTACTCGCTGTGAGCGATGGCCATGGCGCGATCCAGTGTCCGGTAGCAATCAAGGTCCAGCCCCAGGCTTACCGAATGTGCCCACGCCACCTGTTCACACCACTTTACATAGACCGTATTGTTGGTGTGATCCAATCCGTCGATATCCTCCGCTGTCACCCGGGTCTGAAGCGTGTGGGGCTGGGGGTGGTCCCAGATTTTGGGAAGTTCACTCATACGGTGTCTGCCTTTACTGTTGCTGGCGCGGTTGGTTTCAGTGCGCACCCGGTGAAGCCGTAGACAATGGCAATTATCGGGCAAAGCAGGTTGAAGAATGCAAAGGGGGCGTATTGCAGTGTGGCAACCCCAAGGGTGGCGGACATATACGCGCCGCAGGTATTCCAGGGGATCAGGGCCGATGTCAGTGTAGCAGAATCTTCCAGTGTACGGGCCAGATTGAGCCGAGACAGGCCATGGCGATCATAGGTGTCTGCATACATTCGTCCTGGCAGGGCAATGGCAATGTACTGGTCGGCCGCCAGCGCGTTGGTGCCAATACAGGTGCACACTGTGGCGGTGATCAGCGAGCCGTCACTCTTCACGCGCTTCAGCGCCCACTCCAGCAGGTAGTTGAGAATGCCTGTGCGCTCGAGCACGCCGCCAAAAGCCAGTGCGCAAATGATCAACCACACAGTGTGGAGCATGCTGCCCATGCCGCCCTTGCTCAGCAGTGCGTCGAGAAACTCGTTGCCGCTGTCGGATGTATAGCCATCGAACAGGCTGATCCAGATACCTTTGAACAAGTCGAAAAAGCCTCCACCCGGCAAGCCCCCGGCCAGCCTGATGATGGCCTCTGGTTGGAACAAAACCGCGAAAACTGCGCCGGCAAGCGCGCTGATAATAATGGCGGGATACGCAGGAAAACGCTTGTAGACCAGAGCCAACATCAGACCCAGAGGCAGCAGCAGGTGAAGGCCGATATTGAATTGCGCCGTTAGGGATTGCTGCAGGGTGCGGATTTCACCCGGGGCTGCTGCGTTGCCACTGCCGATAAGGGCAAAGATCAGCAGCGCCAGTCCGAAAGCCGGAATGGTCGTCCACAGCATGTGGCGAATATGGTCGAACAGGTCAACACCGGTGGTGGCGGCTGCCAGGTTTGTGGTGTCCGACATGGGAGACAATTTGTCGCCGAAATACGCCCCGGAAATGATGGCGCCGGCGGTAATCGTCGGGGATAGTTCAAAACTGCCCGCGATGCCCATCAAGCCGATTCCCAGTGTGCCGGCCACGGTCCAGGAACTGCCGATACTGATGGCTATCACCGCGCAGAGTGCCGCGCTGGCGGCATAGAAAATACTGGGATTGATAATTTGTACGCCGTAGTAAACCATCGCTGGTACGGTGCCACAGAGAATCCAGGTGCCGATCAACATGCCCACGGAGAGCAGAATCAATATGGGGCCCAGGCCTAGGGAAATGCCCTGGATCATGCCCTGTTGGCTTTCGCTCCAACTCACTCCCACTTTGCGGCCAACCAACGCAGCGACACAGGAGGCCAGCACCAGTGCGACCTGGTTGCCACCGGCCGAGGAGTCGGCGCCAAACAGGTAAACCGAGCAGCCCAGCAGGGCGATCAGGAAAATAATCGGTGTAAGTGCGAGCGCCGGTGACAAGTCTGGCTCGGGTTTGGTGTTGTGGCTCAAGTCTTTCTGCTCTCGCATATTATAAGCATTTGGCAGTTCAGAATGCCCTAAAAGCTCCAGGCGGTATAGGGCGGGGCGATGTGTGCCAACTGGTCTCGGATGCCCCTTCTGGCTTTGTCCCGCCGATGACGTAAAATATGCCCGGAATTTCCAGGCCCGTCGTGCCAACTCGAGAATTTATGCAGGTGCACCAAAACACCGATCGCCAGGCCTTGTTCTACGGACTTGGTGCTGTGCTTGCCTGGTCCACGGTTGCCACCGCGTTCAAGTTGGCATTGCGGGAAATGGATGTACTGCAACTGGTGGCCTACTCGGTCTGCTTCTCAGCTCTCGCTTTACTGCTTATCACCTGGCGCCGTGGCCGCTTGCCCCTGTTGTGGGAGTACGCTGCTGCAACACCGGGCTACTTCCTGCTTATGGGGTTGGTCAACCCGGTTATCTATTACACCGTGCTGCTGAACGCCTACGATTTGTTGCCGGCCCAGCAAGCGCAGGCGATCAATTATACCTGGGCCATTACACTCGCACTGCTGGCAGTGCCGGTGCTGGGGCAAAAGCTGAAGCGGCGCGACGTGCTGGCGCTGGTATTGGGCTATAGCGGGGTACTGATCATCGCCACCCGCGGACAGGTGCTGGCGCTTGAGTTTGACAGCGTGAAAGGTGTTGGTCTGGCGCTGGTGAGCACGGTCATCTGGGCACTTTACTGGCTGCTATCCACGCGCAACAGGCGCGACCCCATCGCCTGCCTCTGTCTCAACTTCCTGGTGGCCGCGCCGGTTGCACTGGCCCTGTGCGCAGGATTTTCCGAACTGGTATTGCCCGGCTGGAGCGGCATTGCGGCGGCGGCCTATGTTGGCCTGTTTGAAATGGGCGTAACCTTCGCGTTGTGGTCGACGGCGTTGCGACTGTCCAGTGGTGTGTCGCGAGTCGGCAACCTGATTTTCCTGTCGCCGCTGATATCGCTGGTGTTTATCGCTACCATTCTGGGCGAACCCATCCACTATGCCACCGTGGCGGGTCTGGCACTGATCATCCCCGGTGTGCTCCTGCAGCAACGGCAACAGCCGGCCCCTGCGGTGTAGGTGCAGATTATGGATACGCAGGCCCCTGCCAGCATGGAACTGCCGCCACATTACTACCGCGACAATTTCCATACATTATGTGACACCGTTGAGGCGCAGTACGGTGACCTGCTGACAGAGTCGGAGCAGCAGTTTCTGCAGGGCTTTCGCGAACTGCCCTTTGCTGCCCAGTGCCTTTATGTGCGGCTGGTGTCCAGGGTCGGTCCCTGGTTTCGCGAGAGTAAGCTCTCCTATCTGGAACTGGGCGCGATTTCGCCTGCGCTCGACAGCCTGTTCGAGTCCGGCATGGCTGAGATTGCTGAGGCGTTGTATGTCGAAGAGTTGGGTAGCCTTTATACTGTCCCTGAACTGAGGCAGGTCTTTGGTCCACGGCTTGGCGATTCACTGCCCCGCAACAAGTCGCAATTGTTGCAGGCGATCGAAGCGTTGGCGCTGGAAGATGACGAGATTTTCGGTTTACTGGAAGCCGTGGACAGCGAGCGCATCATCGCACCCTGTGGTTTGGCCGAGGTAGCGCTGTTCCAGCTGCTTTTTTTTGGCAACCGGCATCAGAGCCTGACTGAATTTGTGCTCAGCGACCTGGGCCTCGCCCGCTACTATCCCTACCCGTTGGACCGGCAACACCGCCTTTTTCCCCATCGCGAGGCGGTAGAGGAATACCTGGTCTGCGCCGAGCTAAGCGATTACTGGTATGAACTTCGCGAAGGCGAGGATGCCTCCGCCCTGCCCCGGTTGGCTGCAGAGCTATTGAGCCTGGAAATCCGGTTTCCCTCAAGTGAGGGTCGATGGCACCGTCTGTGTAATGGTCTGGCCAGGGATCTCGAGCGTTTGGGCGAGCTGAATGCGGCAGCGAGTCTGTACGAGTGCAGCTGCCGTCACCCTGCGCGAGAACGCCGCCTGCGAATCATGGAGCGCCTGGAGGACTGGTCTGGTGCGGTGCAACTTAGTGAGCAGGTGCTTGATGCGCCCTGGTGTGAAGAGGAACGCGACGCGGCGGAGCGCATATTGCCGAGGGTGCAGCGAAAACTTGGCGCCCCGCCGACACGGCGGCGTCGGGATAATTTTTCCAGGTTGGACCTGGAGCTGATCAGGGAGAAGAAGCCGGTGGAAGTGTTGGCCGCCCGCCAGCTCGAATCGCAATGGGGGCAGGTGCACTACGTGGAAAACACCCTGATGAACGCGCTGTTCGGGTTGGCTTTCTGGAAGGAGATATTCGCTCCTGTTCCGGGCGCATTTCACAATCCCTTCCAGGGTGTTCCTGCCGACATGTACAGTCCCGAGTTTCGCGCGCGGCGGCAGCTGGGGCTGGCAGCTCGTATGGCTGAACTGCGGGCGGAGGGTGTTGCGCCCTTACTGCAGGACGCCTACAAACGGTACGCGCCGTTTCAATGCCGTTGGGTGGACTGGCGTCGTTTTGATGACGCTCTGTTAAAGGCCGCCACACGGGTGATTCCCGACACACACCTGTTGGCGGTGTGGGAGCGTATGTTGTTTGACCCGCGGGAAAATCGCCGGGGTTTTCCCGACCTTGTCGCGCTGGGGGAAGCGCCGGGCGATTATTGCCTGATAGAAGTGAAGGGGCCGGGCGATGCCCTGCAGGAAAGTCAGAAACGATGGCTGCGTTTTTTCGCGCGAAACGATATCCCGGCAACGGTCGCCTGGGTCTCCTGGCAGGAGCCGCTCGATGATTGAACTGGGTGTCACCGTGGGTGAGCTGGTGTCCTTCTGCCATCGTGCCGGCGATATAGATCATCGCTTTGCACCCTCCCCTACCGGTGTGCAGGGGGTGGCGGGACATCAGCTAATCTATCGGCGCAGAGGTGAAAGCTATCGCAGCGAGTATCCAGTGGAGTACCTGCATGCCCAGGGTGGCTTGCAGTTACGGCTGCGCGGACGTGCCGATGGCTACGATCCGGCGGCGGGCATGGTAGAGGAAATCAAGACCTGCCGTATTCGCCCCTCCCTGATCCCGGTCGCTGTGAGCCAAATGCATCTGGCGCAGGCACGCCTTTACGGGGCGATTATCGCTATCGACCAGAACCTGCCCACACTGGAAGTGCGGTTGACCTGGTTTAACATCGACAGCGGCGAGGAAACGGCCCTGTCCCAGACGTATTCGCGGCAGGAGTTGGAAGAGTTCCTTGCAAGGTCACTGGCGCTATTTTCCGAATGGATGGAAGCTCTCGCAGAGTTGCGCAAACGGCGTGATCTGGCCCTGCAAGGTCTCACATTTCCCCACGGTGAATTTCGCAAAGGCCAGCGCGAGATCGCCGAGCTGGTTTACAAGTGTGTCGATCAAGGCGGTGAGTTATTACTTGAGGCACCCACCGGTATCGGCAAAACCGCCGCGGTGCTTTATCCGGCCCTCAAAGCGCTGGCTACCGGTAAACACGATCGCATCGCTTATATCACGGCCAAAACCATTGGCCGGCGCACGACAGAGGAAACCCTGGATACTTTTCGCAGAGCCGGCCTGACCCTGACTGCGCTCAGCCTCACGGCCAAAGAGCGGGTGTGTTTCTCGCCGGGCAAGGCCTGCCACGGCGACGATTGTCAGTTTGCCAGGGGCTACTATGACCGCCTACCCGCTGCGTTAGCCGCAGCCATCCGCGCACCCTCGCTGTACCGAGGCGATATCGAGACGCTGGCCCGTGAGTTCGATATCTGTCCCTACCAACTGGCGCTGGACCTGCTGCCCTGGGTAGATCTGGTTATCGCCGACTTGCACTATGTCTACAGCCTGACTGCCACCCTCGGCAGCCTGGTACAACAGGGTAATCGGCGCTGGACGGTCCTGCTGGATGAAGCCCACAATCTGCCAGAGCGCGCCAGGCGCATGTATCGGGCAAGCCTGGCCAAGGCTGACCTGATGGCGGTGCGGCGGGAGTCCCCGCCGGGACTGGGCGCGGTACTTGATCGCATTAACCGGGCGCTGCTGGCCCTGCAACGAGAGCAGTGGCGGGAATCGGATTACGACGCTAGGCTTGAGATACCTTCCGCTCTGCAGCACGCGCTGGTGGATTTTGTTGCGCGGACCGGTGAATTACAGGCCCGGGAGCCCACGGTGTTGCACCGCCAGCCGCGCCTGCTGGATTTCTATTTTGAGGTGCTGCAGTTTCTGCGTCTGGCCGATCACTGGGGTGAGGATTTTCGCTTTGAGCTGACTCGCGGCAGTGGCAGCCAGAGCCTGCGACTGACCTTGAACTGCCTTGATCCTGCGCGCCTGCTGCGGGCGCGGCAGGAGACACTACACGCGATGACGGCATTTTCTGCCACGCTGTCGCCACCGGACTGGACACGCCAGGCCCTGGGGCTGTCAGCAAGTGCGGTATTCCGACGCGAGGCCTCGCCCTTTGACAGTGACCAGCTTGAGGTATTTCTGGCAACCGGGGTAGACACGCGCTACCGGCAGCGCGAGCAGTCGATGCCTGAACTTGCGGCAACCCTGATGGCCTGGCTGGGGCGCGAAAGTGGCAACTGCATCGTGTATTTTCCTTCCTACCGCTACATGCAGGACTGTCTCGCCCTGCTGTTGGCAGCGGGCCTTGAGTCCCTGCGGCCGAACCTGTGGGTACAGGAGCGGGAGCAGGCGGACACTGGCCGTGACCGATTGCTGCAATTGCTGGAGCAACGCCGGGATGTGGCTGCCTTGTGCATCCTGGGGGGTATTTTCGGGGAGGGCATCGATTTGCCTGGTGACCGCCTGACCAGCGTGGTGATCGTGGGTGTGGGCTTGCCCCAGTTCAACCGCGATACCGAGCAACTGCGCGACTGGTTTCAGCAGCAGCACGGTGCGGGTTTTGAATATGCTTACCTGTATCCCGGTATGCAGAAGGTCGACCAGGCTCTGGGCCGCGTCATTCGTGGCAGCGAAGACCGGGGCCGGGCGCTGCTTATCGACAGCCGCTACGGCGAGCGGCAGTACAGGGATTTACTGCCGCCCTGGTGGCGGTACAGTCAGTGGCAGCCAGTGGAATAGGTGATGGACTTTAATCCTCCGGGGCAAGCTCGGCAAACCGATAAGCGGGCTTGGCAAAGGCCAGTTGCACGGTGCCGATAATGCGCTCCCGGAAACCGCCTTCACAGTAGGCCAGATAAAACTCCCACATGCGGATAAAGACTTTGTCGAAGCCCATGTGACTGACACTGGCTTCAGCTGCGAGAAAACGCTCTCTCCAGTGCGCGAGAGTCAGCGCGTAGTCGCGGGTAATATCGCGCAGGTGTACCATCTGCATATCGGTATCCTTGGCCAGGTGATCTGCGATAACCGCCACAGAGGGTAGACTGCCACCGGGAAAAATATAGCGCTGGATAAAGTCTACGGACTCCCGCGCAGCACCATGGCGCTGGTCGGCTATCGTTATCGCCTGGATAACCATCTTGCCATCGGCTTTTAACAGCTTGCTGCAGTGTTGGAAATAATTACTGTAGAACGCATGGCCAACGGCCTCTATCATCTCCACAGAAACCAGCTTGTCGTAGCTGCCCTCTAAATTGCGATAGTCCTCGCACAATACAGTGACACGATCTTCAAGGCCTTGAGCCGCTACCTGCGCGAGGGCGAATTCATATTGCTTCCTGGATATTGTGGTGGTGGTAACTTTGCAGCCGTAGTGCTTGGCAGCGTGGACGGCCATGCCGCCCCAGCCGGTGCCGATTTCCAAAAGATGGTCGCTGCTCTTCAGTTCCAGTTGCCTGCAAAGTTCTTCGAGCTTGGCCACGGATGCCTCATCGAGCCCGGTCTCATCCGATTGGAAAACTGCGGCCGAGTACATCATTGTCGGATCCAGGAAGAGCTGGAAGAAGTCATTGCCCAGATCGTAGTGGGCAGAGATGTTTTTGCGCGAGCCGCTGTGTGTATTGCGGTTCATGGCATGGGACAGCTTGAGGCCCAGACGCACCAGCAATGACTGCTTGGACTCCAGCAGCTCCAGGGTGGTCAGATTGGCACTGAACAGGCGCATGACCGCCACCAGGTCTGGCGAGGTCCACAGCCCCTGCATGTAAGCTTCGCCGGTCGCGATGCTGCCGCCAGTCAGCATCTGCCGATACAGGTTGCGGTCGTGCACATGTACCTCTGCGTGGGGTGCGCAGAGGGCTTCTGTTGAGCCGAAATGAAAGGTGTCGCCGCCGTCGTGGATGCTCAGGCTGCCTATTTCAATATTGGTGAGCAGGCGTACACAGATCTTCCTGGCAAATTGCTGGCGAAAGGAAAGGCGATGTCCTGGCCGGGCCAGTCTGAGGCCGCTGGCAGTCAGTTCGCTAGAGTTACTCATTTTTCGGCTCCGGATGGTTTATTGTTGGGGTGGGAATGCAAAGGTGTCCCCTTGATGAACAGGCGCAGAGCCTGCCAGTAAATCGCCAGCGCGATTTTTGCGGTCATCAGGGGGTAGCGCCATAGTGTGCGATTCAAATTTTTGGCTGTCATGGGCCTGGCAGACAATGACAGGCTGGCATCGAATATTCGGGTACCGGCATCGGTGTTGGCCAGGTGTAGCACCAGCCTGCGGTCGGGTGTGCTGCTGCGCCAGTGATAGCGCATATCCATGGGGTTAAACGGCGAGACGTGAAATTGTTTATTAAATTCTGTTTGTAGCCATCGACCCTGCTCGGGGCCGGGCAGCACATAACTGTGGCGCTCGTTCCAGGGTGTGTTATTGACCTCCGCAACCAGATACTCCAGGCGTGACTCGTCTTCGTTGAAGCAGTAGTAACAGGCGATGGGATTCATGGCGATGCCAAAATACCGCAGGTTGGCTAGCAGGTAGATAGGTCCCTTGTGGGAGATACCGGTCTCCTCCAGAATTCTACGCCTGACCTCCTGATCAAGCGGTAATTGGGGGTCGCCCAGAAAATCGCTGCGCTTGAAGCGGGCCGGCGCCCAGTGCCGCGCAGACCAGAGCCAACGGCCGTCGAACAGTTCGGGTAGTTCATCCAGGCGAATATAGGGCATAAATACCCGGTAACTGAACTGGTGGGAACGGGGGTGTAGTCGCCGATGGCGTATCACACCCTCATATAATTTCGATTTCACGCGGCGGCCTGTCGTTGCCGATTGAGCGCTTCTGCCACACGCCGGGCGCTAACCACGCCGTCCTCGTGAAAACCATTGTGCCAGTAGGCACCACAAAACCAGGTATTGCGCTGCCCGTTGATCTCCTGCCAACGCTGCTGTGCGGCTATGCCGCCAATGGAGAACACCGGGTGCTCATAATTGAAGCGACCCAGAATTTTTACCGGGTTGATCGCGGCGGTATTGTTGAGTGTGACGCAGAAGGTCTCTGGCGCTGTGATGCCCTGCAGGATATTCATATTGTAGGTGACCACAGCACGTTGCTGTGCGACGCCCAGCGAATAGTTCCAGCTGGACCAGGTTTTGCGATTGTGCGGCAAAAGCCGGGTATCGGTATGTAATATTACTTCGTTCGACTGATAGGGAAGAGCCCCGAGTACGTCGCGTTCGGCGGGGCTGGGTTCCTCCAGCATGGACAGGGCCTGGTCGGAGTGTGTTGCTATCACTACCTGATCGAATGGCAACTCGCGGCCATCCGCCATAATGAGGGCGACCTTGCCGGCCCGTCGGTTCACCTGTGAAACCGCGCAGCCGGTGTGAATCCGGTCCTCGAAGCGCTGGCAAAGAGGCCGCAGGTACTCCCTGGAGCCGCCTTCTATTACTCGCCATTGGGGCCGGTTTTGTACTGACAACAGGCCATGGTTGCGAAAAAAGCGCAGGAAGAAGCTGAGGGGGAAATCCAGGATAGTTGCGCAATCGGCCGACCAGATCGCCGCGCCCATGGCAGTGAGGTATTGCCGGGTAAAAGCGTCGCTGTAGCGGTTGCGTTCCAGGTACTCGCCCAGGGTTTGATTGTCATTGACCCGGCCTGCATCCAGGTCCGCCACTGATGCTTTGTTGAAGCGAAGTATATCCCGCACCATGCTCAGGAAACGCCAGGACAGCAGGTTTCTTCTTTGGGCGAACAGGGTGTCCAGACTGCTGCCGGAATATTCCAGTCCGGATGTCTCGTCGCGAACGCTGAACCCCATTTCTGTCGGCTTGGTGGCAACACCGAGGCTATCCAGCAGGGTAATGAAGTTGGGGTAGGTCCAGTCATTGAACACAATGAAACCGGTGTCTATTGCGTAGCGGCGCGTGCCCAGTTGCACATCCACGGTAGCCGTATGCCCACCAACCTGCTTCCCCGCCTCGAACACGGATACCTCGTGATTCGTGCTGAGGTAGTGGGCGCAGCTCAGGCCGGAAATGCCCGACCCGATGACAGCTATTCTCAAAATGCCGTTCTCCAGTTAAAGATTCGCAGGGCTGTGTCAGCTCAGCGAGTTTGTGTATTGAGTCCTTTCTACGTGGCGGCCCCGCGATTGGATCTGCCTGTACTTTATTCTAGTACGCGGTGATCCGGCCTACAGCAGTTGGCGTATACTGTTTTGAAATCTGCAAGAAGAGAGAACCGTTCCAGTGGTAGAAACCCCAGAAGGAACAAGGGCTTACAAGCAGGATAAAGTTGGCCGACGCACCGATGCATGGAGCGAATGTCTGGTATTGATAGCCAGCAACGAGGACCGGGCGGCGTTCACGCGATTTTTTCGTCACTTTGCGCCGCTTATCAAGGCTTTTGCCCTGGCGGGGTCCAAGTTGTCGGCCACTTTGGCGGATGAGCTGGTGCAAGAGGTGATGCTCAAGGTTTGGCAAAAGGCCGGCGGGTTCAACCCGGAGAAGGCCGCTGCCAGTACCTGGGTTTATACCATAGCCCGCAACTGCCGAACCGACATGTTCCGTCGCTTGCAGAAATTTGATACGCCCCTGGCAGAGGAAGATGTAATTCCCGACCAGGGTAGCGAGGAACCTTTTGCCATGCTGCAGGACAAGCGCAGTCAGCAGCGGGTGCGGGAGCTGATGCAGGGGCTTCCGCCAGACCAGATGCAGATACTGGCGAAGGTGTATATGGAAGGGAAATCACACACAGAGGCCGCAGCCGAACTTGACTTGCCTCTGGGCACTGTTAAGTCCAGGGTCAGGCTGGCCATTCAGAAACTTCAAATCCAGATAGATCGTTAACATTATGGCTAAATTTCATCCAGAGTTGGACCTTTTGAGCGAACATGCGGCGGGCAATTTGCCCCTTGCCCAGGCAGCTTGCGTGTCGGTGCACATGAATTATTGCGAGCAGTGTAGGCGAGCTTCAAGTCAGCTGCAGGACATGGGAGCCGCCCTGTTCGAGGGGCTGCAGCCCGAACCGGTTGGCGATACCCTGCTCAATGCGGTGCTCGCTCGGCTGGACGATGAGGTGCCCCTGAGTTATGCAAAATCTTCCGATTGGTCCGCCGGTAAAACCCCTGCCATACTGCAACGGCTCATGAGTGGTGACTTCACCGATCTTATATGGAAAAAAATCACCAGCACCTTGAGCATCAGTTACCTCAAGACCGGTGACCCAAACTATGAGTTTGCCCTTTACCATATAAAGGCGGGTGGCAAGATTCCAGAGCACACCCATCGTGGCTCAGAGATGACCCTGGTGCTTGAAGGCGGTTTTTCCGACGCAGACGGGAGCTATCATCAGGGCGACTTCCTGCTGCGCCTGCCCAGTGACGTACACGCACCCACTGCAGTGCAATCTGAAGATTGCATCTGCCTGGCAGTGCTGGACGCGCCGCTGAAATTCACCGGCTGGAAATACCGCTGGATGAATCCCTTCCTGCAGCTCCGTGCCGGCTGAGCTGGTACGGCCCATTATTGCCAAGGGCACAAACCACCATCTGGTAGATACCCCGCTGGTTGTTCATTGACCTAATCCAGACCCAGCCCCGGTCGCCGGAATTCATGTCGTGAATAGTGGTCATTGTTCACCCCGGGTGCCCGCTGTGCTACAGTCGGCGGCTGCCCGTTCCCCGGGTAATAGAGATACGCCGGTTTCAGCGACTATTCAGCCTTTCGCGGCTCGCTGAAGCTGGCCGGCACAACCGGCCACAGGCACTGACAATACACAGGTAGGGGGTATACACCGCAATGCGCATCGCCATTCCCAAGGAGACACACCCGGGAGAAAACCGGGTTCCCATCACGCCGGATACGGCCAAGAAACTGTGCCGTATGGGCGCTGAACTGGTTGTTGAAGCCGGCCTGGGTACGGGGTCAGGTTTTGCCGATTCTGAATACAGCGAGGCCGGCGCCACTGTTAGCAACAACCGCAACGAGCTCATCGGTTCAGCTGATGTATTGCTGCGCTTGCGCAAGCCTTCGGTTGAAGACATCAGCCTGATGAAGCGGGGCTGTATTCATATCAGTTACCTCGATCCATTCAACGAGCGAGAACTGGTCACTGCGTTGAAAGACGCGGGTATAACCGCCATCAGCATGGAAATGATACCCCGCACCACACGCAGCCAGAAAATGGACGCACTAAGCTCCCAGGCCAACCTGGCGGGGTATGTCATGGTGCTGCAGGCGGCGGCTCATCTTCCACGTATTTTCCCCATGATGATGACCCCGGCCGGTACTTTGAAGCCGGCCAACGTGTTTGTTATCGGCGCCGGTGTGGCTGGCCTGCAGGCCATCGCTACCGCCAAACGTCTCGGCGCCAAGGTAACGGCATTTGACACCCGGCCGGTGGTAGCTGAGCAGGTGCAGTCACTGGGTGCCAAGTTTCTGGAAATCGACCTGGGTGAAACCGGGCAAACCGAGGGCGGATACGCGCTGGAGCTCACTCCCGAGCAGGTTGATATGCAGCGCCAGGCGCAAAAAGACGTGATCGCCAAATCCGATGTGGTGATTACAACGGCTCAGGTATTCGGGCGCAAGCCCCCTGTGCTGGTAACAAAAGACATGGTGGCAGGCATGGCAACCGGCTCAGTGATAGTGGATATGGCAGCTGAGACTGGCGGCAACGTCGAAGGCTCCGTGCCCAACGAAATAGTCAAAGTGGGTGGTGTCACGATAATTGGTCTGGGCAACCTGGCCGGCGAGGTGGCGAAAGATGCCAGTCAGATGTATTCAGCGAACCTCTTCAACCTGGTGGAAGACAACTGGAATGAAGAAGAAAAGCAGTTCGTGGTGGATTTTGAAGACGACATTCTGCCGGGCTGCATCATCACTCACGGCGGTGAGGTGGTGAACGAGGCCATCAAGAAGATCATGGAAGGGGGTGCATAACATGATACCTGAAGTAGTTTTCCTCACATTTATCCTTATGCTGGCCATCTTTCTCGGCTTTGAGCTGATCAACAAGGTGCCCGCAACCCTGCACACGCCGCTGATGTCCGGTGCCAACGCTATTTCCGGTATTACCGTAGTCGGCGCAATAAGCCTCGCCGGTACCGGCCAGCAGGATATCTCCAATTGGTTGGGTGCAGTAGCAGTTGGCCTTGCCACGATTAATGTCGTGGGCGGCTATATGGTGACCGACCGTATGCTCGCCATGTTCAAGAAGAAGGGGAGCTAAGCGCCATGGATAACATGATTCAATTCAGTTACGTGGTAGCAGCCGCCCTGTTTATTCTTGGCTTGAAGCAGCTCGGCTCTCCCGCGACCGCGCGTCGCGGCAACATGATTTCAGCCGTCGCCATGCTGATCGCCATAGTGGCAGCCCTGCTGGACCAGGGTATTGTCGAGTATCAATGGATCGCGATCGGCTTTTTGGTCGGCGCCGTTATCGGCGGCCTGGCCGCGCGCCTGGTACAGATGACTTCGATGCCGGAGATGGTGGCCCTGTTCAACGGCTTTGGCGGTATGGCCAGCCTGTTGGTGGGCTGGGCGGCTCTGGCACCCGGTTCCGCAACATTTACCCTGGTGACGATCATCCTCTCCATTTTGATCGGCGGTGTGACCTTTACCGGCAGCATGATCGCCTACGGCAAGCTGAGTGAGCGCATAGGTAGTGGCGCGGTGCTGTTCAATGGCCAGAAGGTGGTCAACAGCCTGATAGTGCTTGGTATTCTCGGTAGCTCGGTTATGTTCTGCCTGCAGCCGGACAATCACAACTGGCTGTATCTGGTGGTTGTGCTGTCATTGATATTTGGTGTGATGGCGGTCATCCCCATTGGCGGTGCCGACATGCCGGTGGTGATTTCACTGCTGAATTCCTACTCTGGCCTGGCGGCTTGCGCGGCGGGTTTTGCGGTAAACAACAACATCCTGATTGTGGCGGGTGCCCTGGTGGGTGCCTCCGGCATCATTCTCACGCAGATTATGTGTAAGGCGATGAACCGCTCTCTGGCCAATGTGCTGTTCAGTGGTTTCGGCAGCGGCAAGACCGAGACGACTGCGGTCGAAGGCGAGATCAAGCCGATCACCGCGGAGGATGCTTACTACATTCTTGAAGCGGCCAGCAATGTGGCCATTATCCCCGGTTACGGTATGGCAGTCGCTCAGGCCCAGCACGTGGTGAAGGAGCTGGCAGGACTCCTGGAAAAAAATGGCGCCGAGGTGAACTTCGGTATTCATCCGGTCGCCGGCCGCATGCCAGGCCATATGAACGTATTGCTGGCCGAAGCCGATGTGCCTTACGACCAGCTACTGGAGATGGATGATATCAACCCGCGCATGGAAAACGTCGACGTGGCCATCGTGATTGGTGCCAACGACGTGGTGAACCCCGCGGCACGAGAAAACGAGGGCTCGCCCATCTACGGCATGCCGGTGATCAACGTGGATAAGGCACGCACGGTGTTTGTGCTGAAGCGCTCCATGGCTTCCGGTTTCGCCGGGATCGAAAATCCGCTGTTCTACAAGGACAACACGCGGATGCTGTTTGGGGATGCCAAGGAGTCCATCAGCGGTCTTATTCGCGAATTCAGCTGACAGTTAACTGTACTTTCAACGCCGGCCTTGTGCCGGCGTTTTTGTTTACGCCCAGTGGCAGATGCGCTATCACAAGCCACATGCTGAGCAGGATCAATGTTTTAGTAGCCCGAAGGGGGTTAGGGTAGAATTGTAAATTTTACTGTGTACCGGAGATTCGATTGATGGTGACCAAAAACTCGAATGTGGCGAAAAAGCGTGTGCCTGCGGCGAAAACAACCGCTCGCCGGAAAAAATCGGCTGCGACGATCAGTACCCCAGACAAGAAGAAGCCCCGGGCTGAAACCGGGAGCCGGTCGGTCGACTCAGCTGAAACCACTGTCAGGCCCACTCCCCCACTGATCAAAACCCTGCGCGCCGAGCATCGTCACATAGCCAGCGTTATGGAACTGTTCCGTGAGCAGCTGGATGCGATCGATGCCGGGCAGGCAGTGGACACGCATGTGGTGTACGAAATAATGGACTACATGGTCACCTGGCCGGACCGCTTTCACCACCCCCGGGAAGATCTGATCTATGGTCGGGTGGCGGAACTGGATGCATCCGCAGCCGATAATGTGGACAGCCTGCAGCGCGACCATGACGCCATGGCCAAGTCGGGCCAGGAGGTGCTGCGGCATATCCAGATGTGGCAGAACGACGAGGTATGCGGCGCGGTGCCGGTTGAGTCTGGACGCGCCTATGTGGATCATCTGCACCAGCATATGAACAGTGAGGAAAGCCTTGTCTTCCCACAGATAGAACACATCCTGAATGCGGCGGATTGGGCGGAACTGGAGCAGGACGACCAGTTGATTCCCATACCCGACCCGGTATTTGGCAAGCAGGTGCAGCGCGAGTTTCGAAATATGGCGCGCAAGTTGCGCAGCAGTATGCGCCGCGGTGTTGAGCGTGGAACCCTTGTTGAATGGCTTGGTATAGAGGCGCTTACAGAGGCTATGGATGTCGTTTCCATGGCGGTTGAATCAGCGCGAGGCAGTACCGGCGAGCACGCCAGGATGGCCTGGGAGGAGGGCCTGGAGATGTTTCGCGAATCGTTTGTCACAGCGCCTTTGTACTGTGCCGCTAATAACGCCCGGCTGGGCCTGCGTCTGGCGCAGGAAGTCGCCGAGATTTCCCGGGATGCCATGGATGACCTGGCGCGCGTTAACGAGGAGAGGAAGTCCCGGATGCGTCTGTTGGATAGCTAGCCGCCACCGCGGCATCAGGTTCCGTGTCACGGAACTGCAAACTGGCCAGACGCTGGTAGAGCTCGCAGATTTGCATCAGCTCTTCATGTGTTCCAGTGGCAACCAACTGGCCCTGGTCCATCACTGCAATATTGTCTGCGTGCAGTATGGTAGAGAGACGATGCGCGATGATGATGGTGGTGCGGTTTTTCATTAACTCGTGCAGGGCCTGTTGCACCTGGTATTCACTCTCTGTATCCAACGCACTGGTGGCTTCATCCAGCAACAGGATTTCCGGGTCGTTGAGGATGGCCCTGGCCAATGCGATGCGTTGGCGTTGGCCGCCGGACAATCTCACACCCTGCTCCCCCAGGTGGCTGCCATATCTCTCGGGTAGTCGCTCGATAAATTCCTCGGCATGGGCGGCCCTGGCTGCGGCAAAAACTTCAGCATCGCTGGCATCGGGCCTGCCGTAGGAAATGTTGTAGCGGACGTCACCGGTAAATAGTGCTGGCTGTTGCGGTACCAGTGCGATGTGGGCGCGCAGCTGCTGCAGGCCAAGCTCTCGAATATCCTCGCCATTGAGCAGTATGCGCCCCTGTTGCGGATCGTAAAAACGTTGCAGTAATTCGAATACCGTGGATTTTCCAGCCCCCGAGGGACCGACCAGGGCGAGACTCTTCCCCGCCTTGATGGGCAGAGAGAAGTCCCGCAGGGCCGCCTGACCGGGCCGGGTGGGGTAGCAAAATGTGACCTTGTCCAGCCTCAGCTCGGGCCGCTGGGGCTGTTGTACTGGGAGGTCTTGCGGGCCGGGGTCTTCAATCAGGCTGCGGGTGTTAAGGAGCTGTATCAGTCGTTCGGCAGCGCCGGCGGCCCGCTGTAATTCTCCCCAGACCTCCGAAACAGTTGCCACCCCGCTGCCCACCATAATGGCGTAGAAGACGAATGCCCCCAACTCGCCACCGGTCATGCGGCCGCTGAGCACGTCCTGGCCCCCCTCCCACATCATGGCTGCCATACCCGTGAACACCAACAGGATTGCGCCCCCTATCAGTAGAGACCGCTGCCAAATCCTGCGCCGGGCAATTTCGAAAGCCCGTTCTACTTCGCGCGCAAACGCGGTGGACTCAAATTTTTCCTGTGTGTAACTCTGAACAACCCGGATATGTTGTATAACCTCACCGGCGTAACTGCCCACGCTGGCGATGCTGTCCTGGCTTTGGTTTGACAGACGCCGTACACGGCGGCCAAAAAACAGAATGGGCAACAGTACCAGCGGTACGCCAACAGCAATGATCAGGCTGAGTTTCAGATTGGTGATGAACATCATCACCAGCGCGCCAATCATGGTCAGGCTGCTGCGCAGCGCCATACTGAAGGAGGAACCGATAATGCTCTGTAGCAGCGTGGTATCCGTTGTCAGGCGCGACATGATTTCGCCGCTGCGGTTGAGCTCGAAGAAGCCGGGATGCAGGCCGACCAGATTGTCAAAAACGGCTTTACGCAGGTCGGCGCTCACACGCTCTCCCAGCCAGGATACCAGGTAGAAACGGATAAAAGTGCCCACCGCGATGGCGGCGGCAATGACTATTAGCAACCCAACAGCAGCGCTGAGATCGGCGCTGTCACCACCGAAGCCACGGTCTATCAGTACCTGCAGGCCACGGCCCAGGGACAGGGTGGCGGCTGCTGTGAACAACAACACCACGCTCGCGGCCACCAGTCGCATCTTGTAGGGTTTAAGGAAACCGAGGATCGGCAGCAGTGAGGGCAGGCTTGCAGCCCCCGGGCTTGGTTGCCACCGGCTATTCAGTTTCCGGGGGTTTGTTACGGATAATTATACGACCAAAATAGACCCCGATTTCAAACAGCAACCACATCGGAAAGGCCAGTAACGATTGAGAAATAATATCCGGAGGTGTGAGCACCATGCCGAGGACAAAGCACCCCACGATGATAAAGGGCCGCTTCTTCGCCAGGTTATCCGGCGTGGTAACACCGGTCGATATAAGTAATACGGCGGCTATAGGTATCTCAAATGCCACGCCGAAGGCGAAAAACAGTTTCAGCACGAAGTCCAGGTAGCTGTTGATATCGGTCATGATGGTGATATCTGCCGGGCCGGTGCTGGTAAAGAAAGCGAAAATCAGCGGGAACACCACAAAGTAGGCAAATGCCGCCCCGGCATAGAACAACAGGATACTGGACGCGAGCAGTGGCATGGCCAGCCGCTTTTCATGTTGATACATGCCGGGCGCGATAAAGCTCCACACCTGGTAGAGCAGGTAGGGTATTGCCAGAAATATTGCAGCTACCAGGGTGAGCTTGAAGGGGGTCAGGAAGGGCGATGCCACCTCGGTGGCGATCATGGTCGCTCCCTCAGGTAACAGCGCCCGCAGTGGCTCCGAAACAAAAGTGTAGATTTCGTTGGCAAAGGGGAACAGGCAAATGAAGACTATCAGTACTGCCAGCAGAGCGCGCAACAAGCGATCGCGCAGCTCTGTGAGGTGGGCAATCAGCGGTAGTGGCTGGTCGGTGCTTTCCGGTTCGCTCATTCTGCGGGTTTATCCGTCGCTTGGGTTTGTGTGTGTCGCGCGGGGCTATTATCCGGCGCGGAATCCGTGAGCCCGGCGGCGTTGTTCTGTAGATCGAGACCGAACTCGTCGGCCTGTGACTTCAGCTCTCGTCCGGTTTTACGCAGTTCCTGCATTATCTCGTCATTGTGCAACTCTTGCTGCACCTCCCGCTTGATATCGTTGAAACCGCGCTTCAGTCGGCCCAGCCAATGGTTGGCTGTGCGGATAGCCCCCGGCAGCCGTTCAGGCCCGATGACCAGCAGGCCCACAACGCCTACCAGCACCAGTTCGGTGAAACCGATATCGAACATTCAGAGCTTACTTGTCCTTTTCGCCGGAGGAAGCGTCTTCCTCCGGCTGGTCTTTCTCCGCTGCGGGATCTGCGCTGCCATCATCGTGCATGGTCTTGCGAAAACCTTTCACCGCACTACCCAGGTCGCTGCCCAGAGTTCGCAGCCGCTTGGTGCCGAACAACATGACGACGATTGCCAGTATGATCAACAGTTGCCATACACTTATTCCACCGATACCCATTTTAATCTCCCGCTTATCTATTCCGTTTACTGTTTGTTTCGCCCGGCTTTTTCATCAATCCCGGAGATGCCCATGCGCTCGCTCAGGCAGTCGGTTACTTCGTTTATGCTCACGTCCAGGTGAGACAGCATCACCATGCTGTGAAACCACAGGTCGGCGACCTCCGCGATTAACGCATTGCGGCCCTGGTCTCCCCGCACATCCTTGGCAGCTATTATGACCTCCGTGGCCTCTTCGCCCAACTTTTCGAGAATCTTGTTCAAGCCCTTCTGGTGCAAGCTCGCCACATAGGATGTATCCGGTTCAGCACTCTTGCGCTGCTCCAGAGTAGCTGCCAACTTTTCCAGCACATCACTCATGGTGTTTTTCCGTACATTTCTTCAGGCGATTGCAACACCTTGTCAGTTACCTGCCAAGCGCCATCTGCGCTTTTACGATAAAAACAACTTCGACGGCCGGTGTGGCAGGCGATTCCTCCCAGCTGTTCCACCTTCATCAATACCGTGTCGGCATCGCAATCAATTCGCAACTCTTTGAGCTCCTGCACATGGCCCGATTCTTCGCCCTTGCGCCACAACACCTTGCGAGAGCGGGACCAGTAGATAGCCCTTCCCTCGCTGAGGGTAAGCGCCAGGGACTCGCGATTCATCCAGGCGAGCATCAGTACCTCGCCTGTTTGCCAGTCCTGCGCAATTGCCGGCACGAGCCCGTGCTCGTTCCATTTGATTTCCTCGACCAGGTCGGCTGTGTCGTTACTCATCGTACTGCCCGTTTTTGGCCGCCCATTATGACACAGGGCTGTCGGTCGCACATTCCGGTGATCTCCCAGCTATCTTTCAGTTCGCCCGCGGCCACAGCAGCGCCAGGGCCAGCCCTGCCAGTAGCCAACTGACCAAAGGTGCATCTGCCAGCTGTTGCCACCCCCCCGGGAATACCGAAACAGCGGCCCCCACGCAGGCAACTGCTGCCAGCAACTGGCGTCGTTGGCGGCGCACTTTGGCGATATTTCCTTTGAGCAGCTCCTGTGATTGCTGTTGCTGCCGGGTGAAGCGCATCTCCATGTCGCGGGACTGCTGCAGGTTGTCCATCATGGCGTCGGGTAATTGCGGCAATTGCTCCAGCCAGGAAGGGGCCTGTCGCTGGAGCCGGCGCAGCAGGGACTGGGGTGAGTAGCGTTCCTGTACCCAGTCCTCCAGAAACGGCTTGGCGGTATCCCACAGGTTGAGACCGGGATAGAGCTGCCGACCGAGGCCCTCTATGTTCAACATGGTTTTTTGCAGCAGCACCAGTGATGGCTGTATTTGCATATCGAAGCGACGCGCGGTGCTGAACAGGTAGATCAACAACTGGCCGAAGGAAATTTCACCGATGGGGCGTTCGAATACCGGCTCGCAAACCGCCCGCATGGCGGACTCGAAATCCTGCACCCGAGTCTGGGGAGGCACCCAGCCGCATTCAACGTGCAACTGGGCTACCTCGCGGTAATCGCGTCGGAATATGCTGAGGAGGTTACGAGCAAGGTAATACTGGTCGGAGTCGCTGAGGCTGCCAATAATGGCGCAGTCTACTGCGATATAAGTAGGGTCTGCCGGGTCAGTGGCATCAACGAATATGTTGCCCGGGTGCATGTCGGCGTGAAAGAAGCTGTCACGAAATACCTGGGTGAAAAATATTTCCACGCCGCGCTCAGCCAGCAACTTCAGGTCTGTTCCCCGTGCTTCCAGCTCCGCCATATCGGTGACCGGTATGCCGTTGATGCGCTCCATGACGAAGACGTTGCGGCAGGTGTAGTCCCAGTAAACCTGCGGGACATATACCAGTTTGCTGTTTTCAAAGTTGCGCCGCAGTTGGCAGGCATTTGCCGCCTCGCGGCCCAGGTCCAGCTCATCCAGTATTATCAACTCGTAATCCGTTACGACTTCAACCGGGCGCAGGCGCCTGCCATCGGGAAAATACCGCTCGACCAGTTTAGCCAGGGTGTACATCAGCGCCAGATCCTGGCGAATAATGGGCTCAATATCGGGGCGTATTACCTTGACCACCGCCTGTTCGCCGCTGTGTAAGGTGGCGGCGTGTACCTGGGCGACAGAGGCCGACGCCATTGGCTGGGCGTCAAAACTGGCGAACAGCTCAGACACCGGCTTGCCCAGGCTTTTCTCGATGATGTCGATGGACTGCTGTTGCGGGAATGGCGGTACTTTGTCCTGGAGCTTGGCCAGTTCGTCCGCGATGTCTGTGGGCAGCAGGTCGCGCCGGGTGGACAGCATCTGGCCAAACTTGATAAATACCGGCCCCAGTTCTTCCAGTGCCCGGCGCAGGCGTACACCTCGCGGCAGGTCCGGCGCGGTTTGCAGGCGCCAGGGCGCCAGCTTAAGGGCCAGTCGTGGCACAGTGCCCAGGCGATCCGTATCGATAAACTCGTCCAGGCGATAGCGCGAGCCTGTGCGGAAAATTTTAACAAGTCGTGCTGCGCGAGACATGGCCGGCCTATTCCTGCAATTTCTGTATGCGTTTGCGCAGACGCTGGGTGCGCGATTCCAGGCGCTCTACCTGCAGACCCAGTTGACGCACGTCGGTAAAAAAGTCTTCGAGCTCAAGTCGTGGTGGACTCAGGCGTGCCTCTTCGTGAATAAATTCCTCCAGTTGCCGGCTCAGCCCGCTAGAGGCCTGGCGGCCCCACTTGTAGGCCCCGCGTAGCAACTCTGCCAGCTGATGACCGGCAACATCTCCCAGGGCATTGACCAGTGGGGCTTCCCAGTCAATTTCCAGGCGGGCGATGATTTTCTGCAATTCGATCAGCGGTGCGCTGTCGCCACTGAGTTCCAGCGCGCCATTGATCAGAGCCGCCGTCGGGTCTTTGGCTGTGGCCAGTTCAGCGAAATCGGAAGCAGAGCCGCGCACACTGGTGGTGACAGGCCCATCGTAATACCCCATCAGTCGAATACTGCCATTGCCCGGTTGCAGGAAGGTGTCCAGCGTCGGCGCGGTGCAATGCAGCGCGAAGACATTATCCGCCAGGCCGGCTAGTGCCGCGGCGCTACCGGGGGACAGTTCAAGCGCCTGGTTAACGACTCTTTCGAGCGTCGCCAGCGCAGCAGTGTGCAGGGTGGGATCGATAGCGGAAGCCATTTCAGGCTTTGACACCTTTGTGAAGTGCCACGACACCGCCGGTCATATTATGGAATTCGCAGCGGCTGAAGCCGGCCTCTTCCATCATGTCCTTAAGTGTTTCCTGGTCAGGGTGCATGCGGATGGATTCGGCGAGATACTTGTAGCTGTCTGCGTCATTAGCGACCAGTCGGCCCAGCAGCGGCAGCACGCTGAAAGAGTATGTGTCGTACGCTTTGCTCAACAGCGGGTTGTGCGGCTTGGAAAATTCCAGCACCAGCAGGCGTCCGCCGGGTTTCAGTACGCGCAGCATGGAACGTAGCGCCAGGTCTTTGTCGGTGACGTTGCGCAGGCCAAAAGCGATGGTGATGCAGTCGAATGTGTCGTCGGGAAAAGGCAGATACTGGGCGTCTGCCTGCACGAATTCCAGGTTTCCCATGCGCCCATTGTCCAACAGTTTGTCCCGGCCCACCTTTAGCATGGAGTCGTTAATGTCAGCTAATACCACGCGACCGGTGGGGCCGACAATATCGGCGAAGCGGGCCGCGAGGTCGCCGGTGCCGCCAGCGATATCCAGTACTGCGTTGCCTGTACGCACGCCACTCAGCTCAATGGTGAAACGCTTCCAGATCCGGTGTATGCCGCCGGACATCAGGTCGTTCATCAGGTCATAGCGCGAGGCTACCGAGTGAAATACGTCTGCCACCATGCCCGCCTTGGCATCGGTGTCGACTTCACTGTAACCGAAGTGTGTCTTGTCTTTGTCGCTCATGGGGTCTGCGCCCTCCCACCGTGGAACGGCGTATTGTAGCGCGATGTGGGCCGGTGTAGTGGATCAAATCAGCAACCACGACTCTAGGGCTGAAAATGCATAACCTGTACGTCGGGGTCGCGACTGGCGCCGGCCTCATTCAGCCGGTCGAGGTAATCCTCCCAGCGTTGTGACTGCTGGGTGCAAAGCTCATACAGGTAATCCCAGGAATAGAGACCGGTGTCGTGGCCGTCGTCAAAAACCAGCTGAACCGCATAGCGGCCGACGGGCTTGATGGCGGTAATCCCGACATGGATTTTTCCGGTTTGCAGGGTTTCCTGACCGCTGCCGTGGCCCCGCACCTCCGCTGAGGGCGAGTACACGCGGAGGTATTCACAGGGCAGTGAATAGCGCTCGTCACCGGTGTACTCCAGCTCCAGTTCACGGGAGCGCTGATGCAACTTCAGGCCCAGCGGTTTTTTGTATTGCTCGGCACTCACCCGATTAGAGAATGAAGCGCGACAGGTCGTCGTCTGCGCTCAATGCCTTCAGTTGGCTATCGACGTAGTCGGCGTCCACCCGCAGGGGTTTTTCATTCAGGCTGGCGTCGGCAGCACCGAAGGATGACTCCTCCAACAGGCGCTCCATCACGGTGTGCAGCCTGCGGGCGCCGATATTTTCAGTTCGCTCATTCACGTGCCAGGCGGTCTCAGCAATACGGCGAATGCCATCTGCGGTAAATTCTACTTTCATGCCCTCCGTGCCCAGCAGGGCCTGGTATTGTTCCGTGAGGGAGGCGTTTGGTTCCGTAAGAATACGCTCGAAATCGTCGGGCGTGAGCGCGGACAACTCAACCCTGATGGGCAGCCGCCCTTGCAATTCCGGTATCAGGTCCGATGGCTTGGCCAGGTGGAATGCGCCGGAGGCAATAAACAGGATGTGGTCAGTCTTGATCATGCCGTGCTTGGTGCTGACGGTGGACCCTTCGATCAGAGGCAGCAAATCCCGCTGTACGCCTTCGCGGGAGATGTCCGCACCAGCGCCCTCGCTGCGCTTGGCCACCTTGTCCAGCTCATCAATAAACACGATACCGTTCTGCTCAGCGGTATTGACCGCTTTCTGCCTGAGCTCGTCCTCGTTGACCATCTTTGCGGCCTCCTCATCGCACAGGGCGGAGAAGGCGGCCTTGATCGGCAACTTCCGGGTTTTTTGCTGCTGCCGTGACATATTGGAGAACATGCTCTGCAGCTGGTTGGTCATTTCTTCCATGCCCGGGGGGGCCATGATCTCCATGGCGGCTGCGTTGGTGCTGATGTCCACCTCGATCTCTTTCTCGTCCAGCTCGCCTTCCCGCAGTTTCTTACGCAGTAGCTGACGTGTGCCGGCGCCGGATTCGGTGTCCGTATTGCGGGCCGGTGGCAGCAGGATGTCGAGGATTCTCTCCTCTGCCATCTCCTCCGCGCGAAAGCGTACCCGATTCATTTCCTGCTCCCGCAGCATCTTGATGGACACGTCCACCAGATCGCGGACTATGGAGTCCACATCGCGCCCTACGTAGCCCACCTCGGTAAACTTGGTCGCCTCCACTTTAACGAAAGGCGCGTTGGCCAATTTCGCCAGCCGCCGTGCGATTTCGGTTTTGCCCACGCCAGTGGGCCCGATCATCAGGATATTTTTGGGTGTAATTTCAGCGCGCAGTTCCTCCGGCAGTTGCATACGCCGCCAGCGATTGCGCAGGGCGATTGCCACAGCGCGTTTGGCCTCATCCTGGCCGATGATGTGTTTATCGAGCTCGTGAACGATCTCGCGGGGGGTCATATCGGACATAGGTCTGCCTAGAAATCCAGTTGTTCAATGGTGCGGTTATGGTTGGTGTAAATACAGATGTCGCCCGCTATCGCGAGGCCTTTCTCAACAATGTCGCGGGCGTCGAGCTCGGTGTTGTCCAGCAGCGCCCTGGCCGCGGATTGCGCGTAGGGCCCCCCCGAGCCAATGGCTATCAGATTGTCTTCCGGTTCGATCACATCACCGTTGCCGGTGATAACCAGCGAAGTGCTTTTGTCTGCAACTGCCAGCAGTGCTTCCAGGCGGCGCAGAGCGCGCTCTGTGCGCCAGGCCTTTGCCAGCTCGACAGCGGCTCGCACCAGGTGGCCCTGGTGTTTGTCCAGTTGGGCTTCGAATAACTCAAACAGCGTGAAGGCATCGGCGGTACCGCCGGCGAAGCCTGCCAGCACCTGGTTATTGTGTAACCGGCGCACCTTGCGAGCATTGCCCTTCATGACAGTATTGCCCATGGAGACTTGGCCGTCCCCACCAATCACCACGCTATTCCCCCTGCGTACGGACAGGATGGTGGTACCTCTGTACTGTTCCAATATGAATTACCTCACTGCGCATTACCGGGGGGCTTATGTGAAAGATATGGGGAGGTAGTCGCGGAAATTCAAGGCTCCGCTGTCACAAATCAGGTCGTGCCGCGTTTCAATAGCAACGTATCGATATCCTGGGCGGCGGTCAGGCTGCGGGCCCGGGTCATAGCCGAGTGTGAACCGAAGGGGCCAAGGTATACGCGGAACCAGCGGCCGTTGTCGCTGTTGGTCTCCTCGATCCGGGGGTCCAGCCCCAGTAGCAACAGTTCGGCCCGGCGTCGATCGGCGTCCTCCCGCTGACGGAAGGAGCCAGCCTGCAGCAGGTACGTCACCTGGGCGGCGCCGGGAGGAGGCTTGGCGACTTCTGCCGGCTCAACCGGGCCGTCCAGGGTCTGCTCGGGCAGCATGGTGTAAAAGTCGAAGCGCGGTCTGGGTGGCTCCGCAGGTACCGCAGTGGTGGGGGTGGCTTCCGGCGCGGTACCCGGGTGATTGGCGGGTGGGAGCGTGCCCAGGTACAAGAGAAAGCTCAGGAATACGCCGCTCAGCAGGCCGGCGCTGTAGGCGCGCCAGCGACTCCCCTGTTGGGGTTGGGGGGCGTTTCTGGAAGATTGGCGCGCTGCGGTGTTGTTCTTGCGCGGTGCACGGCTGCCGTTTTTTTTCGTCTTGGCGTAATCCCGCGCCATGTCTTACATCTCCTCCGGGGCGGACACACCCATCAGGTCCAGCCCATTTGACACAACCTGCCGCACTGACTCGCTCAGGGCCACGCGGGCATTGCGCAGGGCCGGCTCTTCCACCAACACCTTATGAGCGTTGTAGCAAGTGTGAAAGTCGCCCGCCAGTTCCCGCAGGTAGGTGGCCACATTATGTGGCTCCCTGCTGGCAGCGGCGCCTGCAACGATCTCAGGATAGCGGTCAAGCTGGCGTAGCAGGGCTTTCTCGTGGTCCTCCGTCAGGCGATCCAGGTCGGCCAGGCCGGCCTGGACAGACCATTCCCAGCCCTGCTCCGCAAGCTTGCGCATCACACTACAGGCCCGTGCGTGCGCGTATTGTATGTAGTACACCGGATTGTCGTTACTCTGGGAGAGGGCGAGATTGATATCGAAGGTGAGCTGGGAGTTGGCTGCCCGGGCCGCGAGAAAGTAGCGCGTGGCGTCGCAGCCAACCTCGTCGATAAGGTCACGCAGGGTCACATAACTGCCCGCTCGCTTGGACAGCTTTACTTCTTCTCCGTCGCGCATGACGGTGACCATCTGGTGCAGAACATAGTCCGGCCAGCCCTCGGGTATACCGGATTCCAATGCCTGTAGCCCGGCCCGGACACGAGTAACAGTGCTGTGGTGATCCGCACCCTGCTCGTTGATGACGGATACAAAGCCACGCTGCCATTTGTTGAGATGGTAGGCGACATCCGGCAGGAAATAGGTATAGCCGCCCTCGCTCTTGCGCATCACGCGGTCCTTGTCATCGCCAAAATCTGTAGTGCGCAACCACAGCGCGCCATCCAGCTCATAGGTGTGGCCGCGTTCGATCAAACGTTGCACAGTTGCCTCTACCTCGCCATTTTCATAGAGGGAGGACTCGAGAAAATAATTGTCAAAGTGCACTGCAAAGGTCTGCAGGTCGAGATCCTGTTCGCGCCGCAGGTAGGCGACGGCAAAGCGGCGTATGGCATCCAGGTCGTCAGGGTTGGCTGCGCCGCTCACATGTTGGTCGCTGGTATCGACGCGGTCGCCGCGCAGGTAGGCCTTTGCCACGTCCTCGATATAGCCACCGCGATAGCCGTCCTCCGGCCAGCTCGGGTCGTCGGGGCCCCGGCCCTGGCAACGGGCTTGTACCGACAGCGCCAGGTTGGTGATCTGCTGACCCGCGTCGTTGTAATAAAACTCCCGGCTGACGTCCCAGCCAGTGGCCTGTAGCAGGCGGCAGATACTGTCCCCCACTGCCGCACCGCGGCCGTGGCCGACGTGCAGGGGGCCGGTGGGATTGGCTGATACGTACTCCACCTGCACCTTGCGCCCCTCTCCCGTGCTGTTGCACCCGAAGGCTGCACCCTGCTCCAGGATTCGCTGAATCACGGCCTGGCTGCTGGCCCCGGAGAGGAAAAAATTGATAAATCCGGGCCCGGCGATCTCGGTGCGCGAAACGAAGCTTGCGCTGGGCAGCGCGTCACAGATCAAAACTGCCAACTCCCTGGGATTTTGGCCGGCCGCCTTGGCGAGCCCCAGAGCGACATTGCTGGCGAGGTCGCCGTGACTGGGGTCGCGGGTGCGATCGACATTTATCCGCGCCGGGAGATCTGCGGCCAGTTTGCCCTGCTGTGCCAATGCGTCCAGCGCCTGGAGTATGAGCTGGCTGATGTGTTCCTTCATTGCGAGAGGGGTTACCTGAATTAATTCAATTGCTTATCGGAGCTTCGGTGGACTGACTGAGGCCTTAAGGTCCGCTGGCCGGCTATTATCCTTGTAAGTCCCTGCTATGGCCAGTGTCAGAGGTGCACTAGTACAAATCCTGAGGGTCAATATCAATGGTCCATTTCAGGTCGCGCCGGGCTTTGGCCGCCTCCGCCAGAGACACCAAAAGGCTGGCAGCCGCATGGGCAGCCCTGCGATCGGGAGCGAGTATTATCAGTTGGCAGCGGTACTTGCCTGCCCGCCGTTGCATGGGCGAGGGCAGTGGGCCTATAAGCTGACTTCCTCCGGGCAGCGCGTTACCCGCCTGATCGCGAAGGTGTTGCAGGAATTGTTCCCCGTGGGACGAATCATCGCAATCGCTGCGCAGCACCACCAATTGACCGGCCGGTGGCATACCGGCGGCAGTGCGCTCCGTCAGCATCTTTCGTGCCTGGTCGGCATAATTCATTGAGAGCATGGCCTGTAGGGCCGGGTGATCCGGGTAGTGGGTTTGCAACAGTACTTCACCGGGCATCTCCGCTCGACCGGCGCGACCCGCCACCTGGGTTAAAAGTTGAGCCATGCGTTCCTCGCCACGAAAATCCGCACTGAACAGCATCGCGTCGGCATCGATAACCGCTACCAGGCCGACCGCCGGGAAATGGTGGCCCTTGGTCAGCATCTGGGTTCCCAGCAGTATTCCCGGCTCGCCCTGGTTTATCTCGCTGACCAGCTCTCGCATAGCGTGCCTGGCCTGCATTGAGTCGCTATCAACGCGGAAAACTGGCCATTGGCCAAATCGCTCGCGCAGAAAAGCCTCGGTTTGCTCGGTACCCAGCCCCGAAGTCATCAGGTTGCTGCTGTTGCATTCGGGGCACTGGCGCGAGAGGGCCTGAGAGGCTCCGCAGTGGTGACAACGCAGCCTGGAAGAGCGCCGGTGTACGGTTAACCTGGCATCGCACGCACGACACTCCGCCACCCAGCCGCAATCGTGGCACTGCAGGGTGGGGGCAAAGCCGCGGCGGTTGAGGAATAGCAATACCTGCTGCTTTGCCGCCAGTTTGTCGTCTATGGCCTGCAGCAGTGATGCCGACAGTCCGGCTTGCAGTGCCTGGCGTCGAATATCAATAGTGGAGATCGTTGGCAACTGACTCATACCTGCTCGCTGTGTCAGGCGGTGCAACGTGTAACGGCCGGTTATCACATTGTGCAGGCTCTCCAGTGAGGGGGTGGCACTGCCCAGCAGCACCGGGCAACCTTCCAGTTGTCCGCGCTTTACCGCCACGTCGCGCGCGGAGTAGCGAAAACCGTCCTGCTGTTTGTATGAGCTGTCGTGTTCTTCATCAACGATAATCAGGCCCGGCGCCCGCAGTGGCGTAAATATGGCAGAGCGGGTACCGATAACGATATGCGCGCTGCCATCGCGGGCAGCTTCCCAGGAGCGGTAGCGCTCTGCGTCTCCCAGGCCCGAGTGGAGTGTGACAATACTGGCCTGGAAGCGCTGCCTGAAGCGGTCCAGTGTCTGGGGTGTCAGGCCGATTTCGGGAATCAGCACCAGGGCTTGCCTACCACGCTCAAGGCAATCGGCAATGAGTTGCAGATAGACCTCGGTTTTACCACTACCAGTGACGCCTTCCAGCAGGTGACTGCTGAACCCTTCGCTTGCCTGCAGCAGTGCCCTTACTGCCACCATCTGCTCGGGGTTGAGATCCAGGCCGGGCCGACTGATTGTCGCAGTCGGCAATTCATCCAGCAGGCATTTTTCGGCCAGGCCCTTGGTCAGCAGCTGTCGCAACACCGCCGTTTTGATCCCTTTGTCGGCAAATTGGCTGTTGGCGACAGCTTTGCTCGCTTGCATCAGCGCCAGCGCCTCGGCTTGCCTGGGTGACCTGGCCAGGGCGCCTGGGGGCAGTCCCAGTCCGCGGTTTGTCAGCCGCCAGCCCGGTATCCCTGTGGGCCGGTGTTCTTTTCCCTCGCGCAAAAAGCGTGGAAAAGCGGCACTGAACACCTCGCCCGGGGGGTGGTGGTAGTAGCGGGATGCCCATTCACACAGCTGTATAAGCGGGGTTGAGATAAGCGGTTCAGGGTCGAGTATGGACAGGGCGTGCCTCAACTTCGCCGTCGGCAGTTCACTTACCTCGTTTACTGCTACAAGGTATCCAGTAACCCGGCGGGGGCCGAAGGGTACGACCAGGCGCTGCCCGGGCCGCAGGCCTTTTATCTCTGCATTACTGGTACCTTGCGGGGGCAAGTAATCGAAAAGACGGCGTAACGGCGACGGTATGGCGAGGCGGAGTACGGACATTGCGCCCCTTTGCGGGCTGACGAGGTGAAAACCCATATTGTAACAAAACAGACGGGTGAATATCGTTGACCGTGACTAGCAGTGCGGGACTTATGCCCCGTTCGGTAAGCTTTTGACAGCGCTTGCTTATGTTCCCAGCTCTGGTAAGATGCGCGCCTATTTTTTTGGTGCGGTGCCCGGCAGGGATCGGGTGGCGGCGCCATATGATGAGGAGTAAAACCATGAAAGCAGACATTCACCCCAAGTACGAGGCTATCACTGCTACCTGCAGTTGTGGCAACAAGGTATTAACGCGCTCAACTCTGTGTGAAGACCTTCACATTGATGTTTGCTCCGAGTGCCACCCCTTCTTCACCGGCAAGCAGAAGGTGATGGATACTGGTGGCCGTGTGGATCGCTTCAACAAGCGTTTTGGTAATCGCGGCAGCAAGCGATAGTTTTATCGGCGCATCGCGCCAGAAACGACTCTTCAAAAGCCAGGCCCTAAACAGCCTGGCTTTTTTATGCACAGGACGCTGGTAGCGACGATGCACAGGACGTGCGGTATGTCGCGGGAGGCAGGAGAGCCTGCCCCGCATTGCCGGTAGCGGCAATCTTATAACAATACGGTCATTTGTCGCCTTGTTACCCGTCGCCCTTTTCTATATCCTTTCGACCCTTTTTTCCGACAAGTGAAAGCCATGTCAAAGGACTTTAAACAGGCCGCTCTGGATTATCACTCTGGCCCCGTTGCTGGCAAAATCAGTGTGGAGCTCACCAAGCCTGCGGAGACCCAACTGGATCTGGCTCTGGCCTATAGCCCGGGTGTCGCCGAGCCCTGTCGCGAGATAGCCAGTGACCGCGAAAACGCCTACCGCTATACCGGCAAGGGCAACCTCGTCGCCGTTATCACCAACGGCACGGCGGTTCTCGGCCTGGGTAATCTCGGACCTCTTGCCAGCAAACCTGTTATGGAAGGTAAAGCGTTGCTGTTCAAACGGTTTGCCGGCATTAATTCGGTCGATATTGAAGTCAACACCGAAGATCCCCAAGAGTTTATTGATACCGTTGCTCGTATCGCGGACACTTTCGGCGGGATTAACCTGGAAGATATCAAGGCACCTGAGTGCTTCGAGATAGAGGCATCACTGGTCGAGCAGTGCTCCATTCCGGTGTTCCACGACGACCAGCACGGCACCGCGATCGTGACTGCTGCGGGTTTGCTGAATGCGTTGGAAGTGCAGGGCAAGAAGCTTGAGGACGCGATTATTACCTGTCTTGGGGCAGGTGCAGCGGCAATCGCCTGTATGCGACTGTTGGTGAGTCTGGGTGCCAGTCGTGAAAATATCTTTATGCTGGATCGGCGAGGTGTAATTTATACCGGACGTGAAGGTGTTAATGCCTATAAGCAGGAATTCGCCAACCAAACCAATAAACGCAGCTTATCAGACGCGATTAACGGTGCAGACGTGTTTATCGGCCTCTCCGGTGCAGACTTGCTCAGCGTGGAAATGCTGCTGTCGATGGCACCCCGGCCTGTGGTCTTCGCCTGCTCCAACCCGGATCCCGAAATCAGGCCCGAAAAAGCGCTGGCCGCACGCAACGATGTGATTATTGCCACTGGCCGGTCCGATTATCCCAATCAGGTGAATAACGTGCTGGGATTTCCCTACATTTTCCGCGGCGCGCTGGATGTGCGGGCTTCCTGTATCAATGAAGAGATGAAAATTGCGGCCGTGCATGCCCTCTGTGAATTGACCCGGTTGGACGTGCCCGCAGCAGTGCTGGCCGCTTGTGAAATTGACGCACTGGAATTTGGCCCTGAATATATTATCCCCAAGCCGATGGATTCTCGCCTGCTGGGGCTGGTTGCTCCTGCGGTAGCGCGGGCGGCGGTGGCCAGTGGTGTGGCACGCTTGCCCTACCCCGAGAACTATTCCCCAGGCCAGTAATTCCCGGGGCGGCGCCGCCCCTAGAAAATATCCCTCACCAGTCCATCAGTACCCTGGCTGCCGGGGTTCTCGCTCGAATCGTTGCCCAACTCGCCAGGAATATCCTCTTCCGGGAAGTATTCGAAAATCGCGTTTGCCTGACCGGGATTGGCCAGCAATCCGGTGTCCGGATCAATCCTGACACTGACGAGACCGGGTGGCACAGGGCGCTGTTGCTCGGGGCTGTCGCGCAGAGCCTGGCGCATGAAGTCGATCCAGATAGGCAGCGCGGCTGTGCCGCCGAATTCCCTGCGACCCAGCGGGGTGTAGTTGTCGAAGCCCACCCATGTGGAGGTGACCACGTCGGCGTTATAGCCGGAGAACCAGGCATCCATCGGGCCGTTGGTCGTCCCTGTTTTTCCGGCAATGTCGCCGCGTTTGAGAACCAGGGCTTTGCGCCCGGTGCCCTTGGTAATCACGTCCCTCAGGATACTGTTGATCACGAAGTTCGCCCGGGCCTCCATGATACGCGGTGCGGCTGGTAAGGCCGGCGCCTCGGTATCATCCCCTTCCAGGATTTCTTCCATGCTGAGCTCTTCGGGCATTTCTGTCTCGGTAGCTTGATCACAGCCACGGCAAACGGTTAGTGGTCTGGCACGGTAAATCTCTTCGCCATCCATATCCTCGATGCGGTCTATCAGGTAGGGCTCGACGCGGTAGCCGCCGTTGGCTAATACCGCGTAGGCTGAGGCCACGTCTATCACGGTCATGACGTGCGTACCAAGCGCCAATGACAGATCCCGGGGAAAGCTGGAGGTGTCGAAGCCGAAGCGGGCGATATAATCCAGCAATTTATCGACACCCAGCTGCTGCAGCAGGCGGATGGAGACCAGGTTGCGCGATTTGGTGAGCGCCCAACGCAATCGGGTAGGGCCATAGAACTTGCCCTCATCGTTTTCCGGTCGCCACATGCCTTCATCGAGGGAAACATCTTCAACGACGACAGGGGCGTCGTTAATAATGCTGGCAGCGGTAAAGCCTGATTCCAGTGCGGCGCTGTAAAGAAAGGGCTTGAAGTTGGAGCCGGGTTGCCTCTTCGCCTGTGTTGCCCGATTGAATTTACTGAGCTCAAAGCCCATGCCGCCCACAATACTGATAATGGCACCGTCGTCCGGGCGCAGGGAGACCAGTGCGGCCTGGGCTGCAGGAACCTGGCTCAGATGCCACAACTCTTCTTCATTGCGGGTCACCCTGATCAAGTCCCCCACTGCCAGGACTTCGGCGGGGCTGTGCGGTCTTGGTGCTACTCTGCTTTCACTGATGTAGGGTGACGCCTGCTTGATGCCGTTCTCCCACAATACGGTCTCTCGGCTACCGTCGGCAAAAACAATAGAGACCTGTTCCTCGCCCACCTCGGTAACCACAGCCGGCAACAGATTGGCAATAACCCCTGTCTGGGCAAGCACGTCCAGCCAAGCCTGCAGAGGCGCTTCGCCGCCCTCCCCCTCCCCGGCGGGCAGTTTGCGCTCTGGCCCGCGATAGCCGTGCCGGTCATCGTAGGTGAGCAAGCCATTGACCACAGCCTCGCGGGCCACTTTCTGTAGTTCGGTATCGATAGTGGTGTAAACCTGATAGCCATCGTTGTATGCGGCCACCCCGTAACGATCCAGCATTTCCTGGCGCACCATTTCGGCGGCATAGTGCGCGGTAAAACTCAGCTGTTCGCCGTGGTGTGTTGCCGTGTTGGGTTGTGCCACGGCAGCACTGTATTGGGCACGATCGATATAGCCCAGATCGCGCATGCGACCCAGAATCCAGTTGCGACGCTCCATACCTGCAACAGGGCCGCTAATCGGGTTGTTCCGCGAGGGGGCTTTCGGTATGCCGGCCAGCATCGCATGTTGCGCCAGATCCAGCTCGCTGATGCTTTGGCCGTAGTAAACCTGTGAGGCGGCCTCAAAACCGTAGGCTCGGTGCCCCAGGAATACCCGGTTGAAGTACAGTTCGAAAATTTCGCGCTTGTCGAGGGCACGCTCTATCTCTATCGCCAGCAGAATCTCGTTGAACTTGCGCATAAAGGTGCGCTCGAGACTTAAAAAGTAGTTTCTCGCCACCTGCATGGTGAGTGTACTGCCGCCGGAGCCTTTTTCTCCGGTCAGTACCAGCTCCGATACCGCACGCATCAGCCCTGTTATATCAATCCCTGAATGACGGAAGAAGCTTGAGTCTTCCGCCGCGAGCAGGGCTTCCACGAACTGCGCCGGTATCGCTTCAAAGGGCAGCGGGCTGCGTTTTTGCTCGCCAAACTGGCCAATCAGCTGGCCCTCACGGGTATAAACGCGCATGGGAGTCTGCAGTTTTACATCTCGGAGAGTGGCCACATCGGGCAAATTTGGGCTGAGGTATAGATAGATGCCGGCAAAAAGCCATAGGGCTCCAAAGAGACCAAATAGGGACAGGCGTACAACAGCGCGTAGGATTTTCATTTATCCCTTTATAAACAGAGGCTTGAGGTAATTTTTTATCGGAATGGAGCCGCTCATTTGGTAATTATATGCTTTTTTTCAGTTTGGATATATTTTCGACTGTGTTATATCTAACAATTAATGTAGCTACACATAAAAATATCCTAAGTTAGTGATACTGATAGGGAAAAAAACTTGCTGGGGCGAATGGGGAAGAAAAAAGCTGCGCCGGTTCTCGGGCTGGACATAAGTTCAACAACCGTAAAGTTGCTTGAGCTGAGCTATACGGGGGATCGCTATCGCGTGGAGAGCTACGCGGTGAGCTCTTTGCCGCAAGATGCGGTTATCGAGAAGAACGTCAATGACGTCGACGGCGTGGCCAATGCCATCCGTAGCGTCGTAGCGCAGTCCAGAACCAAGCTAAAAACGGTCGCTGCGGCGGTAGCGGGCTCGTCGGTCATTACCAAGATGATTGATATGCCCCAGGGTCTGAGTGAGGACGAGATGGAAACCCAGCTCACCCTGGAGGCGGATCAGTATATTCCCTACCCACTGGAAGAGGTGGCCATCGATTTCGAGGTGCAGGGCCCCTCTCCCGAACGCAATAATATGGTTGAAGTGTTACTCGCCGCCTGCCGCAGGGAAACCATCGATACCCGGGTAGAGGCGATAGAAGGCTCCGAGCTTGTTCCCAAAATTATGGACGTGGAAGCCTATGCCATGGAGCGCGCATTTTCCCTGCTTCAGAGCCAGTTGGACCTGGAGGAAGAGAGCACGGTAGCGGTAGTGGATATCGGCGCGACTATGACCACACTCAGCGTATTGAACAACGGCCAGACAATATACACCCGGGAGCAACTCTTCGGCGGCAAACAGCTTACCGATGAGATCATGCGCCGCTACGGTTTACCCTTGGAAGAGGCAGGACTCGCCAAAAAACAGGGTGGGCTCCCGGATGATTATGAGCCAGAGGTATTAGAGCCCTTCAAGGACGCGGTGGTGCAGCAGGTTGCTCGTTCGCTGCAGTTCTTTTTCTCGTCCAGCCAATACAACGATGTCGATTACATTATCCTGGCTGGCGGTGTGTCCTCCATGGAGGGACTGGCGGAGCTGGTACAGGAAAAACTGGGTACACCAGCCACTGTGGCAAACCCCTTTGCCAATATGTCGGTATCACCCAAAGTAAATGCCGTGGCACTGAGCAGCGACGCGCCGGCGTTGATGATCGCCTGTGGCCTGGCCTTACGGAGCTTTAACTAATGGCACAGATTAATTTACTGCCATGGCGCGAAGAGCGGCGACAGGAGCTAAAAAAGGATTTTTTGATAACCGTCGGGCTGGTGCTTGCTCTGGGAGTGGGCCTTATCCTGCTGGCCGACGGTGTTGTCGATACCCAGATCCAGGACCAGAATAAGCGCAACCAGTATTTGGTAGAAAATATCAAGGTTCTGGACGGACAGGTCGCCGAGATTCGCGAACTGGAGAAGAAACGCAACCAGTTGCTCGACCGCATGCGCGTAATTCAGGAATTACAGGGTAACAGGCCGATTATTGTGCGGGTACTGGACCAGTTGGTGCGCACCGTCCCGGACGGCGTGTTTTACACTGCCTTGCAAACGAAAGACAAGACTATAACCATTCGTGGGGTCGCCGAATCAAACAACCGGGTATCGAGTTTGATGCGTCGCCTGGACTCTTCCGACTGGCTGGCCAGCCCTAATCTGGATGCGGTGAGGTCAGCGCCAGAGTACGGGGAGCAGGCAAACACCTTCAACTTGACGGTGAAGATTCAGGCGCCCGATTCCGAAAAAACAGCAGGGGAGGGTTGAGCGATGGCATTTGAAGATACCATGCGCTCGCTGCGCGAGTTTGATGTTAACAACCTCGATTTTGATAACGTCGGATCCTGGCCTGTACCGATAAAAATATTGATTTGGGTGGTGCTTGTCAGCCTGGTGCTCGCAGCCGGCTATTACTACCACATCGAGGAACTGCAAGCGCAGCTGGCCAAGGTAGAGGCACAGGAAGTTGAGCTCAAAAAAGACTTTGAGAAAAAGGCGTTTCAGGCCGCGAACCTCGAGGCATATCGCGAGCAGATGGTCGAAATGGAGGAATCTTTTGGTGCCCTGGTCAGCCAGTTACCCAGTGATACCGAGGTTCCAGGATTACTCGAAGATATCACCAACAAGGGCCTTCTGAATGGGTTGGAAATTTCCAGTATCGATCTGCAAACGGAAACCGCCAGGGAATTCTATGTGGAGCTGCCGATAGCGATAAACGCCTCCGGGTCTTATCACGATCTGGGCGCCTTTATCAGCGGTATGGCGGGACTTCCGCGAATTGTTACGCTGCACGATTTCACCATCAGTTCCAGCGGTAACGATGCCAATCACTTGAAAATGAATATTGTGGCGAAAACCTATCGCTACAAGGACGGGGAAGCATAGCCATGATCTGCTTTTCCCGGGCCTTTACAATAAGCTTGTCGCTCGGCGTGTTACTCACCGCCTGTGCAGACAAGAATTTTTCAGACCTGGATGCGTTTATGGCATCGAAACGGGACCGGCCGGGCGGTGTGATTGCGCCGATACCGACTTTCAAGGCATATGAGGCATTTTCCTACAGTGCGACCACCCTGCGCAGTCCATTTGACCGGCCAGTAGAGGTCAGGGAAATTGCTCAATTGCAGGCGATTAGCGCTATCAAGCCCGACGAAGATCGGGCCAAGGAGTTTCTGGAGCAGTATACTTTCGACTCACTGCGCATGGTCGGGACATTGGAGCGCGATGGTATTAATTGGACCCTGATCACTGACCCTGACGGCGGCGTACACCGCGTAACACTGGGAAATTTTCTTGGTAGGCACCACGGCAAGATTGTCGAAATGACTGACAGCTACGTGGCGGTGGTGGAGATCGTAAGTGACGGGACCAAGGACGGATGGGTGGAGCGCCCCCGTACCATTAAACTGAGTGGCGTATAAGCCGGGGCCAAAGGTGATTGCCATGAATAGTAAAAAACAATATCTGGGGAAAAAGGCCGTGGGGAAAACAAAAGAGAGCATCGCGACGGGGCTGCTGATTGTAGCAAGCGCCCTGTTGATGACCTTATTATCGGGCGCGCTGCACGCAGCCACGATAGAAGATATCGAGTTCAGCGCCAGGCCCGGCAGCAAATTTGAAATTCGCATGGATTTCAATGAGCCACCGCCGGAGATAAAGGCTTACACAATCGATAAACCGGCTCGCATTGCCATCGACTTTCCCGACACAAAAAGCGCACTTGAGCGCAAGCGGTATTCCCTTCCTTATGGCAACGCAACGGGCGTAATTGTACTGGAATCGGGGGACCGCACACGTCTTGTAATCAATCTGGTCAAAGTGGTGCCTTATGAAACCCGCGTGGATGGCAATAGTCTGTATGTTGTTGTGGGTCAGGAATCTGCCGGTGACTATATCAAGCAGAGTGCCGATCCCTATCGCATGGTAACCACGGTTGAGCCTGTCACCGAAGTGACTTCTGAAATTACCGATCTGCAATTCCAGCGAACCGGTGATGGCGAAGGCCGACTGACTCTGGAACTCACTAACCCCTCTGTTGACGTTAACGTTTTCAGTGACGGGGGTGATATCAAGGTACAGTTTGTGGATACCAGCGTGCCGGAAAGGCTGTTGCGTCGCTACGATGTAACAGATTTTGCCACCCCAGTTACCAGTGTCGATGTAAATACAAGCGAGCGTGGCGCAACACTAACGCTGAAAAATACCGGTGACTTCGATTATCTGGCCTACCAAACAGATAACCAGTATGTGCTGAGTGTAAAGCCTCTGTCGAAGAGAGAAGTGGAAGAGCGTCGCAACGAGTTCACCTACGTAGGTGACCGGATTTCATTGAACTTCCAGGACATAGAGATTCGCGCAGTCCTGCAATTGATAGCCGATTTTACCGAGCTCAACCTTGTTGCAAGCGATACGGTTCGCGGCCGTATTACCCTGCGTCTGCAGAACGTACCCTGGGACCAGGCGCTGGAACTGGTGCTGAAAACCAAAGGGTTGGATAAGCGCCAGATTGGCAACGTGTTGATGGTGGCTCCCGCCGCTGAAATCGCTGAACGAGAGCGGCAGCAGATTGAAGCCAACAAGCAAATTGCTGAGTTGGCGCCGCTGGTGTCTGAGTTTGTCCGTATTCGTTATGCCAATGCCGGCAAGATTGTGAACTTGTTCACCGCTGGCTCCGAAGAGGGTGGCAGCCTGATATCTGGCAGAGGGTCGGTGGTGGTAGAGCCTCGCACCAACTCCCTTATTATTACTGAGACTGCACCCAAGCTGGCGGAAATCCGCTCTTTGATCGAGCTCGTGGACATCCCGATCCGCCAGGTGATGATTGAGGCCCGTATTGTTATCGCGCAGTCAGACGCCACCAAAAACCTGGGTATAGAATGGGGTGGCGGATACCTGAATAATGACAACGGCGATATTACTTCGGTCTCTGGCAATACCGAAAATGTGGTAAGTCTTAACCAGTCGGCGATTAACGGCACGCAACCAACGGTGAATTATCCGGGAGCGTTGCTCGTTGACCTGGGGGTTACCCGTAACAGTGGTTTCGCGGTGGGTTTTACCAGCGGCGACCTGTTCTTGACTGCAGAGCTTTCTGCATTGGAGGCGGCGGGCCAGGGAGAGGTGGTATCACAGCCGAAGGTTATCACCGGTGACAAGCAGGCAGCTTCGATCAAGTCCGGTACAGAAATTCCCTATCAGGAATCCTCAGCCAGCGGCGAAACTACGGTGACATTCAAGGACGCAGTGCTGCAACTGGATGTTACGCCCAATATTACACCGGATGACAGAATCATGCTGGCCTTGCAGGTGAACCAGGATTCTGTGGGTGAATTGGTGCCCAGCGGTTCGGGGGGCTTTATTCCGTCCATTGATACCACGCAGTTGAACACCCAGGTTCTGGTGGGCAATGGGGAGACGGTGGTGCTTGGCGGTGTGTTCAAGACGGAGGATATTGAGTCGGTAAACAAAGTGCCGTTCTTCGGAGACCTGCCCTATATTGGCGCTTTCTTCCGGAATACGTCCACCAATAACACCAAGACGGAGACCTTGATCTTCATCACACCGCGCATTCTTGCCGAAACCCTACTCGACTAGGGTCTTTTCCGAAAAGAGATGCCAAGACTTCACAGGATATTCCTCGTCGGCCCTATGGGGGCCGGCAAATCCACAATTGGCAAATACCTGGCGCAGCACCTGAAGTTGCGATTTGCTGATACCGACGCAGAAATCGAGGCACGCACCGGCGCGGATATCCCCTGGATTTTCGATGTTGAGGGAGAGGCCGGTTTTCGCGAGAGAGAGCAACAGGTGGTCGAAGAAATGACTCTCTGGGACGATGTGGTGTTGGCAACAGGTGGTGGTGTGGTGAACCGTCCCGAAAACCGGCAGGCGCTGGCTGGCCGGGGTTACGTCGTCTATCTCTACGCCACCGTCGAAGAGCAGGTCAGGCGAACCCGTCGGGACCGCCGCCGGCCCCTGTTACAAAAAGGGGATCCAGAGGAGGTGTTGCGGTCACTCATGGCAGTGCGCGAACCCTTATATCGCGAAATTGCTGACCATATTATCGAGACAGATGGTTGTAGCCCCAGAACCGTGGCCCAGCGATTGATGCAGGAGTTGCAGTAAATACCAGGTGGCGGTAGTCCCGTGGCCACCAGAGGCTGTTTCAGCTCACTACTAAGCGGTATCATCCCTCTCTTCTTTAGTCCCTACCCGAGGAGTTCATGTGTCGGTGTTGATGCATACCTTGCATGTTGATTTGGGGGAGCGCAGCTACCCCGTCTACATTGGCCGCGATCTTCTTGCGGATCCTGAATTGTTGGCCAGCCATATCAGCGGCTCACAGGTTGTGGTGGTGAGTAACGACAATGTGGCACCGCTGTACATGGAGCGTGTGCGCACGGCGCTGGGTTCGAGGAAGCGCGTGACGGAGGTTTTGCTGCGGGATGGGGAGGAGTACAAAACACTGGGCACGCTGAGCGATATTTTTGACCAGGTGATGGCGGCCGGACACAATCGCACAACCACTTTCATTGCCCTCGGTGGCGGAGTTGTGGGAGATATCACCGGATTTGCTGCCGCCTGTTATCAGAGAGGGGTTCACTTTATTCAGCTGCCCACAACCTTGCTCGCCCAGGTGGATTCCTCTGTTGGCGGCAAGACTGCGGTAAATCATCCTATGGGCAAGAACATGATAGGCGCGTTTCACCAGCCAGAGGCAGTGTTAATAGATACCAATACATTGCAGACCTTGCCCCCGCGAGAATTTGCTGCTGGCCTGGCGGAAGTAATCAAATACGGGCTGGTCAGTGACGAGCCATTCTATCACTGGCTGCGAGAGCATCTGCCGAAGCTGCTCGCCAGAGAGGAAGCCGCTCTTGCCGAGGCCATTGAGCGCAGCTGCAGCAACAAGGCGAAGGTGGTGGCGGCCGATGAGCGCGAGGGCGGGATCAGGGCGATTCTGAACCTGGGGCACACCTTCGGCCACGCCATTGAAACAGACCGCGGCTACGGCCAGTGGCTGCACGGCGAGGCTGTAGCGGCGGGGATGGTGCTGGCCATGGAACTCTCCCGCCGGCGCGGTTGGGTTGCGCAGGAAGATGTAGAGAACTTGCGCGCGCTTATCCTGGCGGCGGGGTTGCCGGTTGTGCCGCCGGCTGATATGACTGCTACTGCCTTTCTTGAGCTGATGGCCCGGGACAAGAAAGTGGTAGACGGGCGTCTGCGCCTGGTGTTGTTGAGGGGCGTGGGAAGCGCCTGTATTGTCGACGATGTCACAGATTCCGAATTGGAAGATTTGCTGACAGTGCGCGAAATAAACACCTGATTTGCCTCAAGCTGCGGGGTTTGTCCGCTGCGGTTCATATGTGTAAAATGGTCGGCCGCCTTTTGGCTCGGAAGCTACCGTGGCGCCGGGTGTTCCGTTTTAACTTTTTGATTTTACTACTTATTTTGGACTGACTATGAGCGCAGGCCTTTTTAGACCTGAAGAATTCCGTGACAATTGTGGCTTCGGACTGATCGCGCACACGGCGGGTGACGCCAGTCATCGCCTGTTGCTCACGGCTATCGAATCGCTTACCTGTATGACTCACCGCGGTGGCATTGCCGCCGATGGCAAGACAGGAGACGGCTGTGGTCTGTTGATGCAGATGCCCGATCAGTTTATGCGGACTGTGGCCAGTGAGTGCTTTGGTGTGACCCTGGGCGAAAACTACGGCGTAGGCCAGATTTTCCTGAGCAACGATTCCTCCCGCGCCACCGCGGCGCGAGCCGCAACCGAGCGGGCACTGACAGATCAGGGGCTGCGCGTATTGGGGTGGCGAGAGGTTCCCACGGACAGCTCGGTATGTGGTTCCATTGCCCTGGCCAGTCTGCCCGCCATCGAGCAGGTCTTCGTAGAAGCCCACGGGGTCTCCGATGAGGAATTGAACGCCAAATTGTTTGTCGCCCGCCGCAAAGCCGAAATTGCGACCGCTGACGACAGTGAATTTTATATTTGCAGCCTTTCCGGGCGGGTTATTGCGTACAAGGGTCTGGTGATGCCGGTAGATTTACCGCGTTTTTACCTGGATCTGGATGACGCACGGCTGGAGACTGCTATTTGCGTTTTCCACCAGCGCTTTTCCACCAACACCATGCCGCGTTGGCCATTGGCCCAGCCGTTCCGGCTGCTGGCACATAATGGGGAAATCAATACCATCGAGGGCAATCGGAATTGGGCCGACGCGCGCACGGCCCGATTTGAGAGTGAGAGCTTGCCGGATATCCAGTCCATCGCCCCGCTGGTCAACCGTACGGGCTCCGACTCATCCAGCCTCGATAATATGCTGGATGTGCTGCTTACCGGTGGTGTCGACATGCCCCGGGCGTTGCGGATGCTGATTCCGCCCGCCTGGCAGAACATCGAATCTATGGACCCGGACCTCAAGGCTTTCTATGAGTACCACTCCATGCACATGGAGCCCTGGGATGGACCGGCGGGAATAGTACTCACCGATGGCCGCTACGCGGTCTGCCTGCTGGACCGCAATGGGCTGCGCCCTGCTCGCTGGGTGACCACCAAAGACGGCTTTATCACACTGGCGTCCGAGGTAGGTACCCACGGTTACAAAAACGAAGACGTGATCGCCAAAGGCCGCGTTGGGCCCGGCCAGATCCTCATGGTGGATACCCAGACTGGCGAGTTGCTGCAAAACGACGAAATCGACAATCGCTTGAAAGCCCAGCATCCCTACAAGCGCTGGCTCAGGGAAAAGTCTCAGCGCATAGAGGGGACCTTCGGTGGCGAAGTGGCCACGGGAATCGACGCGGCCAGACTCACCAACTATATGAAAATGTTCCAGGTCAGCTTCGAGGAGCGAGACCAGATACTCAGGCCGCTGGCAGAGACCGGCAACGAAGGCGTAGGCTCCATGGGAGACGATACTCCCATGGCGGTACTGTCTCGTCTGGAGCGTTCGCTTTACGATTATTTCCGGCAGAAATTTGCCCAGGTAACCAATCCGCCAATCGATCCCCTGCGCGAAACTATCGTTATGTCGCTGGTGACAGATCTGGGGGGTGAAAAGAATGTCTTCCAGCAGGGGCCTGAGCACGCCGACCGGGTTGTGTTGTCGTCGCCGGTGTTATCCCAGGGTAAATTCACCACCTTGTTACAACTCGATCGCCCCGGCTTTGTGGTGCAGACAATCAATTGCACCTACAACCCGGCGGAAAAGAGCCTGAAGCAGGCTATTGAAGACATGGTCGCTGCAGCGGAGGCAGCGGTGCGCGGTGGCGTCACGATTCTGGTGATTTCGGACCGTGGTATCGAGCAGGACCGATTGCCTATCCACAGCCTGCTGTCAGTGGGGGCGCTACACCACCACTTGATCCGCACGGGACTGCGGGTCGATGCCAATATAGTTGTCGAGTCAGCCAGTGCCCGCGACTCGCACCAGATCGCCTGCCTGCTGGGCTTCGGGGCGACAGCGGTGTACCCCTACCTCGCATACAGTGTATTGGAAGACCTGATTCGCAGTGGTGAGGTGCTGGGCGAACCCAGTGCTTGCTACAAGAATTATCGCAAGGGGATCAACAAGGGTCTGCTCAAAATCATGTCCAAGATGGGTATCTCTGCCGTCAGTTCGTACCGTGGCGCCCAGTTGTTTGAAGCGGTGGGCCTGTGCCGCGAGGTGGTCGATCTCGCCTTCAGAGGGGTTGCCTCCCGTATTGAAGGTGCCGACTTTGGTGAGCTGGAGCTGGATCAAAAAGCCCTCGCTGCCAGAGCCTGGACCCTGCGCAAGGGTCTCGAGCAGGGCGGTCTGCTGAAATATGTCCACGGGCAGGAGTACCACGCGTTCAATCCGGATGTGGTGATGACGCTGCAGGAGGCTGTGGCCAGCGGTGACTATGCCGTCTATCAGCGCTACAGTTCCCTGGTGAACAATCGTCCAGTGGCAACTCTGCGCGACTTGTTCAAGCCGGTGGAGGCTGCCGTGCCGCTGGCGCTGGACGCTGTTGAGCCGGTGGAAAATATCCTGGTGCGCTTTGACTCGGCCGGCATGTCTTTGGGGGCCCTCAGTCCGGAGGCGCACCAGGCACTGGCCGCCGCGATGAACCGTATGGGGGCGCGCTCGAATTCGGGCGAGGGCGGGGAAGATCCGGAGCGCTTCGGCACCGAACGGGTGTCGAAAATCAAGCAGATAGCCTCGGGCCGATTCGGTGTTACTCCACACTACCTGGTAAATGCCGAAGTCCTGCAGATCAAGGTCGCGCAGGGGGCAAAACCCGGCGAGGGCGGCCAGCTGCCGGGCGGTAAAGTTAACGAGCTGATTGCACGGCTGCGCTACTCCGTGCCTGGCGTGACGCTGATATCGCCGCCGCCGCACCATGACATTTACTCCATTGAGGATCTTGCCCAGCTGATCTTTGACCTCAAACAGGTCAACCCACAAGCGCTGGTGTCCGTGAAGCTGGTGTCTGAACCCGGCGTGGGGACCATCGCCGCTGGTGTGGCCAAGGCCTATGCGGATCTGATCACAATTTCCGGCTATGACGGCGGCACGGCGGCCAGCCCGCTGACGTCTATTCGTTACGCCGGTTCTCCCTTTGAGTTGGGTCTGGCGGAGGTACAACAGACTCTGCGCGGTAATCACCTGCGCGGCTTTATTCGTTTGCAGGCCGATGGCGGCCTGAAAACAGGCCTTGATGTGATCAAGGCGGCCATTCTTGGCGCCGAGAGTTTCGGTTTTGGAACTGCGCCCATGGTGGCGCTTGGGTGTAAGTACTTACGAATCTGCCACCTCAATAACTGTGCGACCGGTGTTGCTACGCAGAACCAGAAATTGCGTGATGACCACTTTAATGGAACGGTCGAGATGGTGATCAATTTCTTCACCTTCGTGGCTACCGAAACCCGGGAGTGGCTGGCTCGTCTGGGTGTCCCCTCACTGCAGGCCCTGATCGGACGGACCGATCTGCTCGAGCTGCTGCCGGGCGAAACGACGAAACAGAACAAGCTGGATCTCTCGCCTATTTTATACAAGGCACCAGAGGCCGAGGGGCAACCCGAGTTTTGCCAGGTGACCTCAAATGTACCCTTTGACCGCGGCGAAAAGGCCGAAATGATGCTGGCGGCGACACTCGCCACAATCGATTCGAAAAGCGGGGGCGAGTTCGAGTTCCAGGTAACCAATTGTGACCGCTCCATCGGCGCGCGCCTTTCCGGCGAAATTGCCCGCCGCCACGGCAACATGGGAATGGAGGGCAATCCGCTGGTGCTGCGGCTTACTGGCACGGCGGGACAGAGCTTCGGGGTGTGGAACGCCGGCGGACTTCATATGTACCTGGAAGGCGACTCCAACGATTATGTGGGCAAGGGAATGGCCGGTGGCAAGTTGGTGGTTTATCCCGGGCGGGACAGCGAATTCGAATCCCATAAAACAGTGATTATCGGTAACACCTGCCTGTATGGCGCGACCGGTGGACGCCTGTTTGCTGCCGGTATTGCGGGTGAGCGATTTGGCGTTCGTAACAGTGGCGCTCACGCCGTGGTAGAGGGCGCAGGCGACCACTGCTGTGAGTATATGACCGGTGGCGTGATTACCGTGCTTGGCCCCACCGGCGTTAACTTTGGTGCAGGCATGACCGGTGGGTTTGCCTACGTACTGGATCAGGATCGTGGCTTTATCGACAGATTCAACAGTGAACTGGTGGAAATTCATCGGGTTAGTGCAGAGTATATGGAGCCCTACAGGCATCATTTGCGCAGCGATATCCGCGAGTTTATGACAGAGACCGGGTCCAAGTGGGGCGCGCACCTGTTGGAAAATTTTGAAGACTATGTTGGCAAGTTCTGGCTGGTTAAACCCAAGGCGGCGGATCTCGATCGCCTGCTGTCGCGCTTGCGCAATACGGATTAGAGCCTTAACCGGCTCCGGGAAAAGCTTATGAGTAAACGTTTGGAAAACAATTTCCAGTTTATCGACGTCGGCCGCAGTGATCCCGACAAGAAAACTCTGCGCTCGCGTAAAACAGAGTACGCCGAGATATACAAACCCTACACTCAGGAGCAGGTTGCGGATCAGTCTCACCGCTGCCTGGAATGCGGCAACCCCTACTGTGAGTGGAAGTGCCCGGTACATAACTTTATTCCCAACTGGCTGAAGCTGGTCGCCGAGGGCAATCTATTCGAGGCCGCGGAACTGAGTCACCAGACCAATACCTTGCCGGAAGTCTGCGGCCGGGTCTGTCCCCAGGACCGACTTTGCGAGGGCGCCTGTACCCTCAACGACGGCTTCGGTGCTGTCACTATCGGTGCCTCGGAAAAATATATTACCGATACGGCGCTCGCCATGGGTTGGCGTCCGGACCTCTCCGGAGTTGTGCCCACGGGTAAGTCAGTGGCGATTATTGGCGCTGGGCCGGCCGGCCTGGGTTGCGCCGACGTCCTCACGCGCAATGGCGTTAAGCCGGTAGTGTTTGATCGCTACCCGGAGATTGGCGGGCTGCTGACGTTTGGCATACCGGAATTCAAGCTCGAAAAAGAGGTTATGGTTCGTCGGCGGGAAGTATTTGAGGGCATGGGCATAGAGTTCCAGATGAATACCGAAGTGGGTAAGGATATATCCATCAGCGAAATCCTTGAGAAGTACGACGCGGTGTTTATGGGCATGGGTACCTACGCCTATATGCGCGGCAACTTTCCCGGAGAAGACCTGCCCGGTGTTTACGAGGCCTTGCCCTACCTGATAGGCAATGTGAACCACAACCTGGGTTTTGAGCAGCCAGCTGATGCCTATATAAACCTGAAGGGCAAGCGGGTTGTTGTTCTTGGCGGCGGTGATACCGCAATGGATTGTGTGCGCACGGCGGTGAGGCAGCAGGCGGAGCAGGTTGTGTGTGCCTATCGGCGCGACAAGACGAATATGCCGGGCTCCCGCCGTGAGGTAAAAAATGCGAGCGAGGAGGGTGTTGAGTTTCTGTACAATCGACAACCTCTGGAAATTGTAGAATATTTTGGCCAGGCCTGTGGCGTGAAGATGATCAAGACCAAAATGGGCAAGCCGGATACAGATGGTCGGCGGCGAGCCGAGCCCATTGCCGGTAGCGAAGTAGTGCTGGAGGCTGACGCCGTGATAATCGCCTTCGGCTTCCAGCCAAATCCACCCGAATGGTTGGGGGATATCGAGGTGATTACCAATGACTGGGGTGGCGTGGTTGCCGAGGAAGTCCAGCCATTCAAATTCCAGACCAGCAACCCTAAAATCTTCGCCGGCGGTGATATGGTGCGCGGTTCTGATCTGGTTGTGACGGCCATTTGGGAAGGCCGTCAGGCGGCCGAAGGCATACTCGATTTTCTGGAAGTCTAAAGTCCGGTAAGTGTTGCAATCCTACTAATCAGATAGAACATACTGAGGCCAAAGCCCGCATGAGTGAACTCAAAAACGACCGCTTCCTGCGTGCTCTGCTGCGCCAGCCCGTGGATCAAACTCCCGTTTGGATGATGCGCCAGGCCGGGCGGTATTTGCCGGAGTACCGGGCGACACGGCAACAGGCGGGATCGTTTCTCGATCTTTGCAAGAATACTGAGTTGGCCTGCGAGGTCACTATGCAGCCTCTGCGCCGTTACCCGATGGACGCGGCAATCCTGTTTTCTGACATTCTAACGATCCCTGATGCATTGGGGCTGGGCCTGTATTTTGAAGAGGGCGAAGGGCCGCGCTTTCGCAAAACGGTTCGCAGCGAGGCAGACCTTGCGGGATTGAACAGCTTTACTGCTGACGATGATCTCGAGTATGTCATGGCTGCCGTGCGCACAATTCGCCGGGAATTGAATGGTCAGGTGCCCCTGATCGGTTTTTCCGGTAGCCCCTGGACTCTCGCCACTTATATGGTGGAGGGAGGATCGTCCAAGGATTTTGCCCGGGTCAAGGCCATGGCCTACGACCGGCCCGAGTTGATGCACCAACTCCTGTCCCTGCTGGCGGACGCGGTGGGTGATTACCTTGCAGCGCAGATCCGGGCGGGTGCCCAGGCCGTGCAGATTTTCGACACTTGGGGCGGCAGCCTCAGTACCACGGGTTATCAGGAATTCTCCCTGCAGTATATGCAGCGCGTGATCTCCCGCCTGCCGACGGAATCCGCCGGCCGCCAGGTACCGGTAATTGTCTTTACCAAGGGCGGCGGTCAGTGGCTGGAGGTGATCTCAACGTGTGGCGCTCAGGCGGTGGGCATTGACTGGACCACGGATATCGGCCTCGCGCGTCAACGAATCGGCAAAAAAGTGGCTTTGCAGGGAAATATGGACCCGAGCATGCTGTTTGCCTCACCCGCCAGAATCAGGGAAGAGGTCGGTGCCATTCTAGCTGCCTATGGCAATGGGCCTGGCCATGTATTCAATCTTGGCCACGGCATTACTCCCGGGGTGAATCCCGACCATGTCACCGCTTTTGTTGATGCGGTGCAGGAACTCTCACCGCAGTATCACCAGCAGAGCTGACGCGCTCCCTGCGGCCGTATCAGCCCGCTTTTTGATTTGCCGCCTGTTTCTGGGCAGCGGCCTCGTCGCAGCAGAAATCGTGGTCCATTTCCAGAGCTGGCTGATCGCAAGCCGGTCGTCCAACCACTTTGGCCGGTACGCCGGCGACAGTCGTGTGGGGCGGCACATCCTCCAGCACTACACTGCCCGCGCCTACCTTTGCACCTTCGCCCACCCGGATATTTCCCAGGATCTTGGCGCCTGCGCTGATCAGCACTCCGTCGCCGATTTTCGGGTGGCGATCGGCCTCGTCCTTCCCCGTTCCTCCCAGCGTGACAGACTGAAGGATAGAGACGTTATCGCCCACCACGGCAGTTTCGCCGATAACCAGGCCGGTGGCGTGATCGAGCATAATGCCGCTGCCCATGCGTGCGGCGGGGTGGATGTCCACGCCGAACTCGATGGTCATGCGGTTCTGGAAAAATAGCGCCAGCGGTTCGCGACCCTGCTGCCAAAGCCAATGGGCTACCCGGTGGGTCTGCAGAGCGTGAAATCCCTTGAAGTAAAGAAAAGGAATATAGAGTTCATGACAGGCGGAATCCCTGTCCAGAACCGCTTGCAGGTCGGCACGGACGGCCTTGCGAATGGAGGCGTCGCTGTCGAAAGCCTGCTGTATGACATCGCGCAGCAGCAACGAAGACGCGGTAGGGCTTTCCAACTGGCTGGCCAGGTGGAAGCTCAGTGAGCGCTCGAGCAAAGGGTGGTTGAGAATGGTCGCGTATAAGAAGCTGGCGAGCATGGGCTCATCGCGCGCATGTTGGAGCGTTTCTTCGTGTATACGATCCCAAAGGACGTCGTTGCTTGCTTGATTCATAATATTTACCTCGGTCTCTATATGGCACTGTAGCCTAGATAGGGGCTTTCGTCACGGTGTGGCCAGCCAGGTGCGGCCGGCGAGGGGCTGCCCGGACAAAGCCTGTGTACTCGCGTTGATTGCACCGGTAAACGCCCATAGCTCGTGCCCGCTCTCCATGTACTTGAGTTCAAACAGGCTAAGAGGGGTAACCGGCATTACCCGGGAAACGCCGCCCGGGTGCGCCGCCAGGTGCATCGCCACCCCGAATTCCTCCACGTACGCCTGCCAATTGCTGCGCAGTTCGATGCGGCCGCCGAGTTGCAGTAGCCAGAAAAACCCGCCACAACCATGGACTCTGCGCTGTAAATGTTTTGCCTTTGGCCAGGGGTTAGGATACAGCAGGTAGTGATAGTCCGCCGCGATATCCCGCTCCGCCAGCATTTGCCACAGGCCCTCGCATTCAGCGTGTAGCAGAAGGGTGTTTTCCGGGGAGTCGTCGGGCTGTTTGGCAAGGCGGTGGCCAGATTTGTCGATGCCTACCACCAGATGTCCGGGATGCTGCTGCGCCAACGCGGCAGTGCTATGGCCGGTGCCGCAAAAAGAATCCAGCACCAGTGGGCGCGGCTGATCCGCCAGCGCCTGCAACAGCAACTCGAGGGCCGCGGCATTGTGCGATGCCACCGGCTTGCGTGACGGCGCCTCAAGATGCCTTCGAACAGTGGCAGCCAGCTTTGGGTGCATGTGTTCCTGATTGCTGGTGGGCTGGCGTGACAGGGCGTGCAAGAGCGGCAAAATCCTTTTGTATCAAAGCAGTTAGCAGCGGTGAGTTTGATGTTGATCACTGCCGCTGCGATGATACCCCCCGATAATGAGCACATCCACAGCAGAGACGATATAGCATGCGCCATGATTTGCGGCCCCACTGGTTAAAAAAGAGCTACCTGAACTTCAGGCACTGGTGGGCAGAATACTTCTTGCGGCCGGAGTGCGCTTCACTGGGACCTTTCCATACGATCATGAAACCCTGGTATGTGCACATCACCGGCAACAATATCGCGATCGGGCGCTGTTTCACCGCCATCGGTGAGCCTGGGCAGCGGGTGGAAGTGGGCGTGTGGGGCCGGGAAGACGGCGAGGGGCGAATCACCATAGGCGATTGTGTTCTCATGAGCCCGGGTTCGCGTATCAGCGCCAGCGATGAGATCACCATTGGTAATGGGGTGATGCTGGCCAACGGCGCCTATATCACCGATTCGGACTGGCACACGATCTACGACCGGACCAAGCGAGACGAACGCGTAACACCTGTCATTATCGGCGACAACGTGTGGCTGGGCGATCATTCAACGGTGCTCAAAGGTGTGACCATTGGTGAAAACAGTGTCGTGGCCGCCCGGGCGGTAGTGATTAAGGATGTGCCTGCCAACGTGGTGGTCGCCGGCAATCCGGCCAAGGTCGTAAAAGAGCTCGACTCTGAACGCGGTTTTGTCACTCGCATGGACTATTTCAAGGACCCTGCCGGACTGGCGCAGTTCTTTGAAGCGGTTGATCGCGAGGTGCTGGCGGGGAACACATTTTGGCGCTGGTTTTGGTCTGTGGTCTACCCGGGGTCTCGTCGGTGACACCTGCTACCGTTAATTATTTGCATCCTTTGGTTTGGATGGGTTCACGGCGAGTTTCACAAGGGGATATCAGTAGCTGTACCGTCCTGGATCAGACGAACACCAACAGCCACGAAGGCGTCGCGATGAACTTTGGGGCAATGTACAAGCCGGGTTTTTGCAGCCACATCGAGGGCATTTGTTAGAGAAGCTGTAGCGGCTCTTCCTGCAATGCCGACATCTGCTCGCGCAGCTCTAGAATATGATCGGCCCAATAGCGCTCGGTATTGAACCAGGTGAAACTGTGGGGGAAGGCGGGGTCGTTCCAGCGGCGGGCGAGCCAGGCGGCGTAGTGCGTAATGCGCAAGGTTCGCAGGGCTTCCAGCCAGCGCAGCTGGCGTGGATCAAAGTCGCAGAACTCAGAATAGCCCTCGATCAATTCCGCGAGTTGTAGCTGACGGTAGGGCCGGTCGCCACTGAGAAACATCCACAGATCCTGAATAGCCGGGGCAGTGCAACAGTCGTCCAGATCAACAAAATGGGCGGTGTTGTCGCGCCACAGGATGTTGCCCACGTGACAGTCACCGTGAATGCGTATCGTATCGTCTGGTTTCACCTCTGCATATATCGTCGACACGGTTTGCAGCAGATCTGCCGTCAGGGTGCTGTAAGCCGGCACAAGTGATTGGGGGATGAAACCATCCAACAGAAATTCACGGCTTTGTTTCAGCATTCGCTCCACAGTGATTTCCTGGCGTGCTGCAAAATTTGCAGCCTTGCCTACACCGTGAATGCGCCCAAGGGTTCTGCCCAGCACCAGCAGGTTATCGAAATTGTCCAGTTCCGGGGGATGGCCACCACGACGCTTGAACAGGGCGAAGCGAAATCCCTCAAACTCATGCAGTGTCTTGCCGTCGCCGCTGACCATGGGGGCGACGACAGATATCTCCGCAGCCTGCAGCTCCAGGCTGAAGGCGTGCTCCTCCAGAATTTGGGTATCACTCCAGCGCTCTGGGCGGTAGAACTTCGCAATCAGCGGCGTGCCATCTTCAATGCCAACCTGATAGACCCGGTTTTCGTAGCTGTTGAGCGCCAGCAGACGCGCATCGCTGAGATGGCCGGCGGATTCCACGGCGTCGATCACCATGTCAGGGCCCAGGCGTTCGTAAGGGTGCTCACTCATGATGATCTGCCGAATCCATTAATAGCGCCGCGCTCTTGATCTGTGCAAACAATTTGTCTCCCACCTGTAGTTGTAGTTTCGCTGCGGACTTACGTGTGATGCGTGCCAGCAGGTATTGGGAGCCCAGGGCAAGCCTCAGCAATACCCGCGCACCGCCCTCGCCCTCCGTCTGTATCTCCCGGAGCGTCACCGGGAGTATATTCAGGATACTGCTGTCCTTGGGCTTTTCGCGACACACGCTGACATCGCGTGCGGGGACGCGCAATCTGCGCTGCTGCCCCGGGAGATGTTGTTGTTGTGCCACAAGAAGCGTTTGCCCTTCGACTTGCAGTTCTGTGAGATCGAACTCCGGGTCGTCTTTTCCGATTGTGCCCAGCAGGATCGCGGCAGCCTGCTCTTCCCGGGAGAGCCTGGTGTCCAGGCTGCCACAGAGATCCAGTAGCGACCCCTGGTCCACCACCCGGCCGTTTTCCAGCAGCACCAGGTAATCTGCCAACTGACTTACTTCCTCAATATCGTGACTCACATAAAGCATGGGCAATTGCAGTTCTCTCGTCAGCCTTTGCAGGTAGGTCAGACACTGTTGGCTGGCCTCGTGGTCAAGGTTGGCTAAAGGCTCATCCAGCAGCAGTAACTGAGGCGCTGACAACAGGGCGCGGCCTATGGCGACACGTTGCCGCTGGCCTGCGGAAAGCACTGTTGGCGAGCGAGGCAGGAACTCTGCCAGATCCAGCCAGCTTACCACCTGGTTTATGTCAGGCCCCTCGCCCGGTTTTTTCCGAGTCTCCGCGTAGTGCAGGTTTTGTTGTACCGTCAGGTGAGGAAACAACCGGCCGTCCTGGAATACGTAGCCTACCCGTCGCTGCCAGGGCGGAATGAAAGTACTCCCTGTCATCCACCCTGTGCCGCGAAACCGCACAGTGCTGCCGGAGGCGGGCCGACGCAGCCCCGCGATACAATCCAGCAGCGTGCTTTTACCGCTGCCACTGGGGCCGTAAATAGCCGTGACTCCGACAGCGGGCAGTGCGCAATTTACTTGCAGTTGAAAGTGCTGTTCCCCGGTGTAATCGAGCTGCAATTCAAGATCATTCATGCGCGAACCCGCCAATTATCGCGCCGGTCGCGTCGGTATAGCAGAATCAGGAGAAACAGAGAGAAAATCACCAGGCCTCCGGCCAGTCGGTGAGCCTCGGCAAATTGCAGGGATTCCACATAATCATACAGGGCGATGGACAGCACCTGGGTTTCACCCGGAATGTTGCCGCCTATCATGAGCACCACGCCAAATTCGCCCACGGTATGGGCGAAACCCAGACTGGCAGCGGTCACGAAACTGCGTCGTGTGAGTGGCATCACCACGGAGCGGAACTGATCCAGCGGTTTTGCTCCCAGCGTGGCGGCTGCTTTGAGCAGGTCTTCTGGCACCCGCTGGAAGGCGGCCTGCAGTGGTTGGACCACGAATGGCAGGGAATAAATGACCGAACCAATCACCAGGGCGCTGAAGCTGAAGGCCAGTTGAGTGCCGGTGAGCTGATGCCAGGCGCGGCCGATAGCGGTGTCAGGTGCGAACAACAGCAACAGGTAAAAGCCCAGTACTGTAGGTGGCAGGATCAGCGGCATGGCGACCAGCGCCTCTACCAGGGCCGGCCACTTTGCTTTTTGTCGGGACAGCCACCAGGCCAGCGGAGTGCCGAAGATAAGCAACAGGATGGTGGTGATGCTAGCCAGCGCGATGGTCAGGCCGATGGCATCGAGCTCGGCATTACTCAAGGGCAAGGTTGGTAGCCCGCTTTGGAAATCAGTGCGCGCACGGTATCACTTCTGATCCACTTCAGGTAGCTCTCCAATGCCTTGTTGCCGTGAACTGGAGTGAGTGAGATAGCAAATTGATCCAGTGGTGCGTGCCAATCCGCGGGGACGTTGGTTGCGCTGGGGGCGAGCGCTTTCGGCACTAGCGCCAGAGCAGTTCCGCCACTGTGCCAGAACTGGTAGGCCTGCACGACGTTGGTGCCGCGCACCAGTTTGCGGCCCTGGCCGGCGGCGAATTCAGGGCGTGCCAGAACGGCCATTGCGGCAACGCCATAGGGGGCGGTGGTCGGGTTGGCAATCGCCAGGCTTAGAACCGGGTTGGCGAGTTGTGGCAGTTCTCCGTTACCACCCGCCAGTACCAGGGTTCCTCTGGCATAGCAGAATGGCTCTCCCCGCTGAGTGTCCTTGTTTGCCAGCATCTCGGTACTCGCCTGATCGGCGGAAAAAAACAGGTTGAAGGGTGCACCGTGCAAGATCTGGCTATACAAAACACCGGTGGACCCTGAACTGAGGACCACCTGGTGGCCTGTCTGTTGCTCGAATAGTTCGCTAATCTGCTGCAGGGTGCTGCGGAAGTTGGCAGCTACCGCTATCCGCAGTGGTTCCCCGGCCGTTACGGGAACAGAAATTGCCAACATCAACAGGAGCAAGTAGTGCATTGGGGGTCTCAGTTTCAGAACAGGCCCCCGGACTCATCAGTAATCGGGGACTGGTGTTCGGGCCAGGCACCATACTTCGACATGGTCCGCACCTGCGCCACGCAGGGTGGCCGCCAGCGCCGTCGCCGTGGCGCCCGTGGTAAAGACGTCGTCAACGATAGCTACCCGCAGGTTGTCATAGCGCTTGATGGCTGTAAAGGCACCCTTCAGGTTGGTGCTGCGTTGGGCCGCGCTGATGCCTGATTGCGCCTGGGTTGCGCGGGTGCGCTTTACCGACCGGTGATCCAGTTGTGCCGTGTGGATCACGGGTGAACAGGAACGCAGCTGCCGGCACAGCAACTCGGATTGATTGAAGCCACGGCGCAACAGGCGGCGCCAGTGCAGCGGCACAGGAATAAGGACATCCACCTCGGGCAGTTCTTCGGAACCTTGCAGCCAGAGCGTTGCAAGCAGTGGGGTCAGACGCCGGTCGGCATGAAATTTCCAGCGCAGTATCAAGTGTGCCAACAGTTCGCAGTAGAGCCATGGGGCCAGGACCCGGTCAAAAGGCGGGGGCGACTGCAAACAATTTCCGCACAGTGCTTCAGCGGATTGTGGCCGTGAGGCGGACAAAGGAATGGCGCAACGAGGGCAACTACTACTGTTGGCCTGTAGATCCTGCTCACACGCCAGGCACAGTGGTAGTGCGCGGGAACTGGGCAGCCCACACAGCGCACAGTATTGTGGAAACAAGCCGCTGAGCAGCGCATTCAGTGGCTTGTTAACCATGACTGCCTCGCCTGGTTGACAGGCTAGTGGTTGCCGCTATCATTGTGGACCTGTCTTTTCGTCTTGTCCGGGTTTGTTATGTCCTTAGCCATCAGTGTTGCACCCTCCGATCTCGCGCCCCAGCCGAGCGAAATTCGCCATGATTGGTCCAGGCGGGAAGTAGAGGCGTTGTTCGCCCTGCCCTTCAACGACCTGTTGTTTCAAGCCCAAACGGTCCATCGCCGTTATTTTGACCCGAATCAGGTGCAAGTGAGCACATTGCTTTCCATCAAAACCGGCGCTTGCCCGGAAGATTGCGCCTACTGCCCGCAAAGCACCCGCTATGACACTGGGCTGGAGGTAGAGAAGTTAATGGAGGTGGAAAAGGTGCTGGCGCAAGCCAGGCTTGCTCGCGAAAGTGGTGCCACGCGTTTTTGTATGGGCGCCGCCTGGCGCTCACCGAAGCAACGGGATATGCCTCATGTCGTGGCCATGGTGAAAGGCGTACGGGACCTTGGTTTGGAAAGCTGCATGACGTTGGGCATGCTGACAGAGGGGCAGGCACGGGAATTGGGTGAGGCCGGTCTGGATTACTACAACCACAATCTTGACACCTCTCCGGAATTCTACGGCGATGTTATCACCACGCGCACCTACCAGGACCGACTGGAAACGCTGGGTCATGTGCGGGAGGCGGGCATGAAAGTGTGCAGCGGCGGTATCGTAGGGATGGGCGAGCAGCAGGGAGATCGCGCCGGCTTGTTACAGCAGCTGGCGAATTTGCCACAACACCCCGAAAGCGTTCCCATCAATATGCTGGTTCGCGTCAAGGGCACGCCGCTAGCCGAAGAGGAAGACCTCGACCCGTTTGAATTTATCCGCACTATCGCGGTTGCCCGGATTATGATGCCGGCCTCCCACGTTCGCCTCTCCGCCGGCCGTGAAGAAATGAACGAGCAGATGCATGCGCTGGCCTATTTCGCCGGCGCGAATTCAATATTCTATGGCGAGAAACTACTTACTACACCGAATCCCCGTGCCAACTCAGACATGGCTCTGTTTGCGCGCCTGGGTATAGCGCCAGAGCAGCGACAGGTAGAGCGGGCGCCGGCCACACCCGACCCCCGCTTCTATGACGCGTCATTGAGCGCCGATGCCAAAGTACAGAGCGCCCATTAGCTCGACGTGATACCTCACTGACGATGGGAGCTTTAAGCGACCGGCTCGATGCGGGCCTGGCCTTGCGCCGGCATGAAAACCTCATTCGCCACCGCCAGACCTTGCAATCTGCCCAGGGACCCCTGGTGCAGCTTGGCGGCAGGCAATACCTCAATTTTTGCAGCAACGACTATTTGGGCCTGGCCGCCCACCCCCGGATTATTGCTGCGTTTAAACGTGCCGCTGACCGTTACGGCGTAGGCAGTGGCGCGTCCCACCTGGTCTGCGGCCACAGCGAAATGCACCACCAGTTGGAGGAGGCGCTCGCAGATTTTACCGGCAGGCCACGTGCACTGCTGTTTTCCAGCGGTTATATGGCCAATACAGGGATACTCACCAGCCTGCTTCAGCGCGGTGACTATGTATTTGAAGACAGGCTCAACCACGCCTCGCTATTGGATGGCGGCTTGTACAGTGGTGCGCGTTTTCAACGATTTCCCCACGGCGATGTGGCGGCTTTGGAGCGTAAGCTTGTCACAGCTGGCAAGGGTGCCGCAGAAGGGGATAGACGAAATGGCGCAAAGGGGAGCGTAAAGCTGGTAGTGGTGGACGGTGTTTTCAGTATGGATGGCGATATCGCGCCGCTGCAAGAGCTGGCTGCATGCTGCGCCCGGCACGATGCGAGCCTGATGGTAGATGATGCCCACGGCTTTGGTGTAATGGGCAAAAATGGTGCCGGAAGCACAGAAGCTGCAGGCCTTGGTTCGACTGAGGTGCCTGTACTGATGGCTACGCTGGGCAAGGCCCTGGGCACCAGTGGTGCGTTTGTCGCCGGTAGCGAGTTGCTTATCGAGGCACTTATTCAGCAGGCCCGAACCTATATCTACACCACGGCCCTGCCTCCGGCTGTCGCTGCGGCGAGTCTTGAATCGCTGCGCCTGTTGCACGACGAGTCCTGGCGTCGTGAGCATCTCGCAAGCTTGATAGCCCGTTTCCGACATGGTGCCCAGCAGCTGGGTCTGCCACTGATGCCGTCCACTAGCGCCATCCAGCCATTGATGGTGGGAGATGCCGCCAGGGCGTTGGACCTGAGCGACAAGTTGAGACAACGGGGCCTGTTAATCGGCGCCATTCGGCCGCCCACGGTGCCTGCTGGTACATCGCGCCTGCGTATCACCCTGAGTGCAGCCCATAGTGAGGAGCAGGTAGACCAGCTGTTGGAGCAGACCGCCGTTTGCTGGACCGGGCCCTGAGGTGCGGGTAGACGCCGAATACCTGCCCGCTACTACGGGAGCAGACCAGGAACTGGTGCTGCTGCACGGCTGGGGTAGCAACCGCGAAATCTGGCGGCCAGTTCTGGCCACACTGCGCCCCTGGGCGAATGTTACTTTGCTGAACCTGCCGGGTTGTGCGCCGGGCCTTGGCCAGGGAGCTGAATTCGAACTGCAGGCGTTGCTGGTAGCAGTGCTAGCAGCCGCACCCCCGCAGGCCGTATACATGGGGTGGTCTCTGGGCGGGCAGTTGGCGTTGGCGTTGGCCGCTCATCATACTGATCGGGTGTCGGCGGTGATTACTGTGTGCAGTAATCCGCGTTTTATCGCGGAAAGCGAATGGCCCGGGATGGAGTTGGACGACTTTGACCGTTTTCAGAAGGCCTACCACGCGGCGCCCGCGGCGGGTCTGCGGCGCTTTGCCCGTTTGCAGTCCCGGGGCGCAGAGCGGCCGCGCGAGCTACTAAGGCAAATGCAGAGCCTGCAGTTATCCTGTGGCCCTGAACTATTGCCGGGGCTGGATTGGCTGCGAGAGCTCGACCTGAGGCCGCAACTACCTCTACTGCAACGGCCCCAGTTGCACCTGTTGGCGGAGCGCGATGGCCTGGTTCCGGCATCGCTTGAGCTTCCGCTGACGGAGTTGCTGCCTCGCCACTCGACGGCGCAAGTGCAGGTGCTCCCTGCTGTCAGCCATCTGGCTCCTCTGGAACGGCCGCGGGAACTGGTGTCACGCTGTCGCGAATTTCTCGAAATAGCGGGCCTGCTCCGGGTGCCGGTCACCCGGGAAGATGCACTGGCCAAGGAAGATGTTGCCTCTTCTTTCAGCAGGGCCGCTAATTCCTATGACTCAGTTGCGAAGTTGCAGCGCGAGGTGGGCAAGCGTTTGCTGAGTAAACTGGATACCTCGACCGCAGCGCCCGGTAGAGTGCTTGACCTGGGTTGTGGAACAGGATTTTTCCGCGCGGATTTGAGCGCCAGGTACCCCGGCGCTGACTATGTTGGGCTTGATCTGGCTCCGGGTATGGTCGAGTACGCGCGTACTCGGTCGTCGGGGCAGGGCCTCTGGGTTGTAGGTGATGCAGAATCGCTTCCGTTGGCCACGGCAAGCGTTGATGTCGTCTTCAGCAGCCTGGCAGTGCAGTGGTGCCACAAGCCCGAGTGGTTCCTGGCTGAGTTGGCCCGTGTGTTAACACCCGGGGGTCGCTGTGTATTCACTACCCTGGGCCCGGATACGCTGTGTGAACTGCGTCAGGCCTGGGCAGCGGTGGATTCCTACCAGCATGTGAACAATTTTCTGCCTGCGCAGATGCTGAATGCTGCGGCGGCGAGTGTGCCTGGAATTGAGCTGAGCCTGAACACCGAGCGCTACTGCATGCAATACCAGCGGGTGGGCGAATTGCTCACAGAACTGAAATCGCTGGGGGCGCACAATATGAATCGGCGCAGACCCACCGGGCTTACCAGCCGAAAAATGCTGCAGGGTATGTTGCAGGCCTATGAAAGCTGGCGCATCGATGACCTGCTGCCTGCCACTTACGATGTGATTTTTGCTGAGGTGAAGAAAGTATGACGCGAACATTGTTTGTGACGGGTACCGATACCGGCGTGGGGAAAACGGCCATCAGCTGTGCTCTGCTTATTGCCGCCCGCGAGGCCGGCCTGAAAACCGCCGCAATCAAGCCCGTGGCCGCAGGCTGCGACGAGGAGGGTCATAATGAGGATGCGCTGCAGCTGATGGCCTGTATGACCGAGCCCCTTGATTATGAGCAGGTTAACCCGGTTGCTCTGCGTGCCGCCATTGCGCCGCATATCGCCGCCCAGCGGGAGGGCAGGATATTGCAGGTCAGTCGTCTGGCGGGATTGTGCAGGGGAGTCATGTCCGGAGAGGCAGATCTGGTTTTGATCGAGGGGGCGGGAGGATGGCGCGTCCCGCTTAATGCCAGCGAGACGCTGGCAGACCTCGCCGTGCAATTACAGGTCGGTGTTATCCTGGTTGTGGGTATGCAGTTGGGTTGTATCAATCATGCGCTGCTGACGGCCGAGGCAATTACTCGCGATGGCCTGGAATTGGTTGGCTGGATAGCCAATCAAACGGGGGAGGCGATGGCCTGTTATCAGGAAAACCTGGAAACTCTACAGCGACGCCTGCCGGCTCCCCTGTTGGGTGAAGTGCCGATGTTGTCGCCGTTTGATGCGCTGCAGGCATCTAAAAGTCTTTCTATCAGTGCGTTAAAAGCAGTGTAAGCGCTCACTTTCTTTTAGCAGCACCGGTGTTTTTATAGCTGTTTTATCGGGAGTCCGTACCTTTCAGGTACAAAAATATATTTGACTTCCGGCGAGAAAAGCCCAATATGTGAGCACTGAACACATGGCTCTTTCAGCACGCTCGTGCAAGACTTTTCGCGAGCCACGATAACCAAGAGGTAGTTACCATGCCAGCTTACAAGGCTCCCCTGCGCGACATCAGTTTTGTTATGAACGAACTGCTCGAGTCCGAAAAGCTCTATCAGACTTTGCCCGGCTATGAAGAGGCAACAGCGGATCTCATGAATGCCATTGTTGAGGAGGGCGCCAAGTTTGCGGAGAACGTACTGTCACCTCTCAACCAGCCCGGAGACGAAGAAGGTTGTCACTGGAGCGAGGAAGGTGTGACTACCCCCAAGGGCTTTGCCGATGCGTATCACCAATATGTAGCCAACGGTTGGCCCGCTTTGAGTGCAGGAACCGATATCGGCGGCCAGGGCATGCCCAATCTCATGGGTATTGTCATTAATGAAATGGCGGGCACTGCAAACTGGTCCTGGCTCATGTACCCGGGCCTCAGCCACGGTGCCGTGAAAACCATCGAGGAACACGGTGACGCGGAGCAGAAAGAGAAGTACCTGACCAAACTGGTGGAGGGTACGTGGACCGGCACCATGTGCCTGACGGAAGCCCATTGCGGTAGCGACCTCGGCCTGTTGCGCACCAAGGCAGAGCCACAGGCGGACGGCAGCTACGCAGTCACCGGCACCAAGATTTTTATCAGCGCCGGTGATCACGACATGGCGGAGAACATTGTCCACATCGTATTGGCAAGGCTGCCGGATGCTCCCGCCGGCACCAAAGGTATCTCGCTGTTCATTGTTCCCAAGTTCAAGATTAACGAAGACGGCGGTCTTGGCGAACGCAATGCGGTGACCTGTGCATCCATCGAGAAAAAGATGGGTATCAAGGCTTCAGCCACATGTGTTATGAATTTTGACGGCGCCAAAGGATACCTGATCGGGCCGCCCAACCGCGGCCTGAACTGCATGTTTACCTTTATGAATACCGCCCGTATTGGCACAGCACTTCAGGGTCTGGCCCATGCACAGCTGTCTTATACGGGTGCACTCACCTATGCAAAGGAACGGCTCGCAATGCGCAGCCTCACGGGCCCCAAGAACCCCGATGGCCCGGCGGACCCGATCATAGTGCACCCGAATGTGCGCCGCATGCTGCTTACTCAAAAAGCGTTTGCCGAGGGAAATCGCGCCTTTATCTACTTCCTGGCACAGCTGGGAGACATAGTGGATGCTGGCAATGAGGAGCAGGCCAAAGAGGCAGATGATCTAATGGCGCTGCTGACACCCATTGGTAAAGCTTTTGCCACGGAAACCGGTTTTGAGGCCGCCAATATGGGCATCCAGATTTATGGCGGCCATGGCTTTATCCGCGAATGGGGCATGGAGCAGATCGTGCGGGATTCGCGCATTTCCATGTTGTATGAGGGTACCACCGGCATTCAGGCGCTGGACCTGCTGGGCCGCAAGGTCATAGGCAGCGGCGGGAAGTTGTTGTTGGGCTTTACTGGACTAATCGAGGAATTCTGTAATGCCAATGCGGCGCCGGAAGATGCCGAATTCATCGATGTCCTGAAAGCCTACAAGGATGAGTGGCTGGGCCTGTCGATGAAAATCGGCGAGTCTGCCATGCAAAACCCGGACGAAGCAGGTGCCGCCGCCGTGGACTATATGATGTACAGCGGTTATGTGACCCTGGCCTATTTCTGGGCGCGTATGGCTGTGTTGGCCAGACACAAGGTTGCCGAGGCCGACGGAGACGTCTCGTTCTATGAATCCAAGTTGCTTACGGCCCGGTTCTATTTTGAGCGCCTGTTGCCCCGCACCTTGGGGCACAAGGATATGATGTTGTCCGGCGCTGAAAACCTCATGGACATGCCGGTAGCCCTGTTCGAATTCTAGAACGCAAGTTGCTGCGCAGGATGCTTACCCCAAAGGGGTGACTTTCCTGCCCTGAGGGGAGAGAATGCTTGTTGTTCTCTTCCCTTTTTTTTGAAGCCTAAAATGTCTGAAACCAAACCTGAAATGTCTGGACCTAAAGATACTAGCTATGAGAATCGCCTGCACCCTGAAGACCAGGCTCGGGTTGATGGGTTTATCAAGCGTGGCGTCAATTCTGTGGAGCGCAAACCATTTCGCCCACTGCGCCTGCTGCTGATTCTCATTGGAGTTGTGCTGGGCCTCAGTTTATTCAGCCAATTTCTGGCCCGCTGGGCCGGTGTTTATTAGGGCGGACGGAGTGGGTCAGCCTTTGAATTGGTTCTCTGGTGCGCTTTTGGTATAGTGGCGCGCCCTGTAATATCGGTGTGTGGCGCAGCCTGGTAGCGCACTTCGTTCGGGACGAAGGGGTCGGAGGTTCGAATCCTCTCACACCGACCAATTTCAACACGCTATACCCCATCCACTCCCATTTTTGATGGAGCTCCGGCCACCTCTCTGACCAGCTTGGGAACGAGGTAACCTGAAAGGGTGTTGGTTAGCTCCGTGATCAGGCCACAGGCCTTCTCTTCGTTTACGTCAAAATGCGCTGCACCCTGCACTTTGTCGAGAAGGTGCAGGTAGTAAGGAAGTACACCGGCAGTAAAAAGTCTCTCGCTAAGTGCGATAAGGGTATCAGCGCGATCGTTGATACCGGCCAGCAGGACGGCCTGGTTCAAGAGCGCGATACCGCCCTGCTGCATGCGCTGGAGGGCAGCGGCCACAGAGTCGTCAATTTCGTTGGGGTGATTACAGTGGATTACCACCACAGTTTGCAGGCCGGGACGGCGCACAGCCTCCAGTAATCCCTTGCTTACCCTGTCTGGAATAACCACGGGCAGCCTGGTGTGTATGCGCAGACGGCGGATGTGCCCGATGGCGGCGATTTTTGTCACCAGTTCGTCGAGGTATTTATCACTCGTTATAAGCGGGTCGCCGCCGCTGAGAATGACCTCACTGATGTCTTTGTCCCGGGCTATATACTCCAGGGCCTGATCCCATTCGGCCCTGCTGTTCTGGTTGTCGTTATACGGGAAGTGGCGGCGGAAACAGTAGCGGCAGTTTATGGCACAGCCGCCACTTACTATAAGCAGGGCGCGGCCGCGATATTTTTGAATAATGCCCCTGGCCGGGTTGGCCTCACCGACTTCGTCGAGGGGGTCAATGCTGAACCCCGGCACTTTAATCATCTCCTCCTGGTGGGCGAGCACCTGCAGTAGAAGCGGATCCTTTGGGTCTCCACAGCGCATTTTGCGCACGAAAGCGAGTGGCACCTTCAGGGCGAACTCAGCGGCAGCCTGCGGGCTATAGCCCACATCTTCCGGAGCCAGGCCCAGCATCGTCAGCAATTGCTCTGCGGAGGAAATAACATTGCGCAGCTGGTGTTGCCAGTCGTCCTGCTGCTGTATGGACACTGTATTGGCTGTCACGGTTGGTTTACCACAATAGGGGTGAGAGGGGCTTACCGCCATTCTACCAATGAATGTCGACAAAGTAGCAGCCACGGCTGGCGCGTCGGTTGAGGCGCCGACGCATCGCGGTCAGCCGATGCGGTCCCGCAGGCTGTAAAACAACATGCCAGCCACCAGGCCAGGCCAACGCAAGAGGGTGCCGCCGGGAAATTGGCTGGCGGGGACACCGGCCATCACATCAAAGCGCTCGGCGGTGCCGCTGATCACTTCGGCGAGTAATTTACCCGCGAGAGTGGCCGTTGGTACGCCGTGACCTGAATAGCCGTGGGCGTAGAAGGTATTGGCGGATAGCCTGCCGAAGTCCGGCATGCGCTTTAGCGTGATAGCCAGGGTGCCGCCCCAGCCATAGTCGATGCGGGTGTCGGCAAGCTCGGGGTAGATACGCAGCATATATTTGCGCACAAACCCTTTTATATCTGTTGGAAAACGAGTGGAGTAGGACTCTCCGCCGCCGAACAGCAGGCGATTATCTGCGGAGAGTTTCCAGTAGTTGATTACAAATCGGCTGTCGGACATGGAGGTGTCGTCTCGGCTCACGCGTCTGGCCAGGTCGTCCGACAGTGGCTCGGTTGCCAGCATATAGTTGTTGATCGGCATAATACGGCCGGCAGCGCGCGGCTCAAGTTTTTCGAGGTAGCCGTTGCAGGCCACGACCAGGAAGCGGGCGCGCACTTCTCCCTGGTCGGTTCTGACGGTTACTTGCTCGCCTTCGGTGTAGGACAGCACGCGGCTGCCCTCATGTACTTGTGCACCCAGTGCAAGCGCTGCCCGGGCGAGCCCCAGCGCATAGTTGAGCGGGTGGAGGTGGCGGCAGCCGCTATCGAGGGTGGCTCCGCCAAAACCCCTGGCTGAGGTCATGTCCCGCAGCTCCGTGCTGTCTACATAGCGAATCTGGTCATAGCCGTAGACCTTCTGCAGATGTTCCACTTCACCGGGAAGGCTGGCGATGTCGCCAGCCTTGGACGCCATATGCAGGTTGGCCTGTTTTAACTCGCAGTCAATGTCGTGTTGGTCAATCAGCTCGCAAACGGTGTCCACCGCTTCCAGCCCAAGCTGCCAAAGTGCCGTGGCCCGGTCCAGGCCCAGCCATTTCTCTAGGTGTTCCTGATCAACGCGTTGGCCGGTGCCCACGTGTCCACCGTTTCGACCCGAGGCGCCCCAGCCCACCCGGTTAGCCTCTAATACCGTGACGCCATAACCCAGCTTACGTAAGTGTATGGCGGCAGAAAGGCCGGTATAGCCAGCGCCAATAACGCAAACGTCCGTGCTCACCGCTCCTGTCAGAGGAGGGAGGTCCAGTTTCAGATTAGCGCTGGCGCTGTACCAGGAATCGACATGTGCTGCGTTTTGCATGGCGTAACTATACCGTTTTCTGGAGGAGTCGGGAGATAACACGTTAGGGGTAGAGTCAATGAAAAACCTTGAAGAGCGCTTCGGGGAGCTGCGATACTGGGTTTTTCGTGCAATTCGAGGAATCTATGGACGCCGAAGCAAAGGTCATCAGAGAGTGGCTGAAGCGACACAAAATTTCAGAGGTTGAGGCACTCGTGCCTGATTTGACCGGCAGTGCGCGCGGCAAATTTATTCCCGCGCACCAGTTTTTGAGCAGGGGAAATCCGCGCCTTCCTGAAAGTATCATGATACAGAGTGTCACCGGGGAGTACTCAGACAGTCACTGGGATTATGTTGAGCCCACCGACGCCGACATGATTCTCAAGCCCGACGTCAGCACCATGCGTCTTGTGCCCTGGGCGCGGGAGCCCACAGCGCAGATCATTCACGACTGTTACACCATGGACGGCCAGCCACACCCCCTTTCAACTCGCAATATATTGCGAAATGTACTGCAATTATTCGAAGCCGAAGGCCTCAGGCCCGTTGTGGCGCCGGAAGTAGAGTTTTATCTGGTAGCCAAGAACCTCGACCCGGATTACGAGTTGGCCCCGCCTCAGGGCCGCTCTGGCCGCAACGAATCCTCCCGCCTGTCCTACAGTATTGATGCCGTGGCGGAGTTCGAGGATTTTGTTGAAGACATGTACGACTATGCCCATGCTCAGGAACTGCAGGTTGACACGCTGATTCACGAAAATGGCGCCGCCCAGATGGAGATCAATTTTCTGCACGGCGATGCCCTTAACCTGGCTGACCAGGTGTTCACGTTCAAGCGAACAGTACGCGAAACTGCCCACAAACATGGGGTCTACGCGACCTTCATGGCCAAGCCCATGAAGTCGGAGCCCGGCAGCGCGATGCACATTCACCAGAGCCTGGTGGATGTAACGACTGGAAAGAACATATTCAGTGACCACAAGGGGGGCTATACAGACACGTTTATGAGTTACATAGCCGGGTTGCAGCGTTACACCCCCGAACTGATAAGCCTGTATGCGCCCAATGTGAATTCCTACCGGCGCCTGGCCCCGGAAATCTCGGCACCTATAAACTTGAACTGGGGTGTGGACAATCGCACTACCGCCTTCAGGGTGCCTCATGGTGATGCGGCGAGCACCCGAGTAGAGAACCGTTTTCCCGGAGCCGACGTGAACCCCTACCTCGCCTTCGCTGCCAGCCTCGCCAGTGGCTATCTCGGTATGAAAGGCAAGCTGAAAGCGACCGCCCCCCACCAGGGCACGGCCAATGAGGATGAAGTAGAGGTAGCGCGTACTCTGGAAGAGGGCCTGCGCCACTTGCATGACTCTCCGGAGGTGCAGGAGGTATTCGGAGAGCTGTTCCTGCGGGCCTACGCGGCGGTAAAGCTGGACGAATTCGAGGAATTCAACCAGGTCATCAGTTCCTGGGAAAGGGAGCATCTACTGCTGCAGGTTTGACGATAGATGGAAGCGCGCAAGTCCTATTTCGGTAACGACACCCGGTACCGCCTGTTCCAGACAGCGAAGTACGTCATATACCTGTTGCTAAGCCTCAATATCTATCTGTTTCTGCAGGAAGAATTGCTGGCCTTGTCTTTCACTTTTGCCGATGGCATAGAACCGGGCCAGCTGATTCAGGCCTTCTCCGCCACGATAGATACCGCCGCCTGGGTTATTTTGTTGCTGATGTTTGAACTTGAAACCTCAGTGCTCGATGACCGTAAGATCAGGGGCCCGGTCAAGTGGGGCCTGCACGGCCTGCGTGGTTTTTGCTATATAGCACTTACCTATGCTTTCACCGGCTATTATCAGGAATTGGTAACGCTCTATGAGGTTGCCCCGCTGTCCTTTGGTGACGCCTGCTCATGGGTAGCGGCAGATTATTCGCTGCTTGTAGACCTGGACGAATATGTGCCGCTGGACGCCGTCAATTGCGCGGCACTGGGCGGGCAGGTGTTTACCTTGTCGGGCTTCAACATCCTGGCGGACAGTGAGACTCTACGCTCCGCTCAAATTCTCGCCTGGGTAGATGTTATCAATGCGGCAGACTGGATATTGGTTGTGATAGTACTGGAAGTGGAGGTTCGTCTGCAGCTTCGGGGCAACTTGTCCCACCAGATCATGGCAGCTACCAAGGCTGTCAAGGTTCTGCTCTATTCAATCCTGTTCCTGTGTGCGGGCTACTGGGGCTTTGCGGGTGATTTTCTCGATTTCTGGGATGCTTCCCTCTGGTTGTTCGCCTTTATTTTCATCGAGCTCAACGTATTTGAGTGGCAACACGAAACTGATCAGGAACTCCCGGTTGCCAGCTGATAGCTCCCCTGGCGTGCACATTGCTGACGAATTATGCAGTATACGCTGGAATGCCGGGTGCGAGGCCGCAGAGGTTATCGATCAGACCTTGCTCCCCCACACCTTACAGTGGTGCCAATTGCAAAGCCTGGAGTCTTATTGCCATGCCATCGCCGCCATGCAGGTTCGCGGCGCGCCGCTTATTGGTATTACTGCCGCGTTTGGTCTGGCGCAGGCGATAGGGCGAGATCCATCCACGGATAATATTCAGCGTGCCGCCACTGCCCTGCTGTCCACTCGCCCCACCGCAGTCAATTTGCGCTGGGCCCTGGATGCGGTGACAGCCTCTGTGCGGGGCCTGCTGCCGGCAACGCGTGGCGGGGTCGCCCTCGCCAAAGCCCTGCAAATGCGGGCCGAGGACATTAACCATTGCGCGGCTCTGGGCGAGTACGGCCTGCAGTTACTGCGCGAGCTTAAACCGGCTGGCGAACTCAATATTATGACGCACTGTAATGCCGGCTGGTTGGCCACGGTGGAATGGGGTACAGCGCTGGCTCCAGTTTACAAGGCGCACGCCGCTGGTATGGCAGTGCATGTCTGGGTGTCGGAAACCCGGCCTCGCAATCAGGGTATGAACCTCACCGCCTGGGAATTGCAGCGTGCGGGGGTCCCGTACACGCTGGTCGCAGACAATGCCTGCGGGCAGCTGCTGCGGCAGGGGGCGGTTGATTGCGTGATAGTGGGTAGTGATCGCACTGCGGCGAATGGTGATGTGTGCAACAAGACAGGCACTTATCTCAAGGCGCTGGCGGCGCGGGCGAATGGTATACCGTTTTATGTGGTACTGCCGGAATCGACTATTGACTGGCTCTGTGCCAGCGGCGACGACATTCCCATCGAAGAGCGCGATGAATCCGAGTTACTGGTAATTCGCGGAGTCGACGCCGATGGAGAACTGCGGGAGTTAAAGTTGGCGGCAGTTGGCAGCCGGGCTTATAACCCTGCCTTTGATATCACCCCGGCAGAGCTGGTGACGATACTTGTTACCGAACACGGTAATGTCGAGCCCGGCCCCACGGGGATGAAACGCCTGCGGAATCAGATATCCTCATCCAGTCCGATATGAGCGATACGGGGGTATTCCCGCCATTGGAAAGTTTGCTTCTGGTTGCAGATCAGGCAGCTGTGTTCGATGTCTCCGGTATCCGGGTCCATTTCCCCCGAGCGGGACATCATGCCTTTATCACAGGCGTCGCAGAGATAGTTGATCTCGATCGGCCGCACTTCTCGTTTAATTTCTGGCATCAGCCTATTTCTCCCTGACTTTAGAGCGTCTCATGCTATCGCGACCACGACAAGTTCTGAAGGCTTTTCGCGACTGTCGTCGCTATAGCTGCGGGGCTCGGCGTGTTTGATGGCGCCGGTCAGCCAACTGCCCCCGTCGGCTCCCTGCAGAATATCACCGACACCCCCGGGTGATTGATGGTCAGGGTCCAGTCCACCGGCTGCCAGCACTCGAGCCACCCGGCAATGTCGTCACCACTCTGGAAGTGAGCCATCTCAAGAGCGGTATCATCGGCGGTGGTGCCATATTTACGAAAATAGGCGATCAGCGCCGCAGTGGTTGTAGGGGGCGCATTGAACTGCTCGGCAGCCAGATGGGGCGTTGCAAGGGCTCGCTCTCCTGAATGTACTATTTATCGGCAATGTATAGGAATGACAGGCCCTTGCCCACTATCCCCTGCTGCGGCAGGGTAATTACTGAAGTGCGGGTCGAAACCCTGCACTTCGCCAGGGTAAATTACCGAGATGGATCGGCTTGTGGATTAAGTCGGTAGGAAAGAATAAGGATATGACTGCAGAAGGAGGCTGGCGCTGTGTTGCCCGGCGCGTGAAAGGCCGCCGGGACAGATGTCACCTAAATGTCGTCGAACTCCAGGTCATAGTAACCCAGCTCGTCGCGTAAACGGCGCTGTTCCAGGCGCTGCTCAGCGCGGCGGCGCTTGGCTGCCAGGCGCTGTTTTTCGGACGAAATGGGTGCCAGTTGGGACAACTCATCATCTTCAATATCGCCAAGCACGGGATCGAACATGTCGTCGATAGACTCTGCTGATGTGGACTCTTGGTTGCGTTCAGCCATAGATCACCTCCCGATGACTTTATTGCGGCACTTCGCGGCAATATCCCTCACGTTTTGCGGGCTGTAAATCTTTTTTTTAATATATTTTTTACAAAATGGTGACTAAAAATGGGCCTCCGCGGTGCCTCGGGTAAGGTGATCAGCGACCTGCCTGCTATCCCTGGCAATCCTTTGCCGGGGCCTACATCCCTGTAGACGCCGTCCGTGGCACGTTTAGCACTCCCCGGCAGGCCGCCTTGAAACAGATAAGGCAATTCCCGTGCCAGCGAGCACGCCGGGGTTTTGGCCGGATAACAGGCTTTTTCGCTGTGGTATCAGTTGAGCGTACATGTCCGGACATGTCCGGGAGGGGTCGTCAGGGCAGCGCCAGCGCTGTCAGTATCGCCGTGGCGACGGTTTCCGGGGTGCCCGCTGTGGCGTCAACGCTAAGATCTGCATAGCGCTTGTAGAGTGGAGTGCGCTCGGCAAAAATATCCACAAAACCCTGGTCGGCAGTGCAGGCTATCCCACGCAGGGGGGCAGCGGCTACCCGTTGTTGCAGTGTTGCCATATCGGCCTCGAGATATATCACCGGGCCGGCTGTTGTGAGCTTCTGCATGACGGCCTCGCTATAAACCACGCTACCGCCGGTGGCGATGATTGCCCCCTCTAGTTTGATGCCTAACAACACTTCTTCTTCGAAGGAGCGAAGGTAGCGATAGCCCTTGGTATCAAGAATTTGCTGCAGGGTTGCTCCCGCCTCCACCTGAATATTCAGGTCGGTGTCCACAAAGCGAAGCCCGCTGAGCTTGGCGAGCACGACACCTATGGTGCTTTTGCCCGCGGCGGGCATTCCTATCAGGCTTATCGTAGTGGTTGGCATTGTGTTGCTACTCTCTGGTATTTTTTCTTGCGGGGTAGGCCACAGCCATTATCCGTGCCCGCCAGCCGAGCGCCAAGCACGCTGTACCTTGCACCGGTTTCACCCGCTGGTTAGAGTGTCGCCCATATTATTACGTATCTACTGGCGAAGGAAAAAACTGTGACATTACTGACCACACCGCTGGACGCACTGCACCGTGAATTAGGGGCAAAAATGGTGCCCTTTGCCGGTTACGATATGCCAGTGCAGTATCCTACTGGGATCATCAAAGAGCATTTGCACACCCGGGCGGCAGCGGGGCTGTTTGATGTGTCGCACATGGGGCAGGTGGTGATAGAGGGCGCCGGCGCAGCCGCCAGGCTGGAGTCGCTGGTGCCGGTTGATCTCGAGGGGCTGGGTATCGACCGGCAGACCTACGCCCTGCTTACCAATGAGCGCGGTGGTGTGCTGGACGATTTCATCATCACCCGCTGGGCAGCCGACAAATTCTTCCTGGTGGTAAACGCGGGCTGCAAAGTGGCGGATATTGCCCACCTGCGGGCGCATTTGCCGGGGCTGAAGCTCGCGGTGCTGGATGAGCAGGCGCTGCTGGCCCTGCAGGGGCCACAGGCAAGGCAGGTGATGCGCGGGTTGTGCTCGGCTGCGGCTGAGCTGCTGTTTATGCAGGGATGCCACTCAAATATCGACGGGGTGCAGGTTTACATCACCTGTTCGGGGTATACCGGTGAGGATGGCTTTGAGATTTCCGTGCCGGCAGGCCACGCAGAGGCATTGGCCAGGCGATTACTGTCACAGGACCCGGTGCAGGCGATCGGCCTGGGCGCGCGCGATTCTCTTCGCCTTGAGTCCGGCTTGTGTCTTTACGGGCACGAATTGACACCGGACATCGACCCGGTGCAGGCAGATTTGTTGTGGTCTATCAGCAAAACGCGCCGGTCGGATGGCGCACGCCCGGGTGGGTTCCCCGGCGCGGAAATAATTTTCCAGCGGATGACGGACGGCGCTCCCCTGCGCCGTGTTGGCCTGGCGGTAGAGGGAAAGCGGCCGGTTAGGGAAGGCATGGACGTGATGGATGATGCGGGCCGCAAGATCGGCACCATCTGCTCGGCCTGCTACGGTGCCAGTGTCGGCAGGCCCATTGCCATGGCTTACGTCGAGCGGTCGCTGGGAGAGCCCGGTACCGGACTCTATGTGGATGTGCGCGGTAAATCACTGCCGGTCACTGTGACCAGAATGCCATTCACTCCCCAGCGCTATTATCGGGGTTAAGTCGCTCGGGCAGGGCGGGTTTGCGCAGGTCCACCAGTGTCTTCCATCCAGCAGCCAGCGCAGCTGTCAGCGCGGCAATCGGCAACCGCGCCAGCAGTTTTCGCGCCAGCCAGAGTGCGAGGATCAATAGTACAACTCCGCCAGCTGCCAGCAGCAACTGACGGGGGGTGATGCGCACGGCGCGGGAGGTTCCATCGCTCTCGCCGACCGCGCCGGTGCCGACACTTACCGCCGTTGCCGGTAGCGTCAGCACCTGTAGATCCTCGTGTTCGGTATTCCACCAGAAGAAGTCCCGGGCGGGTAGCAGGTACTGCCCACCGGCCTGCACCACATAACTTATTCGCTGGCTGCGAATGGCGCGTGTTTCACCGCGGTTACTGCTGTTTTCGAGCTTCGGTGGCGAAGGGTAGGCTGCCAGCCCCGGCAACTCCTCAGCAGTAATTGCCGGTAACATCATGGCCATAACATCGCTGGCCTGGAACACGATTTCACGCTCAAAGGCATCTCCCACCTGCAGTTTCTCCAGGGGCTTGTCAAAGCGTTGCTCCACGCTAAAGTCCGGTGTCGCAACCCATTGCGCAACATCAGACAGGCTTGCGGGAAGTGACACGGTAAAACCTACTGCAGTACTGGTCAGGTTTCCCGCCACATCCCCGTCGCCGCCGTTGACTTGCACTCGGGCGGATATGGGCGGGATGGTGAATTCGCCCGCCCGCTGTGGATACACATCAAGCGTCCAGCGTTGAATCACCCAGTTTTGATTGCCCCGGCGTTCGCTGGCGTTGCTGGCGAATTGTTCAGTCTGGAGAATGACCAGTCCGGGTACCTCTGGCAACTTGATCCGGGTGCCCCCGGAAAACCAGCGGTCAGTGGCTATTTTCAGGGTAAGCGTCAGTTTTTGCCCCGGCACCAGCAAACCAGCGGGAGTCAGTTTATTGCCTATTTGCAGATGGCCTGCGTCGACCAGTTCCTCAATGTCGACGGTTGCAGCTATGGCAGGTGCGCAAGCCAGCAAGAGCACGGCTGATAGCAGCCTGCGAAACCATGAGAGCCCCCTGAGCCAAATCACCGCTGTGACTCCTCATCGGCTTTCTGTCGCTGCAACTGCATGCCGAACTTGATCGCGAGAAAATTGGACGGGTCCTGCTGCACGCTGCGCATCCACATTTCAGCGGTTTCCGGGTCCTGCATTATGTCCTCAGCGCTCAGGGTTACCGCGTCCGCCTGTTCCCAGGCGATTTCCTCGGCCCCTTGCGCCGGTATTGCATCGTCGCTGCCCAGTTCCTTGTCTTCACCACTAACCCCTGCTTCTTGTTGCTGGTTTTCGCTGAGACGGTTTATTTCATCGATTATCGCCTGTACCCGCGCCCTGTTTTGCTGTGCGCCGGGATACTCGGGGTTGCGCGCCAGCAGACGATCGTAGCGATTTACCGCCCTTACATAGTCCCTTGTGTGAGCTCTTGCGTTGGCTTCATTGAACAGCGCGTCGTCACTGTCGCTGCGGGAGAAATATTCTGCCGCCAACATAAAATCCTCTGCGTAGTAAAAGGCCAGCCCTTTCCACAACGTGTTGTCGAAGTGGGAGGCCGCTGCCCGATAGTCACCTCCCTGCATCAAAAGTCGGCCCTGTTGGTCTCCGGTCAGCCACAAATCGGCAAACCATTGCAGTGGCGTCCAGCGATTTTCAGTGGCGGTTTCGGCCAGGATTTGGGTGTCTACATTTGGGTTTGTCTGGGCTTGCACCGGAACCGGGTTGCCCGCCAGCAGCCATGGCAGCAGCAGCCATCCCCAGGTGAGCGTCCAGCCGCGCCGGAACCACATCAGGAACAGGGCCATGGCGGGAAAAACCAGTACGTAGCCGCTGTCCAGCCAGGGCAGGGCGCTGTTCTCAATCACCACATAGTGGCTGTCTATTCTGCGATTGAGCCGGCGCACATCACTGTCATCCACCGAGATGTCCCAATAGCTGCCCCCCGTGGCGCTGGCCAGCTGTTCCAGTGAGCGGCGCTCCAGTGGCGCCAGACCTTCCTCTTCTCCCAGCGTGCCCACGCCAACAATCAGCAGCTGGTCCGTCGACGCATCGAAGTAGCTTTCAAAGTCGGCAGCACTGTCCGACCCCAGGCCGTCGGTAAACATCACAAGGGTTGCCGGTGCATCCGACTCGCGCAAAACCGCTTCGACCAGGGGCAAGCTGTACTCGGGAAATTTTCCGGCTCTTGGCATAATGGCGGGTGTTATCGCGGCCAGGTACTGCTTGAGAATCTCCCCGTCAGCGGTCAGAGCAAGCACTGTGTGAGCGCTGCCCGCATAGACGATTAGCGCGGCCTTCTTGTCCGGCCGCAGGGCCAACAGGTCGCCAATTTTTTGTTTTGCCCGCTGCAGGCGGCTGGGCTGCACGTCAGTTTGCTCCATGGATGCCGACACATCCAGCAGGATCACCAGGGCTGCCTCGTCCTGGCTCAGGGGAGAAGGTTGCTGGCGCCAGCTGGGGCCCATCAACATCAACACCAACAGAACCGAAACAACCCGGGTGAAGTTGACCGGGTTCAGCCAGCGCGACTTAAAACGCTGCAGGCGCAAGTGCTCCAACAGGTGTGGGGCGATAATGCCGCCAAACATATCTCTGCTGGCGTGGCGCCGGCTCTGCACCACTGTGATGATGATCCAGGGGATTATTGCCAGCGCCCAGGCAGGGCGCAGGAAATGGAAGTGCTCCAGGCTGGCCAGCTCAGGTAGCACGGGCGGCTCTCAGGCGACGGCGGGTCAGCCAGGCAGCGACACTGTGGTAGACGAGATACAGGCCCATGGCCAGCCCCACCGGCACCCAGTGTAGACTCTGCCGCGGCCGAAAGCTGATGGTCTCGTAGAGCTCGGGTTCGAGTTCGCCTATTGCCAGGTATGCCTGGGCGAGCTCTCCCTGATCGAGCGCCTGGAAGTAGCGGCCACCTGTTAGCTCGGATACCCGCTGCAGCGTTTCGATATCCAGCGCTTCCTCCCCCACAGAGGCCGGATCGCCAATGGCGATGGTGTAAATACGGATATCCTGGCTGGCAGCCACCTTGGCGGCATCCACTGGAGGCACCATGCTGCCGGTGTCGTTGCCATCGGTCAGCATGATCAGCACGCGGTTATCGGAATCGCTTTCCCGGAACAGCTTGATCGACAGCCCGATTGCGTCGCCGAAGGCGGTGCTCTGGCCCGCCATACCAATATCGGTTTCCGCCAGCAGTTGAGCCCATACCTGGTGATCATCGGTAAAGGGGCTTTGCAGGTAGGGTGCATTGCCGAACACGATGAGACCCAGGCGATCAGATGTGCGCTGGTCTCCCAGTTCCGCCAGTACGTATTTCACCGCCTCCAGGCGGTCCACGCTGGCTCCGTCCGGCAGCGTGAAATCCCTGGCTTCCATAGAGCCCGAGAGATCGACGGCGATCATCAGGTCGCGGCCTGATTTCTGCTGTTCAATAGGTGGGCCTATCCACTGGGGTTTGGCAGCGGCGAGCACCAGGCACAACCACATGAACGCCACCAGAAATTGTTGGGCGCGATCCCGTCGTAACACCATCGCGCCGGTCTCGGGGCGTTGTTCACTCAGCTCCACCAGCTTGTCGAAGAAAGGCACCTTAATGGAATCCCGGCTTTCCTTGTAGGCGGGCAACAGGCGCATCAGCAGCGGCAGTGCCAGCAGAGCCAGCGCCCAGGGATGTGCCAGCTCAATCATTCGTGGGGTTCTCGTGTTGTTGCACCCACGCGAGGCCGGCGTTGAGCAAATGCTGCCCGGTCTCCGCCCCTACCGAACGCCCGGTGTATGTTGCCTCCGATAGTAGTTGGCCGTGCTCTGTTGAGAACGGTGCCGTGGGGCAATGACGGTTGAGAAAATGTACCCATTCGTCTCCTGACAGGCGCGCTACCTGCTCTCGGGAAAAGGCCGCCATAGCGGTGATTTTCAACAGGCGGTTAACGTCGGCAACCAGCTCCGGTGCCTCCGTTGTTGCGGCAAGTCGTTGCAGCCTGCCAGCAGCTTCACGACGATAGCGATTGCGATACCAGTGCTGCAATAACCGCCAGCCGCGATAGAGCGCGTAGCCCAGCAGGATACTGCCCAGCCACCACCAGCCTATAGTCTGCGGCCACCAGCTTATGGCCTCGGGGGATGTTACCTCGACAAAATCGCCCAGCGCATAGTTGCCGAAGATATCCGGTAGCGGCGGCGCGCTCACTGCAGAATCCTCTGTCCGCCCAGCTTTTCCTGCAGCTGTCGTGTGACATCAGTGACGGTGTCTACCGGTAACACGGGAATGTGGTGGCGTCTGAGTTCGCCCTGTACGTGGCCTACCGAACTCTGGAAGCTGGCTTCGAATTTCTTGCCCAGCTCCTGGCGCTCCGGGTCGATTTCCAGCTGGAATTTGCCGTCGCTGACGACCAGTTGGCTGGCGCCTGAAATATCCCGCTCCAGGCCATCGAACACCAGCGAGCAAATGATGTCATTGTGACGATTAATGCGGCAAATAGTGTTCAGCACCGCCTCGTTCCAGCCGTAGAAGTCCGAGATGATGACCACCAGATAATCGTGCCCCACAGCGCGTTCCAGCATGCGCAAGGCGTCGTGCAGCCCCTTCGGGTTGCTGCTTTGCCCGGGTGCGACGGACAGTTCGTTGTTCATCGCCACCAGGTCACCCAGCCAGCCGATAACCCGGCGGTCATTGCGGGTGGGCTTTGCCTCTACCTGGCGGGTGTCGTTAAACAGTATCGCGCCCACGCGGTCGCCGACACCCAGTACGCGCCAGGCGGTCAGTGCGGCCACCTCGGCGGCAATAACCGATTTCATTTTTCGCTGGCTGCCGAAGAACATGGGCAGCCTCTGGTCTACCATCACGATAACGGGCCGGTCGCGCTCCTCGGTATACACACGTACATGGGGTTTGCCTGTGCGGTTGGTTACGCGCCAGTCCATGGTGCGAATGTCATCGCCGGGGCGGTAGTGACGCAATTCGTCAAAATCCAGGCCGCGCCCGCGCAGGCGCGAGCGTTTGCGGCCACTGAGCAGCGAGCGCACCGGCTGGCGCGGCAAATAACTGAAACCGCGGGCGCTGTAGCGCAGCCGCATCAGCGTATGCAGGTCGGTGTAAATGCCATCCACGGATGCGCTGGCCACCGGATCAGCCCACAGCGACCTGTTGAATGATCTCGTCGATGATTGCGTCCGGTGTTATCTGGTCGGCGAGTGCGTCGTAGCTGATGATCAGCCGGTGGCGCATGATGGCATGCAGTACAGAGCGCACGTCGTCGGGTGTCACGTGATCGCGGCCGTCCAACCAGGCGCTGGCCCTGCTGCTGCGGTGCAGGGCAATGCTGGCGCGCGGGCTGGAGCCGGAATCGATCCAGCGCCCCAGCTTGTCGCCGAAGCTTCCGGGCCGGCGCGTGGCCATGACCAGGTCGATAATGTATTGCTCGACCGGTGCCGATATTTGCATCTTCTGGATGGTGTTTCTGGCCGCGAAGATACTGTCCTGGGAAATCATGTCCAGTTCCTCTCCCTGATGGCCCTCTTCAGCCTGCAGCATGCGCACAATAGCGAGTTCCGCGTCAGATTCAGGGTAATCGACGGAGATTTTCATCAGGAAGCGGTCCATCTGTGCCTCTGGCAGCGGGTAGGTACCCTCCTGCTCGATGGGGTTCTGGGTGGCCAGCACCATGAATAACTCGGGTAGCTTGTAGGTTTTGCCCGCCACCGTGACCTGCCGCTCCTCCATGGCCTCCAGCAAGGCCGATTGTACTTTCGCGGGTGCGCGGTTGATTTCATCTGCCAGTACCAGCTCGCTGAAAATAGGCCCGGGTTGGAACTGCAGTTCCGATTTGCCCTGATTGTCCTGGTAGATTTCGTTGCCGGTGACATCCGAGGGCAACAGGTCGGGGGTGAACTGGATACGTCCCAGTTTGGCCTTTAATACCTGTGACAGCGTTTTAATGGAACGGGTTTTGGCGGTGCCGGGCAAACCCTCCAGCAGCACATTGCCGTTGCACAGCAGGGCCAGTGTGAGTGTACGCACAACTTCTTCCTGGCCGATAACGGATTTTTCCATCTGTCGCATCATGGAGTGAATGGCGTGGTGGTGATCGGTCGACGTGTGTTCCGCAGACAATGGACGGCTCCCTTATTTGTGAGGTTGGGCCGTTGGCCCGGAGGTTTACCCGTGGGTAATTATAGCCTTAACTGGCCCAGGCCCGCAGGCCCCGAAACTGTTTCGAGAGGTAGTCCATCTGGTCCGCGAGAATGCGGTCCTTCGCGAGGAAGTGCCATTCAAAGGGATTGGGCTTGAACGGGACTGCCATCAGAGGCATATCCGCCTCTTCCGGTGTGCGGTCATCCTTTTGCCAATTACAGCGCTTGCAGGCCGCGACCACGTTCTCCCATCGATTGGTGCCCCCTCTGGAGGTGGGTAGCACGTGATCGCGGGTCAGTTCAGTGCGACTATATCGCTGGCCGCAGTAAAGGCAGCGATGATTGTCCCTGCGGAACAGCGTGCGATTGCACAGCGGTGGGCTGAAGCCCCGGATAACTCTGCCTTGTATCGCAATAATCGGCTGCAGGTCTATGCGGGAGCGCTGGCCGGTGAGTCGTTGGACGCCGCCGAAATAGGGCGGCAGAGTTTCCCCGATGCCGTAGATGACATCGCCCTTGGCGTAGGCAGAAATTGCCTCGTGTGCAGTGATCCAGCCTCGCGGCTGACCCGCCACATCCAATCTGAGGATAGTATGCATGGACCTCAACTCACAGACGTGGCTAAAAACTACTGCAAAAACGTGAACTTAACAATCGCAAATTATGCCGGCATTGATGCAGTCGACGATGGATTTACTGCGCAACCCAGCTTGCGCGCACCAGAACTTCCTCAGCTGAGAGCACAGTACCCTCGAAACGCTCCCCTTTGGTGATGACTCCCACACCCGAGGGTGTGCCGGACATTACGAGGTCGCCATCTTCCAGTGTGGTGAACTTCTGCAGTTCGGAAAAAATGATCGCCGGTTTGTATATCATCGTTTCTACCCCGCCTGCCTGCCGCAGCTGACCCTCCACGTGCAGCTGCAGCGACAGCTTGTCGACGCTATCGGGCAGCGGCACGAATTCACTGAACACGGCCGCTCCGTTGAATGCTTTGGCGCGCTCCCAGGGCAGGCCTTTTTTCTTCAGGCTTGATTGCAGTTCCCGCCGGGTGAGGTCGATGCCAAAGCCAACGTCGGTAAACTTGTTGTTGCGCACGAGAAAAACAATTTCGCCCTCGTAGTGTAGGGCTTCGCCCTCAATGCTGGAGTGGAGCGTGTTGCTGATAGCCGAATTGGGTTTGATAAACACCACCATATCTTCGGGAATTTCGTTGCCCAGCTCCCTGATGTGTGCAACGTAGTTGCGGCCAACGCAGACAACTTTTGATGGTGTTACGCGGGTGCCGTTGCAGGTCACGGTATGCATAGTAATTAGTCCTGGTGTTTGATTGGCGATGCAGCCGGTGTCAGATGCCCTGGCAGCGCGTAAGCCAACAGGTGATCGGAGGCACCGCTGCGGCCGCCCCAATGGCTGCCCGCCGCGATGACTACCATTTGTCTGCCGTCGGGCGCGAGATACGTCATGGGAGTCGCCGCTGCGCCGGTGGGCATGCGTGTGCTCCAGAGCTCTTCGCCGGAAATGGTACTGAAGGCGCGGAAGTTGAAATCGCCCGAACCGGCGATAAATACCAGGCCGGATGCTGTCAATGCGGGGCCGCCAAGCCCGGGTGTACCCTTGAAGAACCAGAAAGGGAAGGGAGCCATGTCGCGAGTGGTACCCAGTGGTACACTCCACATTTTCCGGCCACTGGTAAGGTCAATGGCATCCAGTGTGTTCCAGGGCGGCGCGGTACAGGGCAGTCCCCAGGGCGAGAGCAGTAGGTCGGGGGTAACACAAAATGGCGTGCCTTTTTGCGGGTGTGCCGTGGGGTGCTGGTCACACTCGGCCTGCGGAATAAGTTGCACAATCCCGGCCAGGTGATTGGTTCGCAAAAGGATAATTTTGCGCTGTGGGTCGATGGCGGGGGATCCCCAGTTATTGCCGCCGCCCTGGAAGGGGTAGGCGATAGTTCCCTGCACGCTGGGTGGCGTAAATATACCGTCCCAGCGAGCCCTGGCAATGAGCTCGCGGCAGGCATCCTTTTCCCAGGGTGTGATCCCCCAGGCAGCATCGGGGGAGATCGTTTCCGCCACCAGCGTCTCTGGTATCGTGGGGAAAGGTTGCGTGGGAGCGTAGTATTCTCCGGGCACATCACCCGCAGCCACTGGTCGCTCCTCCACGGGGAATAAGGGCTCACCGGTCTCGCGATTCAATAGAAACAGGTGCCCCATCTTGGTGGGCTGGGCGAGCGCCGGGATGGTGTCGCCGTCGCGAACAGCCTCGTACAAAGTGGGTTGTGACGGCGTATCGTAATCCCACAGGTCGTGGTGCACGGCCTGGAAATGCCACACCACCTCGCCGCTGCTGCCGTTCAATGCCACGACCGAGCTGGAATAGAAATCCAGCCCCTGTTTTAATCCACCGCGATGACCGCCGTAGTAGTCCGGGCTGGTGTTTCCGGTGGGTACAAAGACGAGATTGCGCTGCGAATCGACAGACATAATAGACCACACATTGGTGGTGCCCTTTTGATAGTGCTGTTTGTCATCCCCGAGCGCGGCTTCCTCGCCCGGGGGCAGTGGGTCCCAAAACCATTTCAGTTTTCCGGTGTGAACATCAAATGCCCTGACCACGCCACCCGGGCTATCGGTGCGTCGGTTGTCCAGAACCATGGCGCCGGTTATGACCAGATCACCGAGAATGGCCGGTGGTGATGTGATGCCGTACTCGCTGCGCAGATGGTCGCCGAGGCCCGCGTGCAGGTCCAGCTCGCCGCTGTCGCCAAAGTCTTCGCAGGGCTTGCCCGTGGCGCCATCAAGGGCGATCAGCCTGCCGTCCAGCGTGCCGGTAAAAATGCGATGGTCACAGGCGTCACCTTTTGGTGTGGGGTTCTTCCAGCTGCTCACGCTGCGGCAGTTGGTCAGCATAACGGGGTCGGTATCAACACCCGGATCGTATACCCAGCGCTCTCGACCCGTTGCTGCATCGAGAGCAAATACCCGGTTAAAAGGGGTGCAGTAGTAGAGGGTGTCACCGACCACTATGGGGGTTACCTGCAGTGAGCTTTGCGGACGCGGCCCGACCGGGCTGGCGAATGTGCTGCCTTCCACACCTTCATATACCTCCCGAAAGTCCCCTGAACGATGCTCCCAGGCGAGCTCCAGCTGGTCCACGTTCAGCGCATTGATCTGGGTGAGTTCAGAGTAGTGACCACCACCGGGGCTGGCGCCGTAGCTACCCCAGGGCTCTTCGCCCAGCGCGGTCATCGAATTCATGGCTGCGAGCGCCATGCTAAACGTTACTAGCCGGCATCTGTGAAAGTTTGGCTGCTTGGTTCCTGCAGTGGTCACGCTGGTTCCCCGTGCTCGCTGTGGCAGTTTGGATAGTAACACTAGGTCGGTGGATCGGCGCGCAATGTACCCGAGCTGTTCAGGCGGAACCAGCCGGCGATGGAGAACCTGTCGCGCCGGGCGGGCAGGACCTCGTGCTCAAAATCCTCACTCAAGAACAGCGCCAGTGTGCCGTGGGCCGGTGGTACTCTGACCCCCCCTGGCTCGCTTTGTCCAGGGTACAGCACGAGTTCACCGCCATCTTCTGCGTGCCATTGGGGGTTGAGGTAGAGCACCAGGGACAGAATTCGATTGCCCTCCCCTTTGAACGCGTCGAGATGCCTCTGATAGAAATCCCCCGGCCGGTAATGCGCGAAGTGACTTTCGAATGAGAACAGCCCCAGATACAACTGCTGGTTAAGATTCCGCTGCAGACTCTCCGCCCATTGAAGCCATTGCTCAGAAGCTGGGACGTCCCCGGTAATCCAGCTGATCCTGTCCCGGCGAACAGTATGATCCAACACCTTGTCCCCGGCCCGGCCGATACCGGCGGGCGCAAACTGGCCGCCGGGAGTCATCAGCAACTGCTGCAATAATGCGTCCACCAGCAAGGGCGGCAGGGCGTGGTGTTTGATGCTGTAACCGCTGTTTCGCAAATCATTGGCAATGTCGTTGAATAACGGTGCCTGTTGTTGCGGGATCGCGTCGTCTTCAGTCGTCGGCATGGATAAAGTTCCAGAGCAGCAGAGGGGCATGCTGTTGCGCACCATAGACATCGCGATCACCCGGCGCACCGGAGGAGATTTCGCGCGGCAGGCAGATCTTGATGGCCAGGGCTGGATCGAAAAAAATGATGTCGAGTACCTGCTCCCGCGCTATGCCATAGAGTTCGGCAATCAGTGCCTTGTCAATCAATCTGCGGGACTTGAAGTCCTCGTAATCACTCGCCTCCCTGAACATGATGTCCAGCGAATAGGTGAAGGGGCTGGTGTTCTTACTGCGTACCACCAGCGCTATATCCCGTAAGCAGGCCATGGTCAAAGCTCCACTATCGAGAGCGGGAATAGCGAGAGTGCGTCTGTTTGCAGCAGATGGTAAACAGAGAACTCGTAAACCTCACCGGCTCTGAGATCCGAGGGCGAGAACGGAAATGCCAGGTTGCCGGCAGTTGCAATGCGGCCCTCGTAGCCAAAGTGCAGCAGGGTAGAGCGCGTCAGGCTGCACAGCGTGTCCGCGGCTTCCGGATTGGGGCAGACCGTGTCGATCACAATGCCCAGCTCGTGGGAGAGCTTTTTGCGCTGGGGCTCCCGATCTCCCATTACAGCATCCCTGCCATAGATGTGAAAGTGCAGGCTACCTTGCTGCAACCCGGCGGGATGCAGTTCATTCACCCGCGACCGCACCTGATCAAGAATCTCAGCGATGGATGCGATCATGATGGGGTCGCGAATGCCTGCAATGGCAATACTGCGATAGCCCACCCGGCGCGCGCCCTCGATTTTCAGGTAATAGTCCTCAGAGGGTGTAAAGCGGCTGCCACTGACCGCGACCCTGCCCTCACCAATGTTTTCAAAGCTTACATTGCGCAGGTCTAGGCTGCCTCCCGGCCCCGGCAGTATGTACGGATCAGATTTTTCATACAGGGTATGGGCCGCCACTGAGGCAGCCGTGAAGCTGCGGCTCTCGCTCAGAGGTTGCAGAATGAAGCGATCGTCTTCCAGTATGCCCAATGCGCAGTCGGATCCCGACCCGGGGCTGGCGGCGATGGCGGCACATTCCAGAATTTTCCCCAGATGCAGTGCAAGCCCGGCGTCGTATCCGCGCAGTATTGGCAGGGCCGCAAATACGGCTGGATCATAGGCGCGACCGGCGACCACGACATCGCAACCGGCGTTCAGGGCCTGTTGTATTGGCTCCACCCCCATCTGGGCCACCATTGCCCCGGTCTGGTACAGGGTGTCTGCTGTGAGGGGGCCGGCGCCCGTAAGTGCTTCTACGCGGTCCTGTTGTAGCCCCTGGAGCAGGACCTCCCTGGCCACATCTGCGGCGACTATCCCCAGGCGGAAAGAAAGAGCCAACTCGCCAGCCAGTTCCTTTACGATATCGACTGTCCATTGCAAGTGTGGTTGGGCGCCGGCGCCACCGGCACTGCCGATTACCAGCGGGATGCCCCGGCTTACCGATGCGCGCAGCAGCAGGGAGAGGTCCCGACGCACAGCGGCCCGATCAGTAAAGGATTTGCCGGCGCCCAGATAGTAGGGGCCGGGATCTGCGGAGCCGGCGTCCACCGCTATCAGGTCCGGGTTGTGCGCCAAGCCACGCTCGAAAGACGACTCCGGGAAACCGTATCCCAGAATCGCGGTAGGGGACAGGATAGTAAATCGTGCCATGGAGTTTTCCTGATTTCTTGCGGTATTACGCTATTGCCTTGCGCACTGAGTTGACACCGTCCAGAATTGACTTCAAAAGGCAATCCATTTATTGTTGCCGGCTGTTTTTTGAGCAGATTTGCGTGCTCCACCAGCGCAGGCGCTACCCTAATCCCGGACGCCATAACATGCAAATCCACCACGGCGGCTAGTCGGGTTGTGAAAGCCCGGCAGCAATGGAATCTGCCGTAACCTGGCTCGTTTGGGCCTGTACATTTCGCCAGCGGAATTTGGACGAATACTATGAATGCACAGAGCCCGGCAGGGGTTATAGCGAGCCTCGAAAACCCGTTTGCAGAGACGGATGAGCAGGCGTTTACGGTGCCGGGGCAACTCGCCTCAGCGCCGGGACCTTATGAAGAGTCACTGAAGGCGGGTTGGGAGCTGCAGCAGCGCCCCTACGAAACCGCCGGTGTGAAAAATATTCAGCGGCAACACCAGAAGAAACGCATGACGATCTGGGAGCGGATTCGCTTTCTCAGCGACGGCGAACCGACTGTGCTCTACCAGAACTGGGGTCCCAATCTCGACGGCGCTTCACTGGTCACCGCGATTATCAAGGTCAACGGTCGCGATGTGGCCCTGTATGGTCACGATTTCACGGTGCGTGCCGGCTCCATGGATGCCACCAACGGCGCCAAGCTTGCTCGGCTCTTTGAGCTGGCGGCGCGCCAACGCATCCCCGTAGTTGGCATCAATGACAGTGCCGGAGCCTATATCCCTGCTGGTGTGGGCGGGCTTGACGGCTACGCGGAGGCTTTTGCCGCGCTGCGCAGAATCAGTGGCGTGGTGCCCAGTATCATGTGTATGTTCGGTTTCAATGCCGGCGGTGGTTCCTATCTTCCGCGTCAGGGCAGCTTCCTCATCCAACCCAACGAAACGTTTTTCGGCCTGACCGGGCCCGGCGTGGTCAAGTCGGTATTGGGCGAGGATGTCACGCCGGACGAATTGGGTGGACCCGCGGTACACAGCAAAAGCGGCGTGACCGATTTTGTTGTGAAAGACGAGGTGGCGGGACTGCGCAAGGTGCGCGAGCTGCTCAATTACCTGCCCAGTTACAACGGCGAGCTGGCACCGTACCAGCCCAGCTCAGACCCGCTTACCCGCAAGACCTGGGATATCGACCTGTTGCTGAAAAAAGCCTTTAATTCACCCACCGGTTTTAATACGCCAATAGATGTTACGATTTTGATTCAGCAACTGTGCGATCACGGCGACTTCCTGGAGCTGCAACCGGATAGAGCGCGCAACACAGTGACCGCATTGGGCCGCATGGGCGGTAATGTTATCGGCTTTGTCGCGAACAATTCGGCAGTGGCTTCAGGCCAGATAGACATCGACGCTGCGTACAAGAATGCGCGTTTTATCCGCTTCTGCAACCTATATAATATCCCTGTTATCTTCCTTGAAGACACCACGGGTTTCCTGCCGGGCAAGGAGCAGGAAAGTGGTGGCATCGTTCAAGCGGGTCGCGCGATGCTGGATGCCATTGTTGATTTGCGCACACCGCGCTTCCTGGTATTAGTACGCAATGCCTACGGCGGCGCCTACGCGTCGTTCAACAGCCTTCCAACAGGCGCAGATTTTGTGGTGGCGCTGCCCACCACGCGCCTCGCGGTTATGGGTCCGGCCGGTGTCGAGTACGTTTACAAGACCGAGTTGCGGAAAATTCGCGGTTCTGTCGCTGAACGCGTTAAGACGGAAACCGCAGCCCAGGTGGCGGCAGGTTTGTCTGAGGAGCAGTCAGCGGAAGCAGCTTCCGAACTGGTTGCTGATTGGGTGAAGTCAGAGGAGGCGCTGCTGGGAAAACGTTACGAGCGCGAGTTGATGAATCCCAACGAGGCGCTGAGCCTCGGCTCAATTTCACAAATTGTGATGCCTTCCGAACTGCGACAGGTGCTGGCGGAAAATATGGCGTTCTACTTGCGTCGCTACCAGCCGGGCCCATTACAGGCAGTACAGCGCGAATTCCACTGATCGCCCCGCACATAAACACTGAGGAACACAGGCGTGTCCAACGATTATTACCTGCACAACCCGCTTATTCATCGCCAGCGTATGCTCGGAAAGAGCAGTACAGTCTGGGTGAAGCAGTTCGACTGCACCCACATTCACCCGTTGATTATTTGCCGCGGCCCCATTCGCAAGGAGGCTATGGATGTCTTTGCTGAGATGGGCATAAAACACTACGGCATCCTGCTGTCAGAAAAAGACTCCATCGTCTACCGCAATGCTCTGGCTCCGGAGTTGCGCTCGCTTACCGACCCTGACCGGGTACACCGGGTGCCGGATTACAGTGGTGCCAACAAGGAGGAGCGGGAAGCACGCATAAGGCAGATTATTAATATTGCCCGGGACAATAACTACAATGCGATCTTTGCCGGCTACGGCTTTATGGCGGAAGACGAGATGATGGTGGCCGCGATGGAAGCGGCAGGCCTGAATTTTATCGGCCCCTGCTCTCGCACCGTGCATGACGCGGGCCTGAAAGACGAGGCCAAGCGCACCGCCCTGAAAGTCGGCGTATCCGTTACTCCGGGTATCGACAATGGCACTGCGCTTACTCTGCTGAAAAAATATCCCGACCTGGCGGCACTTAAGGTTCTGGTGGCGGAGCACAAACTCGCGGTGGAAGATGCGACACTGGATAATGCGTCCGTCACGCTGGAGGACAAGGCCGACATCGTACTGGCGGCGTCCTATAACAAGGGAGTTGATCTCTATACCGTCGATGAACTCTGCGCCACCCTGACCGAGGCCGTAAATAAAATGGCGGCGGACTATCCCCAGAACCGGGTGCGTCTCAAAGCCATCAGCGGCGGTGGAGGCAAGGGCCAGCGTATTCTCGGGATAGGCGAGTCCGCTCGCACAGCCGAGATGGTGCGGGAGATTCTCAACGAGGTTAAGACCACAGGTGTCGGCGACAACAAGAATGTTCTCGTAGAACTCAATATCGAAACCACCCGCCACCAGGAAATTCAGGTGATCGGCAACGGTGTGTGGAGTATGAGCATGGGCGGTCGGGATTGCTCATTGCAAATGCATGAACAGAAACTTCTGGAAGTATCAGTCACCGTGGAGTCATTGAAGGCCGCCATTGATGAAGCGGAGCGCAGTGGTCAGTCTGAGGAGTTGCAGGTACTACGCCAGGACCTGTTGACGCTGGAGGCCATGGAGGACGAAGCGTCTCGTTTTGGCGAGGCAGTGGGGTTGGACTCGGTGTCCACCTTCGAGTGCATTGTTGATCGTGACAAGCATTTCTTTATGGAGATGAATACACGTATCCAGGTTGAGCACCGGGTCACTGAACTTTGTTATGCGCTGAAGTTCTGCAATCCGGATAAGCCGGAAGAGCATTTTGTGGTGGAGTCCCTGGTGGAGGCGATGGTGCTGCTTGCGGCCCATGCCGAGAAGCTACCTCGGCCGGAGCGCGTGGTGCGGAATCACGACAGTGTGGAAGCTCGGCTCAATGCGACCAACCAGGCGTTGCAGCCCCATGCGGGCGGTGTGATTGAATTTTGGAGCGATGCCAGCCATGGTGAAATTCGCGATGATCAGGGCATCAGTCTGCATAACCCCGATACCGATGTTTTCATGAAGTACACTCTGGCGGGCGCCTACGATTCCAATATTGCCCTGCTGTTGACGGTTGGCACCACACGTCTGGATACCTATCAACAAATGGCCGAGACCATACGTCGGACCGGCATGCGCGGCAAGGATCTCGCAACCAATCTTGAGTTCCACTACGGCCTGGTGAACTGGTTCATTGCCCAGAATGTCAACGCGCGCCCGACCACACGCTTTATCGTGCCTTACCTCACTGCAGTCGGCGAGCTGAAGCAGTGCGCCAACAATCTCGATATCGATTTTGCCTACAAGGCTATTGGCAAGACGGCATTGGCGGGGGTGGCGGGCGAGGCGGCGACCGCTCTTGCTGAGGCGCTGCAGTTGAAGGAGTCTCTGTTGTTGCGGCCCTTGCATCTGCTGTTGGGTGAGCCGCATACCCTGAGTGGCTGGCTCAGTATCAACCGCGATTGTTACACGCTGATCGACGGCAAGATAAGCTGGAATGAAAATCCGCTTGAATTGCTGGCGGATACCTATCACTTCCTGAACATGGATGATGACAAAGACCACGACGATGCTGCCGCCAGCATTATCTGGGACCACGACAACAGGATTCTGCAGCAAGCCATTGCCTTCTACGATGAACTGAATAACCGCATTGACGCCGGTGATTGGGTAGAACTCTGTTCGATACTGGATTCTGACGAAGCGCCAGCGGGTATCGATGACACCATGTGGGCCAGTGTGCGTGGCGCTCACCTGGGTTTCCAGGCCGGTGTCGACATCATCGCCGTTCTGCCCAGCATCGCCGAGGCCACGGGTTTCTATGATTTGCGGGTTAACGCGGATTTGACTGTGCACATTCCCGAGCGTCTCAATGATGAGGTCTTGCAGAAGACCATGGCCAAGGTCCTGGTGCCGCCCCCGGTGGCAAAGTCGGATGAGATTCTGGCGGAGAGCGGGGGCATGTTCTATTCGCGAGAAACTCCTGAGCACGAGGTCTATTTGCAACAGGGCGATCACTTCGATGCCGGCGACCCACTGTTCATCATCGAAGTCATGAAGATGTTTAACAAGTACTATGCGCCGTTTGCAGGCACGGTCGAAAAAGTTCTGGTGGAATCCGATGGCATGATCATCAGCAAGGGCCAGCCCATCTTCAAGATCACCCCTGACGAGCGCCCGGTTATTGAATCACCGGAGGACATCGCAGCACGCAGGGTCGATATCACATCGCAGTTCCTGCACCAACTGTAGTTGAAAAAAATACCGGGAGAAAAGAGATGATTACAGCCCTGGACCACATCGCTATAGCGGTGCCCGATCTGGAAAAAGCCATCAAGCGTTTTATGGAAGACTTTGGCCTGCCACTGGGCGGTACTGAAGACGTACTGGAAGCACAAACCAGCGCCGCCTTCTTTCCCCTGCCGCCCACAAACATCGAACTGGTACATCCGCTGGAAGGCAAAGGGCCGGTGGCTGCCTATCTGGAAAAAAGAGGTGGTGGCCTGCACCACCTGTGTTTCCGCTCCGACAATATTGACGAAGATGTGGCCAGGCTGCGAGAAAAGGGCTACGTGTTTCTGGCAGATGCCCCGACACCTGGCGCTCACAACTCCCGGGTTATTTTCATTCATCCGAAAAGCTGCGACGGCGTTTTGATAGAGATAAACCAGCCAGCCGACGATCACCATTGAGTGCACTGCGAGGATTTCGCCCATGACTGACAAGATTTACGACAAGACCGGGGCGACGCTGGATGCCTGGCATGAGTTGGCCACGAAACAGATGAAAGGTCGCAGCCCGGAGGAACTGGTCTGGCAGACTGCTGAAGATATTCCGGTCAAACCGCTTTACACGGCGGCCGATGTGGCGGATCTGCCTTATGCCGACACTATGCCCGGCATGTCACCCTACATACGGGGTCCCCAGGCCACCATGTATACCGGGCGGCCATGGACTATTCGCCAGTACGCGGGCTTTTCCACGGCCGAAGAATCCAATGCTTTTTATCGCAAGGCGCTGGCGGCCGGTGGTCAGGGTGTGTCCGTTGCATTCGATCTGGCCACCCATCGTGGCTATGACTCCGATCACCCCCGGGTAGCAGGAGATGTGGGCAAGGCCGGTGTGGCGATCGATTCTGTTGAGGATATGAAAATCCTGTTCGACGGTATCCCGTTGGACAAGGTCTCGGTATCTATGACCATGAACGGCGCTGTACTGCCGGTGCTGGCGGGCTACATCGTCGCTGCAGAAGAGCAGGGCGTGTCGCAGGAGCAACTGACCGGCACTATCCAGAATGACGTTCTGAAAGAATTTATGGTACGTAACACGTACATCTACCCGCCCAAGCCGAGCATGAAAATCATCGGCGACATCATCGCCTACTGCTCCGGCACTATGCCCAAGTTCAATACCATTTCCATATCCGGCTATCATATTCAGGAAGCCGGAGCCAACGCGGCTCTGGAATTGGCCTACACCCTGGCGGATGGCAAGGAATACATACGCACAGCGATAGCTGCCGGTCTGGGTATAGACGATTTCGCACCGCGTCTGTCGTTCTTCTGGGGCATTGGCATGAACTTCTATATGGAGATTGCCAAGATGCGCGCGGCGCGGCTGTTGTGGGCCCGCATCGTCAGCGAGTTTAATCCGACAAACCCCAAGAGCTCCATGTTGCGTACTCACAGCCAGACCTCCGGTTGGTCACTCACCGAGCAGGACCCATACAACAACGTGGTCCGCACCACTATTGAGGCGATGGCGGCAGTGTTTGGCGGAACCCAGTCTCTGCACACCAATGCACTTGATGAGGCGATTGCGCTGCCTTCGGCGTTCTCTTCCCGCATCGCCCGTAATACCCAGCTGGTGATTCAGGAAGAGACGGGTATTACCAAGGTTGTCGATCCCTGGGGCGGCTCTTACATGATGGAGAGTCTGACCCAGGACATGGCAGACAAGGCCTGGGCGCTGATCCAGGAAGTGGAAGAGGCCGGTGGTATGGCCAAGGCTATTGAAACCGGGATGCCCAAGCTGCGTATCGAAGAAGCCGCCGCCAAAAAGCAGGCCAGAATCGATCGTGGCGACGATGTGATTGTAGGTGTCAACAAATACAAGATGGAAAAAGAAGACGATGTCGAAATTCTCGAGATCGACAACGATGCCGTGCGTGAGTCCCAGGTCGCTCGCCTTGCCAGCATTCGCGCCAGTCGTGACGAGGCCGCAGTTGAAGCTATACTGGAGGACATATACCAGAGCGCGGTAAGCAGCGAGGGCAATCTGCTGGCACTGGCTGTTGAGGCCACTCGCCGACGCGCCACTGTAGGGGAGATATCCTTCGCCATGGAACGTGAATTCGGACGTTTTAATGCACAGGCCCAGACGGTATCGGGAGTCTACGGTTCGGCCTTCCAGCAGGATGAGAACTGGCAGAGTATCAGCAAGGACATCGACGGCTTCGTTGAGAAGCACGGTCGTCGCCCGCGTATGCTGGTGTGCAAGATGGGCCAGGATGGTCATGACCGCGGCGCGAAAGTGATCGCCACGGCCTTTGCTGACGTTGGTTTCGATATTGATCTGTCCCCCATGTTTTCCACACCTGAAGAGGTGGCGCGCCAGGCCATCGAAAACGACGTGCACGTGGTGGGCGCATCCTCATTGGCCGCCGGGCACAAGACGCTGGTGCCGCAGTTGGTTGAAGAGCTCAGAAAGCAGGGCGCTGACGAGATTGTTGTTATCGCCGGCGGTGTTATCCCGCGGCAGGATTACGATTTTCTCTACAAGGCTGGCGTCAAATGCATCTTCGGGCCGGGCACACCCATTCCTGTGTGTGCACGGGAAGTACTCGATGCGGTGAATGCGGCGCAGGTTTAATACTGATGAGTTTTCGAACGGGACAGAGCCGCTGGGGTGCGGAGGGTATTTTCTGGACCGTTGAGGCCATGGATGAGCCTGGTCCGCGTTCGGGATACGAGCGTACATGGATGTATTCATGGCGGGTCCAGGAAATACCCTCCGTATCTCAGTGCCGTCTAGCCTGGCAATGGATCAATACTCGCCGAGACGCGGCTGCAGCTGGAGGGCTTTTCGGACCCGCCGTGAACTCGTCCATGGGGGCTTGTTTCGGACATCCATGTCCTCAACAGTCCGAAAAGCCCTCCAGCTATATCCACGCCTCTACCCCTGGTTGCAGCAATGAGTATCTTTGATCTAGAGGCTCTTCTCAGTGGTAACCGCCGCGCACTCGCCAAGGCAATCACCCTGGTTGAAAGCAAGCTCGATTCTCATCGCGAGCAGGCGCAACAGATTCTCGAGCAGATTCTGCCGCAAACCGGCAATAGTATTCGTATTGGTATTACCGGCGTTCCCGGGGTGGGGAAATCCACGTTTATCGAAGCATTCGGTCTTTATCTGATATCTCAGGGCAAGCGCGTTGCTGTGCTGGCTGTTGACCCAAGCTCGCCGATCGCCGGTGGTTCCATTCTTGGTGACAAGACCCGAATGGAAGAACTGTCGCGCCGCGAGGAAGCGTTTATACGGCCCTCGCCCGCTGAGGGTGCGCTGGGCGGGGTGGCGCAGAAAACACGTGAGTCCATGCTGTTGTGTGAGGCGGCGGGTTACGATGTGATCCTGGTGGAGACGGTGGGTGTGGGCCAGAGCGAGTATCAGGTGGCCGGCATGGTGGATTTCTTTATGGTGTTGATGCTGCCCGGTGGCGGCGACGAATTGCAGGGCATCAAGAAGGGCATTTTGGAGCTGGCCGATGCTCTGGTGATAAACAAAGCCGACGGCGAGAGCAAGAATCTGGCGAAGTTGAGTCGCACGCATTACACCAGCGCGATGAATCTGCTGCGTCACAACACCTTCTGGACACCCCGGGTGATGACTTGCTCCGCCCTGGAGTCGGCGGGCATAGACGCGGTGTGGGGCATGGTAGTGGACTACTATTTCCAGGCGATTGAGCAGAGGGCCTTCCAGGCCAAGCGCGCGCGGCAGAACCGGGACTGGATGCATCAGCTGGTCAAAGAGATGTTGCTGTTGAAGCTGACGCAAAACCCGGCGGTGAAAGACATGTTGCCGATGCTGGAGCGACAGGTGGAAGACCGCAAGACCACCGCCTACTCCGCTGCCCGGCAGATTATGGCCCAGTTATAGGTCGGGCCTGATGCGCTTCTATCCCCTGGAAAAACTTATCAACCTGCACGATTCTTATTCCGGGCTGTTCAAGATCGATAACAGAGATTTGCTACTGATCCAGCGCAAAGGCGAGCGCTATCTGGTCGAGGGGCGCTGTCCCCACCGCGGCCATCCACTGGATGTTGCCGCGCTGGATGGCGGTGTGATCCAGTGCGTTCTGCACCACTACCAGTTCGCTCTGGACGATGGCCGGTTACTGCATGCGACGGAGGAGCCCTGTCGCAGCCTGAGGACCTATGATCTGGTCTACGCAGGCAACGAGGTGGGTGTTATGCTTGAGGACGGTTGACTTGAGAGGGCGAGATTCAGCAGCCTGAAGAAGGGAGTATTGATGAAATCTTTTTTTCTTTTTGTCTCGGCAGTACACTACTGCTATGCCTGGCGGCTGCTTTTGCACAGTAAGCACCCGCCCCGGGAACACCTGATGATACCATTTTAGTCCTCGACGCCTCTGGCTCAATATGGGGACAAATCGATGGCGTTAACAAAATCGCTATCGCCAAAGATGTGGTGGAAGAATTGGTGCCCTCGCCAGATTGCTGGAGGGAAAAGGCCTCGATTTCACGGTTCATGTCATCGGCTTTGATGTCATCGTTGAGGAGCGCAAAGGCCTGCAATGCATCGCGGATGAGACCGGCGGGAAATTTCTGACAGCCGACAATGCCGCGCAATTGACCGGTGCTGTATCTGAAATTGCGATCGCCGAGGGTCCTCCTGTGGAGCAGGCGGCTTGAACACCTGTTCCTTCATCGCTTGCGCTGAAAGCAACAATCCTGGCCAATGGCCCCCAGATTATGTCGACGCTTTCCTGGAGCGTGACCCCAAAGCTGGAGGCGACGCGGTTTACAGCGCCGAGAATACCTGTGCTACGGAGACGGAAATTATTTCCGGAGACTGACGCCAGAGGATGTGGCCATACCCGTGGTCTGGTCGGGTCCCGATGGCCAGGAAGCAGGGTGTGAATGCAGATGTTTCACTGGACGCGCGAGGTGAGGTGCAGGCCAAGACAGATGTTTTTGCGGCAAAGGCGGTGGCTGCGACCAGGGAGCAACTGACATCCGAAGGCTGGGTGGAAACCGGGTTTGCACAAGCCAATACTGCCATGGCGCAAATCAGATTTGCCAAAGACGATCGCATCACCAACGTGAACTTTATGGATACCGGTACCCAGCGCGCGGTGCAATTGGTTACCATGACGCTGTGAAATAGGGTTCCTGTAAAGTGGCAGCGTAGAAATCACAGTCTTGTACCATGGCTCCGATTATTGGTTTGGAAATACTATATGCCGTTAAGTCGAACACCAGGCTATCTTCCTGTGATTTCTTTAGGCGCGTTATTGGTAATATTGGCACTCGGGTCAACGCTGCGATATCAGGCTTTCGCGCGCAGCGTTGTACCTGACTACCCGCGTGCAGACGCGGCTGAGTATTTTCTGTCGGCGTATAATTTAATCAATTTTGGTGTTTACAGCTCCGGTAACTTGGTCTTACTGCCGGCAAGCACCGATAAAGTTGTCGCCAGGCAGGAGATAAAGCCAGACGCTATACGAACACCCGGTTACCCACTGTATTTGAGTCTGTTTCTCGGCGGAGAGTATTCTAAAAGCCAAAGCGATGGTGCCCGGCTGGGGCAGGTAATTTTGAGTTCGCTCACTATGGTATTGGCGTATCTCGCGTTCGTCCAATTTGGCAGACTCTATGCGCTGGGTATCACGCTACTGGTCGCATTAAGTCCGCATCTGATCAATATGAACCTGTTTCTACTGTCGGAAACCCTGTTTTGTTTTTTTCTCATGTTATTTGTTTTGATACTGAGTCACCTGAAAGCTTCCAGCCATATGTGGATGTTTTTTCTTGCAGGTCTGTTTTTAGCGTTGGCGACGGTGACTCGACCCTGGATTTTGGGGTACCTTTTTGTCATCACAGCTTATGTGATGTTCTCAAAATTGAATTTTAGCCGGGACCAGATTTTCCTGCTTTTGTTCGGCGCAGCGGTAGTGATTACGCCCTGGTTACTGCGCAATGCAACAGTGTCAGGGGATGTGCCTGCCCCGAGTCAGCTAACAAAAAGCATTCATCACGGTATGTACCCTGACATGATGTATGAAAACGACAGCAAATCGTTGGGGTATGCATACAAAGCGGACCCGCTGAGCCCTGAGCTGGACAAATCGCTCGCTTTGACGCTCGCCGAGATAGTACGTCGTGCGCGCATCGATCCTGCAAAATATGCGAATTGGTATCTTGTCGGAAAGACGAAAACCATTCTTTCATGGGAAATAATGCAGGGCGCGCATCCACTTCTGGTCTATCCAGTGGAAAACAGCCCCTACTTTGAAGTGCCCAAGTTCTATATATCCGCTTACTATATGGAAAAGATACACGCCAGCTTGATGGTGATGGCGCTTATAGGATTACTGTTAGTGTGGTTGCCCGCAAGGCTACAACCCTGTGGTGATGGAAGGGTGTTTTTTATTCGAGCGGCATCGCTGTTGCTTATATATTTCCTGCTTATGCATACGATTGTGGCACCCTACCCCCGGTACGCTATTCCGATGAGACCGATTCTGTATGCGATGGCGCTTTATCCAATTGTATTCCTGGCTGGGTTGGGTTGGGTTGGGAAAAACAGGCAGGCTCGAAATTCAGCTCTACAATAGTACGGCGAAGCCCTGGCCGTTGGAGAGCTGGAGTATTTCGGCTGAAACTGATTTTGGGGCGCATAACCATCTGCTATGGCTATCAGCTGCTCTGATAAGCAATCATTCCACTATCTGCCCGAGGGCATGATGACCTTTGAGCGCTTTCCCGGCTGGATAAACTTGCCGGGTTCGCGCTCCGGCGAGATCAAAATCCGTAAAGCGTCTTGTATGCCGGATCCTTGTCCGCGATCAGCTGCGCCAGGTCTACCATCACCTTGCACTGCTTCCAGGACGCGTCGTCCTGCATCTTGCCGTCCACCATCACCGCGCCACTGCCATCGGGCAGCGCTTCAAGCACACGTTTGGCCCAGATCACCTCGTCTGCGGGTGGGCTGAATACGTTTTTCGCGATTTCAATCTGGCTGGGATGCAGTGACCAGGCGCCGACGCAGCCCATAAGGAAAGCGTTGCGGAACTGATCCTCGCAGCCCAGCGGGTCATCGATCGCGCCAAAAGGGCCATAGAAGGGTAGTGCACCTACACCGACACAGGCGTCAACCATGCGACCGATGGTGTAGTGCCAGAGGTCCTGGGCGTGGGTGTCACGGGGGCCCTCCGGGTTGGCGGGGTCCGGGTCATTGCGCACCAGGTAGCCAGGGTGGCCGCCACCGATGCGGGTGGTTTTCATTCTTCGCGATGCGGCCAGGTCGGCCGGGCCCAGGCTCATGCCCTGAATACGCGGGCTGGCGTTGGCAATCTCCTCGACGTTCGCGACGCCGAGGGCGGTCTCGAGTATGCAGTGCAGCAGAATGGGTTTTTTCAGACCGGCCCTTGCCTCCAGTTGGGCGATCAGCTGGTCGGCGTAATGAATGTCCCAGGGCCCCTGCACTTTGGGCAGCATGATCACGTCGATCTTGTCGCCCACTTCGCTAACGATGCGCGTGATGTCATCCAGGAACCACGGGCTGTCCAGGCTGTTCACCCGGGTCCATAGTTGGGTGTCGCCGAAGTCGTTGTCCCGGGCGATATTGATCAGGCCCTCACGAGCGGCTTCCTTGTTTTCGATGGCGACCGCGTCTTCCATGTTGCCCAGCAGGATATCCACTTTTGCAGCAATCGCCGGCGCTTTTTCCGCCATCTTGGGATTGCTGGGGTCAAAGAAATGAATCATCCGTGATGGCCGCACCGGAATATCGCGCAATGGCTGTGGTGCTCCCAGCGCCAGTGGTTTGAAAAAATCTCGTGGGCTACGCATGTATGTCTCCTGGTTGTAAAAGGTTTTGTCTCATAGTCTCGTGTTGCTCAAACAGTGACAGGTTTTGCTCTGTCAGTTTTTGTAGCAGAGCGGGTTCTCCACCCAGACGGGCGATACCGTGGCTGCCGAATTCATCCTGCAAACGTTTTAGTATCCATTGTGCCTGGTAGCGGCAGCGCCGCAGCTGCAGCTCACCACTCTCCGCGAGAACTTGCCGGTGTTTCTGCAAGGCGTCAGCAAGCGCATCGATACCGGTGCCGGCGGTGGCGCTGGCAGACAGTACGGGCACTTCCCAGTTGCCGTCGGTATGCGCCCGACACAGCGCTGTACCCAGTTCAGACAGAGTACGTCTGGCAACTGCGCCCATGTCCTCTTTGTTGACTACCAGCACATGCGGAACTTCAAGAATACCCGCTTTCAAAAACTGTACGCTATCACCAGAGCCGGGCTGTGCGACGAAGCAGGTGGTATCGCACATGCGTGATATGTCGATTTCCCGCTGGCCCACACCGACGGTTTCTATTATCACCACATCAAAGGCCGCCAGCATCACCAGGCTCATCGGCCACACCTCGGCACTGAGGCCACCGAACTCGCCGCGGCAGGCCAGTGAACGGATAAACACGCCATCATCATCGGCGCTGGTTTTCATGCGCAGGCGGTCTCCTAACAGGGCACCGCCGCTGACAGGGCTAGACGGGTCCACCGCCAGCACCCCCACCCGCAGCTCCCGTTGCCGCCAGACGTCGATCAAGGCAGCTGTAAGTGTTGATTTTCCGGCACCAGGCGGGCCGGTCATACCGATCAGATGGCTGTGAATGCTGCCCTCATTGGATTGCAATTTTTGCAGGAACTCGGCTGCCTGCGCGCGTGACTGCGGGCGACGGTTGTCCAATAAGTTAAGTGCTTCGGCAAGCGCTGCGCGCTCACCCCGTTGCACCGCAGCCGCAAGTTGCTCAGGGGGTAACGTAGGTGCCGGCTTCTTCACCTTCTGCTCTACGCCAGTTCTTCCAGGCCATTATTTCGACGGATGATGTTGACCATGTTTGTCATGATGACGTTCATGTCGACATCTTTCGGGGTGAATACAGCCTGCACCCCGTGAGACAACAATTGTTTCGCATCGTCCTCCGGGATGATGCCGCCGATGATCAGGGGCACATCCGTCGCGCCGATTTTTTTCAGTTCTGCCTGTATGTCTTCCACCAGCTCCAGGTGGCTGCCGGACAATACAGACAAGCCGATGAGGTGCACGCCTTCTTCCTGCGCAGCGCGCGCAATATGGGACGGGGTCAGGCGAATGCCCTCGTAAACGATTTCAAATCCCGCGTCGCGGCCTTTTACTGCAATTTGCTCGGCGCCGTTGCTGTGTCCGTCCAGCCCGGGCTTGCCGATCAACAGGCGCAGCGGGCGCCCGAGTTCCTCACCGGTCTGGCGCACCTTGGCACGTACTTCATCCATTGCCGCAGACCCTGCCTGTCCGGCCATGGCGATATCGATACCCGTGGGTGCCCGGTACTCGCCGAAGGCCTCTCGCAACACCTCGCTCCACTCTCCTGTGGTCACGCCGACGCGTGCGCAGGCAATAGAGCAGGGCATGATATTATCGCCGTTTGCAGCGGCCTTGCGCAGGTCCTCCAGCGCAGTGTCTACACCATCCTGGTCGCGGCTGGCGCGAAAGGCCTGCAGCGCAGCAATCTGCTCGCGCTCTGCCTGCACATCCACTTTCATGATGCCGGAGTCGCTGCCACCTGTGAGGGGTGACTCTGCTGTCTGTGTATAGCAGTTCACCCCCACAATCTTGAGGTCGCCGCTTTCAATGTCACGCATGCGCAGGGTATGGCTCTTCACCAATTCGCGTTTGACGTAACCGTTCTCGATGGCCTGCACCATGCCGCCCTGTTCAGCCACCCGGGCTATCTCGGCCTCGGCGCCGGCGATCAGCTCCTGCACTTTTGCTTCTACAACGGGTGAGCCATCTAACAGGTCACCGTATTCCAGCAGATCGGTTTCCAGTGCCAGCACCTGCTGCATTCGCAGAGCCCACTGCTGGTCCCAGGGCCGTGGCAGACCCAGCGCCTCGTTCCACGCGGGTAACTGAATGGCCCTTGCCCTGGCGTTTTTCGACAGCGTCACCGCAAGCATTTCCAGCACAATACGCTGTACATTATTTTCCGGCTGAGACTCGGTCAGGCCGAGAGAGTTGACCTGCACTCCGTAGCGAAAACGCCGCTGCTTTTCGTCGCTTACTCCATAGCGTTCTTCTGCCAGCTTGTTCCACATGGCACCGAAGGCGCGCAGCTTGCAGGTTTCCTCCACAAAGCGAATGCCGGCATTCACGAAAAAAGAAATGCGGCCAACAACTGTGGCAAAGCGCTCTGCCGGCACCTGGCCGGAGTCCCGCACGGCATCCAGTATGGCGGTGGCAGTGGACAGCGCGTAGGCCAATTCCTGGGTGGGTGTGGCACCCGCTTCCTGCAGGTGATAGCTGCAGATATTGGTGGGGTTCCACTTGGGGATATTTTCAACTGTGTAGGTAATCAAGTCTGTGGTGAGGCGAACCGATGGCCCCGGGGGGTAAATATACGTGCCCCGGGAGAGGTATTCCTTGAGCACATCATTCTGGGTTGTGCCCTGTAGTTGAGAGGGGTCAACTCCCTGCCGCTCGGCTACCGCCACGTAAAGCGCCAGCAACCACGGTGCCGTGGCGTTGATGGTCATCGACGTGTTCATCTGGTCCAACGGGATATTGTCGAACAGGGCCTCCATGTCGCCGATATGATCGATGGGCACACCCACCTTGCCCACTTCGCCCCTGGCGAGAGGGTGGTCTGAGTCATAGCCCGTCTGCGTCGGCAGATCGAAGGCCACAGAGAGGCCGGTCTGGCCCTTGCTCAGGTTCATCCGGTACAGCTCGTTGGATGCCTGTGCTGAAGAATGGCCTGAATAGGTGCGCATCAGCCATGGTCGATCCCGTTTTACCGTCTCGCTCACAGTGTTTTCCTCAGCCGGGGCGACGTCTGATTAACAGGCGTCGCTCAATTTCAAAAATCTTGGCCGGGATTTTCTCCTTGCCGAGATTACGTTTGCTGTCTTCTTTGATAAACAGGTCCACGCCAAATTGCTCCAGGGCGCTGGCGGCGGAAATATTTTTTATGCCGATCAACTGCATGGTAACGGCGGCGTAGCCGTCGGCTCCCGGCACATCGTCTACCGCGAGGATGCGGCTCAGTGCACCTACCGTATCGCCGGCAAAGGCAGGTTGGGTGTGATAACCCTCGGTAAACCCCATTTCCCAGACCGCGTGTTCGCTGACGTCTCTGCTGGCCAGTCCGTCCAGCCAGGCAAATACCAGGCCGCCGTAGACAATGGGTTCGCCGCTCATTTTGCCTGACAGGCCGCTGGAGAAAATACGGTCGAAGTGTAGTGGGTGGCTGTTGCCTACCATATAGGTAAGGGCCATGTGCTCTTCAGTAATGGTGCGTCCATTGGCGTGTACGATGATATCGCCCGGGCTGAAATCCTCGGCGTAGGTATTGGGGCCGGTCAGCCCGCGAGCAAAACCCTCGCCTGCCAGCGGCAGTTCCACGGCGGGCGAATCGTCCCCCGGGAACGCTACCGTAACTTCCGGCGCAGGTGTTGTGGGCAGACGGTCGCGGCGCCAGGCCACCATGATCTTGCGCTCGTACTGCAGTATCACCTGGTTGTTCTGGTTAACTCCCACGGTGCGGATGCGGGCGATGCCCGGTTTGTCCGGGCCTCTGTCCTTACGCTCCAGTACTTTGGTAAAGGCACGCAGGGTGTCTCCCGGGTATACCGGCTGCAAAAACTGCACCTGGTAGTAACCCAGGTTGGCGATGGCCTTTTCCGAGTCGTTTTGCACGCCCAGCGACAGCGTGACGTTAAATACCATTTGTGGGCTGGCCAGCAGGTCCCGAAAACCCGATGCGGTGGCGTACTGCAGGTTCAGGTAAAGCGGGTTGGTTTGCATGAAGGTGCGGGCGAAATTCAGCATATTGCCGCGCTCAAAAGTGTAACCGCGGGGGTGCTCGAATACCTGTCCGGGCGCCAGTTCATCCAGATAGCGGCCGTATTGCGGCTGCCGGGTGCGCGTCAGATCTACCGGCACATCGGCGGCAATTTCGGGCTGGGCTGTCAGTTGCAGGGAAAATGCCATGTTTGTGTCCTATCCAAAGTGTTACAAGCCAAAGTGTCGCGAGTGTACCTTGCCAGCTTAAGGCCCCTCAGACAGCGTTCTCTACCAGTGAGCGCGTGATAACTTTGAGCGCCAGCGTTTCCTCCGCGCCCTCAAAGATCGACAGTACCCGGGCATCCACGAAGTAGCGGCTGACCGGAACTTCCTCGGCATAACCCATACCGCCGTGGATTTGCAGTGCTTCGCGGGTGACCCACTCAGCTGTTTTACAGGTGAACAACTTGGCACCGCTGGCCTCCATTTCACCCTTGCCCTCGTCCATAAGGCGCGCGACACCATACGTGATCTGGCGGCAGGCGGCGAGGTGTGCAGCCATGCGCGCCAACTTCACCTGGGTGAGCTGGTAATCGCCGATGGCATGCTTGAATACCACTCGCTCTTTTGAGTAGGAGATGGATTTTTCAAAGGCCGCCCGCATTACACCAACGGCACGGCCGGCTGTCTGGATACGACCCCCGGCGAAGCCTGCCATGGCGAGATAAAAACCACGGCCCTCGCCCTCGGGGCCGCCTATCATGTTGTCAGCCGGTACAAAGAAGTCGTCAAAGAACAACTCGTAGGAGTGCATGCCGCGGTAGCCCAGGGTGGAGATGGCCCGCCCCGTGAGTTTACCGCCGGTGTCCGGGGTAACTTCGAACTCGTGGCCATCACTACTGGGTTTCTCCACCAGGAACATGGACAGGCCGCGGTGACCTTTTGCAGAATCCGGGTCAGAGCGGGCCAGTACCATCAACACGCCGGCCTTGCCGCCAAAAGTACACCAGGTCTTGGCGCCGTTGAGCAGCCAACCGCCCTCAGCAGGTGTGGCTTTCAGCTTGACGCTGGCAACATCGGAGCCATAGTTGGGCTCGGTGACTGCCACCGCACAGAGGGGTTCCCCTACCGCGAGTTGCGGCAACCAGTGTTGTTTCTGCTCCTCAGTACCGCCCTTGAGCAGTGCCCGGGCGAGAATTTCCGGCCGGGTTATCAGGCTGCCGGCCGCCCCCAGGGAGCCTCGCGAGAGCTCCTCGGTAACGATAATCATGCCCAGCGTGTCTTCCTTGTCATCTTCCTGCAGGCCGCCGTAGCTTTCGGGGATAGAGAGACCGAACACACCCATGTCTTTCAGCGGCTCAAGGATCTCATCGGGAATTATCAGGTCCTCCCGGTGCACGGACTCCGCCAGTGGCATGACCACCTCATTGGCAAAACGGTGAAAAGGGTCGCGCATCATGGTATGACGTTCGTCCAGGGCGTCCGGCCCCAGGTCGGGGCCTCGGTCGACCACCTCTGCTCCAATAGCGGCAATATTGGACGCGCTCAATTGGCTTGCGAGAAACGCTTTCGCGCCATCACCTGTAAGCACGGCAGCGATATCCTCATCTTCCAGCTCGAAGTCTGCCAGACGGGACCGCAAGCGGGCACAAGTGGCGCTAACGGCTTCGGCGCAGAACAGTGCGCAGAGGCGGTTGGTAAAGTCGTCCTGGCAATGCCTGGAGTGGTCCAGCATGAAGCCGGCGGCACAGCATTCGGCCCAGCTCAGGGACAATTCGTAGGAAATCAGCTGGTGCGCGTCCAGTTTGGCGCTAGAGAGGCGGCCGTCTTCGACGGTTTTTGCCTTTAAGGTGCTGAGCGCCTTGCCAATGAGGCCCTGGGTGCTTGCCAACACCTTCGCAGCCGGCTCAAGTAGTTTCCCGCCTGTCGGAGAGACGTCAGTCATGGTGCTTTCTGCCTTTTGTGGTCAAAGAGGTGGCGGCAAGGGCTGGCTGGGGCTTGGTCACCCCGGCGCCCTTGCTGAAAAGAGCCGGGTATTTTATCGCTCGCGGCATGGGCATACAACCGCGCTATCTTCGGGTACTGCTGCCCTGCTAGTTGCCGAAACATTGATCCAGTCGCTATCCCCGATATATACACCTCTTCGCCCCTGCCATGGCGATTCTCAAGGCGCTGCCTGGGGGTGGGGAAGAAACCGAATACCCTGAGCCGATTCTGGAAATGGCCCTGATCCGCAAGATCGACGCCGCCGTTAAAGCGGCCTACCAGCGAGGGGATCTGCTGAACAAGCGGCGGGCACTTAACGGAGGACTAGGAGCAAAATGCGCAGCAGTCGCCCCGTTTGGGTTTGAGCATTGTATGGCAGGATTATGCATTCGTAAAACCACCGGCAGGCCGTTCGTCAGTCGCACCTTTTCAGGTCACTGTGGGCGGGAATGGTGCGCGAGACTGTCTATCCGGGTAGCCAGGTAACCCCTCTTGGAGCTTCGGTTACACAATAAGTCGTTGATATATAAATATAATACCTATTATGGCACGGCTTTTGTTACGTACTGGATAGTTCTTTCATCACACCTCGGCTATCTCCCCGGGCAATGGCGTCCTCGCATTCTGGCTGCCTTCAGTCGAAGCGAAGGTGTGGCCGAGTGTTCATGCAATATAAGAGGTAACGCGTGATCTGTATCCAGGTAAGTTCTCTTACACCCGCCCCTCGCCGGCTTGCTGAGGTGTGCGCAGCCCTGTTTGGTCTGCTCCTGCCCTGTTTTGGAATGGCCGCAGCTGGTCTGGGCGAACCGGAAAAAGACGAATTGACGTTTGGTTTTATCAAGTTGACCGACATGGCGCCGCTCGCGGTGGCCTATGAGCGGGGCTACTTCGAGGATGAGGGTCTGTATGTCACGCTGCAAGCCCAGGCCAACTGGAAGGTGCTGTTGGACGGGGTGATCGATGGTCAGCTCGATGGCGCGCACATGCTCGCCGGACAACCCCTGGCCGCCACCATAGGCTATGGCACCAAGGCGCATATCGTCACACCGTTCTCCATGGATCTGAACGGCAATGGCATCACTCTCTCTACTGCCGTGTGGGAACAGATGAAGCCAAACCTGCCAAAGATGCCTGACGGCAGGCCGGTACACCCCATCAAGGCCGATTATCTTAAGCCCGTAGTGGACAGCTACCGAGAACAGGGCAAGCCGTTCAAGATGGGCATGGTGTTTCCCGTATCCACGCACAACTATGAGTTGCGCTACTGGCTGGCTGCCGGCGGCATTCACCCCGGTTACTACGCCCCGGCCAGGGGAGACACCTCAGGCCAGGTGAGCGCGGACGCACTGCTGTCGGTCACACCACCGCCCCAGATGCCGGCCACCCTGGAGGCGGGCACCATCTACGGTTACTGCGTGGGTGAGCCCTGGAACCAGCAAGCCGTGATCAAAGGCATCGGTGTGCCGGTGATTACGGATTACGAAATCTGGAAAAACAATCCCGAAAAAGTCTTCGGAATGACGCGCGGGTTTACCGAGAAATATCCCAATACCACTGTGCGTATCGTGAAGGCAATGTTGCGCGCCGCGCGCTGGCTCGACGAGAACGATAACGCGAATCGCCCGGAGGCTGTGGAGATTTTGTCCCGTTCGGAATATGTGGGTGCCGACGAGGAGGTGATCGCCAACTCCATGACGGGTACCTTCGAATACGAAAAGGGCGACACCCGCGAGGTGCCCGACTTCAACGTCTTCTTCCGTTACTACGCCACCTATCCCTACTACTCAGACGCTGTCTGGTATCTCACACAGATGCGCCGCTGGGGCCAGATAGCCGAACCGCAAACCGACGACTGGTACTTCGAGATTGCACGCAGTGTTTATCGTCCGGATATCTACCAGCGTGCAGCCCAGGCCCTGATCGACGAGGGTGAAATGGCGGCATCGGATTTTCCGGAATTTGACAGTGAGAGCGGGTTCCGTCCACCCCAGTCCGCATTTATCGATGGGGTTACCTACGACGGCACTCAACCCAATAACTACCTCGAACAGTTTCCCATTGGCTTGCGGGGCGACGAGACCATCTAGCGCCAGCGGAAGCTGTAACCACCGGTTGTGCAATCAGGAACAGGAATAATGTCAGACTCAGCGATAACGATGAAACAGGATGACCGTTTTGAGCGGATGGTGGCCGTGTTGAAGCCACAACAACTGGCGGACGTACTGATACTGCCAGCACTTGGAATACTGTTCTTCCTGATGGTCTGGCAGTTTTCCGCGAGCCGCATCGAGACCTCTCTTGGCCTCTTTCCCGGGCCGTTGCAGGTATGGGAACAAATGCAGGGTCTGGGCCAGGAGCATGTGAGAGAGCGAGAGAAAGAGGCGGCATTCGACCTGCGCCAGGAGGAGCGCAATGTGCAAAAACTCGCCGCCAACCCCGAGGCAACAGTGAAGTGGCGCAAGTACACTGGTAAACCGACCTTTGTCGACCAGGTTTTCACCAGTCTGGTGACCGTAGCGGTCGGTTTTCTGCTGGCCAATATTGTGGCCATACCCGTGGGCGTATTGTGTGGACTCAGCAGCGGCGTGTACAAGGCGATCAACCCGCTGATACAGGTCTTCAAACCTGTTTCACCCCTGGCCTGGCTGCCCCTGGTCACCATGATTGTGAGCGCAACCTATAGCGTAGAGGATCCCCTGTTTCACAAGGCATTCCTCAATTCGGCTATCACCGTGGCCCTGTGTTGCCTGTGGCCCACTCTCATCAACACTACCGTGGGTGTGGCCGGTATCGATCGTGACCTGGTGAACGTGAGCCGCGTTATGGCCCTGTCCCCGCTGGTGCACGTGCGCAAAATCGTGATACCCGCGGCCATCCCCATGATCTTCACTGGCCTGCGCCTGTCCCTGGCCACCGGCTGGATGGTGCTGATAGCGGCAGAGATGCTGGCCCAGAACCCGGGGCTGGGCAAATTTGTCTGGGATGAATTCCAGAACGGCAGTTCCGATTCGCTGGGCAGGATCATGGTGGCAGTCATCACCATCGGCCTGGTGGGTTATATGTTGGACAAGCTCATGCTCACTCTCCAGAAGCGGGTGAGCTGGGATAAACAAGCAGTTTTGCGTTGAGCAGGAGTGGCGTTATGAGCACGAGGTACCTGGATATTACCGGTGTGGGAATCGAGTTCGATACCGGCGGCGACAAATACCGAGCGCTGCAGAATGTGAATCTTAAAATGAACCAGGGCGAGTTTATCTCGCTGATCGGGCACTCCGGTTGCGGCAAATCGACCGTGCTCAATATTGTCGCCGGACTCTATCAGGCCACCGAGGGCGGCGTGGCCCTGGAGGGAAAAGAGGTGACAGACCCGGGCCCCGACCGGGCTGTGGTATTTCAGAACCATTCACTGATGCCCTGGCTCACTGTGTACGAAAACGTAGCGCTGGCGGTAAACCAGGTATTTCGTCACAGCAAAACCCGGGCTGAGCGCAGGGAATGGATCGAGCACAACCTGAGGCTGGTAAATATGGATCATGCGATGGGCAAACTGCCGGGCGAGATTTCCGGTGGTATGAAGCAGAGGGTGGGAATTGCCCGCTGTCTCGCCATGCAACCCAGGGTATTGCTGATGGATGAACCTTTTGGTGCTCTTGATGCGCTGACGAGGGCGCAATTGCAGGACTCGTTAATGTCTATTCAGGCGGAGCTCGGCAATACCGTGATGATGATTACCCACGATGTGGACGAGGCGGTATTGCTTTCTGACCGGATCGTGATGATGACCAATGGTCCGGCGGCCACAATTGGCGATATTCTATCGGTCAACCTGCCCCGACCTCGCGACAGGCTGGCGTTGGCGGAAGATGCTGATTTTGTTCACCTGAGGCAGCAGGTGCTTGAGTTCCTGTATACCAAGCAGGGGGTGCACGCCAGCCTTGCTCCGCACGAAGTCGATACGCCGGCACTGGCGACGGTTCCCCGGGGTGAGGTGAGCGCAATCACTGGCAGTAGCGATGCCAGTGGGAGTGAGGCCGCCTAGTGTCTAACCGTCTCGTCATAGTGGGCGCCGGTATGGCAACCGCCTACCTGTTGCAGGAGCTGGGTCGGAAAGCCGCCGGTATGGAAATCGTTGTGCTCGGGGAGGAGGCGGATGCCTGTTATAACCGGGTGCTTTTATCCAACGTGCTGGCCGGCGACACTGCTGAGACCGAACTTCAGATGCTGGAGCCCGGCACAATGCCTGCATCGGTTACTTTTCTGTCGGGTACCCGGGCTGTTTCGGTAGACAGAACCAACCGCCTGGTGGAAGCCGACTGCGGGCGGCTCATTTCATATGACCGACTTGTGTTTGCCACCGGAGCCTCCGTCGCCCGACCGCCGCTTGCGCAAACTGATGTCTGCGGGGTCGAGGAATTTCGCACCTTAACCGATGCCAGAAAGCTGCGTAGTCTCGTTCGCGAAAGTGCCCGCGCTGTCGTGGTCGGGGGTGGGCTGTTGGGATTGGAAGCGGCCCACGGGTTGACCACTCTCGGCTTTGCCACCACTGTCGTTCACCGCCAGACGAGTCTTATGAATCGCCAACTGGATGCAGAAGGTGCAGGTCAGTTGCAGAAGGATCTGGAGTCCCGAGGCGTACGCTTTCGCATGGACGATTCGGTTATCGAGCTGAAAACAAAAGCAGAAACCCTCAAGGGCGTTGTGTTAAGCGGGGGTGAAACCCTGCCTTGCGAACTGCTGCTGTTCGCCACCGGTATCAGTCCGAATACAGATGTCGCAAGGGCGGCAGGCCTTACGGTGGATCGGGGCATTGTGATAGATCCCTTTATGCGGACATCCGCACATAACGTGTTTGCTCTCGGAGAATGTTCCCAGCTGGGAGAGGACTGTTTTGGGCTGGTCGCGCCTATCCGGGAGCAGGCAAAAGTGCTGGCCCGGGAGTTGCTCGGAATCGCGACCGCGGGGTTTAGCCCCGCGCATTGCCCTACCCAGCTCAAAATATCCGGCATAGAAATTTTCAGTGCCGGCCATCTCGACGCCAGCGGCGACCAATTGCTTCTACGCGACGCGAATGCAGGTATTTATCGCCGTCTGATTCTCCGCGACGGACGTTTGGTGGGCGCCGTGTTGGTTGGCGACAAACGCGGTGGCTCCTGGTACAGCGAGTTAATCGCAAGCGGCGCGGATATTTCCGCGTACCGGTCAGGCCTGATGTTCGGCCGTGAAACAAGTGAGGCCCTGCCGACGACTGCAGAGGCCGCTTAAGAGAAGGGGGATAAGACAATGGGCAAACGCAGAATAGTCGTGGTGGGCAATGGCATGGTAGGCCATCACTTTGTGGAAACTCTGATTGCAGCGGGTGGTGATGACGACGTCACTATAATCGGCGAGGAGCCCCGTCCCGCCTACGACAGGGTTCATCTTTCGGATGTGTTTGCCGGACGGCAGCCTGCGGAACTGGCTCTCGCCACTCGCGATACTTACCGGAACTGGGGCGTGGTAGCACATCTTGGCGACCCCGTTGTACGAATCGAGAGAACGGCACAGCGGGTTGTTACTGAAACGGGGCGAGTGTTCGAGTACGACAAGCTGGTGCTGGCTACCGGCTCCTATCCCTTTGTACCTCCAGTGCCGGGGTCTGATAACAAGCGCTGCCTCACCTATCGCACTATCGACGATCTGGGCAATATCAAGGCGAAGGCGAAAGGTAGCAGCATAGGGGTTGTAGTGGGTGGCGGCCTGCTCGGCCTGGAGTGTGGTAATGCCCTGCGTAATCTGGGACTGGAAACGCATGTGGTGGAGTTTGCCCCAGGCCTGATGGGCGTACAGCTGGACGATGGCGGTTCTGCCATGCTCAGGCGGCAAATAGAATCCCTCGGGGTGCTGGTTCACACGGGTAAGAACACCAGAAATATTGTTGACGGCAATGAATGTGCGTTGCAAATGCAGTTCGCCGACGGCAGCAGCCTGGATACGGACATGATTGTTTTTTCCGCGGGCATACGGCCCCGGGATAATCTGGCGCGGGATGCCGAGCTGGCGGTCGGGGAACGTGGCGGCATAGTCATTGACTACAAATGCAAAACAACAGACTCCGATATTTTTGCCATCGGGGAATGTGCCTTGTTCGGCGGGCGCATTTATGGCCTGGTGGCTCCAGGCTACCGTATGGCCGAGGCGGTGGCGGCGCAACTGAGAGGAGAGGACGCTAAGTTCCTGGGTGCAGACATGAGTACCAAACTCAAGCTGCTGGGGGTGGATGTAGGTTCAATTGGCGATGCCCACGGCCGCACTGAGGGTTCAATGTCATTCGTTTTCAGTGACGGGCGTGAAGGCTGCTACAAACGCATTGTTACCAGTGACGACGGCAAACAACTTCTGGGGGCAGTGCTGGTGGGTGATTGCGCTGACTATGACACACTGCTGCAGTACCACCTCAATGATATCGAGCTACCCGAGGATCCCCAGAGTCTGATAGTTCCCTCGGTGGGTGACCGACCGATGCTGGGCATGGGGGCGCTGCCTGCGACTGCGAGTATCTGTTCCTGTCACAACGTCAACAAAGGGGATGTTGTAGCAGCACTGGAGGGCGGCTGCTGTTCACTGGGAGATGTAAAAAGCGCAACCAAGGCGAGCACGGGCTGCGGTGGTTGCGCCGCCATGCTGAAGGATCTGGTGGAGCACGAGCTGGTCGCTCGCGGCGTGGAAGTAGACAAGAGCATCTGCGAGCACTTTCCCTTCACCCGGCAAGAGCTTTATCACCTGGCGCGTGTGGGAGAGATCAAGAGCTTCGACGGCATATTGGCGGCGCACGGCACAGGCCGGGGCTGCGATATCTGCAAGCCGACCATTGCCTCCATCATGGCCTCCCTGTGGAATGAGCATGTATTGGCAGCCAGGCATGTCGGCTTGCAGGACACCAACGATACCTTCATGGCCAACATGCAAAAGGATGGTACATATTCTGTTGTACCCAGGGTGGCGGGCGGTGAGATTACACCACAGAAATTGATCGTGTTGGGCGAGGTGGCCAGTAAGTACGATCTGTACACCAAGATTACAGGTGGCCAGCGAGTGGACCTGTTTGGGGCGCGTCTGGAGCAGCTGCCTGAAATTTGGGCTTTACTGGTGGAGGCGGGTTTTGAGACCGGTCACGCCTATGGTAAATCCCTGCGCACGGTAAAGTCCTGCGTGGGCAGCAGCTGGTGCCGTTACGGCGTGCAGGACAGCGTCGCAATGGCTATCAAAATAGAGGATCGGTACAAGGGGTTGCGAGCGCCGCACAAGCTGAAGTCAGCAGTGTCGGGCTGTACCCGTGAATGTGCTGAGGCACAGTCCAAGGACTTCGGGATTATCGCTACTGAGAACGGATGGAACCTGTACCTCTGTGGCAACGGCGGTATGAAGCCACGTCACGCCGACTTGTTTGCCACGGACCTGGATGACGACACCCTGATCTGCTACATCGACCGTTTCCTGATGTTCTATATTCGCACAGCAGACCGGCTGCAGCGTACTTCAGTTTGGATGGATAACCTGGAGGGCGGAATCGGCTATCTGCGAGAGGTGGTGATAGAGGATTCACTGGGGATTGCTGCGGAACTGGAGACACAGATGATCCATGTGATCGCTACCTACGAGTGCGAGTGGAAAGCCACACTGGCGGACCCGGTGAAACTTAAACGCTTCCGTCAGTTTGTTAACTCGGATGAGTCCGACGGTGGCGTGGTATTCGTCAAGGAACGGCAGCAGATCCGCCCGGCCAAGCCGGAAGAGCGGCTGCGCCTGGTATCGGGAACTAAGGGGTAGCGCGATGACAGCAGTAGAGAAACAGGCATGGGAGCTGGTGTGCGAGCGCTCGGACCTGGTGGCGGGTTCGGGTGTGTGTGCGCTGATCGGAGTGGAGCAGGTGGCGCTGTTCTATTTACCCGATGAAATCCCGCAGTTGTATGCCCTCGGCAACCGCGATCCCATCGGTAAGGCCAATGTGTTGTCGCGGGGAATTGTGGGTGATCTGGGGGGGAAATTGGTCGTGGCTTCGCCGCTGTACAAACAGCACTTCAGCCTGGAGACCGGTGCCTGCCTGGAAGAGGATGAGGTACGAGTAGAGGTCTACGACGTGCGTCTCGAGGCTGACAAGGTACTGATCGGACGACGATGAGCAACTGTAGCACGACATGTCCATACTGTGGCGTGGGCTGCGGCGTTACGGCAGAGGTCGCCGATGACAAACTGATAGCCGTAAGCGGCGACATTGATCATCCGGCCAACAAGGGCCGTCTCTGTGTAAAGGGCAGTACCCTGGCAGATACGCTGGTGCCTGAAGGTCGGTTGCTGCATCCTCTTTACCAGGGCAGACAAACAGATTGGGATAGCGCCCTGGACCTGGTGGCGGCAAAGATGCATGCCGTGCGCGAGGAGTATGGGCCCGATGCGATCGCGTTTTACCTCTCCGGCCAATTGTTAACCGAGGATTACTACGTCGCCAACAAGCTTATGAAAGGCTTTATCGGCAGTGCCAATGTGGATACCAACTCGCGGCTCTGCATGTCTTCCGCAGTGGCGGGATACCAGCGGGCCTTTGGTGCTGACTATGTGCCCTGCTCCTACGAGGATCTGGAGACCTGCGATCTGCTTGTCATGGTAGGCTCCAACGCGGCATGGACCCACCCGGTGCTTTACCAGCGTATTGCCGACGCCCGCAAAAGTCACCCGGGAAAGCGCATCGTAGTTATTGACCCGCGGCGCACCGCCACCTGCGATATTGCCGACCTGCATTTGCAGATCGCCCCCGGTAGTGACGGCTTTCTGTTTGCCGGCTTGCTGCATTACCTGAACAGCCACGAGCTGCTTGAAGCAGACTATATCCGAGAACATACCGCCGGTATCGGGGACGCGCTGGGGTCAGTTGCGGCTTACACTATAGAGCACGTCGCCGGGGAAACTGGGCTTACACCGGATAAGGTCGCGCTTTTTTACCAGCTGTTTGGCGCCACCGAAAAATCCGTCACCTTTTACTCTCAAGGTATCAACCAGTCCGCCACCGGTACCGATAAGTGCAATGCCATTATCAACTGCCATCTGGCAACGGGCCGCCTGGGTAAGCCCGGTATGGGGCCTTTTTCCATTACCGGCCAGCCCAATGCGATGGGCGGGCGGGAGGTGGGTGGTATGGCTAATCACCTGGCCGCTCATATGGATTTTCGTCCGGAGCATGTCAGTCTGGTAAGCCGCTTCTGGCAGGCACCCGCTATAGCCAAAGCTCCGGGGCTTAAGGCCGTGGATATGTTCCAGGCGGCGGCGGACGGAAAGATACGCTTTCTCTGGATTATGGCCACCAACCCGGCGGTCAGCCTGCCGGATAGCGCGATGGTGCGGCGAGCCCTGGGCAATTGTGATTTTGTCGTTGTATCTGATTGCGTCGAAGACACTGATACGGCCGCCTTTGCTAACCTGTTACTACCGGCCCAGGGCTGGGGTGAAAAGGATGGCACCGTCACCAATTCCGAGCGCTGCATTTCGCGCCAGCGCAAACTGGTGCCGCCGCAGGGAGAGGCGCGCCCGGATTGGTGGATAGTCACACAAGTGGCACAGAGGCTGGGGTTTGGGCAGGCATTTAACTATCAACACCCGGGTGATATTTTTGCCGAACACGCGCGGCTGTCCGGCTACGAGAACAAGGCAAGCCGTGACTTCGACATCAGCGCGCTGGGACATCTGAGCCGGGCGGACTACGAGCAGCTGACGCCCAGCTACTGGCCCCAGCCTGCCTCCGGGCCAGGCGGTGAGCCTGTAGTTGCAGGCCGCTTTTTCACTGCAACAGGCCGTGCTCAGTTTATTGCCTCTGTGCCCACCTTACCCGATGCGGGTTCGCGCACAGCATTGCAATTGAACACCGGCAGGTTGCGAGATCAGTGGCATACCATGACCCGGACCGGTCGAGTCGCCAAATTAATGCGCCATCGGGACTTCTTCAGCGTTTCTCTCAATCGCGAGGATGCCCGCTCGAGGCAGCTTTCTGAGGGCGACCTGGTGGAGCTTTCAAATTCCCTGGGCCGTGTTCGGGGTTTGCTGCGACTGGAAGATGACCTGTCTCCCGGCCAGGTATTCAGCCCTATCCATTGGAGCGGTCAGTTTTCTGGCCTGGCCTGTGTCAGCGAGCTGATAGCAGCGGTGACGGACCCGGTGTCAGGTCAACCCCAGAGCAAGTTTGCGCGGGTGGCGGTCGCGCCGGTGCTGGCGTCTTGTTGGGGTCTTTTGCTGACCCGGGAAGTGCCGGTGCTACCTGCTCTGGCCTACTGGTCCCGGGTGGTTGTTCCCGGCGGTTACCTGACATTGCTTGCGGGGGGCCCTGGAGAAAATTCAGGGAGCCTTCGCTCGGCGCTGCTGCAAGAGCTGTGTCTCACAGGGCAGCAACTCAGCAGTTACCAGGACTCTGCGCAGGCGGACTACCGCGATGTGGGAATGGAAGCGGAGGGGGTATGCTTCGCCTTGTTTTTGTGCGGGTATCAGCGACATCTACCTTCCCGGGAATGGGTGGCCGCTATGCTAAGCGGTGCCAGCCCTATGGAAGCCAATGGGCTGTTGGCTGGGCTGAGTCAGGGAGGAGGCAATATCGGTCGCCTCGTTTGCACTTGTGAGGAGGTCGGTGAGCGACAGATAGAAAACGCCATAGCAGGGGGTGCCTGCAGTATAGAGGCGCTTGGCGCGCAGCTGTGTTGCGGCACCCAGTGTGGCTCCTGTATTCCTGAAATTAAGCGCCTGTTGTTGTCGAGTAGGGAGGTAAAGGTTGCTTGAAAGAATGTATTATCAGCGGATGGCTAGAACGTGGACTGGTGGATGACGCTGCAGCCGATTCGGCGCTCGATTTCCTCGTCGATCAGGGCATAAGTGACGCTGTCGAGATCCTGGTAACGAGATTTGAATTCCAGCTCCATCAGGCTCTCGGGTAGTTCGGTAAATCCCGGCATATAGTCAGCCTCACTGCCCTGTGTGCTCATGTAGTTCTGTAGTTCCCGCGCATTGTCGCCCAGGGCGACTTCTGCAAATGACACACCCGCTCGGTCGGCCAGCAGGTCGGGAAAGCTGAAGCCGGAACCACCGCGCGAATCGTCCACCTCCTTAAAGACGCCAATCTTGTCAGCCAGACCGCCGCCCCCCGCGGCGGTGATTGCCGCGGAGATAATAAAATGCTTGACCAGGTCGTTACGACCCTGCAATACCAGGTGAGGCCGGGTGTGGATGGTCACACTTGCCGCCTCTGTGGGGCCAGTAAGGTGTTTGATATTGCTCCCATTGACGGCTACACCCAATGCCAGTAGAAGAGCGCGGTTTTCGCCTTCAGCATCATGCCCGTTTTCGCTGCGTTGCTGCTCTGCGGTTGCCAATAGCAAGTCGCGACCCCTGGACTGGATTCTCTCTGCAAGACCTGACTGCCATTGGTATATTAGCTGCAGCGAATCAGGTTCAAACTGCACCTGTTTCAATGCGTCCATCGCGTCGCGGTATTCGGCCGAGGCATTTCGCAGCAGGCTGTTGGTTCCGGCAACCACAGGCTTCAGTAACCAGCCCGGCACGCTGGCATTGCCGAAATTCAAATGCTCGAGAGTGGGGCGGCCTTCATGCTGGCCGAAAATTGCTGAAAAATTAAAGTATTTTCCCAGTGGGTTGTGGGGTAGCGCAGCGCTGTAGTTGAAAGCCGCTGAACCTTTGGTCAGTCGGATATCCAGGGCCTGCCGATCCTGGTAGCGGAGAACAGAATTTGACATAAGGTTCAGATCGCGAGCGCTGACTTGCAAGCGGCGTGTCTCGCCATCCCTGAGCGAGCGCGGATCATGTTGTTTCAGCAACGACTTGAGCCTCCCGACATCGCCGTGGCGGATGCTTCCGACTTCGGCTACCAGCGGTAGTGGTTGCAGGGCGGAAAATACCAGAAAAGAAATCACCAGTAGTAACGCGAGAGGAAACCATAAGAGTAGTAACTTGAGTAAGAGCTTCAGGTCAAAATTCCTCTGGCCGGTAAGCGGCCTTATTCACATGGCGGGATGGTGACAATTGTACAATAATATAGTGATCTGGAATCAGGCTGAGGTTTGCCTTATTCCTGTAGTATGGCGAGATCGGCACACAAAGTGATTCGATGTGTTGAAATTTCATAACGCAAAGGTTTATGGAGAGCGATAATGGCAAAAGCTAAAGCTAAAGCGAAGAAAAAGGCGTCCAAGTCAAAAGCCTCGGTCAAAGCAACACTGAGTGGACTCGATCTTGGCAAATACCTTGATGAAATAAAAATAGGAAAGTACAAACTTGATGACGTGCTGGATGGTACCAGTAAAAATGTTCAGGCTGTAGCCGACGCCAATCGGGCTATCGTTGACGGTTACATTGAAATCGCCAAGCAGCAATACGATATGCTCAAAGGGCTGCTGGATGATCTCAAGAAAGTGGGTGGGGATCGCTCCGATGTGGTGAGGGAGCTGAAAAAGGTTGTTGAACAGGCGAAAAAGGATGTTTCGGCCCTGCAAAAAATGGCCAGCAAGACAAATGCGGCAGCGCAGAAAATAGTGAAGAAGCGTAGCGATGCTAACCTCAAGGCCTGGAAAAAACTGGTGGCTGATGCCAAGAAATCCCTTGGCAAGACTGGCGCGGCAGCGAAGAAGTCGGTAGCCAAAAAGAAGCCTGTGGCTAAAAAGAAGAAAGCTGCTGCCAAGAAGAAGCCTGCCGCCAAGAAGAAGCCGGCGGCGAAACGTAAGACTGTCGCCAGGAAAAAGCCTGCCGCCAAGCGCAAGACTGCAAGCAAACGCAAGGCGGCTCCCAAGCGCAAAACTTCACGCTAAGCCCGCGTCCGGACTTAACCCAGCACCGGATCGCGGTGCTGGGTTGTAATCGAATAGACTAAAAATACAACAATAAACATAGACATACATTGATTTTTTGCTTGCCACAATCGGTCAACTGTTTACCTTTTCGTTGACTTGACTCAACGACAGCAAGCGCCACCCGGGGCATCATATACAGTCTTGATCCCAGCTCGGGTTCGATTTGTTCAAGGTCAGGAGGTGATCTATGACAGCCGCAAACTCCCCGCAACATGACTTCGGTGCAGTTCGCATTGGCAGTAAACACAGTGAGGCATTTGAGCGCGTCGAGGAGCGTATCCGTGAACGTGCATACCAACTTTTCCAGGGTCGCGAAGAAGGCCACGGCAACCCCGAAAAAGACTGGTTTGATGCCCAGTGGGAACTTGTCGATCCGGTAAAGCTCCTGGTCAAACAGCGGAAGAAAAGTATTCTGGTGGAGGGAAGCCTGAAGGGTTTCTCGCCCAAAGAGATAGAAATTGAAGTGGGGAGCGATAAAATCAAGGTTTTTGGTTCGCACGCCGAAGCTGGAGCTACCGGGAAGGACGACACCACCGAATCATCCTCAGAGACCCTGCATTTCTATCAGACCGTGTCCTTGCCCTGTGCGGTGGATGGGGAGGCCAGTGAGGCCAAAATATTCAAGAACGGTAAGCTGAAGATTACCCTGCCCAAAAAGAGCGTGGCATAACGGAACCGTTAACCACGCCTTTGAGCCCTATTTGGGCATGGCCAGACTGGCCAGTTCCTCTGCCTGTGGGATATCCGGTACGTCCAGGTGCCCTCACGCTGGAGTCTTCAGGCCGCCTAGTTGGCTTCGTAACTGTACTTCTGCCCGGCGAGGGCGGCTTCATACATCAGTCCGCCCTTCGCTACCGTGAACACCGCCAGTCCCTTTTGGTAGCCAGATGAAACGGTAGACGCGTCATTTTTGCCGCCACTGGTCCCAGCGGAGCTGCCGCCACCAGTGGAACTCTGCGCGCTGGCCGCAGCTGTAATGGCTACCGCAGTAGCCTGGGCGCTGAATTCGAAGTTGCCAGAGGTGAAATCATCAAACGCGCGCTTGTCCTGAAGGAAAATGATCTGGCTGTATACTTGCCCGCCGAGTTGAAATCCGATGGACAGCTGGGTCATGCTGGTCTTGCCAACTACATTCCCATCAACGAATACCTTGCCATCGCCATAGGCGCCACCTATGCCGATGCCTCCCTTGCCGATACTGGGAAAAATTGCGTAGGCGTAGCTATCCTGGAAGTAAGTGCCACTCTCACCGGCATCCTCAAACACCTTTATGGTGTCTTCATACTCATCTGCCATGGCAAAGTGGCTGCAAAAAATCAGTAACAATGTGGCGAATTGAGCAGTAAGTCTGGTTTGCATGGGTGTACTCCTGTGGGCCTCGTGAGGCTTGGAATTGCATTTGGTCAGCTTGAATATGGACGAGCGGCTAGAGTTATGTATTCTTGAACACATTGCAAGAGATTGCCCGTGAGAACTCCATTGTGGTGCGGTTGCTGGACTTTCGTTTCAAGCGTTTGCGGCAGGCCCCTAAAAGTCCGATGGGGGCTTACCAGTGCGACGCACCGTGTTAAACCGGATCAGGTAACGAGGGTGAAACAGGGTTTGTAATCCCGGGAGTCGAGTTTCATCCGTCCCTGATCGACGAATGCGCTCAGCAGGTCACCAAGACTCTGCACCAGGTCCGGCTCACCGTGCAATTGGTAGGGGCCATTTTCTTCCACTGTTCGAACGCCGAACTCCTTGATATTGCCCGCTACAATTCCGGAGAAGGCGCGTCGCAGTTCCGCGGCCAGCTGGTGTACGGGTTGCTCGCGGTGGAGCTGTAGGGTCGCCATGTTTTCGTGCGTGGGATGAAAAGGCTGCTGCAGGTCCTCGGGAATTGCCAGGCCCCAGTTGTAACTGAAGGACTCCTGTTGCGCTACCCGGTATCCACGCACCTTCTTTATGTGTTTTTTGAGATGTTTAGCCACGGCCATTGAATCGCCGCAAATAATTTCATAGTGTTGGCTTACCTCGTCGCCGAGCGTGCTGCGCAGGAAGGTGTCAATCTGTTCAAAATATGCGGCGCTGGATTCTGGTGCCGCGAGTACCACGGGCAGCGGGACGTTCTGGTTCGCAGGATCCATTTTCACCCCCAGCAAGTAGAACAGTTCTTCAGCTGTGCCCGCTCCGCCGGGGAAGACAATCACGCCGTGGGCCAGACGCACGAATGCCTCCAGCCGCTTTTCGATGTCGGGAAGAATCACCAGCTCGTTCACCATCGGGTTTGGCGACTCCGCGGCAATAATTCCCGGCTCTGAGATACCTACAAAGCGGCCGGTCTTGTAGGCCTGTTTTGCCTGGCCAATCGTAGCGCCTTTCATCGGGCCTTTCATGGCGCCCGCACCACAGCCGGTAGCAATGTCAAAGCCGCGCAGGCCGAGTTGGTAGCCCACATCCTTGCAAAACTCGTATTCTATTCTGGAAATGGAATGTCCTCCCCAGCAGACCACGAGGCGCGGTGGCAGGTCAGAGGTGACAATACTGGCATTGCGCAGTATGCGAAACACGGTGTCGGTTATGCCCTCGCCGCTTTCGAGATCGAAGCGCTGCTGCTCAACCAGTTTGTGGTGGGTGAAAATAATGTCTCGCAGGGCAGAAAAGAGGTGGCTGCGAATACCCTCTATCATTTTTCCGTCTACGAAGGCCTGCTCCGGGCAGTTATACAATTCGAGTTTCAGGCCACGAGGTTCAGGTACGACTTTTACATCAAAGTCACTGTAATCGACATACAGCTTACGCGCATCATCGAGGTCAGACCCCGTATTCAGCACTGCCAGAGCACACAGCTTGAATAACTGATGCACTTCTTCCCCGGCAGTGGCCAGACTTGCCATCTCCCTTTGAGACAGAAGGTTGAGGCTTCGGACCGGTCTCACGGAGGCAAAAGGTACTTTGGTTAGCATGGCGTGTTCCATTTTGCAGTGCGGTTTGGCGATCAGCTACCCAACATACGGTGGGCCGCTGCCCACAGATCATCGATTATATCCCATCCAGCGGCATTGGTTTCTTCATAGTGATCTTCTGGCTCGCCCGGTTCCCGCCCCAGGCCCTGCCCGTAGCGACATATTGTCGCCACCGGGTCTGCATCCGCGCCGAAGGCCGAGAGGGCGGAGGCATCGTCTGTGATGGTCTTGCAGGTGCGCCCACCAATCCATTCGGGATTTCCAATAACACCGCGCTCTGCCAGATCGGCGCAGCTGGCACCCCCGGGCATAACCCGATCAAGGCAGCCCATAGACCAGCCCCGGTGGAAGCTCATCTGGCATCCAGAGAATACCCACATCGCCGATATCGCCGTCGGCGATCAACAGTCTTAAGCCAATATTGGTTAGTCGTATAAAAAAAGGCTCTACATGCACTGTCAGTTGCGCGATATCGATAGAGCCGTCAGCTTTAGCCTGTAGTTCATAGTATGACCGGGAAGCACTTTTGTAGTGCAAGTACAGTAGCAACTCGATCATCGGGACTCAAGAGCTGGCGATCCGATTGATTTCTGGCGTCCAAAAAATCGGTGCTTTACCCACCAAACCCTGCGCTGGATCAACGGCCGACTCGCGAGGATCTCTACAATGGTCGAAAAAATACAGGTGATCAATATGTCGTTATTCCGCTCTCGAAGGGCTACTGTTGTCCTGGCTTCTGTTGTTGCGATGCCGGCTTGTGGAGTATGGGCTGCTTCCGGGTCTTTTGTTGCATCCAGCGATCTGGAAGAAACCGTGGTTACTGCGAGCCGGACGCAGCAGCGCATCTTTGACAGTCCTGCGTCCCTCAGCGTAATAGACGAGGAGGAGTTGGCGCGGGCCACCGTACCCAGTCTCGCGGAAATGTTGCGGGACGTGCCGGGTGTGCAAGTGACTGACTCGGGCCAGCCCGGCCTCGGTCGTATTCGCATACGCGGGGAAGAATCCCGGCGCACAGCCATCCTCGTCAACAGTCAGGAAATCACCGATCACTATGAGGTGGGCACACCCTTGACGCTGCACCCGGCTATGGTCGAGCGTATAGAAGTGATGAGAGGTTCGGGGTCTGTATTGTACGGTTCCCGGGCGCTTAGCGGTGTGGTGAACTTCCTGACGCGCAAGGGCGGCACAGAACCATTGCAGGCGACAGTGGAGGGCGGCTACGACAGTGCCACCGAGGGCTACAATAGCTTTGCGAGCTTATATGGCAATGTTGAGGGTTTCGAATACCGGTTGGCAGGGACAAAAAGCGACCACGATGATCGTTCCACGCCGAAAGGCAGTATGGAGAATACGGCCTATGACAATGAGAGTGTGTACCTGTACGCTGGCCGTGGCTTCGGTGATCAGCGAGTGGAATATACTTACGAGAATTACAAATCCAGCAGCAACATATACGTAGAGGAAGCGGTAAAGAGCACCTATCCGCTGACGGATTTTTACATTGAATCCCCCAAACGGGATCGCGAAAAGCACGGTCTTTTCTACAATTGGGATATTGATAACAGCTGGCTGCAAAGCCTGTCTGCCAATGCTTACCAACAAACCAATGATCGCCACTTCTATACTTTTACCGAAACGGTCTGGTACAGCCGCGATATCAACAATTACAGCACGCTGGAAACTGACGGCGCATTGGTTCAACTGGATTTTCAACCGTTGGGCAATCACCATTTGATTGCCGGTTTGCAGTATCTGAGTGATGACGTGGATCAGACGCGCCACGTAGATACAGTGTCCTGGACACCAGCTATTGCAGCCACTGGTATCGAGATAATTCGCGATAAAGCCAGCATAGACACCTGGGCATTGTTTGTGCAAGACCAGTGGGAAATCAGCGACCGTATTGCCATGACGCTTGGCCTGCGCCAGTACCATGTCGACGGCAAACTGGACTTTACCGACCGGGCGAGCCTCAGTGCCGGCAATCTTGACAGCGACGATGAGCTGATCGGTGCCCTTGGGCTGGTCTGGGGTGTCAGCGATACACTTCACCTGCGGGCGAACGTAGCCCAGGGCTATGTCTACCCATCTCTCACACAGCTTGCAACGGGTGCCTACGCAGGTTCGAGTTTCGTCAACCCCGATACTGGCCTGGCTCCTGAGACTTCGATGAACTACGAACTCGGCCTGCGTTTGCAACGGAGGAATCTGAGCCTGGATACCACGGTGTTCTATAACGAGTCAGATGACTATATTCATCACTTGCCGTGTGTGGAGGCAGACAACTGCCCGGGTAGACGCGACAGGCTCTATCAAAACGTGGGCAAATCCAATGCGCATGGCATCGAGCTATACCTGGTTTACGACGGCCTTCCGCAGGGTCTGGCACCCTACGCCAGCCTCACCTGGATGAAGCGTAAGATCGAATACGACGAGCTTTCCACCTGGAATACCGCAGTCCCGGATTACAGCGGCAGGGTAGGACTGCGGTGGCAGGGTGCCGTTCGAGCCCTGCCGAGTGTTTGGACAGATTTGTATTTGCGGGGTGAAACATCGTCGGATCTTGAAGAGCCCGGTACGGTACGGAATGTTCTGGAAGAAAAGTCAGGCTGGGTGACTGTGAACCTTTCAACCGGTCTGCAATTCGGCAACGATGATCAATACCAGTTGTCGGTAGACCTCTTTAACCTGACCGACAAGACCTATATTGCATCCACTGAAAACCTTTATGGTGCAGAGCGAAGTGTAGCGATGAAACTGTCGCTGAACTGGTAGACTTTGCGCTGCCCAAGCGGTGCTTATCAATCCATTTTCTTGGTAGCTCTGCGGGTCGGTATCGCACCGCAACTCCCTTCAACACCTGTTTTGACAGAGGCATCATTTGTGGCCAGAAGCCTGGTCGCTGTTGTAGTGTTGTATGGGTCTAACAAATTATCAGTAAACTGTTTGGCGAGTTTTTTTTGGCATCAGGTCAATTGGCATTGACGCCTTCTGCCCATAGTCTAAAGCATCCATTGGTACTTTGAGGAACTCGCCCTGCATCAGGCAGCGTTCACAAAAGGAGGTTCTCATGTTATATCGACTGTGGCTTGTCGTGGTGGTTTTTGCAGTTTCGGTTGGCTGTGAAAGCAGGGACCATGAAACTGCTACGACACCGACACCGACAGCGGTCGACGATGCAAGCACCGTGCCAGCAAATAGTCCTCGCATAGAGACGGAGCGATTGTCTGCAATTGTTAAAGTGCTAGCGTCCGACGAGTTTGAGGGGAGGGCCCCTGGAACGCCCGGTGGCAGAAAGACCGTCAAGTTCCTGATCGACCAATTCTCTGCACTTGGTCTTGAGCCGGGTGGTGAAAATGGTTCTTGGGTCCATTCGGTGCCGATGGTCCGGACCCAGGTGCAGGCGCCCGCCTCTATGGCCTTCAGTGTGGGCGGCACGATACAGGCGCTGCCGCAGCAGGTCGCTATCGAAGCCAGTACCGTGCGCCCCATTCAGTCGATCGCGATTGATGCTCCCGTTGTGTTTGTTGGTTTCGGTGCCTCCGCGCCGGAGCGTGACTGGGATGACTATGGCGATATTGACCTCACCGGCAAGGTTGCACTTTATCTCGTCAACGATCCGGACTTTGCCGCCGTGCCGGGGGAACCCGCAGCCGGTCGCTTTGGCGGCCGGCGCATGACTTATTACGGTCGCTGGGCATACAAATATGCCGAAGCCGCCCGTCGTGGTGCCAGGGCCGCATTCGTAATTCACGAAACCGAAGCGGCCGGGTACGGCTGGATTGTCGCGTCATCCTCGCCCGGTGAAAACTACGCGGTGGTGCGAGAAGAAACGGCAGCAGATCCGGTGTTGTTACAGGGTTGGTTGCACGGCGATGCCGCCGCGCGTCTATTCAGTGCGGCGGGTTACCACCTCGACGAGCTACGTATTCGCGCGCGCAGTCCGGACTTTGAGGCCTTTGAGCTGGACGGTGTCACGTTTGCTGCCGATCTATCGGTAGTGGTTGAGACATTCGAGAGTAGTAATGTGCTCGCCAAAGTCCACGGTACGAGCCGTCCCGATGAGATTCTCATGGTCGCGAGTCACTGGGACGCCTACGGCCTTGGTGAGCCCGATGCACAGGGACGAACGGTGAGGCCTGGCGCCAACGACGACGCTCTTGGGACAGCCGGTGTTCTCGAAATCGCACGAGTACTGGCTGCAAGCCCACCGTTGCAGCGCAGCGTAGTATTCGCAGCATGGACCGCTGAAGAGAGTGGGCTGCTTGGGTCAGAAGCCTACGCCAATAACCCGGTTTATCCCCTGGAAATGACTGTTGCGAACCTGACGCTGGACGTTTTGCAAACCGCCGGCCCGGCCCGGGATGTGATACTTATCGGTGAAGGCCAGAGTGACCTGGAGGGCGACCTCGTCAGTGCGGCGGCGGGCCAGGGACGTACTGTGACACCTGAAAACCTGCCGGAGAACGGTTTGTTCTTCCGTGCCGACCACTTTTCTCTGGCGCAACGCGGTGTGCCAGTGCTGTTGATTATGGGCGTCGCAGGCGGCGCGGATCTGGTTGAGGGCGGACGCGAAGCGGGCGATCAGTGGATCGCCGACTACATTGGCAATTGTTATCATCAGACCTGTGACGAGTGGAGTGCAGAATGGGACTTGCGTGGTGCTGCCGAGGACATCGAACTGTTCAGAATAATAATAGAAGACCTGGGCAATTCGACGCGCTGGCCGCAGTGGAAGACGGGCTCGGAATTCAAGGCCATAAGAGAGCGAAGTGCGGATGTGCGTCTGTAGCGTGCTCTCAAGTGAAATAGATGTAGATATAGAGGCACCACTTGAGAAAGGGAAGGCCAACGGGGCGGTCGAAATGTTACTCGCTGAGGAATTGGGCTTACCCAAAAGCGCTATCGTCGTAACGGCAGGTAAGAGCGCTCAGAAGAAAATTGTAGAAATTCAGGGGCTACCAATGACTGAAGTGATAGTGAAGCTAACATGAGTATTCGCGGAAGCTGCGATTGCAGTAATATAGTATTACTCTGGCATACGATTGATTACAGCATTGTGCCCAGAGCATGCCAATGTGAGTACTGTGATAGTAAGTCGGCTGCTTATGTGTCGAAGTCGGGCACAAGAATTGACGCTACGGTTCGTAATTCCAGGTTCCACCGAATAGTGCAGCATGGCTCAAACAGTGCTGTTTTTCATGAGTGTGCGAACTGCGACCAGGTCATTTTTGTTACGACAGAAATCGACGGCGAGCTTTATGGTGCGCTGAATGCTAATCACCTTAAGAATAAATTTGGGTTCTCGTCGGCAATTAACGTAGATTACAGTGCACTGTCAGCCCAGGAGAAACTGGCCCGTTGGCAGCAGAATTGGTGCTTTCCGGTTGTTTTTAGCGGTTGGAAAGGCAGGTAGTTGCACCCAAAAATGCGCTCACTCTCATGAGTAAACACTGAGTATTTTCTCCATCAAAGGATACTTATGAATTCCAGGTTGATTGCACTGCTGTCCGTTCTGGTAATCGCGACAATTAGTGTGGTGGCGACAATCGCTCCCGGCGTATTTTCTTTTTTGAAATTTATTCCATGGGGCGACAAGCTCGGGCATTTTGTGCTCTTTGGTGCGCTTACTCTGGCTATCGCGTTTGCGATACCCGGTGCGCGATCTTTTCTGTATGGCGCGGTACTAACCGCAGTACTGGTTGTGATAGAAGAGACTCTTCAAATTTTGGCGCCGACGCGGTCGTTTTCTATGCTGGATCTGGGCGCGAGTTTGTCAGGAGTACTAATTTTCACGATCGCAGGGCAGGTGTACCGTGGAAAGAATGGCAAATAAAAACCGGCGCCAATGGCGCCGGTCCGATTTTCAGACATCTGGATATTTTCAGTAAATATCCTTCCGCGTGTTATACACATTGAACTTACCGGTGGGTGTGACTAAACGCTCGTCCTTGATCACGTGCTTCAGCTTGCGGGTTTTGTCATCGACAACCACAATGGCAGACACCTGCTCCTTGCCGTTCCAGACCGAGAACCACACTTCGTCACCGGCGGCGTTGTATTCGGGTTGAACGACCCGTGCAGGGCCTTCGCCGACATCGGCCCACTCGGCAATTGGTAGTATCTCGTAACCTCCTTCCAGGTTGTTGATGTCGTAGACCGCAACCGACTGGCTGACCTTGGCATCGGGATGCAGTGGGTTATCTACCCACAAGTTCGTGGACTTGGGATGGGTTTTCACGAACAGTGAACCGCCGCCTTGTGAGGGAATGATGCGCACTACTTTCCAGGCATTGTCCTTGTGCCCTTTCGGGTCGGTGCCGATGAGGTTGATGTTTTCGTTGCCGAGTCCGGAGGTCACCCACACCGGCCCGAACTCGGGATCGATGATGTTCGCACCGCGACCGGGGTGCGGTATTTTCTCGGCATCAACAAGTGCCTCGATCTCTCGATCCTTGGAGTCCACCACAGCAATCTTGTTGGACTGATTTGCCGCCGTCATGAAGTAACGATGGGTGGAATCCCAGCCGCCGTCATGCAGGAAGCGAGCTGCCTCGAGGGTAGTCACGGTGATGGCGTCCAGGTTGCTGTAGTTCACCAACAGTATCTTGCCGGTCTCCTTTACGTTCACGATGAACTCGGGATGTTCGTGCGAGGCAACAATAGCCGCGACGCGAGGCTCAGGGTGATACTCCTGGGTATCCACAGTCATGCCGCGCGTTGACATGATCTTGGTGGGCTCCAGTGTGGCGCCATCCATCAATACATATTGCGGCGGCCAGTAGGCTCCAGCGATAGCGATCTTGTCCTCGTAACCCTTGTACTTGGAGGTTTCCACCGAACGTGCCTCTAGCCCGATCTTGATGGTTGCTACGATCTGCGGCGGGTTCATAAAGAGGTCGATCATATCCACCTTGGCATCGCGACCAATGGTAAAGACATAGCGGCCCGAGTCAGATGACCTTGATATGTGCACTGCATAGCCGGTTTTGAGTATGGCAATAATCTCTTTACTATCGCCGTCTATCAGTGCCACCTCACCAGAATCCCGCAGGGTTACCGCGAAGATATTGTCGATATCATATTTGTTCTCTTTCCTGGTTGGACGATCTTCTACCGGCACATATACCTTCCAGGTCTCCTTCATTTCCTTCATGCCCCACTCGGGAGGCGTGGGCGGCTCATGCTGCAGAAAGCGCGCCATGATATCGATCTGTTCCTCACTAAAGTCACCTGAGGTGCCCCAGTTTGGCATGCCGCCGGGGCTGCCATAGTTGATCAATATCTTGAGAAATTCGGTGCCCCTTTCCTGGGTGATATCCGGTGTAAGCGGTTTACCTGTTGCGCCTTTGCGGAGCACTCCGTGGCAACCCGCACAGCGCTCGAAGTACAGCTTGGTGGCAATATCAAATTCGGCCTGGGTCATGTCCGGCGCACCGGGGGTAATTACCCGCTTCAGGTCACCGGCCGGAACGGGTGCGCCCTTATAAGCCATCTCTCCGGGGGTTACTCCGGGATGCTCGGTTTTATTCTGCGCGAAAGTGGCACCGGATAGCGTAAAACCTGCAATTACCGCCGCCATTGGCAGTAGGTTTCCCCAGCAGTTATTCGATTTTTTCATTGCTATTTCCCTCCTGGGAATTTGCGAAGTCATATCACAGTAAGCAGCTTATGCCTCCCCCGGTAAAAGGGGTTGACGCATATCAACAAAAACTCTGAGTCTCGTTCAGTTATCAGAGGCGATTACGTCTGCGCCTTTACTCTCGCGTGATTCGCGTTTTTTTCGTTTCTCGACTAGTGGAGGGCATTTCTGGTCATCCCAATAGGTGACCTGGCACTCGAGACAGTAGTGGCACTCGTTGTCGTTGATTTCGCCGGTGGGTTTAATCGCGGCAATCTGGCACTGGTGGGCGCAGGCCTGGCAGGGTTTTCCGCATTCACGTCGCCGGCGCAACCAGTCAAAAATACGAAAGCGTGTGATGAAGCTGAGCCCGGCACCCAATGGACAGATGTATTTGCAGTAGAACTTGCTGTTTATCGCCGACACTGCCAGTAGCGCCACCGCGTAGATGACAAAAACCGGCTCGCGCATGAAGCGCAGGATAAAGGTGGTCTTGAAGGGCTCAACCTCCGCCAGCTTGGCGGCACTCACCATGGAATCCAGCGACAGCCCCACCAGCGCTATAAGAATAAAATATTTTATAGCCCACAGACGTTCATGCACCATCTGAGGCAGGCGGAAGCCCTCGAACCCGAAGCGATTTGCCAGCTTGCTGATCAGGTCCTGGGCGGCGCCGAAAGGGCACAGCCAACCGCAGTACACCCCCCGGCCCCACAGTAGAATACTGACGGCGACAAAACCCCATAACATGAATACTACCGGCTCGATCAGCAAGGTATCCCAGGAAAAGCCGTTGGTCAGGCTGTGGAAGAACGCCAGCAGGTTAATCACCGACAGCTGGGCGGAACAGTAGAAACCGATAAAGAAGACTGTAAACAGCAGGTATACGACACGCAGGCGATGGAACAGCACGGTGTGCTCCACCAGCCAGTCCTGGAAAAACAGGATGGCCAATAACAGCAACAGTGCCGCAGCGACCACACCCAGTTCAAGGCTGCGATCTTGCCACAATTGCTTCCAGGCAGGCTCCTCCAGACCAACGCCATCGGTGACTTCAGCGCTGGGGGCAAGGCCGTAGGCCTGTGCGACTCGCTGCACCGACTTATTAACAGAGCTGGTGAGTACCATGGTGGTAATGGTGGCTCCGGTAACCCCGTCAATGCCGACATAGCCGGGTCTGTCATGGGCACCGACCCGTATTCTATCGGTGGCTTTCTTGCCCCTAAACTGATCGATAAACTCTTGTAACTGCCGGTCGGAAATTCCGATCACCAGAATGGGCTCCTCGTGGTGCAGGATGTCCACGTCGTTGATCAAACCATCTTCATTCAGCCCTACCACTGCATTGATCGGCTTTCCCGAATAGGCAGAGATTGGCGCCAATTCTTCGGTGCTGAAGGCGTAGCCCAGTTGACCGCGTCCATCCCGCACCATATAGGCCGGTGTCTTCCCATTGAGGGGCGTAATAGTTTCCGCCGCAGGAAATACGCGCTGCACCTCTGTCAGTGTCAGTTCAGACGCACGGATACCGCCTGGGTGCAGCAGCAGGTTCAGTATCCAGATCAGGAGCAGGACATGGCGAGCAGGCATAGTGGCTCCGCGCGGCGTGCGCTGTAGCGCATGGGTGAGAGTGACAGGCCATGCTATGCCCAACCGCCAAAAACACTGTTGATCTACATCAACAGCAGCCAGTCTGGATTGCGCTTATATGGGGCATGGGTCCAGCCGTAAAAGCCTGCTTTTTTCTGCTGCTTACTTCGGAGGCATCGGCAGCTCCTGTTGCCGATTTCGTAAACGAGCGCATTTCCGTTAGCGGGGCAGAACTTGAGGCTCACTGGCGCGTGGATTGCGCAGGGGTTTCTCGTTTCCTGCGGCGGCTTGCAGGGCGGTCAAGGCCGGCGGAGGATTGTCGGCTGAGCCCGGTGGTGCGGCACCAATTGCAGCTTTGTGTCTTCATTTATCAAGCACCAGGTCCGCCTCCGACATGTTCAGTATCATGGGGAAGACATGAAGCACCTGCTCAAAAAATTTTATGCCCAGCATTATCAAAGCCAGGCTTGAAAAACCCCGTGGCGCTGACCCCTGGGCTGGGGATTCGATGGCTAATAGTCTCTTCACCGAGTATGGTGGGTTCATGGCCGGGTACACCCATCCGCCGCGCCGCTTCCGACCAGCACAGGTCTCCTAATGGCAAAGCTCCGATATCGCTTTCATTCACTTGAATTTGGTGACACCGACATTCATCTGCGCACACTGCGGGACAACCAACAATTTGATGATCCACGGGGCCTGGCAGAGGAGGTGGGAATTTCGTCTTCATCCTGGCCGATGTTTGGTGTGCTGTACGCCGCAGGCGAAGTTTTGGCCCGCTCCATGCAGCACTATGATATTCGTGGCCTGCGCATTCTTGAAGTTGGCTGTGGCATCGGCTTGTCCAGCCTGGTATTGAATGAGCGTTTGGCAGATATCACTGCCAGCGACTATCACCCTGAAGCCGAGGTGTTCCTGCAATACAATGCCCGTCTCAACAATAGCCGCCCGATACCGTTTTTCCGCAGTGCATGGGCGGAATCGTGCGCTGGTATAGCAAAGTTTGACCTGATTATCGGCAGCGATCTGCTTTACCAGCCGGACCATGCGGGAATGCTTTCCGGTTTTATTAACCAGCATGCGAAACAGGCGTGCAGGGTCATCATCGTCGATCCGCAGCGCGGTAATGGCCCTTTGTTCTGCCGGCACATGAACGGCTTCGAATTTACACATACCCGGATCAGGCACGAAGAAATTGATGGGATGACTCAGCCCTTCAAGGGGCATGTCCTCAGTTTCTCTCGCAGTTGATTCCGCGAATAGCCTGTTGTGCTTTAGCCACCCATTTCAACACCCCGACCCGGTGGTGCGTCTGAAGGGGCATGAGCATGACTTTTACCCGTACATTTCTGTGCACTTCTTCACATATTCCGAGCCAGGAGAGTGCTCTTGCGGGCTAATGCTGCTATTAGAGAGATGCGCATAAGCGCGCTTCAATCGGTGACATCCGGTGGCACAGAGTTTCAGAGACGACTGCGAAGATCAATCCACAGACCCCTTCCTGGGGCGTATGGAAACCCAGTGCTCCCGTATCCGGCGCTACCGGAGTGAGCTTATTCGCACGCAGGGCAGGCAGCTCAGTTACGACGAAGCGGCATTGGAATGGATAGAGCGCTATGCTGAAAGCTTTGCCCGGGATCACGACAATCCCTGATGGGCCTTTTTGTCAGCTATTCGCCTCTAGCGCTGGCACCGGTATACCGAACACGCGTGACCAGAACCATAGAGCAAATAAGCCCGATCATATATTTAAGAAGCATATGCACTCCTCTGGAATGAAAGAGTCTTTCCAGACTTTTCAGAGCATACTGTTTAGCCTTTGGAAGATACCCGAAAAACGTAGAGCTTGTTTACGACAAACGTGTAAAGGGGCACCAGGCACACAGCCGCGGCCAGTGAGAGCCAGTGAGGAGTCCCCATCGCGTCTTCCATAATGGCGAGCACAAGGTAGCTCAGTGCGAGCCCACCGAGTGATGCGAGAATAAATCTGGGAAACTGTATGCGGTGGGAAATTTCGCGGGCTGCCAATTGAAAGGAATACCGTTGATGCCCAAAATAGGAAATAGCAACCGCGGCAAGATAACCTGCCAGATTCGCGGCGTACACATTCATGTATAGCAATGTGCTGATGGCGACCAGATAGTGGGCACAGGTGGCAAGCACGCCGTGCAAAACGTACCATCTGGCCCGATAGTGCGCGCGAGGAGTTGCCTGGTGTTTTCGGTACAGGGGTGGTCATAGACTAGGCGGGGTCATCGGGCGCGTCAGACTCACCGTTCGGGAAATGGTAGACCCTGTCAATGAGATAAATCGGACGCTGCTTCACTTCTATGAACACCCGGCCAAGATACTCCCCCAATACGCCCAGGCTGATTAGCTGGATACCACCGAGGAACAGAATAACCACCATCAGAGAGGCATAGCCGGGGAGATCTACGCCGATGATCATGGTTCTGAAGATGAGAAAGCTGGCGTAGCCAAACGACATCAGGGACACGATAAGTCCTATATACGTCCAGACCCGTAAGGGCACGGTAGAGAATGACGTAAGACCATCCAGAGCGAAGTTCCACAGCTTCCAGTAACTCCAGGTGGACTCGCCCTCTTCCCGGCCCGGACGGTCGTAATAGACAGCGGTAGACTTGTATCCCAGCCACGCGAAAAGACCTTTCATGAATCGCGTGCGCTCGGGAAGTTCGCGCAGCCGATTGGCAACCCGGCGGTCCATCAAGCGAAAATCGCCGGTATTGGCTGGCACAGGAACCGAGGTAAGCGAGTTAAAAATTTTGTAAAACCCGCCCGCTGTGATGCGCTTGGTCAGGCTGTCGTTATTTCGCGATTCCCTTACGCCGTAGACTACGTCGTAGCCTTCGCGCCACTTTGTCAGCATCTCTCCGATCAATATCGGCGGGTCCTGCAGGTCCGCATCGATGAGTACCACCACGTCACCGCTGGATGATTCTATGCCCGCAGTCAGCGCAGACTCCTTGCCGAAATTTCGGGACAGGGTAACTACGCTGATAGATGAGTTGCCCCGCGCCGCCGTTAACAGCTGCTGCAGTGTATGATCGCTGCTCCCGTCATCCACGCACACGATTTCCCATTGCGCATCAATATTTTGCAGCGCGGCGATAACTTGCTGAAAGAACCGGTCTACCGCTTCCTCCTCGTTGAAAAAAGGGGCAACGACGGATATCACGGGTCGCGCATTCACTCTTTCAACGACACCATTATTCAAAGCAACTCCTTCCTGTCGGCTATTTGACCGTAGTGTTGAGGTGTTCTTGCAGCTATCCGCAGGAAGCATCCCTTTCCTGGTGTTAGCGGATTCAGTGTATTACCCGTTTAACGCAGGCGCACACTTCTTTTTTCCCGAATCTCGCGTTTTAGATTCTCTCACTTTTCTTTTGCTTGTATTGTAGGGCAACCGCTATAAACCAACCAGGCAGGTAATTGTGGCTTCCGAGGAGCATACACGTACGACTCGCTGGCTATTGATTGTTTTGATAGTGGGTGCTGCGGCTATTCTAAGGTTTGCCTACAACGCCAATACGCTGATAGTGGACCCAATCAGGGCCGACGCCGCTTACAACCTTATTTACGCCAACAACCTGCTTGAGAGCGCGACCTTCTCCAAGGACAGGTCAGATCACCCGGTTCCAGACTCCTACTGGGCGCCTGGCTACCCCCTGTTTCTCGCGGCAGTTATCTGGACATCCAAACTACTATCAGTTGATACCTACCACGCCATATTATTTTGCCAGCTGCTGCTGGGTGCCGGAACCGTTTTTCTATGCTTTATGGTGGCGGCATCTTTCCTGCCTGGCTTGTGGCCGCTGCTACCTGCGCTGCTGGCAGCACTTTCGCCGCATCTGGTGAGTACTGCTTCCTATGTACTTACCGAAACACTCTTTGGCTTTCTTTTGATATTGGCATTTTATGGGCTGGTCAAGGCGCTGAGGGGCGTAAGCCACGCTTCCTGGTTTTGGGCAGGAACGTATTTTGCTCTCTCCTCCCTGGTCAATCCGGTGTCACTGTTCCTCGCGCCAATCATTGCGATCGTGATTTTTCTTTCCACCAGGTCCGGGCAGTTGGAGCTACCTGTCAGCGGCGTTTATCGTTGCCTTGCACTGTTTCTTGCACCGCTGATACTCACATCGTCACTCTGGTCAATCCGCTCCGCGGTGTCCGTGCCGGCCGAGCAGGCAACTGCTTCGAAGCGGCTACTGACTAATCTCGTTATCGGGATGTATCCTGATTACCATGAAAAGTGGCGAGCAAGCATTCTTCAGCCGGAGCATCAGATCGTCGTTCCCGGCGCTGGCGTAGACAAGTCCTACAGTATCTTTTTCGAGGCTCTGGTTCAGAGGTTTACGCAAAATCCGGCACAGATGCTGGCCTGGTATGCGATACAGAAACCCATTTTGCTGTGGGATTGGGACATACGAACGGGTTTTGGTGATATCTACATCTACCGGGTTGAATATTCGCTATACCATACGTCCATCCCGGCTATAGCGACCTACTCAATTATGGTGGCGCTGCACCCTGTGGTGCTGATTACTAGCGTGATTGGCCTGGGCTTTATTTACAGGCGAGGCAGCAAAAATCCCCTGGTGCCCATCTTGCTGTATATTGCGCTGCTGTACATCAGTCTGATATACATTTTATCACAGTCAGAGCCCCGTTATTCCATACCTCTTCGCTCTGAAGTCTATATTTGTTTTACTTTTGCCCTTTGGCAGGTATCCAGATGGCTGGGGCTTCGGAAGCGACCACAACAAGAGAAGAAAATTGAAAATTGAATCTGAAGCAGTCGTTCGCTTTCATTACACCCTGCGAGGTGAGACCGGCGACGAGCTGGAATCCTCCCGGGGTGGGGAGCCCACCATATACCTGCATGGAGCGAACAATGTGATCCGCGGTCTGGAATCCGCGTTGGCGGGTAGGGCCGCAGGTGATGTCTTTAGTGCCACCCTGGCACCCGCGGAGGCTTATGGCATTCATAACGGCGACCAAGTCCAGAGGGTGCCGGTGAAACACCTCGTATTTAAAGGTAAGCTTCAGGCTGGCAAGGTTGCCCAGCTCAACACCCGTGAGGGAATGAAAGCAGTGACTGTTTTGAAAGTGGGGCGTCACAGCGCTGATATCGACACCAACCACCCACTTGCGGGGCAAACTCTGACCTTCGATATTGAGATCGTGGACGTGAGGCCGGCAACCGCTGAGGAGTTGGCGCACGGCCACGCGCATGGGCCCGGTGGACATCAGCATTGAACCCGATCATCTGCGGTGAACCCCGGTATGTTGATTTGTAGCATGTACCCGCTGCCGATGGTTGCCGGTTCTTTTTCCGCGGAGCGGGCGCGGGTGCCGTGTTGAAATCTTCGTTCTATAAGCCCCTGGGATTCCTGTTTCTCGGTTTGGGTGTGCTTGGGGTCGTATTACCCGTATTGCCCAGCACGCCATTCATTTTGCTTGCGGCCTGGTTTTTCGCACGCTCTTCGGGGCACTGGCATAAACGCTTGCTCGAAAGCGAACTGTTCGGGTCGATGATCAGGAACTGGGAACAAAACCGCTGCATCTCTCATCGTACCAAAGTCGTGGCCATAGGCTCGATGTTGATTGCGGGGGGTACGTCAATAGGGTTTGTCCTTGCGGACCCGCGACTGCAAATAGCCACTGGCGTTTTGATGGCTGTAGGTTGCGCGACTATCCTGTCACTGCGAACTTGCCGGGCGCCAGAGAGTAAGAATGGAAATTGACCTCCGCGCCCCATAAGAGCGCGGAGTTTGGCGTTTACTTCTTGATGCGGTTGTACACAAATAGCAGAACAAATGCGCCGGCTGTTGCCGTGAGTATACTGGCGATATTCAAACCGCCACCGGTAACACCCACTCCGAGGAATGACCCCAGGAACCCGCCGACAAAGGCGCCCGCCACACCCAGCAACATCGTCATGAACCAGCCGCCACCGTCAGGTCCCGGCATCAACCATTTAGCGAGTGCGCCAGCTACCAGACCCAATACAATCCAGGATAAAATTCCCATAGTGTTTGCCTCAGAGGGGTTATAACTCCACTCTATCCTTTTGCAGCGAATCGGGCAAAGTATGCTTTTGCTTGCTGGTACTCCCTGGTCTTCGGCACCGGGCGTGGCCGCCAGCTATAGTTGCGGCACTTCCTCCAGGTTGATTGGCAATTCGGCACGACCTATGCGCGCAGCTCGATCGCGCAGAGTGGCCTCCGCCGATTCCAGCCCTATCATTATTATGAAGCGCTGCTCACGAATGCCCTGTAGGCAATAGCGGGCCAGCTCATCGAGATCCTGGATGGGCAGTTCCATACCCGCCGCTTCCGCAGCGATTTTGAAGTCCTGCACGGTGGGAACCGGTTCATAGGGTTTTTCCCTGGCGAGATCGGCGGGCCGGTTGCGATCGGTAGTCCAGATGCCGGTATCGAGCAGCCCGCCCGAGGGGTAGAAGATGGACGCGTTCAGTTTTGTTTCTTCCGTCTGCAACTGGGCTGCCAGGCATTCCGTGAGACAGGATACAGCGGCCTTGCTGGCTGCGTAGACCGATTGATAGGGTAGTGGGGACACGCCGCCGTCGCCCGAGGAGGTGTTAATCACATGGCCTTCTTCGCCCCCTGCAATCATGCGCGGCACAAATGCGCGTATGCCGTTCACCACGCCGTTTACGTTGACACCGTGGACCCATGTCCAGTCATTGACGGTAGTCTCCCATACGTTCGCGGACGGGGCTGCGACACCGGCGTTGTTAAACAGCAGGTGACAGGCACCGTGGGTAGCATAGACCTGGTCGGCGAGAGCCTCACAGGAATCGGCGCTGGACACATCGGTGACGACGCCCATAATCTCGCCGCTGGCTGAAAATTCCTGCTGCACGCGATCGAGGGCTTTTTGCTCGACGTCTGCTATCACTATCTTGGCACCAACTGCCAGTAACTCCTTTACCAGTGAGCGCCCGATACCGCTGGCGCCCCCGGTGACCACTGCTACTTTTCCTGCAAATTCCTTCATAATGCCGCTCCTTGTTCCATTTTCGAATGACAGTAAGTGTTACACAGTGAGGGAGCGTGGGGCACGCAACAGACGGCTACCCTGTGGACATCAGGTCACCTCGTTAAACTAGCGGGGAATTTATTATCCAGGGCAATTAGCTATGCCTGTAGTAACTCATGTAAACCACTGGAGGAGACCGAAACAGGTCAGTCCGGCAGCAATGGTCATGAACAGGTGGCGGGTTAACAGGGCGACCAGGAACGCGACCAGCGCAGCAATGGCGTGATAGTTGCCCAAACTGATATCTACCATACCACCTCTTACCAGACTCGCCTGGGCGATTATTGCTGTGAGTGCGGCTATGGGGACAAAATCCAGTCCGCGCTCAATCAGCGCCGGGAAGTGGGCTTTGCCTGCGAAGCCCATGGGCAAGTATCGAGGGAGGTAGGTCACCAGGGCCATGAGCGTAATAAGTAGCCATATATTCATAGTGATTTCGGCTTGCTCAGTGCGATGCCGGTGGCCACGGCCAGCAGGGAGGAAAACAGCAGCCCGGTCTGGTAGGGCCAGTCGTGGCTCAGCGTTGCGCTCACCAGGGCCACGGCGGCACAGGCCCAGTCGGCTCTCTGCTTGAGTGCTGGCACCACGATCCCAATGAATGCGACTACCATGGCTACATCCAGTCCCCAATCTGCAAGCCCCGGTATCTGCCCGCCCAGGGTGAAGCCAACTATTGTCGACAGTTGCCAGAAGCTGTACATAAACAGGGCAGAGCCGAGGTAATACCAGCGCAGGCCGGGCTCGTCCGGGAGACGATTGAGGCGATCGGACACCACTGCAAAGGTTTCATCGGTCAGAAAAAAGGCGAGAATTGCGCGCTGCCACTGAGGCCAGGCGCCCGCGTGATGCATCAGATTGGCGGAGTAGAGCATCTGCCTCAGATTGACGACAAAGACCGTCGCCACGATGACCGGCAGCATGGCCGCACTGGCCAGCAAGGTCAGGGCGATGAACTGGGATGCGCCGGCAAATACTATCGCCGACATTCCCAGCGTGGCGGCAAGCCCGAGCTGCATACTCTGTGCCATGGCACCGAACACTATGCCGAAGGGAAAGGCAGCCACTACCAGCGGTAGGGTTTCCAGAGCGCCTAGCCAGAGCTGTCTTGTGGGTGTATGCATCGGAAAGCGGCATATTTGTGGTCAGGTAGGCAAGTGTAGACCACTTGGCGACACAGTGTGGCTAACGCAATATCTACAAGGCTGCCTGGCTATAACCGAGTTGGCCTCCCATTGTATACTTTGGGTACGTTAGTAGCGGAGGAGCATCATCATGGAACACATCGAGCTAATTAGCGAAGTGTGCCAGAAGCAGGGCTGGCAGCACGATGGGCCGGATATAACCCTGGCTTTCGGAGACAACCGTAAGCAACTGGTTCAGACAGAAGTGTACCTGTTTGAGGGTGAGGAAATGATTCGCCTTTACACGCGCGTGGGCCTGTTGAACAAGCTGACTGAAACCCAGCTGAGTGCGCTCCTGGGTCTTAATTTTAGTCTCGCCTTTGGCGCTCTTGCGTCTTTTGGTGAAGATCTGGTCATGACGGAAACACTGTTGATGCGTGACTCGGCCCAGGATCATCTGGCATATGCTGTCCGGTTTCTGGCGGAAACCTCAGATGGCTATGAAGAGCAGATATACGGCACCGATCAGTACTGAAAGGCAACTTTCCCCATGGCGGACAACAAACTCAAAATTGGTTTCTGGCGCCTCGCAGACCCGAAGATCAGCATTACCTCTGCGGCGTCGATGGCCATTGGCGCGTCGCTTGCCGCTAGCCATCCGAATTTTTCCTGGGCGTGGTTGATAATCCTCGGCGCGGCTATGTTTTGTATGGAAGTTGCCAAAAACGCCTGGGGTGATATTTACGATTACGACTCCGGCACTGATCTGGCGGTAAAACCTGAAGACAGAACGGATTTTTCCGGGGGGAAAAGGGTACTCGTTGACGAGATTTTAAGCCGTCATCAAACCTGGGCGATCACCGCGTTCTTTGCTGCCCTGGGGCTGGCGCTGGGGGCCGCGATAGTCTTCTTGCGCGAACCCTCGGTATTCTGGCTGGGAGCGCTTGGCCTGGTGCTGGGCTGGTCATATCATGGCCCGCCACTGCGGCTTGCCTACCGCGGCTTTGGCGAGCTGGATGTGGTGTTGTGTTACGGTCCCATTATTGCCCTCAGCACTTACCTGATGTTGACCGGCGAGTACGCTGGCGACCCGGTATGGCTGTCGCTGCCATTGGGCATACTGATAGCCGCCTTCCTCTGGGTTAACGAGTTTCCGGATTATACGGCGGATGTGGGCGCGGGAAAAAATAACCTTGTAGTGAGGCTCGGCAAGGGCCTGGCTGCGCGGGTACTGCCGTTGATCTATGCGACGGCCTTCGGATTGCTGGCGGTACTGCCGAGCCTGACAGACCTGCCCGTGGCGATCGCATGGGGCTTTATCGCTGTTGTGCCTGCGGCGGCGGCTACTTACTGGACCTTGCAGGCCCCCGAATCTTTTCATCGCAATAAACCCGTGCAACCCGCTGCGTTACTGACCTTCGTGTTGTATGCAGTGGGCGTCTCTGCAGGAATAGTTGTCGGTGGTTGAGGGGTACTCGCAGATAGCGGTGCTCGCAAAACGCGCAATTGACATACTCGTTAGCCTGGCGGGCCTGCTTGTATTTCTGCCACTTATGCTCGCAATAGCTCTCCTGGTTTTTGCTACAGAGGGATTCCCCCTGCTATATCGAGAGCGACGGTTGGGTCGACAGGGACAGCCGTTTTCGCTGTATAAGTTCCGCACCCTCAAACCCGGCAGTGCCAAAGAGCGCAGTGTGGCGCCGGAGGACGACCCGCGAATTACGGGCGCGGGCCTGTGGCTGCGGCGCTGGCGTCTGGACGAGTTCCCTCAACTGTTCAATGTACTTTGTGGACATATGAGCCTGGTGGGGCCGCGGCCGATGCCACCCGCACATGCCGCTGCGCTTGCCGCGGAGCAGCTCGATGTACTGCTGTCGGTGCGGCCCGGTATAACCGATGCGGCGGCAATTCATTTCCTGGCGGAGGATGCCGTGCTGGCGGGACGAGATGACGCTGAAACGCTCTATTTGCAGTGCTTGTTGCCGGTAAAAGCCAGCATGCAAATTGATTCACTGCGGCATTGGCGCCTCACCGGAGATTTTCAGGTAGCAATGGCTACTCTCACGCAGCTCTGGTCGCGACATGCCAGAGATAAGTCCGCCATGGCCATGCGCGAGATACTGGAAACGGCTGCCGGGGAATCACCTGTTTAAGCGAGCAGGATTGCTCTATTTCCACTATGATATTTATGCTTTGCCTGTTTAATCCCACTTCTGGAGTTTTCCTTAATGAGTAATTCAATGTACCAAGGGTCGGGCCCGGTGTTTACGCACAACCTGAAAAACCTGTCAAAACTGCTGAAAAAGGCGGCAGCTGATTGTAAGCTGCGTGGCTATGAACCCGCTGTGTTGTTGAATACGCGTCTCGCGCCAGATATGTTCCCGCTTATCAGGCAGGTGCAGGTGGCTACGGACAATGCCAAGGGCTGCTGTGCCAGGCTGACGGGTGTGGACATCCCGGTATTTGAGGACAACGAATCCACTTTCCCGGAACTACAGGAGCGGATCAAGCGCACGCTGGCGTTTATTCGTAGCCTGAAAGCAGCTCAATATCTCGGCAGTGATGTCCGCGTAGTGGTGATGAAAACCCCCATTGGCAACCTCACATTCAATGGTGTGGACTACCTGAATGGCTGGGCTCTGCCCAACTTTTATTTTCACTACGGCGCCGCCTATAACCTGCTGCGGCACAATGGCGTGCAGCTTGGCAAGCTCGATTTTCTCGGGCCTGTGCCAGGTATTACCGCAAGCGGTAAGATTGCAAAGATGATGTCGGGTACAAGCACGAAAAAGGCAAAGACAAAACGTTAAATTCCGCCATATGTGCGGTTACAACGGTTAAACTCAAACCAAGGGAAAAATTCAAGACAATGAAAAATAATCGTGAACTGGGTGTCGTCGTATATGGCGCCACAGGTTATACCGGCAAGCTGGTCGCCGAATACCTCAACAACCAATACGGTGCCGATGGCGATGTGTCATGGGCGATGGCTGGTCGTAGCATCGATAAACTTGAGGCGGTGCGCGACGAGCTGGGCATCTCGGCAAAAGTGCCTCTTATAGTGACCGATGCGGGTGACCCGGCTTCCGTTCGCGCCATGGTGGAGCGGGCGGCAGTCGTGCTAACCACCGTGGGCCCATACCAACTCTACGGCTCGGATCTTGTAGCAGCCTGCGCAGAAGCTGGCACGGATTATGTCGATCTGTGTGGTGAGCCCAACTGGATGGAAGAGATGATTAACGCTCATGCCGATGCCGCGAAAGTGAGTGGCGCGCGGATTGTATTTTCCTGTGGCTTCGATTCGATCCCCTTTGACCTGGGTGTATTATTCCTGCAGGAGGAAGCACAGAAATCCTTCGGCAACCCACTTTCCCGCGTGCGCGGCAGGGTTTGCGGCATGAGCGGGGTATGGTCAGGCGGCACCCTGGCGAGTTTCCGGGCGACTATGGCAGCGGCGGCCGAAAACCCGGAGCTGGTCGCCTCGCTGATGAACCCCTTTGCCCTGACGCCCGGTTTTACCGGTGCCGAGCAGCCCAGCGGCATGAAGCCCATGTACGATGAGGTAATGCAAAGCTGGGTGGCCCCCTTTATGATGGCGACCATCAATACCAAGAATATCCACCGTTCCAATATGCTGATGAATCATCGTTACGGTATGGATTTTGTCTACGATGAAATGTTTGTAACCGGGCCTGGCGATGAGGGGGAGGCCATGGCCAAGGCAGTGGCGGGTGACAAGTCCATGTCTACCGATACCACGCAGCCAGGTGAGGGCCCTACTAAAGAGCAGCGGGAAAGCGGTTTCTACGATGTGCTCTTCGTGGGGCACACGGCAGAGGGTAAAAGCCTGCGTGCCAGGGTCACCGGCGATATGGACCCGGGTTACGGTTCAACGTCGAAGATTATTGCTGAAAGCGCGATATGCCTGCTAAAGAACCCGGAGACGGTTGCCGGCGGAATCTGGACACCCGCGCCGGCAATGGGAAGCCTGTTGGTCGACCGTTTAAAACGTAATGCAGGCCTGACCTTTGAGTTAGAGCAGGCCTGATCTGGCGGGAACACGGGGCAGTTATTGTGTTCCGCTTGTCCTGAGTAAAGTGGGCGGTGACAGCACCATGAGAAGGTGCTGTCCTCGCACACTGGTCAAAACAAATACCGAACGCCCAGCTCTGCCGATCTCCCCGCCTCCGGCGCAATATCCCGCAAAAACGACGTGCTGAGCCGAATCTGCTCGTTGCCGATATTGTCCAGTTGGAAGAATACCAGCAACTCTCCGTCACCCGTCGGAATCTGGTACTCGCCGCCGAGGTCCCAGCGCGTGTAGCTCTGGCTTGAGCGTTCGTAATCGCCGGGCTTGTTCTGGGCGCTCGCTCGCAAGACACCAATCCACAGCGCGAGACGCTCTGCGAACCACGACAAGCGCCCGCCGATCCTGGCTGGTGGCAGGCGCGGTACATCGCCGCCGTTGTCGAGCTGGCCATAGATCACGTCACCAAAAACACCGAGAAGGAGGTCACCGCCGGCCAGGGAGGCAAGGTCGAACTCGCTGTCCAGTTCGGCGCCGTAGAATTCGGTGTTGTCCTGGACGTAGGTATATACAGCGACTTCGTCCTGTTCCAGACCGGTATTGCGTAAGTTGATATAATCCGAAAAATCATTGTAGAAGCCCGTGAGCTGAACGAAGTCATTGTCATTCGACCAGCGCACTGAAAGGTCGGCGTTGTTGGAGACTTCCGTGTCCAGTAGCGAATTCCCCAGCTCGATTGAGTTCGTGGCAGCGTGAACCACCCACTGTGTGGGATTGGTAGCTTCGATGTTGGAATACAGTTCCTCGTCTGTCGGAGCACGCTCCGAGCGGGACAGGGCCAAGCTGGCATGCCACTGGGGTGCAAACTGCCACAGGGCGGACACGGAGGCGCTAAAGGCATCAAAGCTTCGTTTACCGGTCAATGTGGTGCTGGGGTCGCGCTCGGTCCAGTCGTAGCGCAGCCCGCCTTCGAAAGTCCACTCGTGAATGTGGTAGTCTTCCACCACGAATGCGCCGATGGCTGTATTGTTGGTTTCCGGGATAAAAGCCTCTTCGCCTATGGCACTGAATTCACTACTACTGGCTTGTAAACCCAGTGCACCATGGAATCCTGCCAGTGGGCTGTGAACTGCCTCAATCCGACCATCCCAGCCATCCCGGCGATAGCGGGTACCCACTTCGCCAGTCGATTCGATCTCCTTGTGGCCATAGTCTGTATACGTCAGATAGCTACGCACGGTCTCCAGTGGCGCTAGCGGCTGTTCGAGTTGTAAGGTGGCGTCATAGCGGGTCTGTTGAATATCGAGAGTGACCTCTTCCGCCTCTTCTGCGTTGTGCTCTTCCTCATGCTCCTCATCGTTGTGACCGTGTGCCCCCGACGGAATACCGTACTGGTTTTCCAGCCGGCTAACAGCGACACCGAAAAAACCGTCTTTAAAGTGGTAGCTGCTGCCGCCGCTGAGGTTGTCGGTGTGTCCGTCTGTATTGGCGATATGGTCGTCGGTGGTTTCAACATCCCGTTCATTGGCCGCGCGGCCGGGGATATTGAGATCACCCCAGTCGCGATACAGTCCGTCCAGGTGATAGGCCCAGTTTCCCGCGCCACCATCCAGCTTGAACACGCCACCGTTGAGGTCGGAGGCGCTCACGTAGCGGTATTCAATGCCCCCGGTTATTTGCTCTGGCACCGCATCGGGGATGCGGTTGTCGAGCACGTTTATCACGCCCCCTATGGCGCCGCCACCGTAGAGCAGAGTTGACGGCCCACGCATTATTTCGATGCCGTCGGCCAGTAAGGGTTCGACCGATACTGCGTGATCGGCGCTTAGCCCTGAGGCATCGGCGCTGGGCGTGCTGTTTTGCAGAACCATCACACGGGCACCTTGTTGTCCGCGGATAACGGGTCGGCCAACACCGGGACCAAACGAGGCATTGGCCAGGCCGGGCGTGCCACTGAGAGTGTCACCAATAGTGCTGGAGGCGATCTTGCGGAGTTCATCTCCGCTTAAAACCGTGACTGGCAAAGCTGTCTCAGCAGCTTGTTTGTGAAGGGGTACTGAGACCAGTACATGTTCCAAAGGTGGCAGCTGCGCCACTGCGCTCGCCGTGGCCGCAGCCAGCGAGAGCGGTATAAATCGCTTCATGTTACTACTCCTGAAAAGGGGAAGACGGTGTGTCCTGGTTCAGGAGTGGTAGGGAGGGCCCCGTGCAAGAAATACAGTGGCAACACTTACGGGGGCTGATGCCGGGCGAGGAAAAAATACCAGGCTGGCCGCAGCAATGGCAAGAATGCACGGAAGGTTGTTAAGTAACGCGGCCCCAGTGGAGGAGTGACACTGAACACAGGAACTGACAGCTTCACTGTCTGCGTGTACGTGAGTCACTTCTGCCAGCTGTGCGCCCAGTACAAACAACAAGGCGAGCAGAGCCCAAAGCCTGGTTGATGTGTTACTGAAGGTCAGGTTGAGAATTGGCATTTGTTCGATCGGAGATTGCTGTCTGCAGAATTATAGGCAGAGTCGGATGGGTTATGCCACACCTTTCGGGCTGGTGTTACAGTGTGCCTTGGTGGTGCCGCTTTCGGCTATATGGATTTTACGCCAGGAGAATTGATGAATAAATGGATAACGCTGGCCGCAGTGGACATTCCCGGTGACGGCGGGACGCTCACACTGCTGCGGCGTGACAAGGAGTTTTCCATTCGGCTTTCGGGCATTCGGGGTGAGCTGATGAACAGCCGCGTGCACGGTTCAGAAGAGGCGCTGGCTGAGTTGGGCTGTGCACGACTTGAATCTGCTGAGGGGGCCCGGGTGTTGGTCGGCGGTATGGGTATGGGCTTCACCCTAGCGGCTGCTCTGGCGGCGGTTCCGGTTTCGGCTGAGGTCACAGTAGCCGAATTGATCGCCGAAGTTGTGGACTGGAACCGCGGGCCACTGGGCGACTGTGCCGGCCAGCCATTGCAGGATGATCGCACCCGCGTCCATATTGGCGATGTAGCGGAACTGGTTACCCGCAGCCAGGGCATCTTCGATGCCATCTTACTCGACGTCGATAACGGTCCCGATGGCCTGACCCACTCGGACAATCAGTGGCTCTACTCTTCGGCGGGGCTAAGGGCTTTGAAAATGGCTTTATCTGTGGAGGGGACGCTCGCAGTGTGGTCCGCCGGGCCGGATCCGCAGTTTGTCACACGCCTGAAGAAAGCGGGTCTTCATGCCACTGTACGTTCAGTTCGAGCGCGGCCTGGAAAGGGTAGCCATCACACCATATTTCTCGGCAAGAAAGGCTCCGTGCTCTAGTCGCGGAAACTTGCTTGGAAATACCTCGGCAGCAATCGAATGTGGATAGCTTACGCTTCCGACTCCACCGGATAGCCGTTCTCGACCCACTGTTGCATACCCTTGTCCAATGCCACCGCCCGGCTGAAACCCATTTCCCGCAGAGTCGCGGTGGCCAAGGTCGAGACTCGACCAACCTCACAGTAGACTACAATGCGTTTGGTGGGGTCGGGCAGGGCTTCGTTGACGCGCAGCTCCAGTTGCCCTCTGGGAATATGGGTGGCGCCGGGTATATGTCCGCGCTCGAAGGCATCGCGTTCGCGCACATCCAACAACATGACCTCTGAGTCTTCGGACTTAACGCGTCGCAGTACTTCCTCCAATGACATGAACGGCACATTGCGGGCCGCTGCGGAGATCAACTGCTCTACGGTTTTGCCACCCGTCAGGTTGGTGCGCAGTGCTTCCGATAAATGATCGGGTTCTCGCAGCGTCAGCCTGCGCATCTGGGCGACAAATTCATCGCGCTCCTTTAATTGCAGGCGAGGGTTCTTGGCCGCTTCTTCTTCCAGCGTGGAGTGCTCGCGGTTGTTGTATATGTGGGCGGGGTAAACCCGGGTGGCAGGGTCAAGCAATAACAGCTTGTTAAACAGGCTGTCATAGAGTTGGTCTGGATCTCCGGAGGGGAGGTCAGAGCGGCCGCAACCGCCGATCAGCAGGGTGTCGCCGGTAAACACCCTGTCTTCCACCTGTACGCAGATGGAATCGGCGGTATGGCCGGGGGTGTGCAGTATGTTGAGAGAGAGCCTGCCGAGGTTAATTTTTTCTCCGTCGTCTACCCGCAGATCTACATAGGGTGCCGGGCTGTCGCGGTGCATAATTACCGGCACATCCAGTTCCTCCGCGATTTCAATCGTGCCGGAAAAATGGTCTGCGTGGGTGTGCGTGTCGAGTACATAGTGAATACGCAGGCCTTCCTGCGCAGCCAGGCCGAGATAGCGATCGATCTGGGTCTCTTCCGGATCGATGATGATGGCAGTGCAGGCATGTTCGCAGGCCACGAAGTAAGACTGGCAGCCGCGTTCCGTGGCAATCTGGTGAAATATCATCGCTGACCTTCTGTCGATAGAGTCCACAGATCATAGTTCACATTAGTGAGAATGTCTCACTGGCAGCCGCATCAGAAGGTGTACTTCAGCTCCACACCATAGGTTGTGGGTGTCGCTACGGAGTAACCACCCACACCTTCGGATTCCACGAGTGCAGTGCCACCAACCATATAGTCTTCGTCTGTGAGGTTGTTGCCGTATATTGCGCCCACCCATGTCTCGTCAGGCGAAATCCAGGTCACCCGGGCACTGAGGTCGCGCTGCTTTTTCTCCAGCCACAAGCCGGATTCACAGCTCGCGGAATCAAAGCAGTAATCGACGTCCGATTTGTAGCTGAATTGAATGCGTGGCACTACCGCCCCGAAGGAGGTCTCCAGCGTATACTCGGCAGCAAAGTAATAGGTTTGCTTGGGCAAGCGTGGCAGGTTTTCATTGGAGCGGTCGTTGGGGCAGGAATCGATTTGCAGGAAGGTCAGGTCGGCCCGGGTGCACCCCTCTCCAGGTGTGGGTGCATCGGCAATGGTGATCTGGGTATCGATGAACTCCTCGATATTGCCGTCGTTGAGTGTGAGGTTGAACATAAGCTGCAGCTGTTCCAACGGATACCACTGGGTTTCCAGTTCAAAGCCTTTGATGGAGGATTTCGCAGCATTAACGGTAGCCGGTGCCGGTGAGTTGGTAACCGGATTTATAACCAGTGAGGTCAGTTGGCGGTTCTTGTAATCGGAGTAGTAAAAGGCGCCGTTTACTCGCAGGCTGCTGTCCAGTAAATCGAGCTTGAAGCCCAGCTCCCAGTTTTTAACCTCCTCCGGTTCAAAATTTTCCAGGTCGCCGGAGGGTGCTTCCGACAGGCCGCCGGATAAAAAACCTTCGCTGTAGGTGAGGTAGACAGTGCCCGCATCTATACCGTCCACGCCGTCCATCAGGTACTGCAAGCTGGCCATGGGCGTGGTGTCGTTGTCCGATGTTTTGGCCCGGGTATAGTCCTGCTCGGCAAACTCGAACAAGGGGTTGTATTCGAAATTCGGCCCGCCTTGATACAAACCAGATCCGGGTATGATCTCGACGACGTCGCCGCCGTTCGCGTCCAGGCTGTTCGCAATGACCTCAAAGCGTCTACGCTGCAGTTTGCGTGTCTCCTCTGTGTAGCGCAGCCCCAGCGTGGTGCGCCACCGCTCACTCCACTCCCATTCCACCTGTGCAAACGCAGCCGTTGCATCGTTCTCGGCATTCAGGTTGGTGGAGGAGGTGTTAAGGAATAGCCAGTTGTTCAGGGCGGGGTCAAAGGGCCCCAGGAAATTGACCGTGGTCTCGCCGGTGGTTTTTTCACTGAACCAGTACAGGCCAGCGACATAGTGAAGTCGGTCATTGATCGCATCTCCCGTCAGCTGTAATTCCTGGCTATATTGGTCGGTCTTGCGCGGTTTGCCAGCGGGGTGCCGGTTTTGGGTGCGGTGCAGGAATGGTATGGCGGTGTGGTCGATTTCATCGTCCTGGTAAGCATCGGTATAACGCCAGGCGGTAATACTTCTGAAGCTCATGTCCTCGTTGAGATCCCAGTTGGCGATAAGGCTGGCACCCTTGTTCTTTGCCGAGTAATCACCGCCCAGGTCGGAGATGACCGTGGTTTCGTCCCCCGCATCCGCGGCATCCTGACAGAAATCATCCACTGTGCGCCCCGTCGACGGTATTATCGCCAGTTGGTTAAATAACTCTGCCTGCCAGCCGAGGTAACCTGGTACCGGCCGGCACTTCTGCGGTCGGGCTTTCTGCTTGGTCCTGGCCCAGTTCAGATTGAGGTCAAGCGTCAGCGCATCGGTGGGTACATAGCGAGTTTGCCACATCAAGTTCTGGCGGTCTTCGTTCATGTATTTTTTGCCGTCGTACACGTTTTTTATCCAGCCATCGCTGTTTACGGTAGAGCCGGCAAAGCGAGTCCATAGATTTTCTGCGACCGGCACGTTAACCATGAAACTGCCATCATGTCGGTCGTAGTTGCCCAGGCGTCCTCCTGCAGATGCTTCGAACTCATCTATCGGGCGATTGGTGGTAAATACCAGTGCTCCGCCTGTCGTGTTTTTGCCGAACAGCGTACCCTGTGGGCCGCGCAATACCTGTACCGATTGCATGTCGTAAATATCCAGCAGAGCACCGTCTGGCCGGCTGACGTAAACCTCGTCGATATATATCCCCACACCTGAGTCGATATTAGGACCGGTATTGCGCTGCCCTATACCACGAATATAGATATTCGCGACGGGAGCGGTACCGTTTGCGGAGGACACTTCGATGTTGGGTGCAATCTGGTTGAGGTCGGCGAGATTCCGCACGCCTGCATCGCGCAGTGTTGCTGCGCTTAGAGCGGTTACCGCTACAGGCGTCTCCTGTAGGCTTTCCTCCCGTTTACGGGCGGTCACTACCACTTCTTCAAGCACGCCTTCCTGGGACCAAACTGCTGGTACCGGGCCACCAATAACCATGGCGCCAACGATTGCTGGCCATACTCTGTTGTAGCGGTGCGAACGGGACATAGCGCAACCTCGTTATTTTTATACTGGTGCGAACTCTTGCGTGGTCCGCAGTACCAGTAGAGTGCGTCAAAAAAGTGGGGCCTGCAAGTAGGACGACGCACCTGTTGTAGCATAGTCGTATGCTTTCATCACTGAAGCTGACGAGGGGGTGCGAGTGGTTGAATTTGCTATACCAGACCACTACATTTCTTTTGTCGTTTGTGGCGAAAGTTCCGGTATCTCTGTCTAATCCGGTGGTGCGTCAGCTGTAGCGGTTGGCATTGTTCAATACCGGCCGGAAAGTTAGGAAGCACTGCCTGATGTCTGCCGCGGCCCCTATTAGGAGAGTCTATGAAAACACGTGTGGCGGTTTGGGGAACCGGCAACGTCGGTCGGCCTGCAATTCGCGCTGTGCTTGGTCATCGCGACCTGGAGCTTGTTGCTGTCATCGTTTCCAATCCTGCCAAGGTCGGTTGCGATGCCGGTGAGCTGGCGGGTGTCGCTCCGGTTGGTGTATTGGCAACAACGGATTGGCAGGGCTTGCTCGGCGATAACAAGCCCGATGCACTGGTCTACACCGCTAATGCCGATACCCGTGGTGCGGAAGCGTTCATGGAGTTATTGGCCTGCCTGGAAGCCGGCGTCAATGTTGTGTCGACAGCGTTTTATCCGCTTTTGTATCCGGACTGTGGCATGAAGGAGGCTATTGCTCCCGTGCGAGATGCCTGCACACGGGGTAACAGCTCGGTATTTGTTTCCGGTATTGATCCCGGGTGGGCCATGGATATTCTTCCCATAATGGCCAGCGGAGTTGTTGCTGATATCGAGGAAATTCGTGTCCAGGAGATATTCAATTACGGCCTGTATGACCAGCCTGAGGTGGTTCGTGAGGTGATTGGTTTCGGTGGTAGCATGGATACACTCCCCCAAATGCTGGAGGAATTTTCCCTGAGAATGGTATGGGAACCTATGTTGCATATCATGGCGCAGGCCCTGGAAATTACGCTGGACAGTGTTGAAGTGCATGTGGAGAGGCGTGCGCTGGAACACTCGGTAGACGTGCCAGGTATGGGCCTGTTTGAGCAGGGCAGCCAGGGTGCGTTCCGTTTTGAGGTACGTGGTAATTGCAATGGTGCAACACGCCTGGTGTTGGAGCATATCACGCGAATAGATGATGACTGTGCCCCCGACTGGCCTTACCCGCCCCACGGTCGGGGTTGTCACCAGGTGTTGATCAAAGGTAGCCCTAATCTGGTTCTCAGCGTACACGGCCATGATGCGATAGAGCCGGGTCCCGCGGGGGGAGGTAATGGCACTGCGGCCAATCGGATTGTGAACGCGATTCCCGCTGTGTGTGCGGCCGCTGGTGGGATACTTTCTCCGCTGGACTTGCCTCCAATCAACGGTGCCGCGCAAATTCGTCGCTAGCGGATCAGTAGAGTAGGAAAACCAGTGCAGCGGTGCCCACCCCGCCCAGTGCAGCTCTGAGGAACAGTGGACCACCCTGGTCGAAATGTGTCGTTAGCACTGTCAGTGGATTCTTGCCTGTAATCACTTCGATCGAAACAGGGAGCTCCACCATCAGTACAAAGACGAGTTGACCCAACACTGCCGCCAGCAGTCCTACGTACACAATGCTGTGGGGTGCTGCACAGGTGATTAACGCAGCCAATAGCAGGAAGTTCCCCAGCAGGCCGGCTAGACTGAGGCATAGGAATTGTCGGGAAGTGTTCATTTCGAGATCGAATTCGAAAAAAATCGGGTGAATACTGGACTTGAGGACAAGCATGGATTTCGCTATGCGTGCCCCCGCGTAATGGCACCACTCGTGAATGATATGACTGAAAACCAGCCCGCACAAAAATGCCCAGACTGCTGTTGCGTAGTGCTCGATGTCGCTGCTGGCCGTGTGGCCCCATGAGTTCGCCACCACCAACGATGCGACCAGCGCCAGCACAACGCTGCCATGTGCGAGTGCCTGGCGCATCAGCGCGGTATCGGCGTTGCTTGTAGTGCTTTCCATTGTTGTGTGCATTCAGGATATGGTCACTGGCTCACGATAACAGAATTTTACGCATATTCGCTGTCTTTGCGTCGGCGTGCATTGGGCAGGATACTCTTGACGGGCGGCAAAACCCCGTTCACTGTGCGCCAGAGATCCTCCAGGTGCCCGGGGTCGTTGTAATAGCTTTATGAAACAAAAATCGGGGACCGTAAACCGGGCCTGCCATTATGATAATCCTGCATCACTACCCCATGTCGCCGTTTTCGGAAAAAATCCGCCTGATGTGTGGCTACCTCGATCTGGAGTGGCAATCTGTCGTTTCTCCCGAAAGTCCACCGAGGCCGATAGTGGAGCCTCTGGCGGGTGGATACAGGCGTATCCCGGTGACGCAGGTAGGGGCCGATATTTTCTGTGACACTCGCCTTATTTGTGCCGAAATCGCCGCATCAGGCGGGCGTGCAGAATTAGACCCCGCTACCGGTGATGAATCGAGCCAGGCTCTGGCGACGAAATTTGAAGGAGAGGTTTTCTGGGCTGCAGTCAGTTCAATTCCCGCACGACGGGTTTTGCGCAGATTGTTCAGTGACCTCTCGTTTCTACAGGCATTGAGGTTTCTCAAGGACAGAGTAGGGATAGCGCGGAGTGCGCAGACGGAGATCGTTCCTCCCAAGCGGGCAATTGGCCTGTTTGCAGAACATCTCCGGTCGCTGGAGGAAATGCTGATTGCCAATGGGGTTTATCTGGGCGGCGATACACCTGTATACCTGGATTTTGCTGCCTATCACACACTGTGGTTCAAGGTGGTGGTGGGCGGTATTCCCATTCCCTCCGGCCTGCCTGCGGTTACGGCCTGGTACGACCGGATGACTGCTCACGGACACGGTCGCATGCAAGCGGGGAGCGTAGATGACGCCTTTGCCGCCGCACGAACCGCGCAACCTCGCCCGGTTCCCGTAGCATTGCAGGACCACCCGAAAATGGGTGCACAGGTAGTGGTAGCGCCAAATGATTATGCGCTCGATGCGACAACCGGCCTGCTGGTTGGCGCAGACCAATCACGCTGGATCGTGGCGCGGGAAACCCGGGACCTGGGGTTACTGCATGTGCACTTTCCCACCCAGGGCTTCAAGCTGAGCGTAGAGTCGGGTACCTAGTGTCGTGACAAAATCCAAGAGCAAATTTGGCCCCGGGATTCTGGTGGCTGCTGCATTCATCGGCCCGGGTACCGTCACCACCGCAAGCATTGCCGGCGCCCAGTTCGGCTTTGCACTGCTTTGGGCACTTGCCTTCTCCGTTGCGGCCACGATTCTGTTACAGGAGATGGCAGCCCGCCTTGCGCTGGTGACGCGCAGGGGCCTGGCGGAAACCCTGCGCGCAAGTTATCGCGGCAGCTGGTTGGGCACCGCAGCGGTTATTTTGGTGGTCGCCGCAGTCGGTGTCGGCAATGCGGCCTATCAGACCGGCAACATCACCGGTGCCGCGTTGGGACTTGCGAGTATCAGCGGCATAGACTTGAACTGGTGGGCTCTGCTGGTAGGCGTTGTGGCGGGCGGATTGCTGTTTTCCGGCACCTATCCGATAATAGAAAAGTTGTTGATTGGCCTGGTGCTGCTGATGAGTGTGGTATTTCTGCTCACGCTGGCAATGGTTCGACCCTCCATCGGCGCTATATTCGAAGGCTTGTTGCTGCCGTCGTTGCCAGCTGGCTCACTGCTCACCGTGATGGCGCTGATTGGTACTACGGTGGTGCCCTATAACCTGTTTCTCCATGCCAGTGCGGTGCAGGAGAAATGGTCCGCGGATGTGGATCTAAAAAAAGCGCTGCATGAATCCCGGGTGGATACGGGCTTGTCTATCGGCTTGGGGGGAATCATTACCCTTGCGGTGCTGAGTACATCGGCCGCTGCATTTTTTGGCAGTGGAATAGAATTTTCTGCTGTGAACATGTCGCGACAGCTGGAGCCACTGCTGGGCGAGAGCGCCGGGTATTTTTTTGCCGCCGGTTTGTTCGCTGCGGGCCTGAGCAGCGCTGTTACTGCACCCTTGGCGGCAGCATACGCGGTATGTGGTGTTATCGGCTGGCCCCAGGACATGCAGGGCACGCGCTTCAGGCAGGTTGCGCTGGCGGTGTTGGTTACCGGAACAGTATTCGCTACTGCGGGCATCAAGCCCCTGGCGGCCATCCTGTTTGCACAGGCGGCAAACGGCTTTTTACTGCCGCTGTGTGCCGGCTTTCTGTTATTGCTGATGAACCGCAAGGATGTATTAGGCGCCTACACTAACAAAGTCTGGGTAAATTGTGCGGGTGTAGTGGTGGCGCTGGTGACCGTCTCTCTCGGTTTGCTGAAAATCTTACAGGTTCTTGGCGCTCTCTGAGAATCGTACTACCACCTTGCCTTCGACCTTGCCCGCCGCGATGTGCTCGACGGCCTTGAGGGCGTCTTCGAAAGCGAATGTTTGCACATTGGAAGCCTTTATCTCCCCGCGTTGCCAGTGCTTGATGAGGTCCTCGTGCGCTTCCATTAACAGCTCCGGGGAAAAGCCCACCGGCATGGCGCCTATCAGTGAAATATTTCTCGGCAGGGTTTCCGGTAACTCGATTTTCGGCCATTCGCCGCTGGCGTAGCCGATGACCAGAAATCGTCCCTCGAACGCGGTGGCCTTGAAAGCAGCTCGTCCCGCCCTGCCGCCCACAGGATCAAAGATTAGCGAGGCACCCTTACCGCCAGTTAATTCAAGGGTTCTTGCGGTGATGTCCTCGGCGCGGTGATCGATAATGTCATCGGCCCCAAGGGTCTTGCAGAAATCCACCTTGCGCTGTCCGCCGGCGACAGCGATTACCCGTGCACCCTTGGCTTTTGCCAGTTGTACGGCCGCACAACCGGAGCTGCCCGATGCTCCCAGTACCAGCACAGTATCGTCAGCGCGTATGGCAGCCCTGCGCACCAGGCCGATCCACGCGGTCAGGTAGGGGATGAAAAACCCTGCTGCCTCCTCGCCGGGCATCTCATCCGGGATAGGGAATGCGCCGCGCGCGTGCATCAGACAGGCATCTGCCAGGCCGCCCCGCTGTTGTTGGAACAGGGTAGGCCCGAGTACCCGGGTACCCATTAATTGTTTGTCGACACCCTCGCCCACAGCGATTATCTCACCAGCGGCTTCCTGGGAAGGCGTGAAGGGCAGGGGCGGTGTGAGTGGGTAATTGTTGGCGCACATGAACACATCTGGCAAACCCAGGCCGGCGGCCTCCACGCGCACCTTGACCTGCCCCGGTCCGGGCTCAAACTCTTCTGCGTTTTCGTTGAGCTTCATCACATCGGCCGGTGTACCGAATTCGTGAACTATCCATGCGCGCATTAGCTGAGCCTCATTGTCATTTCGTCATCGGCGAATGTAATAACATCGCCGCTCAGGATTTTTCGGCGTTTCCGCGTCTCTACCTCACCATTGACCCGCACCAGGCCCTCGGCGATAACCGCCTTGGCCTGGCCGCCACTCCCAACAAAACCTTCAAACTTCAGGATTTTGTAAAGTTCAACAGGTTCGCTGGTTATGACTACATCGCGCATATACGCACCTTATCGCCCTGGGTCGCAGGATCCAAATCAGAGGCAATAGTGTACAGCAGAATGTATTGGAACTAACCGCCTGCCCGCAACAACATTTGTTCTTTGTTTGATCCCGATGACGCGCCCCGTCAGCCTGGTCCGCTCGTTGATCCATACGGGGACTGCGGCAAGTAGTACTTGACTGAGGGCCCTTCCGCTCAGTGGCATGGTATTATCCGCGAGAACTTAAACGATAAGATCCTGAGGGAATTTGAAATGAACACACTATTGCGAATTTTGGTTGTAGTGCCGGGTATTTTCTTTACGTGCATCGGCCTGCTCTGGCTGATTGCGCCCGCCAATGCGGCTGCAGCGTTGGGGATGCCGTTGCTGGACGGTGTCGGGCGCAGTACCCAGGTGGCTGACATGGCGGTCTTTTTTCTCGCACTTGGCATGATGACCGTGCTCGCGGCTATCAGTCTGAAGAGCCGGTGGTTTCAGCTTCCAGCGCTAATCCTGCTCGGAGCAGCCGCTTTTCGTGTGCTCGCCTGGCTGGTTCACGATGCCGCCCTCGCGGTGGAGCCCATTGCACTGGAAGTCGTGGTGGGTTGCCTGTTGTTGTTTGCCTCCTCCAGACTTGCCGAGAAGGAGTAACAGTTAATGCGATATGTGCGCTCCCTGCGCCTGTTGCTGCTGGCCGTGACAGGCCTCTGGCACTCACTTTTATTGGCGCAGGCCGGCCCCCCGAATATAGTGCTTATTCTGGCTGACGATCTCGGTTTTAGTGACATCGCGCCTTATGGAAGCGAAATACAGACACCTGCACTGAATGCCCTGGCGGAAAATGGCGTCAGTTTTACCAACTACCATACCGCCGCCAGCTGCGCCCCCACCAGGGGCATGATGCTCACTGGAGTGGACAGCCACCGCAATGGCGTTCCGAATATTCCTGAAACTATCCCGCCTGAACTGGCCCAGTACGAAAATTACCGCGGCACCTTGAGCCATGGCGTGGTGACGGTGGCCAGCCTGCTGCAGGACGCCGGATATCACACGTATATGGCGGGTAAATGGCACCTCGGCCAAACCCCGGATTTGCTGCCGAGTCGTCGCGGCTTTGAGCGCACCGTTACCATGGCTGATACCGGCGCCGATAACTGGGAGCAGAAACCCTATATTCCCATTTATGAGAGGGCTAACTGGTACGCTGACGGAGAGCGTACTACGTTGCCGGAGGACTTCTACTCATCGCGCTTTCTGGTCGACAAGATGATTGAGTTTATTGACTCAAAACACGCCGACCGCAAGCCTTTCTTTGCCTACCTGCCCTTCCAGGCTGTGCACATTCCGGTACAGGCACCCCAGGAATTTACAGACAAGTATATGGGTGTCTACGATGCGGGCTGGACCGCCCTGCGCGAGCAGCGACAGAGCCGGGCCAGGGAACTGGGCCTGGTGCCAGCGACTGCGGATATGGTGACAATGTCGACCACCAACGACTGGGATGCCTACACGGAAGAAGAGCGGCGCTACCATGCCAAGCGGATGGCCGTTTATGCCGGTATGGTTGATGCAATGGATCATCATGTGGGGCGTTTGGTCGAGTACCTGAAAAGCATCGGTCAGTATGACAACACCATATTTATCTTCACGTCTGACAACGGCTCGGAAGCATCCGGGGGCGATGATGTGCGTAGCCCGCTAATGCGCCTGTCTCTAGCCATGAACGGTTACACTAACGACTACGATACCCTCGGCTTGAAAGGCAGTTTCAACGCCATCGGCCCGAGTTTTGCGAGTGCAGCGGCCGGGCCGCTTGCCTACTACAAATTTTATGCGGGCGAGGGTGGCATGCGTGTGCCGCTGATTATTGCCGGAGAAGGGTTGCCGGTGAAAGGTGAATGGACCAGCGCGTTTGCCTATGTCATGGATATTGCTCCCACTATTCTGGAGTTGAGCGGCGTGAAACCGCCGGGGCGCTATTTTGGCGGACACCCGGTAGAGCCGATGACCGGGCGCAGCCTGCTACCACTGGCGGTGGGTAAAGTGGACCGTGTATATGCGGAAACGGAAAGTGTCGGCTATGAGTTGGCAGGGAATGCAGCCTTGTTTCAGGGTGACTACAAACTCGTGCGCAACTATCTTCCCGTTGGCGATAACCGCTGGCACCTTTACAACATAGCCACTGACCCTGGGGAAACAGAGGATCTCAGCGTGTCCATGCCAGAGCGGTTCGTACTTATGCAGACCTTGTATGCAGATTATGCGGCGGACAACGGCGTGCTGCCGCTTCCCGCCGATTATGACGCGACGTTTCAGGGAGTAGCCAACGGTATCCGTGAGCGTTTTGGCCTGCACATTCTGGTGGCTTTGCTGACACTGCTTGTATTAGTGCCGCTCTATTTCGCGTACCGCGTTTCGAGCCGAAGGTAGGGGCGAGTCATGAGTGCGCTGGGTTCGGCAGTGATTTTTCTGGGTGCGGCGGTGGTTGCGGTGCCCATTTTCAAGAAGCTCAAGCTGGGAGCCATACTCGGCTATCTGGTGGCGGGTGTGGTCATCGGGCCCTCAGCGCTGAACCTGGTTAATGACCCCGACACCATCATGCATCTGGCGGAATTCGGCGTGGTATTGTTGTTGTTCCTGATCGGTATCGAACTGGCACCGGAAAAGCTGTGGCGAATGCGCAATGCGGTGGTCTTTACCGGCGGTGGCCAGCTACTGATCACCGCCGGTATCGCTGGACTGTGTTTGTATTTCATCCTCGATGACATCCCTGTTGCCGTTGTTGTCGCGCTGGCGCTAGCCCTGTCATCGACCGCATTTGCGGTGCAGCTGCTGACAGAGCACCGCATACTGAAAACGTCACCGGGCCAGCAGGGCTTTGGCATACTGTTGCTGCAGGATCTGGCTGTCATACCGATTCTCCTGCTGGTAGAAGCTTTGTCCAGTGCTGCATCGTCCGCAGCTCCACCGTGGTACTACAGTCTCGCGGCTATTGTGTTGGTGCTGGTCATCGGCAGGTTCCTGCTCAATCCATTCCTGCGCCTGATGTCCAGCTATGGCAGTGCCGAGGTAATGACAGCCTCCGCTCTATTAATTGTCGCCGCGACTGCCGTCGGCATGGAGGCTGCTGGCCTCTCCATGGGCATGGGTGCCTTTATCGCCGGTATGCTGTTGGCAAATTCGAGTTTCAGGCACCAGTTGGAAACCGAGATAGAGCCCTTCAAGGGTCTTCTGCTCGGTTTGTTTTTTATCTCCATTGGCATGCACCTGGACCTGAACCTGTTGGTCGAGCAACCCCTGCTGATTCTGGGGGCGGCCGTTGCGTTAGTGATTGTTAAAACTCTGGTGATCTGGTTGCTGCTGTGTCTGGCTAAACAGGCGTCCAAAGATGCACTGCATGTCGGGCTGATGCTTTCCCAGGGGGGTGAGTTCGCCTTCGTCGTGATGACACAGGCCAGCGGCAATGGTCTTATCGATCCGTTGTTGGCGGGACAGGTCACGCTGGTCGTCGGGGTCTCCATGGCTCTGACCGCGCCACTGGTAATACTGCACAGCCAGTTCTTTAGTACGTCCAATTGCCCCAAGGTCTACGATGATGTGCGGGACTATGAGGAACCGGCGGTTGTTATCGCCGGCTTTGGTCGCTTTGGCCAGATTACCGGTCGCATTCTCGCTGCCAACGGCATAGCCTTTACTGCACTTGATAACAATGCAGAACACATTGAGTTCGTGAAAAAGTTTGGGAATAAAGTGTTCTATGGTGATGCCGGTCGGCTCGATCTGCTGCGAACAGCGGGCATAGAGCATGCACGGGTTATGTTGTTGGCACTGGATGACGAGGAGCAGAGCCTGCGAGTGGCCGAACTGATGCGGGAACATTATCCGCAAGTGCGTGTTGTGGCCCGTGCACACAACCGCTTCAGTGTGCAGCTGTATCACAAATTGGGTGTGCAGGCTGTCGTGCGGGAGTTGATGGGGAGCAGTCTCGATGCCGCAGATATGATTCTGCGGGAGTACGGTTTCAGTGAGTCTGAAGCGGGAAACATGGTTGGAATTTTCAAACGGCATGATGCTGAAGCACTGGAAAAATCCCTGGACCTACCGAACGATATGAACGCCCTTATAGATCACTCGCTTTATAGCCGGGAGCAGCTTGCCGGGCTGTTTCAGGAGGACAAGGCGAAAATTTCCGGATCGGGCCAATAACGGAAAATTCGACCCTACTGCGCTCTATGGGCCTTCGCGTAGGCAATGCTGTCCGCGTTATCAATCAGGGTGCCGTTTGCCAGTTCGCCGGTGCGGGCACTTATTTCGAACATGGCGCCGCCCAGGTCTTCCGAGTCAATCACCAACAGTCCGGGCCGAAGCAACGCCGCCAGCAGATCGTGACCAACATTTGACCTGTCAGACGCGGGCTTGATAAAGGCCGAGCGGTAGCCGAATGTGCGCAGCCCCGTGCCCTTGGCCATATCCGCCACTTCGATTTCTGCGCGGCCTTTTTCTCGCGCCCAGTGTGAGTCGCCGTTGGCGTCAGTGCCCATGCCGGTTACGTAGTGAAAGGACATGGGGGCTTCAGTGCGGGCGGACAGCCACTCACTCACGAAAGCCACCGGAAAATCGACATGAATCCAGGTGTAGGTCTCATCGTCCATATTCAGGGAGGACGTGCCCAGCCCCCACAGCACGGTATTCACTTCGGCGAGTACATCGGTCAGGTCGGAGTAATCGGTAAAATCTTCGTGCAGCAGGAGTTCCACCCGGCCTGAGTTAACCCCGGCCTCTATGCGCGGCGAAGAGCGTCTGGAGAGCGCGTAAATCTTCGCCACCTGAGGGTCTTCCATCGCCGCCTTGAGCAGGCCGTCGCCGACAGAGCCGGTGGCCCCGGATACCAACACCACGCGATTGGCGTCGTTGTTGCGGGGTTCATCGCTGGCGGGGGTCAGTGTTCCGAGGGTCGCGTAGCCCCAGATATCGAAGGCCACGATTGCCAGTAAGATCAGCGCCACGCTAAACAGAGCGAGCTTAGCCAATAGTTTCATCACTTTGTTGCCCGTAGTGTAAAGAAGGGCGTAGGGTAGCCAATGCCGGCGGGGTGAGCAAATGCGCCGACATGAACGCAGTTGCAGCAGGGGATGATCCAGGTGTCTGGTCCGGGGAATATGAGTCGTGCACAAATCTGGCAAAAGGCCTGGCCCATAATTTTGGCCAATGCCGCGGTGCCCCTGCTTGGCCTCGCTGACACTGCTGTTATCGGTAACCTGGGCAATCTTGCTCAGCTGGGCGCGATCGCGTTTGGCGCGATGATCTTCAGTTTTATTTACTGGAGTTTTGGTTTCCTGCGCATGGGAACCACGGGCTTCACTGCCCAGGCCTCCGGCGCGGGAGACGAGGCAGAGGTGCGGGCCACGCTGGGGCGAGCTCTGTTGCTCAGTGCTGCGCTCGGCATTGGTATCGTGCTGTTGCAATGGCCATTGGCGCAGCTGGCACTCGCCCTTCTGGAGGGCAGCGCTGAAGTGGAGGCGATCACGCGGGACTATTTCATCATCCGCATCTGGGGCGCGCCGGCAACGCTCAGTATTTTTGCCTTGATGGGAACCCTGATCGGGCTGGGTAAGAGCCGTTACCTGCTGGTGGTCCAATTGTTCCTGAACGGCTTGAATATTGTGCTCGACGTGTTATTTGCCGGCGTGTTGGGCTGGGGTGCCGAAGGCATTGCTCTGGGTACGGTTGTGGCTGAATGGGTCACACTTGTGCTGGCCGTTGGCCTCGTGCTGAAATTACTGCGCGGGCGTCAGGGCGATAGCGCCGCTTTCTGGCCGCTCTCCAAAATGGGTGATGCTGGCAAGATGTTGCGGCTGATGTCCGCCAACACGGATATTCTGTTGCGAACTTTACTACTGCTCTTTTCTTTCGCCTGGTTTATCAACCAGAGTGCGCTCTACGGTGATGCTGTGTTGGGCGCAAACCATATTTTACTGCAACTGGTGTCCTTCAGTGCATTTTTCCTCGATGGCTATGCTTTTGTTGCAGAAGCCCTTGTGGGGGAGGCTTTGGGAGCGAAGCGGCGGCAGGACCTGACAATAGCCGTGCGTCGCTCCACGGAACTGGCCGCGGCCACGGCGGCAGTGCTGGCTTTGTTGATCCTGTGTTTTGGCAGTGTGGCGATCGATGCGCTTACCAATATTCAAGCAGTGCGGGTGGCTGCGGCAGATACCGTGGGATGGGCGGCGCTCTATGTGATGCTGTCGTTTGCCGCATTTCAATTGGACGGGATTTTCATCGGCGCTACCCATACACGGGAAATGCGCAACGCTTCATTTATCTCGGCTACTGTATTTATGGCGGCCTGGTGGTATCTGGCCCCGGTGTACGGTATTCATGGCCTTTGGTCTGCTTTTGTCATTTACGTTTGCGTTCGGGCACTGTCGCTGGCGGCCTATTATCCCCGGCTTTTGCGTTCGCTCGATTAGGGGCCGCTGTCGTTGTGCTACACAGCCACTATGTCGGTTGATGTGGTCTGGGGATGACGCTGGCCAGTACATCCAGAATGACCATATCCCTGCGCACAGTATCTGTGACGTCCCCGAGGTTACCCGCAAGCCACAGGTTGGCAAAGCCATGCACCTGCGACCACAGGGCGATGACGGTTGCCTGTATTTGTCGTTCCGGGATCTGCTCCAGCGGGGACTGCTGCCGCAGAAAATTTCTGATACATGTTTCCAGTACCGCTTTCGCGGCCAGGGAGGCTGTAACGTACTCGGGGCTCTCGCTATGGGTCAGGGCGGGGTGAAACATCACTTCAAAATGGGCGGTGTGGGACAGGGCAAATTGAATATAGGCGAAGCCCGCATCCAGCAGGCGTTGCTCCGGGCTGCGGCATCCCAGTGTTTGGCTGGCCCGCAGGGCTTCAGCCAGCACCCCATATCCCTCAATGGCAACCGCGGTCAGCAAGCCCGCTTTGTCACCAAAGTGATGGGCCGGCGCCGCGTGCGACACCCCGGCCTCCCGCGCCACTTCCCGCAGGCTGAGTTGGGCGAGCCCGCGGGTCTGCAGCAGCGAGACTGTAGCTGAAACCAGAGAATTGGCGAGGTCGCCATGATGGTATTTGGCTTTCATACGCGGAGTATGATGATTTATCTTGACAGTGTCTAGTTTGGCTGTAATATGCCCAATCTAGACACTGACAAGTTCCGCGCTACCACCCGAGGCAATACACATGACAACAAAACTCAACGATATGGTGATGAATGCACCGCTGGCACCAGAGGACAATCCGATTTTGCAGGGTAATTTTGCCCCGGTCGGCGAGGAACTTGATCTCAGTGATCTGGACGTTGTCGGTACATTGCCCCCCGAACTGAATAGCACCCTGTTGCGCGATGGCCCCAATCCGGTGAACCCGCAGGCCAATCACCACTGGTTTATCGGCGATGGCATGTTGCACGCCATTAAGTTTGAGAATGGTGCGGCAACCGGCTATCGCAATCGCTGGGTGAGAACTGCGGATATTGAGGAGAAACTGGGCCTCAAGGCGGCTCCGATGAGTGCTACTCGGCCGCTGGTGTAGGGGTCCGGTAATGTGAATGTCATCCACCATGGCGGTCGTGTCCTTGCCCTACCGGAGATAGGCCTGCCCTATGAAATGGGTCTGAACCTGGAAACACGGCGGGAATACGATTTCGCCGGGCGTCTTGTCGGCAGTATGACGGCACACCCGAAGATCGACGGCAGGACGGGGGAAATGCTGTTCTTTGGTTACGATTTTGCCCCCCCCTATCTGCGCTACCACCAGGTCAACACGGCAGGTGAGCTCACGCAGACGGTAGATATTGACCTGCCGGAGATGGTCATGATGCACGACTTCGGCGCGACAGCCACTCGAGTGATCTTCATGGACCTGCCTATTGTTGGCAATTTTGGCCTGGTTGATGAGGGCTACGGTATGCCGTTTTCCTGGAGTGACGAACACCAGGCGCGGCTGGGTATCATGGATCGCAATGCCACTGAAGACTCGGTGAAATGGATTGAGATAGACCCCTGCTACGTGTTTCACCCGCTTAACTGTTATGACGATGGTGACAACATCGTGATGGACGTGGTGCGTTACAACAAGGCGTTCACCGCTCCGCAAACCCCTGAATATGACAAGGGCTCGCAACTCGTGCGCTGGACTATAGACGTGAATGCGGGTGAGGTGCACAGCCGCGTGCTCAGCACGATTGACCAGGAGTTTCCCCGGGTCAACCCGCGCGTGGAATGCCACCCACACCGTTATGGCTATGTGCTGGAAGTCGGTGGGCCCCACGGCTTCAAGAACTTGCTCAAGCACGACCTGGAGACAGGTGAAACCGTTCGGCACGAGGTCGGCGATGACTGTGCTGCAGGGGAACCCGTTTTTGTAGCTACAGGTGAGGCGGAAGACGAGGGCTATATCCTCAGCGTGGTGTACAACGCGGCGACAGATTTGAGCGAAGTCAGGGTGATCGACGCGCGGAATTTCAGCGCCCCGCCGGTTGCTGTTGTGAAGTTAAAAGCCCGCGTGCCGTTTGGCTTTCACGGTAACTTTGTGGCCTCAAACGGCCTGGAGTAACCGTCGAACCAGGGCGTCCAGGCGCCCTGTTCATCCCGCTCTGCGTGGCAGAGGTTCCTCTTCGGGTCACGACGAGCGGCGGGATATGCCGATTTTTGCAACGTGTTTGAGCGATTGTGGCCATTACGTAAAAAATATGACAAGCCTACACTTTGGTCCATCAGCTACAGCAGGTGAGCTGGTGATTTTTCAACTAAAGATACAGGTGAACATCATGGCATTTATCTTACTTATCTATTCTTCTGTTCTTGCACTGGGAATATGGCAGGAAAAACACAATCAGGAGCAGAACGAGAGTAATGACCAGGGTTGCTGATTCTGCGGCTTGCTGGGGGTACCCACTTGCACAGCCCGATGTAACAAGAGAGGGCATGCAGTTGATTTATGCTTTCGGGGTGTCATAGCCTCGGTAATTGAACCCCGCATGTTTTACAGGGCTCCGCGCCGGGCCGTTCCTACATTATTAGCTGCCTGTTGATTGCGGCATCGCTTCATCTCACCCCTAATGATCTCTCGGCGTAGTTTCCAAGCCAGCTGCGAAAGTGTAATGTCTGCCTCGAAACCGCCATCCCAACTCTGAAGCCCCGGGATGGACTCTACCCACAGGAGAATGTGGAATGCAGATAAAACAATTTTTCGCCTGTTTTGCTCTCTCACTGGTAACGCTGCCCAGTGCGCATAGTGCTGTTGCGGCCGATAAAGCTGCCGCAGCGGAGCAGGTCAGCAAGCAAGTTATTACGCGCAAGGACGACCTTCCCCGTCACACTTACCAACTGAATCTGGCGGTGACTGAACTGTACTTGCCGGAGAACCGCGCTGCGCTCCTGAAGCTGGCAAAGGCAGTGGAGGCTGACATCCTGGCGGATCTTGAGACCTACGAGATCACCGACAACAGTACGGTACAGGATTATTACGCCTTGTTGGGCAGTGTCGCGCTGCTGGAAAACCGCTGGCAGGACTATCTGGACATCCTCGCCACGCAGCGAGCGCTGGAGACCAAGGAAGCCAACCGTCTCACCATGGGGATTTACTCTGAAGCGCTGGCGCAAGCCCAGTTGTCCGGTGACGAGGTTGGGCCGGCGCTTGAGTTCAATATGGAAAAAGCCCTGCAGGCGCTTGACTATGGCCTGGTACAGGACAACGTGAAAAGTGCCAAGGGGCGCACCGAGATTCTCAGCGAAGCTCTGGTTCTAGGCAATCTCGACTCCTCCTACCAGCCGATCGTGGACAAGACCTCGGGGGAAATCAGTTTCGATATTGCCTCAACGCTGGTGTCTGTCAGCTTCACCCTGGACCACTATCTGGATGACGCAGGCACGATCCACGAGGTCTACTCGGCCTATATAGCAGAACATGATGTCACCAAACCCGATATATGGGAGGCCCGCAAGGTCGAGTTGAGCGCTGACGCAAAGGCCACGCCGGTCGTGGTGGCAGTCTGGGACAGCGGCGTGGATACCTCCATCGACGCGTTTGCTCCTCTGCTGTGGCGCAATCCGGCTGAGATTCCGGACAACGCTAAGGACGATGACAATAACGGCTTTGTAGACGATATTCACGGTATCGCCTATGACCTGCATTCGAACAGGGAGCGCTCCCTGTTGTACCCGGTGGGAGACTTCGATGAGGACGTGGCCGTTTTACAGAGCCAGATGAAAGGCCTGGGTGATATCCAGTCCAACATCGACAGTGGAGAGGCGAGTGTACTGCGCAAGCAGCTGGCGGCACTTGAGCAAAGCGAAGTGAAGGGCTTTCTCGAGTCGCTTGGTATCTACGGTAACTACGCCCACGGAACCCATGTGGCAGGTATCGCAATTGAGGGCAATCCGTTCATTCGGGTGTTGGTAGCCAGAATGACTTACGGGCATACCATGATTCCGGAGGAGCCCACCCTGGAATTGGCCCGGGCGGAAGCAAAAATGGTGCGAGAAACTATCGCCTATTTCAAGGCCAACGGTGTGAGAGCCGTCAATATGAGTTGGGGTGGTTCGCTGCGTGGTATTGAAGAGGCACTTGAGGCACACAATGCCGGTGGCTCACCTCAGGAGCGCAAAAAGTTGGCGCGGGAAATCTACACGATCGGTGATACCGTATTGCGCGAATCGATCCGCGATGCCACCGACATTCTCTTTATCACCTCGGCAGGAAACTCGGATAACGATGTAACGTTTGATGAGTTTTATCCCAGCAGCTACGACTACGCCAATATTATCAGCGTGGGTGCAGTGGATGCCGCGGGGGACGAAACCAGTTTTACCAGCCTGGGCAAAGTGGAGATCTATGCCAATGGTTTTGAAGTAGAGAGCTATGTTCCCGGCGGTAATCGCATCAAGTTTAACGGTACGTCAATGTCCTCTCCCCAGGTACTGAACCTTGCCGCCAAGCTGTTGGCTATAGACTCCTCGCTCAGCACCGCAGAATTGCGGCAGCTAATTCTCGATGGCAGTGATGAGAAAATGCTGAAGGCGCGAACCATACGACTGATGAACCCGGCGGCAAGTGTGAAGCTTCTGCGCAGCGCGGCGCCCCGGGAGAGCTAGCCTATTCCTTCAGGACCAGCACTGTTTGCAGTGTAGGGTCGCCGCAGTAGGCGATCCGCGTGCCGCTGGCCACTTCTTCCTGAAGTGCCTTGAGTACCGCGCCCTGAATGCGCTCCCCCGGGGCCAACGCGGGTATGCCCGGCGGGTAGGGCACGGCGGTTTCGGCGGCAACCCGGCCGATAGCTTGTGCCGCCGGAACCCGCTCGTGGTCAGAAAAAAATGCATCACGCGGTGACATTACCGTGTCCGGAACCACGGTCCAGGAGGTAATGGGCACCAGTGCCCGGGGCATACCGCGGTGTTCCTCAATAGCGCGTATGACCTCCGTGACCATACGATCTACCGTCGCATCGGTGTCGGCGAGAGTGATAACGGGGCAGAAGGTATCCCGGTCGGCAAACTCCAGGTGAATGCCCCTGGTTTCCAGCAGGTCGGCCACGATCTGGCCATCGGCCCCTGTGCCCGAGAGCGTCAGTACGACCTTGGTTGGGTCGTGCATAAATAGTGCAGGGCAGCGCTCCGCTATCTCGCCGCCAACCACCCCCAGCCCCGGCACTTTGCGAAACCGGTTTCTGGCTTCACCGGCGATGCGAATGGCATTTCCCAGTAATTCCTCACCCCTGTCCTGTAGCAGACCCCGGGCCCTGTCTATAGACGCGAAAATGGCGCCCGAGGGACTGGTGGTATGCAGGCCTTCAAAGGCAGCCTCCAGTCGCTCGATATTAATATGCTCGCCCTGTGCGAGAACCATGGACGATTGCGTAAAGCCGGTGATGTGCTTGTGTACACTGGTCACCAGAATGTCTGCCCCCGCCTGAATGGCGTGGGGCGGCAGGTCGGGATGAAATCCCAGGTGCGCGCCCCAGGCGGCGTCCACCGTAAGCGGTATACCGTGTTCGTGGGCCAATGCAGCTATGCCCGCCACATCGGATACGCCGCCCACGTAACTTGGCTCTACCAGCATGACCGCTCGCGCATCGGGGTGATCCTGCAGTGCTTTTCTTATGCGTTCCACCGGCATGCCAGCGGTGAGGCCGGTCGCCGCATCGATATCCGGCCTTACCCACACGGGGACCAGTCCTGCGATTACCAGGCCGAAAAACAGTGACTTGTGTAAGGTTCTAGCGACGATGACCTTGTCGCCCGGTTTGCCCACGGTCATCGCTATCGCTTCGTTGCCGTGGGACGAGCCCTGCACCGAAAAGCCGCACCAGGGTGCCCCCCATAGTTCGCCGGCCAGTCGTTCAGCGGCGGCAAGTCGGGGGGAGCTTACCCGGCGATTCTCTACCCCGCCGTATTGCGGTACATCCAGTGCCAGCAGTGGGTCCATAAGGTCGGGGTTGCGTTTGTGGCCGGGCACTGTGAAAGGTGTGCCGGCATTCTCGAGAAACCGGCGATAGGCGTCGTACTGCGGTGTTTCACTCATCTTTTATACCGGGTATTGGGCGGAATGTGTTTACTGTTAGTTGAGCTGTTTTTCCGTCGGTTGTGCTGGTGTCCTGCCGCACTGTGCTCGAGTCCAGGGGAGCCAACACGAGTGTATAGCAAATTCAGAGGTAGTGAATATTGTACAGGGGCCAGTCATTGCGCTGCGTTATAGCAAAAAATGACCGCGGGACAATTGATTTCTGCAGCCAAGGGTCTATCTTGATAGTCCCTTAATCGGCCGGTTACGTTGCGCTGCCGGCCAGACATTATTCCTGATCAGGACGACACCATGCTCACCTTACACGGCTTTCCCTACTCCAATTACTACAACATGGTTAAGCATGCATTGCTGTTCAAAGGTATCCCGTTCAGGGAGAATATAGCCTATACCAGCAGCCCGGAATTGGTCGCGCTAAGCCCTGTGGAAAAGGTTCCCGTACTGACTCTGGAAAGTGGTGAGAACCTGTCCGAAAGTAGCGTGTTGCTGGATTACATTGAAGACGCCTACCCCGATGTTCCGCTATATCCGTCCGATCCGGTGGCCCGTGCGCGTGTAAGGCGGCTTATGAAAATATCGGAGTTATACCTGGATTTACCTGCCCGTCGCCTGCTGCCGGCATTGTTTGGCAGCGTCGCCGTGGAAGAGTCTGTAAAGGGTGAGGTACTTGCGGCGCTCGACAAAGCCGCGCGATCTATTGCCAAGCTCGCGAGTTTCTCACCCTATGTCGCCGGTGACACCCTGACCATGGCGGATATCTATCTGCGCTACGCCCTGGTGATACCCAATATGGTGGGGCCCAGATACCTGGACTGGGATCCGGCCGCGAAACTGGAAGCGCTGCCGGGGTGGGGCGCGCTGATGGCCGATTCGGACATCTCACGCAAGGTGGATGCGGATCTTCGCGACAACGAAGCTGAATTTATGGCCCATATTACCGGGCGTTAGCGATAGTTGAGGCGCGCAACGCTGCAGATACCTGCGAGAAAGGCGAGAGCGGCAGCGATGATGGCTGGCGTACTGTCGCTGCCGTGGCCCAGGGCCAGTAAGCCGGCCAACAAGGTTCCGCCCAGCGCCTGGCCCACCAGGCGGTTGGTGGAAACCAGTCCACCGGCGGAGGCGGCCCTGGCGAGCGGCGCGGCCGATATCACCACCCGTGCATTGGGCGAGAGAAATATGCCATAGCCTACACCGCACACGACCATACGCCAGGCGATATCTGCATGTGATGCACCGTCCGGTATCAGTGCAAGCAACAGCATGCCAAGGGTGGCAATGGCCATGCCAATGCCGCCCAGAATACCCGGGTGGTAGCGATCCGATAGTGCCCCTGAGATAGGCGCGGTGACCATCATGGCCAGGGGCCACGGTGCGATAACAGCACCCACCTCCCCGGAAGTAAAACCAAATTCCTGCTGCAGGCGAAAAGGCAGCGACAAGATAAACGTCATTGACCCAATAAATGCGAACTGCGCACCTGCTATCGATAGGGCGACTATCCGCTGAGTCAGTAAATCCACCGGCAGGATCGGTGAGGTCTCATTGAGTTCTTTGCGGATAAAGACAACAGCCAGGAGTGTCCCGGCGGCGATGACTGCCAGTGAAACAGGGATCGGCTGGCCCTGTGACAGCGCTAGCAGGCCGGAGATGATCAGGCCGAAGGTGAGTGCACACAGCAACGCGCCCGGCAGGCTGAACGGCTCGGTGTGTGTGGGTACCTCCGGCAGGGAGCGCTGGCCCACCAACAGCGATACCAGCCCCAATGGCACCGTGGCCACAAATACCCAATGCCAGCTTGCCGCCGCGGCTATAAAGCCTCCGAGAACGGGCGCCAGGGCGGCGGAACTGGCGACTATAATGCTGTTGATGCCCAGCCCCCGCCCCAGCTGATTACCCGGGTATATGGAGCGCACCAGTGCGCTGGCAACACTTAACGCTGCGGCAGCACCCAGGGCCTGCAGGGAGCGCGCGGCCAACAACCACGGCAGGTTTGGCGCGAAAAAACACAGTATTGCCGACCCTATGAAGAGGCACTGCCCGTATTGATACATTTTGCGCAGGCCAATGCGGCTGCCGAGGGCCGACAGCGGCAGCAGGGTCATCACCAGCACCAATTGGTAAACACTTACTATCAGTACAGCTGCCGAAGCAGCGATTCCCAGGTCGTCAGCTATGGTCGGTAGGGCGACATTGGGTATGGCGCCATCAATGATAGTCAGTGCAGTGCCGCAGGAGATAGCGAACACAGCGAAATAGCGTTGTGGTTTGGGCAGGCCGTCCATAGTGAGGTGGTTACAGGAATACGTGGAGTATGTTCTGGGAGTATACCCTCCTATTGTAAGCGCCAAATTAACCACGTCCTATCCGCCCGGTGATCCCCCCGG